>Ga0265296_1000053_pt1 | contig 267272 bp, 241 predicted proteins | sample MunlanPumphouse1_FD_189073 | JGI IMG/M metagenome (GOLD analysis project Ga0265296, IMG submission 189073) | Groundwater microbial communities from a municipal landfill in Southern Ontario, Canada - Pumphouse #1 | ecosystem: Environmental > Aquatic > Deep subsurface > Groundwater | place...
CTTTTGGAGGATTAGGTGGTAGTGGAGGGGGCACTTTGGTATTAACAGCCGACCAGATAAAGATTGAAGGGACCATTACCGCAAATGGAGGAGATGGCTTTACTGGTAATTATGATGATGGGGGTGGGGGTGGTGGTTCCGGGGGAGCAATAATAGTAAGCGCAAAAAATCTGTTCGTAAATCCTTATACATCAAATCTCTCGGTTGTTGGAGGAAATGGTGGTAGTGGTGGACAACTACATATTGGCGGAACAATTGATAGTGAAGGTGGCGGCGGTGGCGGCGGCGGTGGTGGAAGCATAGAAATTAAATATGATAATTCAGCAGAAATATATGAAAGCCATATTACATTTTATCCGGAAAATATTGCAGATTATATCGAACGATTGAATGAATCCGGATGTTTCCATGTAGAAGGGGGAATCGGTGGGTCTGGCGCCTATCCGGGAGAAGATGGCGGACCGGGGGCTGTAAACAACAGCTTGCCGGAGTAACAAAAGATTTTCTGTTTTTAGTGAAATTTTTGGACAGGACTGCCGATATATATACGGATAGATACGGTTATCGGGATATCAGCGGACCAGGATATCAAGGATAACTAGGAGGAAAAAATATGGGATTTGTTGGAAGAATTAGACAAGGAATTAGAAGCGTAATAGGAACTCGAACCGCTCCAGTCCATGCACCGACGGCGCCGGAAAGGACCTATTCCCGCCGGGGCGTTTTGGCATTGAGCGGGAAACTGATTTTGGGTGGCGCGGCCGCGGCTTTCGCGGGTCCGCTGGTCACGAGTTGCGAAACAACTGGCGGTCTGCGGTGCGGTGATTCATTAAATCTTTTCAGCGAACAGATAAGATCGCTTTTGGCCAACGGCGTGGGCCTGCGTTTTGCGGGCGGCCGCATGGTATATGAAGCCAGCACTGTGATCCAAGGAAGGGACATGGGTATAGGGAACAAGCCCGTTTCCATCCGCCTGGGCGTACGCCCCGATGAATTGGGCTTTGACGCTGATGGGCGTTTTGTAAGAGATGATAGCGGATACGCGGCCTGCGAAGGGACCGCAGTCGCCGGTTGTTCGCCTTATGCCGATATGAGTCGCACCGGTCTGGTCATCGTGGGCGTGCGCGCCACGGTCTTCGATCGTCCACTGGTACGCGAGAAAAAAGCCGATGGAACTTTGGGCATGTGGGCTATCTACGATACGCCCATAAGTTATGCCGAGATACCCGGAGTGGATGCGGCCGGTTCCAATCCCGCCCGTCCGATTCTACAAGAGAGGTCCGGACAAAGAAGGTATATGGTTGAGGCCCTGATAGGAGAGGGCGAGACCTCCCATCCTGGCTATTTTGAAGTGGAAAGATTAGACCTTGATGGACCGCTGGTTGTGAGAGAAGGGCTGGTGGCGGAGCTGACTGATGTCAGTTCGGCCGATCTGACCGAAGTCCAGGCCATCTATGGGCTCAAAGAGCCCGGCTATGGTCCCGAAGGGGCGACTTTTGAATACATGTCGGTCAATATTGCGGGCCATCCCCGTCCCAACCAGGACGGCGATCTCAATGACATTTCTGACCAGAGAATAGTTTATGGGCCGCTCTCCAAGAACGATCTTTATTCCAACCCCACCGATTCCCACGCGGCTTCCATGCAGGATGTAATTAACGGCAATCCCGAAAGGGGAGTTGCAGGTCTGGGGTTAGAGGGAGTGGATTCTCAAATCATCGCGCTTAAAGGTACTATAGAACTTACAGATCTGCGGTCGGGCCGGGCCACCCATGCGGTGGTCGAGATAGCCGATCTCCAAAGATTGGAGGTCGATGCTGAAGGCGAACCAAATCTCCCGGCTCTGACCGAGGGGATAAATCCAGAAACCGGAGAGACAGTGCCGCTTTCCCGATTTTTCGACGGTAGTGGGCCCAACTTCCGGATCACCATCCGCGTTGAACCGGGGAACGGCTCCGGCACGCCCAATGATTTTTACACCTGGATGACGGCGCTGGGAGGGTTGATGAGGATAGAGCCGGGTATGGAGGGATGCCTCTAAATGTGTTATAATACAAGGGTTTCCGGGAGGTTAACTATGAAAAAGCTTATTGCCGCGCTGGGGCTTATTCTGCTTTTTTCGGGGGCGGCGCTGGCGGCTATCGATTATCCTTCCAATCCCGCGGTCTCCCCGGTGGATATCAACGGCACAACTGCAGGGTGGCAGGGCTATCTTTATGTTCCCAACACCACTTTAAACACGGTAACCCCGGTCTATATCGATTACGCGACTGCGGGCGGAGCTCAATCTGCCGGAACACCCATTAATGTGGGGGGCAAGCCCCGCGGGATAGCGGTGAGCCCCGACGGACAGCTCATATATGTGGCTACCAACACCACTATTAGGTCTTATGCAAAAGATGGCGGAACTCCGGGCACCCTCTTAAGCTCCACTTCTTTCAACAGTTTAAGGGGCATCGCGCTTTCCCCGGACGGTACGCGCCTTTATGCGGCCGATCCTTCCGCCAACAAAGTGCACGTTTTAAATGTGACCGGTGGCACTATCACCTATAATTCTTCTATAGTGGTGGATGGGGTTACCAGATCCTCCATTAATGCAGATGGCGCTTTTTCAGTAACAATCAGCCCGGATGACGGTCTGCTGGTTATTGTAAAGCGAAGTGATGTTGCCGGCAACCAGCATACCGGAGCGATTTCCTTCATTAGGATAGTAAAAGTCCGCAATCTGGATGGAACATATACTATTTCTTATGATTCAACTTCATTAGCTGGTAAGAACATTAGTGCTTTAAACTTTCCCACCTACGCGTTGATCTCATCCGACCCCCAGAGGGTTTATGTGAGAACCCATGAAGATGGGACGGGGACTTATCCCAACGCGGATGTTCTGATCTTTGACGGGGCGACCCTGGATTACCTGGCCAATATGAATATCGAAAGTTTGGGCCGGGGCCGGGACCACGAGCCGGTGGGAATGTCGATCAATGGAAAATACCTGTATTTGACCCATTACAAATCCACCGACGGTTATGCCCACGCTTACCGCGTATCCACTTCGCTTAACAACGGCACCCCGCGCACCAATTGGGCTTGGGATACCTCAATCGGCGACCTGGAATATAGTTTTACCGGACTTTCTGAATTTACCGACGGCGTGGCCGCGCTTCCCAACGGCGGACGGGTATATTTTACCCGCAGTGATAACGGGACTTACAACACCTATTCCAAACGCACCGGTTTTACCGATGAGACGACCGGAAACCTGGACAATCCTTTGCCCAATTCTCCGGTCTTGGTCCACCCCGTCACCGTCAACGACGGCGAGATCGTCATGCACAATTATACGGGCAGCGCCGTTTGGAACGCGCCGGCGGACGAGCCCGGCCCAATGCACTATGATATCGATTACAAGCTGGTAGGGACGGAGACCTGGAATCAACTGGGAGGCCTGTCGATACCCGGTTATCCCAATTATTTTGATTTCATTACCTCTACCAGTGTTCTTTTGATGGGCATTCCCAGCGACGGGAATTATTATCAAGTCCGGGTGCGGGCCTATGATTCCACCTGGGCCGATCCCGCCCGTTCGGGATCCTTTATCGTGTCCGAGATGTTCCGCAAGGCCAAGCCCACCATCGATTCGCTTAATGACGGCGCAACCGGCTTGCTGACGGGCATAAGCTACTATGACAATACACTCCTGATCAACGGCAGCGGGTTCGGTTCTCGGACCACTCCGGCCGATCGTATGTCCTCCGATTTCCATGTGTCGTTTTACCAGGGCGGGGTTGAAAAGATCATCCCGGCCAAGGTGGGGCCGACCGATAAGGGAGTAGAGGCCTGGGAAAATAACCGCATAACCCTCACTATTCCGCGCAGTTTCACCGATACTTATCTTCAGCCCGGTACTTTTGATGTAAAGGTCAAGGCCTTTAACCTCTACAGCAATGCCAAGTCGTTGATGGTCGGGCCCAAATTGTATGAAGCCCGGAACACCCTAACCGGCGAGCTTAACCGCGGATCCATAGGGCAGAGGATCAAACTCACCGGTAAAGGCATCCAGGCAGATACGATCGTCGATTTTTATCATCGGCTTAGTCCCACCACCGGAGTTCGGGTTCACACCGCTACGGTTGAGGCATCTTTTGTGCCTCCGGGAGTGGACGGCTCCAGCTCTATCGACTTTATCGTTCCGGCCGGCGCTTCTTCATACGCTGACTGGTACATTTTGGCCTACAGCAACGGCCGCCCGAATAAAGATACAGATATTACTTTTACCATAAATACAGTGCCGGTTCCGCAGATCTCCAAGTTCCAGGTGGATACCGATGCTACCAGCACCGGGGTCACCTGGCAGGATACTACCGAGGCCTTTGTCTATGATCACATCAATATCGTAGGCACCGGTTTTGGTTCCGACCCGGGCGACGGCAACCGCGCCGGCGCCTTTAATCGGGTCACTATAGCCGGCCAGACCGTTCGCGATGATATGGGCAATGACGGCTTGCAGGTTTATTCTTGGAGCGATACGGCCATTGATTTCGGCGTTCCGCGCCGGATCGGCACCACTTTTATCAATGCGGGATCCAACGAAGTAACAGTTACCACTCCGGGCGGCACCGCCGCGCGCAATATCGATATCAGACCGAGGGTTTACGGTGTTAATCCGGATTCCGGGGTGTCTGCAACCTCGGTTACCGTAGCTGTCAATGGAACGGCGCTGGATGGCGGGCCACGCGATATAACCATCGGCGGGATTTCGGGTGGAAGCGGTACCATTATACGCCAGGATGGGGATGAGTATGGGCGGGGAGGTAATGATCAAGTTTCCGGCATTACGTTGACCCTGGCGGGGGTTGGATTCCAGCCGGTAGTGGCTACGGTCAACGGCCGGGTAAGCAACAACGATAAACCCTTCAATGTTAAACCGGCAGGAACGCCCAATCCGCTGGTAGTGATCCCCAATGTGGCGCCTAATACCGGCCCGATCAGTGTCAGGATCTTGGGATCCGGCTTTGTGAGCGGTGCGGGATTGGGAGCGCAATTAACCAAGACCGGGGAAACCGCGATAAATGGAACAGCGGTAACCTTCGTTGATTCCGGCAAAATAACCGTCACTTTTGACCTTACCGGCAAAACAGTTGGCAAATGGGATGTAGTGGTTGCCAATCCAGGCGGGACTTCCGGCACGATCTCCAAGGGGTTCACTATTACCAGTTCTTCCGATCCTATCGCTCAAATTATAGATGATTTTGAGGGAGTAGCAGTTACTTATCCCGACAGTTACTCGTTGGATGGTGTTATTAACCTAATTATGTCAACCGACAAGTATGAGGGCGACCAGGCGGGGCAGGTGGACTACACGCCTTCGCTCGCAGGTTTTCGCGGCTACTACGCCACTCTCAATAACGAGCAAAATCTTGAAGATTTCAATTCAATGTCGGTCAGGGTTAAAACCGACGGGGCCAGCACCGGCAAGCTCAAACTCCAATTTACCGCCAAATCCGCCGACGGCTTAACCACCAAGGATTTTGCCATTCCCGAAGCGCAATATGTCAGCTTAACTGATACTTCTTATACGAAATATACGTTCTTGATGTCGGACCTGATAGAAGTGGATGGGAGCGGGAACCCGGTAGCAGGCGGAGCCTCTTTTAACGATTACAAGTCGCGGATAACCGGCTATCTGGCCGGCTTTACCGGCAACGACGGCTCGGCCGCTCCTATTAAGTTGGACCTGGTTGCGGCGGAGGGCTACACACCTCCTACCACGGAAGAAGCCGGACCGATCACAACTACCATTGTGCGGGCAGGAGATACGGTCGGGTCGGGAGTGACATTAAGTTGGGTAGCCAACGACGGATATGCTGGGAATTACAATGTATATCGAATAACCGGGGCCTGGGATGCGGCGGATGGAATATTTTCAAACTCTGCTGCCGTTTGGGGTACTCCCTGGAGATCCGGGGTGACCAGCCCGCAAACTGACGATACCCAAGTGGGGCAAGGAACCCAAACCTATTATAAAGTAGTAAAAAGTGCCGACACTTTAACCGATGCCATGCTGGCGACGGATGTGGTCGGGAAATTCGACTTGGGAGTCGGCCCTGCCGATACTCAACCCGAGCGGGCGCTTATTTCCATACCATTGGAGACTTCGGGAACAACGCTGGTTTCCCTGTTTGGCGCACAGCCCAGCGATAACGATGCCATTGCTATTGTGGACAACAGCTTTGCCATCACCTCCGGCCGTATGTATATCGGCGGTTGGCAGGATATCGAAGGATTTACTCCTTTGACCGACCTTTTGGCCGGATATTCTTTCGTTTACACTTCCCTGAACTCTAAGTTCTTGACCGTGGTAGGGAAAGTAAAGGTATCTCCCAATATCCGTACCATTGTGGGTGGATGGGATACGGTGAGCGACACAGCTAAGCTTTCCTGGATAGGCAATGCCTATCCAATTCCAGCGGCAATTGAAGGGACAAATACCGGATTGAATGCGCTTTCCTTCGGGGATAGCGCTATTACCGGCGCCCAGGCCGCCTTCATCGATGCCAATGCGGGTATTATCGGTGGTGCGGCCGGTTACGCTCTGCATAACACGGCGGCCACCTGGGTAAATTCCGATCTGGCTTCCGCCACTTTAAAATTGATGCCCGGTAGAGGGTACATGCTGACGGAGCCGACGAACCCGTCGTTTACTTGGACCCAGTCACGGTAAGGAGGAAAAAAGATGAAAAAAGGATTACAAATACTAGGAGGATTGATAGTAGCGCTGGTCATTTTCGCATCCGCGGCGCAAGCGGCGGTCGTGACCGTTTCCTCCAGTCCGTCGAACGTTCCTCCTAACCCGATATTGAACAGCACCGGGGCCAATTTGGCTTCTGGCGCGTATGTGCAGGTCATAAGATCGACCGATGGATCAACCAGTGTTCCCAGCCAGACCACGGGGTTGCCCACCAGCGGAACCGATACCGTGGTCGCCAGCGGAACTTTAAGCGCCCCGGGGACCTTTACCAGATCCGGGGTCAGCATTCCGACCGGAAACTATACTTATATTGTTGCCTGGGAAACCTGGAACGGCACCGGCGTACCTACCGGAAATTACGGGATCTCCGCCATTTCTCCGGCTATGACCGGCATTTCCTATACTTATAAGCCGGCTAGCTTTCGCACCGATGCTCCCGTTATTCCTGCGCCTGTTCCCGGCTCGCTCCAATTCAGTGCTGCTACTTATACTGTAGCGGAGAATGGTGGCACTGCCACTATCACTGTTTCCCGCACTGGAGGAAGCACCGGAGCAGTAGGCGTGAGTTATGCTTCCAGCAACGGGACCGCAACTGCCGGCTCGGATTATACTGCCGCCAGCGGCACCCTAAGTTGGGCCAGCGGCGATGCCGCCAGCAAAACCTTTACCGTCACGATCACAGATGACACGGCTGATGAGCCGGATGAGACCGTGACCTTGACCTTAAGTACACCTACCGGAGGAGCCAGCCTAGGTTCTCCCAATCCGGCGACGCTTACCATAACCGATAACGATGCTGTTATTGCTCCTCCCACTTCCTTCGTCATTGACGACATCGAAGGAACCCTGGTGCCGCCGGCCAACTATTATCCCATGGGGCCGAATCTAGCGGCTAATCCGACCATCACCCGCGTAACCGCCGATAAACATGAGGGAGCTAACGCGATGAACTCCACCTACACCGCCATCGCCGATCCGGCCAACGCCTGGAGAGGTTGGGGTGCGGTACTGGCAACTACCCAAGATGCTTCTGCGGTTGACACCATCTCTTTCTGGATGAAGGGCGACGGTTCGACCAATGCGGCCAAGATCCAGTTCAAAGACCAGGACGGCAGTAACTTCGGCGTAGCCGATGCATCGGCCGTGCCGCTTTCCGATACCACCTGGAGAGAATACCGGGTGCTCAAATCGAGTATCAGCACCCGCATCGGGGCCACCGGCGACGCTACCATGGATTGGAGCAAGGTCACCCAGTATCAGATCATATTCTCCGGAACTTCGGCTTCGACCGGAGTGTTGATCGATTATGTGTCGGCCTCGACCGGAGGGATCAACCCGCAGATAATAAGCATTACACCGGCCTCTGGCCCGGTGGGGACCACCATCACCATCACCGGTGCCAACCTCGATGTTGCCGGCACCGTGCAGTTTATAACCGAGGGAGTGGTGACCGCGGTAAGCTCTACCGCCACCGATACGCCGATCTCTGCCTGGAGCGCCAACTCCATCACCATGCGTGTGCCGAGCTTAGGCGCGGGCAACAAGGATGTTAAGGTGATCAGGGCCTCCGATCTGCGCGAGAGCAACGCCTCGTCCTTCGAGGTCACTGCTACTGCGGCGCCGGCGGATAATGCCACCAACGCTTATCCCAATCCGTTCAATCCTTTGGGCGGCGAGACCACCAAGATCGTTTTCTCGCCGGGAAGCGCAACCAAAGCCGATATCTATATCTTCGATATGACGGCCAAGCTGGCGCAGAAACTTAGCTGGCCGACCACGGGCACCACCCGTCCGGATGGACGAGTGGAAGTCACCTGGGACGGCAAGAACTCCTACGGCGAGATCGTAGGGGACGGCGTCTACCTCTACCGTGTAGTCGACGGTGGAGTCCGCAAGGGCAAGATCCTTGTGGTCAACAAGAAATAAGGAGTGAATGCCATGAGAAATATCATGAAAAAGAGCATCGCGATCCTGGGACTGATAGGATTGCTGGCCGGAGTTTCACTTGCGGCTGACAATCTACTAATTACCGATCCTACTTACATCGGCACTGGAGCGCGGCCGCTGGGCATGGGTAAGGCGTACGTGGCGCTGGCCGAGGATGCCGATGGGGTATTCATCAATCCCGCGGCGCTCGGGAAAATTAGCCAGCCCAAGCTTACCTCCATGTATTCCAATGTTTTAGGCGATGTGAACTATGTGGTGCTCGGCGGGGCGTATCCCGTGGGCCTCAATTCCGCCATCGGAGCCGGCATTGTCCGCTCCGGAGTGGAAGGCATCGACCTTTACGACAGTTTGGGGACCAGTTTAGGATCGGGCAGCTGGGGCAATTCCGTCGCTTTCCTTTCATACGGGCAGAACTTTGCCGACGGCAAGCTGTCTTTGGGCGCCAGCATGAAATATTATAACCAGGGCGGCACCGGTACCGCGACCATCGAATCTGCTTCGGCCTCGGGCCTGGGATTCGACCTCGGCGCCATCTATTCGCCGACCGAAATGCTTTCTTTGGGTATTTCGGCCCAGAACCCGCTCGGCACGCGGCTCGAGAACGGCCTGGGAGCGGAAAATAAAGTCCAGAGCATCGTCAAAATGGGCGCCAACGTAAAATTGGAGCCCTTCGGCACGCAAAAGATGAACGTGGCGGTGGATGCGGACCTTTCGGCCCGCCGTCCCACCACCTACCATGCCGGTATCGAATATATGCCGGTCAACAACATCGCTTTGCGGGTCGGCTTGGACCAAGATCCGGGGGTGGGGGGATTAGTTGAAACCAATCCCACCGCGGGTGTGGGACTAAAAGTGGGCGGCATGCAGGTAAATTACGCGTACCACCCGTATAGCGGCATTGCCGACAACGCCACCCATTATATCTCGCTCGCCTATGTGGGGCCCGACAAACCCGTGGAAGAGGACATCATCGAGATATCGCTTAGCAAGCCGATAGATAAGTCCGTTATTTACGCCGACAATGTGGAAGTGGCGGGATCGGTGAAGAGCAAAACCGCGGTCTATCCGCTCAAGGTCAACGGCGTTTCGGTACCGGTTGATCCCACCGGCAAGTTCTCCTTTAATGTCCCCGTGGACAAGGTGGGCAAGAAATTGGTAGTGGTCGAAGCCGCTGCCAAGGACGGCCGCCAGATCAAAGAATCCCGCCGGGTCCTGCGTCTGGTGCAGTTCACCGATGTGGGCGAGAGCTACTGGGCCCGCAAGCCCATCGAGTACACCGGCACCGTGGGATTGGTGCAGGGCTATCCGGACGGCAAATTTAAGCCCGAAGCATCCTTAACCCGCGCCGAAATGGCTACCTTGCTGGTGCGCGCCGAAGGGATGAAGCTTCCCTACAAACCGCGCCAGGTGTTTAAGGACGTCAAGACCTCTCACTGGGCCGCCAACTATATCGAGATGGCGGTGAGAATGGGATTGGTCAAGGGTTATCCGGACGGCAAGTTCCGTCCCAACAACAAGATCAACAAGGCCGAAACCGTGGCGGTGCTGGCGCGTTACGACAAACTGGCGCTCAACCCGGTTGAGGTCAAGCCCTACAGCGACATCAAGGCCACACACTGGGCGGCCAAATACATCCAGGCGGCCAAAGGTTCTGGCATGCTCGGCTACATCGAAGGGACCCGCCTGCGGCCCGGGGAAGAAGTCAACCGCGCCGAAGCGGTGGAGATGCTCTCCAAGACCAACATGGCCAGCAAGGCCGTCAACGACCTGCTCTCCTGGGACAAGGGCTACGAGTTCGAAATATCCCGGCCGACCATCAGGGCCAGTATTTACTAAGCCCGATTTAGTCAGTTAGAGAAGCCCTCTCCGATGAACATCGGAGGGGGCTTTTTCTTTTATTAGAGTGAAATTTTCCTCATAAACTACTGATAATTATACAGGTGAAAATGCGTGCAAACATATAGAATCCCTACCTTAAGGCAAGGGATCGAGCACCAATTACGGCGTCCGGCGCAAAGGACAATCCGTGAATTGCCGGTTCGAAAAGCCGCTGAAACCGGTTCCATTAAATTGGCTGCGCTTATTTTTGTAACCGCCGGCGCATTAGGAGCAGGGGCGGGGGAATATCTTTTTGCCTACCGTAAGGTGAACGGCGCTACGCAATTGGAACGGACCGCTACTCATCTTTTAAAAATGCCCGCCTGGGAGCGCCAATATCATCGCCTGCTTCCCGGGGCGATGGGCTTGGGCGCCGCCGAAGTCGTGACCTTGCTCTGCTGGGCGGCCTACCGCTTGATCTGCGCTCCCCTGGCAGCCAAGCCCAAGCTAGAAGACCCGAACTTGAAGGATTATGTTCTTGAAAAGAGTTTGGGGGTGGGGGGCATGGGGGAGGTCTTTGAGGCGCGCCACAAGAAGACAAAAGAAAAAGTTGCCATAAAAAAACAGCAGATCGTGGATGAACGTTGCCGAGAGCGATTCCGCAGGGAAGCCAGGATACTACAGCAGTTAGAGCATCCCGGAGTGGTCGGCTATAAGGATTTCATTGATATCCCCGACGCCGACCATGGTTATCTCATCATGGAATATCTGGAAGGAAAGGAAATAGATGTATTTTTCAGTGAGGAGGAATCGGTTGACGGGAAAGACCCCCGCCAAATGCTGATGATTAAGCTCGGGCTCATAGAGCAGGTAAACCAAGCCCTGGGGTACGTGCACCAAACCCAACAGATAATTCATCGCGATCTCAAGTGCGCGAATGTATTCGTGGTCAGGGGAGCCGACGGCCGGTTCCGCGCCAAACTTTTGGATTTCGGTATTGCTAAAGATCTGGCCGAAAATATGTCGTGCGCCGGCAAACTTACCTTGGATCGATCTTTTCTGGGAACGCTGCTTTATGCCGCTCCGGAGATGTTTTGGGGCTGGATGGGCAACGATCCGGAGGGAAGATCCTTCGAATGCGGGCTCATCGACCACCGGGCGGACATCTATTCTCTGGGTGTGATCTTATACAAACTGCTGGTAGGCCGGGAGCCGTTTGGGCAAGATGAGGTGACCAAAGCTCATATGGCAAAAAAACCTACTCAAATATTCTTACCCCCGGACCTGCCTACCCAAACCCAGGCGTTGGTGCTTAAATTGCTTTCCCGCTATCCATCCGAAAGGCCCCAGAACTCCGCTGAAGTGCAGGCCCTAATTTCTTTGGCCAAGAGTGAAATTTTGGGAAAAGGGAGCCGATATATCCCTGTGGGTTTAGCGTAAAAAACACTAGGAGGTGAATTTAAATGAAAATGAGAAATTTGGGCCGTGTTAATGTAGAAAGAAATCTATTTGTTAGAGAAGGGATGACATACGCCAATAATCGGGTTTTTATCCGCGGCGGAGGTCATAAAAATTCCCTGTTGAGATACGTGCTTGCCCCCGGTTTAGTTGCCGCTGGAGTGGCAATGGCAGGAGTTCCCGCGCTGGCCTTAGCGGTAATCGGTCTGGGCCTGGCCGGATTGGGCGGCAAGGCCGTTCTGTCACAGAAGAGGCTTAAAAGTGTAGCCCTGCGCGGTACCGGACAGGTAAGCGAAGGCGGGCCGCAGATCACGTCTTTCTTGAAGTCATTGAGACAAAGCGATCCTACTGCATACCATCGTATCAGAGAGGCTCTTTATCAAGATCCCACCCGACGGAAGGGAGTGCTCACCAACGTCCTATTTGCGGGTCCCCGGGACGGCACCCGGACGATCGCCGATTTTGTTAGCCAGATCGACCAATAATTGTCTGTTTTCCTTACGGGCGCTAACTAGAGTCATTTAGTTAGCGCCCATTTCTTATATTTACTGAAATTTATTTCGGCATTTGTCGATAATGATACGGAGGAATAACATCTTGTCAGGTTTTAGGGTATATCGAGTTCCACAAATCAATGCACGGCGGGGCTCGGCCGCGCCTAAAGTTTTGGGCGGAGTACTCTTGGGAGCTGCGGGAGCCGCCGGGGGCGAAGCTCTTTTTGCCCATCGCAAGGTCAACGGCGCCACGCAATTAGAACGGGCGCAAACCCACCTTTCAACCTTGGGCGGGATATCTTACGCCTGGCATCGCGGCCTGCCCGCGATCGAGGGCTTTGCCGCCTTGGAGTTGCCGTTCTTGGCAGTTCTGGGCTTGAAGAGGCTGTTCCGCGGCGGGCGAAAGACCGCATTGCAAGTACCACCCCCGCTTCCGACTCCGGCAAAAGCGCCCCTGCCGCAGATCTTACAGAGAATGACCGGTCCCCATCCGATCGCGGCAGTTGCCAAGCCCTCGAACGGCAATCTTCAAATAGGCAGTGAGGTCAAACTAGATTCCGTGGTGTATGTTATCGAGAAACAGTTGGGAGCGGGCGGCATGGGCACGGTGTGGGTGGCGCGCAATGATAAAGGAGAACGCGTCGCCGTCAAGCAATTGAAGATCGATAACCCGGATGCGCGGGCGCGTTTCAGAAGAGAAGCAGAAATTATTGAAGGAATTGGGAAGCTGCCGCGGAGGCAGGATGGAGAGTGGGATCCAAAAGATGGGGTGGTGGGCTATAAAGGGTTCGAAGAAGTGGAGGGCACCAGCAAAGGCAATCTCTTTATGGAATTTGTAGACGGCAAGCCGTTAGGGGAGTTCTGCGAAGAACTTAGGAAGGCCTATATACAGGAACCGGCCATGGAAACCGGAGCCAAACTACACCAGGTTCAGCTGGCGATCGTAACCCTCTTTCATTATATAGGTTTATCCCTGCAGGAAGCATTCCTCCAAAAAAATATCATCCATCGCGACCTCAAATTGGACAATGTCCTGGTAGCCATAGATCGAAAAAGGGTCGCCCGGCCCAAGATATTGGATTGGGGATTGGCCAAGGATGTGACCGAGTATTTTGCGCAGGCCAGCCGGGCGGGATTGACCCAGGACGGCAGCTTTTTAGGGACCATGTCTTTTGCCGCGCCCGAGGTGTTCTGGGCCTACCGAGGTTTAACGCCGGAAAACCAGCCGTTTAAGCGCAGTGATGTCACCATTCAGGCGGATATGTATTCGCTGGGGGTTATGCTTTATAGCGTGCTGGTGGGCAAACATCCTTTTAAGGAGCAGAACCAAGTTGTTGATTTCTATCAATTACATACTGACAGCCAGGAGCCCCAGCTTTTAATTCCCGAGATCGTTCCTCCAAAAACCGGCGAGCTGCTGCGCCGGCTTTTGGCTCGCTATCCGCAGGACCGGCCTCAAGATTACGTCGAGTTTATCGCGCTGATACAGGCCGCCGAAAGTGAAATCCGCGGCCTAAATTGACGATATATATATGGAGGGAAGGATATCTGGAGATCGGGGGATCAGGATATCTGAAAAGAAAGGGGCAAGGAATTGTTTAAAGGAATAAAGAGGGTGATTGATATGGCCAGAATAACAGAGCCAAGATATAAGATGGGTGTAGGCGATGTGAGCCGGAGGTGGGGCCAGGGATTGGGAAGGATGTCCGGAAAAGTCGTGCGCTCCAAGATTTCCAGATTCGTTACGACCGTCGGCAGCGGCGCCGCCGCGGGATATGGCATATCCCAGAGTTTTGATCTCCTTAACCGCTTTGATCGTTATCTCGACATCGATTATTTAAATAACCATCCCACATTTCAGAAGGTAAAGAATATCGCCCTTTGCGTTCTGGGGGCAATGATCGCGGGGGCGGTGGTGCTAAGGGCCCTGACCCCCGGAATACTTCGGTTGATCAAAAAAATGGAAACTATCGAGATCAAGCCCACCGTGACCGATATTTGGAAACTGCGCCGCGCTTTTAAAAAATTAGGAGCGAATATTGGGCACCTCGATAAATTCAGGAACAAACTTATTTTGGCGGCCACCCAAAATCCAAATACTGTATTGCAAGCCGCTTCAGTTGATTTGAATGTATCCCTTAGAAACGGAGATTTCAGCGAGGCCTTGGAGATTTTAAGGGAAGACCTGTCCCCCGCCTTGATTGAGCGCCACAATCAAACCATGGCAGCCCGGGGCGAACACAATAAGGATGTCTATGCATTAGATATTAAATTATATGCTAAGGCCTCACTTTCGGCCTACTTTAGAGTTGCCGCCGAAGTGCTGGATTCCGGCAATTATACAGAGATTAAATCGATCCTGGATCGGGGCTTGATCTTATTTGACGGTAAAGATGTTTTACAGGTTCTGAACCTAAAACCTAAGACCAGGGAAAGGATCTATCGGGCGGTAGTTGCAGCCAATGGGATGGAGAGATGGCAGGCTGAAAAAGCAGCAGAAGAGGCTGCCAAGGCTGCTGCCGCGGTCCAATCTGCCGTTGTCCAGGCCGTACCGGCCACCGCACCTTCTGCACAACCAGTAGCAATACCTTCGGTTCCGCCTCCGCCGCCACCTCCAGCGACTCCATCGGCCGCACCGCCGGGAGGATTGCCGCAAATAAAGTGAGGATTTGATGCCTAGAATAGAAGCAGAAAGATCATATCGGATCAGAAGGGCGATCGACTGGATGGCTAACCACCGGCTGATCTCCCGCGGCGCTCTGCCTTTGGCCGGCGCTGGGGCGGCCGGGGTCCCGGCTTACGATTATATGCGGCGCCTGACCGAGCCCATGGACCATTGGGCTATCCAGCCCAAGACGATGTTTCATTTGCCCTTTTCCATCCAGATGGCGATCATCTTTTCTTCGGTGGTGGGCGCGACGGTGTTGATAGCGCTGGAGACCGCCGCATCGATCGCCTTCCGCAGTGAAAAAGTAAGGAATATCCCGCCCAACCGCATTGACATCCTTAAGTTTGCCAAACAGACCAGGAAAATAAACGACAGCGGCAAAGTATTGGGAACTAACCTGATAAGTGCTTTAAGATTAAAAGCATATGATCACGTAAGGAGGCTTATCAGTCAGATCGGGTCTGAAGTTGGAGTTAGAGATCAGGTTCTTTATACCAGGGCAGGACAAGCCGCCGAGCAGTTATCCGCACTGGTCGTGCCTGCCGCAGCTCCCGCGGCTGCTCTTGATCCTGTCGCCATATTAAGGGCTCACTTAGCCGGAGATCGCGAGCTTCTGGGATTACTGCCTCTGGACCAAAGACGGGTCGAAGCAAAAAAGATAAGAGCTGAATTGTCGGCGATCTATTCACAGCTTCCCGATGCGGAACAGCTATTGGCCGTTGAATTAATAACGAAGATCCAGGAAGACCTCGATCAAGCAGAAGCCCAACTTGCCGCTTCTCCGCCTGCCGCTTCGGCCAATCCTTTTAGCGGCATATCCGGTATTTCTGTTCCTCCTCCTCCGCCCTTTCAAGCATTTGGGGCGGCAGTGGGTGATAATGCAACCGTGGCATCGTCGCCTCCGAGAGCGACGGTAGTGCCTACCCCTCCCGGTCCCGCGGGGCCGCCGGTTGTAACGGTTCCACCTCCGCCGCCTGCGGCGCCGACTCCGGCGAAAGAGCCGTCGGCCATAATTAGGGCAGGGCGAGCATTAGCAAGAGGAGCCGCCAGGTTGGTTGGCAGAGGGGCTAAGCTCCCGCCTCCGCCGGCCGGCGCTGGGTCGGCAAGCGCGCCACTGCCTCCTCCGCGGCGCAGGGTTCCCATTACCGATCCGGATTTTTACGCGGCCTTTAAGTCCATCCAGCAGGTGCAGGAAAAGGGGGGAGATAAAAATATAGCCATTCTGTCCCTGGAAGAACTAAAGAAAAAGAATAAGCTTAATACCCAACAGGCACAAGCGGTTGAGGAGTATCTCGCCAAGTTAAGGGAATTTCTGCAAATCGAAGACGATATGAGAAAAACCCCCGATCCGGCTCTGCAAGCGCAATATAAACGGTACCTAGAACAGCTTAGCGCGGCGGCCAAACAGAAAGGCGACGAGATCTCGGTGGCGATCGTGGCGGGGCAAGGTGGGATCTCCAATGACGAGGCCACAGTCGTTATCCTTGATATAGAGAAACAAATTCAAGTGAGATGGCAAGAATTGCAAACCCTATTGGCTGGAGAATCCCAAGATTCGATCGACCAGACCAAAGCCGTTATGGCGGGAGAACTCTGGGAATCTGCGCCCACGGTGAATGTTGATCAAAAGTTGACCAAGGCCTTTGCCGCCCTTTTAAAAAGAGCTAAACCGATCGATCCGGCCGGCTTGGGACTGATCGAACGTTTTTTCCATAGCGGTCTTTATAAGACCGTGCTTGACATTCTGGAAAAGCAAGTATATCTCAAGAAATTGGGCATTGCCGAAGACCAGCGTTATCGGGAGTTCCTGCTGTTATTGGGAAGCTATACCTCCGGTCCAGGAGGGAATTAAATGGCCCCGCTGGGCGTCGAAGCCGTTCGTATCCATCTTTCAGGGATCAACGATCCTCGTTTAACTATTACCGCCCGTACCCATCGTTTGGGCCGCTTCCAGACCGAGATCCAGAGCGGCAGGGTAAGATTGCAGGGCGTGATCACCAATCCGCACCTGCTAAAAGCGCTGGATGCCGGACGAACCCACACCACTCGAGAGTTGGCATTACACAAATTACTTCAAACCCCGACTCTGGTTTTAAATGAGATCGAGATCGAAGCCGTAAGAGCGCTATCCCTGCTCGTTCCGGGCGAAGAAAGCGTTAGTCAAACGGCGGCCGCCATTGTATCTCGTCTCTCTCCATCTCCTTCAATTTTTTCCGATGACGCATTTACGGTGCGCCACGGCTCTCCTAAACTTGCACCGCCGCCACCCCGCCAGGATGACCTGCAAGATTTGCAGGAACTGCAGGCGCTCGAGGCCCGGCGGCCGGAGATTAAAGCAAGAGTAGGGAGGACAAAAAAAGCCATTGAGCTGTTGTTGCCGTATGAAAGGTGGAGTCCCTTAGTTGAGCAGGTGATAGAAGGATTGGGCGGCCAGTTAAAAGCGGACGTGGCCTTGGCCGAACGGGCGGCAGTGTTATATAAGAAAATCAATGCCTCTGCTCCCGCAAATTTGACCGGCAAGGATCATTTTGAATTGCCCGAAACATTGATCGTCGCCCCACCCGGCGAATTGCGACATGATACCAGGGCAACAACCGAAATTGCTCTGGCCGCCGCCCGTGGCAGGTTGAGGGAGATCATTATCAGCTTTAATGAGATGAAAAGCATGGTAGAGTCCCATGCCCTTGCCTTAGCAGAGGGTAAAGTTACCAAAGTAATTGTGGATGAGGAAGTTCGCACGATGCGACACTATTTGAATAGTCTGCAGAACCTGGCCTGGTATTTGGAGGTCAATCGTTCGATTTTCTCCAGAACCGAAAGTAAACACAAATTAATAGGTATGGCCAATTTAAACATTGCGACTAAATTTGTCGCTCTTCAGGATCTGATATTTGAGGTTGTTTCCAAATTTGGTGAGGCGGAAGAAAAAAATCGCGAGCAGATCGGTGAAGTCCTGGGCGCCAATAATCGATTGGTGGAAATGATCGAGAAACTTAAGGCCTTTTCCGACCTGACCGGTCAAACGATAATTGAAGAGTTGGATAAACTAGCCCTGGAGACGAAAACCGCGACTCTCGGTTTATTGAATAAGACCAACGAAGACAACAAAAATGCCGTGGATGCGGTTAAAGCTGCCCTATGCGTGAAAGTTCAATTGAGGCCGCAGGTGCAACCTCCGCAGCCCGTTCCGCCTCCGGCTCCGCCAGAGGTCATAAAATTTAGACAAGAATTTGCCGCCCTGATGAGCGAAATGAGGAAATTATTTCCCACTTTAAATAAAGAAGCGCAGGACGTCCTGGAGAAAGCCCCAAGTGACGAAGAGATAGCAGAAATCGAAAGAATTACTCTCACCCAAGAAGAAGCTATTGAGGGCACCAATGCAGCACTGGAAACCCGCAACGATCTGGTGGCGCGCTCTCTCTCGGCGGAGGCCGCCGATCTGTTTAAAAAGATCCAGCGCTGCATGGAAAAATATATTGGGGAAAAATTCGGTCTGTTCGCGATCGAACCGATAGTTGGAACCCAGCAGACCAGGGTCCACGAAAGAGTAGAGGTGATACGGCAGAATACCGGTAAATTCGGGGAAATATTGCAGGTCGAAGCTTTAGGATTCGTCGATAAAGATAACAAAGTCGTTAGAAAAGCCCAGATAGTGATCGGCGACGGCACGGTGTTCTCCGCCGGGCAAATTGCGGGATCGGCGGCTCCGGTTTCTCCCGCGCCCGACGCCGTCCCCCCGACGATTCTGCCGACACCGCCAGCAACTCCCGCACCCGGCCCTTCTATTGGTGAACGTTTATCAGCACTTGGCAAAAGAATAGGTGGAAGCATATATAGGGCCTGGCGCTGGGTCGACCGTCCTTTGTACCGGTTCCAGACCAAGGTCGCAAATTGGACTATCGAAATAGTCAGAGATTACATCACAATGCCGAAAATATTAAGGGTAGATGCCTATTTCGGCAGTCAGAATAAATGGTCCAACGGGATGACCACAAGGACTAAGCGTTTCGGAAGGGATGGCCTTATTTCCACTCTGTCCAAAGATACCGGCGACATTATTGCCGAGCTTCATAAGGTCGGCTCCACTTACAAGCTTAAGACCATAAACGGGAATCAGGTGAAGATTAAAGGCCAAGAAGTGGTCAAAGCGGGGGATTGGACCTATGTCATAGATATTTTTCCCGTCCGCCGCAGTTTTCGCAAAGGCAAAGGGGTGGAGCAGATAGCGGGGGGAGAGAGCGGCGAAATTGTGCTTGAAAACGGGGCGCTGATCACCGATCGCGCCGGTCGGCTCAACAATGAAGATGGGGGAGGCCATGCCTGGATCGATAAAGACCTGGAGCTTTTTGTCGTGGCAGACGGTATGGGCGGGCATAATGCCGGAGAAGTAGCCAGCCGCACGGCGGTCCAGGCCATGATAGATGAATTTAAAAAAGGCGCAGCGCTCGAAAAAGCCATTACGATAGCTTCACGAACAATTTATCAGATGTCCAAAATGTATCCTGAATGCAAAGGCATGGGCACCACGCTGGTCGCGACCCTTTTTGATCACAAGAACAAGAAGCGTTTTATTGCCTGGGTGGGCGATTCTCGCGCCAAATACATTTCATCCGATACTTCACAAGAAGGCCAGACCCTGACCCGCGACCACTCGGCCATTTGGAAAGACCCCGAAAATACTGAAGCTATTGGGATCGAGCGGCTGGCTAAAAAACTGCCGATAAACGATGGGAACATGGAGCAGATCGAAAAACTGGAGAGAGATCCCAGATGGCATGCGATCTGCAACGTAGTCGAACGTTATGTCGGCCGCGAACAATCGATAATCATAAGCGTGGCGGAGATTCCCTACGGACAAGGCCCCGCCGACAACTATTTAATATTGTCCAGTGACGGGTTGGCAGGGGGCCTAAGCGAGCAGGAGGTCACGGGGCTAGTTCGCCGCGGTGGAACGCCGATAGAGATAGCCCGGCGGCTGGTCGCGGCGGCTCTACAGGGCGGCACCCGGGATAATGTTACCGTAGCGGTGATACCGGCGCCGGCGATAGATGTGACTCAATTGCGGGAAGAAGTTACCAATTCGGCAATATTCAGGTGAAATTTCCTGAAATTAGTCACGATAAATAACCAGTATGAGCATAAGCGGCATTTCAATATATAAATCGGTGATTTTAGGCGGCTCTTGTGGTCCGCAGGTTGTCAGTATTTCTTTGAACCCGACCGACTTGCAGGTGCTCAATCAGCGCCTACGGCAATTCGGATTCAATGAATCATTATCTCTCGAAAATCTATCGGATGAAGGTTTATCGCACGCCATTTTCGGCAACGAGAGCGGAACGGGCCTTATTACCCGCATCGCCAAGAACGCCGAAGATAGCATTTTCTCGATATTCGGCTTTGACGGGGACCTGGCCTCTGCCGACATCACGCTGGAGCTCCCGGCCAACGCTTCAGCCGAGCAGATCGCTCGTTTAAGGGAAGTATTGAACGCTTTGCATTTGCAGTGCAATTTGCCTGTGCCGCCGCCTCCACCGCCGCCTCCGGCTCCTCCCGCGCCTCCGGTGATAACTCCACCGGTCCAACCACCTCCGCCTCCTCCGGTCCAGCCGCGGGATGCGGGGACACCGCGCCCAGAACGGGACGCTGAAGTTGAGACCGAACCTGAACCCGAAGTTCCGGAAGATGCGGAGAGTGCAGGAGTAACCGGGATTAATTATGTAAATTGTTCGGATAACGGCTGGTGTACTTTCCGGGTGGCGGGATCCGTCCCCGAGGGAGACGGAATTGACTATGAACTTCCCGGAGAAAGCGGGGTTTCCATTATCGGCAGTCCGCAGATCAACCGGGATCGTATGGGCTTTAGGGTCAGGGTCAATTTTTCCGAAGGGACCCGCCAGGTCACCTTTATTATTGCCGACCAAAGCTTTGAAGTGACCATTCCTTAAAATAAAGTGAAATTTTAGGGAAAAACTGACGATATATATGTGGGAGAGATAGAGGCCTGTTAAGGACTAGAAGGAGGAAGTAAAATGCCCGAATTATTTAGGAGACCAATGATCAGAAGGGTGGAGCCCCGACCGATTTCCAGAGGTGCTCTGCGTAATCCGGCCCAGCGGTTAGGTTACCGCGCGCCAAGTTTAAACCCAGCACCGCGTGCACTAGAGGTTAGAGCCGAGGAAACACCCACTGTTAGATCTACCGACACAACTAGACGGCTTGCAACTACACCTAGACGGCTTGCAACTGCGACCTTGGGAGTAGCCACTTTTCTTTCGCTTTTTGGTTGCGGGGTGCCGAAAAATGAGGAACCGGCGGCTCGGCCGGTTTCAGGTGAAGATGGCGGACTTCGCGACGCGATATCCGACAGCGAAGTTACAGAAGCGGTAGAGGATGTTACCGGAGCTTCGGTCGGCCAGATCTTTATTCTGCCGGCTCTTGAGAACCTTTTAAGCAGAGGCGTAGCGACAAAGGTTGCCTTTGACCTACCCGCCGCGCTAATAGGCAGAAATGTAAAGATATCCGACCAATTCGTCCTGCACATGCCCAGCATTAGAATCCCAGGTAATGGCGGCCGGAGCAAAATGGAAGATGTGTTTACGGTAGGCAAGAATCCCGAGATCGAAGATATCTCCTTAACCTTGGAACTAACGCCCAAACCAAAGTCCTTTGATGATGATAGAGCCGAAGGAGAAGGTGACAGCCGTTATACTCCCTGGCGCTTGGTGCTGGAATTAGACCATGACGGTGAAGTGATTTATGTGGTGAGAGAAGTGAGAGTTAAAGGAGGCGGGAGTGTCAGGCCAGATGGCGGGACCGATGGCAGAGACGGCAGAAGGGATGACGCTGGAAGAGATGTTCCGCCCCCGCCGCCGGTTGACGCAGGAGCTGGAGATGCCAGGCGGCCGGGAAGAAGCGGCTCGGTTTAAATAATTAAATAGGAGAAAAAAATGAGCGTAAACCCAATTGGCCTATTGAGCACCAGAGCCATAAGCTCAACCAAACAGGCAGTTCCCGAAACGCCGGAAACCCCGGTCGAACAGTCTTCTGCCTGGTTCCATACCCAGGATTTTCAGGATCTTGCCGGTAGCTATTCTGCTTCTGATGAACAGACGCTGTATGACATGTGGAGATTATTTAGGGGTTGGGATGGGTTGGGACTGGAGGCAGAGGCAGGGCTTACCGACCTGGGAGAAAAAATCAATGAGATCTTAGGGTTCAATGATGGGAATTTCACCAATATCCTTTTCGCCGGCCAGCCCGCTCATGATACTGCTTTGCTGGGTTTGCTGGACCAATATTGTAATTATTCCGCCCGAGTCACTTTTAAAGATGTGATCCGCGATACCATCCGCCAGCTTTTTGAGACCCTGGATGATAAAGTCAAAGATGCGCTAAGGATGATGGGTTGGCCGATTGACGCGATTACCGATGAATGGATATTAAGCTTACCCGGTAATCCCGAGGCGATAAACCAACTGCAAGAGATCATATCCCGCATCAATCTGGACAGCGGATCAGAACGGATACGTCTTCGGGGGCAGGGAAGAGCCAACAACTTAAACGTTCTCCACGATTTAACCGTGCTGATAAACACTCTGGCCGAAATTTTAAAGGGCGACAATATCAGCGCCTCCTCGATCGGGATCTTGACCGAAGAGAAAGATGCCCAAGGCAATCCCGTACTCGATCCGGACGGCAATCCCATAGTGCACTTTAATCACATCAGCGTGTCCGCGGATAACCTGTTCGCTCGGGTAGAACAGTTGACCGTGTCTGAAATGTGCACTGACTTAAGCCGCGCTCCGCTTACCGAAGAAATTCGGAGGACTTTTATCATTCTGGCTTCCCGGCTTTCGGCCGAGGCTAAGGCCGAACTGCATTTCGATGCCGCCGCCGAAGCCGATCCCGATAAGTGGCTTACGACTAATCTCGATCTGTTGCGCCAATATTTTGCCGCCCATGTGGAAAAGCTCGAACCGGGCAGCGTTTCGGCGGGAGCGCAAGGGATCGAGATCACTTTAACCGGCCAGTTCGTGGAGTTTCCGTCTGATATTGCGGCTATCACCGTTACGCCGGCCGCCGACAGCGGGATCACCATTGTCCCCGGTAGCTTGGTGAGGGTCAGCGAGTCCCAGATCAAGTTCAAGGTCAACGTGGCGGCGAACGCGCCGATCACCCCGGCCGGAACTCTCGCTGTAGCCGCTAACGCCAATCTGACCATAAGTTTCGATGGGGTAGAGCTTAAGGGATTGTTAAAAATAGAAAATAATGTCTGTGCCGAGGCGATCTTGCAAGCCGACTACGATTTGGTTTACGGCGCTTTAAATGACGGGGATCAGTCCTCTGTCGCCAGTATCAACGATGAATGGATGCCGCGCTTGACCCTGGGAGCGGGCTACCTTTTCCCTCCCGGAGATAACGATCAGATCGGCGAAGTCAGCAATGCCGGCAGTTTAGCCCTCGGCGGAGGAGTAGAGAGGGACTTCGATATTTCAACCAGCGGGCACCCGTATGTTCTGGAAACCGAGGTCGGAGCGGCCGGACAATACGAAGGAACCTTTGGGGAAGAGGATCTGCCCAATTTCGGTCAGGAACAGGTGTGGTTACGCGCTTGGGGCCGGGCCCTGGGCGGCGATTGGGCGCCTCCTTTCCGGCTTTCCTTTACTGGCAACTTCGAACAGAACGATATCGCCACCCTGGCCAACCCTTCCACCCTGGAATTTGGCTGGCAGACCGGCGTTTCTTTCCCCATGGGCCCCGTCTTTTTTGATCTGGGATATAACGGGGAAGTCGGCACCATTAACGACGGCAATTTGGATAAAAGCTGGACCCAGCAAATGATCGGGATCGCTTTCGGCGGCCAGACATCTGACGGGATATTCGGCGGATTGGCCGGCGTGCGCGGCCGCTTTGATAATTACGGATTGGGGTACGTCAGCAATGGTGAGACCCTTGGCGGGGAGGGCTCGGGATACATTCAGGGATTGGGGGTCTACGGAGCCCTGCGCTTCGGCCTGCCCGACGGCTGGGAAATATTCGCCTCCGGCAGTTACGACATGATGGATCCATTCAACGATTATTACCAAGCCGCCTTAAGAGTGCAGGCGCCGAGCGATCTCTATAAGCTTTATCTGGAAGGACAGTTCAGCAATAATCATTTACAAGATTTGGGCGGGTACGAATCTTACCGGGCGGCGGTAGGGGCCGACATCCCCTTGGGTTCCTGGGCGGAAGACGATCATTGGATCACTCCGGACAGCCTGGCGGTTGAAGTGGGGGTGGGAGTGAACGATATAGATTTTGATATTCCCGAGTTGCAAGATCAGACCGCGGTCAATGTCGGATTGAACTTGGAAGTTAGATTCGGCGAAGTATCCGACCCCTATGAGCAATTTGCCGAATCCGGCGATGCCGCCGCGGCGCTCTACATAAACGATCAAAATGTGGTCCCCGGAGTGCCGGGCGCCCAGGTTTCGAGTGAAAATGTCAGCGCCAATTTCTTAAAAAGATATCTTTACTCCTGGCTGGCCGGCAAGCTTAACGCGGATTACACCATCAGTGAAATTGAGGTCGCCGATCTGGAATCGGCCATCGCCGACCTTCCCGTTCCGGAGGAAGCCCCCCTTGGAGTAAACGTGAGTTTGGGAGATGTGGGCATACTCAATTTTTCGATCAGTGACAGCCGTCTGGACGCCGGATATGTGCATGCCGTGGGATTGGCGCGGGGCTGGGTTTTAGAGAATGAGGATCGCGTGAATGTGCGCCCGCCGGCCGGGTCCACCCAATTGGCCAACCAGCTGATCGCCGCCGCAGTAGTGCTCTCCGATTTCCGCCCCGAAGCCGGCGGTGGATTGGTGGATAATCGCTTTGAAGGTCTTATTTCCGGCTACTGGGAGGCCTTAAGCCCCACATTGATAAACGCCGGATATTTCCACGAAGGGATTTCCGAATTTTATGCGGATTCGCGGGAGAATTTCATAATACAGCTTAACTTGGAACTGCGGGGACGGGTGGTAGGGCAGGCAGTAATGGCCTTAGCCCGCTTCCTATTGCAAAATGGTTCCCTTTCCGAAATAAGCGCCGAACAGGTCCAGATCATACTGCAGAAAGTTGCGGAGCTTAAACCGCAGATCTGCCCTCAAGCCGCGGCTCCTGCTCCGGCGCCCGCTCCAGTTGTACCTACGCCTCCAGCAGTTTCAGAGGAGCCAGACCTAGTTCCCGCGATCTCACTCGCGGGCGGAGCTCCCGTCATTGAGACGGGGGCCGAACCTCCTGTCGGGAGGGTACTTTAACCCGGCCCAACTGCTGACGGTTTGGAGCGCGCTCTATACCAATAGATATCTGACCCCGGTCGGCTCGACCGGCGCTTTGCTCGTCACCGATCCTTCCACTTCTGAATCCGAAATGACGCACCGCACCTCCGAGGGCCTCGGTTATGGGATGTTGATATCCTCTCTTTTGGCAACCACTCAAGATCAGGATATAGCCAACTTCCAAGAACAATTTAACGGTCTGCTTTTGGCCGTGAAAGCGGCGATGGACCTGGGGAACGGTTTGCCGGCCTGGTCGCTCGATATCCGCAACGGCCAAATAGTTCTAAATGATGCCCATCCCGATTGGGGACCGCAGAATTCCGCCACCGATGCCGAACTGGACATTTGGTTCGCCTTAAAGTTGGCGCAGGATTTGGTCGCCCAAGGAAAATGGCAAAGCAACCCGCAATATCAAGAGATCAAAGACAAGATCAAGGAACTGATCAAAGATCGCGCCATCACCGATGTGGGAAACGATCAACTGTTGCTTGACCCTTCGGAAGATTGGGGCTCCCGGTCGGGACAGGTACACCTGAACCCTTCTTATTTGAGGATCGCTTATTTTCAAATGATGGCCGAGGAAAGTACCGGCGAAGAAAGAACTTTTTTCGAGGAACTGGCCCGCGATAGCTTAACGGTTTTGAACAACATCTATGATCGCTACGGCGACATCCCGGATTGGGTAGAGGTTAGAGGTAGTGATTTTAGAATATCCGATTCCGAGACCCCGGGCCATTTAACAGAGCCGCGCTTCGACAGCTTACGCTGGCCGATCGGGGTGGCCATGTCCGCGATCCTGTTTAACGATCAAGGGGCCAGAGAACTCTGCCGCAAGGTTTTGGAAAAATCCGGGACCGATTCTTCCCGCATCTGGCAAACCAGCGGAGCGGATCAGGCGGACGATGCCATGGCGTATTTAATAGCCCTGGGCAGCGGGGATGAAAGATTGATCGAGGCCTATTCTGTGAAAGTGCAGGCGTACTTCAATTCAAATTCATTCGGGGAAGCCGAAAGCTATTTCAATAATTCTTTGCCGCTAATCGCATTGCTTTTGGCCGAATATATGAGACGGCAGTCTCCGGTGGTCGCTCAGCCTGCCCCAGCGACCGTCGAGCCCGTCCCCGTCCCGGTCTCTCACGCTCCACTCTTGGACCCCGCCTTGGCCGCAAGCATGCGTGAATCCGCGATGCATCCAACCGCTGGAACGGTCCATACCGCTCGGCCGACGGTTGGCGGGCAAGCGGTTACGCAATCCAATGTCGGAGATGAACTCACCGCCAAATTAGAAGCCATTGTTCAACCCTTGATAATCTCCTCAAGCGAATTGCTGGCCGGACAGGTCATTCGCGTTAAGGTAAATGTCCATTTTCAACGGGATGAATCGGGTCAATGGGTGAGCGGTCAGGTGACTTTCCCTGATGTCGTCACCGGAGAGGAAAGCAGTCGCCCGGTCGACCAGTCGGTGCTGGATAATATCAAAGCGGCGCTGAACGCGGCTAATATTTCATTGGCCCCGATCTCCGACCAGGATAAACAGGACCTTTATAAATTGTCCGGACTGACCGACCTGACATCGAATTATCAACAGACCGGCGTCATCATCAATTTTGATTTCCCTATCTTGACCGATAATTGATATAATAACTAAGTGTCGGGAAAGAAATACTTCAAGCTGATCGCGGAGAACCGCAAGGCCTTCTTCGATTACCATATCCTCGAAACCTTCAAAGCGGGAATAGAGCTTTTGGGCTCCGAAGTGAAATCCCTGCGCCTGGGACGGGTCAACCTCAAGGACAGTTTCGCGCGCCTGGAGGGCGGCGAGATCTTGCTATATAATACTCATATCAGCCCTTATGAGAAAGCCCGTTCGGGGCTCGATCCCCTGCGCAAGCGGAAGCTGCTCTTGAACCGATCAGAGATGAAGAAGCTCTACGGCAAGGTGGCGGAGAAGGGGCTGACCCTGGTGCCTTTGAAATTGTATTTTGAGGGGGATTGGGCTAAAATAGACCTGGCAGTGGGGAAGGCCAAAAAGAAATTTGAAAAAAGAACGAAATTACGGAAAGAAGCTGTCGAAAAAGAAGTAGAGAGGGAATTCAAGGAAAAGTTACTAAAATGACGGAAATACAGAAAACTCAAGGCAAGACCTATACCGCCAAGGATGTGCTGCTCGAGGCGCAGAAAGCCATGCGCCGGGAGCTGGAATCCATGCAAGGGCGTCCCTTGACCAAAAAGGAAAATGAGCAATTGGACCGCGTGGCCCAGAGCTTGACGGTCGACACATTAAAGAACATGGGGATAAAGGTGTAATAATATGGTAAGAGTACCCGGTCAGGGCCCGCACGTTCCGCCTCCCATCCCGCCCAAGGATATTAGGCCGGCCAAAGCGGCGGAAGAAGAGCAAAGGCCGCAAGCGCCCAAGGCCCCGCTCCCCGGGGAGCAGATAGGGAAGGGGCCGGAGCTGGACGCGCGGGCGATCGCGGTGCGTATGGCGGTTTTGGCGGCCGAGGCCAAGGAGAAGGAGCTCAAGTTCGAGGAGATCATCCAGCGGGTGATCGACGAGACGGGCATGACCAATCCACAAGAAGCGCTCGAAGAAGCCAACCGCAAGATGCAAAAAGAGATCGAAGATATCTTGGAAGAAATAAAATCGAACAAGGACCTCATGGAAGAGGCCGAGGCCTGGGAGCTTTTCGGCCGCATCCTCGAGCACGAGCTCAATCAGGAGCAGATCGAGAACTTTTTGGGGCTCATCAAGGAACATATCAAGGGGCTGTAAGGGTTTTGACGGGGAGGTTTGGGGTACGGGCTGCGAGCCGAGGATGTCATCTAACCTCGTAAATCACGGTGGCAAAACAAATAAACGCAGACGTCAAGTCCGCACTCGCAGGGGTCGTGTGGATGAAAGATGCCACTCCGGCCTTTGCGATGGCTTCCTAATAAAATAGGTTAGCCGCGCCAGCCGGCTTTGCCGATAGGGTCGGGTAACTGGCGTTATAATATCGGATACCTGGCCGGTTCTTTCTGCAGATCGTCCGGGAAAATAATATGCGGGATCACCTCCAGAAGTCCCCGCTTCGGGACAACCCGGAGGGACAATTAAATTGAAGCTACGCTCGTAGCGGCCGGTGCAGCTGCCCCTCCGGACGCGGGTTCGACTCCCGCCAGCTCCATTCGATGCACTTTTCGTTTGACTTCCCTTTTTTACCTCGTATAATATACTGAACATGGCAGAAAGTACCATTCTAGGTATAGACCTGCGCGTTACCTCGGTCAAGGTGGTCGAGATCAAACGCGCCTCCAAAGGTTTTATCCTCAATAATTGGGGAATGGATGAGGTCCCCTTCGACCTTTTAGACAAACACCCTGACAAAGAAGCCGCCCAGGCCAAGATCATCCAGCGGATCTTAGCGGTTAACCGCATCAAAACGCGCGAAGCGGTGGTTTTGGTGGGGGGGCCGGACGTATTAGTGCGGCAGATGTCGTTGCCGGCGCTTTCGCGCGGGGAATCGCGCGAAGCCATCAAATGGAAAATGAAGGATGAGATCGCTTATCCGCTCGAAGAAGCGGTGGTGGATTTTATCCCGCTGGGCAAACCGACCGCGGGCAAGGCCGAGATCGAATATCTTTCGGCGGCGGCCCATAAAGAAACTATCCGCCGAGTGCTGGAAGTCGGTAAACTTTCCGGCCTGGCCATCCGTTCTATAATTCCGGTCCCCTTTGCCATCAAAGAGATCTTCGGCAAGGAGATCGTATCCGGCATCACCTGCCTGGTCTATATGGGAAGGCGCACTACCAACATCAGTTTCTTCCGCGAAGGCCGGCTGCAGCTCAACCGCGAAGTTCCCATCGGCGGCGAAGACATTACCAAAGCCATGACCTCGGTTTTGGTCTCTGAAGAAGGTCGGCTGGAATTAAAATACGACGAAGCCGAGAAAATAAAAAGGGAATACGGCATCCCGATCGATCTGGCCAGCTACCCCAAGCTGGGGGACATCCCCATCTCGCACCTGCAGGCGGTGGTGAGGCCGGCGCTCGAGAAGATCGAGGATGAGCTGCTGCGCACCATCGAGTATTACCGCGGCATTGCCGGCGACATCAAGATCGAAAAAGTGATACTCACCGGCGGCTCGTCCCGCACCCCGCATCTTTTAGAATTTTTAAGCTCCGGACTAAGCATCAGCTTTGTGACCTTTGATCCCCTGCGGGATATGATCATCGACACCCGCATCCGGGAAAAAGGAGCTTTAACCCTGGCGGCGCCGCAGTTGGCGGGCGCCTTGGGCGCGGCGCTTTCTTATTTTACCCCCCGCAATATCAACCTCCTGCCCGAGGAGATCCGCGACCGCTGGAAGATTTTTTTCAAGAGGCACGCCAATCCGCTGGAGCTTTCCATCTTGTTCCTCATCCTCATGGCTTTATGTTACGGCTTGGTGTTCGCGCAGGGATATTTTATCCGTTCCCAAATAAATTCGACCAAAAAGGCCATAGAAGAACTCAAGCCCAAGCTGACCCGCCTCGAAGAGCTGGAGAAAGCCGTCAGGGAAGAGGAGGGCCGCATGGGCATCTTCAAGAGCATTGAGCTCAACCGGGTGCAGCTGGATGCGGTGATGGAGGACCTAAGTTTGAACCTGCCGACTTCGGTGCTTTTAACCAATATCGATTTTATCGAGGTCTCCCGCTCCGCCAATATTTCCGGGATCGTTTTCGCCCGGGGGGATTCTGCTGAGAATATACTATCCCGCTTCGTGCTGGACCTGTCCCGCGCGCCCAGTTTTCAGAAGATCGAGCTTAAACAGGCCAACCGGGTGGAGGGCTATCTTATGGAGGCCTTTACTTTTGAGATCACGGCGCAGGTGAAAAGGAAATGAAGCTCCAACTCTCGGACCGCGAGCGGTGGCTTTTGTTCGGCACCGCCCTGGCGCTGGTGTTCTACCTTTTCTATTCTTTTCTGCTCAATCCCAAGCTTTCCGAGGTCGATTCGCTGAGCCAAAAAGCCGGGTCCCTGAATTTGGACCTCAAGGTCTCAAAAGAGAAGGTGAAGATCCTGCAAAGCCTGGAGCTTTTGCCCATGGAAAAGCTCCGGGCCAAAAAGACCAAAGAAGAACAGACGCTCGAGGCCTTAAAGTACATCACTGCCGAGATCAGCAAACTGGACCTCAAGCTTTTAACCCTGCGGCCCCGGGTGGAAGAGCGGGCGGTGGGTTCGGCCAAGGCCGTCTATTTTGATCTTACCTTTAGCGGCAAATATAATGTGATCTATAAATACATGCAGTCGCTCTCCAAGCTCCCTATTCTGGTATTGGTTGATTCGCTGAATATGTCGAAAAGCGAGGGGCCGGACCTAAACGTTACCATGGTGGTCTCGGTGTATTACTGATGAGTAAAATCGGCAATTATATTATGGGGGCGGGCGGGGTGTTGATCTTGGCGGCTTATCTGGTTTTCTATACCCCGCTTTACGATCTGATGTTCAGCGTGCGGCCGGCGCGGCCCAACCTGGCCGTTAATCGGCCGACAGCCGCCAAACCGCTTTCCGCGATATCCACTAAAGAGGCGGTAAAAGAACAGGTTGTGCTCCCCCCGCCGGCCGCTGTGCCGGCGCCCAAGTATATTTCTTTGAGGGATCCCTTCAGAGTGGATTTCAATTATATACACGGGGAGGAAACGCCGGGCGAGGGGTCCCCGTCCGAAGCTCCCAAACCGAAGCTGGTCTTACAGGGAATTTTCTTGAGCCCCGGGGTGGAAGCGGCTATAATAGACGACCAGGTGGTGAACGTGGGATCGGCGGTAGCTCTGGGATGGAAAGTGGCTGAGATTAGAACCGACCGGGTGATCCTCTCTCAGGGAGGGCAACGGAAAGTTCTTAGAATAAAATTGGGAGTTGAATAAAATGATCAATAAAATCCAAAATGCTTCGACAGGCTCAGCGTCCCGAGCAACGTCGAGGGATCCTGAATCCAAAATCCAAACAAGGAAATATTATAAATATACATTATTAGGATTTTGGATTTTGACATTTGGATTTGTTTCCCTGGTTGCTCCGGTACAATCGGCGGTCAAGGACCAAGAAGTATCCCCCCAGGTGGGCAAGGGCGGTAATTTGTCTTTTCGCTTAAAGGACGCCGACATCAAAAATGTGCTGCAGATCTTTGCCAAGCAACTAGGCATCAATATCGTGGCTGGGGAAGGAGTGGCGGGGAAAATTTCCTTCTCTTTTACCAATGTGCGGCCGCGGGAAGGCCTGGAATCGGTGCTGCGCGCCAAGGGATTCGATTGGTTCCAAGAAGGCGACACCTTGGTCGTGACCTCCAAGAAGACCGTGCGCACCTACATGCTGGAATATGCCAATGCCAAGGAGGTCAAAGAAGCCCTGGACCTGGTGGTAGAAGGGGGCGATTCGGTCTCGAACATCGATTCCTATAACGCTTTGATGGTGAAGGCCTCTACCGAGAATATCTCCCGTATCGAGAAAACCATCAAGGACATGGATATTCCTCCCAGCCAAGTGCTGATCGAGACCAAAATTATAGAAATCAAGTGGAGCGATGGAGGCAATGCCGGGGTAGACATCAAATACACCCGTCCCCAGGACGCCAATGACTATGCGCAGACCAAGAACCTGGCCGGCCGCGTTACCGACACCGGCGCCCAGGGATTTTACGCGCATGCCATCACCACCAATGTGGAGGCCTTTGTATCCGCGCTCGAGACCCAGACCGGGTATAATCTGGTGGCTTCGCCGCGCTTAACGGCCCTTAATCACAAAAGGGCCTCGATCCTTATCGGCTCCAAGCTGGGCTACCGCACCGCGGTGATCACCGACACCGGCACCGTTTATCAGGTGAATTTCTTGACCACCGGCACGGAGCTTAAGCTCACTCCTCATATCTCGGAGAGCGGTTACGTGCGCATGGAGATCGAACCCAAGATCAGCGAGGGTTCGGTGACCGCCGACCAACCGGTCGAAAGCACCACCGAGACCAAGAACGAAGTGCTGGTAAAGGACGGGCAGACTATCGTGATCGGCGGGCTCATCAAGAACACGGAGACCCAGACCGATTCCGGGATCCCTCTCTTGATGAATCTCCCGCTGCTCGGAGGGCTTTTCCGCAAGACCACCATCAGCAACGAAAAGCGCGAGCTGATGGTGATCGTGACCCCTCACATCTTGACCCCGGAATATTTAAACGAAATGTCCAAAGACATCAAAACCCTGGACCAGAAGGAAAAAAGCCAGGGGTCGGGGTTCATTCACTAGCGGGAGTGCGGGTCATAAGTCCGGCTAGGGCCTGATAAGGATCCAATCCTTCAAATAGCACCCGGTTCACCTGCTCGGTGATGGGCATAATGACCTTAATCTTTCTCGCTAATTCCAAAGCCGCCCGGGCGGTGGGCACGCCCTCGGCCACCTCTTTCATGGAACTCATTATCTCCGCCGGCCTTTTGCCTTTGGCGATCTCGAAGCCCACCCGATGATTTCTCGAGAGCACGCTTTCGCAGGTGGTGATAAGGTCTCCCATGCCGGAAAGTCCGAAGAAGGTCTCGGCTCGGGCTCCCAGGGCCACGCCTAATCGGGTGATCTCGGCCAGGCCGCGCACCAACAGCGCGGATTTAGCGTTGTTGCCCAGCCCCAGGCCGTCGGCGCAGCCCGAAGCTATGGCGATGATGTTCTTGAGCGCTCCACCCAGCTCCACGCCGATCACGTCGGTATTGGTATAAATGCGGAAACGGTCGCGCATCAGGAACTTCTGCGCTCTTTCGGCTGTGACCACCGCGGCGGCGGGTTTGCCTTCGGCGATCTCCCGGGCCAGATTGGGGCCCGACAGCGCCGCGATCTCACCTTTAAAATATTCACCAATGATCTCGGTCGGTCTTTTTAAGGTTTTTTCCTCAAGGCCTTTGGAAGCGGATATGATTAAAGCCGCCGGATCGATCTTGACGGCCTGAAGCTGGCTTCGAAGATGCTGGGTAGGGACGGCCAGAACAACCAGTTCCGCTCCGCTTAGCGATCTTTCGAGAGAACTTTCGATCTCAATGGTTTCGGGGAGGGGAAAACCAGACAGATACTTCTTGTTCTCCCGGTATTTTTTCATCTCTGGGACCAGGTCGGTCTCGTAAGACCAGAGCGCAACTTTATGGCCTCCCTCCGCCAGCAGGACCGAAAGCGTGGTGCCCCAGGCGCCGGCCCCGATCACCGCGCACTTGCTCATATATTTCTCTCCGTGCCGTTAAGCAGGCGTTTGATGTTAGGAATATGGCGGGCCACGATCAAGGCCGCGGCCAGAAGCGAAGCCACGGCATAGGGGAGGGGTTTGCCCAATATGAACATTAAGGCCGCAACCGCTGCGGCGCCAAAGATCGAGCCGATAGAGACATAACGCGTGGTGAAAATCAGGATCACTACCAGGATCGCGGTGAAAGCCAAGATATCGGGGGCGATAACGGCTAATACTCCCAACCCGGTCGCAGCGCCTTTTCCACCTTTACCTTTTAAAAAGATCGAGAAAGAATGGCCGAGTATCGCGAAAAGTCCGACCAGTATCACCTGCAGGGGGTCTTTGAGGTAAAACAAAGCGGCGAGGGTGGGGGCCAGGCCTTTAATAAAATCCAGTGCGAAAACCAATATCCCGGCAGCCGGCCCCAAAGTCCGGAAAATGTTGGTGGCGCCGATGTTCCCGCTGCCGGTCTTCCTGATATCGACGCCCTTTAATTTGGCTATTAAATAACCAAAGGGGATCGAGCCGGATAGGTAGCCGAGAATGATGAATAATAATAGGTTCACGAACCCATTATAGCAAAAAAAAGACCGGGCTGTCGTCTAGCATTAAGGATCATTGTGGTGAGTTCCTGAAAGCATGTCACGACCAGCCCAGTCATATGTATATCGGCAGTTATTCAGAAAAATTTCAGGCGATAAGAAAAATCCGAAGGACGAATTTCTTAATGATGAGGGAATTCCTAATTCCATAATTGTCGAATTAATTGAGTCATTGTTCATTCCCTCGACATTAGGGCCTTCGTCTTTCTTTATTCCCTCATCATTTGGGCCTTCCTCATTCATCATTATCTTCACCTCTTTACTGCCAGGCGGAAGCAAGCAGCCTATGAATGAATATTTTGAGCGATACCAACAAAAATATATATTTTGAATATCTTGAATGTGCTTAAAGCTTGGCCAGAGTGTTAATAATCGCTACATTATGATATAATATGAACATCGCGGGGTAGAGCAGCCCGGTAGCTCGCAAGGCTCATAACCTTGAGGTCGTGGGTTCAAATCCCACCCCCGCTATCTTCTTTTTCGTTGTCATAACGAGATTTTTACTTTGCTTCCCTCTGACGACTTCCAATTAGCTGAAATTATTTTTGCATTGAGAAGATATAATATAAGAGATTATTCGAGATTTATTGAACCAATGAAAACTATTGCAATAAAATATGCTCAGGGGGTATTGTCAGACTGGAGAAGATTAAGCAATTCCCCGGGAGCTCTAACAAATTATCAAAAACATATGCCGGCAAGAAGGCTTACGGCGGGCGTTCTGAAGGTTGCAGATTATTGTTTTGCTATTATTCCTCTGATCTCAAGGGGAAGTATTCTTCTTGATATTAGAACCAAACTGGTCGGAGCGGAAACGATTGTAAACAGCCAAGGGGAAACATTCGATGAGGTCTGGGAAAGGCGAAAAAGTAGATTACCGCTAGACTCAACTTCAGATCCACGTGAGTGGCCAATTGATCCGGAGGAAATGAAATATGCTCAAGCGTTTTCGAGAATGACATTGCAAGAATTGAATGAGGCCTTTTTGGGATTAATGAGGGCAGGGTGTGGTAGTCACTTAAGAGATCGATATGCGTCAGAAAAAGAGCCACTGATTGTTTTCTTAGATCATTTGAGCAGCTCGGATTTACAAATTGACCACAATTTTAGATCTCCACTGGCATCAATAAGGACAATTAAAGAGGGGCTTGAATATGTGAGGGCGGAGAAGAGAATTGATTACTTTAGGGTTTTGCACAGAAACTATCGATATAAGGCATTTTTACGAGAACTCATGACAAGATGGAGCAAGAGTTTATAGTGAAATTTCTTTGAATATTATACGAAAAATGGGTAGAATAGTCAAGCTATGGAGATACGGCACGAACAGAATTTAGAGCAGTCCCTCCAGCTTTTGCTTTCGCCAAAGCTCTTGGCCATGCTGCGCGTTCTAGCCCTGCCATATATCGAAATGGTGGACGAGATCAAGCGCGAATGCGAGGAAAACCCCCTGCTCGAGGTGGAGCGGGCCGATACCCTGGCCGAGTACCTCCGCTACCTGGGGACGGATAAAAAAGCTAAAAAACAGCTCGACCTGGCGGAATATCCGGGCATGGAGAACGTCAAGGATATTGCCCATAACCTGACGGAACATCTTTTAGAACAATTGAAGCTGGTCAACCTCCCGCCCGAAGTCCTTAAGGCCGGAGAATTCCTCATCGAGAACCTGGAGCCCAATGGTTATCTTAAAAATTATCAAGAATTGAAACCGCAAGCGGTTTCAAAGCTGGGGGTTGATGAAGGGGCGGTAGATCGCGCGCTGGCCGTTATCCAAACCTTTGAACCGGAAGGGGTGGGAGCCAGGGACTTGAAGGAATGCCTGCTCATCCAGGTGCGAGAATACAATTTCGAAAGCGAAGAATTGCAGGATATCTTGACCCGCACGATCGAAAATCACCTCGACGACCTGGCCGACCGTAATTTCGGCAAGATCGCAAAAGCGCTCAAGATCTCCGAATCGGGCGTGGCCGAGATCGCCAATTATATAAAGGAAAATTTGAACTTTAATCCCGCTTCCGGATTTTCCGAAGAAGTTCGCCGGATCATCCCTTCTTTCGCCATCGAGATCGACGGGAAAGGGGCGGCAGTCGGCACCAACCTCGAAGAAAAATATGGCCCCAAGATCAAGATCTCGACCGAATACGAAAAAATTCTCAAGGATCCGAAGACCGACGCCCAGACCGTTAAATTCCTCAAAGAAAAAATGGAACGGGTGAAGGACCTGATGGAAACGATGGCGAGGCGGCAGGGGACCATTGATGAGATATTAAAGATCATAACCGAGACCCAGCAGGATTTTGTCAAAAAGGGGCCGGCCCATCTTAAGCCCCTGATGCAGAAAGACCTGGCAGAAATGATCGGCGTGCATCCTTCGACCATCTCCAGAGCTTTGGCGGAAAAATATGTGCAGACCCCGCGGGGGCTTTTTCCCGCCAAGTTCCTCTGTCCGCGGGAGGTCTCCGGTTCCACTCCGGAGCGTATCCGATCGATCATGCTGGAGACCATAACCGACGAAGATAAGCGCCATCCCGTCTCCGATGAGGAGCTCAAGGAACTATTGGCCAAATCGGGAGTGGCTATCGAGCGCCGCACCGTGGCGGCTTACCGCAAACAACTGGGGATCTTGCCTGCTTCCGAGAGGCACAATCTATGAACCCGGACAATAAAGCCACCATCTTGATAGTCGACGACGAAGAAGGGATCCGCGATTCCATGCGAATGCTGCTCCAAGACCAGCACCGGCTGGTATTTTCGGGGTCGGGAAAGGAAGCGCTCAAGCTTTTCCGCTCCGAATCCCCCGACCTGGTGCTGCTCGATATCCGCCTGCCGGACCTCGACGGGCTGGAAGTGCTCTCCCGCATGAAAGATCTCGACCCGGAGGTTGAAGTGATCATGCTCACCGCTCTCAACACCGTCAATTACGCGGTCTCCGCCATGAAGGCCGGGGCTTACGATTACCTGACCAAGCCCTTCGACATCGAGACCATCCAGTCGGTGATCGAAAAAGTGTTGGAAAAAAATTCGCTTAAGAAACAGAACCTCTACCTGCGGGAAGAGATCGAGAAAAAATTCTCCTTTGAGAAGATCGTGGGACGCAGCAAGCCCATCAAGGAAATCTTCGCCCTGATCTCGCAGGTGGCGAAAAGCGATTCGACGGTGCTGATCTTTGGGGAATCCGGCACCGGCAAGGAGCTGGTGGCCCGCGCCATCCACAATCTAAGCAAACGCAAAGGAAAACTTTTTGTGCCGGTCAACTGTGCGGCCATCCCGGAAAATCTTCTAGAATCGGAGCTTTTCGGCCACGAGAGGGGTGCTTTTACCGGGGCTTTTGAACGCAAAATAGGCAAATTCGAGATCGCCGACGGGGGCACCCTATTTCTCGATGAGGTGGGGTCGCTTCCGCTCCCCATGCAAGGCAAGCTATTACGGGCCTTGCAGGAAAAAGAGATCGAAAGGGTGGGCGGGACCAAGGCCCTGCCGGTGGATGCGCGCATTATCTCCGCCACCAACACGGATTTGAGCAAGGACAAATTCCGGGAAGACCTCTTCTTCCGGCTGAACGTGATACCCATCAAGGTGCCGCCCCTGCGCGAGCGCCGGGAAGACATCCGCCTGCTGATGGAGCACTTCCTCGACATCTTTAACCGCGAATTCGGCAAGAAGATCCGGGGCTTCACCAAAGGAGCGGAAACGGCTCTCATCAACTACCGCTGGCCGGGCAATGTGCGCGAATTGCAAAATCTGATCGAACGGCTGGTGGTTTTGCAAAACGAGGGCTTTATTTCGGAAGAGCACCTGCCCCGCGAAGTGAGCTCGGGGGAAGGCGAGGCGCCGGTATCAACAGAATTCAGCGACCTGGACCTTAAGCAAGCCAGCATGAAGTTCGAAGCCGCCTTTATCAAAAAAGCCCTGCAAAAAGCCGGCGGCAACAAAGGCCAAGCCGCGAAACTGCTCGGCATCCACCGCAACACCCTCCTGCAGATTGAGAAACGATTGAAACACTGATATAATATCCAACCGAAAGGGGTACAACATGGATTTTGACATCAAGGATAAAGCGCTGTCCTCCAAAGGGAAAAAAAGGATCGAATGGGCCGACCGCGATATGCCGGTCTTGGCACAGGTCAAAGAAAGATTTGCCAAAGAACAGCCGTTAAAAGGGCTAAAAATGTCGGCCTGCCTGCATGTCACCGCCGAAACCGCCAATCTAGTGAGGGCCCTTAAGGCGGGCGGCGCGGAAGTGGCGCTGTGCGCCAGCAACCCGCTCTCCACCCAAGATGATGTGGCCGCTTCCCTGGTTTTGGATTTCGGCATCCCGGTATTTGCCATCAAAGGCGAGGATAACGAGGTCTATTATAAGCATCTACATGCCGCGCTTAAGCATTCTCCCCAGATCACCATGGATGACGGCGCCGACCTGGTATCGGTCATCCACAAGGAATATAAGAACCTGATCCCGCAGATCATCGGCTCCATGGAAGAGACCACCACCGGGGTTATTAGATTAAAAGCCATGGAGAGGGACGGGGCGCTGAAGCTGCCGATCATCGCTGTCAATGACGCTGCCACCAAGAACCTTTTTGACAACCGCTACGGCACCGGCCAATCTACCCTCGACGGCATAATCCGGGCAACCGATGTGCTCCTGGCCGGGCGCAACGTGGTGACTGCCGGCTATGGCTGGTGCGGCAAGGGCTTTGCCATGCGGGCGCGGGGCATGGGAGCTAATGTAATAGTTACCGAAGTCGATCCCATCAAGGCCATCGAAGCGGTGATGGACGGCTTCCGCGTGATGCCCATGAGTGAGGCCGCCAAGATCGGCGATGTCTTCTGCACTCTCACCGGCGACGTCAACGTGCTGGATGTGGAGCATTTTAAACTGATGAAAGACGGCGCCATCGTCTGCAACTCCGGGCATTTCAACGTTGAGATCAACATTCCCGGCCTCAAAAAGCTGGCCAAACAGGTTAATCCCGGGGTCAGGGATTTTGTGGACGAGTATGTTATGCCCGACGGGCGGCGCATCTACCTTTTGGCTGACGGACGGCTGATCAACCTTTCGGCGGCAGAGGGGCATCCGGCCTCGGTGATGGACATGAGCTTTTCCACCCAAGCGCTGGCTGCGGAATACTGCGTCAAAAATAAGGGTAAGCTCCAGCCGAAAGTGTATTACGTACCGCGGGAAATAGAGGATTGGGTGGCGAAGCTGAAGCTTAAATCCATGGGCGTTGAGATCGATACCCTGACCGCAGAACAGAAAAAATATCTCTCCAGCTGGGAAGAAGGGACCTGATGGAGCAAGAAAAGCTGATCGAAGCAATTGAATGCATACGCCGGGATAAAAAAGATCCCTGGCGTTATATTTTATTCACTTTTTTGAACGGCATGGTGCAGGGTTTGGGAGTGGCCCTGGGGATGACGCTGGTTTTGGGTTTAGTAATCTATTTCCTGACGCTTTTTATCTCCCGCATGGTGGATTTTCCCGTGATCGGCCAATATTTTGAACAGCTCGGCAAGCTGATCGAGGCCTATTCCAAGGCGGCGCCGGCGGTAAAATAAGTGCTTTTCTGGGGCGGAGCTTTAGCGGTTTTTGCCCTAGACCAGATCACCAAATACCTCGTCCATCTAAGACTGACTCCCAACCAATCCTTTTGGCTTTTTACCTATGTCCAAAATCGAGGCGCGGCCTTCGGATTGTTCCAGGGAATGCAATTTTACTTCGCGATCGCCGGGATACTGGTGATCGCCTTGATATTGTATTTTCATTCCAAGCTGCGGTCAGGAGATATGCTCCAGCTACCGCTGGGGCTGATGCTGGGCGGAAGCGCGGGAAATCTGATCGACCGTCTCACCCGGCATTACGTGGTGGATTTCATTGACTTTCGCTTCTGGCCGGTGTTCAATATTGCGGATACCGGCCTAAACGTTGGGGTGGGGTTGCTGATCATACTGATCTTTCTTAAGAAGGAGCGCTAGATGTTTCCCGTATTATTAAAGCTTGGCCCATTGACCCTTTATTCCTACGGCCTGATGGTGGCTTTGGGATTTTTATCGGGCATCCTCCTGGCGGCGTACCTGGCAAAAAGGTCCGGGATCAAGCCGGAGTTGATCCTGGATATCGCGCCTTTCGTGCTCCTCGGCTCGCTCGTCGGGGCGCGGATCTTTTATGTGATAGAGTTCTGGCCGGAATTCAGAGGCAATCCAGTTGAGATATTCCTGATCTATAAGGGTGGGTTGGTATTTTTCGGCGGACTACTATTCGCCATATTGGGATTATTGCTGGCGGTTAAGATCTTTAAGCTTAATTTTTGGAAGGTCATGGATATTCTGGCACCGGCTACCGCCTTGGGGTATGCCATCGGCCGGATCGGCTGTTTTTTAAACGGTTGCTGTTACGGGATAGTGACCAAAGTCCCTTGGGCGGTAAAATTCCCCACCGAAACGGTCTTACGCCATCCCACCCAGATCTACGCTTCTCTTTCCGGCCTGCTCATTTGCGGTATCCTGCTTTTGATATTTTTCAAATACAGGAAATTTGACGGGCAGGTGCTGATCTTGGGGATTTTTCTCTACGGCATTTATCGATTTTTGATAGAATTCCTACGGGTCAACCCGAAATATCTCTTCCACCTTAGCGGCGCCCAGTGGCTATCGGTATTTATGATTTTATTGGCGGCCGTACTTTACTTTAGGCTGCGCAGGAGGTAGATCATGGAAAATATTTCCACGGCGATCCGATTAGCTCTCCAGATGGAACACAAGGGTTATGATCTCTACATAAAAGCCGCCCAAACCACCTTAAACCGGCTGGGACGGGCCACGCTTGAGGCCATCGCCAAGAAAGAGTTGGACCATATCAAGGCCATTGAGGAATTCAGCAAGGGAATGGACCTCAAACAAGCCGCCGCGGATATCAAACCCCAGGACCAGAGTTTATATCTGCGGGAGATCATGGATAAGCTGGCCGGGAATTTGGAAAAACAGGTCAAACCCGATTCGGACCTGGAGCGGGTCTATAAAGTGGCCCTGGACCTGGAGAAGGCATCCTTCGAGCTTTATAAAAAGCTCAATGCCGAATCCTCCGATCCGCAGGCCAAAAAATTCTTTGAATTCCTGATGGGGGAGGAGAACACGCATTATGAGATCCTGTCCGATACTTTGGAGTATTTGAACGATCCCGGCGAATGGTACCGCCTGCAGGAGCGGTGGATTGTGGAGGGTGGATGACTCTGCTATAATCTGATTGGGAGGGAAACAAATGGTGTTAGACGCAGCCTCAAAGGAAGCGTTGGAACGTTCTAAGTCCGACGGGATCAAGTTCATCAACCTGCAGTTCACCGACATCCTGGGAGCCATCAAATCGGTAGCCATACCGGTGGAGCGCCTGGCGGATATCCTGGATAAAGGCATCTGGTTCGACGGATCGAGTATTTTGGGCTTCGTGCGGATCTGCGAATCGGACATGATCCTCAAGCCCGATCCGGCCACCTATATGATCACCCCCTGGACCCCGGCGGAGAGGAAATCCGCGCGCTTTTTGTGCGACGTCTATACTCCCGACAATCAGCCGTTCGAGGGCGACCCGCGCTCGATCCTCAAAGCCGGCTTGGAGAAGCTTAAAAAAACCGGCTACATCTATAATTGCGGGCCGGAAGTTGAGTTTTACCTCTTCAAGAAAGAGGACAACCAGATTACTACCTCTCCCCACGATGTGGGCGGCTATTTCGATTATTCTCCCCGCGATATGGCCAGCAATGTCCGCAAAGATATCATAATTGCGCTCGAGGCCATGGGGATGGAAGCGGAAATGTCACATCACGAGGTGGGGCCCGGCCAGCATGAGATAGATGTGCGCTACAACAACGCCCTTACCGCCGCCGATAACACTATTACTTTAAAATATACCATCAAGGCCATCGCCCAGCGCCACGACCTTTATGCCTCTTTCATGCCCAAACCGCTTTATGGGGAGGCCGGGAGCGGAATGCACGTCCACCAGAGTTTGTTCGATAAAAAAGGGAAGAACGCCTTCTATGACTCCAAGGATAAGTATAGGTTCTCCAAATTGGCCTACAGCTTCCTGGCCGGCCAGCTCAAGCATGCCAAAGCGCTCTCCGCGGTGGTCGCTCCCACGGTCAATTCCTACAAACGGCTGGTTTCCGGATACGAAGCTCCGGTCTATATTTGCTGGGCGCAGATCAACCGCTCGGCGCTGATCAGGATCCCCCGTTATTCCCCGGGACGCGAACAGAGCACCCGCATGGAACTGCGCTGTCCCGATCCCTCGTGCAATCCTTATCTGGCATTTGCCGCCATGCTGGCGGCGGGAATGGATGGGGTAGAGAAGGGGCTAACACCGCCCAAACCGGTGGAAGAAGACGTCTATAAGCTCGAACCGCACCAGTTGGAGAAAATGAAGGTGGATATGCTGCCGTTCTCCATCAAACGCGCGGTGGAAGAGCTAAAGACCGATAAGGTCGTCTCTGAAAGCCTGGGTAAGCACACTTACGATAAATTCATCGAAGCCAAACTGGCGGAATTCGACGACTACCGCATGCAGATCACACCCTGGGAAATCGAAAAATATCTCGAGGCGCTTTAGACCAAACCCTGCTGGTGCATAGCCCGGGCTACCTTTGTGAACCCGGCAATGTTGGCGCCGACTACCAGATTCCCCGGCTGACCGTATTCTTCTGCGGCTTCCTTGGATTGTTGGTAGCTGGCCTTCATTATCCGATTTAAGTATTTATCCACCTCATCAAAACTCCAGGAGAGGCGCTGGCTGTTTTGCGTCATCTCCAGGCCTGAAGTGGCCACGCCGCCCGCGTTGGCGGCCTTGGCCGGTCCGAAGGCGACCTTGTTCTTTAAAAAGACCTTGATGGCTTCGGGGGTTGAAGGCATATTGGCGCCTTCTGCCACTGCGTAACAGCCGTTCTCCACCAATTTCTTGGCGGCTTTCTCGTCGATCTCGTTCTGGGTGGCGTTGGGCAGGGCGATATCGCACTTAACTCCCCAGATGTTATCGCAGCCCTCGGTATATTTGGCGCGCGGGTGGAACTTGACGTACTCCTTGATGCGTTTGCGCTCCACTTCTTTGAGGTGTTTGATGGTCTTAAGGTCCAAACCATCGGGATCGAAGATGCAGCCGCCGGAATCGCTGCAGGCCACCACTTTAGCCCCCAGCTGCTGGCACTTTTCGATGGCATAGATCGAGACATTGCCCGAACCGGAGCTTACCACTGTGGCTCCCTTGAGATCCTTACCCATATCCTTCAGCATTTCGAGCAAGAAATAGATGAGGCCGTAACCGGTGGCCTCGGTGCGGGCCAAAGATCCGCCCCAATCCAAGCCCTTGCCGGTCAAGACCCCGGTAAATTCATTGCGGATCCTTTTATATTGGCCGAACATAAAGCCGATCTCCCGGCCGCCCACGCCGATATCCCCGGCGGGGACATCCGTATCGGGACCAATGTGCTTGCACAACTCGGTCATAAAGCTCTGGCAAAAACGCATGACCTCCAGGTCGGATTTGCCCTTGGGATCGAAATCCGAGCCGCCCTTGCCGCCGCCCATGGGCAGGGTGGTCAGGGCGTTCTTGAAAACCTGCTCAAAACCCAGGAATTTGATTATGCCGATATAGACCGAAGGATGGAAGCGCAATCCGCCCTTGTAAGGCCCAATAGCGCTGTTGAATTCGATACGGAATCCGCGGTTGACCTGTACATCTCCTTTGTCATCCAGCCAGGGGACCCTGAACAGGATCTGCCTTTCGGGCTCTACGATCCTTTCGAGTATTTTAGTTTGCTTGAATTCGGGATGCTTTTGCAGGACCGGGGCTACTGATTCCAATACCTCAGACACGGCCTGGTGGAACTCGGGTTCTCCGGGATTTCTCTTGATTACCTGATCCAAGACATCTTTTACCATTTTACTTCCCCCTTTATTTGTCGGTCGTGCATATTATATGGCAACCTATTGCCGTATGTCAAGAGGGGAGAATTCAATCAAGTTATAGTATAATTAAGACCATGGAACTTGACCGCAAGGTAAATGCTATCCTTAAACTGGTGGCCGAAGCCAAGGAGCCGATCGGTTCGGCAGAGATCGCGGAGAAATTAAAAACGCAGGGCCTGGACATGCCGGAGCGCACCATCCGTTATCATCTAAAACTTTTAAGCGACCAGGGGCTGATGAAAGGTTTATGGAAGGAGGGGAGGATCATTACCGACAAAGGGATTGAGGAATTGGGCAATGCGCTGGCATTCGACAAAGTGGGCTTTATGAGCTCGCGCATCGATGCTTTGGCTTACCAGATGGATTTTGACCTCGAAAACCGGACCGGCCAGGTGATTATGAATTTTTCGCTTATCAGCAAAGCTGATTTTCCCGCAGCGCTGAAGATCATGAAAACCGTCTTCGAAAAGAACCTCACCACCGGCGACCGGGTATTGGCCTTAAATGAAGGAGAGCAGATCGGAACATATGTCGTCCCCGCCGGGAAAGTGGGTTTCGGCACGCTGTGCAGTATCAATCTTAACGGGATATTGCTCAAGCATTCTATCCCGGTCGAATCCAAGATGGGCGGGCTTTTGCAGATCGATGACGAGCGGCCTCTCCGATTTACCGAGATCATCAATTATTCCGGCTCCACGCTCGATCCCCACGAAATATTCATCAAAGGCCGCATGACCAATGTTCGGGAGGCAGTCAAAGGATCGGGCAAGATCCTGGCCGGATTGCGTGAGATCACGGCCGCATCGGTCCACGAAGCCGAAGCCATTATCCGCAAGATCGAAGCGGCGGGAATGGGGCGTGCCCTGATGCTGGGCCGGCCCGGACAGACGGTGCTGGGCATCCCGATCGGGATGGATAGGGTGGGATTGGTGGTTCCCGGCGGGCTTAATCCGGTGGCGGCTTGCGAAGAGGGGGGCATCGAGACCCACAGCAAAGCCCTTTCTACCCTGGCCGATTATTCCCGGCTGGTTAAGTTCGAGACGCTGCTATGATAAGTTCGGCCAGCACCGGCCTTAAGGGACTGGATGCCATTCTCCAGAACCTGCGCCTGGGCGATAATGTGGTCTGGCAAGTTGATGATATTGATGAATATCGGCATTTCGTCGCTCCCTACGTTAAAAGATCCTTAGCAGACAACCGCCGGCTGGTCTATATCCGTTTCGGCAAGCATCCGCCGGTGGTTTTGGGCAATTCCCGGATCAAGGTCTATAAGCTGGATGCCGGGGGCGGATTTGAGGCCTTTACCAAACAGGTCCATGCAATTATCGAAAAAGAAGGCAAACAGGCCTTTTACGTTTTCGATTGCCTTTCCGACCTGCTCGAGAACTGGGCTACCGACCTGATGATCGGCAATTTCTTTCTGGTCACCTGTCCCTTCCTTTTCCGGCTGGACACTATCGCTTACTTTGCCATTTTGCGAGCCCAGCATTCCTTTAAGACCATCGCCCGCATCCGCGAGACCACCCAACTGCTGCTCGATGTTTATCGGCTGAAAAAAGATTACTATGTACAGCCGCTCAAGGTCTGGGACCGGTATTCTCCCACCATGTACCTGCCGCACCTCGAACAAAAAACGCGCTTTTTGCCCATCACCAGCAGTACCGACGCCGCCAAACTTTTCAATTATTTATCCAAAAAGGGGGCCGAGAGCGCGAAACGGAACCTGGACTTTTGGGATCGTATGTCTTTGGATGCGGAGGCGCTTTCGCGGGTTATGCTCGGTCGGGAGGCGCGGATGCTTTCTTTGATCAAGGAGCATTTTTCTCTCAAGGACCTGCTGGCGATCAAGTCCCGCATGGTGGGCAGCGGTTTTATCGGCGGCAAGGCCCTGGGGATGCTATTAGCCCGTAAGATTCTTTCACATGACCGGTCGTTCGATTGGTCCAAGGTGCTGGAGCCGCACGATTCGTTCTTTATCGGCTCCGATGTCTTCTATACCTTTATCGTGGAGAACGGCTGGTGGGACCTGTGGCTTGAACAAAAGACCGAACAGGGGTACTTCAGCCGGGCGGCCGAGCTAAGGGAAAATATACTTACCGGCAAGTTCCCCCATGAGGTCCGCGAACAGTTCCGCCTGCTGATCGAATATTTCGGGCAATCGCCCATCATTGTGCGCTCCTCCTCCCTGCTCGAAGACGCTTTCGGCAACGCTTTTGCGGGAAAATACGAAAGCATCTTCGATGTGAACCAGGGCTCGCCCGAAGAGCGCAGCGAGCGTTTTGAGGACCTAGTGCGGCGCATCTATGCCAGCACGCTGGACGAGGGCGCCTTGAATTATCGATTAGAAAGGGGACTTAGCGCGGCGGACGAACAAATGGCGCTTTTGGTTCAGAGGGTCTCGGGCTCGCAGCATAAGCGCTATTTTTTTCCCTACATCGCCGGGGTGGGGATGTCCTACAACACCTTTGTCTGGCATAAGGACATGGACCCCAAGGCGGGAATGCTGCGCCTGGTGCTGGGATTGGGCACCCGGGCGGTGAACCGCGCAGAAGGCGATTATCCCCGCATCGCCGCGCTGGATAAGCCCCTCCTGCGGCCTTACGCCGGCATGGAAAAAGCCAAAAAGTTCTCCCAGCACGAAGTCGACGTTTTGGACCTGGCGGCCAATCAGCTGTTGACCGTTCCCCTGACCGGCCTCAAGAACGATGAACCGGAACTTGATCTGGAATTGGTAGGCCAGAGGGATCGGGAAGCGGAAGTAAAAATGAAAGAGATCGGAATGGCCGGACAATCGTGGATTTTGACCTTCGACCGGTTCTTTTCCACCACCGATTTTTCAAATCTCATGCAGAGGATGCTCAAAACCCTGGATGAGGCCTACCGCTATCCGGTGGATGTGGAATTTACGGTGAATTTCGGCAACCAGGGCGACCTGCAGATCAATCTGGTACAGTGCCGGCCGCTCCAAGCCCGGGGAGTGACGGCGCAGGTGAGCATTCCAAAGGATATCCCGTCCGAAAAGTTGGTCTTTTCCTCCGAGGGGAATTTTATGGGAGGCAGTGTTTCGCTGGCGATCAAACGGCTGGTTCTGGTCGACACCGATCAATACCGGGAACTCCTGATGAACCAAAAATTCACGGTGGCGCGCCTGATCGGGAAATTGAACCAATTAAGCCGCGGGACCTCAACGCTGCTTATCGGACCGGGGCGGTGGGGCAGCCGCGACGCCACGTTGGGCGTGCCGGTGAGCTTTGCGGAGATCAACCGCATCGCGGCCCTGGTGGAAGTGGACGATCCTAAAAGCGGATTCACTCCCGAGCTTTCGTTCGGCTCCCATTTTTTTCTTGACCTCATCGAAACCAACATTTTCTATACCGCGCTTTTTATGGACAACGAAGCGGCGGTCTTTGACCGGGATTATCTGGACCGGCTGGAAAATCGCCTGCTTTTACTTTTGCCGGAAGCTGGAGAATTCAAAGCGGTCATTAAGGTCTATGATTTTGAAGAAGAATTGAAACTGCTGTCGGATGTGACCTCCCAGAAAGTTGTTTGTATAAAACCTTGACAGATTACAATAATGTAGTATATTACATTATTGTATGAGCCCGCAAAGAGATGTCACAGTAAAAGTTCTGGTGGATATCTCCGAGGCGTTGTCCTCATCCCTCGATCTTGAAAAAAACCTTAACTCCATCTTGAACATCTTGACCTTGTCGCTCGAGATGAAACGCGGCACTATCACCCTGGTCGACCCGCTCACCAATGAACTGCGGATCGAAGTGGCGCATGGGCTGACCCGGCAGGAGAAGGAACGCGGCCGCTATAAGATCGGGGAAGGGGTTACCGGCAGAGTGGTGGAGACCGGCAAACCGATGGTGGTCAAGGATATCGAGGCGGAGCCGCTGTTTTTGGACCGCACGCAGTCCCGCCGCAACTTGCATGAGAGGGAATTTGCTTTTTTATGCGTTCCCATCAAGGCGGGCAACCGGGCGCTGGGGGCGCTTTCGGTCGACCATCTTTTTAAGGAAAATGTTTCTTACGAAGAGGACATCAAGCTTTTGACCATCATTGCCGCCATGGTGGGGCAGGCGGTCACCATCCGGGAGCTGGCGGAACGCGACAAACAGGTGGTGGTGGCGGAGAACGTAAAACTGCGCCAGGAGCTCAAGGGGAAATATAAATTCGGCAATGTCGTTTATACTTCCCCTCTGATGGAGGCGGTATTGGAGGGTGCCCGGCAGGTGGCCACGACCAATGCCACGGTATTGCTCTTGGGGGAATCGGGCACCGGCAAAGAACTGGTGGCCTCGGCCATCCATTATTCCAGCAACCGCTCCGAAGGCCCGTTCGTAAAAGTGGCCTGCGCGGCCCTGCCGGAAAATCTTTTGGAATCGGAACTATTCGGGCACGAGAGAGGCGCTTTCACCGGCGCCATGGAACGCAAAGCCGGCCGGTTCGAGCTGGCGGACAGGGGCACGATCTTTCTCGATGAGATCGGCGACCTGACCCCCGCCACTCAGGTGAAGCTGCTGCGCGTCCTGCAGGGACGGGAGTTCGAGCGGCTGGGCGGAACCACTACGGTGAAAGTGGATGTGCGGGTGATCTGCGCCACTCATCGCGACCTCGATAAAATGGTCAAAGAAGGCAAATTCCGCGATGATCTTTTTTACCGCATCAATGTATTCCCCATCACCCTGCCGCCGCTGCGCGAACGCAAGGAAGACATCCCGCTTTTGGTCTCGCATTTTACCCATAAATACACCCGGGAAAATAAAAAGCGCATCGAAGGGGTGAACCGCGCGGCGCTCGACCTGCTGATGGCCTACGACTGGCCGGGCAACGTGCGGGAACTGGAGAACGTGATCGAACGGGCGGTGGTAGTGTGCCAGAAAGACCTCATTTCTCCCCGCGATCTGCCGGCCAATCTGTCGGTCAAGACGGTCGAGGTGCACAGCGAAGGCGCCACTCTTCCCGAAGTGGTGGCGGCGGTGGAAAAACAACGCATCGAGGAAGCTCTAGTCAAATATAAATCCCAAAGAAAAGCGGCCAAAGCACTGGGCCTCACCGAACGGATCCTGGGTTACAAAGTTAAAAAGTATAAATTATGAAACTCGCGCTGGCACAGATCAATCCCACAGTCGGCGATATCTCCGGCAATACCCGCAAGATCCTCGATTTCATCTCCCGGGCCAGGGAGCAGGAGGCCGACCTGATTGTTTTTCCCGAGCTGGCCGTTACCGGCTATCCTCCCGAAGACCTTTTGCTTAAGCCGCAGTTTATTTCCGACAATCTGTCAGCACTTAAACAGATCATTAAATTCAGCAAGGGGATCGCCGTCTACCTCGGATTCGTCGATCGGGACAAGAAAGGTATCTATAACGCGGGGGCCTTTATCGAGAACGGCCGCCTGAAAAAAGTTTACCGCAAGATCAACCTGCCCAACTATGCGGTGTTCGATGAGAAGCGGTATTTCCTCCCCGGCGATAAGCCCGCGGTTGTCAATAAGATCGGATTAGGCATTTGCGAAGATATCTGGGTTGTGGACGGGCCTTATCTTAGGGAAGTAAAGCTGGGAGCCAAGCTCATACTCAATATCAACGCTTCACCTTATCATGAGGGCAAGATCAAGGATCGGCAGAAGATGCTGGGCAAACGAGCGCGACAAAGTAAAACTCCAGTTGTGTATGTCAATATGGTGGGAGGGCAGGACGAGCTGGTCTTTGACGGCGGCAGTATGGTCTTCGATAAGCAGGGGCGTCTTTTGGCCGCGGCCCGGCAATATGAAGAAGAACTTCTGGTCTGCTCGCTTGACCAGGCGCCGATTGCGGCCGCCTGGCTGGAGGAGAGCGCCGAGGTATATGAAGCGCTGAAACTGTGCGTTAAAGATTACGTCAACAAGAATGGTTTTCGGGACGTGTGCATTGGAGTATCAGGAGGGATCGATTCGGCGCTGACCATGTCCGTGGCGGCCGACGCCCTGGGTAAGGGCAGGGTGCATGCGGTCTTCATGCCTTCCAAGTTCTCATCCGAATTAAGCCGCCAGGACGCGCGGCAAGTCGCTAAAAACCTGGGGGTGGAGTTCTCCGAGATCTCGATAGAAAAGATATTTGATGAATATCTGGCGAGCCTGGCCCCGTCCTTTGCCGGCCGGGAGGCGGATATTGCCGAAGAGAACCTCCAGGCCCGCATCCGCGGCAATACCCTGATGGCGCTTTCTAACAAATTCGGCTGGCTGGTATTGATCACCGGCAACAAGTCCGAAACCTCCACCGGTTATTGCACGCTCTACGGTGACATGGCGGGGGGATTTAATGTCCTCAAAGATGTTCCCAAACTTTTGGTCTATCGGCTGGCAAACTGGAGGAACGCCGAAAAAGCGGTGATCCCCGAATCCACCATCAAGCGTCCACCCACGGCAGAGCTTAAAGCCGACCAGACCGACCAGGACACTCTGCCGCCTTATGAAGTGCTCGATCCTATTATGCAGGCCTATGTGGAGGAGAACCTGGGGGTGAAAGAGATCGCCGCCCGGGGATATAATGAAGAGACGGTTAAAAAGGTCGTTTCACTTATAGATCATTCGGAATATAAGCGCCGCCAGGCGCCGCCCGGCCCCCGCATCAGCCCCCGCGCCTTCGGCAAGGACTGGCGCGTACCGATTACCAACGGCTATCATTAATCAATTTCGTAGATAAAATTCGCCAGCAATACAATTATGTAATTATTTCCTAAAGAACTTCAGTGGCATAGGAATTGCTGATACCCCGCTATCATGAACTTTCTATTTTATTCAATAGTAATTTTGATAGCGTTGGCGGGGGTGGGATATGCTACCCCCTCCACTAATATCTGGAACCCTTCGGCCGATATCCAATCGGTGGGAGTTATGCATTTGGGTATCGATAATTACTTTACACTAGATGGTCCGGCTCAGGGCGGGTACGCCTTCCCGACAGATACCGGCTTAACTTATGGGGTTTTCCCCGGAGTGGAGATCGGGCTGGATGTTTTTCTCCCTCAAGCCGCGCCTTTCGCCTTTAACGCCAAATACGGGGTGGGTGAGAGCGGAATACTGCCGGCCTGGGCGGTCGGCGGTTTCGGTTTTGGAACTCAATCCGGGATAACCGACCAAAATGTGATCTATGGGGTAGGCTCCAAGGTTTTCCCCGTGGTGGGGAGGGTAACGGCAGGCTATTTCACCGGCAATGACAAGGTTTTGCTTGACCCGACCGGAATAATTTTAGCTTGGGATAAATGGCTCACCGATAAACTCTGGGTCTCGATCGATCATGCCGGGGGCAAATCATCGCTGGGAGCCACTTTCTACGGATTTTCCTGGGCTTTTGCACCCAACACTTCGGTGATCTTTGCCTACGGGACCTACAACAACGGCGCCAAACCGACCGTGACCACGCAGTTGGATATCAACATTTAAGGAGGAGGAGTAAATGATAAATACCGGTGACACCGCCTGGGTTTTGATCTCCACCGCCCTGGTGATCCTGATGACCCCCGCAGTGGGATTCTTCTACGGGGGAATGGTGAGAAAGAAAAGCATCCTTTCCACCATAATGATGTGCTTTGCCGCCTTATTCCTGATCAGCATCCAGTGGGTGCTCATCGGCTATACCCTGGCTTTCGGTCCCACCAAGGGCGGTTTGATAGGGGGATTGAACTGGCTAGGTCTGTTGGGAGTGGGGCAGGCGCCCAATGTCGATTACGCCGCCACTATTCCGGCTCTCTGTTTTATGATGTTCCAGGCGGCTTTTGCCATCGTTACCCCTTCGCTGATAGTTGGAGCTTTCGTAGAACGGATAAAATTCGGCGCTTTCCTGATCTTCACCGGCCTATGGGCGACATTTGTTTACGATCCGGTAGCCCACTGGGTGTGGGGAGTAGGGGGCTGGCTTAGGGCTATGGGAGCGCTCGATTTTGCCGGCGGCACGGTGGTGCATGTCACGGCCGGCTTTTCGGCCCTAGCCATAGCGCTGGTGATCGGCAAGCGCATCGGCTACGGAAAAGATAACATGGAACCGAGCAATATCCCGCTGGTGGTTTTGGGCGCGGTTTTACTATGGTTCGGCTGGTTCGGATTTAACGGCGGATCCGCGCTGGCGGCCAATGGACTGGCGGTTTCCGCTTTCGTGGTGACCAACACCGCGGCGGCCGCGGCGGCGCTGGTCTGGATGCTCCTAAGTTGGCTGCACCGGCGGCCGAGCGTGCTGGGGGTGGCGACCGGCGCAGTGGTGGGCTTGGTGGCCATAACGCCGGCGTCCGGCTTTGTCGGTCCCCTGTCGGCCATCGCCATCGGCGGGATTGCTTCCTTGATCTCTTATTATATGATCGTTTTGCGCATGCGGTTTAGGATCGACGAATCGCTCGACGCCTTCGCTTGCCACGGGATGGGCGGGGCCTGGGGAGCGATCGCGACCGGGATCTTCGCCAATAAAGCGATCAACCCGGCGGGAGCGAACGGTCTGCTCTTCGGCAATCCCGGACTGCTGTGGACCCAATTTGTCGCGGTGGCGACGACCGCCGCCTTTGCCTTTGTGGTAACTTACGCTTTGGCAACTTTGATCGACCTTATCGTGGGTTTAAGGGTGACCGCAAATGAAGAGCTGGTCGGGCTCGATATTTCTCAACATGCGGAGAGTGTTTAACATGAAAAAGATAGAGGCAATCATAAGATCGGAAAAGCTTGAAGACCTAAGGGAGGCGCTCGATGCCCAGGGATTCGGCGCCATGACCATAACCGAGGTGAAGGGCCGCGGGTCCCAGAAAGGCATAACGCTCGAGTGGAGGGTGGGGGAATACCGGGTGGAATTCATTCCCAAGATCAAAGTTGAGCTGGTAGTGGATGATCGGGCGGTGGACAACGTGATCGGGGTGATCACTTCGGTCTGTTCCACCGGCAAGATCGGGGATGGAAAGATATTTATCTCTCCAGTGGAAGAGGTTATCCGCATCCGGACCAAAGAAAAGGGGCCAGGAGCTCTTTAAATTACGAAAGTGAGGAAAAAAGATGATAAATTCCGGTGACACCGCCTGGGTTTTGATCTCCACCGCCCTGGTGATCCTGATGACCCCCGCAGTTGGTTTCTTTTATGGGGGCATGGTCCGAAAAAAGAACCAGCTTTCGACGGTGATGATGTGTTTCGCGATCTTGATCGTAATGAGCCTGCAATGGTACATCCTCGGCTTTTCCCTTTCTTTTGCTCCCACTTTTCGCGGACTGATCGGCCGACTTGACTGGGTGGGGCTTACCGGGGTAGGCCAGCTTCCCAATGCCGCTTATGCCGCCACCATTCCTTTTTTGGCTTTCATGGTCTTTCAGGCGGCTTTTGCGATCATTACTCCGGCCTTGATCGTAGGCGCTTTTGTGGAGAGGATCCGCTTTTCCTCATTCATCTTATTTTCCTTGTTGTGGACCACGTTGATCTACGATCCCATCGCTCACTGGGTCTGGTCCACCGACGGCTGGTTGCGGGCTCTGGGGGCGCTCGATTTCGCGGGCGGCCTGGTGGTGCATATTTCCGCCGGTTTTTCAGCTCTGGCTATCGCCCTGGTGATCGGCAAGCGCATCGGCTACGGCAAGGATAATATGGAGCCCAGTAATATACCGCTGGTAGTTTTAGGCGCGGTACTGCTGTGGTTCGGCTGGTTCGGATTTAACGGCGGATCGGCCCTGGCCGCCAATGGGTTGGCCGCTTCCACATTTGTGGTGACCAATGCCGCCGGGGCCGCGGGCGCCGCGGTCTGGATGATCTTAAGCTGGATGCAGAGGCGGCCCAGCGTTTTGGGTGTGGCTACCGGAGCGGTAGTGGGATTAGCGGCCATAACCCCGGCTTCCGGTTATGTTTCTCCGGCCTCCGCCCTGATAATCGGCGCGGTCGCATCTCTTATCGCTTACTATATGATCTGGCTGCGCATGAAACTGCGCATCGATGAATCACTCGATGTTTTTGCCTGCCATGGCATGGGCAGTTTCTGGGGAGTGCTGGCCTTGGGATTGTTCGCCAGCAAAGCGGTCAATCCCGCCGGAGCCAACGGCTGGATATTCGGCAATCCCGATCAATTTTTCATCCAGTTGTTTGCCGCCGTTTTTATCGCCGCTTTTTCTTTCATGGCGACCTATTTTCTGGCAAAAGTGATCGACGGCCTGGGCGGCTTGCGGGTAAAAGAGAACGAAGAGCTGGTCGGGCTCGATATTTCACAACACGCGGAGAGTGTTTAAAATGAAAAAGATAGAGGCTATAATACGGTCAGAAAAGCTCGAGGACTTGAGGGAGGCGCTCGATGCCCAGGGATTGGGGGCCATGACCATTACCGAAGTGAAGGGGAGGGGAACCCAAAAGGGCATAACGCTGGAATGGCGGGTAGGCGAGTATCGGGTGGAATTCATTCCCAAGATCAAAGTTGAGCTGGTGGTGGATGATCGGGCGGCGGATGCGGTCGTCGGGGTGATAACCTCGGTCTGCTCCACCGGCAAGATCGGGGATGGCAAGATCTTCATTTCACCCGTGGAAGAGGTCATTAAGATCAGGACCAAAGAAAGGGGGACCCAAGCACTTTAAAACAAATTTGTATGAAACACGACTTAAAATTACAAAATTGTGATATCTTATGCTCAAGACCCAGGCAGGAAAATTGCTAATCATAATTGAAAAGGGAGGAACGATAAATGACGACCAAAGAAGAAATTATCAAGCAAGTCAGAGATAACGGGATCGAGTTCATCAGATTGTGGTTCACGGATATCAACGGGATCTTAAAAAGTTTTGCCATCGGACCGGACGAACTGGAGGGGGCCTTGACCCAGGGGATGGGATTCGACGGCTCCTCCATCACCGGTTTCCAATCCATCGAAGAATCGGACATGATCGCCATGCCGGACCCGGAGACCTTTGCCGTACTTCCCTGGCGGCCGGCGGACAAGCCCGTGGCGCGCATGATCTGCGACGTGCTCCAACCCTCGATGGGCAAACACAAGCCCTATGAAGGCGATCCCCGTTATGTATTGCGGCGCGCTTTGGAGAAAATGAAGAAGATGGGATTTGACCATTTCTATGTCGGGCCGGAACTGGAATATTTTTACTTTAAGGGTTCCAACGCCACCGAGATCCTCGATCAAGGCGGTTATTTCGACTTAACCCCGCTGGACATGGCTTCCGACCTGCGCCGGGAAACGGTACTGGCCCTGCGGAAACTGGGGATCGTAGTGGAATACAGCCATCACGAAGTGGCTCCTTCCCAGCATGAGATCGACATGCGCTACGCCGACGCCCTGCGCATGGCCGATAATACCGTTACCTACAGGCTTACCGTCAAAGAGATCGCCAGCAAGAACGGGGTGTATGCCACCTTTATGCCCAAACCCATCTTCGGACAGAACGGCAGCGGCATGCACGTCCACCAGTCGCTCTTTAAAGGCAGTAAGAACGCTTTCTATGATGAAAAAGATAAGTACCACCTTTCCGATATAGGAAAATCTTACATTGCCGGCATCTTAAAGCACGCTCCGGAAATGATCTCGATTTTGGCTCCCTGGGTCAATTCCTACAAGCGGCTGGTGCCGGGCTACGAAGCGCCGGTCTATATCGCCTGGTCGCGCCGCAATCGCTCGGCCTTGATCCGGGTGCCTATGTACCAGCCGGGCAAGGAAGTCGCCACCCGCATGGAGTTGCGCTGCCCCGATCCTTCCGGCAATCCGTATCTCCAATTTGCCGTTATGCTGCAAGCCGGGCTCAAAGGCATCGAGGAAGGGTACAAATTGGCCGAGCCGATGGAGCTCAACCTTTACCATTTGACCGATGAAGAAAGAACGGAGCGGGGCATCAAGTCGCTGCCCGCCAGCTTGGGCGAAGCCATCAACATCACCGAGAAGTCGGAGTTGGTCCGTGAAGCCCTGGGAGACCACGTCTTTGAGCGTTTTCTTAGGATAAAGAAGCAGGAGTGGGACGAATTCCGCATCCAGGTGACGGAATACGAGATCAAGAAATATCTTCCGATATTGTAGTAAAATATGGAAATATGTTTGAAAATAGGGGATTATATGATCCGCGCTTCGAGCATGACGCTTGCGGCGTTGGCTTTGTGGTGGATATCCAGGGAAAAAGATCCCATGACATTGTCAAGCAAGGCGTCCAGGTATTAGAAAGGCTCGCTCACCGCGGAGCGGTAGGCGCCGACCCGCTGACCGGCGACGGCGCCGGCATCCTGATACAGTTACCCCACGAATTCCTGGCGAAGGTCTTTCCCCAGCTCACCCGGCCGGGAAGCTACGGCACCGGGCTGATATTTTTCCCGCGTAAAAAAGAGCATTACCGTCAAGCGAAAGAGATCCTGACCGAAGAGATCGGCCAGGCCGGCCAAAAACTGCTTGGCTGGAGAAAAGTCCCGGTGAACGATTCGAGCATCGGGGAGACCGCCCGCGCAACCCAGCCGGTGATCGAGCAGGTGTTCATCGGCAAGGGATCGGCCGTCAGATCGCCGCTGGAGCTTGAAAGGATACTTTATCAGATCCGCCGGGCGGCGGAGGGGAAGATAGGTTTCAGCGGATTCTACATCACCAATCTTTCGACCCGCACCATGTCCTACAAGGGCCTGCTGATGCCCGGCCAGCTGTCCGAATATTTCCCGGACCTCAATGATCCCGACCTGCAAAGCGCCATCGCCCTGGTGCACTCGCGCTACAGCACCAATACTTTTCCCACCTGGGACCTATCCCAGCCCTTCCGCTTTTTAGCCCACAACGGCGAGATCAACACCCTGCGGGGGAACATCAACTGGATGAAGGCCCGGGGAATCGACGTGATCGTTCCGGGAGGCAGCGACTCCGCCGCCCTGGATAACGCCTTTGAACTGCTGGTGCTCTCCGGCCGCTCTCTTCCTCACGCCATGATGATGCTCATCCCCGCCGCCTGGGAGCAGGACCGGCAGATGAAGAAGGAAGTCCGCGACTTTTATAAATACCACGCCTGCTTTATGGAGCCCTGGGATGGGCCGGCGGCGGTGGCTTTCACCGACGGCCGGCACGTGGGCGCGGTGCTCGACCGCAACGGCCTGCGCCCGGCGCGCTACGTTGTGACCAAAAGCGGGATGGTAGTGATGGCTTCGGAAGTGGGAGTGCTGAACCTGGATCCGGCCGACCTTAAATATTCCGGCCGATTGACCCCGGGCAAGATGTTCTACATCGACACCGAAACCGGCCGCATCGTGGAGGACGAGGAGATCCGAGAAGAGATCTATAGCCGAAGATTCTACGGCCAGTGGCTGAAAGAAAATCTGCTGGACCTGAACAATTTGCACCGGGCCAGCGTTCCGGAAGAGATCGGCCTTAATACCCAAACCGCGCTCCGCATTTTCGGCTATTCCCGAGAAGACCTTAAGACCATCCTCAAACCCATGGCGGAGAAAGGCCGGGAGCCGGTGGGCTCCATGGGCAACGACACCCCCCCGGCGGTACTTTCCGATCATCCGCGGCTGTTATACGATTATTTTAAACAGCTTTTTGCCCAGGTCACCAATCCGGCCATCGATCCCATCCGCGAAGAACTGGTCATGAGTTTAGAAAGTTACGTGGGGACGCAGCAAGATATCCTTAAGGAAACCCCGGAGCACTGCCGCAAGCTCCTGGTGAAGGACCCGATCCTGACCGATGAAGAACTGGAAAGGATCCGGACCATTCGTAAAGATGCTTTCCGCACCCGGACCATCTCCACGCTTTTCCCCGTCAAGGAAGGGGAAAAGGGCTTCATGATCGTATTGGATAAGATCTGCGAAGAAGCCGAGCAGGCGATCAAGGAGGATTTTACTTTCTTGGTTTTAAGCGATCGCGGGGTGGATAAAGAACACGCGGCCCTGCCCGCATTGCTGGCGGTGGGAGCGGTACACCAGCATTTGATAAAGAAAGCCCTGCGCACCCGGGTGGGTTTGTTCGTTGAAAGCGCGGAGCCCCGCGAGGTGCATCATTTCGCTCTGCTGTTTGGATTCGGAGCGGAGCTTATCAATCCCTACCTGGCTTACCGGGCGGTGGAGCTTCTCTGTGAGGAAGGCGATCTGGTGCTGGATGCGAGGACCGCGGTCAATAATTACCGCGGCGCGATCGATAAGGGGATATTAAAAGTCCTCTCCAAGATGGGCATTTCCACCCTCAACAGTTATCGGGGGGCGCAGATCTTTGAGGCGCTGGGAATAGGGGATGAAGTGATGCGAAAATGTTTTGAGGGCACCCCTTCCCGCATTGGGGGAGTGGATTTCGCCGAAATAGCGAAAGACACCGTCTCACGCCATAAGAAGGCCTTCGAAAGTGAGAAGCTCTTAGACAGCGGAGGCATCTATCAATGGAGAAAAGATGGGGAAAGGCACTTCTGGAATCCGGAAAGCATTTCCGCCCTGCAAGATGCGGCCCGCAATAACGATCCTGATCGTTATCGGGAATTTGCACATCTGATAAACGACCAGTCCGGTCGGGTCGCGAACCTGCGCGGCCTGTTGAGGTTCAAAAAAGTCCGGTCGATCCCGCTATCCGAGGTGGAGCCGGGGGAAAGCATCTTCAAGCGCTTTGCCACGGGAGCCATGAGCTTTGGTTCCATAAGCCGACCGGCCCACGAGACCATTGCCCGGGCCTTGAACCAGATTGGGGGCCGATCCAATACCGGCGAGGGGGGCGAAGACCCGCGGCGCTTTAAAGACGCCCGCCGCTCGGCCGTCAAACAGATCGCTTCGGGCCGCTTCGGGGTGAATACCAATTACCTGGTCAACGCCGACGAGATCCAGATCAAGATCGCCCAGGGAGCCAAGCCCGGGGAAGGCGGGCAGCTGCCCGGCCACAAGGTGAGCGCCACCATCGCGGCCACCCGCTACACCACTCCCGGGGTGACCCTGATCTCCCCTCCGCCGCACCACGATATCTATTCGATCGAGGACCTGGCCCAGCTGATCTTCGACCTAAAGAACGTCAATCCGCATGCCCGCATCTCGGTAAAACTGGTCTCGGAGGTAGGGGTGGGGACGGTGGCCATGGGAGTGGCCAAGGGGCACGCGGATATGATCTTGATATCCGGCGGCGACGGCGGCACGGGTGCTTCGCCTTTAAGCTCTATCCGGCATGCCGGACTGCCCTGGGAGCTGGGGCTTTCGGAAACTCATCAGACCCTGGTGCTTAATGGCCTGCGCAGCCGGGTGAGGCTGCAGACCGATGGAGGCCTGCGAACCGGCAGGGATGTGGCGTTGGCGGCGCTTTTAGGAGCCGAAGAATTCGGTTTTGCCACTGCCGCGCTGGTGGTGTGCGGCTGTGTGATGCTGCGCCATTGCCATTTGAACAATTGCTCATTGGGAGTCGCCACCCAGGACGAGCGTCTCGCTCCCAGATTTAGCGGCCGGCCGGAACATCTCATAAATTATTTCCGTTTCGTAGCCGAGGAGCTTCGAACGATCATGGCGGAATTGGGATTGAGAAGCGTTAGCGAACTGGTCGGGAGGACCGACCTGCTGGAGATAGATCCCAATATCCTTCCCGCTAAGGCCAAAGGGGTCGACCTGGCCCGCCTGCTGTATCGGCCGGAAGCAGACCCTTTCCGCGGACCTAAAGCACAAGACCACGGCATCTTGAAGGTGCTCGACCGCCAATTGCTAAAGTTGTCCCATCCGGCAAGGGCGGAATTTGTTATAAAGAATTCAGACCGCACGGTGGGAGCCATGTTAAGCGGGGAGATATGTAAAAAATACGGCGAAGCCGGTTTGCCGGAAGATTCACTTCAAATAAAGTTCAACGGTGTGGCCGGACAGAGCTTCGGCGCCTGGCTGGCAAACGGGATCACTTTTGAGTTAGAAGGGATGGCTAATGATTACGTTGGTAAGGGAATATCGGGAGGCAAGATCATTATCTATCCCAACCACCTAACCACCTATCTGCCTGAATCCAATATTATTATTGGGAATACCGCTTTTTACGGAGCTATCAAGGGCGAGGCCTTTATCCGGGGAGTAGCAGGAGAAAGATTCTGCATCCGCAATTCCGGACTTTTGGCGGTGGTGGAGGGAGTGGGGGACCACGGCTGTGAATATATGACCGGCGGGCGGGTAGTGGTGTTGGGCCTGACCGGCCGCAATTTTGCTGCGGGAATGTCGGGAGGTATAGCCTATATCTATGACCAGGACGGACTTTTTACGGAAAGATGCAATCTGAGCATGGTAGAGCTTAGCGGACTGACCGCCGCCGATAAAAAGACCGTGAAAGACCTGTTGCAGAAGCATTTCAAATACACCCGCAGCCCGGTCGCCAAGCGGGTTTTGGATGAATTTGTCAAGGAGACGCGCCGTTTCATCAAGGTCATGCCTTTGGAATACAAGCGGGTGCTGGCGGAACAGGCTGTCTCCGAAGAGGAACTCGAACAATTGGAGATCTCAGATGGGTAATCCGCGGGGTTTTCTTACTGTAAAAAGAAAAACGGATGGGGATAGGAGGGAGCAGGCCTCCCGCTGCATGGACTGCGGCATACCCTTCTGCCACTGGGCTTGTCCGGTGGGCAACCTGATCCCCGAGTGGAACGATCTGATCTACAACCGGCAATGGGAAAAGGCGGTCGAACGGCTGGAGGCTACCAACAACCTGCCCGAGATCACCGGCCGGCTCTGCCCGGCGCCCTGCGAATACGCCTGTGTGCTTTCGATCAACGATGAAGCGGTCACCATCCGCGACGACGAACTGGCGATCGTGGAAGCGGGCTTTAAGAACGGCTGGATAGTTCCACGGCCCCCGAAGAAAAGGACCGGGAAAAAAGTCGCAGTGGTGGGATCGGGTCCGGCCGGGCTTTCGTGCGCCGCGGAGCTCAACCGTCTGGGTCACCTGGTCACGGTCTTTGAGAAGGATGACCGCCCGGGAGGCCTCCTGCGTTACGGCATCCCGGACAAGAAATTGGAGAAATGGATATTGGACCGCCGCCTCAAGATCTGGGAAAAAGAGGGGGTCGTGTTCAAGGCCGGCATCGAGATCGGCCAGCCGGCCGATCTGCTAAAAGATTTTGACGCGGTTTGCTGGGCGGTGGGAGCCCGGGAGCCGAGAGACCTCAAGGTGCCGGGCAGGGAATCAGAGGGAATCCATTTTGCTTTGGATTATCTTATCCGCGCGAACCGAGGAGAACAGAAAGAAGCCCGGGGAAAGAAGGTGGCGGTGATCGGAGGCGGGGACACCGGCGCCGATTGCGTTAGCGTCGCGCTAGACCAGGGGGCCGACTCTGTGGTCCAACTGGAAATCTTGCCGCAACCTCCCGTCTCGCGCGACCAGACTTGTCCCTGGCCGAAATTCGGGCGGCTTTATAAAACCGCTCACGCCAAAAAGCTCGAACAAAAATGGTCGGTGATGACAAAAGAAATATTAAAGAATGGATTACGCTGCGTCCAGGTTCAGCTTGCCGGCAAGCACCTCAAGGAGATCGCCGGATCGGAATTTGAGGTTGAGGCCGACCTGGTGATATTGGCTATGGGATTTTTAAGGCCGCCGGCCCCTCCTGAAGATAAGGGCATCCAGGTGGCGGGAGATGCGCGCCGGGGACCTTCGCTGATAGTTTGGGCTATCCAAGAAGGCCGCCAAGCCGCGGAGGCGATAGCTAGGGTTTTATCTCCGGTTGCTTAGGTTTGAGCAATTTACCCACGATATCCAGTACTTTTTCGGGGGTGAAGGGCTTTTCGATGAAGGCATTGAGCTTGTATTGGGCGATGCTTTCCATGATCTTGTTTACCTGGCCTTTGCCCGTGATAAAGGCCACCGGCAGGTCGGGATACATGACGCGCACCCGCTTTAATATCTCATATCCGTCCAGCTTGGGCATTTCGAGATCTAAGAGTAGGAGATCGTACAGGTTGGCCTTGGCCTTTTTGAGACATTCTTCCCCATCCGAGCAGGTGTCCACCTCATAATCACCGCCCTTTTTGAGTATATCTCCCAAAGTATCCCTAATCACCGCTTCATCGTCAGCTATCAGTATTTTCATGGCATCATCTCCCTGAAGGATAATTCTATACTCGCCTTATGCGGCAGGCAAGTGGAAATAAAAACGCGACCCTTTGCCCACCTGGGACTCAACCTTAATGGTCCCGCCCTGGGCCTCCACCGCCATTTTCGAGAACGCCAGCCCCAGGCCGGTGTCGATCTTGGTTTTGAGCTTTTGGTGCTCGACCTTAAAGAATTTTTCAAATATTTTATCCAGGTATTCGGCGGGGATACCCTCACCCTTATCGATGACCTCGTATAATATACCGTCGGGAGCCCTTTTTATGTTCAAAGTTATCCGGCCGCCTTTTTTGGAATGTTTAAGGGCGTTGCTTAATAAGTTTTCAAGCGTCCTCATCAAAAGCTTTTCATCGGCCTTTATGATCAGACCCTTTTCGATCCCCCAGCCGATCTTTTTCTCTTCTTTGGCCGCGATGGTTTCGATCCAGGCCAGTTCCTTTTGGAGGTCTTCCGCCTTGAGTTCAACCTTATTTACTTCCAGCCGGTTGGACTCGAATTTAGCCAGGTCCAGAAGATCGGAAATAAGGTTGGAAAGTTGGCGGGCGCTCAACTGGATGGTCCCTAAATATTTTTTCTGCTCCTCGCTTAACGATCCTAAAAGTCCCGAAAGGAAAAGCTCGACCGCGGACACGATCCCGGTCAAAGGGTTCTTCAGATCGTGCACGATCATGCGGTTGAGGTCTTCGCGCAGGGCCTCCAGAGCTACGATCTTCTTGCGGCTTGCTTCGACCTGCTTGAGGGTCTCGGACAATAGGGCCGCTTTAACGCGGGCGACTTGCCGGAGCTCCATTATGGTAAGGTCGCGCTCGATAAGATCTTTGTCCATCTATAGCAGTTTAAGGTAGGCGCCGACTTCCAGGTTTTTAAGATAATCGATCGAGGGTTGGATCTGTTCTTTTTTGATGATGGAGCCGTGCTGGGGAGCGATCAATTCTAAATCAAGCTTTTCTATCTTTCCCAAAACTTTTCTCATGATCTCCTGGGAGGGCATATAGGGAGCATGGAAGGTGGCCATTTCCTGATTATAATTTTCTTTAGCGAACAAATCCCACTCATTGCTGAATGCTCCAAAGAGGTCGCCGGAAAAAAGCGTCTTGGTCAAAGTGTCATAAGTTGCGAAGGCCCCGGCGGTATGGAGGTAGGGGGTGGGGACAAATCTTATTTCCCGGCCGCTTTTTAATTGGAGCTTCCAATCATGATCTTCGATGAAATAATAGGGAGACCGGATACCGTAAAAAGAAAGCAGAAAAGTCAACCGCCGGAAAGATGCCACTTTGAGTTCCGGATTGGCGATGAGGTCTTCAAAGACCGGCAGCGCTCCCGCCAGGTCCGGGTCCTGATGGCTGACAATGAGGGTTTTGATCTTATGGGGATCGATCACCGAGATGACCTTGCGGCCAACAATAGGAAAGTGGGGAACGGAACCGGGATCGATGAGTATGGCCTCATCTCCATCCACTATTAAATAGGGATTGCAATGGAAATTAGCGGGCTTATCGTAGAAACCGACCCAATAAATGCCTGGAGCGATCTCCACCGCATCATCGTAGTTCATACTGGAATTGTATAGCAGAAAAAGCCGGGTTTCAACCTAATATGATAGAATATCCCTATGCTGGACCGAGGAAAAGTGATCGATATCAAGGGGTCCCTGGCGCTAGTCGAGTTCGTTTCCACTTCCGCCTGCGCCAGCTGCGGGATCTGCAAACCGGCCAATACAGGCAAAATGACGACCATTGCGGAAAATCCTATCGGGTCGGGGGTTGGGGACCTGGTGGAAGTTGAGATCTCCGAAGCGGTTACCACCCTTTTCCCCCTTATCGGTTTTGGTCTTCCCATAGGATCTTTCTTTTTGGGATTGATCCTCGGGAGTTTTATTTCCGAGAATATTGGCATCATTACGGGTGTGATATTTTTAGGGATAGGTTTTCTGGCAACCAGGGTTGCCGATCGGTATATATCCCGGCAAAAGAAATATAGGAGCCGGATCGTCAGAGCGTTATCTTAAGCAAGGAGGAAGGTGAGGGGAGGGGCAGGTCGCCCGAGGCCTCTACCGGCGCTTCGACCAGGATTCCGGCCAGGCTGGCCTTGAATTTACCGCTGATCTTATAAGGTATGCTTTTGTTGCCCGCCGCTACTTCCGCCAAAAGCTCCGCCGTGGTACCCAGTGCCTTAACCAGGTCAACCCTGGACTCCAAAGTAAAATTGGCCGCTCCATTCGGAGCTAGGTCAATGGTCGAGGTTACGCCGGAAGTGAACTTTTGGCCTTTGAGATATAAGTCATATTCTATGCTGCCCTGCATACCTACCGGGTTAGGATTCTGGATATTAAAGCGGGAGGTGGTTTGAACGGTGGTCGCCGATAAGATCCTAACATCGGTATCTAGGTGCGTTATTTTAGGGGATTCAACCGAGATACAACCGGTCAATCCGATCAGGATAGACAACAGCATTAAACTGAAGAATATATTTTTCATCGCTTAAAAGATTATATGATAAAATAACTGTCCATGCAATTCCGATCTGTGTTGATATTATTCATAACCCTGTTCGTGGTCCTGGTGGGATTCGGCATCATCATCCCGATCTTGCCGTTCTATTCCATCAGTTTGGGGGCCACACCCCTCGAGATCGGCCTGCTGATGGCCAGCTATTCGCTGATGCAATTCATCTTCTCTCCGCTGTGGGGGAGCTTATCGGATAAATACGGCCGCAAACCGATTATTCTGGTAGGTTTATCGGGTTTCGCGGTCACCTTTACGCTTTTCGGGCTGGCTTCCAATCTTCCCATGCTGTTTGCCGCGCGGATCGCGGGGGGCATACTCTCTTCCGCCTGCCTGCCCACCGCCATGGCTTACGTGGCAGATGTAACCTCGGAGGAAGAAAGGGGAGGGGGAATGGGGATGCTGGGGGCGGCCATGGGATTGGGGTTGGTGGTGGGGCCGGGGATCGGCGGCCTGCTTAGCGTGTGGCATTTCGGCCTGCCTTTTTTCTTTGCTGCGGGGTTGGCGGCGGTCAATTTTATTTTCGCGGCGTTGTTCCTAAAGGAATCCCGCAAACCGCACTCGATCGGCGAGATAAAATATAATCGCTTCAAACACTTGCTTTCCTTGCGCGGTTTTATGGCCTTAGTGTTTTTCCTGGTCTTTCTGCAATCCTTCTCGATCAGCACCTATGAGAGCACTTTTCCGCTTTTTGCCCGGGAGCGATTCGGTTACGGCGCCTATGACATGGGCGTGATTTTTACCGTGATGGGAATGATCGGGGTGTTGGTGCAGGGTTTCTTGATCGGCCGTCTCATAAAACGGCTGGGAGAGGAAAGGGTGATCAAGCTGGGGATAGCCCTTGTCACCTTGAGTTTTTTCCTGACAATCGGGGCTTTCGACCTCTTAACACTTACCTTGTTCATCAGTTTGGCGGTGGTGGGGCAGGGCTTGATGCGGCCTTCCCTGGCCTCGCTGATCTCCAAGGATACCGATCTTGAAGAGGGGGCTACCATGGGTGCCATGCAGTCGGTCGACAGCTTCGGCCGGATATTAGGGCCGGTTCTGGGCGGGGCCTTGTTCGGATTAGGGATGAGCTGGCCGTACTTAGGCAACGGGGCGCTTAATCTGTTGAGCTTGCTGGCGATGCTGTTCTTGGTGTAGCCGATTAAAAATCCCGGGTAATTATCTTTTTTAATTCCATACGGTTGATCAACCATACGCTGCCCGCCTGGTTGTTGCCCGGCTCTCCCGGGACGGTATGGTTTAGGATCTCCTTTAATTCCAGCATGCGGGCGGTATTTCCCAAAATAATGAATTCCTTAAGCGTTAGATCCGTCTTCATGTTGTTGAGCACCACCTCGATTATGAAAGGCGCCTTGATAAAAGCCCGAGGAGATGCCAAAGCCCCGGCCAGGGCCTTGAGAAAATCCTGCTGGCGACTGATTCGGCCGAGATCCGCCGAGGCGTCATGCCTGAACCGCAAAAATCCTTCGGCCTCCCGGCCCGAAAGGCGCCGCCTCCCGGCCTTAAGATTTATATAGAGTTTCCCCGCCCGATCCACGTAATACAGGTCCTTATCGATGTCCACCGTGATGCCTCCCAAAAGGTCCACCAGCTTCACGATGCCCCGGGTGTTGAGGATGATATACTTGTCGATCTTTACCCCGGTGAGGTTCTCGACAACTTTCCGGGTAAGCTCGACCCGGCCCAGGACATAGGCAGCGTTGATCTTTTGCGGGTAATATCCCGGGATATCAACGTAGGAATCGCGCGGAATGGAGAGCAAACTCACTTTGGAGCTTAAAGGATCGTAATGGATCAGCACCACGGTATCGGCGCGGCCCACTTCGGAAGTGGAACGGCGGGTCAAAAGATCGTGGGTCACATCCGTCCCCAAGACCAGGATATTGAGCGGCCTTTCCACTATAGCCAGCTTAAAAATGTTGGGGATCAGCTTAGGGAAAAAGATGTTCAGGTAAAAATAGACCACGCCCAAAATAAGGATCAAGAGAGCCAGCAGGCGCAACCAGTCGGGCCGTTTCACTTTATATATCCGACCGGGATGAGGTACAGGGGATCTTGCGCATAAGGGAGATCAAGCACCGCCTTGACCACGTCGTCCCAGAAGGAGCCAACCGGGGTCGCCCCCAGCCCCAGGGCCACCGCTTGCAGTAAAACATTTTCGGCGGCATGACCGGCTTCGAGGTGCACATAGCGCAGGGCTCGGCTGCCGAACTTAACTTCGGTCTTTTCAAAATCGGCGGCTATCACGATCACCACCGGCGCATCGCCCAAAAAGTCCTGTCCCAACGAGGCGCGGGTGAGGGAGGGACGAACGTCCGCATCCTTGGTTTTTTCCAACGAGTGGGTAAGCGGCAAATAATGGAAGATCCCGTCCCGTTTTACCAAATAGATCTCGAGCGGGTAGGTGCCTCCAGCCGAAGGAGCGGTGCGGAATCCCCAGGTCCTCTCGGTTATCCCCTGCGCGGCCCAGAGCAATTGCCCGATCTGTTCGTTCGTCAAGCCCGCAACGCTAAAGGAACGCTCGGAGCGGCGATGGGCTAGGGTTTCTTCAAGGGTTACCTTGCCGGTGTAGCGGGGATCGGGCAGACGCTGAATGTTCCGCGCAGCAAATACCTCTCCGGAAAGTGCCAGGAATATCAGGATGATCGGGAGGGATCTGACCATGTCTCAATTATAATAAAAAAAGGGGCCCAAGGCAAGGTGAGGAAACCCGCCCGGGGCCGCCTTCTTAAACTTCCGCTTTCTTAGGTTTCACAAAATCCAGCATTTGCAGCTGGTTTAGGACCACTTCGGAAAAGCTTTTTTTGTTGCCGTCCTTATCTTCGAACTTGCGGATCTGGAGCCGGCCTTCGACCGCCACCATGCGGCCTTTCTTCAAGTACTCTCCGCAGGTTTTGGCCAGGGGTCCCCAAGCCAGGCAATTGATGAAATCCACGGTCTTTTCCCCATCTTTGCCGGGAAATCTTTCCACGGCCAGGGAGAAATGGGCCATGGGCTTTTCATCTTTGGTGTAGCGGACCTCGGGGTCCTGCGCCAGGCGTCCGGTCAATATGGTCTTGTTCAATCCTGCCATCTGATTCACCTCCTTTATCTGTGCCAAGCTCCCAGCAACTTTCATGCCGGGGTGGTCAAGCGTGAGGGAAGGGCGAAGTGTCCGGTTTTTTGACAGGGTAGACCAAAACCGCATCAAGCTGTATAATTCAGCTGGGTGATAAAATGAACACGGCAATAGTAGTAACCCTGATCATCTGCGGCACCATCATCGCGGTGACCTTGATCGGCATCCTGTTTGCCGGCTGGATCATAAGCAAGGGCATCGAGATGCAGAAAGGGAAACGTTGACCAGGATCCTCCGCAAGGAAAAGCTTGCCGAGAACATCCACTTGATCGAAGTGGAAGCCCCGCTGATCGCCCGCGCCGCCCGGCCCGGCCAGTTCGTGGTCCTGCGGCTGAACGAGTCAGGCGAGCGTATTCCCCTCACTATTGCCGATAAACATCCGGAAAAGGGAACCATCGAGATCATCTTCCAGGAAGCCGGCGCCACCACCAAACTATTGGCCGGTTTTAATACCGGGGATGAGATCAAAAACCTGCTGGGCCCCCTGGGCACCCCCGCCCATGTCGAAAAAGTAGGTACGGTGGCCGTGATTGGCGGGGGAGTGGGGATCGCGGAGACCTATCCGGCAATCGTCGCCTATAAAGCGGCCGGCAACCGGGTGATAACCATCATCGGTGCGCGGTGTAAAGAACTATTGATAACCGAAAGCAAGCTGCGAGCGGCCTCGGATGAGTTCCACATCATAACCGACGACGGCACCTGCGGGCGCAAGGGTTTTGTCACGGACATCCTAAAAGAGCTGATCGAGGAAGAAAAGCCGATCGACCTGGTTTTTGCTGTGGGCCCGGTGCCCATGATGGAGGCGGTCTCAAAGCTCACTTATCCCCACGGCATCAAGACCGTGGTGAGCTTAAATCCCCTGATGCTCGATGCCACCGGGATGTGCGGGGTATGCCGGGTGACGGTGGGGGGCAAGACGCTTTTTGCCTGCGTGGACGGGCCGGAATTCAACGCCCACCTGGTGGATTTTGCGGAATTAAAGCTGCGGCTTTCAACCTTTAAGGATAAGGAGAAGGAAGCCCTGGACCATGTCTGCCGGCTTAGTAAATAACCTTATTTAAAGGATATTCCACGATCCCCGAAGCCCCGGCGCGTTTTAGGCGGGGGATAAGGTCACGGACCACTTTTTCCGAAATAATGGTATCCACGTCCACAAAACGCGGATCCGAAAGCTCGGCGATGGTGGGGGTTTGGAGCGCCGGTAAAAGCGATAGGATGGCCTTGAGTTTCAACTTGGGCAGGTTCATCTTAAGGCCGACTTTTTCCTCCGCATTAAGGGCACCCTGCAGAAGCATAAGTAAGTTCTCGATCTTTTGTTTTTTCCACTCGTCCGCCAGGGCGGCCTTGTTGGTCACCACCACGGTGTTCGATTCCAGCACGGTCTCGAGTATCTTTAATTTGTTGGCCCGCAACGATGAGCCGGTCTCGGTGAGCTCCACGATAGCGTCGGCCAGCTCCGGGGGTTTGGCTTCGGTGGCCCCCCAGGAATACTCCACTTCCGCCTGCACTTTTCGTTCTTTTAAGTAATTTTTAACGACATTCACCAGTTCGGTGGCGACCCGTTTGCCTTTGAGGTTCTTCACCGTCTTGATCTTACTGCCCTCGGGCACTGCCAGCACCCAGCGAACCTTGCGGAGACCCTGTTTGGCATAGATGAGGTCGGCGACCTTCATGACCTTGCGGCCGGATTCGGCCACCCAATCGGCCCCGGTGATGCCAACATCCAGCACTCCGCTTTCGACATACCTGGGCATTTCCTGCGCGCGGATCAGCATGCAGGAGATCTCGGGATCGTCTATCTCGGGGTAATAGGAGCGCTCGGTGGTCCGCACCGAAAAACCGGCTTTTTTAAGCAGATAAACGGTGGTTTCCTGGAGCGACCCTTTAGGGATGCCGAATTTAAGTTGTTTCATGCGGCTATTCTAGCACCGGCATAGCTTCCCCGGCAAGTCCCAATCTGTAATGATACTCCTCCAGAATATAGCGATAAAAACCCGAAAATTTAGCTTTATTAGCGATAAAAATCAACAATTTTGGTTGCTTTTTTATAAATTCAAATATTCCCATGGCCAGGGGATTCATGCCTAAATAATACTTTATTTCCAGATTGGGATGTTTTTGGTAGAAGATCCGGGCGGACCGGCCCATATGATACTTTCTCTTCAGCATATCCTCGGCGGCAACGGGGTGGTCGTGGAAATTTACCGCGGAGGGAAGGTAATACAGCGGTATTCCGGCCTTCATCAGTCGGTACCCCAGCTCGATGTCTTCCCAGCCGTAGCCGGCAAAGTCCTGGTCGAACCCGCCGATATCCAAAAGGGTCTGTTTTCGGATAGAAAGGTTGCCGGTTAAAAAGTAGGAGAATTTAAGTTTTTGTCCGGACCGGAGTTTCTCTTTTATATAGGGAGCGGTCTTCTTATTTTCCAGGAGGTTATAAGTTAATCCTTCAAACGCGGCGGCAGGATGTTTTTCGTGGGCCTTGAGGTGCTCATAAAGCAGATTGATATCGGCCAGCATGTCGGCGTCGGTGAGCAGAATGATCTCGCCTTTCGCTTCGGCTATTCCGCGGTTGCGCGCGCCCGGGCGGCCGAGATTTTCTTGGCGGAGGTACTTAACGGGGAGAGCTTTAACCATTTCTTCGGTGCCGTCGGCCGATTGGCTGTCCACCACGACGATCTCGTAGAGGGCAGGTGACATGGTTTGTTTAAAAAGGGACCGCAGGGATTTTTCCAGTTTTTCTTTCTGGTTGTAAGTCCCGATGACAACCGAAAGCTTAATCATAGAAGCGGTATTTTAAAAGCGCCCAGATGGCCGCGAACCCGTCCTTCCAGCTGATCTTTTTGCCTTCGGAAAACTCCCGGCCATGATACGAGATGGGGATCTCTTTGATCTTGATCCCGCGTTTCAATATTTTGGCGGTGATCTCGGGCTCAAAGTCGAAACGGTTGGCCCGCAGGGGGATGGATTTAATGAGAGATGACGGGATCAGCTTGTAGCAGGTTTCCATGTCGGTCAAAGCTGATTCATAGAGAAGATCGGTGATCCAGGTGAGCATTTTGTTCCCCAAAAAGTGGGAAAGGGTGGAAAATTTGTGCGCCCCCAGAAAGCGCGAGCCATAGACCACCTGGGCTTTCCCTTCGATGATCGGAATTATCAGCTTTAGATATTCCTGGGGGTCGTATTCGAGGTCGGCATCCTGGATGATGATGTAATCTCCGGACGCTTCCTTAATACCGCGCCGGATCGCCGCGCCCTTGCCCTGGTTTCTCTCTTGCAAAGCGATCTTGATATTTTGGGCGGTGAAGGAGGGGAGCAGATCGCGGGTGCCGTCGCTGCTGCAGTCATCCACCAGGATGATCTCTTTTTCGAGTTCCACTTTTTGCACGCGGTCGACTATCTCTTTGAGCGTGTTCTTTTCATTGTAGACCGGGATGATGACCGAAAGTTTCATAGGTTTATTTTACTATCTATTGCTGAATAATACAAAATTATTTTTTCGACCAAGGATATTCACTTTCAGGTTTTTAAGCGCGTCCGGCTCCTCGGTGACCGCCAAGACCTTGGCCCGGCCGGAAAGCAGTTTTTTCATCTCCGGTTCTTCGTTTATGGTTAAAACCTTTTGGTCCAAATAAAACATCATGAAATGATCTTCGAACCCGCGGTATTTGACGATCACATTGCCCGGCTGATAGAGGTCGTTTATTTTATATGAATACTCCTTGATCGGATTGGCATCTTTAAAATACACGGCTACTAAGGCAATCAAAGCAGTAAAGGCAATAAAGGCGGATAGGGTGAAGGATTTAAGGGATAAAAGGGATCTATGGCGGAACCAGAGAACGGTTGAGATGGTCATTCCAATGGCGAGCAGGGCTAGAAAGGGCAGGAGGATGGGGCGATAACCCGCTTGTTCGGCAGGGTATGCGAAGATCAGGTAAATTGTCCCCAGAAACAACAATGGGATAATAAGCACAGCTGTCAGCCAAACCGAAACCTTCATCGGGCGCTTGAACTTTTCCGGATCGTCAATATAATCCAGCCAAAATTTGGCGACCAATATGGCCAAGGCCGGAAAAGCCGGGAGGATGTAACGGCTGATCTTATAATTAAGCGAAAGTGAGAAGAACAATATCACGCCCAGCGACCAGCAGAGGATGAAGAGCATTTTTTTATCCCGAAAGTACTTGAACCAGGCAGGAAAAATGAATCCCGACCAGGGGACCATTAGCAGAAATAACTGGAGGAAATAGGCGTAGAAATTGTATTGCGGCTGAATGACATTTTCGGCCGTTGGTTTCCCGATCAGGTCCACCGGAGAGAAGAACCTCCCGAAATGCCCGCTCCACAGAGCCTGCAGGAACCGGTTCCCCAGGATCCGGTATTCGGCGATAAACCAGGGAGCGGTCACCAAAAGAAAAGCCGCCGCGCCCCCGATCAGGTGCCGATTAAAGATCAGTTTCCACTTTCTGCCGATGGCGACATAGGAGAAGATCACGACCGCCGGCAAGGCCAATCCCACCGGGCCTTTGCTCATCACCGCCAGGCCCGAAAATAAACCCGCAAGATAGAAAAACCGGGGATTATCTTTCTTTTCCCAGACCACGAAAGCCCAAAGGCAGGCCGTGATAAACAGCGTCAGCGGCATGTCCTGTAAAGGCGATCTGCCCTGGTAGAAAAATTGCGCGGTCGTCAATAAGATCAAGCCCGACCAGAAAGCGGTCTTTTCATCAAAAAGCTCGCGGGCGATGAGATAGGTGAACACCACGGTCAACGCCGCCAGGATCGAATGGAAAATGCTCAAGGCGAATTCGTTGATGCCAAAAAGTTTGAATCCTACAGCGATCATCCAGGGGAAAAGCGGCGGCTTGTCGATGATGCGGGCCGGATCGACGAACTTTAAAGTGAGCCAGTCGCCGCTGGCCAGAATGTTCTTACTGATACGCGCCCAAAAGGCGGTATCCCCGTCCAGGATAGGGGTTGAGCCGATCTTCCAGGTGAAGAGGATCAAGGCCAGTAAAAATACCAGCGCAATTTTTTTCACAGGTAGTTCCTTCCTTTGAACCTGCCTATATAATAGCCCAATAGCGTGGAGGCCGAAAAATCACGGCGTTCTTTTTCGGAGAGCAAAAGCGGCGGGATGGGGGTTTGAGGAATGGAAAGCCAGCGGGCCAGGATGAGGGCCGGTGAAGAGGCGTGCCCCACCCAGTGAATGATATTGATATCCTCCCTTGTTATCTGCCGCATCAGTCCCCTCAAGGAAAGCGTATTTTCCAGTTTGACCGCATTGAAGCCGTTAAGCGACAATTCGCGCACGATCTCGTCGCGGTTGGTCAAGATATTGGCGGAACGCTTGAACCAGTCCAGCCGGGCTTCGGCCAGGTTGAGGTTCCCGCCTCCGGTACTTATCGTCTCTATCCCTTCGATCACATCTTCCACCGTGATTTCTTTGAGACAGTCGTCGAAAGGGCAATCGGCGGGCAGGCATCTTTGCCGGCACTGCGAGGCCTTTCTCACAATGACGTGCCTGGTCTGCCAGGGTCCCCATTCGGAGGGCTTTACGAATTTGGAAGGAAAGATCGCAACCAGAGGGACCTTTAAGGCGGCGGCGATATGGAGTGGTCCGGTGTCCACCCCGATATACATACTGTAGGTCGCGATAAGATCGATCAATTCGGGCAGGGTGGTTTTATTCACCATGTTCATCGGCCGGCTTTTGCATAGCGATAGTATCTTGTTCGCGGCTTCAATTTCTTTTGCGGAGCCGGTAAGCACTACCCGCGCGCCCTTTTCGGCAAGATGATCCGCGACCCGTGCGAACCTCTCCGGCAGCCAGGCGCGGTTGCCGCGGCCCGTGCCCAGATGGATGCCGACGGTATTCCCCCGGGGATGGGGCGTAACTCCCAACTGCAGGGGAGGAGGGGTCTCGGGAAGGTCGATCCCCAGCGGCTTTAAGAGCAAGATGTTATGCTCCACTTCGTGCAGGGTGAGATCGCTCCAGCGGCGGTCGCTTTTTAAGTTATAAAAGGGCCTAAGCAGGGGCTTAGCGGGATCACCCAGGCGATATTTTATCCCGGCCTTACGGGCGGCCAGAGCGTAGGGCAATTCGTTATAAAAATGGATCGAAAGGTCGAACTTGCGGTCCCCGATCTCCTCGATCACCTCGGAAACAACCGGGTTGCGGTCAAAAACCGCCCGGCTGTAACCGCGCGCCAAAACCGTGATCTGGGCGGCGGGGAATTTTTGCTTAAGCAGGGATAAGGCGGGAGTGATGAGCAGGCCGTCGCCGATGGCATCGGGACGGATCGCTAGTATCTTATTTGCAGAAATCATCGATAGGTCCCGTTAAGTTTTCCCAATACAGTGCGGGGATAAAATCTCCGATATTTTGCCTGATCTTTTCTCTCTCCGCTGCATTCTCCGCCAATTCCAGGATGTTTTTAGCGAAGGCCTCCGCGTCGCCGCAAGCAACAACCCGTCCCAGGTTTTTTTCTTTTATGACAGCAGAGACGGCATCCCCGGAGGATGTGACGATCGGCAGATTGGCCCAGAGCAGGTCGAGCGCGCGCGTTCTCCAGGCAAAATGGGTCTCCAGATTGTCGAAATGGGACACCACTCCCAGGTCGGCCCAGGCCAGCCAGTTCCCCCTTTCGGCATAGGGGATCCATTGGTCTATCAGCAATACATTTTCCGACCGGGGGATCTCCCGCGCGGCTTTGGTATTGGCGCCGAAAAACAAAAGCTTGATGTCTTTTCTTTCTCGACCGACCAACGACAGGGCTTTGACCAGAGTTCGGTTATCCAGCCAGTCCCACATGCCGCCCCAGGAAACGACCATAAATCCTTCCGGCAGGGGTCTTTTGCCCTTTTGGGGAGGAACACTCGAGATCCCTACCGGCACCAGGCCGATCTTTTTATCGAGGTCCGCAGCTTTCCTTCCCGCCGCCAGCATCAATCCCAGATAAAGATCTTTTTGCCGCTCATGCGCACAGATAAAATGATCGCCTTTCAGCAAGAGCTCGTTTATGCCCTTGAGGTTCACACTTTTTCCGGTCACCAGATCTTCGATGAACCAGGGCCCGTACAGGTCGATAATCAATTTGGCCTTGATCTTCGATAGCCCCAGCGCCCGTAAGATCCTTCCATGGGTGATCACGGCGTCAAAGCGGTTAAGCTCCTTTAAAAATGAAGGATTGGGAAGGGAGGCCTTTATCAAAACGTTCAAACGGTGGAAAGCCGGGATATTTAAGACCTCTACTTGGGGAGGAGGGGCAAAGCCCGGCTCCACGTATTCTCCCGCCAGGGTTACCTGGTGTTTTTTCGCCAAAACGCGGGCCAGCTCATAGTAGCGAAGCATCGGACCGGCCATATTATTGCTTAAGGGGGAGTCGACCAGCAGGGCTATTTTGGGCATTTAAGCAGTTCCTCCGCGGCTTCGATAATTTTTTGGGGATCGATCGCTTCCAGGCAATAAACCTTGGAACAGTCACGGTGAGAACAGGATATTTGGCAAGCGCCGGGCGGGGAAACGATCGCCCGATACTCGGTCTGCCAGGGCAGCCAGCGGTTGGGATTGACGTCTTTGGCGGTATAGATGACGACGATCGGGACCTTAAAAGCGGCGGCGGCGTGGAGCGGGCCGGAATCGACCCCGATAAAAAGCGCCAATCTTTTCACCGCAGAAAAAAGTTCCTGCAGGGATAGTTTATTCACCAGGTCGATAACCGGAACTTTTAGATAATTTTTTATACATTTGAGCGTCTCAACTTCAGCAGGACCGCCCAACAACACCACCGGACGATCAAATCCATTCGCTATCCACGCGTAGGTTTCGGGCAAAAGCGCCCGGTTGCCGCCGCCGGTCCCGATATGGATCCCGATAGCATTGGCGGGCACCAGCTTCTCCATCTTTTTCTCCGCTTCCGGATCGGGATTTAGTTTTAGAGGCGGATGCTGGTTGGTTATGCCCAATGGTTCCAATAGTTTCAAAAAAAGTTCCACATGGTGCAGGGAAGGATCGGCGGAATTGAGCCATACTCCCCAATTATAAATCCAGCCGTATAACAGGCGGCTTTTATCCCCGATCCTTTTTGGTATGCCGGCTAGAAGGATCAGATAAGCCCATTGGGGCCTTGGATTGTCTTCTAAAACCAGCGCCAAGTCGAATTTCTCGGCTTTTATCTTCTTAAGTAGCGACCAGTAATTTTCAAGGAGAATAAAGCCCGCTACCTCGGGATTGTTCTTAATTACTCCCTCCATCCCGGGACGCAGGAGAAGGGTGATCCGGGCCTCGGGGAATTTTGTCTTTAAGGCGGAAATCACGGGGGTCAATAATATGATATCTCCGATCATCTCCGGCCTAATTAATAATATTTTCATATACCTTATAAACCCGGTCGGCGGCGTATTTCCAATCAAACGACCGACCGCGTTCCATCCCTTTTTTCTTTAGTTCTTCCCGCAGAGAAGCGTTATTTCTAATTTCCGTAATCCGCCGGGTTAGATCGGAGGGATTTTGTTCGGTAAAGATTAAACCCGCATCCCCAATGACCTTAGGTATTTCTCCCGATGAAGAACCTATGACCGGCACGCCGCATAACATGGCTTCCACCAAAACGCGGCCGAACTGTTCTTTCCAGGTCTTGGTGGTGCGGGAGGGGAGGACTAAACAATCGAGAGCCGAATAATATTTGGAGATCTCATTGGGAGCAACGGCATCCAGCCAGATAGCATTTGGCGCCTGCTCCTTAAGTCGCGGTTTGTCGGGGCCATTCCCCATGAATAGAAGTTGATAGGAGAAGTTTAGGGTTTTAGCGGCAGCTATCAAGTCATCCACACCCTTTTCCCTGACCATCCGACCGAAATAGCCGATAGTGAACTCTTTTAATCCCAGTTTGCCCCGCAGAGCCGAGGCGTCTTGAAGAGAAAAAAGTTTAGTTTCCACCCCCGGATAAATAACGTGGATGGGCTTTTTAAATCCCCAGTGGAGCAAGACCTCTTTCCCTTCTTCCGTGCAGGAGATCGCTGCGGAGGACCTTTCGAATGTTCTCTTTTGGGTGCGGACCCAATTTGGCCGGTAATCTTCTACCTGGTTCTGAAAGGTTTGGAAAATGAGCTTGGCCTTGGGGCAGATGAGCTTCGACCAAAAGGTCAGGTAAGCCGCGATATTGTGCCAGGGCTCCTCGAAAAGGTGGATGATATCCGGCTTCTCTTTCCAGAGGAAATAGGGAAGGGCGGGAGGAAAGCTGGTAAGGTTGTCGCCGGCAAGGACGGAATGCGCGACCAAAACCTTATACTTCGCATTTTTAGGAATAAAAGCTTGGATATACCGGCTGCCTTCCGTGCTTCCCGGAGGGACCAGCAGGGTGATATTGAGGTCGGGATGCTCCGCCAGTTCGGCGATATATTTTTGGTAGGTCTCCGCCACGGCGGCGTGCCAGATAAAGAGAACTTTCATGAGAGAAGTTTTATGATATCCCGGCTGATCTGGGGGATGGCGCCCGCTTCGCCCATGCGAAGCTTGCCTTCCCGGCTCATGTAATTGTAGCGGCCCTGATCGGTCAAGATCTCCCAGACCTCGTCGGCCACTTTTTTGGGATCCCTTTCGACCAGCGCCAGGGCCCCGTCCAAAAGCTCCCTCTGCGCCCGGGCAAAACGGCGGTTGTACTGCGCGCCGCGGCCGGGAAAAGATACGACCGGTTTTCCCAATCCTGCCGCTTGCTCGTTGCCTGTGCCCGACAGCCCGATCACGATGTCCGATCCGTAGATCACATCCGCAAAGGGGCGGACCTCAAAGGGGGTGGGGCCTACTAAAAGTTTGGGCTGTTTAAGCGCGATCAGGAACTTAAAGTTCCGGTCCAGCTGCTGTAAGACCTTCACGATCCTCTCAAAATCCTCCAGGTTCTTGGGAACGTCGGCTTCGCGGGTGCCGGGGAGGAATCCCACGATCCTTTTTTCTTCTTTTTTACGATAAACGAGGCCGGGAATGCCGATAGTATCCATCAAGGGATTTCCGGCGTATTCGGCGCCCGTCCGGTCCGCGGTGAACTTGTCACGGGCGTAAACTTTTACCGCGGACTTGAGCATCCATCTTTCCCAGGGCGTGTAGCTGTAACTAAAAGTGTGGTAATAATCGGATTTGTTGACCCCGATAAAAATGAAGGGACATTTTAGCCCGCGGGCCGCCCACAGCGGGATCCCATCGCCGATCCCCACCGCCAGGTCGAATTTGCCGCGGTTTTCCTTAAGGATATTCCACTGCTCCTGCAGGGTCCCGAACAGGCCGGAGTAAAGATCGAGCGGAAGCGTCCAGAGATTGCGGGCCGAAAATCCCCCGCTCGGCATTTTTTTCCGGGGGCCGATGACCTTTACCGGCAAGGCATCGAATAGCTTCCCATCGCCCACCAGCGGCAGGACAGTGATATCCAAAGTGTTGGGCAAGAGTTTAATGATCTCCGCGGCCACCAGGTCTTCGCCGTGGCCGTTAGGCAGGAATATTAGTTTCTTCATCTTTGAACTGCATTTCGTACAATTTGGAATAAAGGCCGCCTTTAGCCAAAAGTTCCCCGTGTTTTCCGACCTCGACGATCTTCCCTTTATCCAGCACCACGATACGGTCGGCGTGCTGGACGGTGGAAAGCCGGTGGGCGATGATGAGGGTGGTGCGGCCGGCCATAAGATTCTCCATGGCCTCCTGCACCAGGCGTTCGGATTCGGCATCGAGCGCGGAAGTGGCTTCGTCAAAGATCAAGATGCGCGGGTCAGCCAAGATCGCCCGGGCAATGGCGACGCGCTGTCTTTCTCCTCCGGAGAGGCGGACGCCGCGCTCTCCCACCAGAGTTTCATAACCTTCCGGCAAGCCCATTATGAAATTGTGGGCATTGGCGGTCTTAGCGGCTGATTCGATGTCGGAGGTTGAGGCTTCAGATCGGGCATAAGCGATATTCTCCCCTATGGTGCCGGAGAAAAGAATGGTCTCCTGCGGTACCATGCCGAGCTGGGAGCGCAAACTTTGCAATTTTACTTCTTTCAGGTTGTGGCCGTCCACCAGCACTGCGCCCTTCTGCGGATCGTAGAAACGGGGGATGAGATTTACCAGGGAAGATTTTCCCGCGCCGCTTCTTCCCACCAGCGCGATTATCTCTCCCGGATCTATTTTGAGATCGATATCGGTGAGTACCGGCGCTTCGCCTTTTTCATAGGAGAAGGTGAGGTTTTTGAATTCGACCTTACCTGATATTTTATTCAATTCTTTAGCGTCCGGCCCTTCGGCCACGCTGGGTTTAATATCGATCACCTCAAAAATACGCTCGGCCGAGGCCAGGGCGTTCTGGATGACGGTTGAAATATTCCCCAATCGCGAAGCGGGATCGGCGATCAAGGCGATACCCGCAAAGAAAGCGATTAGGTTGGAAGGGGAGAGGCGGCCCGACACCACTTCAAATCCGCCGTACCAGATGATGGCTACGATCGCCAGGGCGTTTAAAAAAGCCAAAAGCGGGGTCTGGGTAACGGTGATCTGCGATTGCTTTAAGGTAAGCCAGAAGCTCCGCTCGGCTTCCTGATTGAACTTCTCAATGACGTTCTTTTCCATGGCAAAGGATTTGACCACCCTTACTCCGGCCAGGGACTCCTGGAGCAGGGAGGCGATATCCGCCTGTTTCTTTTGCGATTCCCGCGAGACCTCGCGCATCTCGCGCCCGAAGATCTTGATGACCCAGCTTAAAAGCGGGATCACGATCAAGGTGATGAGGGTCAGCCGCCAGTTAAGATAAAAAAGATAGCCCAAAACCCCTATCAGAGTAATGAGGTTGGGGAGGATCTCGGTGATGGCGGAGATGGTCGCGTTCTGCACCACATTGATGTCGTTCATCACCCGCGAGATCACCTCGCCCGTGCGCCATTTGGCGAAAAAATCCAAAGACAGGTCCTGCAAGTGGCGGTAAAGCTGTTTGCGCAGGTCCGTCACCAGCCGGTGGCCGGCATACGCCATCAAATATCCCTGGCCGTACATGCTCAAGCCCCGCAAAAAGTAGATCGAGACCGCGCCGATGACCACCAGGTTCAACAGGCCGAAATCGCGGTTGCCGATCGCTTCCGAGAGCTTGCCTATAAGCGGAATAAGCAAGATATTGGCCACAGAGAGGATGAGCATGCAAAGTGCAGCCCAGAAGATCTGGCTTTTATAGGGTTTCAGGTATTCAAGCAGGCGCAGATAAAGCTTCATTAAGCATAACCTCCGTGATATGGTCTGCCGCTCCGGGAGCTCCCAAAGACACCAAAAGTTCCCGGCTCATCTTAAATAGCCGGTCCGGGTCCCTCAACAGCTCCTCAATGAGCTGGGCCACCCGAACGGGCTTTATTCTACCGCGAAATTCGGGAATAATCATTCTATCGGCCTTGATGTTAGGCAGGGCGAAATATTTGGTATTTTTATTCACCGCATAAGCGACCGCTCTTTTTACCAGGGCGCCAAAAAGGGGAATAACCCCCAAATAATGCAGAAGGCCTTCGAGCGGTATGACCTTGGGATCGTCCAGCGGGAAGATCATCACCTCCGGCACGCCCAGCAAGGCCAAATGCGCGGTGTTGGTTCCGGGGATGGTTAGGGCCAGATCGGCCGCGGTGGCCGACTCCAGCGGGGCATAGGCATCGAAAAGATGGCCCCGGGCATGTTTTTCTATCTCCGCAACCGAGGTAAAGGGAGCCACGATAATCATGGTCTGCAGGACCTTTATTTTTCCCTTAAGGAGCTTAACTATCTTTTCATAAAGCGGCAGCATATGCTTGATCTCCCAGGCGCGGCTGCCGGGCAAAAGCGCCAGGGTGGGGCGGGCGGGATCGAGATGCCATTTTTGCCTGGCTTCGGCCTTTTCCAATCCCTTTACCGAATCGACCATCAGGTCGCCGGAGATCTCCAGTTTGTCGCACTCCGGGAAAAGATCGAAGGCGGCATGGTCGGGCACGAAGAACTTCTTATAAAAACCGGTCCAGCCGATGTGTTTCCCTGCCAGATAGGCGTAGGCGGGAAAATCTAATTTCTTGGCGACCAGGGTAGCGTGCAATAAGTCCCCGCCTAAATAAAGCACGGCGCCCAAGGCGCTGAACTTGATTTCCCGCGGGAGCGTCCCGCCCAGGATCCACTTTTTGTATTCTTCCGAAGAGATCACCTCATTTACCGGCAGGTTCTTTTTGGCGAACTCCACCTCACGGCCCGAGGAATACTGGCAGGGCGTGAGAAATAAGGTTATCCGGGAATCCGGTGATTTGGCGCGGAACTTTTCAGCGATGGGTTTGACCAGGGAGGTGAGCTCGCCGGGGCTGTTGGCGACCAGGACGATGTCCAAACTAATAACCGAGCTCCCGGACCACCGCTTCGAGCTTGCAGGGAAGTTTGACGGTCTTGGTTGTGCAATTTTTCACCGCGGTGTCGGGGTCTTTGAGCCCGTGGCCGGTAAGGATGCAGACGATGAGCGAGCCGTCAGCAATTTTGCCTTCTTTAACTCTTTTAAGAAGACCAGCGACGGATGCGGCCGAAGCCGGCTCGCAGAACACTCCGGTTCTGGAGGCGATCAGATTATATGCGGCGATGATCTCTTCATCGGTCACGATAGAAATGGAACCGCCCGAATCCTGGGCCGCCGTTTCCGCCTGTTTCCAGCTAGCAGGATTGCCGATGCGGATGGCGGTGGCAATGGTCTCCGGTTTTTCCACCACATGTCCCAGCACGATGGGAGCGGCGCCCTTGGCCTGGAAGCCGGTCATCTTAGGCAGTTTGCTGATCTGTTTTTTATCGTAATATTCCTTATAGCCCTTCCAGTAGGCGGTAATGTTGCCGGCGTTGCCCACCGGGATCAAATGGTAATCCGGCACCGCCTGCAGCTGGTCGCAGATCTCAAAAGCGCCCGTCTTTTGTCCTTCTATCCTGAAAGGATTGATGGAGTTCACGATCTCTACCGGATATTTTTCCCCGAACTTCCTTACCAGATCGAGCGCCTGATCGAAATTGCCGGCGACCTCAAATACTTTAGCTCCATGCATCAAGGCCTGCGCCAGTTTCCCTAATGCTATCTTTCCTTCGGGAATAATGACGATACAATCCAGCCCCGCGTGGGCGGCGTAAGCGGCGGCGGAGGCGGAGGTGTTGCCGGTCGAAGCGCAGATGACCGCTTTCTTTTTGGCTTCCACGGCTTTGCTGATAGCCAGGGTCATGCCGCGGTCCTTGAACGAGCCGGTGGGATTCGCCCCTTCAAATTTCAAATAAACCTGGCATTTGGTCACATCGGAGAGATGCTGGGAGAAGATGAGGGGTGTGTTGCCCTCGAAAAAAGTGATTATCGGCGTGTTTTCAGTCACGGGCAGGTATTTGCGGTAGGTCTCAATGACGCCCTTATACATCATATTGTTGGAAATTATATCATAAACTGCCTGAAATTTGAACCGGTGGACGTCGATAAAAGATTGATATGAACCCCAGAATTCAAAAGCTGCAAAATCGCTTGATCACCGCAACCGCAGATCGGATCATGGTGGAAGTGAGGAGGCGCGCACGGAATTTTGGGCTCAAGGTAAGTCCCCGATACCTGGCGGCGGCGGAAAGGCAGGTGGTCCATGCCCTCTCCGAGGCGGAAAGACGCTATCCCGAGCCGGTCAATATCACCCTAAGCCGTGTTTTGGCCCGGCATTTTTTAACCGGGGGAATTGTGCATTTTAACGAAGATGACATCCTGCGTTACATCCGTTTGGCGGTGCTAAAGCATCATCCTCAAAGGCGGGAGATCTTTCGGGTGGAAAGGGAGATCAAACAGGGGCGACCGGTCGAGCCCAGCCGGCTGAAGTCCGCGCAAGACGCGTTTTATTTTTTGCCTGCCGAGCAAGCACGGAAGTGGGGCATAAGTCATAATATTTACGATGTGCTCGACGGTTCATTCTTCAACTGTTTGATCCGGGCTTTTCCGCTCTTAGGGCTGGCGCGCGAGGGCTTTAAGGTCAAATCTTGGTCCACACCCGAGCAGGCCATCCGTAATGTCCGCTTCGGCATACTGCGGGCGGATCCCGAGCTAGAAAAAGAAGCACTGGAGGTCGAAGGGTTGATCGCGGCCAAGCAGCCGATCGATCCTCGCCGATTGACACGGCTCCGAGCACAACTCCTTGGGTTGGGGGGCCGCGGGGTGCAGAGCCGGGTAGGGGGATTCCGGCGGTCGGGATTTTTTGCGGACGCGGAAGATGCGCTCCGCCAGGGCTTCCCGCTTTTAAAATTGCCTTCCTCGGATCGTTTTTTGGCGGGATTTGACCTGGCCGACAAAGAGGATCTGCGCCGCTTGCTGCTGCTGGCCTTGAGTAGAGCGGGACTGGCCAGTTTGGATTGTGTGGATGTCGGATCTCCTAAATTTTTGAGGCCTCTCGATCTTAGATACGGCGACCAGCTGGCCCTGCGTTCTATCCTCAAGAGGGTAAGGGAGGTTTTCTGCGAGACCTGGGAGGTCGGCAAATGCTTGGCCAAATCCGGCCGCCGCCTCAAACGAAGAGAATTCCGTCAATGGCTACAAGAGCTGGTTTTGGATTTCGATACCCACGAGAAGGTAGTTTTGGAATTTTTGTATATTCTGCAAAACCGCAGGGGCAACCCGGAAGATATTATCAAAATGAACAGCCGTTATATAGCCCGTTACGGCACTGGGGTGATCCTAGATCTTTTCGGAGTGGATTTGCGGACCTTTTTAAGAAGGAGCGAGTTTAAAGGGCACCAGGTATCCCGGCCCAAAAACACCCTGCCGAAAATGCTGGCCATTTCTGATAAAGTCGCGATCATGGAAGGCGAAGTAACCGCGGGATTGTTTAGACGAATAATGCAGGGATATGAGATCACGGGCGATGGGGCGGATAATCTGCGCGCTATGCTTAATGACCCTTCACGGGCCGCCGAGCCGTTGACCTATACCAGCCTGGTGGACGGCCGGGCGCTGGCCAGGCGCTTAAGTAAGCATACCGGCAGAAGGTTCAGAGTGATGGCCTGGGGGGACTGGGATCTGGCGTTGGACAACAAGGTCAGGCAAAAGATGTCGGGTTACCATTGGAATTGGACGGAAGAAGAAAGTTCTCCGGGCAGCGGTTTTTACCAACTTTACTCTTTAGTGGGCGGCAGCAAGACCAGCCTGCCCGATTTTCGTTACCCCGATAGTGCGATCCGACTGGTGGAAGACCTTTAATGGAGGAGAAATCATGCAGGATATAAGAATAAGTGCCGCGAATCTTGCGAGGATCAGGGTGGAAGACCGGAACATCTTGATCCTGAACCGTAACCGTCTTAAAAAGGGACAGAGAGTATTAACGCCTTTTGGGGGAGCGATCGAGTTCGAACTGTCAGCCCGGCCGTTTTTGGCGGGATTGGGCGCCGCTTTCGAGAAAGGCGCCGACTTGCGCCTGGTTATACCGCAAGAACGTTTGCCCGTTTTTGAAAGATGGTTCTATTTAAGACAGGAAAGAGAAGTTTCCCCTTTTCGCGAATTAATGGAAGAGTTGGTCGAAGAGGAAGCGATCTTACCGCAACTTTCCACCGATCAAGTTGCCGCCCAGTTTCTCTGGACCGCTAAGCCCCCTCAAGGACTGACGGATCGTGCTGGATCCGAGGGTGTGCTGACCCAGCGCTATCTTGAGATATTTGAAGTCACCCTGGTCCCCGGCGTGCACAACCAGATCATCAAAGCTCTGGCGGCCCCCGAGGCAAAACTGATGGCCGTTACTCAACAGGAAATATTAGCCGGACAGACAGCGGATGGCAAAACCGAGATCGGCTCGGTTAGCAAATATCTATTGCAACGAGAATAGTTTTACTGCTGTCCGCGATCCTTTATTTTTAAATTATGTCATAAATGTTGTGATTTTTGACACCCCAGACAATAATCTGAACTAATCGATCACGTTTTAAGCATAAAAGGCCTGGCACCGAAATTGCTAGTATTTCAAATCGAGAGGTGATTTGTATGAAAGATATCATTCCGCAAGAGAGGATCGAGAGCAAAATATTTCTGATAAGAGGCCAAAAAGTGATATTGGATGTTGATCTGGCAAATTTATATGGGGTTAAGACCTTTGTTCTTAATCAAGCCGTCAAGCGAAACCTTGAGAGATTTCCGGGTGATTTCATGTTCCGGCTTAATAAAGAGGAGAGCAATATCTTGAAATCACATTTTGTGATGTCAAGTTGGGGAGGGAGAAGAACACTCCCTTATGCCTTTACGGAACAGGGCATAGCTATGCTATCAGGGATTTTAAACAGCAAAAAGGCGATTCATGTCAATATTATGATCATGCGGACTTTTATCAGATTGAAGCAAATGATAACTACCCACAAAGAGCTGGCGGATAAGATCGAGGAACTGGAGAGAAAATATAAGAAGCATGATATTGAGATCGAGACGATATTCGGCGCCATCAAGAAGATGTTGGAACCGCCAAAATCCCCACCCCGCAAGTTTGGCTTCCAGCCTTAGGCTTATATATGACTGGGTATTGCGGCTTAAGACCCACTATAATATAATGACGCTCGACACCATACGGCAAACGATTCGCACGACGCAACCGTCCGACGAACGACGCTTCCAAGGAGAGGTAGCAAAGCGGCCAAATGCACCTGACTGTAAATCAGGCGTCTTACGACTTCGAAGGTTCAAATCCTTCCCTCTCCATTCTTCCAATGCTCCAGTTCCCACTGCCAGTCTTGACCCAGAATGTCCGCCAGTATCTTGTGGCCGGCACCGCCCCGTTTTTCCAGCGTTGAAAAAGTGGCCTTCATCCATTCAACAGGGGGGATGCCGATCCCGATCTTTATCGCGCTGTATTCCACTCGATCGGCTTGCCATAGTTCGGTCAAAATATCGGCCAGCCAAACCTCATCCGGCCGACCCCTTAATCCCATCATATCATCCAGATCCTGGTGTTGGTTCGAATCCCGCAGGACGAAAAGCACATCGCTACGGGCCTTGTCCCTCAGCGCGTAATTTAAGGTGCGCGCTTTTAATCCTGCTCCCCAGCGGACAAATACATTTACCAATCGGTTGATGTATCCGAGCACGCGGCGTGAGGGTAGATCGGATTTAAGTAGTTTTAAGGTGGGGCGCGGTGCCGGCCGCGCGACAGCCGCATCCGAAATGTTTCTCATGATGAGTTATCGGCGATTTTGCTTGAAATTTCAGGGAGTTTTGCTAATATTTGAGGAATCGGGAGTTGATGAAAAATGAGAAAGACCCTGTGCCATCTGATCATCTCCCTTATCTTGTTCTCCTGCTTGCCCAACGTGGCCCCGGCCGCGGTCGCGCACCCCACTCGGGAGGAGTGGCTGGAGGTCTGGTTAACCCATAAGATCAAGAAGATGGTCGATCCCATGGAACCGAGAGTGACTTTTTTGGTAAATGTGCTTCCATCAACCAAGGAGATCATCATTACTTACATGCCGGCACAGGGTGGGAGATTTACCGATCCGGAATCGGTCGGAGGAATTATTAGAATTCCGGCAGAAAAAACCCTTAAAGCTTATCCCTGGACCCGGAATTACCAATTGACCATAAAATACATCGAACCTTTTTAAACTGGACCTTTTATTTGCTCCAGCCCCGGACCCATTTTCCCAACGCCTTATAGCGGCCGTTCTTTAGTTTTACCAGGTAAGCGGTGCCCTTATTGCCCACCGCAAACTGCGGATCCTGGACGTCAGCTTCGAGTTCGGGATTTAATTTAACAAATTCAATGATAACCTCAGGACCGGGATTCTTGCCTTTTATGGTTTTATTGACCTTTATCGTTGCGCAATGGACCCGCCCGGTCAGATCGGACACCAGTTTCCTGATCTCTTTGGTGGGCGCCACTTTTATTACCTGGCCGGTTATGACCAGGTCGGCCTTCTTGGTCAGCTCAGCGGTAGAGTAATAGACCGCTTCGGAAAATGAGAGAGAGGCGATACCGATCAGCAGAACGATCGCTAGCCATATCTTTTTCATATTTTCCCTCCTGTTTACTTTAGCTTCCTGAACGCTAGAGTTCCAGCAGAAATGAAGAATAAGGCAAAAGCTCCCAAGATAAGAAAATCCAGCCCCAGCGGGAAGCGGTTGAGATTCAAGAGAACCCCCCGCATCGCGTCCACTGCGTAAGTTACCGGGTCGATGAAAGTGAAAAATTTTAGCCAGTTCGGGAGATTTTCGAGCGGAAATAATGCACCCGAAAAGAAGAACATAGGGAAGATCAGAAAACTCACGAAAAGATTAAAACCCTCCAAGCTGTCGATCAGGGCCCCGATCATTAAGCCCAAACTTACCAGGGCGGCAGACAGCAGGAACAGTATCAACATCGCCGCTACGACCGAAAATACGGAGTAGTGTATCCCGAAAAATAAGCCCAAGGATAAAAGTATGGCGCCCTGGATCAGAGAATCGGTGGTCCCTCCCAGCATCTTGCCGGTGAAAATGGTGACCCGGGAAAGCGGCGCCACCAACACTTCTTTGAAGAAATCGATGCGCTTGTCCCAAACAATGTACAGCCCGAAAAAGATCGAAGAAAAAAGCACCGACATGCACAGGATGCCGGGGAACAGGAAGGTCTGATAATTTACTCCCTCCACGTGCGATACCGTCCCCATGCCCCCGCCGAAGACCACCAGCCACAGGATAGGGGAGAAAAGGGAGGAGATAATGCGCGACTTCTCCCGCCAGAAAACCAAAAGTTCCCGGTACCATAATCCCAATAATCCCTTAAGTTCTCTCATCGGTTCTTCTTGGTGAAATTCATGACCTTTTGCATAAAACCGCCCTCCGCCGTATCGCCGCTCTCCCTTAATTGCTTCCCGGTGTAATAAAGGAACACATCATGCAGGGTGGCCTTGAGCACTTCCGGCGGCCTTTTAGGTTCGGGGATGCCGGTCTTAAGTTCCGTTGGCGTGCCGCTGACGATGATCTTGCCGTGATCGATGATGGCTACCCGGTCGCAGAGCCGGTCGGCTTCTTCCATATAATGAGTGGTGAGGATGATGCTCACTTTTTCCACCTTGACCAGGTTCTCGATATGCACCCAGATGTTTTCGCGGGCCTGGGGGTCGAGCCCCAGGGTTGGTTCATCTAAAAATAGAATGCGGGGTTTATGCAAAAGTCCCCGGGCCAGCTCCAACCTTCTCCTCATCCCGCCGGAATATTTCTTGAGCAGGGTGTTCTGCCATTCTGTTAAGTCCACCAATTTCAGCGCCCATTCGATACGGGATTTGATCTCCGCATTGGGGACATCGAAGAGCAGGCAGTGGAGCAAAAGGTTTTCCCGGCCGGTCAGGATGTCGTCGGAGCTGGGATCCTGGAAAACAATGCCGATCGAACGCCGGACGGCGGCGGGATCCTTCTGCACATCGTGACCGTTGATGTGAGCGGCGCCGGAAGTGGGGCGCAGGAGAGTGGAGAGCATGGAAATGGTAGTGGTCTTGCCCGCGCCGTTGGGACCCAGCAGGCCAAAGACGCAACCTTCATCCACTTCAAAGTTGACCGAATCCACGGCGGTAAAGCCGTTGAATTTTTTGGTCAGGTCCTTAACTTCTATCACCGGGTTGGCCATGAAAGCTATTTTAACATATAATAATGTTATGCGAGTTCGTTTTATTCCGGGGTTCGCGGCGGATGAGAGTGTTTGGGACGGGGTTAAGGATAAGGTGAAGGTGAAGAATGAGGAGGGGGAAGGAGAAATCCTTGTCGGATGGTCGATGGGGGCGGAAGAAGCGGTCGACCAGTATCTTAACGACCGGCTGGAGGTGAAAGCTCTGGTGCTGGTGTCTGCCACCCCCAAGTTCCTCGGCCCGCCGGTGGGCATCTCATCGGCCTTGCTAAGGAATCTGGAGAAAAAGATCGAGGCGAATCTTGAAAGAGGTTTGCGCTTTTTCTATTCGCTGATGTTTCTGGGAGGCAGGATCCATCCCTTGATAAAGAAAATGAATCTGCCGGACAAAGAGAAAGTTTTTGCCGACCTGGAGCATCTCAAGGTCTCGGACTGGAGAAGTAAATTGCCGGAGATAAAAATTCCGACACTCATAATTCATGGAGAATCTGATAAAATCTGCCTGCCGGCAGCGGCCTCATACCTGCATGACGGGATAAAGGGTGCGGAGATCAAGATATTCGAAAGATCGGGGCATGCGCCTTTCCTCGACTGGCCGGAAAAGTTCACCCGGGTGCTCAAGGAGTTCACCTCGACCCTATGATCGACAAGGAAAAAGTAAAGAAGCATTTCTCCCGCGGTGCCAAGAATTATGATATCAACGCTCACTTGCACCGCCGGATCATCGACGATCTTTTGGGCTTTTTGCCCAACACCAAACCTTTGAACATCGCCGATCTGGGGTGCGGCACCGGGCTTTTGACCGCGGAGATCAAGAAGAAATATCCCCGGGCGCGCATCGTGGGGGTTGACTTAGCGCCGGGTATGATCGAGGTGGCCAAAACCAAGGTTTTGGGCACGGAATTTGTGGAATTCGATGTGGAGGACTTGCCCTTCGAGCATTCTTCTTTCGATCTTTTGGTCTCTTCTTCCTCTTTTCAGTGGATGGACACGGAGAAGGTAATAAAGGAAGCGGGGCGGGTATTAAAACCGGGAGGCCAGCTGGTCTTTTCCACATTCGGGGAGGGGACTCTCAAGGAATTGGAAGCGCTGGGATTTAGGATCCATAAGCTACCCTCGCTTGAGGAGTGGAGGAAGCAGTTATCCAAGCGTTTCTCTAAAGTAGAACTTGAAAACCGGACCTTCAAGGAATTTTTCCAGAGCGCCAAACAGCTGACCGATTTTTTAAAAACGATAGGGGCGCGGGGGGCGTTCGGCGGGGAAGTGATCCGTCCGGTCGATCGCCTGAAATTCTTATCCCTGCGGCAGAACAGCGGGTTCATCGCCACTTTCAACGCGATCTATGGCCGGGCCTTCAAATATAAATCTTAATCTTCTCCAGCAAGAGGGGTTGACTAAAAGATCACGGTAAATTATAATTGATAATGATTATCATTATCGTTTTCAATTAACTCATAAGTGGGAGGTCCAGCCATGAAATCCGACGAAAAAGCCGCTTTTATAAAGTATCTAAAAGACCGGGGATTTAAGAAAACCCCCCAAAGACAAATCATCCTCGATAAATTCCTGGAAATGAAGGGCCATGTTTCGGCCGATGAACTGTTTCGGGCTTTAAGGAGAAAATACCCCCATCTGGGGCAAAGCACCGTTTTTCGATCGATAAAGCTTCTACAGGACGCCAAAATCGCCTCGGAAGTGAATTTTACAGGGAAAAGAAGGAGATTCGAACCGGAACATATAAAAGGGCATCACGATCACCTGGTCTGCGTTAATTGCGGAAAAACCGCCGAAGTGCTGGACCAGCGTATCGAAAAATTGCAGGATGATCTGGTGCGCCGCTATCGCTTTACCCCGCTAAGGCACCGCCTGGAGATTTTCGGCATCTGCCGGAAATGCGCATCATGAAACGCATTATTACCGGCTTTATTCTATCGGCCTGGCTAATGTCTTTGCCGGCTTTGGCTTATCGTCCCTTTGGCACCGAAGACGCCGGCGTGGCAGGGCGGGGAGTGGCGCAGCTTGAATTAAGCTGGGACTATCTTAAATGGCGGGACCAAAAACGGGAAAATGTTTTTCTTATGGTGCCTATCTTTGGTTTGACCGATCGGATCGAACTTTCCGCCGAAATCCCTTATCTTTTCCATAATCTCCCCGAGGGGAGCGACCATCAGGGCGGTGGAGATATCAACCTGGTGGGCAAATACCAATTCAAACCGGATCTCGCCCTGAAAGGCGTGGCCAAAATGGCTAACGGAGATGTTAGTTACGGATTAGGCAGCGGTGACTGGGATTATAGCTTGATCGGGGTCACAACCAGAATTTTACCGGCGTTCGCTCTAAACGCCCAATTGGGTTATACCTGGGTCGGGAAATCCCAAAACCCCAATTTCCGGGATATTTTTATTTATGGCCTGGCGATCGATCGGGAGCTCAATCCCCGATTCCATGCGGTTTTCGAGATCAACGGCAATCGGCATCCCGACAGCGCATCGACCGAAGATCCGAGGAGCTTGCTTTTTGGTTTTACCTATAAACTGTCCGACAAACTTATCCTGGACGCGGGCGCCCGCCTGGGACTGACTTCCGCCAGCCCGGACTGGAGCACCACGGTAGGCGGCTCGGCGACTTTTTAACATTGACAAAAGGGTAAAAGGGTCTAAAATATCGGGCAGAAGAGGTGGTAAATATGCCGAAAACAAAGAAAGCCAAGAAGACCAAGAAAGTCGCTAAAAAGGTTGTCAAAAAAGTTAAGAAAGCCGTAAAGAAGGCCGTCAAGAAAGCCGCACCCAGGAAAGTGAAAGGCCCTAAAGTTTTGGGGATGGTGGAGCATTTCTTTTCCGGCATTTCGGTCGCGGCCGTCAAGGTGAAAGCACCTTTTAAGGTGGGAGATAAGATTCACTTTAAAGGACACACTACCGACTTTGAAGAAGTTATCGGATCGATGCAGATCGAGCACGAGTCCGTGAACCAGGTCAAGAAGGGCGACGATGTGGGCATCAAGGTAAAAGACCATGTGCGCGAGCACGATCTGCTGCTCGAACCGGGACCGATTCCCGTGAAAGCTTGACTTAACATTTGAAAGCTATATTAGCTCTAGAGGACGGCACGGTTTTTGTCGGCCGGTCTTTCGGCGCGGAGGGAGAGAAGGCCGGGGAAGTCGTTTTTAATACCTCGCTTACCGGCTATCAGGAGATCTTGACCGACCCCTCTTACAAAGGCCAGATCGTTACCATGACCTATCCTCTCATCGGCAATTATGGCGTCAACGAAGAAGACCTCGAATCGCAGGTTCCTCAATGCGAAGGTTTCGTGGTGCGGGAGAATTCCAAGATCGCCTCCAATTTCCGCTCCAAGTTCAAACTCGACGAATATCTCAAGAAAAATAATATCATCGGCATAGAGGGGATCGACACGCGAATGCTCACCCGTATCCTGCGCATCAAGGGCGCGCTCAAGGGAATTATTTCCACGACCGATCTCGATGAAAAGAGTTTGGTTAAAAAAGCTAAAGCTTCTCCCGGAGTGGAAGGCGTCGATCTGGTAAAAGTCGTCACTTGTAAAAAATCCTATGTTTGGAACGAGACCGCTTTTGCCCGCCGCTTTTGCCAGGTGCCTGTTAAGTATAATGTTGTGGCGTATGACTTCGGCGCGAAGTTCAATATCCTGTGGAACTTGCAATGCGTTAACTGCAAAGTCACGGTGGTGCCGGCCGCCACGCCTGCTGAAGATGTCTTGGGCATGGATCCTGATGGGATATTTCTTTCGAACGGGCCGGCCGATCCCGCCGCCGTCACTTACGCCATCGGAAACATCAAGAAGCTGATCGGTAAAAAGCCCATTTTCGGCATCTGTCTGGGCCACCAGCTTTTGGGATTGGCTTTAGGAGGCAAGACCTACAAATTGAAGTTCGGCCATCACGGCGGCAACCAGCCGGTGATGGACCTTAAGACCCGCAAAGTTGCCATCACCGCGCAGAACCACGGGTTCGCGGTGGATATCGAATCAATCCCCAAAGGGCAGGTCGAGCTTACCCATATCAATCTCAACGATCAAACCGTCGAGGGCATGCGGCACTTGAAACTGCCCATCTTTTCTGTCCAGTACCATCCCGAGGCGGGGCCGGGACCTCATGATGCGCATTATCTTTTCAAGGAATTCGCGGAGCTAATGAAGAATGCCTAAACGTACCGATATTAAGAAAATCATGATCATAGGTGCCGGCCCTATCGTAATAGGCCAGGCGTGTGAGTTCGACTACTCGGGTTCGCAGGCTTGCAAGGCCCTAAAAGAAGAGGGTTTTGAGATCGTTTTGATAAACTCCAATCCCGCCACCATCATGACCGACCCCGATCTGGCCCATCGCACCTACATCGAGCCCATTACGGTGGAGATGTGCTGTAAGATAATTGAAAAAGAACGGCCGGATGCTTTGCTTCCGACTCTGGGCGGACAGACCGCCTTAAATATCGCGGTGGGCGTGGCCGAGACCGGCATTCTTGAAAAATATAAGATCGAAATGATCGGGGCGGATGTTACCGCCATCAAAAAAGCCGAGAACCGCGAACTTTTCAAAAAAGCCATGGCTGAAGCCGGCCTCGACCTGCCCAGGAGCTCCTTTGCCCACGATTTTACCGAAGCGCAAAAGGCCGTTGCCGAGATCGGACTGCCGGTCATCATCCGCCCTTCGTTCACTTTGGGCGGCACCGGTTCGGGAGTCGCCCACACTCCGGAAGAGTATGAGCAAATGGTAAAGAAAGGCTTGGAGCTTTCGCCCATCTCCGAGGTGCTCATCGAGGAAGACCTCACCGGCTGGAAGGAGTATGAGCTCGAGGTGATGCGCGACCGCAAAGATAACGTGGTCATCATCTGCTCGATCGAGAACTTCGACGCCATGGGGGTTCACACCGGCGATTCGATTACCGTGGCCCCGGTGCAGACCTTGACCGATGTTGAATACCAAAAGATGCGCGACCAATCCATCGCCGCCATTCGGGCTATCGGCGTTGAGACCGGAGGAAGCAACATCCAGTTCGCGGTCCATCCCGAGACCGGCCGCATGGTGATCATCGAGATGAACCCCCGGGTCTCCCGTTCTTCGGCTTTAGCTTCTAAAGCGACCGGTTTCCCCATTGCCAAGATCGCGGCGAAACTCGCGGTGGGCTACACGCTCGATGAAATTCCCAACGATATTACGAAAGAAACGCCGGCCTGCTTTGAACCCTCCATCGATTATTGCGTGGTGAAGATCCCGCGCTTCACCTTTGAAAAGTTCCCCGATACCCCGGCGGAGATCGGCACCTCCATGAAGTCGGTGGGCGAGACCATGGCCATCGGCCGCACCTTCAAGGAGGCACTACAAAAAGGATTACGATCGTTAGAGGTCGGCCGTGCCGGACTGGGAGCGGACGGCAAGGAATTCATCAAAGAAGAATTGCTAATCGAGAAATTAAAAACTCCCAACGACCGGCGCATTTTCTATATCAAACATGCGCTGAAGACCGGGATGTCGATCGAGGAAGTTTACCAGCTGACCAAAGTCGATCCGTGGTTTTTGCAGAATATAGTTGAGATCATTGAAGAGGAAAACCGGGTAAAGGGGAACGGGACATGGGATTATCAGACCAAGCAGTTCGGGTTTTCGGACCGGCAGTTGGCCTATCTTTTGGGTAAAAAGGAAACCGATATCTATAAAGAGCGGAAAGACCTGGGGATTGCGGCGGTCTATAAGCTGGTAGATACCTGCGCGGCGGAATTTGAGGCCTTTACCCCGTATTATTATTCCACCTACGAAACCGAGGATGAGGTGCGCCCCTCTAAAAGCAAGAAAAAGATCATGATCCTAGGCGGTGGTCCCAACCGCATAGGGCAGGGGATCGAATTCGATTATTGCTGCTGCCACGCTTCCTTCGCCCTGCGCGAAGAAGGTTTCGAATCCATCATGGTCAACTCCAATCCCGAAACGGTTTCCACCGATTATGATACTTCCGATAAATTATATTTCGAACCGTTGACCCGCGAAGATGTCTTAAGCATCATCGAAAAGGAAAATCCCGACGGGGTGATCGTGCAGTTCGGCGGCCAGACCCCGCTGAATCTGGCCCTGCCGCTTGAGGAAGCCGGAGCCAAGATCATCGGCACCTCTCCCGAACAGATCGACCGGGCCGAGGACCGCAAACGCTTTGCCGCCATGCTCAAGAAATTAAAGCTCAACCAGGCGCCCAACGGTACCGCCTTCTCTCCCGTCGAGGCCAAAAAGATCGCCAAAAAGATCGGCTATCCCTGTTTGGTGCGGCCCTCTTATGTTTTGGGCGGACGCGCCATGCGGCTGGTCTATGATGAAAAGGATCTCGTGGAATTTATGACCACCGCGGTCACGGTCTCACCCGAACACCCGGTGCTGGTCGACAAGTTCTTGGAGGATGCCATCGAGGTGGATGTGGACGCCGTCTCGGACGGCAAACAGACGGTGGTCTGCGGGATCATGGAACATATCGAAGAAGCCGGGATCCACTCGGGCGATTCGGCCTGCGCCCTGCCGCCGTTCTCCTTAAGTCCCGAGACCATCGAGACCATAAAACAGAACACCTACGCCATGGCCAAGGAGCTTAAGGTCAAGGGTCTGATGAACGTGCAATACGCGGTGAAGAATGACAAGGTTTTTGTGCTGGAGGTCAATCCCCGCGCTTCCCGCACGGTTCCCTTTGTTTCCAAAGCCACCGGCATTCCCTGGGCCAAGATCGCGACCAAGGTGATGATCGGCAAGAGTTTGAAAGCGCAGGGAATAACCCGCGAGGCGGAACCCAAGCATATCTCGGTCAAGGAAGCGGTCTTTCCCTTCAATCGCTTTCCGGGTGCGGACGCGGTCTTGGGGCCTGAGATGCGCTCCACCGGCGAAGTAATGGGCATCGACGATGATTTCGGCATCGCCTTTATGAAGTCGCAGATCGCGGCCGGGCAGAACCTGCCGGTATCCGGCAAGGTTTTCGTTTCAGTGAACAACCGCGACAAACGGTCGATCGTTTACATTGTTAAAAAATTGGTGGACCTGGGATTTGAGATCGCGGCCACTTCGGGAACCTGCTCCGTATTAAAGAAGAACGGGATCGACTGCGGACAGGTCCGCAAGCTCAAGGAAGGCGAGCCCAATGTGCTGGACCTGGTGAACAAAGGGGAGATCTCGCTTATCATCAACACTCCGGGCGATAAAAAGACCAAGGCGGACGAATCTAAGATCCGCTCCGCCGCGGTGATGCATAATATCCCGCTCATCACCACGATCTCCGGCGCGCAGGCTGCGGTCAACGGCATCGAGGCCTACAAGAAGAAAGGTTTCTCCGTCAAAGCCCTGCAAGATTACCACAAATGAAAACACTGGTAACGATCGCGATCGTCATGGCATTGGCCCAGGCCGTCTGCGCGCTCACCTGGCAGCAGGCCTGGGAGCTGGCGGAGAAGAACAATTATCAGCTGAAAAGCGCGCAATTCGAGACCGAATCCGTGCGCTGGAATTATTATAAAAGCTTCACTCCTTTTCTTCCTCAGCTTTCCGCTTCGTTGTCGATGGGGGAAAGCTCCAGCGGAAGTTTTTCCGAACCGATAAAGAGCGATTCCTACGGCATCACGGCCACCCAGACGCTTTTTTCGGGGCTAAGCAATTATTTCAGCAACCTTTCCGCCCGCGCCGGCCTCGACCGGTCCCTGGCCTCGCTAAATCAGGCCAGATCCGACGTTAATTTTAGCCTGCGCCAGCAGTTCGTTGAGCTGGCCGTAGCGGAAGAAAATCTTAAGCTCCTAAAGGATATCTTAACCCGGCGGCGGGACAATACCGCGCTGATCGACCTGCAGTTTAAGAACGGACGTGAGGACAAAGGCGCGCTGTTGAGGACCCGGGCGGACGAGGCCGAAGCCGAATATAATCTGTCTTCCGCCGGCCGATCCCAAAAGCTCTCTCGCCTGAAATTGACCCAGCTTTTGTCTTTCGAGGTGGACCGGGCCGAGGGTGAAATGAAGGCGGTCCCGCCCGACCGACCGAATTTCGAAGCATTATGGTCCGCGGCGCCCGCTTATACGATCGCGCAAAAAGCGGCCGAGTCGGCGGACCTGGCTTATCAGGAATCGATCAGCGGATTTCTGCCTTCGATTTCGCTTTCCGGCTCCATCCGTAAAAGCGGGACCGATTGGTCGGCCTTAAGCCGCAGTAACAGCTGGAGCTTGAGCGTGTCATATCCCTTTTTCCCGGGAGGGAGCAACGCGGCCGACCGCATCCGCTTGGCCGCGCTTAACGACCAGGCGCGGCAGGACTTTATCACCGCCAGGAACAATCTAAGATATGCCATTGAATCGGCTTACGAGCAGCTGATAGACGCCCTGGAAGCGGAGAAAGTAGCCCAACTTTCGGAAGCCGCCGCCAAACTGCGGGCGGAGATCGCCCGAACCAAGTACTTAAACGGCCTGGTCGGCTACGATGAATGGGTCATCATCGAGAACGATTATATCAATTCTCAAAAAGCATCATTATCTCGGAAGCGAGCGGCTCTCTTGGCCGAAGCCGCCTGGGTCAATTCCTACGGAGGTATTATTAAATGAAAATTCTTCTGGTTATTGTTTCTTGTTTCTTGGTTATTGCCTTCGGTGGATGTGCGGCGAAGAAAGAGAAGCCGTTGGAAATAGTTAAAGTGACCAGGGGAAATATTCAATCGAGCATTCCCGCCACCGGCACGGTGATGCCCCGCAACCGGCTGGAGATCAAGCCACCGATCGCGGGCCGCATCGAGCAGGTGCTGGTGGTGGAGGGACAGCGGGTCCAAAAAGGCGAGATCCTGGCCTGGATCAGCTCGCTCGAGCGGGCCGCGCTCATCGACGCCGCGCGGGCCGGAGGAGAAGGGGAGGTCAAACGCTGGGAAGAGATCTACAAACCCGCGCCCATTGTCGCGCCCATCAACGGTTTTATCATCCAACGCAATGTGGAGGCCGGGCAGACCTTTACCAGCAACGATACGGTATTAGTGATGGCCGACCAATTGATCGTAAAGGCGCAGGTGGATGAGACCGATATCGGCCGGATCCGGATCGGCCAGCCGGTGGAGATAGTGCTCGATGCCTATCCCAAAGATCAGATCGCAGGTCGGGTGGAACATATCGCCTACGAATCGACCGTCATTAACAACGTTACCATTTATACGGTGGATGTGGTCCCGCAGCTGGTGCCGGAATTTTTCCGCTCCGGCATGAGCGCCACGGTGAATTTTTCCCAGACCCAGAGAGAGAATGTACTGGTGGCGCCGATCAAGGCCGTAAAAAAACGCGGCAAGAACTCTTATGTTTTCAAAATAAAGACACCCGGAGGGGTCCCCGAACCGGTCCAGGTTGAAGCCGGGCTTGAGAACACCGAGCATATCGAGATCATCTCGGGTTTAAACGAGGGTGACTCGGTGGTCGTCCCCACGGATGAAATGGTAAAAAAGCTGGGTCCGCAAAGGGGAGGTCCTCCTTCCTTTAATCCCTTCGGCAGCCAGAGAAGGTAATAATGGCGCTGATCGAGCTCAATAATGTAAAGAAAACCTATTATATCGGCGGCCAGATCCCGGTTATAGCCCTGCAGGAGGTAACGCTTTCGATCGAAGCCGGGGAATTTGTAGCCATCATGGGCCCGTCCGGCTCCGGCAAATCAACCCTTTTGGCGATCTTGGGCCTGCTGGATAGGCCCGATTCCGGCAGTTATAAATTACTGGAAAAAGAGGTCTCCCGCCTCTCTGAACAAGAAACCTCCTGTTTGCGCAACCGACTGCTGGGTTTCGTTTTTCAGTCATTCAATCTGCTGCCGCGGCTTAATATCGTTGCCAACACCATGCTGCCCTTTCTTTATTGTCAGGGGGCGTCCGTTTCCGAAAGGGCCGAAGCGCAAGCCCTGCTTAAACGCGTGGGATTGGGAGACCGCTTGCATCATCGGCCCAACCAGCTTTCCGGGGGACAACAGCAAAGGGCGGCGCTGGCCAGAGCTTTGGCGAACAAGCCCCTGATAATCATGGCCGATGAGCCCACCGGCAACCTCGATTCGAGATCCGCCCGGGAGATCATCGATCTGTTCAAGGAGATCAACGAACAAGGGAACACCATCGTTATGGTGACCCACGAAGCCGACCTGGCGGCCCAGGCCAGCCGCATCATCAGCCTATCCGACGGCCGCATCGTCTCCGATCAAAAAGTAAAGGAAAAAGCGGCCGGCCGCACGGCCGAGGTGCCGGAATTCAAGCCCCGCCTGAACCTTTTCTCTTTAGGCCGGATGATGAATTATTTCAATGAAGCGTATCTCTCACTGCTCACCAATAAGCTGCGCTCCTTCCTTTCGATTTTGGGGGTGGTGATCGGGGTGGGGGCAGTGATCGCCATGCTGGCAATAGGAATGGGCGCCCAGAGGCAGGTGGAAAAAAGTTTAGCCGCGCTGGGGACCAACCTGATCATGGTGCGGACCGCGCCGCGCCAGGCAGGGATAGCGCTCGGGGCCGATTCCGTCACCCGTTTTACCCTCGAGGACCTGCACGCGCTTAAGACGCTCGAAGGCGCGAAAGCGGTGGTGCCCTATGTCCAGGGCCGGGTTCAAGTGGTGTATCAAAACCGCAATTGGAACACCCAGGTCTATGGGACCGGGGTTGATTATCAAACCGTGCGCGATTCAACCCCTCTGAATGGCCGGTTTTTTACCGAGACCGAAGAACACCTGCGGGCCAAAGTGGTGGTGATAGGGTTGGAAGTGGCTAAACAGCTTTTTCCCGACGAGAATCCCCTGGGAAAATGGATCCGCATCAACCGGGTAAGCTTCCAGGTGATCGGGGTCTTGCCGGAAAAAGGCGCGCGGGGTTTCCAGAACCAGGACGACCAGATCGTGATGCCTTTATCTACCGCCATGCACCGTTTGCTCGGACGCGATTATATCAACTATTTCGATCTGCAGGCGAAAGGGGCGGAAGACCTGCCTATCTTACAGGAGGAGATCCCGCCGCTTTTGGTCAAGCTCCACCGCCTGCCGCCTTCCCAGGCCGACATCTTCGACGTCCGCAACATGGCCGACATCCAGAAAGCCGCCATCGAAACGGTGAACACTTTTTCTTTCCTTTTGGGGGCGATCGCGGCGGTATCGCTTTTGGTGGGCGGCATCGGCATCATGAACATCATGCTGGTAATGGTGATGGAGCGCACCCACGAGATCGGCCTGCGCAAAGCGCTGGGCGCGGAAAACGGCGATATCCTCACCCAGTTTTTGGTGGAGGCGGTCTTGGTCTGTGTTCTGGGGGGAATGATCGGGATCGGGGTGGGGGCCTTGATCTCGCTTTTGATCTCCTATTTTGCGGGCTGGAACGTGCTCATCACCGGCAGGTCAATACTCTTGGCTTTTTCCTTCTCGGTTTTGGTGGGGGTGGTCTTCGGGCTGTGGCCCGCCCGGCGCGCCTCGCGGCTTTTGCCGATAGAGGCCCTGCGTTACGAGTGATGCTTTAAGATCTCCTGCACTCTTTTTTCGAGCTTCTGCGCTTCCAACTGATAGTTCTGCTTCTGTTTTTCGATATCCAGCTCCAATAAGTACTTATTGAGGTCCTCTTCGGGGATGATCTTGAGCGGCTGTTCCGTTAAAGCCGAACCCAAAACCAAAAATGTTGCCGCATTGATGCTTTTAAGATCGGCCAAACTTATGATCATCATCACCCTTAAGGCCCGCGCGCTCTGGGCGACAACGTCCTGCCGGCTGGGGATGGGCAATCCAGATGAAGGATGCGAGTGGTAAAAACCCAGGACATCCATCTTGTAATCTTCAAAGAACTGGTTGGCCCGCAGGCAATCGGCTTCCGCTATGCCGAACTCATGTTTTTCCTTGAATTCGATGAAAGCGAAGTTGGGAACGGGGAAAACGCCGAGGATCAAATTACCGATGCCGCCTAAAAAACCGCCTGCCTCCGCCGGATAATTGTCCCGGCAGTGCTCCAAAATAAGCTTAAAATGCCGCTCGATGATAATGAGGTCCACTAATAATATTATATCACGAGCACAATTCAGCTGAAATCTTGCACAATATTTAACGATAATATAATAGAGGAGAATCAGAATATCATTGAAGACAGCAGTTAAGGCTGTATTACAAAATCTGGCATCATACGTCCGGATGGTACATTATCCGGGGCTTTCCGCCGTACAGAACGATTATGCCCAAAGGAGAAATGGACTACCTTATAGCGAATTTAGGGAGCCTCGAGCTTTCTCATCTGGCGCCTCTAATCAAAAATATGTCTCTGTTCTTATGGAAAGAGCCGGGATTAAAGCGGCAGAGGTTGCCTCTGTGCTGGATTTGGCCTCTGGGGTTGGGAATAACCTGCCAACTATAACTACTACTTTTAAAAATGCCACAGTGATTGCTGGCGATATTTGCCAGGGAGCTTTAACTCATTCTACCCAAAAGCACGCCAGGTTATCTCCGCGTGTCGGATATGTACGTATTGATGCTTTTAGGTTGCCTTTTCCGGACAACTTATTTGATTGTATTTTTGCTACCGAACTGATGGAGCATATATCGCCGGAGCGAAAAAGTAAATTATTATTAGAGATAAAGAGAATATTAAAACCAGGAGGGCACTTGATAGTGACCCATCCCAATTATGGGGGGAACCTGATTGGGGTGATAAAAAGATTTGCGGATAAACAGTTTGGTGACCAGATCTGGAATCCCGGACATTCCCATTTCCGTGAAGGCGGCCCCGAATATCCAATTGAAGCTGTAGGGAGCTTGGATCTCCTGAGCGAGGTTGGACTAAATTTGAGATATTGCTTAGGTAGAAATTGGGTACATGGATTTTTGACCCCTTTTATCGTAGATTACTCTTTCGATGGAAAAGGAATTGAAAAATCATTAGATAAATTGGTTTTTAGATTAACCGGTTATTGGCTCGGAACACTACTTGGTCTGCGAACCAGAATGGCGTATTTTGGTTTTGTGGCTTCAAAGCCTGCCTCCGCCGGATAATTGTCCCGGCAGTGCTCCAGAATTATCTTGAAATGCCGCTCAATGATAATGAGGTCCATAGCACAGGAAGAATATCATATGAAATATTTCAGGACAATGGCTGATATATAGTTGATCGTGGCAGAATCATTCCGAGGCCGTTTGGGCAAAAGGAGGCATTTATGAATGTTTCAAATGCACGCTTGAGCAGGATTTTTGAGAGGGGGGCAGTATGCGCAAGAACTTTTATTAGAGAAGTGCAACAAAACCCTCGCGAGCTGGTTCGCTTAGTCGGAGCACATTTATCTTTGCCGGAAGAGTTACGTGCTAGCGATTGTTCCCTTGTCGATAATATAGGAAAAGGGCCGCTAACCTGGCGACATCCGCACTTTCCTGAAATTCGAATCAATTTGGAACCCGCTTCTGAAGAAAAAACCTACCCCAGGGAGCCGCGCGAGGAATATTTGGATGATGACGGAGAACAAATATATTTCGATCCTGGTGATATCTTATCAGCAATAAGAACAGTAGATTTAACTCCAATAGAAGCGGAAATAAGAATGGCGTTAAAACTTTTTATGGCAGGGAAGGCTTTTGCTTTAAAGTTCCCCATTCATGAGCCTTGGGACGAGCATGGTGGGGTTGGAGGTAATGATAGGAATAGGTTATGGCCAAAGGCCAAAACGGCAGGAACATATAGGTATGTCAGTACATATCCAATAAATCCTGCCTCTTTATTTTTCGCTCCCGTTGGCGATGAGCCGCATCAATTGCGCCTGGCAACCCATTGGATATTCACGCCTAAATGGGCATATAGCGGCGGAGCTGTCCTTACTGATTTTAGTATGGCTATTGAAGGGGAAGAAAGAGGCCGACCAATACAGGATAATGTTGAAATAGTTACAGGAGAGCAACTTGCGGCATGGTTCAACCCTTAGACCCCCTATAAAATTATTTTAAGCTTCCTTCAATTCGCTTTTTAAGTTGTGCATGCGCTCGGCTCCTTAACTTAAGATTGTGCTCACGTTTTCTAGCGTCGCCTTCTGATTTATAAGCTTCATAATAGATGATCTCGAAGGGAATTCGGCTTTTTGTGGAAAAGCACTTGCCTTCATTGTGTTCTTTGATGCGTCTATCAAGATTGTTGGTTGAACCAATATATAGATTGCTATCTTTTAAGCTTTTCAGAATATATACGTAATACATCCCCACACCAACTTTTAGTGAGATTTTTTTCCTGTCCGACCAATTATTACAAAGTGAGAATAAATAATCTGTAACGATTATTTTATTTTTGAAGTTGGTGTGGGGATAAAGGGTCGTGCCCCCACACCAACTTTAATAAAAGCAACTTCCGCCATCGTGCATCCAATTTTTTTTAGAACATTCTTCGACGATCGCCAACCAAGTTTAAAGTTGGTGTGGGGGCGGGCCGGTAAGCCGGGTTCTGTGCTCCTTCGCACTTTGCGCTTCGGAGCATTATCGTCCGAAGCCTTGGCGAAGGACGACGATCATCTGTCTGGGATAGACATTGCTGGCTACCTCGGTGCGGCCTACTCGGGATCATAACGAGCCGAGCCGGCTCTTTCCCTATTTGGCCTTGCTCCGCGTGGGGTTTACAACGCGACCGTCTCCGGTCAGACCGTCGGGAGCTCTTACCTCCCGTTTTCACCATCGCCACTCAACCTTTAGGGTCAAGTTCGGCTGTGTAATTTCTGTTGCACTTTCCTTCAGGTTGCCCTGAGTCGCCGTTAGCGACCACGCCGCTCTGCGGAGCCCGGACTTTCCTCCCCTCGACTCGGCCTTTCGGCCTCGCTCGGGGCGATCGACTGGCCCGCCCGGGTAATATTATATCACTTTTTAGAATCGATCGCGCGGTTGGCCAGCTCGTCGGCGTGCTGGTTGTCTTCGCGGTATCTGTGGGTTATCTCGAATTTCTTGAATTTGGCGATCAATTGCCGGGCATGGAGGTGGAGCGGCTGCAAACCCTCGTTCTTTACCTTATACTCGCCCTTGATCTGCTTGACCAAAAGCTCGGAGTCCGAAAAAAAAGAGGCCTCATTGGCGCCCAATAATAAGGCCTCTTCCAATCCGCGGATCAAAGCCAGATACTCCGCAACGTTATTAGTGGCCCGGCCTATGTATTCGGCGACCTCTTTGAGGATTTTTCCTTCCGCGCGAACCACTACACCCAAGCCCGCTTCCCCCGGATTGCCCCGGGAAGCTCCGTCGGCGAAGACCTCTACTTTCACTTCTTGACCGCTTTTAAGACCGCCGGAACGCCTACCGAATCAATTGAGATCAAAAGGCACAAGATCGGTAAATCCATCGGGGTATTGACCAGACCGATCAAACGCAGGATGACAAAAAGAACAGCTCCCATCTTTTCACCTCCTCGAAAAATCAGCGTTTAGCATAAAGCGTTTTAAGGAGCTTGTCAATCGGATAGGTGTTGATAACGTCTTTTTTTGTAAGCCAGCCCCGCCGCGCGACGGCCACCCCGTATTTCATATCGGTCAAATTGCCCGCGGAGTGGGCGTCGGTGTCGATCGAGAGCTTTATTTTAAGCTCCTTAGCCCGCAAGCAGTGCGCGTCGTTTAAATCCAGCCGTTCGGGATGGGCGTTCAATTCCATAAAAGTCCCGGTATCGGCCGCCACCTTGAGTATTTGTTCCATATCCACGTCATAGGGATTGCGTTTGCCGATCAATCGTCCGGTGGGATGGGAGAGAAGATTGACATATTTATTCTTGAGAGCGGCGATGATCCTTTTGGTCATTTTATCCCTCGGCATTTTGAAATTGCTGTGCACTGCCGCGATCACCACTTCACACTCTTTTAGGACTTCATCCCGGTAATCGAGCGACCCGTCGGGCAAGATGTCCACCTCCACGCCTTTCAGTATCCGGAAACCCTTGAGCTTGGCATTGAGTTTTTCAATATATTCCAATTCCTTCAGGAACTCTTTTTCCGTCTGTCCTCTCGCTATCCGGGTGGAGACCGTATGATCAGTGATGGCGATATAAGAGTAGTCCAGGCTTTTAGCCGCCCCCACCATCTCCTCGATTGTGTTGCTGCCGTCCGAATGGCGGGAGTGCATCTGTAGGTCTCCGCGGACGTCCTTAAGTTCTATAAGATCGGGCAGATTACCTGCTCTCGCGGCCTCGATCTCACCGCGGCCTTCTCTAAGTTCGGGAGGAATGTAGGGTAGACCGACAGATTTGAACACCTCTTCCTCTGTTTCTCCCCCGATACGCTTTTTCCCCTTAAAGATGCCGTATTCGGAGATCTTTAAGCCCTTTTTTATCGCCAACTCGCGGATAGCGATATTGTGAAGTTTACTGCCGGTGAAATAGTGAGCCGCGGCGCCGAAATTTTCCGGCTCCAGCACCCTAAGGTCCGCCTGCAGGTTGTTTTTTAATATAACCGAAGATTTGGTGGGCCCTTCAGCCAGGATGCGGGCCACCTGCGGCAGTTTTACAAAAGCGTCCAGCACCGTCTTAGGACGGCTGGAGGTCACCAGGATATCGATATCGCCGATGGTCTCCTTTTGCCGGCGGAGCGATCCGCAGGGCAGGATCTTATCCACGCCCTTGATCTTCTTTAGATTGGAAACGAGGGCTTCGGCATATTCAGCGGCTTCGGACAGCAAGAACCGGCCCGCCACCTTTTTCTTGAGCTCCAAACCCTGCTTGATGTTCTCGATCTTTTTTTCCTTGAAGCCCGGAAGATTTTTAAGCAAACCTTCCACCGTTGCTTTTTCCAGCTTCTTTAGGGAGTCGATCTTGAACTTCTTTTTAAGCAGTAGGGCGGTCTTGGGCCCCAGGCCGGGCACTTCCATGAGCTCAATAAAGGCGGGAGGGAACTCTTTCAGCAATTCCCGATATTTTTTAATTTTACCGGTCTGGAGCAGTTCCACGATGTGCGAGGCGATGGCTTCCCCAATGCCGGGGACCTCTTCGAGCGCTTTGAGGCCTCCGGTTTTATAGATCTCTTCCAAGTTCTGCGAGAGCCCTTCGAGATTGCGGGCAACTTTCTGGTAGGCGCGGACCTTAAAGGGATTCTCGCCTTTAAGCTCCAGAAGCTCCGCGATCTGCCAGAAGATACGGGCTATTTCAGAATTTTCCACACCATTTCCCCGAACGCTTTAGCGTGGGACGGGCCGTCCGCGGTCACTATCTTCCCGTCCACTTCCACGCCCTTGCCCGTATAATTGGCCCCGGCGGCTTTAACTTCTTCGGCCACCCCCGCAAAAGAGGTTACGGTCTTCCCCTTGAGCGCGCCGGCCTGGGCCAGGGTATTGACCCCGGCGCAAATGCCGCCGATCACTTTGCCCAGACTTTCAGCGTCTTTCACTATTTGGTGGGCTTTTTTGTCGTGATGGAATTGGTAGGAGCCCGGCCCGCCGATAAACAAGACCGCGTCGTATTCGGGGACCAGAATCTGGTCGAGGGTGATATCCACTTTGGCCTTAAGGCCCAGCTTTCCGGCAGCGGTTCCCAACTTGGTGGATGCAGTGACGACCCTTGCTCCGGCTTTTTCCAGAACGTCTTTCGGCTCGGCATATTCTTCGTCCCTAAAACCTTCAAAGGCGATGATCAGCAAGACCTTCACGAATTCACGCTCCTGCTTTGTATTCCAACAGCTTCACGATATCCCTTTGGGAGACGATCCCGACCAGTTTATCGTCGTCGATCACCAGCAGGCGGCCCACCTGGTTGTGGGCGATCTTCTGCAAGGCGGAAGCCACTTCCTCATCTTCGTGGATGAGCAGGTCGTCTTTAAGCTGCAGCATGACCTCCGAGGCCCGGCGGCTGCCCCATTCCTCCCGCGGCACTTCCTTGATATCGTGGAAAGTGATGAGTCCCAGCAGGGTATCGTCGCTCACCACCGGAAAAGAGGCGAAGCGGTATTTAAAAAAATATTTCTCGACCAGGGCGGAGAGCAGGATATCGGCCGGCACGGTTATGACATTTTTGGTCATAAGATTCCTGACCCTAATGCCGGTTAAAAATCTTTTTATCAACACCTGCCGATAGCTCATCTCCGCGGCCTCGTTTAGGAACAGGCCGATGAAGATGAACCACAAGCCGGAGAGGAAATTCATGGTGAAGATGCCCAGAAATCCCAGGCCGATCAAAAGGTAAGCGGCGAACTTGCCGAAACTGCTGGCCACCATGGTGGCGCGCTTAAGGTCCCCGCTCAATTTCCAGATCATTGAGCGCAAGATACGTCCGCCATCGAGCGGGAATCCCGGCAGGAGATTGAAGATGCCCACCCCGAAATTGAGGTAGGCCAGGTAATCGGTGATGCTGAACAAGAATTTAGGGGCCCCGAAGCTGTAAAGGGTGGAGGTCAAGAAATAGAAAAAGATGCCGAGCGCTAAGCTCATGATCGGCCCGGCGATCGCCATCTTGAATTCTACTCCGGGATCTTCCGGTTCTTTTTCGAGATGAGCCACTCCGCCGAAAATGAAAAGGGTTATGCCGGAGATGGGCAAATTATTCCGCTTGGCGATGTAAGAATGCGAAAGCTCGTGCGCCAGCAGGCAGGCAAAGAGCAACAACGCGGAAATGAGGGCCATCAGGAGGCGCAGGGGAGGGGAAAACTCAGGTGCGGCGATCGGGAAATACCCCGCCGCCAGGGTGTAGACCACCAAGCCGAAAATGATGAACCAACTCCAGCTTACGGTGACCGGAATACCCAGCAGGGTCATTAGTTTAAACGATTTGGTAAGCATCAAAGATATTATACATCCAGAACATGACCGCAAAGACGGTGGCCACCCCGAAGACCGCCAAAAAGAGGCCTCCGGAGATCATAAGGGAGGCGTAAAGCAGGGCGGGAAGCGTGAAATAAAAAAGCAACATGAACTTTACGGCTTTTTCACCCTGGCCTTTGAAGAGCTGTCCTCCCCCGACCAGAAGCAGCGAGAACAGTGCCGGAAACCATTTATTCATGGTTTACATTATATCACAATGCAATTCCGCCGTTGACATAGGTTCTTCCATAAGATAAAATTTATACTGTTATATGAAAAAACTGCTGGCAATATGGTTCATTTTAGTAGGTCTGGGATCCACCGGAGCCCTGGCCGAAGTAAAATTCAAAGACCTGCCGGCCGACCACTGGGCCGCCAAATCGGTCTACAGCCTGGTTAAAATGGGGGTCACCTCCGGTTATCCCGACGGCACTTTCAGGGGCAAGAAGAACATCACCCGCTACGAGACCGCCATCTTTCTTTCCAAATTGTCCGACCGCCTGAAGGACGAAGTGGCGGCCAAAGAAGATCTCAATGAACTCAAAAGCGAGATCGCCGCGCTCAAGCGGACCAGCGCCGGAGTAAACCTCAACGGCAATTTTGAGCTGGACAATTCCCTGGCCAATCTGCTGGCGAGCGGGGGAGCCGTTACCGGGAAGGGGCCGGTGATGAATTACCGCTTAAGGACCTCACTGCTTAAAGAGCTGAACGATCAGGCCTCGGTCAAAGTAAACCTGGATACCATGGATGCGGGCTATTACGGAGGCCAGCGCGATCTCGCCACGCAGATGCTGGACGTGACGGGAAAGGTGAAGATCAACTCCCGCGACCTGGGAGTGATGGGTGATTTGCTCAACTCCCCTTTAGATCTAACGATCCACTCCGGCCCCGGCCAGCTCCAGCACACTGATACCACCGGCCTTTTGCCTTCAGAGACCGGAGTGACTTACGACCGCCCCGATACCGGTCTTGATCTTTCGACCAAAATGTGGGAAGCAGAAGTTGCCGGCGGCTATAAGGCGCGCCGCTATGAGGCGGGAAACTCCGGCAAGGTGGAGACCAATTGGCTGTACGGCCGAGCCGGGTACAATTTCAACGGTATTCCGGTGATCAATAATTTAAAGTTGGAAGGCACGGCCGACATCCTAAGCAAAAACCCCAGCTCTTCCGGCCCCAAGGATCTGCGCGGCACCCTGGCCTTCAGCTCAAATATAACTCCCAAAGTCGAGGCCCGCGCCACATTGGGCCTAGCCCGGGCCGAGGCCAAGGGCTGGATGGTGGAAGCCCGCCTTAAGATCGCGGATTTTATCACCTCCGGTTCCAGCTTGATCATCCGGGGCGCCAAGGTGGGCTCGGAATATATTAATCCGCAGCTGGCGGCCGAAGAGTTTAATTTTGCCGGGTATGATGTTTTTATGCGTCCGCTGGAGAACGCCACGGTGAACCTGGCAGGGGAGGTGATCTATCCCTTCTCCGACAAACTGCGCCTGCGGGGTCTGGGAGAAGCCCGCCTGTCGGGAGATTACCGTTACGGGGCAGGCCAGCCCAAATCCCGCCTCACCGGACAATTAGGCCTCAATTACACCCTGGCCGCGGATACTATATTCGAAACCTTCTACCGTGCCGAGACCGATCCCACCATCAGCGAGACCACGGACATCACTGCCCTGGGCCTTAAGTACAATTTCTGAAAATACTACGCTATAAGGACATAATTTCCACCCAGGACGAAGCCCGCCGGATGATCCCCAAAGCAGAGGAATGGACGGTGGTAATAGCCGAATCCCAATCGCAGGGCAGGGGCAAACCCGGAACATCCTGGTATTCGCCTTCGGGCGGCCTTTATTTTTCCGTGATCCTGAAACCCCGCAAAAATCCCCCGGACCTCGCGCCGCTCACCCAATTGGCGGCTAAAGCTGTGTCTCGAGCGCTGCATGATCATAATCCCCATATCAAACCGCCCAACGACATCCTGATCGGGGGGAAAAAGGTCTGCGGGATCTTGACCGAAAAAACCGCTGACGGCCTTATCATAGGGATCGGCCTGAACATCAATATCAATGAATTTCCCGCGGGTCTTGACGCTGGCTCTATTTCCGGCGATAAGGAAACGGTCCTTGAGGAGATTTTAAGATGCTTAAAAGAAGAGTATTTAAAATATCTGGGGGTTGGGATATAATAAGTTCATGATAAGAGGTATTAGAGGCGCCACAACAGTTGAGCATAACCGCAGCCGGGAGATACTTTCGGCTACCCGTGAACTTTTGCGCGGAATGGTAAAAGCGAACCGGTTGAAGATCGAGGATATCGCTTCCATCATCTTTTCGGTGACGGCCGATCTTAACGCCGAGTTCCCAGCCCGGGCGGCCAGGGAGCTTAAGTGGGGGAACGTCCCCCTGCTGTGCACTTACGAGATAAAGGTCCCGGGAAGCTTGAAAAAATGCATTCGGGTGCTGATCTTGGCCAATACCAAACAAAACCAAAAAACGATCAAGCATATTTACCTTAAAGGAGCCCAGCGCTTGCGGCGGGAATTCAACTCATGATCATAATAATGAAGACGGGAGCCACGGAATCCCAAATAAACGCGGTAACCGATAAACTAAAGAAACACGGCTTCGGCATCCACTTAAGCAAGGGAGTGGAGCGCACCGTGATCGGCGCTATCGGGGATAAAAGAGCAATTGAGCTCGATGCCCTGGCGCTTCTGCCGGGGGTTTCCGAGATCGTCCCCATCCGCAAACCCTATAAGCTGGTCAGCCGGGAATTCAAGACCGAAGATTCGGTTATCAAGATCGACGGCGGCGTGCGCATCGGAGCGGGTGCTCCGCTTTGCGTAATTGCCGGTCCCTGCTCGGTAGAAAGCCGCGGACAGATAATGGAGATCGCGGAAATGGTCAAAAATGCCGGAGCCCGGGCTTTGCGCGGCGGCGCTTTTAAGCCCCGCACCTCGCCTTACAGCTTCCAGGGACTGGGAGAAGAAGGTCTCAAGTTCCTGGTCGAAGCCAGAAAGAAGACCGGCCTGCCGATCGTCACCGAAGCTATGGACACGCGCGAAGTGGAACTGGTGGCAAAATATTCGGACGTGTTGCAGGTGGGGGCTCGCAACATGCAGAACTTCAATCTCTTGAAAGAAGTCGGCAAATGCGGCAAGCCGGTGCTTTTAAAGCGGGGAGCGGGCTCCACCATCGAAGAGCTTTTAATGTCCGCGGAATATATTTTGTCCGAAGGCAACCGCAAAGTTATCTTGTGCGAGCGCGGCATCCGTACGATCGAAACCTATACCCGCAATACGCTCGACCTAGCGGCCGTGCCGGTCATCAAGAAATTGAGCCATCTGCCGGTGATCGTCGATCCCAGCCACGGGACAGGTAAATGGGATTTGGTGGCACCTTTAGCTCTGGCGGCGGTAGCGGCGGGCTGTGACGGTTTAATGATCGAGGTCCATCCCCGGCCGGAAGAAGCCCTTTCCGACGGTCCGCAATCCTTGAAGCCCGATACTTTTGCGGAGCTTATGAAGCAGGTATCGGTGGTGGCTAAAGCAGTCGGGAGAGCTCTTTAAACAGCTCCTCCCCGCCCAGCTTATCCCGGGCCGAGACCATTACCGCCGGATGATATTTTCCTATCAGGGACTTAAGCGGTTCTTTATCTTCCAGTTTGTCGATCTTATTAAATACGGTCAAAATGGGCTTGGAAATAATCTTTAACTCCACGAGGACTTCATAAACCGCGCTTATCTGTTCTTCCAAGAAAGGGGAAGAAGCGTCCACCACATGAAGGAGGACATCGGCTTCGATCGATTCCTCAAGCGTGGCATGAAAGGCCTCGACCAATTGGTGGGGGAGTTTCTGGATAAATCCCACGGTATCGGTCAAGAGAATAACTTTACCTTCGGGAAGATAAAGACGGCGGGTCACCGGGTCGAGGGTCGCAAAAAGTTGGTCGGCGGTGAACACCTCGGCCCTGGTCAGCCAGTTCATTAAGGTTGACTTGCCGGAGTTGGTATAGCCAATGAGCGCCGCGGTCTTGATGGCGCTGGACTTGCGATTTTGCCGGGCCCGCCGGCGGTGCTTCTCCAGGCCTCCCAATTCTTCTTTTAATTCCGCTATCTTCTTGCGGATCCGGCGCCGGTCCATCTCCAGCTTGGTCTCGCCCGGCCCCCGCGTGCCGATGCCGCCGCCCAAGCGCGAAAGCGAGAGGCGCGAACCGGTCAAGCGCGTCATTTGGAACTCGTTTTGGGCCAGCAATACCTGCAGGCGGCCTTCCCGGGTCTTGGCGTGCTGGGCGAAGATGTCCAGTATCAATTCGGTGCGGTCTACAACCTTTAAAACCAATTCTTCCTCGAGGTTCCTGGTCTGGGAGGCCGAGATCTCGTGATCGAATATTAGAAGGTCGGCGTCGAGCGCCCCGGAAAGTTGCTTCAACTCTTCCAATTTTCCCGAACCGATAAAATACGTTTGGTCGGGGGTATCGCGGTTCTGCGTCAATTCCCCCACCACCTCCGCCCCGGCTGATTCCGCCAGCCGCCGCAGTTCGGGTAAAGAGTGGGTGAGGGGGATCTTTTCCGATTTTAACTTGATGCCGACCAGTATTGCTTTTTCCATCTTGACCTGATTTTCATTATAACATATAATCGGAAACAGACATGGCGCAGAAAATTTTAGTGGTGGACGACGAAGAAGATATTGTCACCGCGCTTTCTATCCGGCTTAAAGCTTTGGAGTATGAGGTGATCACCGCCAAAGACGGCATGGCCGCTTTGGACGCGGCGCGCACTAAGAGCCCCGATCTCATACTGCTGGATATCATGCTTCCCAAGCTCGACGGTTACAAAGTATGCCGCATGCTCAAGTTCGACGAAAAATATCGCCACATTCCCATCATCATGATCACCGCCAAAGTGGCCGACCCCAATAAAAAAATGGGGGAAGAAGTGGGAGCCGACGCCTATATCACCAAGCCCTTCAATCCCGAAGAACTGGTGGCCCGCATCAAGGATTTGATCAGTGGCCGAAAAAAAGCGTGACCTAAGGGAATCGTTGGTCTCTTCCGGCCTTTTAACGGCCGAACAGGTGAAAGAGGCGGTCGAAGAAAGCCGCCGTTCGGGCGACAGCCTGGTGAAGGTCATCCTCCGGAAAAAACTGCTGGATGAGTCGACCATCGTCAAATTCCTTGAAGAAGTGATGTGTTTTCCGCGGGTATCCCTGGCCAGCTATCTGGTCGACCAAAAAACCCTGGATGCGATACCGCCCGCCGTGGTAAAGAAATACGGAGTGGTCCCGCTCTTTTTGGTGGAGAACACGCTTAGCGTGGCCATGGTAGATCCTTTTGACGTCAAAGCTCTCGATGAAGTGCGCAAACGCACCGGATTCGATGTGGAGGCCATGGTGACCGCGCCCAGCGACCTTAATCAAGCCATTATCCAGTATTACGGAGTGGCGGGAACTCTCGAAGAAGTGCTGGCTACGGTAGCCACCCCGGAAGCCGCCGCCGCCCCCGTGACCGCCACCGAAGATGCTCCCATTACCAAGCTGGTTAATCTGGTGGTCGCCCAGGCGGTGGACGAGAAGGCCAGCGACGTCCACATCGAACCCGAGGCCAAGCGCACCCGAATCCGCTACCGCATCGACGGCATCATGCATGAAGTTTCTTCTCCTCCATCCCACCTGCACAACTCGATCGTCTCGCGCATCAAGATAATGGCGCGCATGGACATCGCCGAGACCCGGGTCCCCCAGGACGGCCGTTTTGAGTTTAAGTTCGAGAACCGGGCCATCGACGTGCGGGTATCCACTTTCCCTATTATTTACGGCGAAGTGGTGGTGATGCGTCTGCTCGACAAGCAGGCCATGATCTTTTCTTTGGCCGACCTGGGATTCACCGAAGAGAATCTCGTCAAATTTAAAGAGATGTACAGCCGCCCCTACGGTATAATCTTGGTTACCGGGCCTACCGGCTCGGGCAAGACCACCACGCTTTATGCCACTCTCCAAAGCATCAACTCTCCGGAGCGCAACATCGTTACCGTTGAAGACCCGGTGGAATACGAACTGCCGGGCATCCGCCAGAGCCAGATCAATCCCAAGGCCGGGCTGGTCTTTGCCAATGCCCTGCGGTCGATCCTGCGCCAGGATCCCGATATCATTTTGGTCGGTGAAATACGAGATCTGGAGACCAGCAGCGTGGCGATCGAGGCCGCCCTCACCGGACATTTGGTCTTTTCCACCCTGCATACCAATGACGCTCCGGGGGCCTTGACCCGCCTGGTGGACATGGGAGTCGAGCCGTTTCTGATATCCAGCAGTGTGGCGGGGGTCATCGCCCAACGCCTGGTGCGCAAGATCTGCGGCAACTGCAAAGTGCCTCAGGAAGTGACCAAAGAAGTTTTAGACCACTTTAAAGAGCTCAAAGACAAAAAGCTCACTTTTTACCATGGTAAAGGATGTAAGAGCTGCCGCAATACCGGCTATAAAGGCCGCTCCGGGATATTCGAAATGCTGACCTTAAACCCCGAGATGCAGGACCTTATCATGAAAAAAGCGAGCAGCAACCAAGTGAAAGAAGTCGCAGTGAGGTCCGGCATGAAAACCCTGCGTGACGACGGAATTGCCAAGGTGATCGCGGGAATGACCACGCTGGATGAAGTATTGAGGGTGACCCAGCTTGATTAATATCGTGCTCGACAATTTGGCGGACGGCGCCATGCTGCTTAATGCCGCTCACCGAGTAGAATATCTTAATCCCTGCGCCCAGCGGGTCTTTCCGGGCTTAAAGCCGGGAGACGATTTCTTTGATTTTCTGGGGAAGGTGCCGGCGTGCTTTAAGGGTAAAGTAGAACTGACGGCTGTGGAGGGCCAACTTAATACCGGAGATGCTCTCGACGGAGAGCTGATACTGAATCCCGGCGACGAGGAAAGCAATTTTCGGATCGTTTTTGCTCCGCTCAAACTGCACGGGGCCCTCCGGCGGACGGTGGTAAGCCTGCACGATATGACCGAGATGCGCCAGATGGACAAGCTCAAGTCCGATTTCGTGGCCACGGTATCGCACGAACTGCGCACGCCGCTCACCGTGATCTCCGAAGCGCTCAATCTTTTACGCACCGAAGTGGTGGGCACCCTCAATCCCGGTCAAAAAGAATGCGTAGGCATGGCCGGCCGAAATATCGACCGTCTGACCAAGCTGGTCAACAATGTCCTGGACCTAAGCAAGATCGAAGCCGGCCGCCTCGAGGTCCACCTGGAACGGTTGGATTTGGTCCCGGTCTTGAAGCACGTGGTGGAATCTTTCCAGCCGGTTTATGCCAAAAAGAAGCTCTCTCTCAAGCTAACGACCAAAGCGGATTTCGCTGTTCGGGCCGATGTCGACAAGCTCGAGCAGGTCTTGACCAACCTCCTCAACAATTCTTATAAGTTCACCGAGACGAAAGGCCGGGTGGAAGTTTCAGCCGGCCCATCCCCGGACGGGCAGCAGGTCAGGATCAGCGTAAAGGATAACGGGATCGGTATCGCGCTTAAAGATCAGGTCCGGCTGTTCTCCAAGTTCGTGCGGGTGGGGGACCGTTATACCCGGCAATCGGGAGGAGCCGGCTTAGGCCTATACATTACCAAACGATTGATCGAAGCGCAGGGGGGGGCGATCGGAGTTAGGTCCGATCGCGCCCAGGGGACCGAAATGTCTTTTACCCTGCCGCTTTATAAGGAAGAAAATTAATGGCAAAAAAGATCCTGGTGGTGGACGATGAGCCCGAGATTTTAGAGCTCTTGAAAATAAGAATGAACAGCTGGGGATATAAGGTGCTTACCTCCGCGTCCGGCAGGGAGGCCCTGCAGTTAGCCGAAGAAAAAGAACCCGATCTCATACTTTTGGACGTGATGATGCCGGGCATGAGCGGCTTTGAGGTTCTGCGGGCGCTTAAGACCAAAGCATCAACCAAAAGCATCCCGGTCATCATGATCACCGTTGCCGCGGCCAAACACGAAATGGATGAAGGGCTAAAATTGGGCGCGGCTTATTATCTAAGCAAACCCTATGACGCGCAGGAGCTCTTGAGCCGGATCAAGAGTATAATGGGGCCGGAGGTCTGATGCCGACTTTTTTCTATAAAGCTAAAGATAAATATGGAGTAGGAATGGAGGGTACCATGGAGGCGCCCTCGGCGGCGGTGGTAGGCAGCCGGCTCTCGGCGAGCGGATATATACCCGTTACTATAACCGAACAGGAGGCCGGCCTTACCGGCAATCTGGAAGATCTGCTGGCGCGTTTTACGAGTATCAGTCCCGAGGAGATGATAGTTTTTACCCGCCAGCTCTCTTCGATCCTGGGGGCGGGAGTTCCCTTGCTCGAATCGCTTGAAGCGCTCTACGAACAAATGACCAGCCGCAAATTCAAGCAGATCATCCTTTCCATGCGGCATTCGATAGAGAGCGGGGCCAGTTTTTCGGAAGCGATGGAAAAAGAGAAGAAGACCTTTTCCATGGTCTTTGTGGCCATGGTGAAGGCGGGCGAGCGGGCGGGCATACTGGGAGAAGTGTTGGACCGGCTGGCGCAGCTGCTCGAACGCGACTTTGAGAACATTCAGAAGATCAAGTCCGCCACCCGTTATCCGATGATGGTGGTCATCGCCTTGGTGATCGCATTTTTTATAGTGGTGACCTTTGTCATCCCGCGTTTTTCCCAGCTCTATGCAAATTTCAAGACCGAGCTTCCGTTGCCCACCCGGCTGCTTTTAGGCACCAATTGGTTGGTCCGCAACTTTTACATTTATATAATTCTGGCAATATCGCTTTCGACCTATTTGATAAAAAAGTTCCTGGATACCGAGTTCGGAAAAATGTGGTGGGACCGCTTTTCGCTGTCGGTCCCGATCTTTGGAACATTAGTGAACAAACTGCTTTTAGCGCGTTTCGCCCGTATGCTTTCCGCGCTCTTAAAATCCGGTATCCCGATCCTCGAGGCGCTTAACATTACCCGGGACACCATGGATAACCGGGTGCTGGCCAAAGTGATAAATTCCATGCGGGAAGACGTGACGCGGGGAGTGGCGCTTTCGGAGCCCATGCGCGGTTCCAAAGTTTTTCCGCCGCTGGCCGTCCAGATGGTGGCTATCGGAGAGCGGGCCGGGGCGCTCGAGAGCATGTTGAGCAAAGTCGCCGACTATTTCGATCGGGACGCGGATTATATGATCCGCAACCTAACTCCTTTGCTCGAGCCGCTGCTGCTTTTAATGCTGGCCTTTTTGGTCACGATCCTGGCATTGGGGGTCTTTCTGCCGATGTGGGACATGGTCAAACTGATAAAAATGTAGTTGACAAAAGCTCAGGGCAATTTATAATTGCGAAAAAAGGGGAGGAAGCCAATTGGAATATCTGATCACATCCGCAGTCCTTTCTCTTTTGTTCGGCATGTTGTTCCTTTTGTCGCCCGAGATCCTAGGCCGGTTGGGCGAGATCGGCAACCGGACCATTATGGTGCTTGACGAAAAGCTTACCAACCTCCATCTGGTCACGGGATTGGCGCTTTTGATCCTGGGCGGTTTTATCATTTGGGCGATCTTACCTTACGGGGCGCTGTGGTATCTGCACAGCATCGGCCTAATCTCCCTCTTTTTCGGTTTTCTTTATCTGGCCGCGCCAAAAGGCCTTAAGACCCTGTCCACCATCTTCAATGTGGTGCTGCTTTCGACCGACGAAGTGGTCCTGGCAGTGCGCAAGACCGCAGGCATTACCCTTCTGGTGGCGGGGATTTATATTCTTTATTCGATCTATTATTTGGGGGCCAAGTAGCGCAAATCTATTAGTTTCCAAGAAGGAGGTGAGATGTGAGAATGAAGAGACGAGGTTTTACATTGATCGAACTGGTAATGGTGATAGTGATCCTGGGAATTTTGGCGGCCATGGTATTGCCGAGGTTTATCGACCTGCAGAGCAAGGCCAAAGAATCGGCCAGCAAAGGTGCATTGGGTTCAATCCGTGCGGCAGTGGCGGTGACTTACGCCAGCAACGCGGCCTATGGCGATGCTACCCCGATCCCGGGCAACGTAACGGCCGACATGTTCCAGGATTCAACGGTCCCAGTAGAGCCGATCAGTAACAGCACGGTGATCACCCTATTGGCCAGCGCTCCGGGAGAGACCGGATCGGGCTGGAGATATGATTCGGTGAATGGGCGCGTGTGGGTTAACAGCAGCGACTATTCGACCTGGTAAGAAATAGAGAAGCTTCTTTATAAGCGAGGGCAACTCATTGTGGTTGCCCTCGTTTTTTTCTGATAAAATGGGCCTGTGAACCGATTAGTTATTTTGGTTTTAATTCTCCTCACGCTCATCTTTTTCCTGCCCTTTTTAAGCGGAGAAAGGGTCTTCGGCCTGCGCGACCACGCGTTGTACTTTTATCCTCTGCGTCATCTGATGGTAGAGCAGGTGAGGGTGGGGCATCTGCCGCTTTGGAACCCTTATATATATTGCGGCATGCCGCTTTTGGCCTCTTTGCAGGTCGGCTTTTTCTATCCCCTTACCCTCATCCATTATATTTTGCCTTTTAACCTGGCCTTCAACTGGTTCACCATCTTGCACTATTTTTTAGCGGGACTTTTTACTTACCTGCTGATGCGGCATTATAAGGCGAGCGAGGAGGCCTCCCTTCTTTCGGGCATCGTCTTTGCTTTCTCGGGTTATCTGCTCTCGGTCTCTACTATGAACACCACTCTTACTTCCGTGGTCTGGCTGCCGCTGGTGATCCTTTTTTGGGACAGGCTGTTGTCGGGAGCAGGGCGGGATTGGCTTTGGCTGGTCTTGATCATGGTATTAATGTTATTGGGAGGAGAGCCAACCATTTTTTACTCCACAATCTTGCTAATGATTATTTATGCATTCTTTATAGGTAAGATCGGGAAGCTCTGGTATTTGGCGCCGGTCATGCTTTTGACATTGGGCTTGCTGGCAATACAATTATTTCCATTATTGGAATTCACCATCAATTCGGTCAGGACCTGGAGGACGGAATTCGATTTTATCAGTCATTCGTCCCTGCCTCCCCGGGAAGCATTGAATGTTATCTTTCCTAATATTTGGGGAAGTTTTCTTGACGGCACCTATTCCAAAGCGATCTTAGGGAGCGATATCCAGACCTGGATATTATCGCCCTACCTTGGGCTCCTTGCTTTGTTTTTAGCCGGACTGGTTGTGATTGCCGAAAGGTCCCGCCGCACTTATTTTTTCCTGGCCGCCGGACTATTTTTTCTTTTAATGTCTTTTGGTCGCTACACTCCGTTCTATAATTTATTATTCTGGGGTTTGCCCGGCATATCCACCATCCGTTATCCCGTCAAGTTCATGTTCTTTCCGACATTTGCCGCTGCTATCCTTTCGGGTTTTGGCCTCGACAAGTTATCCCGAATTCTAAGCCAAAAGACATTGTTGGCTTTAGGAAGCATCATGGGGGGCATTTTGGCAATGGGATTAGGGCTGGGCATTTTTAAAAGATCCCTGCACACCTTGATCTCGGTAAAAATGGGCTTGTCCGAAGAGTTAAAATATACCCTGGCAGCTTTGTTGAAGGCCGATCTTAGGAACTGCCTGATAATTTTTCTGCTTTTGCTTTCAGCCCTGGCGCTTTTAACCCTCTATTACCGCAAACAGATCAGGGTCGAAATGTTAACGCGGGGCTTGGTGGCTCTGGTGGCGTTGGACCTTTTGATCTTCAACTTTAGCTTGAATCCGCCGGTAATAAAGGAACTGCAATCGTTCGTACCGCTAAACGCCGAGATCATGCTGAAAGACAGATCCCCGTTCCGTTATTACGTCGACCCCCGTATATATGAGAAGTCGGGCGGTTATTACCGCGACCAGACCGAAGTGCTGGTGGGGTTAAAGACCAAGCTCATGCCCAATTTCATGGTTCCACATCATTTAAGCGATATTTTGGGCAGGGAGTCGATCGAGCCCTTGCGGCAGATGCGCTTTTATTATGAATTCCGCGACAAGTTCTTGCCGGATCGGCTGGACCTGCTTTCCAAAGCCAACGTAAAATACATTTTGGTCTATGAGAAAATAAACGACCCCCAGCTTAAGCTCCTAAGCGACGCCCAGTTCTTTCTTTATCAGAACTTATTATATTGCCCCCGGGCATATATTAGAAACGGCGATTGCCGAATAACAAAATATGAGCCGAGCCGGGTAGAGATCACCATTAATTCAAAAAGCGGCGGGCCGCTGGTTTTGGCCGATAGTTTCGACCCGGGGTGGAAAGCAGAGATAGATGGTAGGTCGGCCCGGATCGAACTGGAGGAGCCCTTTTTCCGTCGGGTTTTGGTGCCGGCGGGCACGCATTCGGTGGTGTTTTCGTATTTTCCCGACTCCTTGAAATGGGGAGCGCTGGTTAGTTTATTTAGTTTGCTGGTTATGATCGGAGGGGCGATCTATGTTTACAAAAATAGATAAAAAAGACCTATTGGTATATCTAGTTTACCTGATAATGACGGCGATCTTCTTTTTCCGTTTTTTGGACGGGAGCGAAATATTCGCCTTTAAGGACCTCTCACGCTATTTTTATCCTTTGCGACATTTGATGGTAGAGCAGGCGAGGGCGGGACATTTCCCGCTGTGGAACCCTTATATCTTTTGCGGGATGCCTCTTTTGGCCGCCATGCAGATCGGATTCTTTTATCCCCTGACCATTCTCTATTATCTTTTGCCCTTCGACCTGGCCTTCAATTACTACATCATTTTGCATTATTTCCTGGCGGCCTGCTTTACCTATCTTCTGATGCGACATTATCAATTGGGCCGTCCGGCGTCCTTTATGTCCGGCATGCTTTTCGCTTTCTCGGGCTATCTACTCTCGGTCTCCAACATGAACACCTCATTGACCTCCGTGGTCTGGCTGCCTCTGGTGGTGCTCTGGTGGGACAAAGTATTGGCCCGGGTCCAGGGCAATCTGCACTGGTTCATATTGTTTTTGGCAATGATGCTTTTAGGTGGAGAGCCGACCATTATATATATCACGATCTGGCTGCTTTTCTTTTATACCCTGGTCATGGCCAGGGAAAAACTAAAAGCGCTGGGTTGGCTGGGGACGGCGGTTGTGGCCGTGCTTTTGCTTTGTATGGTCCAGCTTTTACCTTTCGCGGAGCTGGCAATGCATTCCGACCGCAGCGGGGTGGCGGGTTTTGAGTTCGCCGCCATGCGCTCCCTGCCTTTCCGCGAAGTGATCAATGTCGTTTTTCCGTTCTTTTTCGGCAACATGAACGTCCCGGGCAGTTATACCGAAGGCCTGCTGGGCGCGCAGCTCCAGGATTGGCTGATCTCTCCTTATCTGGGCATCTTTCCGCTGTTTTTTGCCCTGCTGGGCTTCTTAAAACCCGATAAAAGAAGCTGGTTCTGGGGCGGGGCGGCGGCGGCGGCGCTGGTTCTGGCTTTCGGCAAATACACTCCGCTTTATGGCTTGCTTTATAAATTTATCCCGGGGGTTTCGCTCATTCGCTATCCCGTAAAATATATCTTCCTGGCGACTTTTTCCCTGGCGGCGCTGGCCGGTTTTGGTTTTGATGATTGCCTTAAGAGATTAAAAGAAAACCGTTTGGGACCGGTCGTGGTCGCTTTAGGATTGTTGTTCATCGTTATGGGGATCATTAGCTTATATGTCCGCCAGAACCAGTTCCATATCTACCAGCTGTTGCGGGGACTTTATCCGGAATTGCTGAATTATCATGAGTTAGTCCTGGCCGGCCTGGTCAAATTCAATGTCCAGAGTTTGGTAAATCTAACTTATTTTGTTTTTGCCGGGCTCTTTATCGTTTATTTGGCATATAAAAACCTTTTCACCTCCGGCTCGCTGGCCATATTTTTTGCGGCGATCATCTTTTTGGACCTGGCGGCGGTAAATATTTCGATAAACCGCGCCTCCGATCCCATGGTTTATCATGAAGTTCCCCCCAATATAAAGATACTGCTTAAAGACCAGGGGCTGTTTCGACTCTTCTATACGCCGGAGCTTGAAGAAACCAACCGGTTCGTTTATGGCTTCGATTTTAATCAGGCATTGGTCGACAGCCAGGACCAGTTCGCCGCCAACCGCCTGCTCACCCTGCACCTGTTCGATAGCGGGGGCTACGAATCGATATTGCTCAAGGCCATGCGGATTATGCGTTCCACCATGTTCGAGAAGCCATTCAAAAGCTATCGCCCGCTGGTGGATATGATGAACGCTAAATATGTGGCGGCGGAGCGGCCGCTCAAAGAGCCCGGACTGAAACTGCTCAAGCAAAGCGATTACGGCTATAAGAAAGTGTATCTGTATAAAAATCTCAAGGCCTGGCCCCGGGCAGTGCTGTTTCCCAAAGGCCGGGTAAAGGTGATGGAGTATGCTCCCTGGCAGATCGATCTTTTAACCTCGCAGGATCGGCCCGGCGAGCTTTTTCTCTCCGAAACCTACTATCCGGGGTGGCGCGTTTTTATTGACGGGAAGGAAACTAAGATCGAGCCCTCTCATAAAATATTCCGACAGGTTAGGGTGCCGGCGGGAAAACACCGGGTAAGGTTTACCTACGATCCTTCATCTTTCAAATTGGGAGCGATCATCAGTTTGCTGACCCTAACGGGCTTGGTTTGGGCCGGGATCATGCGCCGATGAAGATCTCCTGCTTTTTTCCCATGTACAATGAAGAGGGGAATGTGGAAAGCGTGGTCCGGCAGGCGGTAATGGTTTTAGAAAAACGGGTCGAAGAATTCGAGATCATCATCGTAAACGACGGCTCTACTGACCGCACTCGAGAGCTGGCGGAAAAACTGGCCCGGGAAGATAAACGGATCAAAGTGGTAAATCATTCCAAAAACCTGGGATATGGAGCGGCGCTTAATTCCGGATTTTCCGCCAGCCGTTTTGAGATCATTTTCCAGGCCGACGGGGATAACCAATTCGACCTATCCGAGCTCGACCGGCTGCTGCCTTTTATTGAGCAGTCCGATTTCGTGATAGGTTATCGGGGAAAAAGACAGGATCCCTTTTATCGGATATGGGAAGGTGAATTGTATCGCTTTTTGCTGGGAATATTGTTCGGTTTATTCCTTAAAGATGCCAACTGCGCCTTCAAGCTTTTTAAGAAGAAGATCATAAGCCAGATCAAGATCGAAACCACCGGGGCCCTGATAAACGGGGAGATATTTATCAAAGCGCGGGCCCTGGGATTTTCTAAAATAAAAGAGGTGGGCGTCACCCATTATCCCCGTAAAATTGGCAAGCAGACCGGCGCCAAACCGGCCGTTTTATGGAACGCCCTGGTTTCCATTGTTTGGCTTTGGTTGCGCTACCGATGAAGATCGCGATCGTGGGAGGCGGGGTCACAGGGCTGTCTTTGGCTTATTTCCTTACCAAAAAGGGCAAAAGGGTCACGGTCTTTGAGAAGGAACCTTATCTAGGCGGACTGGCTTCGACCTTTCCCTTTCAGAATACCCGGCTGGAAAAATTTTATCACCATCTATTCTCGTCCGACCGGGAGATGCTGCGGCTGATCACGGAGCTGGGGCTTTTATCGGAGGTGGTCTGGTCGCGATCTTCGATGGGGTTTCGGACCAAGGGGAAAAGCTATCCCTTTACTTCCCCCTTCGACCTTTTATATTTTTCGGCGATCTCCCCCTGGTCCCGCATCAAGCTGGGACTTTTATCCTTAAAAAGCAAACGTATCAAAGATTGGCAGAAACTTTCGAGTATCCGGGCAAGCGATTGGCTTAAGGCCGAAGCTGGGGAGGAGGCCTATCGGGTGGTTTGGGAGCCGCTGCTTTTGGCCAAGTTCGGCAAATATGCTAACGAGGTTCCGGCCGGCTGGGTATGGGCGCGGCTCAATGCTCGGGCCGCATCGCGCGGGCTGGTTTCCGAAAGATTGGGGTATCTGCGCGGCAGTTTTCAAGTGCTGTGGGACACGCTGGCGAAAAAACTGGAAATAGTCCGGTCTCATCCCATCGAAAAGACCGACGAATTGTCCCAATTCGACAAAGTCATATTTACCAATGCTCCCGCAGGGATTAAATATCTTGGCAATATATGCGCGGTGCTGGAGACCGAGCAAAAAATAAGCGATTATTATTGGTTGAACATCGGCGAGCCCGGCTTCGCGTTTTGCGCCGTGATCGAGCACAATCTGGCATTTGGGGATGAGCATTATTGCGGTAAGAGGGCGGTTTATCTTTCAAATTACGTCAACCAGGATGATCCGCTCTGGAATATGAATGATGAGGAGGTCTTAAAGCGTTATCTTAGGGACCTTTTACGGATCAAGCCCGACTTTAAATATAACCGGTCCTGGGTCTTCCGCGAACGTTTTGCCCAGCCCGTGATCGGGTTGAACTATCAGATCCCGCCATTCGAAGTCGAACCGGGAAGGATCTATATGGTGAATAACGCCCAGATCTACCCTCAAGACCGGGGCCTCAACGACAGCTGTAAGCTGGCCCGCAGGTTTTCTGATATAATATAAACCCGTGCCGAGAAAATATCTTTTTTTACTTCTGATAATTCTGGTATTGCAGCTGCTTTTACGCGTTCCGTTCTTATCCGAGCCGCTCGAACGCGACGAGGGAGCGTACGCCTATATCGGGTCGAGGATCCTGGCCGGCGAGGTCCCTTACCGCGATATTTTCGACCATAAGACCCCGGCGGTCTATTATATTTACGCATTTATCATCAAGGCCTTTGGCGGGACAGTCCTGTCGATCCGCCTTTTTTCGACATTTTATACAATGCTTTCCACGCTGGCGGTCTTTTACCTGGCTTATTTGATTTTCAATCCTCCGATCGCGCTTTTGGCGGCCGGGCTTTTTTCGTTGTTTTCGAGCGGACCCATGGTGCAGGGGACCGGCGCCAATGCCGAGGTTTTTATGGTGTTACCGCTGGTCTTGGCTTTTATCTTTTTTTTGATCGGCGAGCGGGAGAAAAAGCCGGCCTGGCTGTTTGCGGCCGGGGTCCTTTCGGGATTGGCGGTGATGATCAAGCAGTTGGCGCTTTTTAATTTTTTGGCTTTGCTGATAATGATCATGTGGATGGGGCGGGAGAGGATCAAATCGGGAGCGCTGATGATCTTGGGATTTTTGGTCTTCCCGGCGGCTTTTCTCATTTATTTCCGGTTCCAGGGCGCACTTTCAGATTTCCTCTACTGTACCGTCTTTGTGAATCGTACTTACGCTACCGCGTTATCCCGTTTTTCCCTGCTGGACCGCCTCGATGAGGCAATTTACATGGCTAAAGGAGTTTTTAGGGAAGAAAGCTTGCTTTTGCTGGGAGCGTTCATGTTCTTATTCGGATTAAGGAAAAAGGAAGAACGTTGGCTTTTGATCTGGACGGGAGCAGCCCTGGCCGGGGTGGCTGCGCCGATGCTGTTTTTCGGCCATTATTTCCTGCAACTTCTACCCGCACTGGCCATCTTGGCGGCAGCCGGATTTTTTCGCACTTTTCAAGAGGGGAGAGCATGGCAGAAGTGGGCAGTATCGGTCCTGGCGCTGATCCTGATGATAATAGTTTATCAGGGAGAATCGCCCTACTTTTTAAGATTAAAACCCTATCAGATCTCCACCGCCAAATACGGCACCGACAGCTTTGCCCGGGCGCATTATTATTCTCATGACCTGGCCGCGGTCATCCCGCCCAATAAGTCCCTTTTGGTCTGGGATTCGCACCCCGAGGTTTATTATTATTTAAGGAAAAAATCCCCATCACGTTATATTTACTGGTTTCCCTGGATGGGATTTAAAATGAGAGATGAGTTAAAGCAGGAGAGCTATCTTAAAAAGCCGGATTATATCTTTAAGACCGACCTGACCATATATGACGATGAATTTGTTGACTACGTGAAAAAACATTATATGCTTGCCAGAGATTATCATGCGCGATGGAAGCTTTTTAAGAGGCGAACGAAAAATGAAACTTGAAGAGATCAAGCTGAATGGTTTGGCCTACGATTCCCGCAAGGTCGCTCCCGGCGATGTCTTTGTCGCCATCCCGGGATTCAAGGTGGACGGCGCTAGCTTTATTACTCAAGCTATTGAGAAAGGCGCCAAAACGATCGTGGCCGAAAAGCAGGTGCCAACCCCGGCGGGCGTTGATCTGGTCATTGTTCCCCATGCCCGGCAGGCCCTGGCTGAATTATCCGCCCGCTTTTATGGCTCTCCTGCTAAGCAACTAAAAATTATCGGCATCACCGGGACCAACGGTAAGACCACCATTGCCTATCTTTTGGAATCTATTTTAAGAGAAGCGGGGCATAAAGTTGGGATGATCGGAACAGTCGAGACCCGGATCAATGGCCGTTCAATCGACTCTCAATTGACCACACCGGAATCATTGGAACTGCAGGGGCTGCTCGCTCAAATGCAGAAAGAGGGCGTAACCCATGTGGTCATGGAAGTATCCTCCCATTCCCTGGCGCAATATAGAGTAGGGGGGATCGAGTTCGATATTGCGATCTTTACCAACCTGACCCACGACCATTTGGACTTCCATCACACCATGGAAGAATACCTCGAAACGAAAAAACAGCTTTTCCGCCAGTTAAAAGAAAGCGGGATCGCGATCGTTAACGTGGATGATCCTTACAGCAAACAGGTCGCCGAAGAAGTCGCGGGCGAGGTTTTGTTTTACGGCGTCAAAGAGGCCAAGCACGAGATGCGCTCCACCAAGCAAAGCGAATTCGACATCAAGCTCAAGTCCTATGACATCAAGCTCGATTCCATGCAGGTGGTCATCGATACGACCATGCTCAAGACCCCGCTTACCGGGATGTTCAATATTTATAATATCCTGGCGGCTTTTCAGGCTGGCCTCGCCCTTCATATCAGCCGGGATAAGATCAAGGCCGGTATCGAAAAGGCCCGTGTGCCCGGGAGGTTCGAGAGGGTGGAGGCCGGCCAGCCATTTCCGGTCATCGTCGACTTTGCCCATTCGCCGGATAGTTTGCAGAAACTATTAGAAACAGTTCGGCCTTTTACTAAAGGCAAACTCATCCTGGTCTTTGGCTGTCCGGGAGACCGCGACCGGGAAAAGAGACCCATTATGGGGAAGATCGCTGCAGATTTGGCTGACAAAGTTTTCATCACTACGGATGATCCGCATAGTGAAGAGGCGGAGAAGATCATAGTAGAGATAGAGCACGGAACACGGAACACAGAGCATAGAGCACAGGTGGAAACCATAATAGACAGACGATCAGCTATTGAGAAAGCTCTCCGATCGGCTCAAAAAGGCGACCTAGTGGTGATTGCGGGGAGGGGGCACGAAAAATATCAGGACTTCAATGGGAAGAGGGTGGAGCTGGACGATCGGGAAGCGGCGCGGGAAATCTTAAAAGCTATATCCTCTCAAAAAAACTGATCGGTACCAAATGAGGAGTATCGATCGCAATGGATCCAAATCCCAGGTCGGAATTGTCTCGCCCCGAAGGAAGAGGGCAACCATCGTACATCTGGAAAACCATGGCTCCTTTTTTTATCCCTCGAAAAAGAACGATCATTTGATCATTGGTAATATTCAAACCCAACGGGAACCAGCCTGCCACGGCGTCAAAATCCCCAATCCCTATTTCGGTGGTTGAGAATATATCACCCTGGTGCAGTCGTAACCGCGATACATCATATCCCAGTCGTCTTTCTAAAAATTTGGTCAAGCGGGCGGCAATGATGCGCAGATTGGGATCTATTTCGATCCCGGATACCCGGTCCAAATGGGGCATTAACTGGGTTACCACATGACCGATGATGGATAAGCCGCTGCCGATCTCGAGGACGCTTTTTATGCCGGCCAATCTGGCTCCTAATTTGACCTTTGCCAGATAGACCCCCCGATAGACATCAAAAGGATTAGCTCCCCAATAGATCGCGCCCAGACAACTCGTGGGCCTGGTGGCGGGATCGGTTAATTTCAGCTGTTCCTCGAGCAAGTTTTGTGCGGCCATGAGGTCAAAAGGCAGGAAAGGATGAGGATATTGTTCCTTGACCTCTGCAACTTGAACGGGAACTCCATCCGGGATCTCTTCAGGTGAGCAGATCAGCACCTTTTCTTCTGCTACCTCGGATAAAGTTTGGATCCCGCAAATCTCTTTGCCTTCACTTTTATATAGTGTAGTTATATTAGCGTCGTCGTTGAAAAGCCGATAATGCAACATGACTTGGGGATGGTTTTCGACCAGCTCCGCTGCACGAGGGCTTAAAAAATAACTTCGTCTTGGATTAACCAGCCGTTGAGAAGAGAAAGTCCCTCCCGGCTCGTCAAATAACATGCGTCTAATATTGGGGAATCGATAGCGATCGAATCCATTAGCGGATTTTAGTACTCTGCTGGTATTAGCTGTTTCCATGGTTTCTATATTATTATCGTCTATCCCATGTTAAAATTTCAAGCTATGCTCGAATTCGACACGCAAAACATCAAGTTGGGGCTGGAGCGGGTGCAGGCCGTGCTGGTCAAACTGGGAAATCCCCAGGAAAAATTCAAGTCCATCCTGGTGGCCGGGACCAACGGAAAAGGGTCGGTTTGCGCCATGCTGGCTTCCATCCTCAAAGAAGCCGGCTTCACAACCGGCCTGTTCACTTCTCCCCATCTATATAAATGGAACGAACGCATCAAATTAAACGGGAAGGATATTTCAACCCGCGATCTGAAAAGAATTACCAAAGAGATCGAGCTCGCCATGGGAAAGGTTGGTCTGACCCCCTTTGAGATCATCACCTGCGTGGCCTTCAAATATTTCGCTGAAAAGAAGGTGGATAGGGTGGTCCTGGAGGTGGGGATGGGGGGACGGCTGGATGCGACCAATGTTGTAACCCCCCTGGTCTCGGTGATCACCAATGTAGATTATGACCATATGGAATATCTGGGGGATACGTTGGAGAAAATAGCTTATGAGAAGGCGGGGATCATTAAACATGAAGTTCCGCTGGTGACGGCAGAACAAAAACCAGAGGTCTTGGAGGTCATTAGAAGAATTTGTGATAGTAATGACGCTCAGATATTTATAGAACCGGCGAATAAATTCGCGGTTAAATATTTAGGCGAGAATTTATTCTCGCCCTTGTTGGGACCGCATCAGAGGAGGAATGAGGCCGTGGCAGTGAAAGTTGCCGAGCTTTTACATATTGATAAGTCCACTATCAAAAAAGGGTTAAAGAAGACCAAATGGCCGGGAAGATTTCAGATCGTTTCCCGGAAACCTTTGATCATCGTGGATGGGGCGCATAATGGGGCGGGGGCCAAAGCTTTGATCGAAACCATCAATGAGCAAAAAATCAGAAGACCACTGACCTTCATCGTGGGCATGCAGGATTATAAGGATGCCGAAGCGTTCCTAAAAGTTATAACCCCGCTGGCCGACCATCTTATCCTGGCTAAATCCACCCATCCCCAGGCAGCGGACCTGGGAACTTTGTCGGTTCGCGAAGCGTTAAAAGAAGCTAAGAAGCTGAAAAACCCGATAATCATCACCGGTTCGCTGTTCTTGGTGGCTGATGCGTTAAAAGTGGCTCGGCGCTGGGCTTGACGCGGAAGTTCTAAACAGGTAGAATTCCTTTAACATGCCCGGCTGGCTAAGAAACATTCTCCTAATCATTTTGCTCATCGGCATCGTTATGGCGAGCTTCTGGGTGAGCTTTTTGATCGGGCAAAAAATGTTGACCCCGACCAAGAAACTGCCGACCAAATATTTGATACCGGAAGAAGCCCCGGCCATCCCGCCTTCCATAACCTTGGAAGTGGAAACCGTCGGCAAAAAAATCAAGCCGGCCATTGCGAAAAAGAAGCCGCGAGCGGAAGTGGAGGAGAGGGTGAAGGTGGAGGTGGGAGTGGGAGGGCCCTGGGTGGTCCAGGTGGGAGCGTTCAAAAGATCGATCAATGCCGATGCCCTGGTCAAACAGCTGAAGGCCAAAGGATTCACCGCCCGCAAAACCATGGCGGGAGGATTATGGCGGGTCAATGCCGGCGGGTTCAATACTGCGGCGGAAGCCAAGAGTTATCAATCACGCCTGCTTTCCGCGGGCTTTGAAGGGATTGTAAGGAGGGACGATTAATAATGGGACTTTATGATTTTGTATTCGGGAGGTTTAGCCGCGACCTGGGCATCGATCTGGGCACCGCCACAACGCTGGTATTCGCCAGGGGGGAAGGGATCATCCTTTGTGAACCGTCGGTGGTGGCCATCGACAAAGACAGCAACCGCGCCCTGGCCATCGGCAACGAAGCCAAAGGCATGCTGGGACGCACTCCCGCCAATATCGTGGCGGTGCGCCCCATGAGGGACGGCGTCATCGCCGACTTCGAGATCACCGAGATGATGCTTAGGCATTTCATCAACAAGAGCCACAACCGTTCCGCTTTTGTCCGGCCTCGCATCGTGGTCGGTGTTCCTTCGGGGATAACCGGAGTGGAAAAACGGGCGGTGCTCGATGCCGCCATGCACGCCGGAGCCCGCGAGGCCTACCTGGTGGAAGAGCCCATGGCCGCGGCCATTGGCGCCAACCTTCCGGTTTCCGAAGCGGCTGGTTCCATGATAGTTGATATCGGCGGCGGCACCACTGAAGTCGCCGTTCTAGCCCTGGGTGGTATCGTGGTCAGCAAATCCATTCGGGTGGCGGGGGATGAAATGGACGAAGCCATCGTGGCCCACTGCCGCAAGAATTATAATCTACTGATAGGGGAGCGCACCGCAGAACAGATCAAGATCGACATCGGCTCGGCCTATCCTCTGCCTGAGGAAAGAACAGTCGAGGTTCGCGGGCGCGACCTGGTGACCGGACTTCCCAAGACCTTAACCTTAACCTCCTCCGAGATCCGCGATGCTTTGGCGGAACCGGTGGCCACCGTGGTGGACGCGGTAAGGATGACGCTGGAGAAGACCCCGCCGGAGCTGGCGGCCGACATTATGGACCGCGGCATCGTGATGGCGGGCGGCGGCTCCCTCTTACGGGGGCTGGACAAGCATCTTTCCCAGGAAACCGACATGTCGGTCTATGTGGTGGACGATCCCATCTCTTGCGTGGCTTACGGCACCGGCAAGATCTTGGAAGAGATCGACACCTTAAAGAAAGTCCTGATAATGCCGAAAAAAAACGGCTGACGGTAAATAGATGTCTTATAGGTTTCTCCTAGTTCTTCTGCTGGTTGTTTCCCTGCTGCTCAACGTTCCCCAAATATCTCGGTCGCGGCCGGTGCAGCTGGCTCGAGCGGGAACGCAGGCCTTGTTCTATCCATTCAATTCCATTCCCTCCATGTTATTGAACGGGATCAAATCATTTATCAGGCTGCGGCAGGTGGAGCGGGATAATGAAGAACTGCGTCTCAAGCTTTCGGCTGCACTGGCCGAAAACCGCACCCTGGATTCGGTAATAGCTGAGAATAACCGGCTCAACCGGGTCTTAAATTTCGGCGTGGCCTTTGGCTATCAATTGATCCCGGCGCGGGTGATCGGGCGGAGCGGCGATACCTGGCTGGAGCAGATCACGATCAATAAAGGGTTCGCTCACGGCCTGCGCTCGGGCCAAACCGTGGTTAATCGTGAGGGCCTGGTGGGAAGGGTCAAGGAAGTTTCCCGATTCACCAGCCGGGTGGAGCTGATCACCAGTCCGGGACTTTCTATCAGCGCGGTTTTGCCCCGCACCCAAACCTTCGGTATGGTGAGCGGCGGTTACGGAAGCATCCTCAAATTGCGCTATGTGCAGGAGGCGGCCAGCGTGGAAGCCGGGGAAGCGGTGGTGGCGGGAGCGGGCAGCCAGAACATTGCCCCTCACGTGCCGCTGGGCAGGGTCAAGCGGGTGGAGCGAAGCGTAGAAATGCTTTTCCAGGATATAGAGGTTAAACCTTTGGTAGATCTATCCAAATTGGACGTGGTATTCATATGCCGACGGTGATAGTTTTTATCGTAATATTTTTGACCGTGTGGCTGCAGGGGCAGATCCATTTTGTTCTACGTCCGGACCTGGTGCTGATCTTGACCGTGATCCTCTCGGTAAAGCTTAAAAAAGAAAAAGCCGTGACTTGGGCGTTCTTATCCGGCTGGTTTTCGGACGCGCTTTTTTCTTTCGGCTTTATCAATACCTTTTCCAAAACAACGGTAGTGGGCCTAGCCGTGTTTCTAAAGAAATATTTAATGTGGCCGGAGATGCAACTGGCCGCTTTTTTGGTGCTGGTAATTACCCCTGTCTCCAAGCTGATCGAGATGTTCTTGCTGAAAGGCTTCTACTCGGAGAACGTTCCCTGGTGGCCGATCCTGGGGGTGACCGTGATCAACCTGATATTGACCCCGCTGATCTTTTATCTTTTGGACCGCCCGATCCAGAGCGAAAATGAATAGGACCCGCCTGTTCTTGTTCGGCCTGGCAATGTTGTTTGTTTTCCTGGGAGGCCGCCTCATCTGGCTCCAGCTTTTGGATCATTCGTCCTACAAGCAAGTGGCGGACGAAAATGCCGCCCGGATCATTCCGATACTCGCTCCGCGCGGGATCATCTACGACCGCAACGGCAAGGTGTTGCTCAAGAACCGGCCGGTCTTTTCGGTATATGTGCTCCAGCACCTTCTGCCGGAAGAGGAGGCGGAACGCGACCAGGTATTTTCCCGGCTTTCCGTCATCCTGCACCTTTCCCCGGAAGAGATCAAAAAGACCATTGCAAATAAAAAGATCCCCGCTTTTGAGGGTGTCAAGATCAAAACCGAAGTTACCCCGGCGGTTTTTTCCCGCTTGTTGGAAGAGAACCTCCCGGGAGTGGAAGTTATCGTTACTCCCCTGCGAACCTATCCCTACAAGACCAATCTGGCGCATGTGCTGGGCTACGTGGCGGAGATCGAGCCGGAAGAACTGAAAGATCTGGCCGACCGGGGTTATCGTTTGGGCGATCTGCTCGGCAAGGATGGCGTAGAGAAGGTCTACGATCAGTATCTTAAGGGGATATCCGGCGGCAAGAAGATCGAAGTGAACGCTTACGGCCAGCCGATCCGCATCAAGGAGATCAAAGAGCCGGTCCCGGGGAACAATCTCAAGCTTACGATCGATCTGGACCTCCAGTTGGCGGTGGAAGAAGCGCTCAAAGGTTATGAGGGCGCGGTAGTGGTGCTTAATGCAAAAACCGGCGAGATATTGGCTTTGGCGTCGCATCCGGCTTATGATCCCAACCGCAGCTGGGAAGAGATCAGCCAATATAATCATCCTTTCATGAACCGCGCTCTCTCCGGTTATCCTCCGGGCTCGGCCTTTAAAGTGATCACGCTGTCCGCCGCGCTCCAAGAAGGAAAAGTCGACCTCTCCGAAGTGATCAATTGTCCCGGCTATTATCGCCTGGGAACCCGCATCGCCAAGTGCTGGAGAGAGTGGGGCCACGGCAGACTGCAAGTGATGGAAGGGCTGGTCTGGTCTTGCGATATTGTTTTTTATGAGTTGGGCAAGCGATTGGGTCCCGACCTTATCAAAAAATATGCCGCAATCTACGGGTTGGGAGAAAAGAGCGGAGTGGACCTGACCCAGGAGAAACGCGGCTTCATCCCCACCGCCGCCTGGAAAAAAGAAAGGTTCAAGGAAGATTGGTACGAAGGAGATTCCATCAACATCGGCATCGGGCAGGGATTCATTTCGGTGACCCCCCTGCAGATGGCCTCGCTTTACGCCACCCTGGGGAGCGGCAAGCGGTTTGCTCCTTTTATAGTGTCTCAAGTGTTGGATAAAAATGGCAAGATACTATTGAACAATCAGCCCCGCCAAACGGGGGAGGCGCCGCTCAAACCGGCTAATCTGGAACTGATCCGACAGGCCTTGGTCGATATTGTCCTGCGCGGGACCGGGGTGGCGGCTTATGTCCCGGGACTGCCCGCCGCCGGCAAGACCGGCACGGCGCAAAACCCCGGACTGCCGCATGCCTGGTTCGCATCCTATGCCCCCGCCGCCGATCCCGAAATAGCGATCGCCGCTTTCGTGGCCCACGGAGAGCACGGGGACCGGGCGCCGGCCTATGTGACCCGGGACATATTAAAATGGTATAAGGAACATCGGCTGGCGCGCAAGATCGAGGAGGTAGAACGGCCGCCGCAATACATTCTCCACGGTAAGACCAAGCAATGGTACCGTCCCTTGCCGGAGACCAAAAAAGAAGAGCTTGAGGAGATAGTTATTGAAGAGGAAGAATGAATATGGTAAAATATAAATATGCAGAAAAAAGTTGAATTGCAGGCCAGCGAGCGAACAGAGGTAGGCAAGGGCTTGGCCAAGATACGTTGCCAGGGGTTTATCCCCGCCGTGGTCTATGGCAAAGGATTAAAACCGTTGTCACTTTCTGTTTCCGGCAAAGAATTCCATAAAGTGATCAGCGGAGCCGCGGGGTCTAACGTGATCATCACACTTATTGTATCGGGAGGGCAGAACCTGCCAGTTTTAACCCACGAGATCCAGCGTAATCCCATAACCGACGAGCTCCTTCACATAGATTTCCACCAGATCAACATGGATGAAAAGATCAGAGCAAAGGTCCACGTCATCCTTAAGGGTGAACCGGTGGGGGTCAAAGAAGATGCCGGCATTTTGGTTCATTCTCTCCGCGAACTCGAAGTTAAATGCTTGCCGGGCGATATTCCCGATCAATTCGAGATCGATATCAAGGGCCTGCGCATCAACGATGCGGTCCATGTTTCGGATATCAAACCTCCCAAGGGCGTGGAGTTCTTAACTCCAGGCCAGGATGTCATAGTGACGGTTGCGCCGCCTGCCAAGGAAGAAGAAGTTGCAGCGGTGGCCGCTCCGGAAGCCGTTGCCGGCGCTCCGGTCCCTGAAGGCGGAGCTCCAAGCGCTGCCGTTCCGGGAGCTCCTGTTACGACAACTAAGGGTGGTGAAGCCGCTCCTGCGGCCAAAGGTGTCCCGGCAGCTAAAGGCGCCCCTGAAAAAGCCCCCAAGGAATCCAAAAAATAATTGCAAGTGCTCTGCCTTACAATCCGATTATGTATTTGAGGTAAAAAATGGCTGGAGATCTGCAAACTTCCGCGGGAGGTATCCACCCTGGGAAACCCATCATCTGGCCGACCGGGAAAGGTTCCGGCCAGCCGGTAGGTTCTCCTTCCACAACTGAATCTGCCGGCGGCATAAGAACCTCGGTGCCCACCCAAACCGCCCCCGCCGCACCGACCCGCGCGCCATCTCCTACAACGCCGGCAACTACACCCGCTGCCCCCGTCCGCCCAGCTCCCAATGTAGCGCGGCCGCTGACCATCGAAGATATCCGGGCGCATCTGTTGCAGATCCAGATCCCCGATTCCGATTTTAACGTTAAGCTAGCTTCCTTGATGCTCAAGGACGGCATGGAGGTCTCCCGCGCCAATTTTCTAAAATTGGTCTCGATGCTCGAAGGGACCGACAAGGGCTTGAACACCCAAGAAGCCGCGATACTTTTGGCCATGAAGGGGATCGATTCCCCCAAAGCCCTGCAGATCTTAAGCCAGTTCTTTGCGGAAAATCCGCAAATGGCCGCGCAAATGGCCGCCTTACAGGAGGGCCTGGTCGCATTAAACAGCGCCCTGGGCGCCTCTAAAGGATTGCTCAATCCGCAGCTGCTCGCCCAACTTTCCGCGCTGCTTTCTCAATTTGATGAAAACTTACGATCGCAAAATGACAAATATCCCGAAGGCCTGACCTCGACGGTCCGCGGGCTCAAGGCCCTACTCGAAGGAGCCCAACAGCAAGCCGCCGTCTCGGACTCCGCCGAAGCCAGCGTATTGCAAGCCAACTTGAGCCAGGCCACCAGCCAGATGAACAATGTAATAAATAACCTGATCGCGCAGGGGATCCTTTCGCAAAAATCTCGCGAAGAAGTAAATTATCTTTATCAACAGGTGCCCAATACTGCGGCCAAAGGGGCGGGCAATGTAGAGATCGTGGTAAAACGAGAGGGCAGCGGGCAGGAATCCACCATCGACCAGGACAACACCCAGGTAGTGCTTTCGCTCCAGACCATGAACTTGGGTAAAATGGTCTGCAGTATCTATGTAAAGGGCAAAAGGGTCTACGTGATCTTTGTCTTCAACACTAAAGATTATGGCGACGAGGCCCGCGAGATCATCGCGCGGGAATTTGCCAACTTGCAGAAAAAATTAACGGAGAAGGATTTTGTGGTATCGGGTTATCAGGTGAAGGTCGACCCCGCCATGTGCGCGGTGCGGCCTTATCTCATCCCCCTGTTCCCGGGGCTGGGAGCCCAGCTTAAAAAAATAGACCTGGAGGCCTGAAGTGGCGGAAGAAGAAAAGAAAAAATCGGCTATTGCCCTGCGGTATGATGTGGCGCACGACCGGGCGCCCTTGATCCTGGCCACGGGCAGCGGCCCGGTGGCGGACGAGATCATGCGCCTGGCCGAGGACAACCAGATCCCGCTCTACGAAGACCCGGAGCTGGCCGACCTTTTGAGCAAATTGGAGCTTGAGACCGAAGTCCCCCCCGAACTTTACATGCTGGTGGCGGAAGTGCTCTTTTTTGTCTACCAGCTCGACCGCATGGCCGAGAAACGGGAGCGTATTTTGACCCGCATGCGCGAGGAAGAAAAGAAGTAATCTAATCCAATTTTTTCGTATTGCTTTCCGCCTGTGAAGTGATATAATTTCTGGCACGGGAGAAAGCATGTAATGACCGACCCAATTTTAAAGATTGGTCAAGCGGGGCTGGAGACGACCGAAGAGAAAGTAAAAGCCCTGACCAATCGTATGGTCAATGCCGAGACCCCGGGATTCAAGGGCTCCGAAGTCGTGGTCCGCTCTTTTCCCCTCGAGCTCGCCGCCGCCGAAAAACGCTTACAGCCCGAAAAACCTCAAGTGGATGGGACCAAGATCAATTTTGCCCGCGGCTCGCTCATCCGCACCGGCAATCAAACCGATTTAGCCCTGGGAGCCGACGGTTTCTTCACGGTCCTATGTCCCTGGGGCGAGGGCTACACGCGCGACGGCCGGTTCGAGGTCGATCCTCAAGGCCGGGTGGTAACGGTGGCCGGCAAGTTCCCCTTACTGGGACAAAACGGGCCGATCGTGGTCACCCCCGGATCCGAGATCAGCATCAGCTCGCAGGGAGAGGTTAAGACCGACCAATCGGTCTCCGACCGCCTCCGCATCGTTAATTTTCAAAACCAGCAGGAACTCGAACAAGTGAACGGTTCGATCTTTAAGACCGCAGCCGCACAGCCGGCGGTAATTGATGTGGAATCGCCCCGCTTGGTGCAAGGGTACGTTGAAGCCAGCAACAGCAACGTGGTGGACGAGACCATGAATTTGATCCTGCTCAATCGTATATTTACCCTGGACACCAAGATCGTCTCGACCCGCGATACCATGCTTTCCCGCGCCATCGAGATGGGCAAGACCCAATAAGGAGGGATTAAAATGTTCCAACCATTGTATGTTGCCGCCACCGGGTTGAACGCCTTCCAGGATGATATTTTAAGCTTGACCAATAACCTGGCCAACGCCCAGACCACGGGGTTCAAAAAAAGCCGGTCCGAGATGGAAAGCTTGTTCTATATTCCCAAATCGTTCAAGGACGAGCTGGCCGGCGCCCTGCAATCGCTCGATGAGGTCCCAGCCGTTTCCCCGGAATTCGGCACCGGGGTTAGGGTGGTGGCCACTCCCAAGGACTTTTCCCAGGGGTCACTGCAGTCGAGCAGCAATGCACTGGACCTGGCCATCCAGGGCAGCGGATTTTTTAAGGTAAAAATGCCGGACGGCACCCTGGCTTATACCCGCGCCGGCAATTTCCATGCCGATAACGAAGGCAACCTGGTGGATGCCAACGGCCATATCCTTTCCGACAGCATCGTCTTTCCTTCCGGAGTGAGCAACGTCGTCATCCAGCAGGACGGCACGGTGCTGGTGACGGTAGGGAGCGACCTGACTTACACCTCGATCGGGCAGATCTCTCTCTCCAAGTTTGGGAACCCGTCGGGGCTCAAAAGCTTAGGGCAGAATCTTTTTACCGAGACCGAGGCCTCGGGCGCGGAAATCTCCGGCAATGCCGCGGATGAGAACTTCGGGACGATCAATCAATATAACCTCGAGGCCAGCAACGTGGACGTCATCTCCGAGATGATGCGCATGGTGGTGATCCAGCGGGTGTTCGATACCCTGACTAAAGCGGTCAACAGCTACGAGGGCATGCTGACCTCGCTCTCGCAGATGAAGAGCTGATGAAATTCAACCGGCTGATATTAACAGCGGTCCTTTTCTTTATCTTGGGGTTTACTATCCAGGCCCAAGCGGCCGATAAGATACAGGATGCAGTCCTGAAATTCGCGGTCAGCAATCATCCCGAATGGAAAGGAGCCGAGCTAAAGGTCACCTTAAGCGGGGCGGACTCATTATACCGCCGGTTCCCGCAGGCAGATTTTATCGTTCCTTCCGATTTTTCGCTCACCCGGGCAACCCCGCGGATGACACTGCCGATCGCGGTCCTCTTAAATGGAGAAGAGATAGAAAGAGGGGTGGTTACCGCGCGGATAGAGGTTTTCCGCGAGGTGCTGACGGCCGGCCGAAAGATCCTAAAGAACCACTTGTTGCAGCCCGACGACCTGCTTCTCCAAAAAATGGAAGTTTCTCTCTATCCCGATAAATATTTTGTTGATAAAAGCCAGGTAATTGGTAAAATATCAACGACGCTCATTCCCCAGGGGGCGATGTTGCTCGCCTGGATGGTGAAAGCGCAGCCGGTCGTATCCAAAGGCGAGACGGTGCGCATCATCAACCGCTCGGAGGGCTTGCTGGTCGAGGCCCGGGGGGAAGCGCAGGAAGACGGACAGATCGGGGATATGATCAAAGTGCGCCGCCAGGGCGTCAAGCAGAGCTTTGAGGCGCAAGTGATCGGTGCCGGAGCCGTTGAGGTAAAATTTTAAATGAATAATTGGAAACTGATTTTAAAAACACCAAGCCCTCACCCCTTTTATTCCCCTCTCCCTCAGGGAGAGGGGGGACCCCGACGCATGTCGGGGTGGGTGAGGGCTTTTTTAATATTACTGGGGTTAGGGCTGGTAATGACGGTTTCTTCCGCATCAGCAGATTCTCTGTGGAAAAAATCTTCCTCTTCCCCCTATAGTCCCGAAAAATCCTACAAAGTGGGCGACATCATCACCGTTTTGATAAATGAAATTTCCTCCGCCCAGCACAAGGCCGGCACTAAGACCGATATCAAGGACGACTTAGGTCTCAAGTTCACCCACAGCATCGACCGTTTAACTCCGCTCATCGGCACCAATAACACCGCGGTCGGCCAATGGTCCAACAAATACGGGGGCAGCGGGGGCACCGAACGCAGCTCCAATGTCACCGCCCGGGTGGCGGCGCTGGTGACCGAGGTTATGGATAACGGCAACCTCAAGATCGAAGGCAAGCACAAGGTGAACGTGAACGATGAGAACCAGGAGATCGTGATCTCGGGCATCGTGCGCAGCAAAGACATCAGCGTCAGCAACACCATTTATTCTTATCAAGTCGCCAACGCCGAAGTCGCGATCTCCGGGACCGGCGTGGTGCAAGAGGCGGAATCACCAGGATGGCTAACCAGAATATTAAACTGGCTCTTTTAATTCTTTTACTGTTGGCGTTGGCTTGGCCGGCGCAGGCGGTCGCGCCTCCCGTGCGGGTAAAGGACATTGCCCATGTCCTCGAGGCCCGCGAAAACCAGTTGATGGGCTTCGGCCTGGTGGTGGGGCTCAAGAACACGGGAGATTCCCAGCAAACCGGGTTCACCAAGCAGGCGCTCACCAACTTGCTCTCCAAGATGGGGATCACCCCGCAGATCGATTTTAAATCCCGCAACGCCGCCGCAGTTATGGTTACCTGCAACCTGCCGGCATTCGTCAAATCCGGCCAAAAAGTGGATATCACCGTCTCCTCGCTCGGGGACGCCACCTCGCTACAGGGCGGGACACTATTGCTCACTCCCTTACAGGGAGCCGACGGCGAGATCTATGCGGTAGCGCAGGGTAACGTATCGGTCGGCTCCGAACAGCTTATTCCCAACCTGCAGCCTATCCGCCAAACGCGTTTTACCACCGGCCGGATCCCCGACGGGGCGCTGGTGGAGCGTGAGATACCGGTCTCGATCGGCGACAAGGGCCTGCTGACCATCGTTCTCAACGAACCGGATTTTACTACCGCCAACCGCCTCTCCGAGGCCATACTTAATTTGGGATTCGGGGCCCGCGCCCAGGATGCCGGGACCGTGGTGGTGGCGGTGGAGGGTGGGGAAGACCTGGTCCGCATCGTGTCGCGCATCGAGAATATCACCATCCGTCCCGACTCGGTGGCCCGGGTCGTCATCAACGAACGCACCGGCACCATTGTGGTGGGGGAGAACGTCCGACTTTCGGAGGCGGCGGTCGCTTACGGCGACATCACGGTCTCGATCGGCGATGTCCAGCTTTATTCGCAATCTGTTGCGGATTCTTCGACCATCCGGTCCGAGACCAACGCCAAGTTCAAGACCCCCGGCGCCGCCCGCCTGACGCGCCTGTCTTCGAGCGCATCTTTGGGAGCCCTGGTCCGGGCGCTTAACTCCATCCGCGCCACGCCCGGCGACCTGGTTGCCATCTTGCAGGCCTTAAAGAAAGCCGGTGCGCTTAAGGCGGAGCTGGAGATCATATGATAGATCCGGTGGCCAACAACCTTAGTGCTTTAGCTGCCCAGCCTCCGGTCACCCGGAGTTCGGCGGCCGGAGAGTTCACCAAGATTTTTTATAAAGAGCTGCTGCGTCAGGCCTTTAAGGACCAGCTGCCCCTGGCGGCCGAAGAGGTAATGCTCGACAAGCTGGCGGCTGAATTTGCTCGCAAGAACTCCGGGATCATCCCGGGAGAGGTGAAGTAGGAGGTAGTGAAAAAAGAAAAAGAGCCACGGGCTAAATTGCCGAAATCCATCGAGGCTTACATGCCTCTGGTGCATTCCATCGCTTCCATGGTTTCCGGCAAGGGACTGCCGCCCAGCGTGGATTACAACGACCTGGTCTCCGACGGGACCGTGGGACTGATGAAGGCCTGGGACAATTTCGATCCCAACCGCGGGGTCAAGTTCGAGACCTATGCCAGCTACCGCATCCGGGGAGAGATCCTGGACGGATTGAAGAATTACAGCCCGGTTCCTTACCGGGTGCAGGTCATGATCCGCGACTTGGCCAAAAAGGGCTACAAAGCCGCGGTGGCGGAGAGAATGCAGAAAGAAGAAAAGCTCCTGGAGAAGAAAGAGCTTACCGAAGCCGAGTTCCGCTCCGCGGTAGCCAAGATCAAGAAGATCGTTTCCGCATCGGCTCTGATGTATTTGCTTTCGCTCGAGGAGCTCGGTGCGCGCACCGAGGTGCAGGTGGCGGGGGAGAGGGGGCCGGTGGAAGAGCTCGAATTTTCGGAACTGCGTGAGCGGTTGAATTCCTGTCTGCTAAAATTACCGACACAGCAGAGGCAGGTGGTGGAGCTCTTCTATCACAGGGGCTTGAACCAGAAGACCATCGCGGAAAAGTTAAAACTGTCGCGGCCAAAGGTCTGTCGGATTATCGACCGTTCCGTCAGGTTCCTGCAAAAGGAGCTTAAAAAGTGATATTCGACCCGTCCATCAATAATCTCGAGCAGGCTCTCAAGGTTTCAGCGGCCCGACAGGGGGTCATCTCTCACAACCTGGCCAACGCCAACACCCCGGGCTACGAGGCGCTGGAGTTTGACGAAGAGCTGGGCCGGGCCATAAAAAGGCAGGACAAAAAGAACGTGGTCATCGAGGAAGAAATGGCGGCGCTTTCCGACAATTCCGTCCGTTATTCTTCCTACGTAAAATTGTTATCTACCAAGCTGAACATCATCCGAACCATCGCGACGCAGGGAAGGAGGTAAAGCTGTGAGCAGTTTGAACCAGGCGCTTGATATCTCGGTCTCGGGCATCAACGCGGAGCGCATGCATATGGAGCTTATCTCCAGCAACATCGCCAATGCCAGCACCACCCGCACCATGTCCGGGGAGCCCTACCGCCGCCGGATAGCGGTGATTGGGGAAAAACCCATACGCTCCTTTGCCGAGGAGTTGGCCTACGCGCGGGTCAAGCTTGAAGGCGGAGGGGTCGAAGTGATGGATATAGTCGAGGACCGATCTCCCCTCCAAAAGGTCTTTAATCCCGGACACCCGGACGCCGATGCCCAGGGATTCGTGAACATGCCCAACGTCGACCTTTCGAAAGAGATGGTGGACATGGTCTACGCTTCCAAACTTTATGAGGCCAACATCACGGCCTTTAATGCGACCAAGAAAATGATGCAGGATACCTTGCAGATACAATGAGGAATAAATGGTAGAAGGAATTGATCCTCTGCATTTAAAATTAGCCCAGCTCATTGGGGAAGAAGAGCCGGTAACTTCGACTACGCCGATAACCGGCCCCGCCCGGGGAGCGCAGGTGGAGTTGGGCGGCTCCCCCTTCGAGGATATTTTGGGCCGGGCGGTCGATTCGCTCGAAGGTCTTTCCCGTTCCGAGCGCACGGCCAACGACTTGATCGACAGGTACGTCAAAGGGCAGGCCGACCTGCAAGACGTGATGGTCGAGACCAGCAAACTGAATATCATGGTCCAGCTGGCGGTCACCACCATCAACCTGGCGGTCACAACTTTCAAAGAAATCACCCAGATGCAAGTTTAACGAAAGGAGCGATAGATGGCAGAGGAAGGAGTTCCCGGAGGATCGCCGCTGATCAGCAATCGCCTGTTGATCGGTGTCATCGGCACAGTGCTGGTCGTGGTGTTATTTTTCATCTTGTGGAGCTTTCGGGGCTGTGTGCCGGCTATCCGCGAGCAGGGCTATCAAACCATCTATTCTCACCTGGATCTGCGCGATTCCGCCAATGTGATAGCGCGCCTCAAGGAGCTTAAGATCCCGTATGAGGTCAAAGACGGCGGCACCGCAATAGCGGTGCCCAAAGACAAATCCGACGACGCCCGGCTGGGCCTGGCGGAAAAAAACCTGCCTTTGGGCGGGGCGGTGGGCTGGGAGATCTTCAACGAAACCCGCATGGGAGCCACCGATTTTGACCGGCGTATCCAGCTGATCCGCGCCATTTCCGGGGAATTGTCCCGCACCATCCGCCGCATCCGCGGAGTGGAAGATACCCGGGTGCAGATCGTCCTGCCCGAGACCAAACTATTCGAAGCCACCACCGCGCCGGTGACCGCGGCGGTATTGCTTAAGATCACTCCCGGTTTCCGCCTCAAGCCCGAGCAGATCAACGGCATCGTCCACCTGACGGCCAGCTCGGTCGAGAACCTTAAGCCCGAGAACGTGACCGTGGTGGATGAATCAGGCAATATTCTAACCGCCAAATATGTTCCTCCTCCCATTCCGGAGATCGGGCCCATTACCCAGCTGGTGACCGCGGAGTTGACCGCGCCTCTGGAGCAGAAAGTCATCGCCAAAGCGCCGATCTCGATCCCCTTGCTGCCCGCCAAGCAAGCTCCAACGGTAACCAGGGAAGTGGTGGAAAAAATAACTCCCCGGCCGCTGACCGCTGAAGAAAAAACCATGCTCAAGATCAAGGCCAAGGAAGAATATGAAAGGCAATTGACCGCCCGCAGCCAGGAGTTGTTGAACCAGTTCTATCCGCCCAACAGCGTCATCATTAGAGTGCTGGCGGAATTCGGCACACCCCAAAAGGGCGCTCCGACCCGCCTCAAAATAAAGACCGATTCCATTTTCATAACCCAAATGGTCAAGAAATTGACTGCTATCGTGCTGGTGGATAAGCGCGTGCCGCTCACCCGCAAACTTAAAGCGGATACTTACCAGATGGTGGCGGCGGCCATCGGCTACCAGAAAAAGAGGGGGGACCGGATCGTCATCAAGTCGGTGCCCTTCCGTTACGCCAGCGGCGGGCCCATCACGGGCACGCCCATCACTCCGAGGCTTCCGTCTTCCCGGATGCCGCAATTTAATCTATTGAACTGGGGCTTGCTGGCTTCGGGAGCGGTGGCGGTGGTCATAATTTTTATCCTGTTTCTGTTTGCCCGCCGCCGCAAGGCTGAGCCGGTCGAAGAGCGGCTGGAACTTATGCGTCCGACGCCGCCCTCGCAAGAAGAAGCCCAGAACGCCGTTGCGGATGTGAGGAACCTGGCGGCCAAAGATCCCGGCAAGCTCGCCAATCTGCTCAAAAAATGGCTGACCGAGGAAGGTTCATGAAGCTTTCCGGCCGCGAGAAAGCCACTATTTTTCTCTCGATATTGGGGCCGGAGGTTTCCGCGCAGGTCTTAAGATATCTTCCCGGGGAAGTGGCCGACCTTATCGCTTCCGGCATCAATCACCTGCCCACGCCCACGCCCGAAGCCCTGGGAGTGGTGCTCAATGATTTTAAGTCCTACTTGGCGCTTCCCGCCCCCGGAAGACCAATATCCCAGATCGAAGCGCCGCCCAAGCCCAGCCTCCCGCGCGAAAAGATGACGCCCAAAGACATCATCCTCTCCGCCTCGCCCAAAAAGCTGGCCTTTTTATTGTCCGAAGAAAGACCGCAGGTGGCAGCCATTATCCAGTCGCTTTTTCCGGAAAATCAAAAAATGGTCCGGGCTAAAACGCCGCTCGCCGCCAAAGTTGAAGAAAAACTGATCAAGTATTTCGCGAGCAAACTATAAATGGCGCTGATAAAAAGATATCAAATACAGGATAAGGGAGAAATAATACTCGAAAAACGTCCGATGGAACTCTCTCCCCAGGCGCGCTTGGAGAGGGAGGTCATCGAGCCGGTAGTGGAGATGGAGTTGCCCCGTGCGCAGTCCGAAGCCGCGAAGATCTTAAGCCAGGCTCGGATGGAAGCCGAAAAACTCAAAAACCAGGCCCGGGAAGAGGGACTAGCGCAGGGGAAAGGGATGGGGCAGAAAGAGGTCGAGCAAAAGATCAAGGAAGCGCTGGAGACCCTGAACCAGGCGGTCAAAGAACGTGAGAAGATAATCAAAGATGCCGAAGCGGAGATATTGCGGCTGGCGCTCAAGGCCGCGGAACAGATCATCCGCTCCGAGGTGTCGCTCCATCGCGACGTCTGCCTCAACATCGTCTCCGAAGCCATCAACCGGGTTTCCGACCGGGAACAGGTGATCGTTAGGGTCAACCGCGAAGACGCCGAATATATCAAGAAATATAAAGACCGCCTGGCGGGCATTGTGGACGGGGTTAAGAGCTTCTCGGTGCTGGAGGACAGCCAGATCGAACCGGGGGGCTGTGTCATCGAGACCAACCTGGGCTACGTGGATGCCCGCATTTCCACCAAATTGGCCGCTTTGGAAGAAGCTCTTAAAAAAGCAGCGGAATGACCACCATAGATTTTGAAAAGTACCAGCGAGCCATCGAATCAACCGACTTGGTAAAAGTCATCGGAAAGATCATCCAGGTGGTGGGGCTCATCATCGAGGCCCAGGTACAAGGGGTTTCGGTGGGAGATCTCTGCTCAATTAGGATCGAAAAAGAAGGCCGGGACGCTTTTGCCGAAGTAGTGGGTTTCCGCGAATCACGGGTCTTGCTCATGCCCCTGGGTTCCACTTCCGGTATCGCGCCGGGCTCCCAGGTAACGGCCGCCGGACATCCATTGATGGTAAACGTGGGCCCGCAGTGCTTGGGGCGCGTATTGGGGGGCTTGGGGGAGCCGATCGACGGCAAAGGTCCCGTCAACGGGGAAGAAGAAAAATCGCTTTACGCCGAGCCGCCCGATCCGGTGAAGCGTCCCCGGGTTACCGAGATATTAAAATGCGGGGTGAGGGCCATAGACGGCATGCTCACCATCGGCCGGGGCCAGCGCATGGGAATTTTCGCCGGCTCGGGGGTGGGCAAATCCACCATGATGGGTATGGTGGCGCGCAATGCCGAAGCCGAGGTCAACGTGATCGCACTGGTCGGCGAGCGCGGCCGCGAAGTGCGCGATTTTATCGAAGAATCGCTGGGGGTGGAAGGCCTCAAGAAATCCGTGGTAGTGGTCGCCACCTCCGACCAGCCGCCGCTGATCCGCCTTAAGGCCGCCTTTGTGGCCACCGCCATCGCCGAATACTTCAGGGACAAGGGCAATAAAGTCATCTTGATGATGGACTCCGTCACCCGTTTTGCCATGGCCCAGAGAGAAGTGGGGTTGGCGGCGGGGGAACCTCCCACCACCAGAGGATATACTCCTTCAGTTTTTGCGCTTTTGCCCAAGCTGATGGAGCGCTCCGGCACCTCGGTTGTCGGTTCCATCACCGCTTTTTACACTATTCTGGTCGAGGGGGATGATTTCAACGAACCCATCGCCGACCAATGCCGCTCGATCCTGGACGGCCACATCATCCTCTCGCGCGACCTGGCCGCCAAGAACCATTATCCCGCCATCAACGTGCCGCAGAGCGTCTCCCGTCTGATGACCAATCTGGTGACCGATGAGCATAAAGCCGCCGGAGCAAAACTGCGGGAAGTTTTGGCGCGTTATTCTGAAGCCGAGGACCTCATCAACATCGGCGCCTATGTGAAGGGCAGCAATCCCAAGATCGATTATTCCTTAACCAAGATCGACCAGGTCAACGATTTCTTAAAACAGGGGACCTTTGAGCAGATCAAGTTCGAGGATACGGTTAAAAGATTGATAGGAATATTCAAGTAATATGGCCAGAGAAGCTAAGCCCGGCAAGAAATTCACATACGGATTGGAAACCGTGCTCAAGGTGCGGGGGATCAAGGAGAAAAAAGAGCAGGAGAAATTCGCCGTCAAAAAGCGGGAATACCTCACCGAGAAGGAAAAAGAAGACCAGCTCAAGACCAAGAAGAAGACCGAAGAGGCCGAGATCCGCCAGGTCTTAAAGCCCGGGCCGGTCTCGGACTTCGAAAAAGTGATGCGCCGCCATGCTCACCTGGGAGTGCTCAAGGGCGAGATCGAGAAACAGATGGAAAAAGTGATCGAAGCCAGCCAGAAGCTCGAGGACCAGCGATCCAAATTGGTCTCCGCCATGAAGGATAAGAAGATCATCGAGAAGGACAAGGAACACAAATTCGATGATTATACTAAAGTGATGCAGGACCTCGAAATAAAGTTCCTAGACGAGATCGCCACCCAGCGCTTTATGCATGAAAAATTAGAGAGGGAGAAAGAGGACTAGAGGGCTTTCTGGACTTTGCCGGCTTTGAGGCACCCCGTGCAGACATTATCCCGGACCCTTTTGCCCTTGAAGATCATCCTGACCCTTTGCAAATTGGGGTAAAAGCGGGTCTTGGTCTTGCGGTTGCTGTGGCTGACCAGATTGCCCGTCCGCGGCTGTTTACCGCATATCACGCATCTTCTGCTCATAACTTTTATATTATAACTTAATTGTGATAAAATGTCAAAAATGCAAGTTTCTCTCACCACTCCGGTCCAATATCTCAAGGGGGTAGGGCCCAAGGTCGCCAAGCTCTTAAAAAAACTCGGGGTGGAGACCGTCGAGGATCTCCTGTATTTTTTCCCCCGTGAATATGAGGACCGCCGCCATCCGACCCCCTTAAACCAGCTTCAAATCGGGGATCAGCTGGTTTTCATCAAGGGGGAGGTGCAAAACGTCAATCACCAGCAAACCCGCAAGCGTTTTTCGATCCTTAAAGTCACGATCGGCGATAAGACCGGACAGATCCCCGTGGTTTTCTTCAACCAGCCCTATCTAACCGGTTATTTTAAACCGGGGATGAAGCTTTTGGTCTCGGGGAAGCTCGAGGTCAATCTTTATGACGGGGGTATCCAGCTTTCGGCCCGGGATTACGAGATCGATACCGGCGAGATCCCAGGCATCGTTCCTATCTATCCTTTAACCGAAGGGTTGTATCCTAAGAACTTGAGGAACCTAATGAAGCGGACGCTAAACGAGTGCCTAGGCCAAGTCCAGGATGAGGGGATAAGGAATGCGATCCTAACTCTCCATTTCCCCGACGACCCGAAAAAGTTGGCGGCGGCCCGGTATAAGATCGTGTTCGAGGAATTCTTTATCTTTCAATTGGGATTGGGACTGCGTCGGCAAAAAGTCCAGGAAGAAAAAGGGCCGGTTTTGAGCATCCCGGATAATTCATTGAACGCTTTTATCGCCAACTTACCTTTCAAGCTCACCACTGCGCAACAGAGAGTGCTCGATGAGATAAAAAACGATCTGGCCGGTGGGCGGCCCATGAACCGCCTTCTGCAAGGTGATGTGGGGAGCGGCAAGACGATCATAGCGGCGCTTTCGGCCTTGATCGCCATCAATAACAGCTATCAGGCAGCCATCATGGCGCCGACCGAGATCTTGGCGGAACAACATTATGATAAACTGCAAAAGTTCCTTCCGGAATTGAAGATCGAGCTGATAACCGGAACCACGCAGAAAAAACGCAAGGCCACTGAATTCACCGAACCCGATCTTCTGATCGGCACCCATGCCCTGCTTGAAGAAAAGGTCAAATTCCGGAAGCTCGGATTGGTAATTGTAGACGAACAACACCGCTTCGGCGTTCTGCAGAGGGAAATATTGCAGAAAAAGGGGGTCTATCCTCACTGCTTATTTTTGACCGCCACTCCCATACCCCGCTCCCTGGCCTTGATGCTGTATGGGGACCTTGACCGCTCGGTGATCGACGAATTGCCGCCCGGCCGCACGCCCATCAAAACCTACCTGGTGCCCGAGGCCAAAAGGGGCGGAGCGTACGAGTTTATCCGGAAACAGGTGGAAGCGGGCCAGCAGGTCTTTGTCGTCTGTCCGCTGATCGCAGAATCGGAGAAACTCGACCTTAAGGCCGCCGAGCTCGAAGCGGAAAAACTCCAAAAGGAGATCTTCCCGGAACTAAAAGTGGCCTTGATCCATGGACGTCTGAAGTCGGAAGACAAAAACCGCATAATGGTGGATTTCAAAGAAAAAAAGGTTGATATCCTGGTCTCTACTACGGTGATCGAGGTGGGGATCGACATTCCCAACGCTTCGGTCATGGTAGTTGAGCATGCCGAGCGTTTTGGCTTGTCCCAACTGCATCAACTGCGGGGCAGGATCGGCCGGGGCGCTTCGGAAAGCTTTTGCTTTTTGATGGGGAACCCCAAGACGATCGAAGCCAAAGAAAGATTATCGGCCATGGTTAAGACCACCGACGGCTTTAAGATCGCGGAGGCCGACCTGCTTCTTAGAGGTCCGGGGGACTTTTTGGGAGTGAGGCAGGCGGGTTTGCCCGCTTTCCGCCTGGCTGATATAATGAAAGAACAGAAGATCCTCGAGGATGCCCGCCAAGCGGCCTTCGATCTTATAGCAAAGGACAGAATAGGTGCGCATAATCTCTGGAAAAGCCAAAGGCAGAAAATTAAAGTCCCCGAAACCCGGGACGCGTCCCTTAACTGACCGCGCGCGCGAAGCCCTCTTTAATATCCTGGCGCCCCGCATGACCGATTCCGATTTTTTGGACGTCTTTGCCGGTACCGGGGCGGTGGGGATCGAGGCCTTGTCCCGAGGGGCCCGGCTGGCTATTTTTATCGAGATCGACCGGCAGAACGTAGAGATCATCCGGCAAAATCTGGAACATACCGGATTTCTGGATGCCGCGGAAGTATTTCATCTCGAGGCCCTGCGGGGGCTGAAAATTTTAGAAAAAAAGGGCGCAAAATTTGATATAATATTCCTAGGAGCTCCATACGGCAGCCGCGCGCTGGGTCCCTGCCTCGAATTCATCGGGAGCGCAGGGCTGCTCAATCCCCAAGGGGTGATGATCGCGGAGCACCGCATAAAATCTGAATTGGGCGGCACGTTCGGCGCGCTGGACCGGGTAAGGGAAGAGCGCTACGGCGACACCCAATTGGCATTTTATGAAAACAGCCATCTATCCAGGTAGTTTCGACCCGGTGACCAGCGGGCATATAGATATAATCGAAAGAGCGGTCAAGCTTTTCGACCGGGTCTATGTGGCGGCCATCGGCAATCCCGAAAAAGAGCCCTACTTTTCCCTGGCCGAGAGGGTGGAGATGCTCAAGCTTTCCTTGGCAAAGTACCAGAAAGTGAAAGTGGAAAGCTTCGACGGCCTGCTCATCGATTACGCGCGAAAGAAAAAGGCGGCGACCATTATCCGGGGACTGCGCGCCATATCGGATTTTGATTACGAGTTCCAGATGGCCCTGGCCAACCGCAAGCTGGATTCCAGGATCGAGACCATCTTTCTTATGACCCGGGGCCGGTACGCTTATTTGAGCTCCAGCATGGTTAGGCAGATCGCCTCCTTTGGCGGGGATATCTCCGGTATGGTGCCCAAGGCAATAGAGAAACGACTTAAAGGGGGAAAATAATGGAAATTTTAGGACTGCTGGATACACTGGAATCGCTGATCCTGGACGGGTTCAAGATACCCCTTACCAAAAAGACCCTGGTCAATGAAGAGCAAATACTTTCGATCATCGATAAGCTCCGCCTGGTAGCCCAGGGAGGGGAAGATTTCGCCAGGTCCGCCATCGGCAAGGAGAAACTTTTAAGCAATCGTCCCGCGGAAAATCTGGCCGCTGCTCCGGCCCAGGAAGATCAATCCGAAAAGGGAGAATCGACGGTTGTGCTGGAGCAGGCCTACCAGATCGCCAAAGAAGTGCGCAGCGGAGCCGACAAATATGCCGACGAGGTGCTCTCTAATTTAGAGCTTACCACCACGCGCGTTTTGCGCACCGTGCAGGCGGGCCGCGATCGTCTGCAGAAGACCGTGCAAGGCACAGAGAATGTCTCGGCCCGATAAACGCAAGCCGTTCGATATCCGCACCGTCAAGCTCACCCGCAACTTCCTTAAGTTCGCCGAGGGCTCGGTGTTGATCGAAATGGGAGACACCAAGGTTATCTGCGCGGCCACGGTTGAGGAATATGTCCCTCCGCATAAAAAAGGCAGCGGTGAGGGCTGGGTGACCGCCGAATACAACATGCTGCCCCGTGCCACGCATACGCGTTCCCCGCGGGAACACAATCTCGGAAAGGTTAAGGGACGCACTCACGAGATACAACGCCTGCTGGGCCGGTCGTTAAGATCGATCATCGACCTTTCGGCTTTAGGCGAGCGCACCGTGATCCTCGATGCCGATGTCATCCAGGCCGACGGGGGCACGCGCACCGCGGCCATCACCGGATCCTTCGTTGCGCTCTATGAAGCCCTTCGACAATTAAAACTCAAACAGATGCCTCTTAAAGAATTTATAGCCGCGGTCTCGGTGGGGATCGTGAAGGGTGAAATGCTTTTGGACCTTAATTACGAAGAAGATTCGCAAGCCGACGTGGACATGAACGTGGTGATGACGGAAAGCGGCAGGTTGGTCGAGGTTCAGGGGACAGCGGAGGCCGAGCCCTTTTCTCGCGACCAGCTCAACCAGATGCTCGACCGGGCGGGTGAGGGGATCGCAAAGCTCATCAAAGCCCAAAAGGAGGCCCTGGGGATCAAATGAAAGGCATCATCCTGGCCGGCGGAACCGGCTCGCGCCTGTATCCTTTGACCAAGGTGACGAATAAGCATCTGCTTCCGGTGGGCCGCAAACCCATGATCTTTTATCCCATCAGCAAGCTCACCGATTGCGGGATCGAGGAGATCTTGATCGTCACCGGCCTGGAACACATGGGAGATATCGTGAACCTTTTAGGATCGGGCAAAGAGTTCAAATGCCGCTTTACCTACAAGGTGCAGGATGAGGCCGGCGGCATCGCCCAGGCCCTGGCCCTGGCGGAAGATTTTGTCCGGGACGACCAGGTGGTGGTGATATTGGGGGATAATATTTTTCAAGATGACTTTAAGCCCTTTGCCAAAAAGTTCTCCAAGCAGAAATCCGGCGCGCGCCTTTTGCTTAAAGAGGTGGACGATCCGGAAAGGTTCGGGGTGGTGGAGTTTGAGGACGGCCGCATAGTCGCGATCGAGGAAAAGCCCAAAAAGCCCAAGAGCAAGTTCGCCGTCACCGGGGCGTATTTTTACGATGCCCAGGTCTTCTCCATAATTAAAAAGCTTAGGCCCTCGCACCGGGGGGAGCTGGAGATTTCCGATGTGAACAATGCTTATCTAAAATCCGGCGCGCTCGAATATGATACCTTGAGCGGCTGGTGGTCGGACGCCGGCACCTTTGAGTCGCTGGAGCGCGCCTCGCTCTTTGTCGAAGGGAAGATCGAACTGTGAAAGTGCTGGTCACCGGCGGGGCCGGTTTTATCGGCAGCAATTTTATTCGCTATTTCCTAAATCGTCACCCGGATGATCAGGTTGTCAACTTCGACAAGCTCACCTACGCCGGCAATCTTGAGAATTTAAAGGACGTAGAAAAAGACCCGCGCTATAAATTCATCAAAGGGGATATCTGCGATCCGGGCGCGGTTGAGGCAGCCGTAGCGCCGGGGGTTGATGCGATAATCAACTTTGCGGCAGAATCGCATGTGGACCGCTCCATTCAATCGGCTGGCTCATTTGTCCAGACCGATGTTTACGGCACCTATGTATTACTCGAGGCGGTAAAAATGCATAAGATCGGGCGATACATCCAGATCTCGACCGATGAGGTCTATGGATCGATAAATACCGGCTCATTCACCGAAAGCTCGACCCTAAGCCCCAACAGCCCCTATGCGGCCAGCAAAGCCGGCGGGGACCTTTTAGTTAGGGCTTATCATAAGACGCACAAATTGCCGGTGATCATCACCCGCTCCTCCAACAATTTCGGCCCATACCAATATCCCGAAAAGCTCATTTCGCTTTTTACCACCAACGCTTTACAGGGGAAAAAGCTCCCGCTTTACGGAAAAGGGGAGAACGTGAGGGACTGGCTCTTCGTCCTGGACAACTGCGAGGCCATCGATCTGGTGTTCCAAAAAGGGAAAGTGGGGGAGGTCTATAACATTGGCGGAGGGAGCGAGCGGAAAAATATCGAGATCGCCCGCTTCATCCTAAAGGAGCTGAACTTGCCGGAAAGCTGCATCGAGTATGTCACCGACCGCCTGGGGCATGACTGGCGTTATTCGCTCGATTGCGGTAAGATAAAAAGTGAATTGGGCTGGCAGGCCAAGGCCGATTTTAATGCGGCCCTGTTCCAAACCATCCAGTGGTACAAAGATAACGAGGAGTGGTGGAAAAAATGCATTTCGACCTAGAGCATGTAAGAAAGACCGATCCGGAGATCGCCAAAGCGCTCGATTTGGAATTCGAGCGCCAGCAAACCCACCTGGAACTGATCGCCTCGGAGAATTTTACCTCCCGCGCGGTGATGGAAGCCATGGGCTCGGTGGCCACCAACAAGTACGCCGAGGGCTATCCCGGCAAGCGCTACTATGGCGGCTGCCAGTTCGTGGATATGCTCGAAGAGCTGGCCCGCGAACGGGCTAAAAAGCTTTTTTCCGCCGACCATGCCAATGTCCAGCCGCACTCGGGCTCCCAGGCCAACATGGCGGTGTACCTGGGATGTCTCAACTTCGGCGACACGGTGCTGGGGCTTAATCTTTCTCACGGCGGGCATTTGACCCATGGCTCGCCGGTCAATATCTCGGGATTGTATTTTAAGTTCATCCCCTATGGAGTGAGCCGGGAGACCGAGACCATCGATTATAACGAACTGCGCAACCTGGCCAAGGAACATAAGCCCAAGATGATCGTCACCGGGGCCACCGCTTATCCCCGCATCATCGATTTTAAGAAGTTCCGGGAAATAGCCGATGAAGTGGGTGCGATACTGATGGTGGATATCGCGCATATCGCCGGGTTGATCGTGGCGGGATTGCACCCTACCTCCATAGGTAATGCCCAGGTGACCACCTCCACTACCCATAAAACATTAAGGGGGCCCAGAGGCGGATTGATCCTCTGCGACGCCGATTACGCTCCCAAGATCGACAAGGCCATTTTTCCCGGCAGCCAGGGAGGACCGCTGATGCACACCATCGCCGCCAAGGCCGTGGCATTTGCCGAGGCCGCGAAGCCCGAATTTAAAAAATACCAGGAGCAGATCGTCAAGAACGCCAAGGCGCTGGCGGCCGGCCTGATCGAAGAAAAGTTCCGCCTGGTCTCGAATGGTACCGACAACCACCTGATGCTGGTGGACCTGCGCGGCCACAAGATCACCGGCAAGGAAGCGGAACAGGTCTTAGGCGAAGTGGGCCTTACCCTCAACAAGAACACCATTCCTTTCGATCCGGAAAAGCCATTCATCACCTCGGGGATCAGGATTGGCACTCCGGCGGTGACCACCCGCGGGATGGGGGAGGGTGAAATGCGGACTATCGCTTCCTTCATCGCCCGCACTATAGCGAACCGCGCCTCCCTGGACAAGAAAAAGGAGATCCGGCAGGAAGTCATTAAACTCTGTGAAAGGTTCCCGCTTTATCGATGATCGAGATCAAGAATGTCTCAAAAAGTTATCCCAACGGCGTTGAGGCGCTCTTCGACATCAATATTCATATCGGGAAAGAAGAGTTCGTTTTCATTGTCGGTCCCTCGGGCGCCGGTAAGACCACGCTAATGAAGATGCTTTACCGGGAAGAGCTGCCCAACTCCGGCACGGTGATAGTGGACCGCATCAACGTGACCGAGCTTTTGCCCGAACAGGTGCCGTATTTGCGGCGCGCCATCGGGGTGGTTTTCCAGGATTATAAACTTCTGCCGCGTCGCACGGTCTACGAGAATGTGGCCTTCGCCCTGCAGGTGACGGGAGCGGCTCGCTCCCAGATCCGCCGCCACACCATGCAGGCCCTGGAGCTGGTCAACATGCTCAAACGCGCCTCCTCATTCCCCGAAGAGCTCTCTGGTGGGGAAAAACAGCGGGTCTGCATTGCGCGGGCCATCGTGAACAATCCCACCCTGCTTTTGGCGGACGAGCCCACCGGCAATCTCGATCCCACCACCTCCTGGGAGATCATGGAGCTTTTGGACAAGATCAACCGCCGCAATACCACGGTTCTGGTGGCCACTCACAACAAATCCATCGTGGACAGCATGAAGCGCCGGGTGGTCCAGCTCGAGGGCGGGCGCATCATGCGCGACCAGCAGTTGGGGGGCTATAGCCAAGTATGAGGATATTTGGAGACCTCGAGTTCTTTGTGGTGGAGGCCTTCCGGGGGGTGAGGCGGTCCGGAGTCATGAGTTTGGTGGCCATCGGCATTGTCACGGTCTCGCTTTTTATCTTCGGCTTGTTCTTGTTGTTCATGGTTAATTTGGGGAATATGGTCTCCGAAATGGGATCGCGGCTGGATATCGTGGCCTATGTGGAAAAAGCCGTAACCCCGGATGAAGCCGCGGCAATAACCGAAAAGCTTTCCCATATCACGGGCGTGGAAAAAGTGCGCTATGTTTCGCGGGAAGAGGCCTGGAGAAGTTTCCGGGATGATTTTACCCAGAAGCTCGACCTGGCCACCATCGTGGGGGAAAATCCTCTGCCCGATTCTTTCGCCATTAAAGTTCGGACCCCGGATATCTTGCCCCGGGTGGCCGAAGCTGTCGCCCAATATCCCGAAGTGGATGAGGTCCGCTACAGCGGGAAATTGATAAAACAGATCCAAACCCTGTTGGACGCCCTGCGTTTGGGGGGAGCAGTGCTGGTGGTTTTGCTTTTCTTTGCCACCTTGCTGATCGTGGTCAACACCATCCGCCTGACGGTTTTGGCGCGCGAGACAGATATATATATAATGAAACTGGTAGGCGCTACGCGGTCCTTTATCCGCTGGCCTTTTGTTATCGAAGGGATTTTGATCGGGGTGTTGGGCGGGCTTTTAGGTATCCTGATCCTCAAGCCCTCTTATGACGCGGTGACCAACCGCCTGCAGGTGGGCTTGCCTTTCTTGCCGCTGATGACCGATAAATTCACTTTGAACGTGATCTATCTGATGGTGGGACTGTCAGGCATGCTTTTGGGTATGCTGGGCGGCTATATTTCGGTATCCCGCCTCTTAAAGGAGAAATAATATGTTGACCTGGCTTCGCAAGAATATGAAAAGTATCATGCTGGTGGTAGCGGTATTATTTGTCGCTTCCATGTTCTACGGTTTGGGCTATAGCGGCATTAAACAGCTGGGCGACGGTGAGGGAAAGGGGGGTTTTGTCAAGGTGAACGGGCGGGAAGTGGATGTCCACCGCTTCAACCAGATCTTTCAGCGCCTGCGGGAGAACTTCCCGCAGACCCTTAAGCCCTCGGAAGCGCTGTTCATCCAGAACCTGGCGCTCTCCCAGACCATCGATTTTGCCGTGATGCTGGAAGAGGCCCGCCGCAAGGAGCGCGTCTCCGGCTCCGAGCTCAACCAGGTTTTGGAGCAGATCGCCAAGGGACAAAAATTCTCTTCGGTCAACGCTTTAAAGGATGCTTTAAACAAGCAGGGCGGCAACTGGGACAATTTTAAAAATTTGGTGCGGGACGACCTGCTGGTGCAGAAGATGATGCAGAAGGTTAAAAGCTCGGCTTCGGTTTCGACCAACGACATGCGCGAGGTGCGCGCCCGCCACATTTTGATAAGGTCCCAGCCGGGCAAGGAGCAAGCGGCAGAAAAGCAGATCAATGATCTGTTGGCCCGCGTTCGTAAGGGTGAGGATTTTGCCGCGCTGGCCGGGAAATACTCCGAAGACCCGGGCTCAAAGGCCAAAGGCGGGGATTTGGGATTTTTCGGAACCGGCATCATGTATAAGCCCTTCGAGGACCTGGCATTTGCGACCAAAGTAGGGGAGATCGGGGGGCCGGTCAAGACCGAAGCGGGCTGGCACATCATCAAGGTGGAAGATTCCCGCATCAAGAAATTCGAAGGGGATAAAGATCCGCAGAAGACCATCCTGGCCGAAAAACAGGAGCGGGCTTTCCGGGAATGGTTCTATGGGTTAAAGCAAAAGGCCAAAGTCGAGATCGAAGACCCGGCGCTTAGGGCGCTCGATCTGCGTTTTAAAGGCAACCTGGGCTCGGCGGTGGCCGAATATCAAAAGGCCATCCGCCAAGATCCCCGCAACGGATACCTTCATCTTTTTCTGGGCGATCTTTATGAACAAAGCAACAAGCTCCCGGAAGCGGTCTTTGAATACAAGGAAGCCATCAAGGTTTCCCCAGCCGATCCCTCGCTTTACCTGATATTGGGCCAGGCCTACCTTAAGATGGATCAGGACGATCTGGCCCTCGAATCATTTAAGAAGGCCTCGCTGATCGCAGGAGATAACAAGGAAATGCACGAGGGATTGCTGAAAACTTTTAAGGACCTGAAGATCTATACCCTGGTTAGGGAAGAAAATGAGGCGTTATCCCGCATCGCCCGCAAAGAAACGTTCATGAAATCCCTCGGCCATAAGGATAAACTAAAAACCGAATAATTTCTCGCCTTCGGCCAGCATCCGGTCGCATTGCTCTTGTGTTCGCCCTTCGGAATAAATTCTTAAAAGTGGTTCCGTTCCCGAGGCCCTGAACAATATCCAGCTTTCATCGGCAAAATTGAATTTCACCCCGTCCAGGTCCTCGATCTTGGTAACGGGCATCCCTCCGAACTCCTTGAGGCGGGGGACCTCGATTCGTTTTTCAAGATGCAGGTCGGCCCGATCGTAATAGTAATATCCCAATTCGTCCATGATGCTATCCAATATCTGCTTTAAGGTCTTCTTTTCGATCGCCATCATCTCCAAAAGCAGCAGGGCGCAGAGGTTGCCGTCGCGTTCGGGTATATTGCCCAAGATCCCCAACCCCCCGCTTTCCTCCCCGCCGAGCAGGACTTTTTCTTTGAGCATCAGATCGGCGATATATTTAAAGCCGATAGGGGTCTCCGCCAGCGGCAGGCCATATTTTTTGGCTTGCTTTTCCACCAGGCGGGTGATATTGAAGGTTTTGACTACTTTTCCGGATATTTTCCTATTCTCTACCAGATGGTGCAGGAGCAGAGAAAATACATTGTGGGAAGAAATAAAAGTTCCGGTCGCATCCACACAGCCGATACGGTCCGAATCGCCGTCCAATACGATCCCAACGGTGAGGTCATTCGGGTATTTCAGAGCCTGCTCCCTTACATAAGATATGGTTTCTTCAAGATTAACGGGTATCGGCTCGGGATTGACCCCTCCAAATAAGGGATCGCGATTTCCCCGGATCTCATCCACCGGGAGCAGTTCTTTTAAATATCCCGCCCCGCTGCCGTGCATGGGGTCGACTATGATCTTAAGATTTGCTTTTTTGATAGCTTCGAGATCCACAAACGAAGCAATGTGCTTTAAATAATCTGGTTTGGGGTCGAAAGATTCGTAATTCGTAATCCGTAATTCGTAATTCGCTGACGAGAGTTTAGCTTCCACAGCTTTAGTTATCTCCGGTCGTGCAGATCCCCCGAACGATTCCTTGATCTTAAACCCGTTCCATTCCGGCGGGTTGTGGCTGGCAGTTATCATGATGCCGGCATCCAGCCCTTTAGTTTTTACCCGGAAGGAAAGTGCGGGGGAGGGAAGGGAGGAGGACGAAAGGAAGGTTTTAACGCCGGCGGCGGCGCACACTTCCGCGGCGGCCCTTGCGAAATCTTCCGATTGGAAGCGATTATCGAATCCGACAGCCACCGACTTGAGCTTTAAGGCATCGATCATTGCCTGGGTCACCAGGCGGACATTATCGAAAGTAAAATCCTCCGCGATCTTGGCGCGCCAGCCGTCAGTGCCGAATTTCACCATGTGGGCGGCGGCTCCTCGTCGCCGGGCTGGTTCTCTTCTTCGTTTATTTCCTGAATTATTTCCTCTTCTTCATCACCGGAGGCGCCTTCACGCGGATGGATGAAACATTCGGTGACCGGGACGTCTTTTTCGAAGAAATCGGCGGTTATTATGCGGTTTTTAGGACAATAAGAATTGGGCTTAAGCCCGGAACTTAGACAGATCTCCGTTCTAACCAGGCCCACCGGAGAGGGAAAATCCACCGCGGCCTCCTTGACCAGGGCCTTTTCCATAAAGGCCTTCCAGATGCGCGGAACCACTCCCACCTCGGCCACACCTTTCATGGGAGCATTGTCGTCGTTGCCCACCCACACCCCGGCCACCAGCTGGGGCACAAAGCCGATCAGCCAGGCATCTTTGAATTCTTCGGTGGTGCCGGTCTTAGCGGCGGCGGGACGATTAATTCGGCCCTTGTAGCCGGTCCCCCGCGTCAACACCCCTTTCATTATATCAACCATCACCGCGGCGGTATTGGCATCCACTACCTGCTCCCCGCGGGTCTCGTTCTGATAAAGCACCACGCCGTCGCGATCCACTATCTTAATGATGGCAGAAGGCATAACCCGCACGCCGTGATTGGCCAGGGTGCCGAAGGCTGAAGTTATTTCTAGAGGCGAGACCTCCGAAGCTCCCAGGGTCAGGGATAGCGCGGGTTCTAGGTGGCTTTCTATTCCCATTCTGCGCGCCATCGAGATGGCAGAGGGGATCCCCACTTTTTCCAAAAGTTCGATCGAAGGCAGGTTCAGCGAGCGTTCGAGCGCCTCGCGCATGGTCACATTGCCCCGGAATTTGGTATCAAAGTTCTTGGGAGACCATTTGCCGGTGGGATTCCAGCGGCTGCGGAAAACATCGAAGGTCTTGGGTTTGTCGTGTAGGATGGCGCCGGGGGAGATGCCCTGCTCGAGAGCTGCGGCATAAACAAAGGGCTTAAAGCTCGATCCCGGCTGGCGCTTCATCTGCGACGCGCGGTTGAACTGGCTCTTGCCGAAGTCCGCTCCGCCCACCATGGCCTTGATGTAACCGGTGCGTGGATCAACCGCTACCAGTGCCGCCTGAGAAAAATTATACTTCACGCCTTCCTCGGCGATGAACCGACCCACCACCTCTTCGGCCGCCGCCTGCATATCGGCATCTAATGTAGTATAGACGCGCAAGCCGCCCTCGTTTACCGCTTTATCCCCAAATTTCTTAATAAGTTCGTTCAGCACATAAGCGGTAAAATAAGAGCCCAGCTTTCCGTATTTCTTAAGATTCTCCGGTTTAAAGGTCATATCCTCGGCGTAGGCCTTACGGGCCTCCTCTAGCGGCACTTCTCCCAATTCCGCCAGCTTGGTGAGTACTAATCTCTGGCGGGCTTTGGCCATCTTTATATTCTTATAAGGGCTATAGATCTCCGGCCCCTCGATCACCCCGGCGATAAGCGCGGCTTCGCCCAAGGTCAGCTCACTGGCATGCTTGCCGAAATAGACATCCGCGGCGGCCTCGATCCCGTAGGCGTTATGGCCGAAATATATTTGGTTGAGGTAATATTCCAGTATCTCTTCCTTGGTATACCGCCGCTCGATCTGGAAGGCGAGTATTATCTCCGCGATCTTGCGGCCGACGGTCTTGATCCTGGTCAGGTATAAATTCCGCGCCAACTGCTGGGTGATGGTCGATCCGCCTTCGACGATCCTCCCATACATTAAATTTTTACCGGTGGCCCTAAGTATCCCCCAGAGATCCACCCCGTGGTGATCGTAAAACCTCTCATCCTCGATCGCCACCACGGCTTTCTGTATCAGTGGCGAGATGCGCGAAAGCGGCACCACCCGGCGGTTCTCTTCTTCGTGGAAGCGGGCCAGGGGTTTGTTATCTATCGAGAACAACTGGGTGGCTTCGGAGGGGGTGTAGTAGCTTAGGGTCTCGACATCGGGCAAAGAAAGGATCACCTGCAGGAACACCCCTGCAATTATGGCCAGGATGACGAAGAAGATGATCAAAGGGGCTTTCTGAAGCTTCATGTAGTGAATTATAACATAGGCGACAAAAAACCGGACATTTTTGGACGTTTTTGTGCTTATTTGCCTGGCATGGGAATTGCTATGTTAGGGATATCCGGTGAACCGGTGATCCGGGACGGGTGATCCGGATACCCGGTGATCCGGGACGGGACAGGAAAGGAGGTGGAAAATGCCGACATTTAGGGAATTAAGGATTTGGCAGGAAGCTCATAAATTAATGCTGGAAATCCATCTATTTGCCAGAAGTTTGCCTCGAGAAGAGCGCTTCAGGAAAAGGGATCAGATCGAACGGTCTTCATCATCGGTCCCCGACAACATAGCTGAAGGTTATACGGCGTATTATTATAATGAAAAGATTAAAGGTGTGCTTATTGCACGTCGCGAAGCTGGCGAAACCCAGAATCATATCGAGGCATTAGTTGGGAAGGGGTATTTACCCAGGACCAGGGCGGATGAATGGATTAATCGCTATGAGCGCCTTATAGCAGGTATTAACGGCTATGTAAATTATATACAAGAAAAGAAGCGGGGCGAAAAGTTGGGGTGATCCGGTGATCGGGTAATCTGGGACGGGTTATCCGGAGATTAGGATATCTGGGACGGAACATCTAGATCTATGGGTTTCTGGATTCCGTCCCTGATCCCCGGATCTCCCGATCTCCTGTTCCTGATCCCCGGATTCCCGGATCACCAGAACAAATTTAGTAAAAATTAACTCCCTCATGCAAGTTTTTCCCCCTCCCCCCCGATAATATAAACGATGAGAGTCAACGACCAACTCGCAAATAGCGTGTCGTCCACAATTGACCGCCTGCTCAATGACCGCTCTTCTATTAACCAAAACGATCTTTTACAAGGAAATACCAGCGGACAAAAAGTCCAGGCGCCGCAAGACGTGCGCTTGGAAGCCATGCGGGCCTTCGACGGCCAAGCCACCCATGTTTACGAGGTAGTTTAAGATGCAAGGCATTAGCGGATTTTCACCACCCCCTCTCGCTCTCCCCCTTGTCAAGGGGGAGATGTCCGAAGGACAGAGGGGGTTAGACGATGCCCGCTTTTTACAGAGCATTCTCGAAGTAGCTTCCGGGCAAAAGGTTTCCAGCCCGATAGTTGCTGCTGGTCCCGAGAACAGCCAACTCGATTTCTTTACTAATCCTGAAAAAGTCATAAGCCAAAATCCGCGGAAAGAAAAGGGCGTTGACGACATCCTGGCAGAGATCGAAAAGATACTTATTCAGCTTAAGGAAAATAAGTAAGCGCAAGTTTTGGGCCCATGTTTCCGATTAGTAAGTGTAGGCCTGAAGAATTTTAGAAAAAAGGAGGTGAAAAAATATGCCAGATTTTATTGATAGGCTTCCGGGCGGAGGTTTGGGTGGTATTGATCCTGATCTGTTGTCGCCGATAGCTGGAGACCCGGCTATCATGGGAGCCATCCATGACGCGGAGGAAAGGGGTAGAGCGGGTAGCGGCACCGGTACCGGCGGCGCACCAGCGGTTGATCCCAACGGATGGGCGCAGGAAGCAATCGATGCTCTTAATAATGCAGAGCAAATGCTGAAGGACCTTACCGTTGCGATCTCGGCTGAGAACGAAATTGATATTAAAGGATTCCACATTTCGGGTCTCGGCACGTCAGGTGACACTTTAGCTGCGGCTTTTGCAAGCTCCAAGATACAATCCGAAACCGGCCAAATAACCGATATCGCTATGCAAGCAGCCCGTAGAGCTAAGGAAGTCCAGGGAATGCTTCGTTAATCAAAGAGAGTGATGTCAGTAAGATAAAGAACTTAGGGCCCCCTCCGCCAAGGCGAGAGGGGGCCTTATCCCTAACTAAAATCAGGTTTTAGTTAAGGATAAAGGGCTAACAGGAGGAAATAAATGAATAACCAAATTAATATCACCGGAGTGTCGGGGATATCGAGTTATGCCGCCGCGAAGGCTTCGACTGCTTCGGTCGGATCCGGCCTGAATTTTCTGTCTTCATTAAAGACGTTATATAATGAACCGGAAAGGGTACTGGTGGAAAGTTTAACCCAGCCCACCACCGACCTCAAAGAATTCGGGATAGTCGAGAATGGCACATCGGGCGCCTATTTGGCAATGTCCATGTATTTATCGCGGGCGCAGGCCGCCTTTAACAGCGCTTTTGACATATTGGTCCAGCAAAGGGATTGGGCCAAGCAATTGGCTAATATGGTGTAAGATGTTTGACGGATTTGTCGGAATTAAGATACCCCCAATGCCACCGAAACAGGTGACGGTAGGGATGGAAGATGCCGAGATCAATGGGGTTACCACCGAACAAGGCCGCCGATTCTTTTCGCAATTGGTGAACCTTCTGCACGGCTCCACTTTCGGTTTGACCTATACCGAGGAAGATTCCGAATTCTCCAATCTGACGTCGAATGCACAAGCTAGGTTGGAGAACATGTTTCCCGGATTGGATTTTGACCTCTCCCCGCGAAGATCACAGTATATCAACTATTTAGATATCGAAAGCCGCCATCGGACCTGGGGCGAAACCGGCCAGGTTGACTACGACTTGGACGGATTAGCCGATACGGGGTACGGACTGGACGATGGGATTCCTTTTAACCTGTATTTGAACAATACTAACACTTTCTCTAATAGGGACGGCCGGGATGCGGTTGATTTCTCGAGTTTCTGGGCCGGCATCAGGACCGGATTGCCCGATGACCGGTCATACGGGGACGTTATAAGCAGCGGTAATTACCGGGATCTGGGGACCGAAGCCGGCTTTAATCTGGTATTAGGGCTGTTGCAGGGTATGCGCGGCTATGTGTACGGCTTGAACCTGCTGGGGATGGACGCCGGCGATCCCAATCAAGAAGGAACTCTGGATCGGATCAACGACGCTTTTGCCGGCTGGGGAGTGGCGGAAGGCGGCAAATACAATAGCCAGGTTTTCTGGCATTACCTTAATCTCCGCCCGGATGTAGTTAAAAGGTTTGAAGAGATAATGGGAGCGGATGGGACCAGTGGCGCGGGAAGGGACTTTTATAATTACATCAAATCCACCTTATTGCCGGATTATAAGAGCATCTTCCGGTCACGCTTAAGGGCAATAGATATCAACCAGGACCAGGGCGGCATCGACAACCTGGCGGCGCAGATCACCGAATTGAGAAGTTATTTGGATCCTGCGACCGGCAGGATAGTGTTGGACGATGAAGATCCGGATAGGATCGACCGGGTCAGGGACCTGGTCGCATCGATCCGCGCTTCTTTGGCGCAGATCTCAAATGGCCAGCAGAACATCAACCGAGAGATCGGCATCGTCCCGGGACAGCTTTCTCTTAAAGTAAGCGATTACGCGGCCAGGGTCGGCGGTTTTCATCTCCCGGCCGTGATAGATGAGACCACCGATTTTTCCGGGAACCTGACCGGACTGGATGAAATGTTGGCTTTGGCCCGCATTATTAATAACCTTCAGACCAACGCAGTGGACCATTCGGATTCTGTTTTGGACAACCTGTTTAAGGAATATTCAATGGAGTCAGGGTATCGCACCTCCGGCATTACCCATCCCAGCTCCGCCACAGTAGCAGATGATATTCGCCAGGAGATGTTGGATGAGTTCGAGGAGTTGAACCGGCCTTACCTTAATCACTTTGTCGGAACCCTGGCCAATAATTCGGTATTAATCCAGCAAAACAAGAGGGTGGACGCGAAAACTCGTGAAAAGAAAAATCTTGAAGTTCAGGAAAAACAAGAGGCGCACAAGTTGGAAAATGAGCGCTATGCCAAGAGGAAAGAATCAAGAAAGTCCGATGGAGCAAAGGCTTCTAATAAGCCCAAGCCCAAAATAGCAACAAGCAAGAAAAGGAAGGTGAGTTAAATGACGGAGACCAGAACAGTTGGAGTAGGTGGAGGAGGGGCCCCGACCGCGACGTCCGTGGAGAGCAGAGCGGCCGACGCGCTTAAGGCCAAAAATGCGATTGATAAAATGATATTGCAGCCGGTCTTGAACAACGCGGTCAAGATGGTTAATCAGGCCGCCAAGGAAAACCGGAATAATTTAAAAGGAAAATAATGTTAAGTTCGCAAGCCAATAACGCAGATATAATGAAGATGGCCCTTCCGACAGTTCGGGGGGCTAAGCCGCTTTTAGTGGAGCAGCAGCAAGTTGCCCGCGAACCGGTTGCCCAACAGCAATCCGCCATCAAGTGGATGGTGGAGACGGAGGACGGCGCGGTCAAGCTCAAGCCCCTGGCCAATACCTCGCAGGTGGACGTGACCACGGTCTCAATCTTCCAGGACGAAGTGGAAGCGCCCACGGCCTTAAAATTCTTGGGCCACAAGATCGATATTTCCGTCAAGGTGGCCGAATTCAAGGAAAATTACGTCAAGAATTACACGCTCACCAAATCGCACAACCTCATGGTGGCGCGCTTTGCCGAGCTTAAGACGGCGTTTTTCGGCTATTTGCTTTCCCTATGCGGAGTTGCTTCCGAGGATATCAAAAAACTTAGGGATAAGGCCCTGCAGGACGGAATCCAGCAGAACAAGATGCTTTTTGAGGAGAACGAGTATAACGGAGAACTGCTCTCCATTGTAGGCGGGGGCGGTAAAAAGGCCATGCGGGCCCAGCAGAAAGTGATCTCCGAGATACGCAACCAGCTCATCGCCCAGGCCAAAAACCTAGGACTTCCCAGCTATTACAGCCAGGAGCGGATCCTCGAGATACAGATAACCCAATGCCAAAGGATCATGCAGAAGTTCGGAGAGGAAAAGGTCAATCTCGAATATCAGCTGGCCTATCTGGGTGTCCAGAAGGCAGTGAACTAAAATGGCAGAAGAAAAACAGACATTATTGGAAGAAGAAACGAAGATCTCCACCGAGGACCTGCTTTTTAAGGTCAAGAAGCTCGAAGGATACATCAAGCGGGCGGAACGCCGCCTCACCACTCACGAGAAAAAGCTGGCCAAATTACACGAAGAGCTGAAGAAAGAAATTCGACTCTTAAAAGAGAGGATCATGGCATGACGGTATCGGGAATAATCGAAAAATCCAACAGTCAGGAAATGGCGGTATCCCTGAACCAGGGGATGATGGATTCTTTTACCGATAAGATCAAGGACCGGGAAAAGGGCAAGGAAACCCGCCGCGCTTCGGATATCGAGACCTCCAAGTTGATGGAGATGAACACTAAAGACCTCAATAAAGAGGTTTTAGGATCGCTTTTCTCCAAACTGGCGGCCGCCGGTATTTCTTTAAATCCCAAGGCCAATCAAAAACTTAACAACGAAGAACTGGAGCGTCTGCTGGGTGGGAACGAATCCCTGGAGGACCGAGTGACCCTCAAAAATAGTGAAGAAATACTGAAAGTCCAAAAGGGGAAAGGGAAGGGAGAAGAGGGAGAAGGCGGAAAACAATTCTTAAATCAGAACGACCAGATGGCTTCCCTGCTCGAACAATTTGCCAACTTGGTGGCTGAAGCGGCAGTGAAGAACTCCCCGGAACTGGCGGAAAAGATCAAGACCCTCAAAGAAAAGCTGGTTCAGAAGGGGATTTCCGAAGAAAAACTGGCACAGATAGAGAAAGGGATAGGGGGAACCTCCGCCAAAGCCCTGCTTCAGGCCTTAAAGGACGGAATAGTTCTGCAACTGCTTTCCCAAGACGACCGCGTGGAAAAAGGCATTAGGAACCGGGGAATAAACGATCTTAAAGATATGCTGGCTGCTAGGTTCGGAGATGACGAAGCGGAAAAAATGACCCAGGAAGCCCGGGAAGCGGCCAAAGCAGAGCTCCGCAGTTTTGTGCCCGAGGAACTCGAGAACGCTTTGATAAAAAAGACATATTTACAGGAAGCCGAATTCGGCGACACCATCAAGCTTATCAAGGCCGGCCAGAGCGCCGATTTCGACTTCAACACCTGGATCAATGATTATTGGCCGGAGAAAAAACTGCACAACGGCTTGTACTTGATGGACGTGCCTCATTCCGCCACCGGAATGAACGTGAATACCAATACTGATAATCCCACCTCCCAGGGCCAGAAACACGGTTACGAATACGAGAAAGAAGACGAAAAAGAGGTCCTGCTCAATCGCTTAAGGGCCCTTTATATGCAGGGAGCTTTAAAGCAGGGCTTTTTCTCATCTCTCGAAACCATCTTTAAGGTCCGCAAGCTGAAGAATGGTCTCTTCCGGCTAGGTGTAATGACCCCCGAGCTTGATGACCGGGTAAAACACGAAGCCGAAATCCTAGCCAAGATGAAGACCATGGAAATGCTCCGGGAAGGCATGTTGGAGCGCGCTACCTTGTATGACCTTTCCGGTCCGGCTTATGACCTGATAGAGCGTAAGATCAAGGGCCTGCTCAAGAACGCCGAACGTTTGGGGATGCCGATCTCGGCTGAAGAATTCAATAAATTAAGGGATAAAGCCAATAACGAGATCCACGCGCTCTCCAGAAAAGAACTCGATAACGTCCGCGCCGAATTAAGACAGAATAGTTCGCAAAAACTGGCCAAGAAGGAAAAACACCTGGTGCGGCTTTTAACCCGCCTGGCCGAAGAATCTTCAATAGCCGGCGCAAGTTTTTCGCTTGTGGATACGATAAATAGGTAGGAGAAAACGGGATGATATTAAAGCCTGTCGAAATACCACTTTCTCAAATTTACCGGGGGGTCGCCTCCCGGGGCGGATCCTCTGCAGAAACCATCGATACTGAAGAAGAAAAAACAAATTTACCTCAAGGAATGGATTCCTCCGCCGACTCTCCCGGGACCATAACCGAAGCCGAATTTACCGGTTATTTTGTGGCCGGCGCTCCTTCGGTGACCGTCCAGACCCAGGACGGCAAGACCTATCAAATTTCCGTCAATCCCGACGGCACCACGCAAGTTCAGGAAGAAGTTCAAGATGAGGAAAACCCGGATTTGACCCCGGCGCTGGCGGGAGCGGAAACCGAAGATGATCAGGCAACCCGGGAAGCGTTGGAGTTTTATCTTAGGACCGTGAGAGATCTCCGAGCAAAAGTAAAAGAAGCCATCGACAGGTCCGATAAAGAACTGGATGAGATAGCCCAGATCGCAGAAAAAAAGCACCTGGAGAAGATCAGGGAAAGGATCGAGGCGGCGCTGGCCCGGCTGGAAGCCCGGCTGGTGCATTCGGCCGGCCTTTCGGATGCGGACCGAGCGGCTATCGAAGCCCAGATCGATAATCTAAATGCAATCCTTACCTCTTTGAAAGACCTGGCCTCCGGGCTGGAAAACGGGACGATCTCGCCGGAAGCGGTTGAAGCCAAGCTCGATCAGGAGATCGAAATCCAGTTGGCCGGTTTGGAAAAGAAATTGAACGACGAAGTGACCGGCATATTAATCGCGGTCTTTGGCGCGAACTATTCCGAATATGTCACAAATCCCGAAACCGCCCTTGAGGACGGCCTGCTGACCGCGGAGGATCTGACCGAGACCGGAAAAGCGGTGGCCGCGGCCTATTTGGGAGATCTAAATTCCGACCAGGAGATATCCTTCGGGGACCTTCAAGCTCTGCGCGATGGAGTCGAAGGAAATTATGCTCCCGCTCAAGCCCGCGAGGAATTTGCCCAATTTTTAGGTCTGGGGTCTCCCACCATCGAATCCAATTTGGCTTTTAAGCAAATATTGGAAGCGGCTCGCGCCGGGACGCTGGATGCCGATCGCTGGAACGAGATACTGGATGAAAACGGCTTTGCCGCGGAGGATTCCGACGATACCTATCACATAACCGACGATGCCTTTGAGGCCTCCTTTTTCGCGGAAAAGGGAGGGGATGAGGTTTCGGGGGCCATAGACTTTTATCGGGGACTGCATCGAACCTACCTGAATATCGTGATGAGATGGGGAACGCAACAGATCGGCGATGCCTTCCAGGTGTATATCAAGGAAGATAATTTTGTATTTGTTGATTTTGAATTACAAAGCCAGGTTTTATATTCCATCTTTGCGGAGGCCTACAGCCAAGCCCATGACGGAACCATGCCCACTCCCAAGGATCTAATTGATTGGCTTTTATCTTCTGATGCGGCCGTCGGCTTGATGAATATTAGCAATGACGGGTTGAAGGAAGCCATTCTTGAATTGAGCGCGCGCCGTTCGTTTTATGGGACCGTTGTCGATATTCCAGAAAGTGAATTGACCGCCGAGCAGAAGAGATTCCGGGCGCTGATGAATGAGGAAAGCCCCGATTACAATCCACAACTGGCTTGGGGCATGATCGTGCCTTTGGCGCTGAACCAGATATTCAACAGTGTCCAGGCGACCGGAGACAGCGAACCGGAAATGTATCGAAATCAAATGCGCATTTTTGAAAAATTGATGACCGCGATCCAAGAAGGCGGGGAATCAGTATTATCCGCTTACGAGAACGAAGTGCTCATTGTTCTGCTCTATGGGGGAAGAGATAATATCGATTATCAGGCCGTTCTCGACGGCGAACCCAATCAATTAGAAGAACAGCTCCTGCCCGGAGAAGAAGGCACGCCGGTCACGGCTGATGTTCCAGAGCCGGGACAGACCTCGTCGGAGGTAATATAAAATGAGCGCAGAAGAAGTAAAAGGCATCAATGCCGGGGCTGTCGGAAGGCCGGCCGGAAACCCCAAATTGACCCGCAATTTGGATACCGACAAGCTTAAAGAAGGCATGGACGGTGCCAGACGACTGGCCGGAGCATTGGAAAAATACGGCGCCAAGGGGCGAGGCCCGGCCGTGGATCACGATTCCGACCTTAGCGGAGCGGAAGGGGGAACCGGATCGACTGGAGAGATTCCCCCAGACCTGGTACCAGGAGTGGTGGTCTAAATGTCGTTAGTTTATATCGGTGGAAAACCGGTCGTTATGCCCTCCTTTACGGGGGAGAGAGCCCGCCGGCAAGAGATTTATAATAAGGAAGATTCCGCCAAAGCGCTCCAGGATAGCCCTGCAGACCTGGCCCGGATGGTCGGCATAATGGGTGAGGGGTGGAAGGGTGGGGAAACGGGCGCCGCGGGAGATAGTGATTCTGATACCCAGGGTGCGAGCGAGACCGAAAATGAAGATCCCCCTTCCGGAATTCCTATCCCTATGACCGATACCACAGCTTAAAATAACCGCAAGTTTTTAGCTCCAAAACCCGATATATATAGTAGAATGCCAAGCCCAATTATCACTAACTATCAGATCATCGGAGATGACCTCAAAGAGCGTTTGGATATTAACGCCAATGTTGAAGCCGCTTACCTCAAAGCCGACGACTCCGTGCATTTTGAGGTCATTGAAAAAGCCGCCTCGGATTCGGTTTTTTTAAACACCGGCTCATCTTCCACTACTTCAACTTCCTCGGTTGATCTTGAACGCCTGGCCGAATGTGTGGGCAACTATATCGTGAATGAAGATGATATGGAAACTCACAGCACCACAGTAGACGAGCCCCCTCCGCCGCCTCCGCCACCTTCCGATTCCACCTCGGACGTTTCCGATGACCAGGCCATGCAAGATGCCATAGATGCGGGCGAACAGAGAGCCGCAGACGGGGAATTTGCCTTAACCCACGGAGGTTTGACCCGCGAAGAATGGGATGAGATGATCCGCCAACTGCGCGAATGGGGTGAGATCGGCAATTTTATCGCCGATCTTATAGAAGCCAATCCCGATAAGGCCGTTGAGATATTGAGCATCTTTCTTGATCCAGAAGCCTCGGGGATCTTGGACGGCGTAGATGGCAGCGATTATCAAAATAGAACCCAGGGTACCCTTCGCAAAATGGCAGAATACATTGTCAGACAGGGATACGGCTTCTGGAACTATCATGGCTGGAAATTAAGCGACGCGCAGATCGCCGTCGCACTTGATATGCTCGGATTGGAATTAGTTCCTCGGGATATTAATGGTGATGGAGTTCAGGATTGGTGGGAGAATGGCTCTTATGATTATCTGAAGGACAATGGTTATAATACCGAGCTTTATCGGGATGCCGAAGGCAATTATTATGTCGCCCGGATGGAAGGCGACCAATTGGTTTTTCACCGGGTCAATGTGGTCTTTCAAGAGGACGGAAGGATTTCTCTTGAATTCAATGACGGCGACGGCGCTCTCTCAGTCGACCTTGCCGATCCCCGCTTCGGCCTTAAGGACTGGCAGTTGGCCCTCCTGCGCGGGGCTTCGGCGGACGAGATCTTTAACTTACTGCTTTTAGATAGATTAAATGAGATGGGGATCGAACTTCCCCCGGGATTAGAATTGCCGGAGGGATTTGATATCGAACATTTGGGGTCCGACCTCGAGGATTTTTTACTGGGATGGAAAAATGAAATGTGGGTGGGAACCGATGATGGCGGGACCGGTTATATCTATGTGTCGGAGAAATATTTTGAATTGATGAAGGACCTGGAAGCGCTTTATAACCTGAAGGCTACCCTTTTCCTGCTGGCCAACGCCAAAATGGAACTTAGAAAGATGGTTTTGGAGATCACTACCGGTTTTAAGGCGGAAGCTTCTAAATATTCCCTCATGGATGCGGCAGAGAGCGAGCGCTCCTTAAGCTCGGCCCGGGCTCGCTACCAGCTCTATACCCTGCAAAGATACGTTAGTTCCTACAACAATAAAATATATGAAGAATTGAGGGCCCAGGCCCGGCGCGAAGCCATTGATGAGGCCGAAAGTGACGGCTGGAACTGGCTAAACAGGATAGTTACCTTTGGTCTGGGCAGTGCCATGAGCAACGATATTGATGCGCGCTACAACCGCAAGATGGAGGCCATCGAACGCAAGCGCGCGGATTTCCAGGCGCGTATAGAAGCAAAATATGAAGCGGCTTTCGGCGGGATGAATTTTGACGCCGGCGATCCTTTTAGCAAGGATATCGGCGATCTGGTTAAAAACTTTACTTTCGACGGCACCAACGTGAATGTTGGGGATTCTAAATGGGACCTGGACGGCAATGTGGTGCTCGAGACCGATGTCCGCCTTACCGCTATGCAAAATCTTAGACGGATCTGGTATACCCTCCAGTTGGCCAAGGCCAAGCTTCGGAAAACGGTTTCCGAAATAGTTGGAGGTAGGGAGAGCGGCGGCGGTTTTGAAGCGGTGATCATGGGGGCAGTGGACAGCGCCGCAACCTTCGAAAAGCAGGCCTTCCAGACCCTGCACCGCCAGATGGCGAGCATTGTCTTTTCCCACAACAACATGATCGATTTCGGCCGTGCGGCGGATGAGGCAGATGAGGACTGGTGGATCTCCATGTTCTGCACCCCTATGTGGATCCTAGCTCCGGCCGGAGAGGCGCTGGCCGGCTATTTGGTGGACCAGGCACAAGCGCCCTACGATCAGGACGCGAATTTCAGATTAACGGAAGTGAATGTCCAGCAGGTCCTGGATCGGGTTTTTGAAGATATGAGCGACATTGTGCGGGATGTCCTTGATTCGGATGCGGAAGCGATCCGCTATATCAACCAGCTGGACGCGGAGATGTGGGGGGTGGTCGGGGAACTAAATGATACCACCGCTGTTATGACCGGCGATGATGATATCCAAAACCTCGACGAATCTATAGTTAGCGATCTGCGGGATAAGTTGGTCACCAAACAGAATCTGGCCCGTGCCATAGTCATCTTTTTGCGCGCCAAGTACAGCCTACGCGATATAGTAGCCAAGATAGTCCGTAAGGCCGACTTGTCAAATGAGCTCATCGGATCTGAAACCCTGAACGATTTGGGCGACAGTAAACGGCTGGCCTTTGAACTTAAGTTGCAAAATATGACCAACCGCATCCAGGAGCATAATAATCAGGTCGCCGAGAGCGTATCATTGAAAAAAGCGGGACTGAAATTCATTATGACCTTTGCGGCCATTATTCTGGCGGCAGCGGGGACGGTGGCAGGCGGTTTGGGAGCCATGGCGGCCATCAGCTTGTTCGCGGCTATGACGGCGCTGGGCTCTTCGGTCTCCGATCTAATATTCAACGCCACCCATCCGGTGGATGCCAGCAATTTTGACCAGGGACAGTTCTATGACAACCCTCAAGCCAAAGTGACCGGCACTCTGCTAATCGACACTTACAATAATCTCGATCAGCAGACCAGAGAACAAGTGGATAACCTCTCCTCCGATTCTCACCAGAGCATCGGGACCAATGGCGCCTGGAGCGGTTCGTTCTCCAACAGCCAGTGGGGACTGGATTCCGCTCTTTTGGGAGAAGTGAATTCGGCCATCCAAAAAATGCATAATATCCAAAAAATATTATTGATAATCGCCCAGACCCAGCAGGATATCAGGAATATCGTAATGGCTTCTACTTCCGGGGTCTCGACTTCCGACAATGCGGACCTGGTGCAGTCATCCCATCGCGCCGATGTGCAGAACCGGCAGGCGGCTTTTAAACTTAAACAGGAAATGATATCCGATGTTGTGGCGGCCAACAACCGCGCGGCGATGCAGGATGCCGCAATGGAAAAGGCCTGGATCTCGTTCGGCATCTCGATCGGTTCCGCGGTGGCGGGCGCGGTGGGTGGGGCTTTGAGCGAAGCCGGCTGGGTAGGCGGAATGATGGACGGGATGTTCTACGGCAGTTTGGCCAACGCAGTTATCAACCTAGCTTATTCCGCCAACGATGTCGCCCTCAACAACGGCGGCCTGGGCACGGAAGCAGCTATTCAAGAAATGATCGATGATACTTTCAGGGTGAACCGCCAGTCCCAACTTGGAGCCCTGGAACAGGCCGCGCATGACACGGTTTCGGGCGTGAGCACCGGTTTAGTGACCGATACCGGCAAGGGCAACGTGGCGGTGGATTCAGGGGCCTTTGCCCGGATTTCCCAACAACTGGAACAAATATTTAATTCCCAGGTCGCCCTGGCAACTATAGCCCAAGCCCAGATGCGGCAGAAAAAAATGGTAGCCCGCATTGTCGGCCAAGCCACGGCGCAGGAAGACGGCTTAAGCTTGGAGTCGGTATATCAGGCGCGGGATACCGCATTCCGGAATCTGGATATCTTGAAACAAAAAGTGCAGGAATATGCCGATCGCCAGAACCAGCTGAACCAACTACAGCGCCAGCTTTCTATGGCAATCGCCTCGGCGGTGATGCAGACGGTGAGCGCTTACATGAAGCTCGACGGCGGAGAAAGGTTGAGTGAGGCCCTAAACGATGCCTTTGGCGATGAGGCCACTATTACCATAACCGATGATCCGGTGGCTCAACAGCTTTTAACCGGCGGCAGTGAGACCTGGGACGGCAAGCTCGGGGTGGGGGATTTGGTGGGGGTGGCTTTAGATGTCGTCATGTCCGACAACTTTGCCCAGCTGATCGCCACCCAAATATACGACAATTTACTGGCACCCAGCCATAGCAGCAACAATTCAGGAAAACGGGTAGAAGGCGGCAAATCCGCCTCGCAAAATTCCATCGATTATTTCGAAAAAGCAGCTTGGAAGCTCGAAGTTGAGACCGGTGAGCTGGAGCTCGAAGCAGAAAAACTGGAGATCATCCAGCAGTTGGCCAGGGAATTCCAGAAGATCATGACCGCCCTGGTCAAGGACGGTTTGCACGGCTTGGGCAAGGTAAGACAGGAAGTCGACCCCCAAACCGCGGCTGTCGAAAATGCCGGAGACCTACAATCGGCCGAGACCGGCGGTCAAGCGGATATGGTCCTTGTCCCGGTTGAGACCACCGCCGGCCCCGACGTTCTGCTGCCTGCGGAATATACCCAAAAATACAGCGAGATAATGGCTCAAGCGGTCGGCAATCCTGAAGCCGCCGCGGCGCTGGTCAGACAACTGGCCGAACTCAACCGGGAAACTTTCTCGGCGCCCGAACAGCAGGAAGCCGCTCATGCCGCACTGCTTCTGGCCGCGCAGGATCTTAGCCAGAAGATCGAAGCTTCCAATATGCAGGCCTTGGGCCGGCAGGCGCTTTCTCCCAATGCCGCCCCGCAGGAAAAGGCCTTGGCCTTGGGGACGATCGCTGCGGCAGCGGAAAACAATCCGCAGGTTCGCGCCCAGTTCGAACAGATCGTACAAGAAGCCGCACTTCAATTGGCTCAAGGCGAGCTTACCTCGGAATCCGCCCAGCAATTATTTGCCGTGGCGGCCGAGTTCCGCGGCGCCAAAGAAATTCTGACCGAAACCCTGCCATCCGCAGTTTTATTGGCCACCGCTGAAGCGCCTGCCGAAGGACAGGCCGAACCGGCCAGTCCGATAATGAGAGCCATCAGTCAAATGAAGGATGATATTGAAGTAGCCAGACAGATCGCCGATGAGGGTGGACGTCCCGACCTGGGGCTGGTAAGGCAGGATGTTTTAAAGCTGGCGCAACTTCTTCCTCAACAGGAAGCCGGATTAAATCTGCAGGTCATCCATGACAATGTCGAAAGTTACACCCCGGAGCAATTGCTGGTGGTGCTTGAGCAGATAAAAGACAGCGCCGCGGCCGAAAAGATCACGCTATCGGCCAATGAACGCTCCTTGCTCGATTCCGCGATACAGGGGCTTAAAAATATCCAGACCCAGGCCGCGCCGTCTTCTTTTGCCACCAATTTCTTGCAGAAAGTTAAAAGCCCGCAAGGAACGGCCGAAGACCTGATCGGCATTTTCCAGGCTGGGACCGAGGAAGAGAGAATATCGTCGCTGGCCAAGATCAGACAGACTATCTTTTTAAATGATGGCACAGTAGCGCTGGATCCCGCTCTTCAACCGCGGCTGGTTGAGTTCCTGGTTTTCGTGGCCGGCAATTCCCAAAATTCGCAGATCAGGCAGGAAGCGCAGGCTATGCTTGAACAGTTACAGCAAAGCGCGCCGCAAACCGATGGGACTGAGTTGGAAGCTCCGCAATTAACTTCCCAACCGACGGTTTCACTGAATGATGGACAAGTTGAAGCTAGTCGGCTGTCGGTATTGTTGGATACTACACCGGGAAGAACACAGACCACTGAACACCGAACACAGAGTACAGTTGAGGGAATGCCCGACACCAGCGACCGCAGTGTTATCACCGATACCGCCGTGGCCTCGATCGGCGCCGGCACATCCCACCAACAGAGCGAAGAAGAGCGTAGGGAGCGGCCAGAACCGGATGACCAACCCGCTTTTGACCCGATCTTCGGCGGGATCAACGCCCACGAAAGAGTCATCGATCGCCATCACAAGCAAGTGGACTCCGCCGCTCTAGCATAATATAATAGGCCCCGTGGATAAAGACCAGATCTGTACCTTGATCGGGACCAACGTATTTGAAGAAAAATTCAAGGAAGATATAACCGAAGAGTTGTTTTTCGGCTTTCCGCTCAAGCCCATATTGGAAGCCGAAGAATTGCTACAAGATCCCGCCCAAAAATCCATCGCTTATCTCTCTATGGAATTCGGGCTAGCCCCCAGCGTCTACAATACCTTCCTGACCAAACGCGAGATCGCAGAGGAAAATTATCTCCGCCACCACCAGGTCTTCTCCAATATGCGGGCCATGGACTATTACCACGTCCTGCCGCTCGAAAAACTGCTGGACATCCCCATCTATTCCGGGGGATTAGGGGTGCTGGCGGGCGACGCCTTGAAATCATCCGCCGATCTTAAGCTTTCGCTCGTGGGGGTGGGGATACTCTGGAATAAAGGTTATTTTAAGCAGAACTTTTGGTTCAGGGAAGGACAGATCCCCGAAGAGCTCCGCTGGGATCCTTTCACTTATCCCGGCCTGGTCCCGCTCGATAAATTCGTTAAGCTTCGCTTGAACGGCGAGGAACTAAAGCTCAAGATCTGGAAATATTATGTTTTCAGCCAGGATAAGGCCTCGGTCACGCCGCTTCTGCTTTTGGACTCCAATTTGCCTGATAACCCGGAGTATATGCGAAAACTTACCGACCAGCTCTACCGCTCCGACAACGCCTGGTGGAAGATCATGCAAAGGGCAATCTTAGGAATAGGGGGACTGCGGGCGCTTGAAGCGCTGGGATATTCCATCGACAAATATCATCTCAATGAGGGCCACGCCGCGCTGGCTTTTTTGGAGAGGTCAGAAAAAAGTTTTGCCTACACTTGCCATACCCCGGTTGAAGCGGGGCATGATCGCTTCTCCATCCACGACTTGGCGCAGGTCCTTAACCCGCAGCAGATCGCTCTTGCCAAGAAGTTCGGGGCGGAAAGTGGGGAAGTGATAAACCTTACGCTTTTAGCCATGAACACTTCTTCCAAGGTGAACGCGGTCGCCAAAAAGCACGGCGAGATCACCCGCCTGCAGTTCCCCTCCCACCGGGATAAGATCCAGAGCATCACCAACGGCGTGCATACCTTTACCTGGATATCCGATCCCATTGCAAAGGTGCTGGATAAATACCAAAAACAGATCGGCAATTGGCGCAAGGATCCCACGCTTTTAAGCCAAGTGATATCGCTTAAAGAGGACCGGGATTTTCGCCAAGCCCTATGGAAAGCCCACCAGGAAAACAAGAAATCCCTGGCCGATTTCCTGCGGCATTGGCATTTCGATCCGCAGTGTTTCACTTTGGCCTGGGCCCGGCGCATCGCCAACTACAAGCGGCCCAGTTTGCTCCTGCAAGATTGCGAACGCCTGCTCCGCCTATCGAGAAAAGTGGGTCCCATCCAGATCGTTTTTGCCGGCAAAGCCCATCCCCAGGATAACCTGGGCTTTACTTATATCAACGAAATGTTATCCCGCATCGACAGCATGGAGGGGGACCGCAAGACCCTGCGCGTCACCTTCCTCGAAAATTACGACACCTATATCGCCAAACTTTTGACCAATTCCGTGGACGTGTGGCTCAACAATCCTCTGCCCCCCTTCGAGGCCTCGGGAACCTCCGGCATGAAAGCCATCCTTAACGGGGTTTTGCAACTATCGACCTTGGACGGCTGGGTGGTTGAGGCGGCCGAAGCCAATATCGGCCGCATCTTCGGCTATGTGCCGCCCGAGGGCTCGATCGGCAGTGAACGCGACCTCAAATTAAAAGAGGACGCCGACCTGCTGTACCGGGCGCTCGAGGACCTGCTCTCCATTTATTACCGCACCCGCTCCCGCCACGAGGCGGGAGAGCACTCCGAATGGGTGGATATGATGGTGAATTGCATAGCTCAAGCCGGGTATTTTAACACTCACCGAATGATTAAAGAGTACAGCCGCAATATTTGGAGTTAAAGACCTTAGCTTTGGGGAACCCGTTAAAGGTAGTGGCGGAAGCGCTGCTGTAGGCCCCGATGTTCTCTACGTATAAGAGATCATTGACGGCCAGGTCCGGCAGGTATTCGGCCGTCGAGACGGTGTCGAAAGCGTCGCAGGTAGGCCCCACTACTGCCGAAAGCTGTTTTTTACCCCGCTTTAAGGATTTGAAATGGTACGGGATGTGGTCGAAGACCACCCCGCTCAAGGTGCCGTAAACTCCATCATCTATATAGTAGACCATCTTATCATCGCGCCGCGCTTTGCCGACAATCGATACTACCAGGACGGCGGAAGTGGCAGCGATAAAACGGCCCGGTTCGGCCACGATCTCGATCTCTTTGGGGAACAGCCGGTCTATCTCCCGCCGCAATTTACCGGCCAGCTTCGTAAAGGAGATGACATTATCATCATAAGGCACCGGAAATCCCCCGCCGATGTTTAAAAGCTTCAACTGCCGACCTCGCGATTCCATTTCCGCAAAAATACTGGCCGAGGCCTCCAGCGCGTTTATGTAATTTTCTATATTGAGGCATTGGCTGCCCACATGGAAGCTCAATCCCTCGACCGAAAGCCCCATATTGAATGCCTGTTCAATAAGATTTGGGGCGTCGCCCGGCTCCACCCCGAATTTACTGGAAAGCTCCACCACCGATCCCACGTTGGCCACCTTGATGCGGCAGATAAGCCCGGCGTCGGGGCAGTGCTTTTTGATCTTTTTCAGCTCTTCGGGATTGTCATAGGTCATGAGCGTGCGGTGGCGCGCCATTTTCTTTAGAGTATTGATAGGTTTTATAGTATTGGCCATGATGATGCGATCGTAGATAAATGCGGGCAGGTCGCGAAGGTGCCTTTGGGGCACGGCGCGGAGAACGGCTTGATATTCTTGAAGCGAAGCCACGTCGTATCCGGCGTTAAGCTCAGCCAGGGTCTTGATTATTTCCGGTTCGGGATTGGCCTTGATCGCGTAATAAAGTCCTACCCGAGGTAGATGCTTCCGTAATGCCAGGTAATTTCTCTTGATAATGTCCTGATCGATCAAAAGCAGGGGAGTGCCGTGTTTGCGGGCCAGGTCTTTTAGCTCCATTTTTTCCCTTTCTGTGCCGGATAGCCCGAGATAAAATAAGCAACCAAACTGACGGCAAATAATATCAAAGGAATGCCCAGGGCATTGACCAGGGTTATTTGTCCGGCCGCCGCGCTGTATTGCTCCGACCAGAAACGCGGAAAAGCCGGCAGCAGCCCGGCCCGGGTAAGGAACAGCATCCCCTCATAAAAGATCGTGACCACGGCCGGCCAGATGAGCATTCCCGGCAGATAGTAAGGGAAGATAAAGGAAGTGGCCAATAAACTTAAAAGATAGAAAACAGAGAAGGGACTTTCGCCGCTGCCGGTAAAATATGCGGAAGCGGTGATAAGCAAGATGTCCAGCAGGGTAATAAAGACGGAAAGAAATATGCCTTCCGTCCGGGCTATGGCCTTTTGGGTTTTTAGATAATATTGGGTCAAAAGCGAATAACTGAACAAATATAGTCCCAGAAAGATGACGGCCTCCGCGCCCGGGGAAAAATATAATTTAAGTAAACTTAAAGCGGCAAGATAAACGAAAAAAAAGGCGCCCAGCGCCAGGCGGATGCCGTTGACCAGCAGCAAGCGGTTGATAAAGGGCGTATCCGACATGGGCCGCATTATCGCATAATGATGACTGGGGTGTCCACCTGGACCTGGGCGAAGAGGTATTTTATAACGCGGTTCTCTACTGCCACACAGCCGCGGGTGTTATCTTTTTTGGTGACAAAAGTGTAATTAGGGTTTAGGGTCTCCATAAAGTTCAGTTTGGAGGCCAGGCGAGTTTCCGCTCCGTGGATGCCGTACTGGCCCAAAAATCCCAGGAAAAGGGTGTAGCGGCTCCGGTCGTTTTTCGTATAGATGGTGAATTTTCCTTCCGGGGTCCAGCGATTATTGGCTCCCAGCGCCACCGGCACCGGGAAATTAAAGACCAATCCTCCCCATTTATCTCCTCGCACGATCAAACCCCGACGGCAAAAATAAAGGAGATGGTCTTTTTTGCTCACCACCAAAACATCTCCGTTGCTGAACCGGTCGGCGATCTCCTGCACCTTGCTTTCCAGGCCCTGCCTAACGACAAAATTGACCGTGGGGTCGAATGCCGGAACGTTAGACCAGGTCTTAAAAACGGCGATCCCGGACAAGATGAGGAGAAAACTGCACAGAATCAGGGTTGCTTTTTTCTTCATATCTATGATATTATCTCATAAAATCAATGGATTTACTAGAACAGGCCGTTTTAGTCGATGCCCGGCAGAGATTGAGATGGGGATTCGAACTGCGCTATGCAGTCGGGCTTCTGGGCGTAGTCGCCTTTTTTCTCTCTCTATTCGTAAACGGGCATCCTTTTTATAACCTTTCAGTCCTGGCGCTCTTTTTGCTGGGCTACAATGTATTGGCCCATCTTTTTTACGTCTCTTTTTATCGTCGGATGACCGTCCTTCAGCTGGCAGCCCTGCATATCGTATTACAGATTTTCGATATTGCGATCATTACGGTCCTTATCTATTATACCGGCCTGCTGGAGAGCCCCTACTGGTTCCTTTACCTGGTTTTGATCATCCTTTCGGGATTCGGATCGTTTTCCGCTTATTCTTACGCGGTCTTTTTTGTGGCCTTCTTTTCCATGCTCTTTTATCTGGGGCTTTTGATGGGAGCTTACGGAGGCGCACTGCCGCCCTACGGCGCAACTTTTACTTTAACTCCTCAGCAGTTGCTGCTTTCCATCTTCAACCGGGCCATTTACACCACTATCTCCTTTTTCCTTTTTGCCGTGACCTTGTTCTATTTTTCCAAGAACCTAAGCCGGCAGAAAGAAGCCCTGGCCGACCAGAACCGCCAGCTGCTGCAGCTTATCGACGAGCTTAAGGTGCTCAGCCAGATGAAGGATGAGCTTATCACCAATGTTTCGCACGAACTGCGCACTCCGCTCTCGATCGTTAAAGAGGGCTTGCTCATGGTGAGGGATGGATTGGCGGGGTCGGTGAACGAAAAACAACAGGAGTATTTGAACAATGCCAAAGACAGCATCGACCGGCTCACCCGCATCATTGCCAACCTGCTTAACATCGCCAAGTTGGAAAACCAATCGTTTGAGATCTTTCCCCAACCGGTGGACATTGCCAAGCTGGCCTGCAAGATCGCCGATAGTTTCCGCCCCAAGATGGAAAAAGCGGGCCTGACCTTCAGCTGCCGTCCGGAAAAGGACAAGATCTGGGCGCTGGCGGACGCAGATAAGATATACGAGGTCTTTTACAATTTGATAGAAGATTCCCTTAAATTCACTCCCCGCGGCGGCCGGGTAACCGTGGGGATCAAGGACAAGGGCGCCGAAGTTGAATGTTCAGTGGAAGATACCGGGATAGGAATCTTGCCGGAGGACCAGAAAAAGCTTTTCCAGAGATTTTCGCGCCTGAACCATGAGCCGGGGGTGAAGGGCATCGGGTTGGGGCTGGCGATCTGCAAGGGCATCGTCGAGCTCCACCGGGGACGGATCTGGGTGGAGAGCACGGCGGGGAAGGGCACCAAATTTTTCTTTACTCTTCCAAAAGGAGAGCAATCATGAGCGGCCAGAAAATATTGATAATCGAGGATGAAGAAGTGATCGCCAACATGCTGGCCGACCGCCTTAAGACCCAGGGATTTGAGGTAAAGATCAATCCCGGCGGGATGAGCGGCCTTAAGACCGCCAGGACCTGGAAGCCGGATCTTATCATCTTGGATATCATGCTTCCTGAAATGGACGGTTACAAAGTTTCTCGGTTATTGAAATTCGATGAAACCTATAAACATATACCCATCATCATGCTCACCGCGCGCACCCAGGAAGCCGATAAGCAAAAAGGCAAAGAGGCCGGGGCGGACGCTTATATAACCAAGCCCTATGAGCCGGATGAGCTGATGGCCAAGATCAAGGAATTACTGAAGGTCTAACTCCGAAAAGTTTTTGATAGATCTCCGGGTAGGCGTCTTTCCCGCCGATGGTCAACAGGGTCAAGGGCATTGCTCTTTTAGCTTGCCGGCACATTTCCCGCGTTATCCCCTGTATATCCCATTGGGCGTGTTTATCTTCTCGCAGACGGGAAATATGATAGAGTTCACGCGCATTGCATTTAAAAAGCGCCCTTTTCCGGTGGGCTCCGGTCAAGATGTAGGGAGCGGCCTGAGGAGCGCTTTTTAATATGGCTTGATAAGCTTCCTCGGTCTTTTTGATGATCGGTTCAAATTCCGAGCGACTTATGGCGGTGGGAATGGTCACTCCAAGCGATGGGTCGTATGCCTGCGCAGTGACGGTTGCCATCCGGTGCCGTTTCAATTGTCCAAAGCAGGCGGAAGAAACGACGAGCTCATAAGTCAGGTCGATGTATTCAAATTCCCGCAGGGTTGAATCATAGAATTTCATATTCTTTAAAGCGTTTTTGACGATCTTTTTTTGTTCATCCGCTTTCATTCTTTTTGACCTGTTCAGGCAATCTTCGTAAGGGAGATCGCTGGTAGAATGGAGGAGGGCGGCGATAAGCTTTTGGTCGGCGTCTTGGGTATGGTCGACCAGTTTAACTTCTTTTAGCTCGGTTTTTCCCTGTGCTCCGTGTTCTGTGGTCAAAGTTCTAAGCTCTAAATACGTATCCCTATCCAAAGCGTTGGCTTCCGTGAAAAGAATGATCGACGGAGCGATATCCTTGACCTGGTTGTACATTTCTCTTCCCAGTTCCCTGATCTCGGATAAGGGGTGGGAGGCGAAGCGGCGGAAAAGCAGTTCCAGATTGCGGGCGTTGAGGGTCATCCCCAACTGCGCGGGGGTGGAGAGCGTGGTCACATAGCGCGCATCCTCCGCTTCCACTTTATTTTCTATAAGCCGGCGATAAAGATCGTTCTGCGCCTTGACGGTCCCAAGGAACAAGTCGGACAGGCCTGCTTTCTCGATCTCCTCCGGGATGAAGACCACATCTTCGAGCACCTGGTAGCGCTGGGATTTTTCGGTATAGGAGCAGAGGCGGAATTTCTCGAGCTCTTCGAGCGCGAAGCGCGAGACCCCCAATATGTCGAAATTAAAGACCGCGTGCTCCGCCACGGAATGATGTCCCATCTTGAAGATGATGTTCTGGTTGGACTTGCGGGCTTTCTCGACCTCGCTGCGCGCGGCGGCTCTCAATTCATTGACCGGCCGGGGATCGCGGGAGATGCGGGCGTAAGAAGCGGACAGCACTTCGGGGGTGATGTCTTGGCGGTTGGTTTCCCCGCGTTTTAAGCCCTCAATGACCTCGGTATCCAGATTATAGCCGGCCAAAATGACTTTCATCGATTTTTATTGTAGCAGATTTTGTTCATCCCCAATAGTGGTCGGATGTCCATGGCCGGGGTACACCTTGGTTTCGGGAGGTAGTTTCAGGAGTTTCTTTAGAGAGTTCACCATTTCCGATTCGGAGCCGCCCGGCAGATCGGTGCGACCGTAATCTGCTCCGAACAAGGTGTCTCCCGTGAAGAGGACCTTTTCCTTTTCATTATACAGACAGATACCGCCTGGAGTGTGGCCGGGAGTTTCGTAAATGACAAATGTCAAATGACAAATGTCAAATGAGTCGTGGTCTTTTAATAAGCGATCAGCTTTCTTGCCGGTTGTGAGTTTCATCATGGCCTCATCTTTTTCCCCGATCCAGACCGGAGCGTTGAGCTTGAAGGCCTCGGTGACGTGGTCGTAGTGGCCGTGGGTTAATATTACGGCCTTGATCTTTAAGCCGCCGACCTCTTGGAGTATTTTTTCCGTCTCAAAACCCGGATCGATGACCAGGGCCTCATTATCATCGGAAACAATATAACAATTGGTCCGCAATTCGCCGACTTTTGTGGTCTTGATATTCATGATAATATTATAGCATGGCAGAAAAAATCCCGGGAAAACGCACCCGCAATATCTTCGATCCCAGAGCTACCCAGCCGTTCTCCATAAGCCGCTCCAAGCTGGAGCTTTTCACCGATTGTCCGCGCTGTTTTTACCTGGACCGGCGGCTGGGAGTGGGACGGCCCGACACTGCTCCTTATACTTTAAACTCTGCGGTAGATGCGCTGCTTAAGGCCGAGTTCGATCATTACCGGACAAAACAGGAAACCCACCCGCTGATGAAGGATTTCGGGATCAAAGCCGTGCCTTTCGACCACGACAAGATGAAAACCTGGCAGGAAAATTTCCAGGGAGTCCAATATTTTCATGTGGCGACCAATTTCATCGTGTTCGGAGCGGTGGACGATATCTGGGTGGAAGAAGACGGGACCCTGCATGTGGTGGATTATAAGTCCACCTGCACCGCCAAGGAGATCTCGCTTGAAGATGAATGGAAACAGGCCTATAAACGGCAGATGGAGATCTATCAATGGCTGCTGCGCCGCAACGAGTTTAAGGTATCGGACGTCGGCTATTTTGTTTTTGCCAACGCGCAGAATAATCTTAAGTCGTTTGAAGGGCGGCTGGAGTTTAAGATGCAGATCATTCCATACGAAGGCAAAGATGCCTGGGTTGAATCAACGGTGCTGAAAGCCCATGAATGCCTTATGAGCGATAATATCCCGGGGCCCAATCCGGGTTGTAAATACTGTAATTACCGCCAAGCGGCTGGATCTGTAGTATAATATCGCCGCAACCGAGGAGGTGATACGCATGATGTACGCAGGCATGGGGCAAGCCATGTTCTGGACCTCGCTTTTAGGAACTCTCCTGACCCTGGGTTTTGCCCATATTATCTGGGTGATATCCATCAAGGAAGCGCCTACCACCAAACTGATCGGCCAAATTTTAGCCATCTCCATAACCGTTATGATCGTTGTCCTATTTCTCTATGGAGGAGTGTACGGCGGTCTGATGGGGCGCGGAGGATACGGGATGCATGGCATGATGGGGCCGGGGATGATGGGCAAAGGCATGATGGGGCCGGAATACATGGACAAGATGATGAAAAGCCCGGAGATGAAGAAGTGGATGGAGGAGTACGGCCGGAAAAGGAAATAGGGATATCAGGGGATCAGGGAAGCTGGATCAGTAAGCCGGACGGTTGCTTGAATTTTTCAAGGAGTGCGGCCGGGGTCTGATTTGCATCAGGATTTTGGAGGGCTTTGTCTATCCAAAATGTTCCAATAATGTTGTAGAGCGGAGTATAAACAGCTCCGGCGATCCTCAACTCCCGCTCCCAAAGGTGAAAATTCGCAATATTCAGCAGGGCTGCTCCGCCGGGTTTCAGGACAGACAGCAGCTTCCTCACATATTTTTTAATATTCGGGGCATAAAAAGAGCTTCCCACCTGAGAATAAACCAGATCGAATTGAACGGAAAAAGCTTGATCTTCGAACATCCCGGTGAAGATCGGCACGGCAGAATTCGGTGGCGATAGTTCGGCAGTTAAATTTATACCATAGCCTGTTACCTGTTTGCCCAATTCCCTCAAGTGGCGCATAACCGCATAGATGGTGGTCGAGCGGCCGATCCCGGCATCCAACACGGTAACTTCCCTTCCTCTTATAAGCGAGACGACCTCGATCTGTGGACGCATTAAGTCCGGAGGGATAAAGTCCGGCATCATTACTTCATTTATCTCCCCGCCCGGCATCAAGGCTACCAGCCGCCTTTGTTCATCAAAGAAACAGAGCGTGGTCTTTCCCCGATCGACCCGATAATCCTGTTCGGAAATATCGCCCACCGAAGCTTGCCAATCTACTTCCTCCAAAAGCAGATAAAATAACCGGTCTCTTAATATTTCCAAATGAGGGGGGACCTGCAGAAAACGATGCTTGCCCAATTTGCAGCGTTCGCCCAAGATGGAAGCCAGGGTTTCGGTCTCCAGGCTGGATCTGATCGAGCAATCCACCTCTACATAGCTTTGCGGATCAAGCGGGCCATGGTAATTCACCACTTGAGAAAGCTTGCCGGCGCGGTGCAGGTTCATCAGCTCTTTATTATCCAGATGCCTTAAGCCAATTTGCCGGGGAGGGGGTGTGATGTCGATTTTTCTTAATTCAACGGCCATATAATTAATATCGTTTTTGCCGGTTGGAAATTTCATGGTAAAATGATTTATATGCGTTTAAAACCCTCCAAAATAATCTGTGTAGGGCTCAATTACCGCGATCATGCGGAAGAGCTCAAGATGGAGATCCCCGAATTCCCGCTGATCTTCCTGAAGCCGTCCACCAGCGTGATCGGCGACGGGGAAGAGATCATTTATCCCGATTGGATGACCCATGAGCTGCACTTTGAGGCGGAACTGGGGATCGTCATTAAGAAAGAAGCCCATCGGGTTAGCGAGGAGAAGGCGGCCGAATATATCGAGGGCTTCACCTGCGGCAACGATGTTACCGCGCGCGATCTCCAGCGTCTCGACGGCCAGTGGACCCGCGCCAAATCGTTCGATACTTTCTGCCCCTTAGGCCCCAAAGTCGTTTCGCTCGATCCCAGCCATCTGGACATCAAACTTTATCTGAACGACGAAATTAAGCAAGCCAGCAATACCCGGCAGATGATCTTTAAGCCCTTGCTTTTATTGTCGTTCATCTCCTCGGTCATGACGCTATTGCCGGGGGATGTGATACTCACGGGGACGCCTCCCGGGGTGGGGCCGATGGGGAAGGGGGATCAAGTGACCGTCGAGATCGAGGGCATTGGACGATTAAGTAATAAAATTGTATAATCCCGATAGATGACCAATCAGCCACTGCATGTTGCGATCGTCTGGCACATGCACCAGCCCTATTACAAGGACCTGGTGACCAATGAATTCATCCTTCCCTGGGTGCGCCTCCACGGCATAAAAGATTACTACGAGATGGCCGCTTTGCTGGATGACTATCCCAATTTCAAGTCCACCTACAATCTGGTGCCTTCCCTCCTCCTGCAGATCGAGGATTACGTAAATAACGGGGCCAAGGACCGGGCGCTTTTGCTTTCGGAAAAATCCCCCTCCGACCTATTGGAGGACGAGAAACTCTATATCCTCAAGAATTTTTTTATGGCCAACTGGGAAGTGATGATCAAACCCTTCCCCCGCTATCAGGATTTGCTCTTAAAGCGCGGCAGGTTTTCTTCCCCGGCAGAACTGGCCCGGGTGTCCCAGCGCATGACCAACCAGGAAATGCTCGACCTGCAGGTATGGTTTAACCTGACCTGGTTCGGATTCATATCGCGAAAAAATGATCCGGTGATCAGGGAGCTTTTTGCCAAAGGCCGCAATTTCTCCGCCGACGACAAACGGGCCCTGCTCGCCAAGCAGATCGAGGTCTTATCCCGCATCATTCCCAAACATAAGGAGCTAATGGACAAAGGACAGATCGAGATCACCACTACGCCTTTTTACCATCCCATCCTGCCGCTTTTATGCGATACCAACGCGGCCAAAGAGTCCCTGCCGCACATCAAACTGCCCGCCATCCGTTTTCGCCATCCCGAGGATGCCGAACAGCAGATCAGATCGGCGGTTGAATATTTTAAGGAAAAGTTCGGGGAACCGCCGGCGGGGATGTGGCCTTCGGAAGGCAGTGTAAGCGATGAGATGGCCCGGATCACTTCGGAGAACGGATTAAAGTGGATCGCCACCGATGAATCGGTGCTGGGATCGTCGCTTGGCCGGATGCTTTCCCCGGCGGAGCGCTGCCAACCGTACTTTATGGATTGGGAAGGCCGGCGGCTCGAGCTTATTTTCCGCAACCATTTCCTTTCCGACCAAATAGGGTTTGTCTATCAAAGGTGGCGGGCCAAGGACAGCGTGGATGATTTTATCAAGCACCTCCATGACATCCGCAACGCCCTGCCGGACGACGGCAAGAGATATCTGGTCTCCGTGATCCTGGACGGCGAGAACGCCTGGGAATATTACAAGGATGGAGGGGAAGATTTCCTGCGGGAGTTCCATAATCGTTTACAGAACACTCCGCATATCACGACCTGCCGGGTAAAGGATTTTTTGGCGGAAAACCCGCCGAATTATTATCTGCCGAAGCTTTTCTCGGCTTCGTGGATCAACAATAATTTCCGCATCTGGATCGGGCATGAAGAGGATAATGTTTCGTGGGATTATCTGGCAAGGGCCCGGGCGGCGCTCGAGGGATCCACGAACCAGACCGCCTGGCAGGAGCTCCATGTGGCGGAGGGTTCGGACTGGAACTGGTGGTACGGCGACGACCATTCGTCCGAGAACGACGAGGCCTTCGACGCGCTCTACCGCAAACATTTAAAAAATGTCTACCACCTGATCGGCAAAGAGCCGCCCAAGTATCTGGACCGGCCCATCAAGCGGCTTAAGGCCTTTAAGCCCACCCGCGAGCCGGTATACCTTATCGAGCCCGAGATCGACGGGCAGGTGACCAATTATTATGAGTGGCTCTCCGCTGGCTATTTTGACATTGAAAAAGCCAAAGGGGCCATGCACCAGATGGAGACCGTTCTCCATTCTTTCTATTACGGTTTCAGCCGCACGTCTCTTTATATCCGGCTGGATTGCGCCATAGGATTCACCGAGAATTGCCGGTCGCTCACCTTTGCCTTGCTCACCTACGCCCCGCACGAATTTAAGGCGGAAATATCTTTTTTAAACGGCGCAAGCTTGACGCTTTATAAGATGGAAGAAGGATCGGGCTGGGTCAAGGCCAAGGACCTGCCGACGCTGGGAGCCCGCAAGATCATCGAGTTTTCGGTGCCTTTTGAGGACCTTTCGGTCAAACCGGGGGAAGAGCTGCAGTTCGCGATCACCGTAAGCCACAGCGGCAACGAGCTCGAGCGCTGGCCGCGGGGCGGGGTGATCTGCCTCAAAGCCCCGACTTTAAGTTACGAAGCGGACCAATGGAGCTTATAGATGAAGAAAATTAATTTTCTGTTCGGGATCCATTGCCATCAGCCGGTGGGCAACTTCGAGCACGTTTTCGATCAGGCCTACCGGGATTGCTATCGGCCGTTCATCGAGACCCTTGATCGGCATCCGCGCATCAAATTCGCGGCCCATTGGAGCGGCATCCTCTACGACTGGTTCCTCAATAAACACCCCGAGTTCATCGACCTTTTGGGTAAGCTAGTAAAGCGCGGCCAGATGGAACTGATGACCGCCGGCTACTACGAGCCCATCCTGCCCATCATTCCCGATGCCGATAAAGTCGGTCAGATCAAGATGCAGAGCGAGTTTATTAAATCCAAGTTCAAATCCTCGCCGCGGGGGCTGTGGCTAACGGAGCGCATCTGGGAGCCCTCCCTTCCCAAGATCTTAAGCGAGACCGGGGTGGAATACGTGACGGTTGACGATTACCATTTCTTTTCGGCCGGTCTTTTGCCCGAGGAACTTTTCGGCTATTACCTGACCGAGGACCAGGGAGTAACGCTCAAAGTTTTCCCCATCAATAAAAAATTGAGATATCTGATACCCTTTAAGCTTCCCGAAGAGACCATCAATTATCTGCGTTCTGAAGCCAGCGATGATCCCAGCCGGGCCGCGATACTGGCGGATGACGGCGAAAAGTTCGGGATGTGGCCGGGCACCCACCAGTGGGTCTTCAAGGAAAATTATCTGGAGAATTTGCTTTCTAAGATCGAAGCCAACCTGGACTGGATCCGGCCTATGACCTTTGCCGAATATCTGGATGAATACCCGGCCCAAGGCCGCGTTTATCTGCCCACCGCTTCGTATTTTGAGATGATGGAATGGGCTTTGCCCACCCGAGCCGGTTTAAAGTTCGCGCGGCTGATGCAGGAGATCGAAAGGACCGGCCGGGCCGAAGAATATAAACAGTTCTTTAAGGGCGGATTTTTCCGCAACTTTTTCGTTAAATACGAAGAAGCCAACAATATGCACAAGAAAATGCTGCAGGTTTCTTCTAAACTGCAGACCATTAAAAAAAGCCCGTCCAGTGGAGAAAGACAGGACTTGATCGAAGCCGCCCAGCGCGACCTATACCAGGGGCAGTGCAACTGCGCCTACTGGCACGGGGTCTTTGGCGGCTTGTATCTGGGCAATCTGCGCCACGCGGTCTACGAGCACCTGATAAAGGCGGAGGACGCTTTACAGAAGATCCAGCGGGGAAATAAGAAGTTCACCGAAGTCGTAGTCACAGATTTTGATAAGGACGGAGCAGAAGAGGTCTTGATGGCCAACGATCTCCTTAACCTATTTTTCTCCCCCCGGCAGGGCGGGGGACTTTTTGAGATAGATTACAAGCCCCAGGCCTTTAACTTGGCCAACACCTTGACCCGCCGGGAAGAGGCCTATCACCAAAAGATCCGTGAGACCCCTCCCCATAACCTGGCGGTCACCACGACCGGCACCGCCAGCATCCACGATGTGGTAAGGGTCAAGGAAGCCGGCATCCAAAAGTACCTGGTCTACGATAATTACCGCAAGGTCTCGCTGTTGGACCACTTCTTTCCTCTGGATATCTCTTTGGATAAGGTGGAACGATCCGACTATCAGGAAATGGGGGATTTCATCGGCGCCGAGTACGGGTTTTTCCCTCACCGCAAAAGCGAAGAGGCCAAGGTCACTTTTTCGCGCGTCGGACGGGTTGGGAACCAGCCGGTAGCCCTGGCAAAAAGTGTTTCGCTCTTTTCCGGGGCCAGCATCGCGCATCTCGAATACGAGATCATCAATCAATCGGATCTGCCGCTTTCGACCATCTTCGGACTGGAGTTCAACTTGACGCTTTTGGCGGGGGACGCGCCGGACCGCTATTATTCGATCCCCGGCAAAAAACTGGCGGAACCGAAACTCCAAAGCCGCGGCGAGGTGTCCGCGATTTCAGAAGTAAAGTTGATTGACGGCTGGAAGGGCTTTAGTGTATCATTGGGCCTGGAAAAGATAGGGGATTTTTGGCGTTATCCTCAAGAAACCGTATCCCAATCCGAGGGCGGGTTCGAGAGGACTTTTCAGGGCTCGGTGATCTTGTTCTTGTGGAAATTATCGCTTCCGCCCAACGCCAAATGGACCAATAAGATCGTCTTCAAGATCGAGGAAGGGGTTTAAAACATGCCGGAATTACGCAAGTGTCCCATCACTGACCGCTGGGTGGTGATCTCGACCGAACGAGGCCGCCGCCCCACGGATTTTTCCGCTCCCTCCGCCGCCGGGGCTGCGGATGACGCCAGCAAATGCCCGCTCTGCGAGGGCAAGGAAGATAAGACCCCGCATGAGATCGTGGCCTGGCGCCGCACCGATTCCCAGCCCGACAAGCCCGGCTGGCAGGTAAGGGTGATCCCCAACAAATTCCCGGCGCTGGTGATCGAAGGGGACGTCAACCGTTCGGGCATGGGTATCTTCGACATGATGAGCGGCATCGGCGCGCACGAAGTGATCGTCGAAACCCCCAACCATAACGTGACCCTGGCGGACATGCCGGAAGAATCGATCGAAAAACTGCTTTGGGCCTATAAACAGCGGATCACCGATCTCGAGAAGGACAAGCGCTTCCGCTATGTGCTGATCTTCAAGAATTACGGCAGCGCCGCCGGGGCTTCGCTTTCGCATGCCCACTCCCAGCTCATTGCCACGCCCATCACCCCGCGCTATGTGAAGATGGAGCTGCACAACAGCCGGGTGTATTTTCAAGAGAAGGAGCGCTGTCTGTTCTGCGACATGATCAGGCAGGAGCTGGGGCAGGGCGAGCGGCTGATCTATGAGAACGAATATTTCGTGGTCTTCGCTCCTTTTGCTTCGCGCTTCCCCTTTGAGAACTGGATCTTTCCCCGCCGCCACCACGCCGGCTTCCAGGACATGCCGGACGAAGAACGGGCCCAGCTGGCGCGCTGCATGAAAGACGTATTGACCCGCTTAAAAAAGACCTTAAACGACCCGCCCTTCAATTATGTTCTGCATACCGCGCCCAACGCCGTGCCCCGGCCGGGCAAACCCGATTATTGGGGCACCATCAGCTACGATTATCACTGGCACATCGAGATCATCCCGCGTCTCACCAAACAGGCGGGATTCGAGTGGGGTTCGGGCCTGTATATCAATCCCACCTCACCCGAGGAAGCCGCCAAGTACCTAAGAGAGATCATGTAGATCTCCAGGAGGTTTATGAACCATGCCGCCCAGGAAAAAAGCTGCCGTCCCTAAAAAAAGAGCAGTCGTTTTAAAGCCCCGCCGTAAAAAGATGGAAGCGCCGCAAGCGCAGGTCCGGCCCGCCGAAGATATGGCGGAAGAGGCAAAATTCTACACCGGGCCGGTGATGCAGAAGTTCGAGGAAGCCCGGGGCTTTGAGTTTCCCCAGGGCTACGGCGACAACCGCATCACCATCATGGTGCGCGATCCCTACTGGATCTACGCTTACTGGGAGCTCAACCTGGGGAAGATCGATCAGATCCGCCGGGACCTCAAAGAAAAATTCTCTCAAGCCAGATTGATCTTAAGGGTTTACGACACCGGCAACTGGAGCTTTTTTGATATCGGGGTGAACAGCGGCGCCCAGAACTGGTACATCAACGTAGGCCGTCCCAACACTGCTTTCTGCGTGGATATAGGATTCTTGACCCCAGATGGGACCTTTATCGCTGCGGCCCGCAGCAATGTGGTGACCACTCCGCGCGACCGGATGTCGGAGGTGATCGACGAAGAATGGATGATCCCAGATTGGGAGCGGATGTATGGATTATCCGGAGGGTTCGGGGTCGGCAAGGGCTCATTGGAAATAAGGGAAATGATAGAAAAAAGGATGCTGCATCAGGTCACCTCTCCCGGAGTTTCTTCGCTTTTCTCGCCGACCAGGCCCGCTGTGCCACGTCCTTTTTGGCTTACCGCCAACTGTGAACTGATCGTCTTCGGGGCCACCGAGCCCACAGCTAATGTCACTGTTCAAGGCCATCCCATCAAACTGCGGGAGGATGGTTCTTTTTCATTGAGATTTTCGCTTCCCGACGGGCAGCACACTATCCCGATCGAGGCGGTCCGGGATGATGGGGCTGAAAAACGCCGGGTAACTCCCATCGTGGAGAGAAGAACCGAATAATTGCTCATCGACCTCAAGTCCCTGAATTTAGCCGAGTTACAGGAGATCATCCCCGGATTTAAAGGCCGCGAGGTCTTTCGCTTTATCCACCGGCATTTAAAAGAAAAAATAGATGATCTGACCTGTATTTCGCTTTCCGAGCGGGAACAGCTGGCCGAAAAATATTTTATCTCCAAACTTGAAATCCAAAAAATCTCAAACGAGAAAGAAGCCGACAAGGTCGCCTTTAAATTGTCCGACGACAAACTCATCGAAACGGTGAGTTTAAAAGATAAAGAGAACCGCGTGACGTTGTGCGTTTCTTCGCAGGTGGGCTGTCCCGTGCAATGCCTTTTCTGCGCCACGGGGAAGATGGGTTTTAAGAGAAATCTTACAGTTTCAGAGATCCTCTCCCAGGTCTATCATTTTGCCCAAGGGGAAAATATCTCCAATATCGTTTTTATGGGAATGGGGGAGCCCTTCTTGAATTTTGATAATGTTTTAGCCGCGGCCAGGATATTGAACCACCCGCTGGGGCAGAACATTGCCGCCCGCAAGATCACCATCTCAACTGTCGGCATCCTCTCGGGTATAAAGAAACTGGCGGAGACCCCAGAGCAATTCCGCCTGGCCTGGTCGCTTATCGCCCCCAATGACGGTGCCCGGGGTAAATTGATACCGTCAAAATACAATGAGCCGATCGACAAGATAGTCACCGCGCTTCGGGAATATCAAAGGACTACCAGACGCAGAGTGACCCTTGAATATGTGGTTTTAAAAGATAAGAACGATTCAGAAAAGGACGCCGCTCAATTGGTAAAAATTGCCAAACAATTGGACAGCCATGTCAATTTGATCCCTTATAATCCGGTCAAGGATTCATTTTATATGGAAGGGAATAAAGGGGCGCTCTTCTCGTATCTTAAGAAAGCCGGGATCAACGTTACCATCCGCCAAAGCCGGGGAAGAAAGATCTCGGCTGCCTGCGGGCAGTTGGCGGGATTAAATGAGTGAAATTCCATCCTTATAGTGAAGATAAATATGCATAAAGCTCATGAAATCATCAACTATAAGGAAATTAGCTCCTTTCTCAATAAATAGGCCTACCGCCCTCCGGTCTTCAAATCGTGAATTACGAGGCTGGCTTCATTTTTCTCCGAAAATCAAACCAGCGGATGGCATTGATGTCAAGGAGACTCTTAAACCTGTCAATTTATCCCCAGAACGAAAACGGGGTTTAGGGTGGGGATTTCATGCTTCCTTTATGGCCCTGGCTTTGTTTGCGGTCGAGTGCGGCCAAGCAAAACAGAAAGAAGTTAAAGATCAACCTTGTCTTCCATCGCCTACGGTTGTCCTTCCCCCTCCAGTTGTCGAGTCCAATTTTGTTTCACCAACACTTAAACAAGCCGTAGAGAGCCAGTTTGGCCAGCTTCAGTTGGAGTCGGACTTCATTCTGGATCCATCCCTGGCAGGAGATAAACCGACGGTACTGCAAAAAGTTAAAAAAGTCGGCTTGCTTCTTCAATTTGCCTCGCCCGAACTTAAGAAAGATAAAGAGGTAGTCATGGCGGCGGTAAAACAAGATGGGATGGCCCTTCAATTTGCAGATTTTACATTAAGAGGGGACGATGAAATTGCCCTGGCGGCGGTCCGACAAAATTGGAACGCAATATCGCTGGTGCACTCATTAAATATTCGTAACGAGGATTTGATCGCATCAACTCGGGAATTTGGCCATGTGATTCCGCGGAGGACCAGGGAATATCTGAAACAATTGAATATCGAGCAACTTTGCAGAAACACTTGGTACGGTGACGGCGATTGTTCAAAACAATATGTAGAGGATGACGAGGTCATAAAGGAAATAATCATTAACCGCATCATGCTCCGAAGAGATGCCCGGCCGGTGGCAGTAGCTGTTTTCCCCAAAGCGGACTGGAACGGTGCCTTTAGATCGGATAGTTCCTGGGGCAACGCCCATCGTTATATAGAACAGATGATCAAAGCAGGTTATCGGGTGCTTTATTATGAGGCAAACACAGAAAATGATCTATATGCTGCCATTCGAGAAAGTGGAGGACCAGAAAAAATATCATTATTGGTGATCGGCGGCCATGGTTATCCAGGGGGCATTTCATTTGGCGGGTATGTTCGGGAAATTGACGGATTGGGGTTCAATGACATGGATCAAATGCGGGAATTGGCGGATTTATTCTCGGAAGAATGCGTGGTAATTCTGGACAGCTGTTCAACTGGGGCAGGCCAAAATAATATCGCCCGGCAGCTAGGCCATGCCTTGCCGAAATGCGGCATCTTTGCGCCGAAGATGGATTGCGAAGGATTTGGATTCAGGTTTAACGAAAATCAAAGAGTGATAGGAGCTGCGCATTGCTGCAAAGTGACCTTGCCCGAGGGCGGCTGGGAATTCTCCTGCGATGAAAGATATACAACCATAGTTAATCGATAGCAATCCTCATGGGCGATCCGCGGGCAGTTGGCGGGTCATTCCGCCGAATAAACAAAATCCATTATGGCTCTGAAGGGATTCCCGGGAGCATCTCCCAGTGGAGTAGAAAGCAATGCTGCAGAACTGATGCGGTGATCATTTCCGGTATCATCCGAAGTATTGTATGATAGATCAAGCCGCACGATCGCACCTTGGGGTGGAACGCCGGCCAGAGTGAGTTGGCGAAAGGTACATCTTACCGCCGCTCTTAAGGTTCTATCGGGAAAATCAGCTTTATAATATAATTGCTTCAGGTCGCAATTAAAGTTGATCGCAAGGGAATGAACCTTCATTTCTACCATGGCTCGACAAATATGCCGATCTATTTCATAGGTCTGTTCCCGCCCTGCCACTCCCAGCACTCCGCTTTCAAAATCAAGATTTAATTTGGCACCATTCGTTTGCTGGGCAAGGTTTCTGATCTGTCGTTCCAGTTTATGCAGGCCGATCAATGGCCGGTTGCTAGCTGTTGCGACCACCAGTATCCTTTGGTTAAGAAGTGATAATCCGGTTTTTAATATCCCCATGGCCCTCCTTCCTCTACCACTGAAAATATTTTCACTATAGCTCCGCGTGGGATACTGGGTGATCGGGCCAATAAAGCGAAAGCTCTGATTTGATTCAGATCGAGCAAGTCTAAAGTGAGATGGGAAAGAACTATCGAAATATGATTTCCCTCGGGCGGCAAACCATGCATAGAAAGATGGCGCAATACGCACCTTACCGTTGCTTTTAATATCCGGTCCGGTATGACAGCACCCTTGCCCGGGGTCCCATTCATGTCGATCAATATGGAATCGATTCCCCGTTTTTGCATTACATTGCAAATTGCCTGATTTATTTCGAAAGGTTTTACTATCCCCCAAACTTTTGCCTCGCGATTTATGAAATTAAAGAGCAGATCGGCGCCGGGGCATTGACCGGCCATCCGCTTAGACGCACGGGCTAATCCATATAATCCAGAAAGACGCTTTTTACCGGAAACGACCGACCCAACTCTTTTAAGAAATAGGGAACCCTGTGTCAATGTTATTCCCATGATTCACCTCACCACAATTATCTATTTGAGCCATCAATAATTTCACTCTATTTATGATATAATTTTGTCGATGCAAAAAGGATACCTGGCGCTGGTGCTTCACGCGCACTTGCCTTACGTCCGCCATCCGGAACATGAGGATTTTCTGGAGGAGGATTGGTTCTTTGAGGCGGTGACCGAGACCTATATCCCCCTGCTTAACCTGTTCGAAAACCTGACGCGGGACGGGGTGGACTTCCGCCTTACCATGTCCATCACCCCGACCTTAGGCGCTATGTTCACCGACGAGCTTTTGCAGAACCGCTACCTCCATCATATAGAAAAATTGATCGAGCTTTCTTATAAAGAGATCGATCGCACCCGCTGGGAGCCGGCCTTCAACCACCTGGCCCGCATGTATAACCACCGGTTCAACCTGGCGCGGACGGCCTTTGCCGAGACCTACGGCAAGAACTTGATCAACGGCTTTAAGAAATTCCAGGATATGGGGAAACTGGAGATCATCACCTGCGGCGCGACGCACGGTTTTCTACCCTTAATGGAGATCTCCCGCAATGCTGTCCGCGCCCAGGTGAAGGTCGCCTGCTCGCACTATGAGAAGCTTTTTGGCAGGAGGCCGCGGGGCATCTGGCTGCCCGAATGCGGCTTCCAGCCGGGAGACGACCAGATATTGAAAGAGGAAGGTCTGCGTTTCTTTTTGGTCGACACCCACGGCATCCTCCACGGCTCGCCCCGCCCCAAGTTCGGCGTATTTGCCCCGGTCTATACTAAAACGGGAGTAGCGGCTTTTGGGCGCGACATGGAAAGCAGTAAGGCGGTGTGGTCGGCGGTGGAGGGCTATCCCGGGGATTATAATTACCGCGAGTTCTACCGCGATATCGGCTTCGACCTGGATTATGATTACATCCGTCCCTATATCCATTGCGACGGCACCCGCATCAACACCGGCATAAAATATTTTAAGATCACTGGGATAACCAATCATAAGGAACCCTACGACCCGCACTGGGCCTGGGAAAAGGCCGCCGAACACGCCGGCAATTTTCTCTTTAACCGGCAAAAGCAGGCGGAGTTCCTTTCAGATTGGATGGGGCAGGACCCCGTCATCGTTTCGCCCTACGACGCCGAACTTTTCGGGCACTGGTGGTACGAGGGGCCGCAATTTTTGGAGGTCTTGCTCCGCAAGATCCACCACGACCAGGATACCATAAAGACCATAACCTTAATGGAATATCTGGAGCGGCATCCCCGCAACCAGGTGATCACGCCCTCGCTTTCTTCGTGGGGCTACAAGGGCTACGCCGAGGTGTGGCTTGAAGGCAGCAATGATTGGATCTACCGGCACCTGCACAAGGCCGCCGAGCGCATGGTGGAGCTGGCAGGAAAATTCCCCAACCGCAACGGCGATCTAAAACGGGCGCTCAACCAGTGCGCGCGCGAGCTTTTGCTGGCGCAATCGTCGGACTGGGCTTTTATCATGAAGACCGGGACCATGGTGCCTTATGCCGTCAAGCGCTTTAAAGACCATATCGAACGCTTCACTTGCCTGTACGATTCCATCCTCGGCAACCGGATCGACGAACCGTATCTTTCGGATCTCGAAGGCAAGGATAATATCTTTCCGGAGATCGATTATATGGTGTATAAGTCATGAAGGCGGTTGTTCTGGCGGGCGGATTGGGGACGCGTCTGCATCCTCTGACCATCAATGTCCCCAAACCCATGGTGCCGGTGGCCAACCGACCGTTGATGGAATATACCATTGAGCTTTTGGCCAAACACGGCTTTAAGGACATTGTCGTCCTGCTTTACCATCAACCGCATATCATCAAGGCGCATTTCGGCGAGGGGAAGGAATTCGGGGTCAAGCTCACCTATATCGAAGCCCAGGAAAATTACGGCACCGCCGGGGCGGTGAAATTTGCCGCGGGCGACTTTAAAGAGCCGTTTTTGGTGATCAGCGCGGATCTGGTGACCAACTTTGACCTCAATAAAGTCGTGGATTTCCATAAAGCCAAAAAGTCGGACCTGACCGTGGTGCTTACCCGGGTGGAAAACCCCCTGCCTTACGGCATCGTCATCACCCATAAAGACGGCCGCATCAAGCACTTTTTGGAAAAGCCGGCCTCCAGCGAAGTTTTCTCCGACACCATAAATTCCGGCATTTACCTGGTCGATCCCCGCGTCCTCCGGTATATCCCGGCGGAGAAGGAATTCGATTTTAGCAACGATCTTTTCCCGCGCCTGCTCGAAGAAAAAGAAAAGCTTTACGGCTTTGTGGCCGAGGGATTGTGGCGGGACATCGGCAACTTAGAGGAATACGGCAGGGTGCAGGCCGAGATCTTGCGGGACGTGCCCGCTATAGTTGAGAAAAGCGCCAAGGTGGCCAAGTCGGCCCGCGTCGAAGGCATGGGAATGATCGGAGAGAACACGATCGTGGCGGACAACGCCACCCTTATCAACAGCGTGGTGGGCCCCAACTGCCGGATCGGCCGTGGCGCCTATCTGCGGGAATGCGTGATCTGGGAAAATACCGGCGTCGGCACTGAAGCGCGCCTGGAACGGTCCATTGTTGGAAACCGTTGCCAGATCGGGGACCGAGCTTACCTTGAGGAATATTCGGTGGTAGCCGACGAAGTAAGGATCGGCAAAGACGCGACGCTTCGTCCGCACGTTAAGATCTGGCCGGGGAAGATCATCGAGGAGGGCTCGACCGTCTCGCGCAGTATGGTGCTCCGTGAACGCTTTCCCAAGACCATTTTCGGACCTTTCGGGGTGACGGGGCTGATCAACATCGAGCTTACCCCGGAATTTGCCGCCACCTTAGGCGTTTCTTATGGGGCGTTGCTTGGCCCGGGCTCCCTCATCACCGCTTCGCGCGATTCCCACAAGGCCTCGCGCATGATCTATCGCGCCCTGCTTTCGGGAGTGCTTTCGGCGGGGGTGAACGTTTCCGACCTCGAGATGAACGCCATCCCCGTAACCCGCTACGAGCTTAAAGCACTCAAGAGCAAAGGCGGATTCCACGTGCGCAAGTCGCCGTATGATCCGGAAGTGATCGATATCAAGTTCTTCGGCGACGACGGGATGGACCTTTCTTCGCTGAACGAAAAAAGGATCGAACGTTTATTTTTCGGCGAGGATTTCAAGCGGCTCTGCGCGGAATGTGTGGGAGAGCTTTCGTTCCCCTTTCACCGGGTGGCGGAGCAATATAAGGAAGGCGTACTGCATCATATAAACACCGATCTGATCCGCAGTAAAAAGTGCAAGATCGTGATCGACTATGCCTATGGCTCGGCTTCCCAGCTTTTTCCTAATATTTTAGGAGAGCTGGGCTGTGAAGTGGTAGCGCTCAACGCCCACATCGACGAGACCAAGATCACCAAGAACAAGGAAATGTTCGAGCATGCGCTCAAACAGCTTTCTTCGATCGTTAAATCGCTCGAGGCGGACCTGGGGATCATGTTCGACACCGGGGCGGAGAAGATATTCCTCTGCGATGAAAAAGGGAATATCTTGAGCGGAGATGAGGCCCTGGGGGTGATCGCTTCGCTCATTTTCTCCACCCAAAAGAACGCCACCATAGCTGTGCCGGTGAGCGCTTCGGCCTCGCTTGAAAAAATCGCTAAAAGATACAATGGGCGGATACTGCGCACCAAGACCTCCTCGCGCCACATGATGGAGGTGGCCACTCGTCCGGAAGTGAAGTTCGTGGGAGAAAGAGTGGGGGGCTATATCTTCCCGGAATTCCAGCCGCACTTCGATGCCATGTTCTCGGTGGTAAAACTGCTCGAGCTTTTGGATAAAAAAGATAAGAACATTTCGGAGATCGAAGCGGAACTGCCGCCCTCGGGCGTGGTGAAGAAAGATATCTCCTGCCCGCCGGAGCTTAAGGGCCGCGTGGTGAGGACCCTAGCGGAGGAGCTGAAGGACGAAGAAGTAGAGCTTATCGACGGTATCAAGGTCTATCACGGCGATAGCTGGGCCCTGGTTTTGCCGGACCCGGTGCGACCGGTGATCGAACTTTTTGCCGAAGCCGAATCCGAAAAAGCCGCCCGCAAGATGCTGTCCGATTACACCAAGCGGATCGACGAGATAATCGGATGAAGATACTTTACGTCTCATCGGAAGTGGTGCCTTATGCCAAAACGGGTGGACTGGCGGATGTGGCGGGGGCGCTTCCCCAAGCGTTAGCCGCTCTGGGCCACGAAGTAGTGGTAGCGATGCCCAAATACCGCATGGTGGATGAGAAGAAATTCGGCCTGGAGAAATTGAACGACGAGCTCTATCGCGCTAAAGGCAAAGTGACGGTCTATTTTATCGCCAATGATAAATATTTCGATCGGGAAGGGCTCTATCAGGAAAACGGAGTGGATTATCCCGACAACTGCGAGCGTTTCTCTTTTTTCTGCCGGAAAGTATTGGAGATTCTGCCGAAGGTCGGGTTTTTCCCCGACATCGTCCATTGCAACGACTGGCAGACCGCGCTGATCATCGCTTATATCAAAAAGCTCGGCCAGTGGCCGAAAACCGCCACGATCTATACCGTGCATAACATGGGATACCTGGGCCTTTTCCCCAAAGAAAAGCTGGCCGCGACCGGTTTTGGCTGGGAGATGTACCTGCCGGAAAATCTGGAGTTCTGGGGCAACCTCGCGCTTGCCAAGGCCGGGTTCGTCTTTGCCGATCTCATCAATACCGTTTCCCAAACCTATGCCGAGGAGATCCAGACCGACGAGATGGGATTCGGGCTGGCGGGGCTTTTGCGTTCCCGTTCCCAGGATGTTTCCGGCATCATCAACGGGATCGATTATACTGTCTGGAATCCCGAAACCGATATGGTTATCGCGCGCAAATACGGCGCCAAATCCATCCCCCTAAAATATGAGAATAAGCAAGCTCTGCAGAAAGCAAATAACCTTCCGGAAAAAGAAGATGTTCCGCTCATCGGCATGATCACCAGATTGGCCGATCAGAAGGGCTTTGATATCCTGGCGGGAGCCATGGAAAAGATCATGCATCTTAAATGCCAGATGGTGATATTGGGGACCGGCGAGCCCAAATATCATGAGCTCCTGCTTAACGAAAAGAAAAAGTATCCCCAGCATATCGGGGTGAATCTGGGGTTTGACGCCGCGCTGGCCCAGCTCATCTATGCCGGCTCCGATATGTTCTTGATGCCTTCCCTTTACGAGCCCTGCGGATTGGGCCAGCTTATTTCATTCAAGTACGGCACCATACCGATCGTGAGGAAAACCGGGGGATTGGCGGATACGGTGCACGATCTCAATCCCAAGACGGGCAAGGGGGACGGGTTCGTTTTCGAGGAATATTCTTCTGCGGCGCTGCTCGAAGCGGTCAAGTGCGCGCTTACGGCCTATCGGAACAAAAAGGAATGGCTGAAGCTTATCGAAAAGGTGATGTGCTACGATTATTCCTGGAAGGTCTCGGCCCGCAAATACGTTGAACTTTATAACCGCGCTTTAAAAAAATGATCAAGATTGCCTCCCTCGGCCCTCACCTCGGGGAAGAGCCGTCTATATCGGGAACATGCGGATCCGGCACCATCTTCTTCTCCGGCTGTAATCTGCGGTGCGTTTATTGTCAGAATTATCAGATCAGCCAGCAAGGTATGGGGTATGAGGTGAGGGGTATGGAGTTGGCGGACAAAATGCTCGATCTGCAGGCAAAGGGCTGTCACAATATCAATCTGGTCTCGCCTTCCCATGTCGCGCCGCAGGTTATTGAAGCCTTAAAGCTTGCCAAAGCTCGCGGCTTGAAGATCCCGATCGTTTATAACACCAACGGTTATGATTCTCCCCAAATACTGAAGATGATGAAAGGATGGGTCGACATCTATCTGCCCGACATTAAATATTCCAGCGATGAAAATGCTTTCAAGTATTCCGGGGTTAAGAATTATGTGGAACGCAATCGTGCGGCTATTACCGAGATGTTCCGCCAGGTTGGGAATCTGCAACTGGATGAGAATGGGATCGCCCGGTGGGGGATCATTGTGCGCCACCTGGTTTTGCCGAATGATATTGCCGGAAGTTTTGAGTCCTTGAAGTTCCTGGCTTCTCTTTCCAGGGATATCCGGGTCTCCATCATGGCGCAGTATCATCCCTGCCATAAAGCCAGCCAATATCCAGAACTGAACCGTCGTATAAATGCTGCGGAATACGAAAAAGTAATAATGTGGAGTGCAGAATGCGGATTGCGGAATATTTTAACACAGGAATTGGAGAGCGCGGATATTTATATGCCGGATTTTAATAGGGAAAGGCCGTTCGTTTAGGATGAAGGGCACGCGAACATTGTATCAACAATTCGTCCAATAATTCCTCGCGAGGATGGTAAGAAAAATGACGTTCCCGGTTATAAGTATTATCGATCATGGCGTAGATCGCCCTTTTCCAATGAAATGGCTTGCTGTCGTCCGGGTATAATCTAACTATAATTCCGGCAATGAACCTGATCCTTTCTTTTTCATCGTTGGGATAAAAACCTGAGGACAAGTGAAGAATGAGCCTGGCTTTGGTAGGCGAAAAAGAAGCCGGTGCGTAATGGCTTTTTATAAACGAAGCGATAAAATTATCTCTTGCAATTTCTTCCAATCCTAAACCTTCAAGCAGGCCCTGAAAATAATCAATAAGATTATACGCGGAATTTCCCTTCGAAGGGTAATGAACATTTTTCAGGGCAACCTCGGCTCGAGCGGCGGCATCACGAGGGAAGAGGGCTTGGATCGCAAGACCGGTGAATAACCCGCAGTTGTGATTATATCTCACAGATCTGCCATAAAGCTTTTGACCAACCTCGCCGATCATTTTAATTTGTTCAGGGATATTTTGAGGGTAGATCAATCCCGAAATATTTACCGCGATATCTACCCCCGTCCGGATCTCCGGTCGTTCGCAATTATCCAGCACGCCCATAACAAAATCTCTTTGCTTGGCCGGATCGTCAAGACTTAAGGAAACCGCATACACATATAATAGTTCGATCCCGGATTTCAGGTCAGATTCTTCGATGGCCAGCTTTAAAGATCTAGCGACCAGCCTGATTTTCAATTCATCATTGGGTAGTTTGTCCAGAGCGTCAAACAGATCAAAGCTTAAGGTTTCATCTTCATTGCCCAATCTGCAGGCGATCACCCTGAGCAACAGATCCGGGTCTTTGGTTTCACCTGCCCGTAGATTTAGGTTGGGTGCGACCATCCCGGTATCCAGAGTTCTGCCGAGTTGACGGATGTTAATACCTTCATGAGATATACCCATAGATTTGAGATCTTGGGATGGAACCCCGATCCGCCGGCCAATGGTGGCTGGTTCATAATTATCCCTTAAATGGATCCGTCCTATGCGTTCTAGGTCGGCGCGTGATTTAAGCTCAAAAACGCGGACCTTTCGCCAGCGAATACTTGGCAGATCGCAAACTTTTAATCCCATAATTTGTCTCCACCTTATTATCGGCTGTTCTTAGGGAAATTTCAGTTCAAATATGATAAAATATGTTCATGTACCGCCCAGAGATCAAAGTTTTGGACTGCACCATCCGCGATGGGGGGCTGATCAACGAGCACCTCTTTGAGGATAAATTTGTCCGCGCGGTATATGAGGCGATCTCGGCATCAGGTGTGGATTATATCGAGCTCGGCTATCGCGCCTCTAAAAAATATTTTTCCGCCGATAAGTTCGGCAAGGCCAAATTCTGCGAAGAGGACTTTTTACGAAAGGTTATTGATGGGATAGAATCCAATACCAAGATCTCCGTCATGGTGGATATCGGGCGGGTGGAGCCGGAAGACATCCCATTGAAGAAAGACAGCGTGGTCACTCTGATGAGAGTGGCCTGCTACGTGAAAGATATCGATAAGGCCATAGCGTTAGTCAAGCACTGCGCCGATAAAGGCTATGAGACCACGGTCAACATCATGGCCATCTCCACCGCGTTGATGCCCGACCTCGAAGAAGGGCTGGCCCAATTAGCGGAATGTCCCTTAAAAGCGGTCTATTGCGTCGACAGCTACGGAGCGCTTTTTTCGGAGCAGATCCATTTCCTGGTACAGCAATATGCCAAATATTTAAAGCCCAAGGGCATCGAAGTGGGCATCCATTGCCACAACAACCAGCAGTTGGGCTTTGCCAACACCATCGAGGCCATCCGCAAAGGGGCCAACTTTATGGACGCCACTATCTACGGCATCGGCCGGGCGGCCGGCAACTGCCCGCTGGAATTGCTTCTGGCTTTTCTCAAGAATCCCAAATTTAAGCTCGACCCCATCTTGGATATCATTGAAAAAGAATTTTTACCTCTCCGGCAGAAGATCGAATGGGGCTACATGATCCCCGACATGATATGCGGGATATTGAACCAGCACCCCCGCTCCGCCATCGCGTTACGCTCCGGCAAGGAAAAAAGATCCTTCTCCGAATTTTACCGCAATTTGCGCAATGACATGGAGCTGGCCTGATGTCCGGACACTCCAAATGGGCCACCATCAAGCACGCCAAGGCCAAGACCGATGCCGCGCGCGGCAAGACCTTCACCAAGATCATCCGTGAAATTACCACCGCCGCCAAGATCGGCGGGGCTGACGCCGGCGGCAATCCCCGCTTAAGATTGGCAATTGAAAAAGCCAAAGAAGCCAATATGCCCAATGACAATATCAAGCGCGCCGTAGAAAAGGGCACCGGAGGCGGGGGCACGGTCTTAGAGGAGATCACCTATGAGGGCTACGGGCCGGGTGGGGTCGCACTAATAATAGAAGTCATGACCGACAACAAAAACCGCGCTCTGGGAGAAGTGCGCAATATATTGGAGCGGCATGGCGGCAACCTGGGGGCCTCGGGTTCGGTGGCCTGGATATTCAAGAAAAAGGGCTCCATCACTTTCAATATGTCAGGGGTAGACGAAGAAAAGCTGACCATGGCGGCGATCGATGCCGGTGCGGAGGATGTATTGTCCGAGGAATCCGTTTATGAGGTGGTTACCACGCCGGAGAATTTCATCAAAGTGAGGGACGCGCTCAAAGCCCAGGGCTTAAATCCTTTAAACGCGGAAGTGACCATGGTTCCCGCCAATACAGTTAAACTGGAAGGCGAGGACGCCCAAAAGGTCTTAAAGCTGGTAAATCTTTTGGAAGAGCTGGACGATGTCCAGTCGGTTCATGCCAATTTCGATATTCCGGACGCCGTTCTCGAACAATTGTCAAAATGAAACTGATCGCCGACCTGCATCTGCATACCGTATCCTCCGGCCATTCCTATTCTACGCTCGAGGAATACATAAAAGAAGCCAAAAAGATCGGCCTTAAGATGATCGGCATCACCGACCACGGGCCCAATATGCCTGGCGGGCCCCATTATTACCATTTCTCCAACATGCGCATGATCCCAAAGGCGATCGAAGGGATCAGGGTGCTGCGCGGGATCGAGGCCAATATCATCAACGAAAAAGGCGAGATCGACCTGGCCGAGCAGGAGATAAAATGGGGAGGGCTCGAGATCGTGATGGCGGCCATGCATCCCCGGACGGGATATGAAAACCAAGGGGAAGAAAAGAACACCGAAGTCCTTCTCAAGGCCATGCAGAATCCTTATGTTAATGTGATCGCCCATCCCGGCAATCCTAAATATCCGGTCAGGGTCAAAGAGGTAGTGGCGGCCGCCAAAGAACGCAAGGTCTTGATCGAGATCAATAACAGTTCGGATCTTTCGCGGCCGGGCAGCCACGACCGGTGCGTGGAATTTGCCCGCGAGGTAAAGCGGGCCGGATGGAAAGTGATCACCGGGACCGATTCTCACATCTCTTCTATGGTCGGGAAATTCGACGGCGCGCTGAAGATCTTTGCCGAGGCGGGATTGACCGAAGAAGACGTGGTCAATACCTCGGAGAAAATGATAGAAAGGTATTTATTATGCCGAGAATAAATTCTCGCATAAATTTAACCGCGAATTCATTCGCCGGTTATAAGTATTCAATTTTCGAGACCAAATACGGGAACATGGGCGCGGTGGCCTCGGAAAAAGGGCTTCACATGATCATCTTGCCCAAAAAGAAACCGGAAGAAGTTAAAAAGGAATTGGAACAATATTATACCGAACTCATCAGGGACGAGGAGGGATTGAAGGGAGTGGGAGTAAGGATGAGGGATTATCTGGAAGGTAAAAAGATCAAATTCAGGGAGAAAATGGACCTGACTGGTGCCACGCCGTTCGAGCTTAAAGTTTGGGACGCGACACTGGGCATCCCTTACGGCGAGACCCGCTCTTATGCCTGGGTGGCTAAACAAATTGGGGACACCAAGGGAGTAAGGGCAGTGGGAGGAGCATTAGGCCGCAATCGCCTGCCGATCATCATTCCCTGTCACCGCGTCGTCAGCAAAGAAGGCGATCTGGGCGGATTTTCGGCCGGCATCGAGATGAAAGTCCTCCTGCTTAAGATCGAAGGAGCGCTGTTATGTTAGCTAAAAGGATCATTCCCTGTCTGGACGTTAGAGAAGGCCGGGTGGTCAAAGGACGCCGGTTCGTGGACCTTAAGGACGCGGGCGACCCGGTGGAACAAGCCGTCTTTTACGATTCGGAAGGCGCCGATGAACTGGTATTTCTCGATATCACCGCTTCACACGAAAAACGCTATATCATGCTCGAGGTGGTGCGCCGCGTGGCGGAAAGCATTTTTATCCCTTTCACGGTCGGGGGAGGGATAAACGATATCGAGACCATCCGCGATATCCTGTCCGCGGGAGCGGATAAGGTCTCGATCAATACCGCCGCGGTGAAAGACCCTAATTTAATTAAGGCCGCATCGGAGAAGTTTGGGGCGCAGTGCGTGGTCTTGGCCATCGATGCTAAAAGAACCAGCGATGGAAAATGGGAAATATACACCCACGGCGGAAGGACGCCGACGGGAATGGACGCAATAGAATGGGCGGTCAGGGGATGGGAACTGGGGGCCGGGGAAATCCTTTTGACTTCCATGGATAGGGATGGGACCAAGGACGGCTATGATCTGGAGCTCACTTCCGCCATAACATCTGCGGTTAATATCCCAGTGATCGCCTCGGGTGGGGCGGGGACGCTTGAACATATTTATGATGCTTTTGTGCAGGGTGGGGCAGAGGCGGCGCTTTTGGCTTCGCTTTTGCATTACCGCGAACTTACCATCAAGGAGATCAAGGACTTCTTGCAGGCCAAGGGGATAAATGTTCGCGCCTAAGCTTATTGACCAAGCTCTTAATAGATATTTGCCCAAGAGAGGCGAACTGGCCAAAGCCATGCGTTATTCGGTCTTTGCGGGAGGTAAACGGTTCCGGCCTATACTGGTGATGGAAGCCGCCCGGGTTTGCGGAAGCCGCACGCGCCGAGCATTACCGGCGGCTTGCGCGGTGGAGCTGATCCACACCTTCACTCTTATCCACGATGATCTCCCCGCCATGGACGACTCCGATCTGCGTAGAGGGAAACCGACCAGCCACAAGGTGTTTGGGGAGGATATCGCCATTCTGGCCGGCGATGCCTTAAACACACTGGCCTTTAAGATTTTGGCCGATCACTGTCCGGAAGTTGCGGGGGAGCTGGCCGAAGGCCTGCTCAAGGTGGTAGAAGGCCAGGTCCTCGATCTTAAATCCGAAGGGAAAAAGATCGGGTTTGCCCAACTACATCAGATCCACCTTTTAAAGACCGCAGCCCTGATCGAATCTTCGGTTAGGATAGGAGCGATCTTGGCTGGAGCATCGAAGAAGAAGATAACTGCTTTGACCGCCTACGCCCGCCACCTGGGATTGGCATTCCAAATTACCGATGATATACTGGATGTGGTTTCAGAAGAGAAAATCCTGGGAAAGCCCGCCCGCGCGGACCAAAAAGCCGCCAAGGCGACTTATCCCGGGCTTTTGGGCCTGGATAAAGCGAAGGCCCTGGCGGCCCGGCATCATCGCTTGGCGGTCGGCTCGCTTAAAATATTTGGGGATCGCGCAGAGGATCTGATCGAGATAGCCGATCTGGCGGTTGGGAGGAAAAAATGAATCTGATAGTTGCGCTGTTAACCAATGTTCCTTTGGTGATCGGGGGTACCGCCTTCATACTTTCACAGGTCTTAAAGATCATCATTTATTATTTCAAGGACAAAAAGCTCGACCTTACTCACTTTTTCGAGGCGGCGGGAATGCCTTCCACCCATTCGGCCATGTCGTCCGCCATGACGCTTTCGATCGGGGTGAAGAACGGCTTTGACTCCACCTTTTTTGCCATAGCCGTGGTCTTTACCATCATCGTAATGTACGACGCCATGGGGGTGCGCTTTGCCGCCGGCCAGCAGGCGGTGGTCCTCAACAAGATCATCGAGGATATTTATTCCGAGAAGATATCGGAAAAGGAAAAGATGAAGGAACTCATCGGGCACACCCCGATCGAGGTCTTTGCGGGTGGGACGCTGGGGTTGGCGGTGGCCATGGTGATGCTCTTCTTTCTATGACCAAGCTCCTCGAGACGCTTAATCTGCCGGAGGGCTTGCGGGCGCTTTCGGCCAAACAATTGGACCAGGTGGCGGCCGAAGTCCGTGAAAAAATAATCGAGGTCACCTCGAAAACCGGGGGCCATGTGGCCTCCAGTTTAGGCGCGGTCGAGATCGCTGTAGCCCTGCATTCCGCGTTCAAATCACCCAAGGATAAAATATTGTGGGATGTCGGCCACCAGGCGTATGCCCACAAGATCTTGACCGGCCGCCTCAAGGAGTTTTCAACACTTAGACAATTCAAGGGATTGAGCGGGTTCCCGAATATAAATGAAAGCCCGCACGACCTGTTCACGGTAGGCCACGCTTCAACCTCCATTTCTCAAGCCCTGGGTTTGGCGTGGGCCGGGGAACTTGATGGTGAAAAACGCTCGGTCGTTGCGGTGATCGGCGACGGATCCCTTTCGGGCGGCCTGGCTTTTGAAGGCGTGAACAACCTGGACGGGTTAAAGAATAACCTCATCGTAATCTTAAATGACAACGAAATGTCGATCTCCAAAAATGTGGGGGCCATCGCCAACTACCTGACCCAATTCACCACCTCGGGGGCTTATTCGGATTTGCGCGATCGCATCGAGAAGGTGGTAAAGCGCATCCCGCGCTACGGGGTTTCACTTTTTGAGGCGGCCCGACGGCTCAAGGACCGCACCAAGCATATCGTTTTGGACTTTAAGGTGGATGTGATCTTTGAAGAGCTGGGTTTTAAATATTTCGGCCCGATCGACGGGCACAATATCCCGCTTATCATGAGCACCCTGGAGCATGCTAAAGAAATTCCCGGCGGCGTGCTGATCCATGTGCTTACCAAAAAGGGAAAGGGCTATAAACCGGCGGAGCAGGATCCCACTCGTTTCCACGGCACCGGGCCGTATGATATTGCGACCGGAAAGCCGATAAACGGCGGCGGCAAATCTTTAACCTACACCCAGGTTTTCGGCCGCACCATGGCCCATTTGGCAGAGGAAAATCCAAAGCTCGTGGCGGTGACCGCGGCCATGATCGACGGCACCGGGCTGGAGGAATTCGCGCAGGGCTATCCCTCCCGCTTTTTTGATGTGGGTATTGCCGAGGAACACGCTGTCACCTTCGCCGGAGCCCTGGCCAAGGGAGGATACCGGCCGGTGGTGGCCGTCTATTCCACGTTTTTGCAGAGAGCTTTTGATGAGATCATCCACGATGTCTGCCTGCAGAACCTGCCGGTTACGTTTGCCATTGATAGGGCAGGGATCGTAGGTGAGGACGGCGCTACCCACAACGGTATTTTCGATATGGCCTACCTTCGGTGTATTCCGAACTTGACGGTAATGGCGCCGAGCGACGATCTGGAACTCCAAGAAATGCTTGAATATGCCGTCAATCAGCCGGGACCGGTCGCGATCAGGTATCCCAGAGGCGTTGCTCCGAACGGGGAGAAAATAGAAAATAGAAAATCGAAAATAGAAAATAGGATCGTTATCATTGCCATTGGATCCATGGTTTATCCTGCCAGAGAAGCCGCGCAAAAACTGGGCAATGCAAAAGTCATCAACGCCCGGTTCGTCAAACCGCTCGATGAAAAGTTGATACTGGAGGCCGTCGGATCATTCGACCTGGTGGTTACAATCGAAGAAGGAACGCTTAACGGGGGATTCGGGTCGGCAGTTACGGAACTGCTGGCCGATAAGGGAATAAATAAGCGAGTCATTAGGTTGGGATTACCGGACGCGTTCATTGAGCACGGGAAAAGAGAGGAAATATTGGACCTTTACGGATTAACCCCGGAAAAGATCTATCAAAGCATATTACAGGACTTCATGAAAATATCGCGCCGTTAAGGCGCAAGTTGATCAATTTAAGGGCTTTTTGGATGATCAGACTGATGCCTGCCCTGGTCAGGCCATGGTCCCGCCCGATCTCCTCCATGCTCAAGGGCCTTTTCCCGTCCGCCAGATACCTTTCTAATATCGCCAAATTCCGCTTGGCTAACCGGCCTTCTTCCACCAACTGGTTTCCGGCTGAAGTTATTTTATCTTGCAGGTCGCGCCGGATGCAGATATCCTCGGGGGTTTCCACCCCATTTAACTCCACACTATCCAGCGGGATGCGTTCGGCCTGGCTGGTGATGTCTTCTGAATTGACGAAAAGGCAATCATCGATCACATCCAGCTGACGATCATCAAATTTGTGAGCCCGCCTGCGGCCCATCCTGAAGCTTCCCACGATCAAGCCATCGAGCCGCCCCTGTTTGGCTTTATAATTTATCTTATAAGCGATCGTTCCCAGACGGTGAGCCAGCAGACCGGTAGAAAGCTCATGCGGCCCAAGGTGCGGGGATCGAGAAACCAAGATTTTCCTTAGTTTGGGGAGGTCGGCTTTATTAAAAACCGGGGACGGTTTTCCCTGAAGCGTGATCTCGCGCTTAACAAAGCGTTTATAAAATTTCTTGTTACGTAAAGCCGTTCGAATGGTCAAGATGTTGACTCTGGTATAACGCGCCAGCAGGGTGGTGGAAAGCTCATCCGCCGACAGAAATTTCAAGCCCCCCTGGTTTGCCCGGTGCAATCCTAAAAGTTCCCGGCGAGTATTTGCAGTTAATGACATGGCAATACTATCTCTGAAGAAACCGGCGGAAATTTCAGGTGATTACCGCCCAAAGATCCGTTTGATTTCCTCGATGTCACTTTCTTGAAAAATTGAAGCTTTTTTGTCCTTAATAATTAATACTCTTCTAATGAAACCATTGAGCCTTCCATCTCTTAATGCGTTCCTTATGGAAGTTTTACAAACGCCAATTCTTTTGGCCAGCATTCCGGCCGTTAATTCTTGTGGCTGAAGAGCGACCTGATCCGCATGAAGTATTTCCTGCATTTTAACCACATCGTCAACGGAGAAGATCGATGCCCTTCCTCTTGTGGCTCTAATAGTTCGCTTGATAAAAGGCATGATTCTTCCGTCATTGATGGCATTCCATATCTTTCTCATGCTGACCCCCATGAGCTTTGCTAATGCAACAGTTGTTAATTCGTTCGGCTGAAGTGGGGACTCATCGGCAAGCAAAATTGTTCTTACGTTATCGATATCCTTCTCATCGAAAATATATATTTTGGTTTCTTTGCCAGCAACAATGGTTCTTTTTACGAAAGCAGCTATTCGACCGTCTCGTCTAGCGTTGTGAATGGTTGATGGACTAACTCCAATTCTTTTTGCCAACGTGTTCATGGTTAGTTCGTGAGCTTGGAGAGGTACTTGATCGACACGCAAAATCTTTCTTATTTCTTCGATGTCTTCTTTGCGGAAAACAACAGCCCTTCCCCTGGAATGCTTAATGGTCCTGATGACATAAGCTTTGATCCTCCCATCATTGATGGCGGTATGAATTGCCTTTATGCTAACCCCAATTATTTCTGCCAATTTTCCGATGGTTAGTTCATTCGGCTGGGGGTGGAATTGATCGGGCTGTAGGAGGGCTCTTATTTTCTCCGCATCTTCCTCAGAAAAAACCGAAGCTTCTCTCCTGCCCATTACAAACTTTCTTTTGACATAACCTTGAATTCTTCCGTCTTTTACGGCGTTTAAGATGGTTCCATGGCTAACCCCGATTCTTTTTGCCAACATGGTCGTTGTTAGTTCGTGAGATTGGAGAGGGACATGGTCGACACACAGAATCTTTCTTATTTTATCGACGTCTTCTTCGTGGAAAAGTGAGGCCCTTCCTTTAAAATTTTTAGTAGTTCTCCTTACAAAAGCCCTGATTCTTCCATCTAAGATAGCTCTGCGAATAGTTGGCGGATCTATTTTGATCCTTCCGGCTAGCATGGTGGTGGTTAGTTCATGGGGTTGCAAGGGGGCGTGATCGGCTTGTAAAACACTTTGTATTTTATCGATGTCTTCTTCGTGGAAAACAGCCGATTCCCCATTAGAATATTTAACTGTCCTTCTAACATAAGCTTTGATTCTCCCATCATTGATAGCAGTGCAAATAATATTTCTGCTAATCCCAATTCTTTTTTCCAGCATTGCGGTAGTCAATTCATTTGGCTGGAGGTGAACGGGATGCAGAATATCAATTATTTTTCCGATATCATCTTCTAAGAAGATCGAGGCTTCGTTCCCCCCGCGTCTAATCGTTCTTCTCACAAAAGCCTTGAGACGGCCGTCTCTGACAGCCCCAGTTACGGTAACGGGTAAGAGGCCGATCCTTCTGGCTAACATGTTAGTAGTTAATTCATTTGGCTGAAGCGGGACAACATCAAAAACCTCATCCAGGTCCATGTCGATTATGTTCTCGATTGAAACCTCTTCCATGCCTTCTTTTTCTACCGGAGTAGCGGCAGGTCTCGGAGTTCCGGTTCCCAAAGGTTTGAAGATCTCTTCAAAGGTGATCTGTTGTCTAACCGCTCCCAGATTATCCACAAAATCAATTATTAATAAGTTCTCCTTTCCGGTGGACGGCGACTTGCGCGTTCCTCTGCCCACCTGCTGGAGCCAGACGGTCTTACTGCGGGTGGGGCGGGCCATCAAGATCACCTCGATGGGAGGAAAATCATATCCTTCGTTCAAGATATCCACACAAGTGAGCATGGAGAGCTGACCGCTTTCAAATTCGGAAAGCATCCGGGCTCTGTCAGTCGGAGAAAGCTTTCCATGCAGGGCTTCGGCCTTGATCCCTTTGGTCCGATAGAGCTCGGCCATGGCTTCCGCGTGTTCTACTGAAACGCAGAAAGTCAACGCCGATTTGCCCCGTTTCCCTGCTTCAAGCTCCAAATAGGTGTCAGCCACCACTTCGTTGCGGGCGGTGTCTTTGATCTGGTTCCAGAAGTGGGGTAGATTGAATTCGCCCGAATCCGCCAGCTTGGCTTCCAACTCAACATTAGTTTCCACTTTTCTGAATTTTATCTTTTCAATGAGGATGCCGGCGCGGACCAGTTCGAGCAGATTCATCTTTAGGGCGCAGGGTCCGAACAGATCGCGGATATGTTTGCGGTCGGTAAACCTTCTGGGGGTGGCGGTGATCCCCAGGGTAAAGGCGGGGACCAGGTGTTGAAGAATAGATTGATAGCCCTCGGCATAAGCGTGATGAGCTTCATCTATTACAACGTACTGGAAAGCAGCGCGGGGAAATTGTCTTAAGTTGTTTTCCAGGGTTTGTTTGGAGACGATCAGAACATCACAATCCTCAAAACTTATCGGTCTTCCCCGATGGTCCCTGATATTTCTTAAGATCCTGGTTTCAGGTGCCATATCAAAAAAAGCTTCTTCCGCCTGGTCCAAAAGCTCTCCCCGGTGAGAGACCCAAAGCACCCGTGCGCCTTTGTTCTTTTGAATAAAACTCAAGGCATCCTGGACGGCGATACGGGTTTTGCCTCCGCCGGTGCCAATCTCAAGATAAGCCGAGCGATGGCCCTGCATTCTCAATTGGTCCAGAGCCCTTAAACTTTCCATCTGATGGGTCCAGAGGGTCTCAACCCTTCTACGAGAGCCGGCTGTCGCCCAACAGGCCGGATGGCTGATCCTCCCCCAATGGCTGGGGAACAGAAGAGGGGAAAGTACATTCCTATTAAGTGAAATATCTGCCACGGTTATTTTTCGCCAATAATTAGCGGAAATTTCAGTTGAAATATGATAAAATCAAAAAAATGAAGACCGATATTGAGATCGCGCAGGACGCCAAACTAAAACAGATCACCTACATCGCTAAGCGCGCCGGGATACGCTTGGCTGATGTAGAACTGCACGGCTGTTTTAAGGCCAAGATCAGCTTAAATGCTTTAAAGAGAAATAAGAAGAAAAAGGATGGCAAGCCCCGATCGGAGCATCGGGGCAAGCTGATCTTGGTCACCACCATGACCCCCACCGCCCAGGGGGAAGGCAAGACCACTACCACCATCGGGCTGGCGCAGGCGCTCAATAAATTGGGTAAATCCGCTTTTGTCTGTATCCGAGAACCATCATTAGGGCCGGTGATGGGACTTAAGGGTGGGGCGGCGGGTGGAGGATACGCGCAGGTGCTTCCCATGGATGATATCAATCTCCACTTAACCGGCGACATGCACATGATCACTTCGGCGCATAATCTTTTGACCGCCATGGTTTATAACCATATTTATCAAGGGAACGACTTGGGGATCGACGAGAGCCGTATCGTATGGAAGCGCGTCATGGACATGAACGACCGCTCCCTGCGGGGGACTTTCGATATCACCGCTTCATCCGAAGTGATGGCCATCCTTTGTCTTTCGAAAAACATTACCGACATGAAGGAACGGCTGGGACGGATAGTGGTTGCCTATAATAAAGATGGCAGGCCCATCCAGGCGGCCGATCTTAAGGCCCAGGGGGCTATGGCTCTCTTGATGTGGCACGCCCTCAAACCCAATCTGGTGCAAACTCTGGAAGGCGGTCCAGCTTTCATCCACGGCGGTCCTTTCGCCAATATCGCCCATGGCTGTAATTCCCTGGTTGCGACGGAACTGGCGCTGCAGCTTGCAGATTTTGTGGTGACCGAAGCGGGCTTCGGCTCGGACCTGGGAGCGGAAAAGTTCTTCGATATCAAATGCAGGGTGGGACAGCTTAAGCCGGCGGCGGCGGTTTTGATCGTAACCCGCCAGGCGATAGACCGGCATGGTTACGACAACGTGGCCAAGCATGTGGAGAATATCCAGTCATTCGGCGTGCCGCTGGTGATCGCGCTTAACCGCAAGGAAAACGATCCGGACGAGGAAATCAGGTATATTGTTAAGCAATGTGAAAAGTTCAGCGTGCCGACTGTAATTAGTGAGGTGTGGGGTAGGGGTGGCGTCGGGGGTCGCGAGCTAGGGGATCAGGTGATCCGGATATCCGGAAATCAGGCGAAATTCAAACTGCTTTATGACTTAAAGGAATCGCTGAAGGAAAAGATAGAAAAGATAGCGGTCCGGATCTACGGCGCGGACGGGGTAAATTGGACGGATAAGGCCAAAAGCGATCTGGAGACCATGGAAAGTATCGGCTTGACCAATGTGCCGGTCTGCATTGCGAAAACCCAGTATTCGCTCACCGACGATCCCAAGGTCTATGGACGGCCAAAAAGCTTCAAGATCACCGTCCGCGAGCTTAAGCCCTCGGCGGGAGCCGGCTTTGTCGTGGCTTTTACCGGCGACATTATGACCATGCCGGGCTTGCCTAAGCATCCGGCCGCGGAGAATATGGATATTTCGGAAAGCGGGAAGATAACAGGGTTGTTTTAATGACAAATTTAAAGAAGATCGAAAAAGCGGTTAAAGAAATACTGATCGCCATCGGCGAAGACCCGAAGCGGGAGGGGCTTAAAGCTACTCCCAAACGGGTAGCCAAGATGTACGCCGAGATCTTTTCGGGCCTTAAGACCGATCCCGCAAAAGTGATCACGCTCTTCAAACAGGCCGAGCATGAGGAAATGGTGATGGTGAAGGATATCCCTTTCTATTCCGTCTGTGAGCATCACCTAATTCCCTTTATCGGCAAAGCCCATGTGGTCTATATCCCCAAGGCCGGACGCGTCACCGGGCTTTCGAAATTGGTTAGGGTGATCGAGGGCTTTGCCAAGCGTCCCCAGGTGCAGGAAAAACTTACCACCCAGATCGCCGACACTTTAATGGCCAGGTTGCGGCCGCAGGGAGTTTTAGTTATAATCGAGGCCGAACACCTCTGTATGTCCATGCGGGGAGTTAAAAAGCCCGGTTCCCTGACCGTTACCTCTGCAGTCAGAGGTGTATTTGAAAAGAATGCCACCACCAGAATGGAGGCCCTGGAATTAATAAAAAGATAACGATAGCGTTATTCATCCTTTTTATTTTTGCTTCCTGTTCTTCGGCTGAAGACGTTACCACGGCAATAGATCCCACCCGCTTGGCCATGGGCGCCAGGCCGTTGGCCTTAGGAAGGGCTTTTCTCGGTGAATCCGAAGACGTGACCTCCATCTTTTCCAATCCGGCGGCTTTGGGAACTCTCAAAAACTGGCAGGCAACCTCGCTCACCGGAAAGTTCTTAAACGAGGTAGAATATGTCACCGGCGCCTACGCTTTTCCCACAACCTATGGCACTTTCGGCATCGGCTATGTGGGCAGCGGCCTGGGAATTACCGCGCCGATCGCCACCCTCGAGGTGATCGACGGGGAGTACCGCATCGTGCCCTCTTCCACCGAGGCCAGCTTTAATTACGTAACCCGCACGGTCTTGCTTTCCTGGGCCAAAAAGATCACCGCAAATGTTTACGGCGCGGTCAATCTCAAGGTGTTGTTCACTTCGCTTACGGGATTCCAGACCACTAATGCCGATTCCGCCAGCGGGCAGCAGCTGGACCTTTCGCTTTATTACAATCCCGAGCGTTTCTTTACCTTGGGGATGAATTGGCAAAACGTCCTGCCTTCGAACCTCGGGGGCTTAACCTACGGCGACGGCTATCGCGAGGCGATGGGACAGGTCTTAAAGGTGGGGACCAAGGTTTCTATATTGGGCGGACGCCCAGCCCTGCGCGAGCATAAACAATTTAGGTTGAATTTACTATTAGATGCCGACGTTTCGTACGCCAGCCGGGTGATCCCGACCCTTTTCCATACCGGGCTCGAATTTTTCCCCACCCCCATATTGGCTTTGCGGGCGGGGGTGGACCAAGATTTTGTGGGGGTTGGACAGATCGCCAACAATCTTACGGCCGGCCTGGGATTTACCACCGGCGGGGTCAAGTTCGATTACGCTTATCACCAATACAGCGAGATCGCCAGCAATACCACTCATTATTTTTCTCTGGGATTTGCCCCGGAGATCAAATACCCGCGCCCCTTTACAGTGGAGCAACCCCAAAACCGTTTTATCGCCTACGAGGATAAAATGCTGGTCGTCGGGAGAGTGGAAGATATCGCAAATGTCCGGGTCTTAAAGATAAATAATGTCGAGATTAAGCCCGAAAGCGGCGGCCGCTTCAATTTTTATATGCCGCTCAACCTTAAACTAAACCTGATCACTCTGGAAGCCTATGATAAGAACGGGAAACTCTTAGGCAAGCAGGAAATAAAAGGCCTGCGTCTTTTAACTTTCCGGGATCTCGATCCGGTGTATTTTGCCAAATTGCCTATCGAATACCTGGCCACGTTGGGGATAGTTGCCGGCTATCCCGACGGCGCGTTCGAGCCGGGCGGTAAGGTTACCCGCGCCGAGATGTCGACCTTACTGGCTAAGGCCCGGGGAACCCCCGAAGGCGAATCCACTTCCGAATTTATCGATATGGACGAAGATCACTGGGCCTATCAACATATAAGCCAGGCGGCTGCAGATGGGATCGTCAAAGGCTACCCCGACCAAACTTTCCGCCCCAACGGACAGATCACCCGCGCTGAAGGTGTGGCAATGATAGTAAGATATGATAGAATACCGCTGGGCAGGGTATATGAGCTTCCCTATCCCGACGTCCACGGAAGATATTGGGCGATCGCGGAGATCACCTCTGCCAAGCAGATGGGTTTGTTGAAATATTTGGGAGCAGGGCCGTTCGAGCCCGACCAGCCATTGACCCGTGGCGAGGTAGCCGAGATGCTATATGGAACAGCCCTGGTACAGAATGAAATCAGGAAAATGTGGGAGGGGAAATAGAATGAAAAAGTTTATCTGGTTTTTGGTGTTTGTTTCTTGGTCATTGGTTGTTGCGCCTCAAGCGGAGGCGGTATTGGCAAGGGGGTTGACGGCCGCGGGCGTGACAATAAACAATACCCAAGGGTTTGCCGCCCAGGAATATCCCAATATCATTGCGGATGGGTCCGGCAACACGATCGTGGCCTGGCACGATTATAAGTCCGGGAGCGCGGCTCTGTATGCCCAAAAATTCAATTCTTCCGGGGTGGCGCAATGGAGCCCCGCCGCCGGAGTTCCCATCTGCACGGTCACCAATTTTTTTGGAACGATGGTAGCTCTCGACAGCAACGCGCTGGCTTTCCAAATGGTATCCGACGGCTCTGGGGGCGCGATCATCAGTTGGAACGATTACCGCACCGACGGAACAACCGTACATATTTATGCCCAGAGGATCAACAGCAGCGGCGTAGTTCAGTTTGCGGCTAATGGAAAATTGGTTTGCGACGCGGCAGTCGGGCAGAATTTAACCTCGATGATACTGGACGGTTCGGGCGGCGCTATACTCGCCTGGGAGGATCTGCGCAATATGGTTAATGGCTCGGATATCTATGTGCAAAGGATCGACAGTTCCGGAGCCGGGCAATGGGGCACCAATGGTTTAAAGATCACCGATAATACTGTGCTAGGGGTAGGTTCCTCTCGACCACAGTTGTGTTCGAACGGAGGGGGAGGTGCGTTCGTGACCTGGGACGATAACCGGGCCAACGCGTCATATGCGGGGGTCTATGCGCAAAAAATAAACGCCAATGGGAGCGCGGCCTGGGCCGCCAATGGCGTAGCGGTCCAGGTGAACGCCGCCGCCAATGCCTATAAACCCAAGATCGTCGAGGACGGCGGAACTGGCGCCATCATCGCTTGGTGGGATGAGAGGAATAATCCCGGAGCTGCCCAATATGATGTATTTACCCAAAGGATGGACACCAACGGTGACAAAGTCTGGACGACCCAGGGCGTAACCCTTTGCCTCCAATCCGATTATTCCGATAACAGCGTGGATCTTGCGATTGTGTCCGACGGGTCAAATGGGGCAATTGTTTCCTGGCCGGACATGCGCAATGTCGGCGGTGGATACCGGGTCTACGCGCAAAGAGTGGTGGCTAACGGCGGCCCCAACTGGACCGCGGACGGTGTTGCGGTCAATACGGTGCTCAACAACACCACCGATTCCCGCCCTCGCATAGAGGCCGATGGGTCCGGCGGATGTTATATTGCCACTGCTAATACCGAGGGAGTAGGCAGTACTCAAGATATCAGGGTTCATCGCTTGAATTCTTCGGGTGCAGTTGTAGCGGGGTGGACAGACGGCAAGGAAGTTGGCGCCAATACCACTAACAATCAAATCAATCCGCGGATCGCTTATGATAGCACGAATGGTCAAGTGGTGGTGGTCTGGGAGGAAGTAAAAAATGACAGCCGGGGAGATATCTGGGGACAGGGATTGACCTCTGGAGGAGCATATGGATGGGGTACCACGACCGGTAAAGAATTGATGGCGACCACCGGCGCCGCGACGCAAAGATATCCGGTGGTAGCCAGTGACGGGGCCGGTGGCGGAGTGGTGGTGTGGGAGGATGCCCGTTCGGTAGATTATTATTATATTTATTCCCAAAGATTCAACAGCGCGGGTTCGGTCCTTTGGGCGGCGGACGGGGTTCGCTTGGATAATACGGCGCAGGATAATCTGCGTCCCTCGATCTGCAAAACTTCCGATGGATATTACATAGTGGCCTGGACCTCCGGTACGACCATCTATATGCAGAAATTGAATTCGGACGGCACGGCGCAGTGGGCGGCAGGAGGGGTGGCCGTCGCCAGCACCTTCGGTTCCGGTTTTTATTATCCCGTAGTGGCTTCCGATGGCGCCGGTGGGGCGATCGTGGCCTATTCGGTGGGGGCGTCGGGAGCGGTTACCAAAACCAGTTCAAGATTTACCGGGAAATTATGGGCTTCTGCCTATTTGTCCGATATCTCTGATGGAGACCTTCTCGACCTGGATGGTCTGCTTTTAGCGGCGGGTGGTGGACCGGGCGGTGGTGGGCCGGGAACTTTCCGTCTTTATTACAAACGGATCGATTCTACCGGGGCTGTCGTAACGCCTTACGGAGGCGATGTGCAGAATGCCACGAGTTTGGGTGTTTTGGCCACCACTTACCATGATGCGGTCAATGGCGAGATCCAACTCTGGCCTACAATTGCCAAAGTGGATTCTACCAAAGTTATGATCGCTTGGGATGATCGACGTACTACCGATGGCACTGCGGCCTGGTCTATTTATGCACAATCAGTAAATATATCTGATGGTACGAGAAACTTCACCGACAATGCCCAGGTCGTGACCGCCCCCGGCGGAACGGTGGTTACTTATTATCCAGGGATTGGAAGCAACGGGACAGATGGGACCGCAGTGGTGAGCTGGATGCAGAGCGCCACCGGTACGGCCGGGTATAATTATAGTATTCGGGCGAACAAATTGAGCAGCGCCGGGTCGTTAAGCTGGTCAACTGGGATAAATGTGGCCAATGACGCCTCACTCGACGAGATCCGGCCCAAGGTGACGGTGGATTCATCGGGGGATTCCTTCTTTGTTTGGCAGGAAGGCACGTGGAGCTATACGTCGATAAATGCCTCCACACAGCATCCTGATACCCCCACCATGAGCAACGGCGCGATCTATTCACAACTGGTTGATTCGGCGGGCGCGCTCTCGGGCACAAAATTCCAGGTTTCGGGCGCCACCAACGCTAATTATGAGTCGCCGGATGTCACCGCCACCAACACCGCGGGAACCGACATAGTGGTGTGGGATACGGATATCACAGCCCAATCGGTGACAGGGGTGACGACCGTGGTCGCTCCGGTCACAGTCACTCCCACTGCGCCCACCGGATTTTCGGGCGCCGCCCAATCCTCTTCCTCCATTCTTTGGAGCTGGACGGATAACGCCAACAACGAGACCGGGTACCGCCTCATCAACTCCCAGACCAATTCGATCGTGGCCACCGTTGCCACCGCCAATACCACTTCGTATTCGGAAACCGGCCTGTCTCCCAATACCGCTTACCGGCGGACAGTAGCGGCCTATGCCGACGCCAACAGCACGACCCCAACGGCAGTCACGGTTTACACCCTGGCTTCGATCCCGGACGAAATGGCGGCCACGGCGGCCGAGACCTCCCTGGCCATAACCTGGGCGGTAGGGGACGGGACAACCTATAAAATAGAGAGAGCGGCCGCCTCAACCGGTCGCTGGACTACGCTTTCCTCGACCCTTACCTCCAAATCCTATAGCGATACCGGATTGACTGCCGGCACTACATATTGGTACCGCTGTTCCTCGGCCAATGCCGACGGCGTTTTCTCGGCAGCCAGTACAACTTACAGCTTTACGACAACTACTTCGGGAGTCACCAGGCAATCGCCCACTATCGGCGGGACCAAGGCGTCCGGCACGGGTTTTGCCATTACCAGCAACGACTATATGTCCTCCACCGGGGATTTAAAGCTCAATGTCTCGGATCTTAATACCGACGGCCGGATCACTTCGGTCGTGGTGCAAGTCTTCGACAGTGCAGGGGTAGAGGTTAGAAAGGTGGAAAGCTCAGAAGTGTTAGCTTCTTATTCTGTGGCAGCCTTACCGACGGGCACCTATAGAGTCCTGATCACCGCAACCAGCGTCTACGGCACCACTTCGGTCAAGGAATTAACAGGCCTGAAGGTGTCCGACAAATTACAGGTAATCAGCGCGATGACGGCCTATCCGACGATGCTTTGGAGAAATTCTATCCGAGCGCAGGGTGTATCGGCCATGCAGGTGGCCTATCAGCTAAGCAAGAACGGCAACGTCAGCATGGTGATCTACAGCACCGCCGGGCAGGTGATCTATCGGGGTGATTACACGCCGGGCGCCAATGGCGGCAGCGCCGGGCCCAACGCGGTGAGCTGGGACGGTTACACCGTAACCGGAGCGCCGGTGGGGCGGGGCTTATATGTGGTGCAGTTGATCGACCGCGATTCCAAACAACTGCTGGGCAAAGTAGTGATTCCGGTCCAGAACTAGCCGGCTGCGGTCCAGCTGGGCCCGGTCCCGATCGTGATCTTGACAGGGATGGAAAGAGGTAAAGCTTTTTCCATCCCTTCTTTTACTATCTGCTTAACGTTTTCTACTGCTTCTTCCGAAACTTCAAATACCAGCTCATCATGAACTTGTAAGATCATTTTTGCATTTTGACTTTTGAATTTCGAATTAATTTTAATCATTGCGACTTTTATCATATCTGCCGCCGCGCCCTGGACGGGAGTGTTGATGGCGGTCCTTTCCGCGAAAGACCTTAACCCGTAATTGGGGGAATTGATGTCGGGCAGGGGGCGCTTCCTTCCCAAAAGCGTGGTCACGAAGCCGTTCTCTTTGGCTTCCTTGATGGTCTTATCGATAAAGGCCTTGACCCCGGCGTATTTTATAAAATAATCATCTATGAACTTTGCGGCTTCGGTCTTTTTGATCTTGAGCTGTTTGGCCAGCCCGAAATCCGATAGCCCGTAGATCACGCCGAAATTAACCGTTTTGGCCGCCGCGCGCGTTATGCCCAATTCATCGGCCACCGCCTGGTGGATATCCACATCCTTTTCAAACGCTTCTTTCATCTTGATATCGCCGGATAAGTGGGCCAAAATGCGCAGTTCGATCTGCGAATAATCCGCCGCCACTATCAAATAGCCGGGCTTTTGGGGAACGAAAGCGGACCTTATCAATTTCCCCAACTCCCCGCGGATGGGGATGTTCTGCATGTTGGGATTCGATGACGATAATCGCCCGGTCGAGGTTATGGTCTGGTTAAAGCTGGCGTGGATGCGGCCGGACTTAGGATTCATTAAAGTGGGGAGAACCTCGATATAAGTGGACATCAGCTTGCTAAGCTGGCGGTATTCAGCCAGCTTTTGCGCGATCTCGAACTTTTCGGATAACTCCTCCAAGACGCTCGAATCGGTCGAAGGCCCGGTCTTGGTGCGTTTGATGATCGGGATCTTAAGCTTTTCAAACAAGATATAGCCCAACTGCTTGGGGGAATTCAGATTAAAGGTTTCCCCGGCGATAGCGAAAATATTACGCTCGAGATCGTTCATCTGCGTCTTTAAGGTCTTGGCCAGGTCGTTTAATTTTCCGCAATCCACATATACTCCCGTCATTTCCATATCTATCAAGATGGGTAAAAGCAGCATCTCCACTTCATAAAAGAGGTCGCTCAATCCTTCTTCTTTAAGCTTTTCCTTAAAGATCTCATACAGCCCGAAAGTGACCTCCGCGTCGGTGCAGGCGTATTCGGTTGCGACCTGAAGCGGAACCTCCGCGAAACTGCCTTCTTCCTCCATAATTTCGTTGAGCTTGAGCATTTCGTGACGGCCCAGGTAATGCGCGCCAACTTTCTTGAGCCCGTACCCGCCGGAGATGGGATCGAGCAGGTAGGCGGCGACCATGGTATCGAAATGGGGCGGGGCGACTTCGATCCCGTTATTGTTCAGGACTTCAATATCGTATTTGAGATTATGCCCGATCTTGAGTTTATCACTTGAAAACAAGGGCTTGAGCAGTATGAGATCTGGATCGGGCACATAATAGGCCTCGCCGCCGGTTATGGAGAACGAAATGCCTACAATTTTAGCTTCAAACACGTTCAAAGAGGTGGTCTCGCAGTCAAAGGCGAAGGTGTCGACGGCTTTCAGTTTTTCGACTAGAGCTTTTAGCTTTTCGGGGGTATCCACGCAATGGAATTCGAACTTCTGCAGTGCTTCTCTCTTTTTTTCTACAACTTCACTCTGATCGATCGGACGGCGGTATTTCTTGACCAGAGAATCGAATTCCATTTTCTCGAAAAAGGCCACCGCTTTATCCCAATCGGTCTTATATTCCTTAAGGTCGGATTCGATGGGCACATCAAGCACGATGGTCGCCAGCCGGCGGCTCATCAGGGCTTTCTCTTTTTCATCAATTAGCTTGGCTTTCAGCTTGGGCTTTTTTATTTCTTCCGCATGTTCAAGCAGGTTATCCAGAGTTTTGTATTCTTTGAGCAGTTCAGAGGCGGTTTTTTCCCCGATCCCCGGAACCCCGGGAATATTGTCGGAAGCGTCGCCCTTGAGCGCCTTAAAATCGATCAGCTGATCGGGATCCAATCCGTATCTTTCCTTTACCGCTTTTTCATCGTAGAGCACGGTGTCGCTGATGCCTTTTCTCAAGGTTAAGACCTTGATCTGTTTATTGACCAGTTGGAGGGGGTCGAGGTCGCCGGAGACGATCTCAACATTCAGCCCTTTATCCGCAGATTGTTTGGCCAGGGTGCCGATGACGTCGTCCGCTTCAAATCCCGCTTTCTCAAATATGGGGATAGAGAAGGCCTCGGCGGCTTCTCTCACATACGGCAATTGTTCGATGAGGGTAGGCGGCGCCTTGTCGCGGGTGGCTTTATATTCTTTATATTCCTTATGGCGAAAAGTGGGCTCCTTGAGGTCGAAAGCGATGGCGATATAGTCGGGCTTTTCTTCCAGCAGTTTAAGCAGCATGGTGGTGAATCCGTAAATTGCATTGCTAACTAGACCGGTTGAGGTTTTCATGGTATCCGGCAGGGCGTAAAAAGCGCGGTAGGCGAGGGAGTTGCCGTCGATCAGGAGGATTTTTTTAGGATTTTTCGCCAAGTTGGTAGCGGGTGAATCTGCGGATCACGATGTTCTCGCCGATCTTGGCGGAAAGCTCGCCCCACAGGTCCTTGATGGTCTTTTTGGGATCCCGGATATAGACCTGGTCCATCAGGCACATTTCGGAGTAGAATTTTTCCATCCTGCCGGTGGTGATCTTTTCTATGGCCTTCTCCGGCTTGCCTTCCTGTTTGGCCTGGGCCTTCAGTATATCCAGCTCATGATCGAGGATACCGGCCGGAACTTCATCCCGGGTCAAATATTGGGGATTCTGCGCGGCGATCTGCAAAGCCAGTTCTTTAGCAAAGTTCTTAAAATCATCCCCGCGGGCCACAAAATCGCTTTCGCAGTTAACTTCGAGCAAGACCCCGATCTTATCTCCGGGGTGGATGTAGGAGGCGACCACGCCCTGGGCCGCGACCCTTTCCGCTCTTTTAGCCAAAGAAGCCAATCCTTTTTGTCTTAACAGGTCGGCGGCCTTTTCCATGTCGCCCTTGGCTTCGGTCAGTGCCTTTTTGCAGTCCATCATGCCGCAGCCGGTCTTTTCCCTTAATTGCTGGATAATATCAGTGGAGATCTGCACTTAGAAACCGATCCTTTCCTTGTCTTCCTCGGCCACGGGCAGTTTGGTGGCCAATTCCGCCAGGCGCTCTTCTTCGGTGAGCATGCTGGCTTCTTCCATGGTCTCATCGCCGATCTCGATGGGCACCGCTATCTCGGGGGCGCGCTCCTCGATGGGTTTGGTGAGTTCGCGTCCGGCGATCGCCGCCTCGGCGATGATGGAGGTTAAAAGCTTTATCGAGCGGATAGCGTCATCGTTGGCGGGGATGGGGAATTCCACCTCATCGGGATCGCAGTTGGTATCCACCACCGCGATGATGGGGATGCCGAGCTTTTTGGCCTCGGCGATGGCGGTGGTCTCTTTTTTACTGTCGATGATGAAGATGACCGAGGGTGGGGTGGTCATCAGGCGTATGCCGCCCAATCCTCTCATCAGATTGCGGTGCTCGCGCTTAAGATTGGCTACTTCCTTGCGGGGCAGCTTTTCGAACAGCCCGTCGGCCTCGATCTTCTCGATCTCGTTGAGCCGGGCGATGTTCTTCTTCAACGTCTTAAAATTGGTGAGGGTGCCGCCCAGCCAGCGGTCGTTGATGTAGAACATGCCGCTTCTTTTGGCTTCTTCCTCCACCGCTTCCTGGGCCTGCTTTTTGGTGCCCACAAAGAGCACGGAGCCGTTTTGGGATACCGCGGTGCGGACATATTCAAAGGCCCGCTCGATGAGCGGGATGGTCTTGTGCAGGTCGATGACGTGCAGATTGTTGCGCGAAGAATAGATATACTTGCCCATCTTGGGGTTCCAGCGCTTGGATTGATGCCCGAAGTGCACTCCCGCTTCGAGCAGTTCTTTCATGGTAACTACCGGCATTAATTGTCCTCCTTGATCATACAAAGCGTAATTCTATCACATGAAAGGCCGGATTGGCAAGACAAGAGAGGTGAAATTTATAAAATATTGTATCGATAAATCAAGGGAGATAATGATCAATGACGGAACGGATAGGTAACGGCGAAAGGACCTTAAGGCAAAACCGCGTGGTTCTGCGGGTGCAACCCTCACGGCTCCCGCTGCATCCCGGATTGACCATTAAAGAAGCCGCCCGGCGTTTATTCGGGGCTAATCCCCCCATCCGGGCCGGGTCCCTGCTCTTGGACTGCGGGTTCGAGACCGGCCGGCTCGATGCACTAAAGCTTTCCCGTTCGATAAGGGAAAGCGAACCCCTGAACCGGCAATTTTTAGCGAGGGCAGGGGCTCCCCACCGGACAGTAGACCTGTTGAAAACGGTCATCAGCCGGCTGGGCGACGCCTCGCTGTTTTTCCCGGTCGAAGGCTCGCAACCTGCGGCCGCCGCATTGGAGTGCTTGAGGCAGGGCGATGTCGAGGCCTTTAACGCTCTCCGGCGCGAGAACCCCTCTTTGATCTTCGACTTTTCCGGGCAAGATTTTTCAAATGTCGACCTGAAAAACGGGGACTGCACTTCGGTGAATCTGGACGGTATCTTTCCCCTCTCTCCGGTGGCCCGGAAGAATTTATTCGGTTTTGTAGTGATAAATTCCGGTTACGGCGCCGGTAAAAGGATCGACCCGGACCTGGATTCGGCCGACATGATATTCCAGGCATGGAAGACCGAGGTGGTCGAATACTGGCATCAGGCCTGGCTGGCTATTAGAGGAAGAACGGTTTCCACTCGGCCCGTGATATTAACACCGCAGGGACTTCAAGCTTTTAAGCCGGGCGAATTCAAATATATGGATCACCATGCCGATAATTACCGCCGCATCATCAATAAGGTGATAGGAATGCTGGATGATGACTTTATGCCCGTGGTGATTGGCGGGGACCACAGCATAACTTATGCCACACAGGGCGCGATCAATGATTATTACTATAAAATGACCGGCCAGCCGATCGGGCTCATCTGGGTAGATGCGCACGGCGACATCAACCAAGAGGACACCACTCCCTCGGGGAATTTCCACGGGGCGCCGGTCGCCGGCCTGCTGGGCAAGCTTAAGGACCCGCGCGTAAAAGATCTCTTCGAGCACCACCTCCGGCCCGAGAATGTGGTCTATATCGCCGCTCGCGACCTGGATGAAGGAGAGGTCAAGACTATCGAGCAGCTGGGAATCAAGGTCTTCGGTCTCTGCGAGATAAAGGAGAAGGGGATGAAGCGGGTAGCGGAGGAAGCTTACCAGATCGCCACCCGCGATACGGCGGGGGTCAGCGTTTCGTTCGATATCGATGGTTTCGACAAGATGTTCGTTCCCGGCACCGGCACCCCGGTAGAGAAAGGTCTGACCCTAGATATGGGAAGGGACCTGTGCCAGGCGTTCTCCACTTGGGAAAGACTGGTTTCCTTCGAACTGGTGGAGATCAATCCGGCTAACGACCGCGATCGGTTAACTTTAAATCTGGGCGTCAAGGTATTAATGGCGTCGCTACTGGGCATTGATACTTTTGGCCTGCCGCCAGCGCCGATCCTGGGCACCAGGGTCGACCTGCCGCCGCGCGAGCAATTCGGCCGGTCCAATCCCCGGGCCGTTCTCGAAGACATCAACCGCGAGACCCTGCAGGCCTTGAGGCAAAAAGGCGGCCGCCGGTTCAGGCCCGACGGGACCAGCACTGCGATCGATCTTAAAGAGGTTTACGTCAAAAGGGAAAAGACGGTAAAGCAAATCCAAGAGAGAGTTGCTCAAGCGCTGGGATCCGGCGAAACATCCGGCCGGGTGTTGTTCGTTACGGGGGAGGCGGGCAGCGGAAAATCATGTCTGATACATGAATTGGCCGAAGCCTATGAAGACCATCCGGAGATCTTCCCGGTCTTCGTCGATGCCAAGTCGCCCCATTTCTCCAAAAAGTACCATCTCGACCTGCTACTGGGGAACATCGTCCCGCTGACCAATGCCGAACGGAAAAGGGCGGTGCTCTTTTTGGACCAGGCCGATTTCATCGCGGTATCGGAAAAATTCGTAGGCAGCCGGGAAGATAACCTGGCAACTTATGTCCGTTGGCTGGCGGAAAGAGGAGTGGTGGTGGTTTTATTTACTCGGACGGAAGAGCTGAATAATTTTAAAGGAGTATTTGATATTGGTGATCCGATCAAACATGAAAACCTTTCTCTTGATGAAGTGCCGATTATTCTACGAAAGTATTTGCAGGCCAATGAAGAAATTAGTGAGCCGTCTGCCAGAATAAAAGCGGAAAAGCTTACTTCCCAAAAAGAACTTAGAGCCCTGATGACCAATCCATTATTTGTCAGACTTTTGGCGGAAACCGGAAAATCCCCCGATTATTCATCCGAAACCTGGGTAAATATGGCCAGGGCGCTGGACTGTTATTTTGAAATGGCGATTGGAAGAAAATCGGGGAGGGGTGGCCTGTCCAACATCTCCAATGCGGACATAGCCCGGTTGCGCGAAAAGGCGATTTTCGGAGCTATTGATCATATGCTGGAGAAAGGTGAAATGTTCATCATGGAAGGGGACCTTGAAGATGTCCTGCGCCACTCGCTGGCAGAGGAATTGGGGGAACTGGCAAAAATCGGACCTTTGCCCGAAGGGATACTTTCAATCATCCAGGAGGACCTGGTATCCAGCGGAGTAATATTTAGAGGCGAAACCCATGAGGGCGCGCATTTATCTTTCTCGCACGATAATATATATTTATTACTGGCGTTAAAATATCTGCAAAAAATCAAGACGGGAAAACGCTTCCTTGATTTGCTGGGTTCGGCAGTTTGGACATACTTGGGCAGTACAAAAAATGATATCAACCTGAGGTTGTTTGAAATGATCTTCGCTCTTTCCGCTGATGAAACTCTCAAGAGAAAAATATTCGATTACTTGGGAACAAATAAAGATCAAATAGCTACGGCAGCCGAAAATGTTGAGGGAAGACCGATTTCTCCTAATCCATTTTTATCCTCAATCTATGGATATATTTTGGGAAGATTTGTCGAGATATATTTTAGGACCGGGGGATCTGAATGGCCTGTCCATGAGAGCGCCACATTCACCCCCAACAATATTGGGAGGGCGGTAAGGACATTTATTAAGGCAGGTAAATTAGAATCTGCCAGGTGGGCTGCCGAGAAAAGCCTGGAGATTTTCCATCCTGGCGTTCCTTCGATCGACCATTTATTCAAGGAAGAAACTATTGCTGAAGGGAGTAATTTGCTAGTTAACTATCTAGAAATACTGATTTTGCGTAATGATCTTGAAGCTCAACTGAGGTTAATGTTGATCCTGGGAAAAAGCAAAAAATATTTGTTTATGCTGCCCATAATTATGCAATTGGAAACAGTCATGGTAGAACACGGAATGGGATATCAATTTGAAGGGGCAATTAACAATGCGATGGCACTTTTGGAGACAACGCCTGCCGAAAACCTTGAAAGATTGATAACTTCCGGTGCGCTTCAAGCCGCCTCTTTCGTAAACATACTCAAAAGGAGGGCCGTGGTATCGAATGAAAAAGTTATTGAAGTTGCGCGTAGGTTTCTTTCGGTAAAATGCTTAAATGATGAAAACAAATTTGGTATCGCATTTCTGTTGGTAGATCTTTATTTATCTTTGGGCGACAGGGCTGCCGCAGAAAAGGCTTTTTCTGCTATGGAAGACCTAATAGAAAAGTTAGCCCTGGCCAAGCGAGGAGACATTAAGCTTATTAGGTTTAATTTGAATTATCTTGATGCTCAATTAAGGTTGGCAAGAGAAAAATATCGGTCTGGCAAGGCCAGCGGAGATGAAATGGAGGTAACTACGAAACGGATTAGAATCATTATAGAAAATCAAAGAAATAGAATCGATAAGCAGAGGCAACTATTGTTATCCGGGATTTACATATTCCATCCGCTGTCATATATGTTTGACCCTGTTTTATTTGCGATTGAAAAGAGCGATGAATTAGATGAAAGCAGAAGATTGCTCTCTGAATATGAAGCTAAACTTGATCAATAATTAGTACGCTTTAAATTGACTTCCTCCCCCATGATAGTTATACTTTCCTCATGCCCCCCATCTCTGATAACCTTTCTTTGCTCAAAACACAAATAGAAACTGCCGCTAAAAAGGCCGACCGCAGACCGCAAGAAATATCCCTCCTGGCGGTCACCAAAAACGTCGAGGTGACGCAAATTATCGAGGCAATAGAAGCCGGCATAACCGACATCGGTGAAAGCTATGTGCAGGAAGCAAGCTCCAAAATCCCAATTATAAAATCCAAGTTCCCTAATGTTCGCTTTCATTTGATAGGCCACCTGCAAACCAATAAGGTCAAGACCGCTCTAGAGCTATTCGACGTCATCCAATCGGTGGATTCCTATCATCTGGCAGAAGAAATAAGCAAGCGCGCGGTTAGACCGGCGGAAATATTCATTGAGGTCAACACTTCGGGAGAAGAAAGCAAGTTTGGGGTGGCGCCTGAAAAGGCCCTGGAACTTATCGGCCAGATCACCGGATTACCAAATCTCCGGATATCCGGCCTAATGACCATAGGCAAATACACTGACGACGAAAAAGAGATCCGCCAGTGCTTCAAGAAGCTCAAGGAACTGAGGGACAAGGCGGGAATCCCCGGTCTCAAGCTCAGCATGGGCATGAGCCACGATTATACTTTGGCAATTGAAGAAGGTTCTGATATAATACGAGTAGGCGAGGGAATATTCGGACCAAGGAGGAAATGATGGAAAGTTTATTTAAACGCGCCAAGGCCTTCATCGGGCTCGAAGAAGAAGGAGAGGGTGAGGGAGAAGAGCTGATCTCGACCCCACAATCGTCCCGCCAGCTGGAGATCGCCTCCGTACTGCGGGGCAAAAAAGAAGGCAAACGCAGCGCCTTGCCCGAAGGCGAATCCGATATTGTGGTCTACGAACCCAAGGTCTATGAGGATTCCCTCAATATCTCCGCCAACCTGCGCGGGGGCTCTCCCGTCATCATCAACCTTAAGCACCTGGAGCCCACCGAGGGCACCCGGCTCATCGATTTTGTCTGCGGCACCGCTTACGCCATCGACGGCCACATGATGAAGATCGGGGAATCCATTTTCCTCTTTGCTCCCAAACAGATAAATATCATTGACGCCGAAGAGAAGTCCAACCTGGGGGAGGAGATAGGCGCCGTTGAGTCCAAGAGAGAATCGTTCTTTACACGCCGATAAAATAAGCTTCATCGGGGCGGGGAAGATGGCCGAGGCCCTGATCGCCGGAATAATCAAAGCCAAAGTAGTCAGCCCAAAAGCGATCGCGGCTTCAGATATACTGCCGGCCCGGCTTAGCTATTTAAAAAAAACCTATAAGATCAATACCGCTGCCGGCAATCAGAAGACGGCGGATAACGCGGACATCGTTATCCTGGCGGTCAAGCCCCAGGTCTTAGCCGAGGTTGGCAGCCAATTACGGGTAAAAAATTCGGCTCTCATAGTTTCCATTGCCGCCGGAGTGGGATTGGGCAAACTGCAGAATCTTTTTCCGAACAATCCGGTGGTAAGAGTGATGCCCAACAATCCGGCCTTGGTGGGTGCGGGCATTTCGGCTATCTCGGCCGGGGAAAAAGTTATGGAAGCAGACCTCAAGAAGGTCGAACAGATCTTCCGCTCGGTCGGCGAGGTGGTGGACATCGAAGAAAAATTGATGGATGCGGTGACCGGGCTTTCGGGTTCGGGGCCGGCCTTCATTTATTTTATAGTTGAAGCAATGGTTGAGGCGGGGGAAAAACTGGGGCTCAATAAGGCCGTGGCCGAAAAGCTGGCGGTGACCACGGTCTTGGGCTCGGCCCAGACCCTGCTTAAGACCAAAAAGAGCCCCCGGGAATTGCGGGAGATGGTGACCTCGCCGGGAGGCACCACGCTTTCGGGCCTGCGGGTGCTCGAGGAGCGCCGGGCCGCCGAGGCGCTCACCGATGCGGTCATCATGGCGGCCAAACGGGCCGCTGAACTAAGCCAATCTTGATCATACTAATAAACGTACTTTTTTCGGCCTATTATCTGCTGATAATCATCAGGGGATTTTTGCCGTTCATCGGCATTACGCGTTTTAAATGGCTGGTCGATCCGGTGGTTCTTTTGACCGATCCGGTCTTAAAACCCCTGCGGCTGGGAATGCCGCCGGACAGGTTGAACGGCATGGACTTTGCGCCCTTTGTGGCGATCGTACTGCTCTGGCTTTTGCAAAGATGGATCATCTCACTTTTGGGAGGATTATAGATGAGTGTCTTGATAAGCGGGACCGTTGCCCTGGATTCGGTCGAGACCCCTTTCGGCAAAAAAGATAATATTTTAGGCGGCTCGGCGGTGCACGCCGCAGTGGCGGCGAGCTTTTTTACCCCGACTTCCATTGTCAGCATCGTGGGGGAGGATTTTCCCAAGGAGCACCTGGATTTTCTCGAAGCCCGGAAGATCGATACTTCCGGCATCAAGAAAATAAAAGGGCAAACCTTCAGGTGGAGCGGCTTTTACGAATACGACATGAACCAGGCCCACACCCGCGATACCCGGCTTAATGTCCTGACCGAGTTCGATCCGAAACTCAACGACAGCCAAAAAAAGGCCGACTTCGTGTTCTTGGCCAACCTAGACCCCGAGATCCAGCTTAAGATCATCTCGGGGCTCAATCAGCCCAAATTCGTGGCGGCCGACACCATGGATTTTTGGATCAAAAGCAAGCGGGAAAAACTGCACGAGGTCATCCGCAAAGTGGATTTTATCCTGATGAACGAGAGCGAAGTGAGGATGTTCATGGAAACACCCAACCTGCCGCTCGCGGCCAAACGCCTGCTCGAGATGGGGACCAAAGCGGTCATCATTAAGCAGGGCGAGCACGGGGCTTTGCTTTTTACGCAGAATTTCCATTTTTCCGCGCCTTCTTATCCGCAGGAGGCCTTCCGCGATCCCACCGGGGCGGGAGATTCTTTTGCCGGCGGCTTTATCGGCTATCTGGCCCGCACCGGGGACCTGTCGGACGGGAACTTAAGAAGAGCGGTGATCATGGGATCGGTGATGGCCTCTTTTAATATCGAGGATTTTAGTTTGGACCGCATGCGGCGGCTTAAGATCCGCGAGATCATGGAAAGGTTCGAGGAGTTCCGCAAATTTTCGGAGTTCGAGGCGCTCTCGGTAGCGCATTGGGTCTAACAGAGGAGGAAGAAATGCTGGATGATTTTAAAAGGGTAGGGAGGATGCTGTTTGAGGAGGGATTGGTGGGATCACACTCGGGCAATCTATCGATACGGCAGGGGGACAAGCTGTTCATCACGCGTTCCGGCGCCATGCTGGGGGATCTGAAGGAGGGGGATGTGGTGGAAGTAGGAATGGAGGCGAACGAAGCCGACAAGGCCGCCTCGATGGAATTGCCGGTCCATCGGGCAATTTATCAGGGAAGCTCGGCCCAGGCGATCGTTCACGCCCATCCGGCCAACGGCACCGCGCTTTCCATCATCTACGAACAAAAGATCATCCCGCAAGACGCCGAGGGGCAGTTCTACTTTAAATCCGTCCCGGTGCTCAAGGTGCGCCAGGCCATAGGCAGTGACGAAGTGGTCAAGATGCTGCCGCCTATTTTTTCCGGCGGCTACACCATCGCCATGGTGAGGGGACACGGCTCCTTCGCCATCGGGGATAATTTGGAAAAGGCCTACCAGCTCACTTCAGCATTCGAGAACTCCTGCCGCATTACCAACCTCTTAAAATCCATCCAGCCGCCGCCTGTCGCCGCTCCGATACATCATCCGCGCCCGCATGAGAGGCGCCACACCGGCGCCATCCCTCCGGGGATCGGCGTGATGGGCCGCACCTATAACAAGCGCGATGAGCGTCGCTGACCTTGTAGAGAAAATAAAAAGCTACGATCCTAAGGCCGATGCCGGCCTGCTGGAGCGGGCCTACCGTTTTGCCGAAGAAAAACACCGCGAACATAAACGCCTTTCGGGCGATCTCTTCATAACCCATCCAATGGCTGTGGCCGAGGTATTGGCCGACCTGGAACAGGATGTGCCCTCGATCTGCGCCGCCTTTTTGCACGATACGGTAGAAGACGCCGAAGTGACGCTCGAGGAGATCAGCCAAAAATTCTCCCCGGAGATCAGCAAGCTGGTCGAAGGGGTGACCAAATTAAGCCAGCTGGTCTACGAATCGCGCGAAGAGCGCCAGGCCGAGAACTTCCGCAAGATGTTCGTAGCCATGGGGGAAGATCTGCGCGTCATCATCATCAAGCTGGCCGACCGCCTGCACAACATGCAGACCATAAAATATCTCTCGCCGGAGAGGATCAAATACACCTCGCTTGAGACCCGCGAGATCTTCGCGCCCTTGGCCCACCGGCTGGGGATGTGGAAACTAAAATGGGAGCTCGAGGATTTGGCCTTTAAGAACCTGGAGCCCGAAAAACACGCCGAGATCCAGGCCAGGGTGGCCGAAAGCCGCGAGAGCCGCGAGACCTACATCGCTACTTTCATAAAGAAGATCACCGACGTCATGGAGAAGGTGCATATCAAGGGCGAGATCTACGGCCGTCCCAAGCACCTGTATTCCATCTACCGCAAGATGGTGGACCAGAACCTGGAGTTCGACGAGATCTACGATCTCACCGCGGTGCGCATCATCGTGGAATCGGTTAAAGATTGCTACGCGGTTTTGGGCATAATCCACGCCACCTGGAAGCCCATCCCCGGGCGTTTCCGCGATTATATCGCGGTGCCCAAGAGCAACGGCTACCAGTCGCTCCACACCACCGTGATCGGGGAAGGGGGACGTCCCGTAGAAGTGCAGATCAGGACGGTCGAAATGCACCGGGTGGCAGAATACGGGGTGGCGGCGCACTGGGTCTACAAGGAAGCCGAGACCGATAAGACCTTCGACCAGAAGATGGCGTGGCTTAGGCAGATGCTCGAGACCCAGACCGAGCTCAAGGACGCCAAGGACTTCATGGAAAGTTTAAAGATCGACCTTTTTACCGACGAGGTTTTTGTTTTCACTCCCAAGGGGACGGTCATCCAGCTTCCTTTGGAATCTACCCCGGTGGATTTTGCCTATCACGTGCATACCGAGGTAGGCCATCGGACGGTCGGCGCCAAGATCAACGGCCGTATCGTTCCCCTGGATTACAAATTGAAGAACGGGGAGATAGTGGAGGTCATAACCGGCAAGGCCGATGACCCCTCGCTCGATTGGCTGAACATCGCCAAGACCTCACGCGCCCGGGCCAAGATCAAGGCCTGGTTCAAACGGATGAAGCGGGAAGAAAGCATCGACCGCGGCAAACAGGCGCTCAACGATGAGCTGCGCAAATTGCGCATCCACCCGCAGGAGGCAGTAACTCCGGAAAATATCAAACTGCTGGTCGCCCAGTTCAAGCTCAAGAGTGAAGACGACTTGTGGGCGGACATCGGCTTTGGTGAGATCTCCGCTTTTGACTGCGCCAAACGATTACGCGAAAAATTCCCGGAAGCGCAGGTGGAAGAAGAGCAGGTGAAGTCCCTGCTCACCAAGCCCCGCAAACGGAAGATAGTCCAGGGGATCCGGGTATCAGGACAGCATGGTATCCTGGTTAAAATGTCGCGTTGTTGTCGACCTTTACCCGGAGATCCAATTGTAGGCGTGGTGACTCGGGGGAAGGGGGTCGCGATCCATCGCCAGGATTGCGACGATCTTCTGCGCGGCAAGCCGGAAAAAGATCGCATTGTGCCGGTGGAGTGGGACCTGACCGCGGACGTTTTCTATCCGGTCGAGATCGAAGTGGAGGCCTTCGACCGGGTGGGGGTTCTGCGCGATATTTTGGATAAGATCTCCGAGACCAAGACCAATGTCTCTTCCGCCAACATCAAGACCAAGCGGGGGAGCATCGCTTTCCTCAAGCTGGTGGTGGATGTTAAAAATATCGAGCAATTGCAGGTGGTGGTAGCCGCCATCCGCAAAGTGGCCGACGTTTATGATGTCAAGCGGGTGGGGGCGTAGTATAATTATCTTATGATTAAGGAAGCCATCATCAAGCTGGCGGAAGGGAAGAATCTAACCCGCGAAGAATCCTCCCTCACTGCCGATACCATCATGAGAGGTGAAGCTACGCCTTCCCAGATCGGAGCTCTCCTGATGGCCCTGCGGTTAAAAGGCGAGACCATCGATGAGATCACCGGTTTTGCCGAGCAGATGCGCGCGCATTCGGTCCATATTTCTCCCACCACCAAGGACCTGGTGGATACCTGCGGGACGGGAGGAGATGTTTCCCATACCTTCAATATCTCAACGGTGGCGGCGGTGGTAGCGTCGGGCGCGGGAGTTCCTATAGCTAAACATGGCAACCGGTCGGTTTCGAGCAAATGCGGCAGCGCAGATCTGCTCGAGGCCTTTGGGGTAAAGATCGACCTTCCGCCCGAAAAAGTCCAGGATTCGATCGATAAGATCGGCTTCGGCTTTATGTTCGCGCCCAATTTCCATCCCGCCATGAAATACGCCGGACCGACCAGGCGCGAGATCGGAGTGCGCACCATCTTCAACATCCTGGGCCCCCTGACTAATCCCGCCGGGGCGAAAAGGCAGATACTGGGGGTTTTCTCCGAGAAATTAACCGAGACCCTGGCCAAAGTTCTCTTGAACCTGGGCGCCGAGCACGCCCTGGTCGTCCACGGGATGGACGGATTGGATGAGATCTCCATATCGGACAAGACCAAGGTTTCGGAACTAAAAGACGGCAAGATCAAGAATTATTTCATCAAGCCGGAAGATTTCGGCATTAAGCGGGCGGCGAAAGCAAATATCCGCGTCCAGAACGTGGAAGAGTCCAAAGTAGCGGCGCTCGATATTCTGGAACAGCACCATGGAAGTCCCAAAATGGACGTAGTACTGCTCAACGCCGGTGCGGCCATCTATGTCGGAGGCCTGGCGAAGGATATTAAGTCCGGGATCAAGCTGGCCAAAGAGGCCGTGATGTCCGGCGTGGCCTTAAGGAAACTTGGGGAGATCAAAAATGTTCATTAAGACCGACAAATTGGTAAAAAGTTATTCCGGGAACCGGGTAGTGAATGAGATCTCGGTCGAGGTAAGCCAGGGGGAAGTGGTCGGAGTTTTGGGGCCGAACGGGGCGGGGAAGACCACCACTTTCTACATGGTGGTCGGTTTGGTCAAGCCCGATTCCGGAAAAGTTTTCCTCGGTGAAAAAGACATCACGACCCTTCCCATGCATAAACGTTCTTCCTTAGGCATCGGGTATCTGCCGCAAGAGGCCTCGATCTTCCGCAAGCTCACGGTCGAAGAAAATATCCTGATCCTCTGGGAACTGATGCCCCAGGTGCCAAAAAGTGAATATGAGACCCGGCTGGTCAAACTTCTCGATGAGCTGGGAGTGACGCACCTACGCAAACATCGCGCTTACACTCTTTCGGGAGGCGAGCAGAGGAGGGTGGAGATCGCGCGCGCTTTGGCCACCGATCCCTCCTTTTTGCTTTTAGACGAGCCCTTTACCGGCATCGATCCCAAGACCGTAGCCGATATCCAGGGTATTATCCGCTTTTTAAAGCAGAAGGGGATCGGGGTGCTCATCACCGACCACAACGTGCGTGAGACCCTGGCCATCACCGACCACGCCTATATCGTGCACAAGGGAAAGATCTTGGTGGCCGGCAAGTCGGATGAAATAGCCAATTCCGAAGAAGCCAAAAAGTTCTACCTGGGAGAACAATTCACCCTCTGATGTTCAAGATCAAGATCATCGACCGCTACATCTTTAAGGAGCTCATCGATCCCTTCCTTTTCGGACTGTTCTCTTTTTCGCTCATCCTTTCGGCCTCCATGATCCTTTTCGAGCTGGTGCGGGCGGTGGTGATTTCCGGCATGCCGCTTCTGGTGGCGCTTAAGCTTTTTGTCTTCCGCCTGCCGACGGTGGTGGTGTATATCTTCCCCATGGCTACGCTTCTGGCCGCGCTTTTGGGATTCGGCCGCTTAAGCAAGGATTCGGAGGTCACGGCGTTTAGAGCATCCGGCATCTCGCTTTTCCGCTTGATCATACCGGTTTTGGCCCTGGGGCTTTTGATCTCTTTTGTGAACCTGGTATTTAACGAGATCGTGGTGCCCGAAGCCAACCAAGCCGCCAAAAATCTGCTGTTCGAGACCTCCACCAAAAAAGCGCCCCGGGTAGAGGAGAACGTTTTTGTCCCGGAGATGGAAAGGGGAGCGCTTAAACGCATCTTTTATGCCCGGCGGATGAAAGGCAAAATGCTCGAGGGGGTGATCGTCTCGGAATTCGCCGACGGCCGATTAAGCCAGATCATCAACGCCAAGACCGCGCAGTATCTTCCGGAGCGCAGCACCTGGCAGTTCAACGACGGCACCGTTTACCTGCTCTCTGAAGGGGGGGATTACCGTCACCTCATCAAGTTCGACCGGCAATTCGTGGCCATCAAGTATACCCCCTCGGACCTGGCCGCGGGGGACAAATCACCGGACGACATGAGCATCGGGGAGTTGCGGGAGTACATCAAGCTTAAGGAAAAAATGGGAGTCAAGGTGGTCGACCACAAGATCCAGCTCAACTTCAAGATGGCCCTGCCTTTCGCCAGTTTGGTTTTCGCTCTGTTAGGGGCGCCGCTGGGCCTTTCCCCGCGTCGGGCCAGCTCCAGCATCGGGCTGGGGCTTTCGATCATCGTGATCTTCGTCTATTACGTTTTGATCTTCACCTCCTTCGCTTTCGGGGAGCTCGAATTGATCTCGCCTTTCCTTTCGGCCTGGCTGCCTAATATTGTCACCGGCGGCCTGGGCTATTATATTTTAAAACAGGCGGCCAACGCATGAACATCGTTATCGTCCTTTTGATCGTCTCGGGGGTCGTGGCTTATGTGGGAAATTATATCGGCCGCTTTTTCGGCAAGCGGCGGTTAAGTATCTTCGGCCTGCGCCCCCGGCAGACCGCCACTATCTTTACGGTGCTTTCGGGGGTACTCATCGCGCTTATAACTTTCGGCAGTGTTCTGCTTATCTCCCGCGACGCCCGCACGGCGCTTTTTGGGCTGGAGAAACTGCGCGGTGAAATAGCGCAGAAGGCCGGAGAACTCGAGGCCGCACAAAAAGCCGCCGAAAAAACCCGCAAGGAGATAGCCGACCTGCTCAAGATCAAAAGCATCCTTTTGACCGAGGTGGAGACCGCCCGCAGCCGCGCGGTGGTCTTTACTGCCGGACAGGACATCTATATCGGAAAGATCGAAGGGGGAAAGGGACGGGAAGCGGCCGAGAGGGACTTAAGGAAACTTTTGGATGCCGTAGACGAGCAAGTTAAGAAATACCGCATCGCGGATGTGGAAGTGGATAAATCCGATTATGCCTCAACGGTAAGCTACACCGCCAATACCGAAGGCGATATCGTGGTGCAATTGATCTCGCTCCGCAACGTCAACGTCGGCGGAACCTTGCAGGTTAAATTTGAAGTGTCTCCCAACCGGCAGGTGTTCGAGAAGGGGGAGGAGATCGCCTATGTCGATATTTCCGGAAAATTATCCCAGCCCGAGATCGAACAAAAGATAAAGGAGCTGCTGTCTTTGGCCAATTTTGCCGCCCGCAACCACGGAGTTATCCCGCAGGCCACGGGCTCTTTAGGCGAGGTGCCGTACTCCAAGATCTTCGAGACGGCACGGCGCATCAAGGGCTTTGACGCTTTGACCCGGGTAAGTGTTGTGGCCGCCGGCGACACTTACTCCATCGGGCCGCTTACGATCGATTTCCAAGTGAAGCTTTTATGATACTGGCGGTCGATCCCGGCCGGGAAAAATGTGGGCTGGCGGTGCTCGACGATTGTGCTAAAGTTTTGGAAAAACGGGTCTGTGCCGCTGCTAAGATCGCAGATGAGGTTTCGAGTCTTATACAAAAGTATAACATTCCCACCTTGGTCTTGGGCGATTCGACCGGCTCTCGCTCGGTTAAAAAATCCATTTCCCGGCTGGAACTTTCCGCCAACCTGGTATTCGTTCCCGAAAAAAATTCCTCCTGGGAGGCGCGAAAAAGATATTTTAAGGAGAATCCTCCGCGGGGGCTATGGCGATTTATCCCTTCCTCTCTTTTGGTCCCTCCCGTGCCGATCGATGATTTTGCCGCGGTGATCTTAGGGGAGCGGTATCTTAAAGGTTAGGGAGCCCCGCTTAAACACTTTCGTTTGTTTTATTATCCTTCCATAAGGATCGATCACGCCCGAAATACCGGTATTGGCGCACTGTATAAAATATTTTCGGTTCTCGATCGCCCTGAAAACCCCGTTCTCAAAATGCTGATAGGGCGCGGCCGAATCGTTGAACCAGCCGTCGTTGGTGACGGCCAAGAGAAAAGCCGCACCTGGCGCCTGTTCTCTTAAAAGACCAGTGAAAGTGGATTCAAAGCAGATCCCCGCTGCCACCTTCCTCTTCCCCAGTATGAGGTGTGAGGTATGGGGGTTGGGGACAAAATCGGCCTGGAACAGGTTGGTTGATTGTAAGATCGGATAGAGCAGGGGACGGAAGGGAAGATACTCGCCGAAAGCCACCAGGTGCTGTTTGTCGTAGCGGCTTACCACTTCGCCGGAAGGGGAAAAAGCCACGATCGAGTTGTAGATGTTGCCCGACCTGTCGTAAAAAGGCGTGCCGGTTAAAAGGTAGGCTTTCGCCTCTCGCGCCAGATCTTCCATGGCCTTGCGGTACGGCGGATCGTTCAAAATATAAGTGAAAACCACCGTCTCCGGCCAGATGATGAGGTCGGGTTTTTCTTTTAACGCTTGCCGGGTAAGGTCCAGATGGATCTTGAAGTTTTCGGCATTATAGCGATGGTCGAGTTTTCTTTCTTGCGGGATAGAGCCTTGGATCAGAGAGATGGTTAGGGCCTTAGGCCCATAGGCCTCTAGGTGGTTAGGGATTTGGGAGGAGCCCCAGAAAAAAGAGGAAAGAAAAACGACTAAAACCATGGACAGCTCTAGATAGTTCTTACGAGTCAAGTAAAATCTTGCCAGGACGAGATTTACCAGGACGATCAGGAAAGAGACGCCGTAGACGGTTGAAAAGGACGCCAGTTGGGCGATGGGGAGAAAATGGGCCTGGGTGTAGCCGACCGTTCCCGCAGTTATTCCAAAAGGACCAAGGGAGCGGAGATATTCGATGCCGACCCAAATAAGAGCAGATATATATACCCGCGACTTCAGTCGCAGGTTACTAAAGCTGATCAAATAGCACGCCAGGGCAACAAACAAAGCCTCTCCGGCGGCTAAGAGCAACCAGCCAAGGGGGACGAAGGGGCCGCCGTAGGGGATCAAAGTATTGATCCAAAAAAGGTTGATGCCGAAAAAAACCAAACCGAAAATAAAACCCGAAACCGCGGCCTCCCGCGCAGTTTTTTTCTTTTCTATTTCAATGAACAGGGGGACTAACGCCACAAAGGCCAAAGGCCAGAGATTGAATTTGGGAAAACACAAAGCCAGCAGTATGCCCGAAAGTATGCTCATTCGATCTTGGCCGTCCAGCTGGTGATATCAAGCGACCCGGAGATAGAAGTGTCGGCGCCGGGACTTTCGGTGAGCACCGAGCCGCGGGTCTTCTCGATCTTCCGGACCGGCGGGGAAATGCGGTCGCGCAAGATCTTGAGCGAGTCGGCCGGATATTCCACCGCAATGATGTCAAAGACCACGTTTTGCGGAACGCTCGCCCCAAAGATCTGGTCGAGCCGGATGGTGAAGGAAATGGAACTTCCCACCGTGCCCAGCCCGGCGAAGGTTTCCCTGGTCACCGGATCAGTTACCGTGAACGGTCCCCTGGCGAGGGAATATCCCAAACTATCCACTATAATGTAAGCCGTCCAGGTAGAATAATACTTGGAAAAATAGGTGGTCATATCGCCCACCCGGGGAGCGGCGCCGGGTTCCAAAAACTCATCGGTCGAATCGGGTGGGGGAAGCGGAATGCTGTAGGCCTCGACCGTCGAGAACACCACGAAATAGCGGTTGTTGGTGACGTCGATGGTGTCGCGGAAATTGGCGGTGATCGAGAGCTGGCTGCCGAAATCAACGATCGAGGTTACCGTGCGCGAACAGCCGCCCATCAATAACAGCGCCAAGACCAGGCTAATAACGAGTCGGCGAGTCACTCTTGAATTCCTCCTTAAAGGCCTTGTCGAAACCCTCGAAATAGAATCCCCGTCCTTCGGTATAGCCGAACGGCTCCTCCGGCAGGGCCTTGAGCTTAAAGATAAACGCGAACTCTTTCCGGTAATCCGAATAGGTATAGGTGACCTCCCAGCAGTGCAGATCTTTCACCACCATCAGGTCCACCAGCTTAAAATCCTGGGTAGCTGGATTATACACGTGCCCGAACTTGAATTGCCAGTGGTTGAACCAGTCCTTTTCGTCATTTATCTCCAGCGCCACCAGGGAATTGCCGGATTTTATGTAGCCGGAGTTCAGGTCGTTTACCGCGGACAGGTCGACCTGGCATTTGTTTATGGGCCGGAGGGAGGCCGAGGTGGAAAGATCGAGGTACCGCTGGTTCTCGATGTCCCAGCCGGTGCGCTCGTTCAGGTTTAAATTGGGATGGGGCTGTAGATTTAAATTGGTGTCGATATTGAAATATTTTCGGGTCTCGAAATTGTAGCCGCTGGAAGTCGCCCAGTTGAAATAATTCAGGTAATAAAAGGTCAAAGTGTCGCGCAGATTGCTGTAACGGGTGCCCAGCTGGTCGAACAAGAAGGGGCTGTTGCCCTCCGAGATGCCGCGCGAAAAGGCGGCTTCGTTGATCATCACCTCTCCGCCCTGGGTGCGCAATTGGGCTCCCTCCCGATAGTTGTAAAGCTGGTCTCCGGGCTCATATAACAGCTGGTCCACGCCTGCCGTAAGGAAAAGAGTTGAACCGAGCGCCAATGGCAGGCTTTTATTGGCATTGAGAGTCGAGCGGTAGCGGCTGGCCTTAAAATCGCGGTTGCGTCCTAAAGCAGGGACATACCTTACTTCCCGATACCAGCCGTAGGTGAACTCCGGAGAAAGAGTAAAAAGTCGCAGGTCTAATGAATTGGGCCGCAGAGTGATCTCGGGCTGTTTTTCCACGAATTGGTCGGTGTTATCGCCGAAATACAGGTCACGGTCGAGATCCATGTACCAGTTCTCATAGATCGAAACGGTGTAGGAGGTGCCGGTATGGGTTAAGGTGAGATTGGGCTCGAGCCGCTCATCCCCCGGGATCCCCGGAGAGCGGATGCTGTCGAAATAGTTGGCATTAAAGCTTAAGCGGGTCTTATCCGAAAAGAGCTGTTGGTTGTGGGCCAATCTCTGCCCCCAGCGTATATAGCGGCTGGGCCCTTTTCCCTGGTCGAGATCGACATTATAGGTGGTGTTCAGGTCTTTCCAGGTGTTATTGAGACCAAAAGACATCCGCTCGGCTGCCCCGGAACGATTGTCCAAAGCGTCGAAGTAAGAGGAGAAACGACGGTCATCTTTTTGGAAACTGTAATCCAACCGGTAAGTGGATTGGTTAAGACGTCCGAAAGGGATCAGATACATCTGGCTTGAAGTGTGTGCCAGGGAAAACTTGCTATTGGGCGTCGGCTCCAGGGAGTGGTTCCACTTGGTGACCCAGTCCTCCATATGAGTATCGGCTTCGCTAACATGATAGAGGGAATAGGACCCGGCGCCTTTTTTGCCCAGGTCATATTTCTTATCCAGTCCCAGGCCCAAACTTTTCTTTTCCATCTCGTCGATATAGAGCGTTCCGTCCGGCACATCCCAGAAGGTCTTAATAAAATCGCCTTCCACCTGGTTGTGGCCGATCGACCAGTTGCGCTTGCGGCGGCTTTTTAGATCGTAGACCACATAGGGCAGCCACATCACCGGCACCGGCCCAATATATTGGGTGACGCTCCAGCCCTCGACCTTGTCCCCGGGATAATACACCACCCGGCGCGCGGCGGTATGATAATGCGCGCGGTCCTCTTCGGCGTAATCACAGGTGGTCATGGCGCCTTCGCGGCCCTGCCAGCGGGCCTTGCGGTTGTCGATCTCTTCCGCGTTCAAATATAGATTGCCATGGATGGTATCGGGATTAAGGCGCGACTTGAATCCGGAAAAAAGCGAAGTATCGTCAGCGGTGAAATAGGTAAGCGTTGTTCCCCGTCCCTGGTAATCGGGATTCTTAAACGTCACCCGGCCCTCGGCGGTGACGATGTTGGTTTTGGTGTCCACCCACAGCTCATCGGCACGGATCACGAGGTCTTTAAGGTAAACTTCGACCGAGCCGGTAGCGGTGACCATGCCCGTCTCCTCAATGTACTTGAGCTTTTGGGCCTTGATGTTCACGGGGATCTCGGATTCCGCAAAGGCGAAGGAAACCAGGAGCAGAAAAAAGACCAGGGTGTTCCTCAAGGCATCTTGTAGAGCAGGCGCTTGGCCGCCAGGTCGCCTAAAATATCGCTTTGGGGAATGCTTGAGAAAAGCGCCAGGGCCGCCTGCGCCCCATCTTCGGCATAAGCCAGGTCTGCCAGGTTAAAGGCCGCGGCGGAAAGCTGCGGGTCCACGGCGCGGGCTTTCTCGAGCCATTTGCGGGCTTCGGCCTGGTTGTCTTGCAATAGGTAAGAAAGTCCCAAATTCGACGAAACGATAGCCGAGGCGGGCTCGAGCTCAAAGGCCTCCTTGAGCTTTTGCTGAGCTTCGTTTAACTGCCCGGAGATCAATAGGGTTACGCCCAGGTTGTTCTTGGCCGCCGCAAAATCCGGGTCCAGCTGGCAGGCCAGGGTGAATTCCTCGATCGCCGCTGGCTGCATGCCTTTCATAAAATAATCGATACCGGAGTTGTTGTAGTTGCCGCCGAAAGAGACCGCCAGGGTCTGCCTTTTGGCCCCGCTGCGCGCTTCCCTTCCCCAAAAGGCAACGCCCGCAACTGCCGCCAGCATCTTGTTTTGCACCGAGGCCAGACTGCTGGCCTTGAGGAATTTTATCTTCTCCTTGAGATTGGGGAAGTCCATATCCTCTTGTAAAAGTTCCTCAAAAAGCTTGATGGATCTTTTTATCAATCCTTGGGCCTCAAAGGTCAAAGCCAGGGAGAATTTGAGGCGCTTTTTGACGTCGATTTGATCGGGCGGCGCGCATTCCAGTCCTTTTTCATAAGATGAGACCGCCAGGTCGAAGCGGCCTTCTTCTCGGTATAGATTCCCCAGCAGTTGGTAAACAAAAGGCGCGCGCTGGAGATCTTTGAGCGAGGTCTGCAACTCCCGCAGGGCCTCGTCCCTTTTATTCATCGACAAGTAGACCTTGGCCAGGTCCAGGTGCAGGGAGATCTTCCATTCGTCCTCCAGGAGCCGTTTCTTTATCGATTCCGCCTCAAGCTCGAGCTCCTTCTCGCGGGCGGCGGCATAGCGTGCGTGGACCAGGCGATTGTTGGGATCAAGCTCCAGCGCCTTATGGAAGGCCTCCACTGCCTTGCGCGAAAGCCGCTGGATTAAGAATATCTCTCCCAAGAGAACGTAGGCCGGGAAATAATTGCGGTCCTGCGCTAAAAGGGTTTCGGCCTCAAGGGTAGCCCGCGACGGATCATCGTGGCTTAAATAAGCATAGCCCAGCACCTCACGCGCGAAGGGTTCCTTTTTTGCCAGCTCCCGACATTTGCCGATCACCCATTCCGCGCCCTCCTTGTAAAAGGCCAAAAGGGTGAGGCATTCCTCAAGGGCTTCCCGCGTTTTCTCCAGCTTAAGATATCCTTCGATCAAGAATTGGCGGGCCAAAAATTGCTGGGGATAATGGTCCAGTATCTGTTTACAACCTTCGAGCGCGGCTGGGAGCAGGTCCGGCTGGCTTTTGACCAGTCCGCGGTACACCTCCACTGTTTCGCTGTAGCTGCCTTTTTCGGTGAGCATTTCCGCCAGGGCGAAGCTGGTGGCCGGATGGTGGGGATAGTTCTTCAAGTTCCTTTTAAGCTTTTCTATCACTTCATCCAGTTTGGCGGGCTGGAGCTTTACCATTTCGATGAGCTTGGCGGCCGCCTGGTCGGGTTTTAAGCTCCTCTGGTAAAGGTCCGCCAGCATTTCACGGATGGATAAACTGGTCTCATTCACCATCAAAAGCTCTTCCATCTTACGCAACACCTCGACCGAAACCTCCGGGTCTTGCTTGAACATCTCGAAATATTTAGCGGCGGCGGATTCGTACTGTTTGGTGCGGGTGTAAAGCTCGCCCAGGGTCCTTAAGGTGCTCTTATCCTGAGGGATCTCCTCATAAAAGCGGATGGCCTCCGGCAGGCGGCCCTTTTCCAGATAGACCGAAGCCAGCATTTCGCTGATCTTGAGGTCTTTCACCCCGTGGTTGAGGGCGGACTCCAAAAGCCTTAATGCCTCGTCGATGCGCTCCTGCTTAATAAAGATGCGGCCTAAAAGGTTGTAGGCCAAGTTGCAGCTCTGATCGATATCCAGTATTTCCTCAAGCTCGAGGGTCGCGGAATTGAGGTCCTGGGCGTTCAAATAAAAGCCAGTCAAAAGCAGACGGGCTTCCAACGAATCATGATGGGCAGAGATAAATTTTTCGTGGTCGAGCACGATCTCGGAGGTGAGCCGCGGGGCAAAGGAGGCGGCCATCAAGTATTCTTCCTTGGCCTGCTTGAAGTATCCGGCAAAAAGATAATGGCGGGCCAGCTCCCGGAGGGTTTTGCCGTCCTTGGGATGGGACTTTAAGGTGCGTTTAAGTTCTTCAAGATCCGGGTTCATCAGCGGTGCCTTACCTCTCTTACGATAAGTATCACCCCTAATATACCAAAAATGAGCTGGGGCGTCCACGCCGCGAGCGGTGGAGTTAATATGCCGCCCCGGCCTAACGAACGGAAGACCGAAGCGAAGACGTAGAAGGTGAAGATCATGACAATGGTCACCACCATTCCCCAGGTGCGGTTGCTGCGCACTCCGGGTATGGCCAGCGGCAATCCGATCAGGGCGAAGATAAAGGAGGTCAGGGGGACCGAATACTTCATATAAAGGTCGGTGGCCAGGGCATTGGTGGACATGCCGCCTTTTTGCACGGCGCGGATCTGGCTGCTCAACTGCGCCGAATCCATCTCCTGCGGGGTGCGCTGTTCGCTTATGTTGGCCGGGTCTTCGTTCATATTGATCTGCATATCCTTAAAGGCGGCTTCGTAAGCCAGCCGTCCGTCGGCGTCGAATTTGTGGATCACGCCCTCGTGCATCTTTAATTTTAATTTATCGAGCTTGGCGGTCCGGGCCGTCACCACCTGGGGCAGGTTCTCTCCGGCCAGCTCATAGACCATGATGTTCTGCAACTCCCGGGTCTTGACGTTGATCGAGCCGATGTAAAAGTGGCGGTTATAGGCGTCCTTAAAGAACAGGTCGGAGCGGATGTCCGGCAGGGGGCTTTTCAGCAATATTTGCCGGACGAGCTTTTCGGATTCGTGGTTGGCGAAGGGCACCACCTTTTCGTTAAGATAAAAAGAAAAGAGCGAGACCAAAAGCGAGATCACCAAAATGGGATAAGCGATTCGGGTAAAGGGAACGCCCGAGGTCCTAAGGGCGGAAAGTTCGTTATCGTGGGAGAGCCGTCCCAGGCACATGGTGACCCCAAAAAGCGTGGCCACCGGGAAGGTCATGATCATGATGGAAGGCAGTTTATAGAGTAGGAGCTGTCCCATCACCCCGAGCGGCACGCCCCGGTTGATGATGAGGTCGACAAAGGTAAAAAGCAGGTCTACGGTCATAACCATCACGAAGCCCAGGATCCCCAAAAAAAAGGGACCCAGGACTTCGCGGGTTAAAAAGCGGTCAAGGATCTTCACCTAGTCTTCTTCGCGGCGGCGGCGGTGCTCTTTCCTAACGGCGCGGGCCAGCTCTTTGCGGCGGCGCTCGCTGGGCTTTTCGTAAAACTCGCGCTTCTTCATCTCATCGATGATACCCTCGCGGCGAACTCTCATCTTGAACTTGCGCAGGGCCTTATCCAGCGGTTCGTTCTTGTTGATCTCGATCTTGGTCATGTCTTACCTCCTTCTTCTTTATCATATCCAAAACAGCACATCAACCTCCCGCAGATGCCCGAAGTGCGGGTAGGGGAGATGGAAAAGCCCGCTTCCTTCACCATCTTCACGGTGACGTGGCGGGGTTTTTCGAGCCAGGTGGCGCAGCAAAGCCCCCTCCCGCAGGGGCCCAGGCCGCTGTAGATCTTGGCCTCGTCCCGCGGGGTGAGCGAGCGCATGGTCACTTCGGCCTTCAGATTCATCCCCAGGTCCTTACGGTAGGCCTTAAGGTCCGGCGTGTGTTTGTCTTTTTGCACTTTGTAATAGACGTTGACTTTTTGCATATCGAACAGGTATTCCACGTCGATGAGCTTGATCTTTAGCTCGAACTCCGCAAGCTTGGCGGAAGCCATGGTCAGCGCCTCGAGGTCCATCCGGGGCAGGTCTTTTATTATCCTCACGTCCTCCTCGGTGGCGTAGCGGATCACCTTTTTAAGCCGGACATCCGCAGTGGCACTGTGGGGATATTTGTGGTCGAAGGCCACGATAGTGCCGTTCTCTTCCCCGCGGTCGGTGAGCACTATCACCTGTCCGCCCACCTTGATCGAATCTTCCTTGTAGCCGGCGATGGGGCAGAGCCGGTTGAATTTACGCAGTTTGATGGCTAGCTTTTTTTCCATAATCTCACTCCCAAAAGTTCCAGGGCCAGCTTGCGGTTGACCCGGCGTTTTATCCCTCTCAAGATATCCAAACTGATACGCGCTTCTTTTGTTTTCCCTTCCTCGGCGAATAGGGTAAAAAGTCCCGTGGCGAGTTCTTCCGCGTCCTCGCATCCCAAGAGACGGCGGGAATTACCGACCAGGTCATACGGCTGGACCTTAAGTTGCTTAAATATCTCCCGGGTCTCTTCGCTGATAGTGGGGGTATCTTCCGGGAAAGCGATCTTCTGACAGCGCGAAAGTACGGTCTTAGGCAGGCCTTCTTCGCGGTTGGCGATCAATATAAACACCACGCCCGGGGGCGGCTCCTCGAGCAATCTTAAGAAGCTGTTGCCTGCCTGGGCGCCTTGTGCGCTTAGGGTATCGGCGTCTTTGATGATGACGACCTGCCATTTGGCCTCCGACGGCCCGTAGCGGGTCACTTCCTTTAGCTCGCGGATCTGGTCTATCGATAAACTGGCTTTCTGCTTTTTGGATGAAGGGTCATACGGCCGCTCTATTACGATGATATCGGGGTGGGAGTCTTTTTCGCTCCCCACGAGGTCCCGCGCGAAGGCAAGCGCCGCTTCCAGTTTCCCTTCGGCCTGCCCGCCCGTGAACAGGTACGCGTTGCTTATTCTTTGGGTTTTGGCTATGCCTTCTAATATTATCGTGGCCTGATTTGGCATGATTTATTTATTATATCATATTAAATCAGGTATGGGGTATGGGGTATGAGGTATGGGGAATTTATGATATAATCATCGGGATGGTAGTAAGACAAAAAGCCAAGCTAAAGTGCGAGTGCGGCAAAACGGTATCCCCGGGGAGCGTCTTCTGCCCGCACTGCCGGGCGGAGATCAACCGCAAGAACGCCAAGACGATGAAAAAAGAAGGACGGAGTTTCCAGAAAAAAATGCGTCAGATGAGAAAGGGGAGAAAATATAAATGATAGTAGAAAGATCCGAATACAAAGGCCGTCCCATGCTGGTGATCAAGCGCAGTGAGGATGAGAAGTTCCCGTTCTCCTTCGGCCTGGCCAAGGCCAAGATGATCCTAGAGACGATCGAAGAGATCAAAAAGTTCGTCGCGGAGAACGACAAGGGGGAGTAACATCCTCAAAAAAGTCATTTTAGCCGTCCTCTTATCGGCTTTGTCTGTTACGGCGGTAGCCGCCGCGCAATCAAAATCGTTCTATTTCACTTCAGCCCTGCTGCAGTCGATCTATAAGTTCAACCAGGCGAATTACGAAGAGGCCAAGGGGATCATCCATCCCTGGGTAACCGATCCGGACGAAAAGATACAGCGGACCGCCCAGGCCCTGGATCGGGGCTTCGAGGTGTTTATTGAGAATGTTAAGCTCGTTTCATCTCTGATGGGGCGGCCCGATGATGAAGGGACGATCTCATATGCGATTGAGGGTGAAAAGCGGGAAGACGCGGCGTACCTGAACATGGGAAGCGAGATAGCCAAATATATTCCCGAAGGATTGTCCAAAAAGGAGCGTGGCCTGCTTTTGTTCAGGATCGATCTTCTTTTCGGCAAAGAACTGAAGCAGTATAGGTTCCACCCCACGGAAGCTACCGAACTGACGATCGGCCTCTCGGCGCTCGAAAGCCGCCTTCAAGGGAAAAATGTCGAAGCCAATCCTTACTTCAAGATACTGATCGACGGCGAGCCGCCTTTTAGGAAATAGCGTAATGCGGGAAGCGGCAGCGAGGTGTGTTTCGTAGCGCGTAGTGCGAAATGCGTGACGCAAGACGCTGGGCGCATGACGAAACGCGCATCGCCCCCGCACCACGCCAACACGCGGAAAGAGCAATCCTTGTCTTCCCCCCTAAAAAAGGCGTAGAATACCCCCATGGACTTTATCCTCCTAGCCGGCACACTCGCAGCGATCCTCACGACAACTGCCTTCGTGCCTCAAGTGATCAAAGCCCACCAAACCAAACATACCAAAGACCTATCTCTCACGATGTATGTGTTGTTGGCGATCGGCATCACCCTATGGATAATCTACGGCTTCTCGCTAAACTCCGTGCCGGTCATTGCGGCGAACTCCGTGACGCTGGTTATGAGTTTATATTTGTTATTCCTAAAAATTAAATATGGGTAGGAATATCCTTTAGTTTGCCTTGTGATTTACAAAAAAAGGGCGTAAGATTTGAGGTTAATTGCTACTTATAAGTAGTCATTCTAAAAGTAGCATTAAAACCAATGCCCTATAACGAAGCTGACACAAGAGCGATATTAATCGACCCAAAACTCCTAGCTGCCGGCTGGAGCAATGATCTCATTTCCCGCGAGTTTCCGATCTCCGCGGGTCGCATTGAAATTATCGGAGAAATCCACCGTCGCGCCGCACCCCGCAAAGCCGACTATGTTTTGCGTCTTGCTCAACACGGCGAAGCGCTGGCAGTAGTTGAAGCCAAGGAGGAAGACGCATCCGCAGCTCAGGGTATGGTGCAGGCCAAGGAGTACGCACAAAAACTTAACCTTCTTTTTGCTTACGCTACCAACGGCCATAAGATAGAGGAATTCAACTTTCATACAAACAAGCAGACTACCATAAAAGAATTCCCTTCTCCGCAAGAGCTAAAAAAACGATACTCTGAAGCGATTCTCGCTGGTGCAGTGGTAAAAGGTAAAGCCGAAAAAATCCTTGAAGAGCCTTTTTATTATGCTCCGTCATTTTCCCTGCGATATTACCAGGAAGCTGCGGTCCATAATGCCATTAAAAAAATTACGAAGGGCGACAAGCGTGTGCTCCTTACTCTTGCGACCGGCACGGGTAAGACAGTCATTGCTTTTAACCTCATTTGGAGGCTCATTAAATCCGGTTATTTCAAGCGCGTACTTTTTGTGGCAGATCGAAACTTCCTCCGCAATCAAGCCTATAATGTTTTTGCACCGTTCGGAGACGCGCGCGCACTCATAGAAGAGGGCAAAACGCCGCGACACCAGCAGGTCTTTTTTAGCATATACCAAGCCCTTTTTAGCCCTGGCGCATCCGACAAACGCTTGTTTGAGGAATACGACCCGGATTTCTTTGACCTTATCGTGATTGATGAGTGCCATCGATCAGGTTTTGGATCGTGGAAAGACATCTTGAATCACTTTACAGGCGCAGTGCATTTGGGCATGACGGCAACCCCCAAGCGCAGCGATAATATCGATACCTATAAATATTTCGGCGAGCCCGCCTACCTTTACAGCTACGGACAGGGTGTGCAGGATGGTTACCTGGCGCCCTTTGTTGTCCACCGAGTTCTAACCGATATTGATAGGGAAGGAAAACTCACGATCGAAGAAGCACAAAGAAAAGGCGCAAAAATATTTGCCCCAGCCGATACGGAAGTGCAGGATGAATATTCACAAAAAGAATTTGAACGGCGAATCACTATACCCGACCGCACACATGAGATTGCGCTGCATCTGGCCAAACTCTTGAAAACTTTTGGCCCGATGGCAAAGACCATGGTTTTCTGTGTGGATTCGGATCATGCCGACTTGATGGCCAAAGAACTTCAAAACGAGTTCGCCGACCTCGGTCATACCAATTTTGCCGTTTCCATCATTGCCAGAAATGGCGACATTCTGGATGCTGAGTATGAACGCTTTAAGGATTCGGAAAAACCAACACCTGTCATTGCGACTACGGTGGATCTCCTGACTACGGGTATTGACGTACCAAGCGTGCGTAATATTGTAATTGTCAAACCCATTGGCTCGAAAATCGTCTTTAAACAAATAATCGGCCGCGGTTCTCGCATCGATCCGCTGACGAATAAATATTATTTTCGTATTATTGACTATATTGGCGCAACCCGCCTTTTTGATGATTGGGAAAAAATACCGGAGCCAAAACCGCAAGAACCGGAGGGCGAAGAGAAATACATTTTCACGGGGGTTGTGCTTGATGCCGAAACCCAAGACCCAATCCCCGGCGCCACAGTTGTCCTCCAGCGCCGAGACAACGAGCAGTTCTACGAACGAGCGGATAAAGACGGCTTATTTACCTTTGCTGGGCTTCCTCAAAAAACATTTCATCTAACAGTCCGAGCGACCGGATACAAAACTAAATCACTAGCAATCATGCCGGTGGAAAAAGGAGCAAAGCCGGAATTTATTGAACTTATTCCGCAGGGTAAAAGGCCCAAAAAAGTTATTGTGAAAGGCCTGCCGGTTCACATTGCCGAAGAAGAACGATTGGTTCTAGAAAAAGAGGGGAGAACTCTTAAAGTAGAGGAATATGTCGACTATGCACGCAAGGAAGTGGCTGGCAAGGTCAGGCATATTGAAGACTTGCGTGAGGTCTGGCTTGAGCCGGACAAGCGAAAAGTATTTCTTGAAGAGCTTTCGCAGAAAAGCATTTATCCGGAACTCATAGCCGAACTCAAAAACCGGCCGGATCTCGATGGCTTTGATATCCTTGCCAATGTTGCCTTTGGTGTTATTCCGCTCTCACGCGATGAACGAGCCGAAACGCTTCAAACTCAAAGCGCACGGTTTCTGGCGGCGTTCTCCGAGGACGCTCGCGAAGTGGTGCATGCGCTTATAGAACGCTACCGCCTGGCAGGTATTGAAGATATAGAAAATCCGTTGGTATTCCAGCTTCCTCCGTTTGATCGGATGGGGGGCATTCACGAAGCGGAAAGGCGCTTTGGCACCATAGATAAACTCAAAGTCACGATTGGGAACATCCGCAAGAGGATTTATGCTGATGCGAGCTAACAGAAAATAGAGAAAATGACTAATATTTCTTCAAAACTCAAGGCCATAGAAAATAAGCTCCGCAAGGACGATAACCTTTCGGGACAAATTGATTATAACGAACAGGTTGCTTGGCTTCTGTTTTTGAAGTCGCTTGATATGCTGGAAAAAACACGTGAAAAACAGGTAAAGCTTTCGGGTAAAAAGCATGAACCGATTTTGGACGCTAAATACCGATGGGCCTCATGGGTGCATTCAAAGATAACTGCCGAGGAAAGGTTTAATTTCATTAAAGAAAAGCTCCTGCCATATATGCGTAAAATTGACGATACGCAGGAGCGCGAGCTTATCGCTTCGGTTTTTCAGGAGATCCCGACCAAGTTTATGAAATCGCCTTACGCCTTGGCTGAAGTCATTCAGCTGGTGGACGAGCTTGATTTTAGGACGCTAGAGGACTCACAAATTATCACGCAATTTTACGAAGAATCGCTTCAGAAAATGGGCACAGCCGGTAGGCAGGCGGGAGGTGAGTTTTACACCCCGCGCCCGCTCATCCGGTTTATTGTCAAGGTTCTGGATCCCAAGCCTGGTGAAACCATACTTGATCCTTTTATGGGATCGGCGGGTTTTCTAGTGGAAGCATTTCAATATCTTAAGAGTAAAAAGCTTTCAGCTCGCCAGTACGAAACGCTACAGTCGGGAGTTATCCAGGGGCAAGAGAAAAAACCGGTGCCGTTTCTTTTGGGCGTAATGAATATGCTCCTGCATGATCTCTATGGTGCGCGACTCACAAGAGGCAATACCTTTGCCCGTGATATAAGACAGATCAAGCCGGACGAGCGGGTGGATGTGGTGATGACCAATCCTCCCTTTGGTGGCGAGGAAGAAGCAACAATACAGGAAAACTTTCCTTATCCCACGAGCGCGACGCAGGTCTTGGCCGTGCAGTATATCCTACGGCGCTTAAAGCCCGGCGGCAGGTGCGGCATGGTGGTGGATGAGGGTTTTCTTTCGCGTATTAATGAGCGGGCTTTTGCTAATACAAAAAAAGAGCTTATCACCGAAAACAATCTTTTCGCGATAGTGTCGCTTCCGCAAGGCGGCTTTACTTGTGTCGGCACGGGGGTTAAAACTAACCTTATCTTTTTTGAGCGCGGCAAGCCGACGAAAGATATCTGGTATTACGAATTGACGGGGAAGTTTTCAAAAGGGAAGCCAATCAAAGACAGCGACATGATGAATTGCTGGAAAAAGTTTCAGAAAAAAGAAGCATCAGGTCAAAGCTGGATTGTGAGCGCAAAGGACTTGAAGGACTATGACCTTACTGCTAAAAACCCGAACCGGAAAGAGGATTTGGCGCATAAGTCGCCGGAGGTATTAGTGACGGATATTGAAGAAAAGGAAAATATTATAAATAATTTACTTGGTGAAATTAAAAGTAATCTAGCCAATTAGTTTGTCTAGGGCATAAAAAGCAATGCTAGGAAATGTTAATGTAAAATTAAGGCCGATAAAAATTGCTTTCTTGGTTGACCCGAGAGAGAAGAAGGCCGTTTTTGAAGCAATAAAAATATGTAGTTTTTTGTGGGGCGGGACTTATAACCCAATTATTCCTGTATTAAAACGTGTGCCTGCATTATGGAAAAAGAATGATCGATCCATAAACTTCAGAAGTAATGCAAAATCGATCACTCTTGGATATATAGACACATTTGATCCCGATTATTTTGTATCGATTGGGAAATGTGACATTAAACATCTCGGCCTAGATAAGGAACGTGTAATATCTGCTAATGAAATTCTGGAAAATATTGATTCAGATGGCACCCCATCTTATGGTATTGGTCTTTTTGAAATATTGAACTACTTTATTGATAAGGAGTTGAAATTTACAAGACGGCAACCCCTTAATATTTGTTTTACTAAACATGAAAAGAAATCAGAGCTATTTCTTGCAAGCGTATTTGGGAAGCTCTCCAATAACATTGAAAAGTTATTGAGGGATAATTATGGAAAAAGTATTGATGCGGAAGATAAAAACATCAGCGTGGATAACTATGCTGAAATATTAAAGCCGTCAACTCTATTTGTCCGTAGATTTACTTCGCTCTACATTAATGCGAGATCATCTGCGAGGTGGGAGCAAAGTGCTTGTCTTTTTTATCTCGATGCGCAAAGTGTGTACGATATTGTTGATTATTGGAATCTGCGGGCTATGGGATGGTCAATTATCCCGATACCAAAACAATCTTCAGCTTCAGAGGCAACAAAACAGTTAGCTCGAGATTATATCGGTGATCACTTTGGGAAAAGCCGCCATAACCCTGACATCTTTTACCATACCACTGTCATGAAAAGCAGGTCAGTTGAAGAAAAGGAAGTAAAAGAATTTATTGAAAGCCTTAATATTCCCAAGCCAGAAAATCCTCGAGAGTATAAATATGTATTCCGACACTGGTATCCGAGAATGTGGGATGAATGGGCACGCGATAAAGATGGGGTTGAGGGATGCGAACTTGAAGCTGGTGAGGCGACCTTTGATTTTTCGGAAACAGATACAAGGATTAATGCTAAGACGGTTGATCCAAAATTCGTAGCACGCTTTGGCGGCAAAGGAGTGGCGAGGTTCGCCAATCTATTGGATTTCCGTATTTATGGGGGCAAGGATTTACTCGCACAGGTTATTCCGGCTGGTAATGGCATGGAAATGGTGAGGGCCATTGGTGGCATGTGGATTAATGAATGGCGATTTTCTCGAAAAGAATTGGTACACCTTATTAAGCACCCGAAGTGGAGTATTTATGTGTCGGTGCCTTTAGCTAAAGATGTGTTTTCTGGATGGATGAAATCGCAGGGATGGGAAATCACCTTGTCTTCTCCGGGGAATATTGCTTACCAAATGACACGTCGGTTAGGTGGCATTCATGGCCTCTCTATTTTGTCTCACGAGGGCGTTTTGAGTCTTTTGCGGAAAATGGAAAGTGGGAAGGTCGTGAGTAAAGACGAGTTTTATACTGAGATTGCGAGAGCAACTAGTAAAAATAGATTTCTCGGAGACCGCACGAAAATGGCTGAATGGTTGATTGAGACCGGTATGATCCGACTTGGGGCAGAGATTCAATGTCCATCATGCCAACAACATCCCTGGTTTTCAATAAAAGACCTTGATGATCGGCTTCAATGCCACAAATGCTTTGAGTATTTTGATGTTCCTGCCGCCTCGCCTGAAAAAATTAAGTGGGCATATCGAGCCTTTGGGCCATTCAGTTTGCCCGGGCGAGCTTATGGCGTTTATTCTGTGCTTTTAACTTTGAGATTCTTCTCACAACTGTTACATGATCGTCCTATTACACCAATGCTAAGCTTCCTTGCAAAAAAAGATGGCAAAGAAATTGAGATTGATCTTGGTCTATTTATCAAAGAGACAAGATTTGGGGTTACCGATACAAGGTTAATATTCGCAGAGTGCAAGAATAACGATGAGTTTAAGAAGACTGATGTTGATAAAATGAAATGGATTGCGGAAAGATTTCCCGGGGCAATATTATTATTTGCCACACTTAAGAAAGAGCTATCTAAGAGAGAGCAGAATTTGATTAGACCGCTTGTAAATAAAGGACGGAGGCAATGGAAAACGGAATTGCCCTATAACCCAGTTCTTATTCTTACAGCCACGGAACTGCTTTCAGACTTGGGACCGCCAAATTGCTGGAAAGACGCCGGCGATTTTCATGAGTCATTTGCCGAGCGCTACCAGCATTTTTGGGGTGAGTTAATCCCATTATGTGATATTACCCAGCAAATGTATTTAGGGCTAAAACCATGGAGGGAATGGCTTAATGAACGAAGAGAGCGAATGAAAAAGAGTAAGAAAGTGGCGATTTGATTAACCCGCAAATAAGTATGCTTTGGCCGACAAAAAAATTAGAAGAAGTCGCAACAGTCTTTTCTGGATCAACTGCCCCCCAAGATGAGGCCTATTTTAATAACAGTGAGTTTCCTTTTGTGCGTGTCTCGGATTTAAATGGCGAGAGAAACAGCAATTTATGCAATACTCGTGACATGGTAAACAGAAAAGCAGTTCAGGAGTTACGGCTGGTAAAAGCAAGAAAGGGATCGATAATATTCCCGAAAAGTGGAGCCGCGATTTTGAATAACAGCAGGGCTATTTTAGGAGTTGACGCCTATGTGGTGAGTCATTTGGCCGTAATTGAAGCCGATGATGAACAGGTATTAAAGGAGTGGCTTTACCAGTTCTTATGTAATTATGACATGGGAGAATTGGTTGCTGATCCAGCTTATCCATCTTTAAAATTAAGTGCCGTAAAAGAAATCGAAATTCCCCTCCCACCAATCAAGGAGCAGAGGAGGGTTGTGGAGAAAATAGAAAAACTCTTTGCAAAAATTGACGAAATCGCCGCTTTGCGGCAGTCCGCCCTTGAGGATTCTGCCGCCCTTCTTCCTTCAGCCCTGCATCATATTTATGCTCGCGCTGAAAAAGAGGGGTGGGAAGAAAAACCGTTGTCAGAAGTAGCGATTATCAATCCTCCAAAATCCGAAACTAAACATTTACCTGATACCATGGAAGTCTCCTTTGTCCCGATGGCTGCTGTTAACGAGCAATCGCAGTCAATTGAAGATGGACAAATTCGCAAGCTAGGCCAAGTGCGAAAAGGCTATACCTATTTCATGGATGGAGATGTATTATTCGCAAAAATCACACCATCCATGGAAAACGGGAAAATTATTCTTGCGGATAACTTAAAGAATGGTATTGGTTTTGGCACAACCGAATTTCACGTTATCCGTCCGACCAAAAGAATTCTTTCCAAATGGATTAAGCATTACTTGTGGAATCCGTCTTTTCGTGACGAAGCAGAGCAGCACATGACTGGCACGGCGGGGCAACAAAGAGTACCAGTCGAATATTTAGGGAAATCGATAATTCCTCTTCCACCTATCGCCGAGCAGAAAAAAATCGTCGCGTATCTGGACTCCCTCTCAGCCAAAGCCCACCAGCTTCAGGAAGTACAAGAAAATACCGCGGAGGATTTGGCGGCGTTGCGGCAATCTATACTACATCGGGCGTTTAAAGGGGCATAATAGTCTATGAAAACCCACACCTCCTACCTCTGGCTAAATACCAAAAAACAAAAAGATATCCTTAATATAACAGACGAGGTAAGAGACGTTGTGAAAAAAAGCGGCGTCAAAGAGGGCCTGGTGCTGGTCAATGCGATGCACATTACCGCCTCGGTCTTCATTAACGACGAAGAGCCGGGCCTCAAGCAGGACTTTTTGAAATGGTTGGAAGAGCTTGCCCCCGAAAAGCCCGACTATAAGCACCACCAAACCGGCGAGAATAATGCCGACGCTCACCTTAAACGGACCATAATGGGCCGCGAGGTCGTCGTCGCCATCACGGGCGGGGAGCTCGACTTTGGGCCGTGGGAGCAGATCTTTTATGGGGAATTCGATGGGCAGAGGAAGAAGCGGGTATTAATTAAAATTATCGGCGAGTGAAGACTTCGATAGCAACATCAAGAAATAGTTTTTTAGGAAAATCGCTTATTCTCACCAATTTTAACCTTCGCTAATGACTCGAATATCCATAACACGAACCACGCTAATCCACCCCAATAAACACTAATCCGAAGGAATTACCTCCTCTTCGGATACGCGATCATTCGAGGCCATTCGTGCATTAGAGAAACCGATCCTTCGCGTTATTAGAGATCAGCTAAATTCGTGAGAATAGGCGACCTCCCCCTTGGCCGAGACCGCTTTTTACCCACTCCTTCCTCTTATAATGTTATAATTCCCTCATGCTCATAAAAGTCCGCGTCGTCCCCAACGCCAAACAAAATAAAATAGTAGAGGAAAAAGATCGCCTCAAGGTCTACTTGAATGCTCCTCCCGTTGAAGGGAAAGCCAATAAAGCTCTAGTGGAACTTTTGGCGGAGCATTTTAATGTCAGGAGAAGCCAAATTACTATTCTAAGAGGACAGAAGGGGAGAGACAAAGTACTGGAGATCGGGTAAGGGGTGTGGGGTGTGAGGTATGAGGAATAAGTATGGGGAAACGGAAAGGGGGTGAGGGATGAATAAGATCATGTTTGGGATAATAATGGGCGCCCTGGCCGGCATCATCGACATCGCCCCCATGATATTCATGAAATTGCCGTTGTCCGCGATCTTGTCGGCTTTTTCAATGTGGGTGGTCGTGGGCTTGCTGGTTGCATCTTCGAGACTCGGTCTTCCGGGAGCCGTAGCGGGGATACTCATTGCGCTGTTGGTTCTGCTGCCTACCGCAATCTTGATCGGAGAGAAGAAACCGACTGAACTGATACCGATCGTCATCATGACGATAATGCTGGGAGGGTTGCTGGGATATTTCCTGAAGAGAGTGTGAGGTGTTGGGTATGAGGTGTGAGGTATGAGGAATAGGTATGTGGTATGGGGTGTGAGGAAAGAGGAAGAGGGATTAGGAGGAGGATGGAGAGGGATTGAGAGGGATGGGGTAGGGGATCATTTCTTTTTGTAGTAGGGAGAGTTGGCGACGGAATTGATCATGGCGTTTAACATCTTTCTGATCAATCGTAAACGATCTAAAAGTTCATTGGAAATATCGGCGGGCAAATAACCGATCGTTTGGGCTATCAAAACATGATTCATGCTTTCACTGATCGATCCCCGCGCATTATAATAAAATTTGATCTTTTCTTTTGAATGATATCTGCTGAACCCTTCTGCAATATTGGCGCAAATGGAAGAGGTTGACCTCCTGACCTGATCCGTTAAACTATATGCTTCTTGCCTGGGAAAATCCTTGGTCAGCTTATAAACCATTCCGACGATCTCTTTCGCTCTTTTCCATACCTCCAAATCATAAAAATCCTCATACCGCCTTTCCCTCTCTTCCCTCCCCACACCTCTCGCCTCATCCCCAGTCCCCATACCCCTTACCTCATCCCTGGTCCCCATACCCCTTACCTCATCCCCCACACCTTTTACATCATCTCCCATATCATCCCCTCCAATTTTCACTTATCCTAGCAATTTCTATGCCAGTTATAAGTTGACTAAAAAAAGTTGAATTATCAATAAAAACCCAAAATAGCGGTGCTTAAAGAATTGGCCTATGTGTCAAAAAGTAAACACACCTAATAATTACTTGACAAAAAAGATCATATACACTAGTATTAACGCAGTATTCAGATAGGTTTCTTCCCCTTTTGTTCTCCGAAGCTCGAAAGAGCGAAGGAGAAAAGGGGTGTTTATGTCTTTTGACAGACCCGATCTTTGACAATTGAACAGGTAGTGTTGATGCGAGTGCTTCTCGTTTCAAATTACTTTTTTTGTTATTTTTGTTAGCGAGTCAATGAATCAACTCTTTACTGAGAGTTTGATCTTGGCTCAGGATGAACGCTGGCGGTGCGCTTAACACATGCAAGTCGAGCGGGTGTAGCAATACATCAGCGGCGGACGGGTGAGTAACACGTAAGCAACCTGCCCCCAAGACCGGGACAACCAGGCGAAAGCAGGGCTAATCCCGGATGTGGTCGCTGGGACGCATGTCCTGGTGATTAAATCCCGCAAGGGGCTTAGGGAGGGGCTTGCGGCCTATCAGCTAGTTGGCGGGGTAACTGCCCACCAAGGCTATGACGGGTAGCTGGTCTGAGAGGATGGCCAGTCACAATGGAACTGCGACACGGTCCATACTCCTACGGGAGGCAGCAGTGAGGAATTTTCCGCAATGGGCGAAAGCCTGACGGAGCGACACCGCGTGGGTGATGAAGTCTTTCGGGATGTAAAACCCTGTCGCCCGGGACGATATTGACGGTACCGGGAGAGGAAGCCACGGCTAACTACGTGCCAGCAGCCGCGGTAATACGTAGGTGGCGAGCGTTATCCGGAATCATTGGGCGTAAAGCGTGCGTAGGTGGTCCCTTAAGTCGGATGTAAAAGGCCCCGGCTCAACCGGGGTAGGCATCCGATACTGGGGGGCTAGAGAGATTCAGAGGGAAGCGGAACTTGCGGTGTAGCGGTGAAATGCGTAGATATCGCAAGGAACACCAGTGGCGAAGGCGGCTTCCTGGGAATTTTCTGACACTGAGGTACGAAAGCCAGGGGAGAGAACGGGATTAGATACCCCGGTATTCCTGGCCCTAAACTATGTTCACTAGGTGTGTGAGGTATCGACCCCTTGCGTGCCGCAGCTAACGCGTTAAGTGAACCGCCTGGGGACTACGATCGCAAGATTAAAACTCAAAAGAATTGACGGGGGCCCGCACAAGCGGTGGAGCATGTGGTTTAATTCGATGCTACGCGAAGGACCTTACCTGGGTTTGACATGCTGGTAGTAAGAACCTGAAAGGGGGATGAGCCGTAGAAATACGGAGGCCAGCACAGGTGCTGCATGGCTGTCGTCAGCTCGTGTCGTGAGATGTTGGGTTAAGTCCCGCAACGAGCGCAACCCCTACTGTCAGTTGACATCGTTAAGTCGGTCACTCTGGCGGAACTGCCTCGGATAACGGGGAGGAAGGTGGGGATGAGGTCAAGTCATCATGGCCCTTATGCCCAGGGCAACACACGTGCTACAATGCGGCGTACAGAGGGGAGCAATACCGCGAGGTGGAGCAAATCTCAAAAAGCGCCGCTCAGTTCGGATTGCAGGCTGCAACTCGCCTGCATGAAGCTGGAATCGCTAGTAACTGCAGATCAGACGTGCTGCGGTGAATACGTTCTCGGGCCTTGTACACACCGCCCGTCACACCATGGAAGTGAGAAACACCCAAAGCGCCCTTCGGGGTCCTAAGGTGGTGCTCATGACTGGGGTGAAGTCGTAACAAGGTAGCCGTACCGGAAGGTGTGGCTGGATCACCTCCTTTCTAAGGAGAGGCGAAAGCCTTTCTCTAGGTCGGTAGCGCTCGCTCAACCTACTGTTCAATTGTCAATAACAGGAGTTCTTATGGATTTTCTGTCTTTGGGAGTGGCTTTCCTCGGCGGCCTGGTTTCCTTCCTTTCTCCCTGCGTATTACCCCTGATTCCCGGTTTTTTGGCCTATCTGGCCGGCACCAGCTTAAGCGAGGCCCAGTCCAAAAAACGGGAAATATTCCTCAACAGCCTGTTCTTTGTCCTGGGATTTTCGGCGGTCTTCTCACTTTTGGGAGTTTTGCTTAATTCCATCCTGGAAGGAGCGGCTTACGAAATACTGGTCTGGCTTTCACGGGTCGGCGGGGTCATCATCATTTTCTTCGGTATTTATCTTATGGGCTTCATCAAGATCCCTTTTTTGGATAAAGAATATAAGCTCACCGTCAAGACCAAGTTCAAATCGCGTTATCTTTCCTCCATTGTTTTCGGTGCGGCCTTCGCCGTGGGCTGGACGCCCTGCGTGGGAGCGGTTTTGGGAGGGATACTGGCTTTGGCGGCCACCCGGCCGGGCGTGGCTTTTTCCCTGTTATTTTCATATTCTTTGGGATTGGGGATACCATTCCTGATAGTCGGCTTGTTCGCCGCGCCGGCGGCCGACTTGATCAAGCGTTATAGCAAATGGGTCAAATATGCCAATTTTATCTTTGGCCTGCTTTTGATCTGGCTGGGCTTTTTGGTCTTTACCCAGAGCTTAAGCCGCATCGCCTCCGGCCTGCGCGTTTTTACCTTTACCTTCGGCTGATCTTCTGATAAAATTACTTTCTCGTATGGGCCAATAGCTCAGTCGGCTAGAGCGTACCCCTGATAAGGGTAAGGTCGGTGGTTCGATTCCACCTTGGCCCATTAATAATTGGCTGTGATCGGGACTGGGAGAACGCGGAATATGGGGCCGTAGTTCAGCTGGGAGAACGCCTGGTTTGCAACCAGGAGGTCGGCGGTTCAATCCCGCCCGGCTCCATAGTTTAGGGCTAGGATAACCGTTTCATTCCCCGATTGGACTGCTTATTGTATGAATGAGGTGAGGTGTTTTGATGGAATGGATTGAACAACACGCGGTATTAATTTCAATAATTCTATTTATCCTAGCGACAATATTCGGGGTATCGGGTTTTCTGATTAAGCACTTTTTCTTTGGCGATCAAAAACATATAACAAGAACTTTTAATGCGGGTGGAGACGTGGCAATAGGTGGTGATGTTACATTTGGAGATAAAATTATTAGTAATAAGATCATAGTTGAACAAAAACCCCTAAAAAGAGACATAAGAAAACATACTGAGAAAATTGTATCTGAACTATCAAAAAATGAGCCACTCAAATATAAAATATATATTCAGGGCGGCGATAGTGAAGTTCGCGAGCTGGCCGATCAAATTCAAGGAATATTACGTGCGGCAAATTGGAATGGCGAGATACTTACAATGCTTGGCGGCTATATACCAGATGGCATCATTCTCTATCGAGACAAAGAATCTGTCTCAAGTGAAAAATTGCTAAATGAAATATATAAAACAGGCGTAAAAATTGAAGGGCAAAAAGAATTTAAAGCAGGAGGAATTAATATTTACATAGGTCAAAATCCTAGTAAATATAATTAGGTTGAATAAAGCTCACATAGCGCTTCATATTAATAGAATTAGATTAGGAGAACGGTCGCCGCGGCGACAGGTCGGCGGTTCAATCCCGCCCGGCTCCATTTAATAAGGGAGGAAAAAATATGTTATCGCAGATACCGTTGAACTTGCAAAAAGTGAATAAGGATACATTAGATAAGGAGATCTTAAGGGTGGGGATCATCGCCGAGCTGGACGCGGTCAGCTTATATGAACAATTGGCCGCTATGACCGAAGACAATGATATTAAAATGGTCCTGATGGATATTGCCAAGGAAGAAAAGACCCATGTGGGAGAATTTCAGGCGCTGCTGCTCCAACGGGACAAACAGCAGGTGCAGGAACTCCAAAAAGGCAAAAAAGAAGTCGACGAAAAGACGGAGAGAAAATCATGAAAAAGTTAATTGCGGCCTTATTTTTCCTGACAATAATGAGCGGTCTGGGCTTGGCCCAGTACGGCCGTTACCAGGTCTTTTCGGAGAAGAGATATTTCTGGGGGCCCAAGATCATCATCATGCTCGATTCCGATACCGGCCGGACCTGGGAATACGCAGACAACCAGTGGAAGCTTTTAAAAAGGGATGGGGAGGAAAAGACCTCTGCGGAAGACGAGATCCAGGCCCGACAGCAGGAGCTGTTGAAAGCCCTGGAGTCGGAAAAACAAAAGCAAATGGAACCCGCGAAAACACCTCCCAAACCCGCCTCTCCCCGGGTGATGAGGAAGAAAAAGCCCAAACCGGTGGAGCTCGAAGGCGAAGGGGAGGGAGAGGACGCGCCGGGCTGGATAAAGGAATAATTAAACTACTTGACAGGGCCGGTTTTTTTGACGTATAATTAATGTTCGCTCTCTTCACGAGACCGATCTTTGACATTTTAATAGCAGGTTTTTAATTGCGAGAATTAATTCTCGCCTGATAATTTTTAAGGGCGCATGGGGGATACCTTGGCACTGCAAGACGATGAAGGACGCATAAGGCGGCGATACGCCTCGGGGAGCTGTCTATAAAGCTTTGATCCGGGGATTTCCGAATGGGGGAACCCATCCAGAGTAATGTCTGGATACTCCCGATGAAAGTCGGGAGAGTGAACCGGGGGAACTGAAACATCTAAGTACCCTGAGGACAAGAAATCAATTGAGATTCTCTTAGTAGCGGCGAGCGAAACGAGAACAGCCTAAACCTTCCCGACTTGTCGGGGAGGGGTTGCGGGACCGTAATGTGATACTCAAATGTCTAGCTGAATCCCGGTGGAAACCGGGAACCACAGATGGTGATAGTCCAGTAAGCGAAAGGCAAATGAGGTCTAGCGGCATCCCAAGTAATACGGGACACGAGAAATCCCGTGTGAATCCGGGAGGACCATCTTCCAAGGCTAAATACTAAGCAGTGACCGATAGTGAACTAGTACCGTGAGGGAAAGGTTAAAAGAACCCAGGAATGGGAGTGAAATAGAACTTGAAACCGTGTGCCTACAAGCGGTCGGAGCCTCGGCGCAAGCCGGGGTGACGGCGTGCCTATTGAAGAATGAGCCGGCGACTTACAGTTGCAAGCGAGCTTAGGGTGTTTAAGCCTGAGGCGCAGCGAAAGCGAGTCTGAATAGGGCGTTTAGTTTGCAGCTGTAGACCCGAAACTGATCGATCTATCCTTGAGCAGGGTGAACCTCGAGTAAAATCGGGGGAAGGCCCGAACGAGTAGATGTTGAAAAATCTTTCGATGACTTGAGGATTGAAGTGAAAAGCTAAACGAGATCAGAGATAGCTGGTTCTCCCCGAAATGGTTTTAGGGCCAGCCTCCAGACTATGCCTGCGGAGGTAGAGTACAGTTTGGACTAGGGGTCCGAAAGGACTTCCAACTCCTTGCTAACTCCGAATACCGCAGAGCGACTACTGGGGAGTGAGAGTGCGAGGGATAAGCTTCGTGCTCAAGAGGGAAACAGCCCGGACCGTCAGCTAAGGTCCCTAAATTCAAGCTAAGTTGCAAAGGAAGTGAAATCGCTAAAACAGCCAGGAGGTTGGCTTAGAAGCAGCCATCCTTTAAAGAGTGCGTAACAGCTCACTGGTCGAGTGATTTTGCGCCGAAAATACACGGGGATAAGCTTGATACCGAAGCTACGGATTTGTCTCCCGGTTTACCGGGGGATGAGTGGTAGGGGAGCGTTCTGTTGTAGTGTGAAGTTAGGCCGCGAGGCCTGATGGACGAACCAGAAGTGAGAATGTCGGCATAAGTAACGAAAAGACGGGTGGAAATCCCGTCCGCCGAAAGTCTAAGGTTTCCTGGGGAAGGCTCGTCCTCCCAGGGTAAGTCGATTTCTAAGCTGAGGCCGCGAGGCGTAGGCGATGGTAGAACGGTTAATATTCCGTTACCGTCTGTTCTGTTAAGCGCAGGGACGCAGAAGGATAACCCATAACGTTTATTGGATTACGGATCTCGATAGCGATATCGGGAGGTTTGGGCGACTCCACACTGACTAGAAAAGCTGCGGGTATTGGGGCAGGCGATCGTACCGTAAACCGACACAGGTGGACAGGCTGAACAAGCCAAGGCGCGCGAGATAACTCTCTCTAAGGAACTAGGCAAAGTGATCCCGTAACTTCGGAAGATGGGATGCCCCGATTTATTTCGGGGCCGCAGATACCAGGCTCCTGCGACTGTTTAACAAAAACACAGGTCTCCGCTAACTCGTAAGAGGATGTATGGGGGCTGATGCCTGCCCAGTGCTGGAACGTTAAGGGGTGGTTTGAGATCATATCAAGGACCTAACCGAAGCGCCAGTGAACGGCGGCCGTAACTATAACGGTCCTAAGGTAGCGAAATTCCTTGTCGGGTAAGTTCCGACCCGCACGAAAGGCATAACGATAGGAGCGCTGTCTCGGAGAGAGACTCGGTGAAATTTGGATAACCGTGAAGACACGGTTTACCTGCATCAGGACAGAAAGACCCCGTGGAGCTTTACTGTACCCTAGCTTTGGATTTCGATTCGACTTGCGTAGCATAGGTGGGAGGCGTTGAGGCCTGGCTTTTGGGCTGGGCGGAGCCACTAGTGAAATACCACCCTGGTTAAGTTGGAGTTCTAACCCCGAATGTGAATTTCGCGGGACAGAGTTAGGCGGGCAGTTTGACTGGGGCGGTCGCCTCCTAAAAGATAACGGAGGCGTTCAAAGGTTCCCTCAGCACGGTTGGAAATCGTGCGTTGAGTGTAAAGGCATAAGGGAGCTTGACTGCGAGACGTACAGGTCGAGCAGGGACGAAAGTCGGACTTAGTGATCCGGTGGCACTGCATGGAAGGGCCATCGCTCAACGGATAAAAGTTACCCCGGGGATAACAGGCTGATCGCATCCAAGAGTTCACATCGACGATGCGGTTTGGCACCTCGATGTCGGCTCGTCGCATCCTGGAGCTGGAGCAGGTTCCAAGGGTTGGGCTGTTCGCCCATTAAAGCGGTACGTGAGCTGGGTTCAGAACGTCGTGAGACAGTTCGGTCCATATCCGGTGTGGGCGTTCGAAA
>Ga0265296_1000055_pt1 | contig 260197 bp, 244 predicted proteins | sample MunlanPumphouse1_FD_189073 | JGI IMG/M metagenome (GOLD analysis project Ga0265296, IMG submission 189073) | Groundwater microbial communities from a municipal landfill in Southern Ontario, Canada - Pumphouse #1 | ecosystem: Environmental > Aquatic > Deep subsurface > Groundwater | place...
GCATCAGTGCTCCAACGGGTCATCATATTGTATCAGCAGACCCATTGTTCATCATCTGCGAGCACGAGAACGCAAAGACCGCTGGAGCCCGTCGCCATTCCGGGCTAGGCCACAACCCCTTCACGCCAGTACCAGGGTATCTCCCCTGCTGACTCAATACAATCGCAGTGTATAAACTTAAGAGTTTTGTTGTTTTTTTGCTTCGTGGGCCCATGTCCACCGGTGCCGATCAGCATGAACGGGTATCCGGCCTGAACATCCATAAGCAAATTCTCCCGTGCCCCACGCCGGACTGCACCACCGGCGCACAAAATCATCATCCATATATTATCCGGTGCCCCACCTCTTTTCTAATGGTTGAGGGCAGTTACACGTGTGGAACATCAGCAGTGCCCCTGCTGGGTATGACCATCGGCGAGATGGTCAACAGTATAGCAGCAAAGTACCCGGACACCGATGCGGTCGTGTCCATGCATCAGGACATCCGGTGGACCTACCGGGAGTTCCTGGAAAAGGTTGACCAGGTTGCCCGGGCCCTGATGGGCCTTGGCGTGGAGAAGGGCAACCGGGTCGGTATCTGGGCCATGAACTATGCCGAGTGGGTGGTGGTACAGTTCGCCACCTCCAAGATCGGCGCCATCATGGTGAACATCAATCCCGCGTACCGCACGTACGAGCTCGAGTATGTGCTCAAGCAGGCCGAGATCCAGACCCTGATCGTCCAGGGCCGGTTCAAGACCTCGGACTACATGGGGATGTTCTACGAGGCCTGCCCCGAAGCCTACGAGGCCAAGCCCGGCAGGCTCTCAAGCGAGAAGTTCCCTTTTTTGAAAAATGCCATCTTCCTTGGGGACATCCCGTATAACGGCATGTTCACGTGGGAGGATTTCTTAAAAAAGGCAGAAGAGATCTCGGTTGACGAACTGGTTGAACGCGGGGAAGCCCTCTCGTTCGATGACCCCATCAACATCCAGTACACAAGCGGGACAACCGGGTTCCCGAAAGGTGTTGTCTTAACCCACCACAATGTCCTCAACAATGGGTTCATCATCGGTGAGGGTATGGGCTTTACCGAGAAGGACCGGCTCTGCATTCCCGTCCCCTTCTACCACTGCTTTGGTATGGTACTCTCCAACCTCGCGTGCGTAACCCACGGCTCCACCATGGTCCTGCCTGCGCCCACCTTCGATGCCGAGGAAGTCTTAAAGACCATCGAGAAGGAGCACTGCACGGCAGTCCACGGTGTCCCGACCATGTTCATTGCCGAGCTCGCCCACCCGAACTTTGCAAAGTACGACCTCCGCTCCCTCCGGACCGGCATCATGGCCGGCTCCCCCTGCCCGATCGAGGTGATGAAGGAAGTCAACACCCGGATGCACATGAGCGAGATCGTCATCGTCTATGGCCAGACCGAGACTGCACCCGGGGTTACCATGACCACAACGAAAGACCCGGTTGAGCGCCGGGTCACCACCGTTGGCCGGGCATTCCCGCACACCGAGCTCAAGATCATCGACCCCAATACCGGCAAGATCGTGCCGACGGGCGAGATCGGCGAGATCTGCGCCCGGGGCTACTGTGTCATGAAGTGCTACTACAACAACCCCTCGGCCACCCATGCCACCCTTGACAAGGACCACTGGAACCACACGGGGGACCTCGGCACCCTGGACGAGGAGGGCTACTTCAAGATTGTTGGCCGGTTAAAGGACATGGTGATCCGGGGCGGCGAGAACATCTACCCCCGCGAGATCGAGGAGTACCTCCACCACCACGAGAAGATCTCGGATGTCTATATCGTGGGCGTCCCGGACATCAAGTACGGCGAGGAGCTCTGCGCCTGGGTGAAGATGAAACCCGGCCAGACCATGACCGAGCAGGACGTAAAAGATTACTGCAAGGGGAAGATCGCCCACTACAAGATCCCGCGGTATGTCATGTTCGTCCAGGACTTCCCGATCACCATCTCGGGCAAGATCCAGAAGTTCAAGATGCGGGAAGAATCGATAAAAGTGCTCGGCCTGGAAGAGGCTGACAAGGTCGAGACCGCGTAACACACATCCCTCTTTTTTTCCGACTTCGTGCAGTAATTCCCATCCCGCTCTTTTACGGTGATATATGGCAGTACCGTGTGTCTCCGCTCCTTATGCCGGTACGCCCGGGTATCACCGGCTGAACGGATACCTTATGGAGAATATCCTGTCAGCTCGGTTTTGTTATCGTCCCTGTCGGCCTCATCCCGAGGATGAACCCGATAATAGCGAGCAGGATAAACCCGAACTGCGATGCATTGATCATGGACACGTCAAAGATGGTGATGAGCGAGAGCTCGATAGCATCGAGTCCCGTGTAGAGGAGCAGGAAGAAGAGCCCTGCGAAAAATTCCATTTTTTTCCATTTTATGGCAAAACCAAGTGCCATCAGCGCCACTATCACGTTCAGGTATTCAAAGAGGAGAACTACCAGATCCAGCACAGCCGAAGCCATTGACAACTACCTCAGTGGGTAATGCAGTACCGGCACTACTTAATGGTTGGGGAGCTGCAGGGAAGCGACCCGGATAACCAAAAAGCCCCGGGAAAAAACGTGGAGGATGCTGCCCGGGTATTCCTGGTGCCACACCAAAAAAGTGGGGAAATATTCCCTTACAGGACCCCGAACCATGCAACGTATGAAATGGATATCATCACGATAAAAAGAAGAATGAGGATCTTGTACCCGCAGCTGTGGCAGATGCCAAAATGGGACGGGTTCTGTTCGTGCGAATAGGTGGATTTGCAGACGCGGCAGGTTTTGGAAGGCCCGGCTTGTTTTGGATGATCATGGTGTTCGAATGCTGCGTGATGAGACATGTCAGGCGTATTGATCGGGAAAATGTAAAATAGTGTCGGATCGGGTTTCAGAAAAAAATCCCTGTGACAGAACAGGACCCATGCCTGCCTATTTTCCACCGGCAAGTTTTTCGATGAGACCGGCCACCCGTTCCTTTGCTGCCCGTGTTGCCTCCTCGTTGCGGCAGATCGAGATCGTAACACGATCGCCTTCGCGGGTGCCGGGCGGGAGGAGGGTTACCGGGAGGTTCAGCCGGGCCGGCTCACCTTCGCACGTGATCAGCACCGCGATCGTTCCTTCGATCCGGTCGACCATGGCCTTCATGCGGTACCCCCGTCGGCCCTCTGATCGATAAGAACCCCGGATCCGTCCCGGAGAACTGCCATGTCGCCGCTGTTGCCAAAGAGCGGTTCGCTCCGGCCCATAAAGAGCGAAGTATCGTTCATCATCCCGGTACCTGAATAAACCGTTACCGAAGAGGACGGGAGGAGAAGTATCGCAGGAAACCGGTAGGTACCGGAGCTTGTCCTGTCAGAAATGGTCCATCCTGCGATGAGCACCGGGCCGGTGCCCCGGTTGGTGAGCCGGACCCATTCGCCGTTCAGGTTCTGGCGGTCATCGCCCGGGGCATTGAACTGCGTAGCGCTGATGTACATGGATGAGGCATTGCCGATCTGGACGGGTGGCAGGGTAACGGAAGGCACAGGCACGGTGATATTTGCCGGGATTGTGGGGAGAGTCAGGTTGATATCAGCGGGAATGGTGGGCAGGATCACCTGCGGGGAGATTACGGCTGGCGGGAACATCTTCGTACTGGTTACACGGGGAGTGCCGGTCATTGACTGGGTCCAGGTGTTCCCGGGTCCCTTTTCGGTTGATACCGAGTACGAGATCCCGTCCGTCCGGACCCGGATCGTTCCATTGAGATCGGTCCGGTACACCGTTGCTCCGGCACGTCTGAGATTCTGCAGGGCTTCATCATGGGGGTGCCCGTACGGGTTATCCTTTCCGACTTCGATCACCGCCACTTCCGGGTTCACGCGGGAGAGGAACGCCGGGGATGTCGAATACCGGCTCCCGTGGTGGCCCACTTTGAGGATCTCGGCATCGAGGGTATAACCGGTCCTGACCAGGGCCTCTTCCGCTTCCCTGCCAGTATCGCCGGTGAACAGGAAATCGATCGTGCCGTAGGAGATGCGGAGCACCACGGAGTCCTGGTTCAGATCATCCCCCGCCCGGTCATTCCCGGGAGAGAGGATCATAATGCGGAGTGCCGGGTCGAGCTCGATCGTCCGTCCCTGTTCTGCAACCGTGTAGGGGATCTTTTTTGCATCAAGGGTTTCCAGGAACTGTTCGTACACCGGTGACGGGTAGGGCACACCGGCATCCAGCACCTGACCCACCGGGAATGCCAAGAGCACTTTCTGCATCCCGCCGATATGGTCGGAGTGCGGGTGGGTTGTAACCAGGAGATCGATGTGGTCCACACCCAGGCTCTTCAGGTCGGTAACAACAAGGTCGCCCCTGTCGATCTCCCCGGCATCGATCAGGATCGTCCTGTTGCCAAACACGACCAGTTCCGAGTCTCCCTGCCCCACGTCGAGAAAGTAAACCGAGAGTTTCCCGGTATTCTCCGCCGAGTGCGAACCGGCCGGAGTTCCTGCAGGGATGCCGGTGCATCCTGCAAATGCAGTACAAAAAAAGAGAATGACCAAGATGCAGGCAGAAGCATGTACCGGCAGCCGCATGGTCTCTTTCATGGCTGGGATCCCGTCAGGATGACCCGGCACGGTTCACAAGATTTGCTGCTGCAGATGCCGCGCCGGCAAGGATCTCATCCTCGCCCGGTATCTCCCGGTTGAGCATCAGGACCCTGCCGTCGCAGATGGTGGTCTCGACCGCACTGCCGCTGCAGGCGTACACCAGGTTTGAGGTGGCGTTGTGGAGCGGGACATTGCAGGCGGTTTTTGCTGAGACGAGCACAATGTCGGCCGGTGCGCCGGCTTTGAGGGTGCCGGTACCGAAGCCGAGAGCCTTTGCCCCGTTTTCGGTTGCCATCTTTAAGGCTTCTGCGGCCGGGAGCACGGTCGGGTTGTTCCAGAAGAACTTCTGGAGCAGGGCAGCAGTCTTTGCCTCCTCGAACATGTCGAGGTTGTTGTTGGATGCGCAGCCGTCCGTGCCAAGGCAGGTGTTTGCCCCGGCAGCGGCGAGCGTGGCGCAGGGCATTGCCCGGTTGGTTGCAAGCTTCATGTTGCTTGCCGGGTTGTGCGACACCGAGACCTTGTGCTTCCCGAGGAGCGAACATTCGGCATCGTCGAGCCAGCAGCAGTGTGCCGCAATGGTGCGGGGGGTGAGGATCCCGCAGTCCGCAAGGAGGGCTGCCGGGCGCTTCCCGTGCTGGGAAACGCAGTCGGTCACTTCCTTCTCCGTCTCCGAGAGGTGTATATGGATTCCGGTCTTCTGTTCCGCTGCAAACTCTGCGCACCATTTCAGTCCCTGCGGCGAGACCGTATAGATGGCATGGGGGCCGACCGCGGTCTTTATCCGGGGATTGTTCATGGCTTTGACCTGGGAGGCGAGTTTCTCGGTGGCTTTGCATTCGTTCTCGCGCTTTTCGTCATTAAACAGATCGATAAACCCGTACGAGAGTACGGCCCGGATGCCGGCTTCGTCCACGGCCCGGGCTGCATCGTCCATGAAGAAGTACATATCGTTGAACGCGGTTGTCCCGGTCCGGATCATCTCAAGGCAGGCGAGTTTTGTTCCCCAGTACACATCATTGCCGGTCAGGTGCGCCTCAAGGGGCCAGATCTTCTGCGAGAGCCAGTCCTGCAAAATCATGTCATCCGCATAACCCCTGAGAAGCGTCATTGCCGCATGGGTATGGGTGTTGACAAGGCCCGGCAGGGCGATTGCCCCGTCCCCGTCAATCATGACATCCGCTTCACCCTTATGCTGTGCCCGGACATCCGCCCCGATGGCCCGGATTGTCCCCTTCTCGTCAATGAAAATGTCGGTTTTCTTACCGTTGCTCACGACATTGGTGATGAGCAGCGATCGTTTCTTTTTAAAGATCTCGTCCATGGTATCATCCCTCATCGGTATCCTAACCCATCTCTCTGATAATGGTGTCCACAATCTCTTCTGTCCGCTTCCGGTACTGCCGGGAGATCTCGAGCACCTCTTCCCATGTCAGGGGCTCTTTTGTCAGGCCGTTGGCATAATTATCCACCGTGCAGATGGCGGCAAACGGTATCTTAAGTTCCTTTGCGAGCGCTGCCTCGGATGCAAGGGTCATTCCCACAAGGTCAGCGACTTTGGCAAATGTCCGAATCTCGGCGGCAGTCTCGAACCGAGGCCCCCGCGTCTGGATATACGTGCCGCCCAGCCGGGCTGCGGGGACTGCGCGGTGCAGGGCTTCTGAGAGTTCAACAGAGAATTCCGGCATCTCGTGCACAACCGCATGGTCATGGATGGAGGGGATATCGGCAAGGCTTGCATAATCTGTTGGTATCACAAGCGACCCCGGCCTGATATCGGGGTTCATGGATCCTGACGAGGCGAACGCAACAATCCGGTCAGCACCGCATAGTGCGAGTGCGGCAAGGTTTGCCCGGAAATTGACACGGTGCGGGGGGAGGTTGTGCTGGTGACGCATCAGCATCACGATCTCCCCTGCAAGCACCTCAGCGCTCCCAAACGGCGTTGCAACCGTGCGTTTTTCAAGCGCGGGGAGCGTGGAGAAGAGAAGGCTCGTTCCTCCGATGATCCCGAGCATCAGGAACCCCGCCCGATCCTTCTTTTGCCGCTGTATTTTTTCCGGATTCTGCCCAGCATAGTATCCCTTCGCAGGAGAATGATTGGTGCGATCTGCACTAATAATTAGCGAATATCTCCGGATTCCAATCGCAAGGGTAATCGCGCCGGAGCCCAAACGATCAGAGCATGGGCACGTTTCTCACGGTCAGCGACGGGACGATAAAGAACGGGGACTGCACGGATATCTACTTTATACGAACAGAAGAGGCACTCATGCAGGATGGCCTCAACCCGGACGTTGTCATGGAAGTGACCGCGTCCTCCCTGCCGGATCCCTGGGCTGTCTTCTCGGGGCTCTCCGACGTTGTTGCGCTGCTGGAGGGGTTACCGGTCACCGTGGATGCCATGCCCGAAGGCACGGTCTTTTACCCAAACGAACCGGTCCTCCGGATCACCGGAAACTACCGTGACTTCTGCCGGTTTGAGACTGCCATTCTCGGTTTCCTCTGTCACGCATCCGGTGTTGCCACTGCTGCTGCCCACATCAAGAAAGCAGCCCTCAACCGCCCGGTCTTCTCGTTTGGCTCGCGCCGGCAGCACCCCGCGATCGCGGCCATGATCGAGCGGTCGGCATGGATCGGCGGGGTTGACGGCGTCTCCAATACCTGCGCTCCTGAAGGGATGCCCGTGGTAGGGACCATGCCCCACGCGTTTGTCATGTGTTACGGGAGACCGGAAGATGCCTGGCGTTCGTTCGACCGCCATGCCCCAAAAGAGATCCCGCGGATCATGCTCTGCGACACGTACTGCGATGAGAAATCCGAGTCCCTCCGGGCAGCGGAGTGCGGGGCAACTGCCGTCCGGCTCGATACCCCCCGGTCGCGCCGGGGCAACATGCGCACGATTATTGAGGAGGTCCGCTGGGAGCTTGACATGCACGGGCACGGGGGGGTAAAAATCTTCCTGTCCGGCGGGGTTACCCGCGGGGATGTGGTCGCGTACCGGGATATCGTGGACGCGTTCGGGGTAGGCGGCGCGATTGCCAATGCCCCGGTCATTGATTTTGCCATGGATATAGTTGAGATTGGAGGAGTTGCGAAAGCCAAGCGGGGGAAGCGGAGCGGGAAGAAACAGGTGTACGGGCTTCCTGGCGGCGGCCACAAAACCCTGCCGGCTGCATCGGCCCCCCCTGACGGCGCGGTGCCGCTCATCACACGGTTTATTGAAAAAGGCCGGGTAATCAGCCTGCCGGAGATGCAGGAGGCCCGCGCCCGGCTGCTGGAAAAACTGCCCGGGCTCATGGAACACGGGGATCCAAAGTAGGAAAGACGAACAATTCTTTTAACCTATGGCATCCTAGTAGTTAGGAGCGGGCCGGTAGATCAGTGGTAGATCGCTTCCTTGGCATGGAAGAGGCCGCGGGTTCAATTCCCGCCCGGTCCATCCCGTTCTGATACTATTCTTCTACGCGCCAATTGCCGGAATTATCCCGTGCCTCTCGTTTTTGGGGGATCCATTTCACGCCGGGCAGATGCTTTTTGGTATCTCAAACCCTGTTGAGTCCCAGCGAACGGGCTATGCCTCGCAGGACTTCCGTAATGCTTAAGGAGCATGGATTCGAAATACTCGTTCAGGGAGTACAAGAGCTGACTACGACAAGGGCAAAACCCCCGGCAAGGATGCCTTCCGGTCAGCCCGGGGTTCCAAAAGAAGCGGTGAATGCAAGCCCGGGCTATTCATCCGGGGAGAAAACCATTGGTATGAGAACAAAGCCCTCCCGGAAGATCCTTGTCGTCGAGGACAGCCGTACCCAGGCAGAGTATCTGATCCATATCCTCAAAGAGCAGGGCTATGATGTAGTGCATGCGGTCAATGGCCGCGAGGCGCTCGAAAGGATCAGCAAGGAGATACCGGCAATCGTCCTCTCCGATATTATTATGCCGGAGATGGACGGGTATGAACTCTGCCACCACATCAAGTCCGATGCAAAGATGGCAGCCATCCAGGTGATCCTTGTCACGCAGCTGTTCGATGCAGAAGATGTTCTCCAGGGGCTGGTTGCCGGTGCAGATAATTTCATTATCAAACCTTACACCCCGGAACAGGTGTTCTCTCATGTCGAAGCTGCCTTCAGATCAGCAGGCACCCCGGACCGGGAGGGGCCCCAGCCCGGTCTGGAGTACCTGTTCTTAGGGAAAAGCCACCGGATAACCTCCGGCCGGGCCAGGATTCTTGACATCCTCCTCTCCACGTATGAATATGCCATCCGGAGAAATATTGAGCTCCAGGAGACACAGGAGACACTCAGCTCAACAAACGAAGAGCTCACTGCCACCATGGAAGAGCTGACGGCCTCTCTTGAAGAACTCCATGAATCCAATAAAAACCTCCAGCGGGAGAATGCCGAGCGGAGCCGGGTCGAGCGGTCGCTTGCAGAAGCCAACAGCAAGCTCAACCTCATGACAAGCATCACCCGCCATGACATCAACAACCAGATCCTTGCCCTTACGGGATATATCGATCTTGCGGAGATGGGGGTCTCGGATCCGGTTGTCCTTGAATATATCAGAAAAGCGAAAGGTGCAGCCGGGACTATCCAGAGCCAGATCGCATTCACCAAAACCTATGAATCAATCGGCGATTCCACCCCGCAGTGGCAGGATATCGGGAAGATCCTGGAACCGATGCGGCCGCACCTGCAAAGCGCGGGGATACAGCTGGAAATGAACGTGGACCCGATCGAGATCTACGCCGACAACCTGCTCCCGAAAGTCTTTGAGAACCTCATTGACAACTCTCTCCGGCACGGCAAGCAGGTGAAGCGCATAACCGTATCCTCAAAGAGAAAGGAGAACAAGAGCCTCTGCATTGAGTACCGGGACGATGGCGAGGGTGTAGTGGAAGCCGACAAGGAGCGGATCTTCTCCAAAGGGTACGGAAAAAATACCGGTCTTGGCCTCTTCCTCGGCCGGGTGATCCTGGGGATAACCGGCATCTCGGTCAAGGAAAACGGTATCCCCGGGAAAGGGGCCCGGTTCGAGATAACCGTACCGCCTGGCGAGTTCCGGTCGCCGGGTGCATAGTTCCGGAATTGTGGTAAAAATTCCGCAGTCATAGACCCGCAGTGGAACCGGTGTTCTTTGTCATTTAGCTCAAATCCCTGCGTTTTTTAACTAGCCGGCTGTTTTGTGACTACCATGACGTACTTTTTATAGTTACGGGGTAAGGGTAAGTCTGAAGATTATGCGTATCCGTGACCTGATCCTGCCTGAAGACAAGGTCTTTTTCTCGCTTTTTCTGGAAATGGCGGAAAAGATCACTGAGGCTTCGACCACATTAAACGAGATCACCCACGAGCTCCCGGAAGGGACCGAGAAGGCCCACAAGGTGCGCCAGATAGAACATCACGGCGACGAGATCACCAAGAAGATCTATGAGCAGCTCAACGAATCCCTCATCACCCCCCTTGAACCCGAGGAGATTGCACGGCTCGCACCTGCATTTGACGATGTCCTTGACAAGATTGACTGGGTAACCCACCAGCTCTGCAACTACGGGATCCCCCAGACCAATGATGTGCTCAAGGAATACTCGTACCTGATCCTCCTCTCGTCAACCGAGATCACCCACGCAGTTGAAACCCTCTCAACACTCAGGGATCCTGCCGGCGTCAAGTCGCATGCCGCCGAGATCGGCCGGCTCTACAACCTCTCAACCGAACTCCTCTCCCGCGCCATCCTCGAACTCTTCAAGACGCAGGATCTCCTCATGATCATCAAGCTCAAGGATATCTACGAGGGCCTGGCAAAAGTGATGGAGAAATGCAATGATGTCGGGCATGCCTTGAGCGACATCGCGATGAGCCACACATGATGGGCATGGAACCCCTTATCCTGTTCGGTGTGATCCTGGCGCTCGCCCTCAACTTTGTGAACGGGCTCAATGATGCCTCGCATTCCATTGCTACGGTGGTTGCAACAAAAGCCCTCTCCCCCATAAAAGCGGTCCTGTACACTGCGATCTGCAACCTTATCGGCCCGTTCCTCTTCACTACTGCTGTTGCAGCCACGATCGGGACAGCGATTGTCAGCCAGAGCGGTCTCACTCCCCTCTCGATTGTTGTCGCGATGGGCGCGGCAATCATCCTCGTCTTCGTAGCAACCCGTGCCGGTATCCCGCTCTCGAGCAGCCACGCGATGGTGGGAGGTATTCTCGGGGCAGGTATAGCGGTCGGGGGGCTTGCGGTCGTGATCCTCCCTGGCTGGGACACGTTTGTCCAGGTGCTGGTATACGGCCTGATCGGTGCCGCATGCGGGGCAGCAATTCTCGGCCTTTTTACGGCATCGTTCCACGAGGAGGTCCGGCTCGGCCTGGTGCTCGGCGCCGTATGCGGGGCAGCGCTGATCATACCGGCCCTGATGCTCCTTGGGATCATCAAATTATCCGGCCTGTTTGCCATCGTGCTCTTCATCTTCATCTCTCCCATCCTTGGCATGGCAGGAGCATTCGTCTTTGATATCCTCGTCTCCCATGCCTTCCGGCACTCCCGGCAGAACCGGATGAAACGGATCTTCCAGCCGCTCCACGTGCTCGCGAGCCTTGTCCAGGCAACCGCACACGGGGCAAACGACGGGCAGCACGCGGTTGGTATCATCACTGCCCTCCTGGTATCTGCAGGGATCCTTGCCACGTTTGCAGTCCCGCAGTGGGTCCTCCTCTCGTCGGCTGTTGCGATCGGTCTTGGGACCGTTTTTGGCGGGTGGGCGGTGGTTGACAAGATGGCAAAGGACATCACCAAGATCCGTCCCTACCAGGGATTCTGCGCTGCCACGGTGAGCAGTGCCATCCTTGTCACGGTCACCGAGCGGGGGATCCCGGTCTCCTCCACCCACGCGATCAATGGATCGATCATCGGTGTGGGGGCAACACGGGGCAAGAATGCCGTTCAATGGCGGGTTGTCCGGGATATGATGGAAGCCTGGATCATCACCATCCCGCTTGCCATGGCAGTCTCCTTTGCCGGATTTTTTCTCGTCTCATTTGCCCTGGGCTGGTTTTAAGGTTAGCAGACCATTTCGCTATATTTTTATGATTCACCGCCGATTACCACTGGGTTTGTTATGGGTTTGAGGGAGCTGCTGATACCGCACGATAAGATCTTCTTTGATTTATTCGAAAAGCAGGCTGCGGTCAATAAGGAAGCTGCATGGCAGCTTGTTGCGCTGACCGAGGATTTCACCAATGTCAAGGAGAAACGTCACTCGATCGAGAAGCTGGAACACAAGGGGGACATCATCACCCATGATATCTACGACCAGCTGAACCGGACTTTTATTACGCCGCTGGACCCGGAAGAGATCTCGCGGCTTGCATCTGCACTTGACGAGGTCCTGGACTATATCGACGGCGCTACCGAGAAGATGTTCTATTACGGCATCGAGGGCACCGACTCCCATATGATCGAGCTTGCAAAACTGATCCATATGTCAACGGTGGAGATCGAGAGTGCGGTCAAGGGTATACGATCAATCAAGGACCCGCGGTACATCGAGGAGCGCTGCATCGAGGTCAACCGGCTCGAGAACCTTGCCGACGACGTACTGGCCCATGCGGTCACGGATCTCTTCAAGACAACCGATGCAATAACCATCATCAAGCTCAAGGATATCTACGAACACCTTGAGACGGCTACGGACTACTGCGAGGACGTGGCAAACGTGCTCTCCGATATCGCGATCCGGCATTCATGAACGGTCTCTTTGAGGGCAGAGCATGATCGAAGCAACCTGGGAACTCATCATCTTCATCATCGGCATTGCGCTGGTCTTTGATTTCACCAACGGGTTCCATGATTCGGCAAATTCCATCTCAACGGTGGTCTCCACAAAGGTCCTGTCGCCCCGGAACGCGGTAGTGTTTGCTGCGTTTTTCAACTTCATCGCAGCATTCGGTTTTGGCGTGGCAGTGGCAAGCACGATCTCCAAGATCATCCACCTTGAGATCGTCCCGACAAACATAGTTCCCTATATTATCCTCGGGGCACTGGTCGGTGCCATTACCTGGAATATCATCACCTGGTTCTTCGGGCTTCCCACCTCGTCTTCCCATGCCCTGATTGGGGGGCTTGCCGGGGCAGGGATCTCTGCTGCCGGCCTTGCAGCGATCAAGTGGTCAACGATCGAGCTCGTTGTCACGTTCATGATCCTCTCGCCCCTGATCGGTCTTGCCTGCGGGTTCCTCTTCATGGCTGCCGTGCTCTGGCTGACCCGTGGGGCTCACAAAAAAACAGCAGAAACCCATTTTAAACATCTGCAGCTCTGCTCTGCTGCGGCTTACAGTTTCAGCCATGGTACAAACGATGCCCAGAAAACCATGGGAATCATCCTGCCGCTCCTCTTTTCGATAGGGTATTTCGGAGCAAGCGTGGATCCCAACAACCTGCCCATGCCCATGTGGGTGATCCTTCTTTCCTATGCTGCTATTGCTCTTGGAACCCTGTCAGGCGGATGGCGTATTGTGAAAACCATGGGATACAAGATCACCAAGCTCCGGCCGGTGCATGGGTTTGCTGCAGAGACTGCCGGGGCTGCTACCATTCTCGGTGCATCGGCTGCCGGCATCCCGGTGAGCACAACGCACGTGATCTGCTCGTCCATCATGGGTGTCGGCACCACGATGGGATCGAGCACGGTCAAGTGGGGAGTTGCCCGGAGCATCATGTCTGCCTGGATCCTGACCATCCCGATCAGTGCGTTCATCGGGTTCGTGGCATTCGCGGCTATCCGCGTGGTAATCGGGTACTAGGGTTTTTCATCGGAAAGGCCCTGAAATCCGGTTATTTTTTACCTTTTTTTATGGAGTGACCCGCAGATCAACGCACATTCCTTGGCCGGTGTTTCCGGAAACCTTAAAAAAAGAGCTTCTTATTACCGGATTACCCGGATCCTTTCTGCAGCATCTCCATATCGGCGTCCTGCTCGTCAAAGTACTTCTCGAGATAGGTGAGGGTTTCCAGGTCGACATCAGCGTAGGTATGGGATCCGATCTCGAACGGGTTGTCCATATCCCTGATCAGGAGGAGGAGACCGATGAGCATGCTCGAGATGACCGCAAAGATGATCGTTCCTTCAAGAAGCGGGTCCATCTTCACAAAGAGCAGGATAAGGATCACGCTGCCGGTAGCGATCTCGGCAAGAGCATAAGCCGCAGGAATAAAATCGGTCCTGATGATCACTTCAACCCGGTTGGTGATCTTGTCGATCGCCCCCAGCTCATTGCGGAGCTTTGCGATCAGCGGGGGGGCAACATTCAGGAAGGCAAGGGTCCGGATATCGTTGTTGATCTTGTTCATGTCGTGGTTGATATCATGCAGATTGAAGTTGTTCTCCTTAAAAGAACGGTTGATGGTCCGGAGCAGGTCCCGCACATGCGATCGCAGCAGGCGGGTCGGCGCCTCGTCCGCGAGCGGGAGCACCCGGCTGTCATTGTAGAGGGCCTTGAGGGAAGCGGCAAGGTCCCCCCCGACTTTCTCGCTCTCCTTGAAGTCCGTGAAGGTACCCGTGAAGATGATCGCAATGGTAAAGATGGCGCCCGTGATGAATGCGCCTACCACCGGGTTGATGGGGATCGTATCATACCCCATGATGTCGATAAACGTCCTTACCACAAGGAGGGCAAGCATCATGATCACGGCCTTGAACATGATGCCCCATTTCTTTTTGAACTCTGAATCCATGACAGATAATTTCGCTTTTCATCAATTTAGGGAGATGGGTCCGGATTGAAAAGCCCGACCTGGCGCATGGGGGGCGGATGATTTTTAGCATTGGCGGTCAGGGACCGGGTTGTCATGTTACCCGAAAAGGAGTCCCGTATCAGCGGGGCAGTGTCCTGAAATACCGGCACTTCGCGCTCACCACGCACTCATCACACACCGGCTTCTTTGCATCGCAGGTTGCCCTGCCGTGGGCGATCAGGACATCCGTGAGGTCGCCCCAGGTTTCTTGCGGGAAGAGTGCCATGAGATCGCGTTCAATGACCTCCACGTTGTCCGTATCCGAGAACCCGATCCGCTGCGAGAGACGCCGGACATGGGTGTCGACAGCAATACCCTCGTTCTTGCCCAGCGCGTGATACATGACGATATTGGCGGTCTTGCGGCCTACTCCCGGGATAGTCAGGAGCTCATCCATTGTTTCCGGAACGTTCCCGCCAAAATTGTCGAGCAGGGCCTGCGATGCGGCGATGATGTTCTTAGCCTTTGCGTGGTAGTAACCGAGACTGTGGATGATCTTCTCCACATCTGCCGTTTTTGCTTTCGAGAGCTCTTGCGGGCCCGGGTATCCTGAGAACAGGGATGGTTTGACTTTCAGGACTGCCCTGTCCGTTGTCTGGGCGGAGAGGATGGTGAGAATCAGGACTTCAAAGGGCGTGCCCCTCGCAACCGTTTCAGGAGCTTCGCGGGCATCGGGATACTGCCTGAGAAGAAGTGAATAGATACGGGCAGCATCCTGTTTTTTCATGGTCCTATGGGGTAGGGCGGATTCGAACCGCCGTCAAAGCGTCCCAAACGCTCTAGGATGGACCAGGCTACCCTACTACCCCGTGCCATCATACCTGTGCCGGCAAGATAAAAATAGGTAGTGGATCGATCAGAGCGGCAGCGGTTTCTTCTTCCCTGCAGAAACAACCGTGCCGGTATATTTTCCCTTGAGGATAGCGTTTGCGAGATTCTTCGGGTCGCGCCCATCGAGGACAACGAGGGGAATACCGCTGCGTTCAACCACCCTGGCAGCAACAACGTCGAGCACGTTGTTGGATCCTGCCCCAAGGCCCTTGCTCCCGACAATTTTCAGGAGCTGCTGGGGAGTCAGGGTATCGAACCGTTCTGCATTCGGATCCTCTTTGGGGTCTGCAGAATAGATCCCGTCAACCGAGGTTGCGTTGATGAATACTGCAGCGCCGACACGCTCGGCAAGGACGGCAGCCACGGCATCGGTGGTCTGCCCTGGGGTGATTCCGCCCATGACCACGATCTTTGCAGACTCTGCAAACTTCTTTGCCTCCGAGTGGCTCTCAGCCACCTTGGGGTATGCATCCCCGCCAAGGGCGGCAATCAGCATGGTCGCGTTCAGGCGGGTGATGAGAATGCCTATCTCATCTGACGTTCCCTCATCGATGCCCAGATCGCGGGTAACGCTGATATAGCGCCGGGCCTCGCCGCCACCCCCGACAACAACGAAAAGCCGGTGGCTCTTTGCTATCTTTTTCAGTACGGGGACATATTCCCTGATCGTGTGGTTCTCCAGTTTCGGGATCAGGATGGAACCGCCAAGCGAGATGACTACCGTCTTCATTCCATTAGTTTTTGTACCGGAGGCACATAGAGTTCACTATGTTTTACTGTCCGGTCTGCAAAAGCCAGGAGATCTTTCCGGTTGTTGGCGGGTATGTCGGCCAGATTTATCTCTGCAAGGACTGCGGGTACCGCGGTTCGTTCGTGCTCGAGATCGAGAATGCCGATGCATTCCGCGAGCTGGAAAAGGATGATAAGGAACACAAATGATCATTCATTGATCCGGTTATGCAGGAAGCACGCCAGTACAGGAAAACGGAGAATAATGCCGTAACCTGTTCGCTCTGTAACCACCGCTGCGCGATCCACGATGGCAAATCCGGGATCTGCGGAGTCCGCGAAAATGCGAAAGGGACCCTGTATGCAACCACCTACGGGAAGATCAGTGCCGAGGCTGTAGATCCGATCGAGAAAAAGCCCCTGTACCATTACCTCCCCGGCACCCGCTCGTACTCCCTTGGCAGCATAGGCTGCAACTTCCATTGCCGGCACTGCCAGAACTGGCATATCTCGCGTGCAGAGCGAAAAGGGGCATACCTGCGGGATCTCTCACCGGAAGAAGGGGTGAGACGGGCAGGCGAAAGCGGCAGTGCGAGCATCTCGTGGACCTACAACGAGCCCACCATCTGGCACGAGTACACGCTCGACATGGGCACGCTTGCAAAAAAGGCCGGCCTTGGCACCATTTACGTAACGAACGGGTACATCACGGAAGAGGCGCTGCGGGAACTCTCACCAATGCTCGCGGCCTACCGCGTGGACCTCAAGGCGTTCACGGAGGATTTTTACAAAAAGGTGTGCGGGGCGCACCTCCAGCCGGTTCTTGACTCGGCAGTCCTTGCCCGGGAGCTGGGTATGCATGTCGAGACCGTGACGCTTGTCATCCCCGGCCACAATGACAGTATCGAAGAACAGGCCTCCCTGATCCGCTGGGTAATCGATAACCTTGGCCCCGGAACCCCGATGCACTTCTCCGCCTTCCACCCGGATTACCAGATGACCGATCGCGGTGCAACGCCGGTTGCAACCCTGGAAAAGATCTACACAAAAGCAAAAGAGCTTGGCCTCCGCTTCCCGTACATCGGCAATGTTGCCCGCCACCGGTACGAGAATACCTACTGCCCGTCCTGCGGCGCCACCCTGATCGAGCGGCTCGGCTTCTCCAGCAGGATCACGGGACTGGACGGGCAGAAGTGCACGAACTGCGGGGAGGCTATCGAGATTGTGCGGCATGTCAGCTGAGCAGGATAAACGGACCCGGTTCATCGCGGACCGGATGCTTGGGACCCTCACGAGGTACCTCAGGTTCATGGGGTATGACACCACGAGCGCAAACGGCCTTGCCCCGGGCAACCGGAAGGAGGATACCGTGCTGCTCGGTATGGCGGTGCAGGAAAACCGGATCCTCCTGACAAGGGATGCCGAACTCTCAAGGCGGGGAAAAGATAGTGCGGTCTTTGTGCGATCCGAAGATGGTATGGAACAGGTGCAGCAACTCGTGGATCTCGGGCTCGTGGAACCCCGGATGATCCTCTGCCGCTGCTCGCTCTGCAACACCCTGCTCCGCGATGCCACCCTGCCGGAAATTGAGGGCGCGGATTATGCACCAAAAGACCGAAACGGGCTTGTTTTCTCCTGGTGCGGGAAGTGCAGGAAACTGTACTGGAACGGGTCGCATGGCATCCGGATCTCGGACCGGATCACAAAGACCCTGAAAGGCCGGTAGCAGGCTGGAACGGGCGAAGGGATTTTTTTATACACAAACTCCATTGCCCAAAAAGACCAGATCACGAAAGAAGGAAGGGAGATTGTTGAAAAACCATCTGATACTGATCTGGTGCGTGGATGTTGTTATGGGGATTGTGTTCCTTGCCAGCCTCGTCACCGGTCTTACCAAGCTTGCCGTACTCTGGAGGGTGCCCCTGCTCGGGCAGGCAGTCCTGCCGCTTGCGTGGTTCTCGGAGGTTCATGACCGGGCCGGCATGCTTCTCGTGATCCTTGTCTTCATCCACCTGTTCCTGAACCGGCGCTGGATATTTGCAACAACAAAGCGGATCCTCTCCGGGGATATGCCAGGGGAGTGACGGGCAGTGGTAAAAAAAATTACCGGAACATGCTCATGTTCAGGTCACCGGAATTGGAATAGCCCCGCGCCTCCCAGTAGCCCTGGTACAACGGGTTATCTGAGAGTTCTATCTTCTCCACCCACTTGATCCACTTGTACCCCCACTTGTCCTCGGCCACCAGCTGGAACGGGTAGCCCCGCTCTGCCGGCATCGTGACATTGTTCATCCGGTACGCGAGAAGGATATCCCGGCCCTGGAAATAGGAGAGGGGAAATGAGGTTGTATACCCGTCACGGGCAGTGAGGATGACCGTATCTGCCCTGGGATCCGGCCCGGCATCGGCGAGGATGTCCCGCACAAGCACCCCTTCCCAGAGGATGGTTGCATCCCACCCCTCAACGCAGTGGAGGGTAATGATTTTGGTATAATGCGGGTAATTTTTAAGGATCTCATCGTAGGTTAGGACCACGGTCCTGCCGGAGAGGCCGGTCACGGTAAGCCGGTAATCTGAGATATTGACCTGCTGGGGGCCCCGGATAGAATTTTCCCGGAAATCATTGACCGAGGAGAGATCTTTACCCTGGTACGAGCGTACTTCCACGGCAGCAAGGGAAGCCGGGTTTCCTGTGCCAGGCCCGGCTCCTCCCCCGGGTATCCCGAAAAGGATAAAAAAAACGATTGCGCCGGTCACCAGGAGGAACAGGATGATCAGGATCGTCCTGTTGTTCATGAGGGAAGATAGATCCCGGAGCTTATCAAGACTCACCTTGGGGTACTAGGAAGCGTGCCTGACAAGCGAGATATTCCGGAGGTTTCTTTCAAACTTTGGGAACGGATCCGGAAACAACTTCCCGTATCACCAAGTGAAGCAGGCAGAAAAGAATGGTGGATCAGATCTCTTCTACCAGGATTTTATAGAAATTCTCTGAGGCATTCCGCTCCATCCACGGGCGGTGGCCGCATCGCTCCAGGAGCACGAACCGGAAATCTGCAAGTTCTTTTGAGAGCGGATCGTTCACCCCTTCAGCCGGGTGAGGGTCCCAGTCGCCATGGATCGCAAGCACCGGGCACCTGATGCTCTTTGCCATCTGCAGGAGGATCTGCGTCCGCCGCATCTCCGCAGCCTCGTCCCAGACTCCCCGGAAAATATCGTACTGGCAGTGGAATGCCTCGTCTTCCGCGCTGGAAAGATCAAAGGCATCGGCACGGGTGAGCAGGCATCCGAGCCGGGCAAGGAGCGCATTCTTGTTCGCTGTCTCCGGTTTGTCGAGATCCCCTATGAGTGCCTGTGCCTCAGCCTGCTCCTTCTGTTTGAGCCGAGTGAGGCGGGTCTTTGTTATCGAAGCTGCGTACTGGTCCCCGAACGGCGGGCAGCCCACGAGGATCAGTTTCTTTACAAGCGCCGGGTACCGTGCGGCAACGAGCCACGAGAGGATTGCCCCCCATGAGAACCCGACCAGCGTTACCGGTACTTTTCCCTGCTCCACAAGAACCTTGCGGAGTTCCTGGACCTGTCCTTCGAGCGTTGTCTCGGTCTGGAGGGGTTCAAGCACCGGCCGTACCGCTGACAGTTCCCGGGCAACCGGGGCCATCTCTCCGGGAGCTCCCGGGCCCCCGTGAATAACCGCAATCGTGTAGGGTCCGGGCCCCCATTTTCGTACCGGGCTCATCCTGATACCGGTTATCCTGCGAGTATATATTGTTCCGGGTGTGCATGGCGTGAAACTGCCGGGCCGGCAGGATCACCCGTTCCCCTTTGCTTTTCTCATCAGTGCAAGAAGTCCTGAAAGGATCTGTGCAGGTGACGGGGGGTTTCCTGGAATTTTCATATCAACCAAGAAGAGATTTTCAGCCCCGCCGAGCACGGCATAGGTTCCGGCAAAGATGCCCCCGTTGCAGGCATCGTCGCCAACCGCCACAACAAATTTCGGCGACGGCATGGCATCGTACGTCTTCTTTGCCGCGATTGCCATATTGTGCGTGACCGCCCCCGTAACGATCAGGACATCCGCATGCCGGGGAGATGCAACAAACGTGATGCCGAACCGCTCGACATCATAATACGGGTTGTTGAGGTTGCCTATCTCGATCTCGGTGGCATTGTCGCTGCCGCAATCGAGCTCCCGGATTGCAAGGCTCCTCCCGAACACGGAATCAACTTCGCGCCGGATCTGCTGCCCGATCGCCTCGATTGCTTCGTTATGGGCCGGGCTCTCTCCTGTTATTTTCTTTTTCAGCAGGCAGGATAGTGCGTTTACCATTCTCTTTCACCTCACAGGTCCGTTCCCGCGTACGACAGGTTCAGGCTCTTGTTGATGACCGGGAAATCCGGCACAATATTCCCCTGAATTGCGTGTTCGATGGCGAGCCAGTTGCAGAACGATGCTGTTCTCACCTTGTACCGATCCACCACACCGTTGCGGATCAGGATCCAGCAGAGGTTCTCACCCCGGCAGGATTCCACCATGGAGAGGGCGTACCCGTCACGCACCGTGAAACCGGCGGTTACCGGTCCTTCGGGGAGGGATAATACCAGCTGTTCGATAAGTTTCAGCGAATCGAAGATCTCGGAGGCCTTGATCGTGAACCGCGATAAGACGTCCCCGTCATTGAGGGGTTTTGGCTGCGGGACAAAACGGTCATACACGCCATATGGGTGGTCAACCCGTACATCCGCTTTTCCCCCGGAAGCCCGTGCTGCCGGGCCGGTGATATTGAGCGGGAGGAGAATATTCTTTTTTATGACTCCTGTCGAGACGAACCGGTCAATGACCGAAGTGGTCGAGAGCACGATCTTCAGGCCCACCTGGTAGCGTTTCCCGAAGTGGCTTATAAATTCCCCGAGATGCCCGATCTGCTGCCGGCTGATATCGCGCGAGAGGCCGCCACAGCAGACCATCCCCCGCAGGAACCGGGAACCGGTCAGGAGCTCATTCATCCGGAACACCTCTTCTTTGAGGACCGCAAACTGGTTAGCCCCCAGCGGGAACGCCACATCGACGAGCATGCCTGACTGGTCCCCGAGGTGGCTTGCGATCCGTTCAAGTTCGAGGAGGATCGTGCGCAGGTACCAGGCCCGGTCGGGAACAATGGTTCCTGCTATCCGTTCAGCCGCCATGCAGAGGGCTGTCGCGTTGGCTACCGACTCGTCCCCGCTGACAGCCTCGGCAATACGCACGCAGTCCTCAACGCGTTTGCCTTCTGCCAGTTTCTCGATGCCCCGGTGCTTGTAGAACATGCGGACCTCGAGGTTGAAGACGGTCTCCCCTATCACGCTGAACCGGAAATGTCCCGGTTCAATGATGCCCGCGTGCACCGGCCCCACGGGAACCTGGTATACGCCATCGCCGCTGACTTTCCGGAACGGGTATTCCTCAGCCGGTTCAACCTCTGGTTTTGGCTGGATGGGAACGTTCTTTGTGGATTTTAACAGCGGATGGAACCCGTCGGGGTAGGTCTCGTGCAGGAAGAGTCGCCGGTCATCGAACGCACCGGCAAATTCCACCCCGAATCCGTCCCGGCACTCGCGCTCGAACCAGTTGGCCGAGGGAAAGACCCGGGCAATCGATCGGGTACTGTTCTCAATGTTCCGGACAACCACAAGGATGTTTGTCTTTTTCTCGAAAACGTAAAAGAGCGAGAATCGTGAACCGGTCACAAACCCTTCCACGCAGAAGAGTCCGGAGAGGACGCACTTGCTCTGGGAGAGACTGAGAACCAGGTCCTCAAATTCGCGTTCATCGACCGTGAGATAATATTCCCCGGCGCAACCGCTTACGATCCGGCCCTGATCCTGTATCCCTTCTGCCATCTCCCTGACCGCGGCAAATCCGCAATCTGCATTTCCTGTCATCAGAACCTCAGCTCCTTCACGATCTGGTTAAAGAACGAGATCTCGCCGGAAGTGAAGACTATCCCGAGGATCAGGATTAAGCAGAGGAGTATGACAATGGGCACCTTCATGCTGAGTGGCGTGGGGTAACGATCCGTATCCATGGAAACCCCGTCCGGCGATACCCGGGTAAAGGCGCTGATCACGAAATACCCAAAGGCAACTGCTGCAACAAAGAGGAGGACGAGGACAACGGCGAGTACCAGGGGCGAAACGGAGCCCAGCCCGAGCAGGATGAACAGTTTCGAGAAGAAGATGGGGAACGGCGGCATCCCGATGATTGCAAGACCGCCAAGAATGATGCCCCATGCGGCAAGGGGCTGGAGGCGGAACACGTCCCGGATCTCATCAACGGCATCGGTCGAGAGGTGGCTGCGGTACTGGCGGTGGAGGATCCCGGCAGAGAAAAAGAGGGAAGCTTTTGAGAGGGAGTGCGCCATGATGTGAAAGAGCACCCAGAAGATCACAAGCGGGGTGGCAACAGCGATTCCTACCAGGAGAATGCCCATGTTTTCTACGCTTGAAAACGCGATCAGCTTCTTGAGGTTCTTCTGCGGCAGCATCGAGAATGCTGCAATGGCAATCGTGAGAACCCCAAAGAGCCCGATGATCGGCGTGATGGAGGCAAATGCGGGATTCTGGTGCGCAATTGCTGCCATGCGGAGGATCCCGTAGATACCCACGTTGAGGAGAACCCCGGAGAGGATGGCACTGACCGCCGAAGGCGCCTTGGCATGGGCTTCGGGGAGCCAGGTGTGGAACGGGAAGATGCCGGATTTTGCAGCAAACCCGATGAAGATGAGGGCGGATGCCGCAACCATCATGCCCGGGGGGAAGGAAGCAGCATTTGCAATAAGTGCAGTCCAGTTCAGGGTCCCGTCCCCCATCACCGTTCGCGAGGTCTGAAACAGGAAAATGAGACCAACGAACGAGAAGAGCATGGCAACCGAGGCCACAAAGATGTACTTTATCGCGGCATCGATGTTCTCCCGTGCCGAAAGCGTGGCGATAAGGATGGCGGACGTGATCGTTGTCAGCTCCGCAAAGATCCAGAAGAGGGCAAGGTTGTCCGAACAGAATGCAAGGACAATGATGAGCAGGAGAAGCGCCCATGCCCCGTAAAACAGCTTCAGGCTCCCTTTCTCGAGCTCGCCGCTCTCGAGGAGGCCGGCAACATATCCCCGGGCATAGACCGCGGCGAGAGTGAAGATGATGCCGGTGATCAGGATCTCGAATATGCCCAGGTGGTCGATGAAGAAGAACTGGTTGCCGATCAAAAATGAGGAGACCGGAACCGTCTGGAACAGGAGAAGGAATACCGTTATTATCGTAAAGAGGATGGCCTGCCCGGTACATGCAAGGTTCATGCGGGCCGGGGTATAACTGATGGCGATGAGCAGGAGGGCGGCAACCGTACAGGCAATAAACGCGATCAGGATCATGGTGTCTCCTCCTCTTCCCAGAGATGGAAGCGGTGAAGCCGCTTGTGGTAGTCCTCGAGCGTGGAGTCGAGCCCGATTGTCAGGATCGTTGTCAGGAGCACGACGATGACAAGGTCGATGATGATCAAAAACTCGATGATGAAGGGCAGCTCGGTGATAAAGAGCCCGAAGAGCAGGACCCCGTTTTCCATCGAGAGGTAACCAAGCACTTTGGTGATAGCCCGTTTCCGTGAGAAGGTCACCATCATGCCCATGAGCATCAGCGATATGCCAAGTACCGCCCCGAAGAAGAAGAAACGGTTCTCGTCCGGTACGCCTCCAAGGATCTTTGAGAGCACCATGTAGATGACAAGCATCAGCCCCATCGAGATGAGCAGCGAAGTGGTCGGGCTGAGGAAATGGAACTCGATGTCCCGGCGGATCCTGACCTTCTCCTGGATGGTTGCAATAAAGTAGGGGATGATGATGACCTTGCTTGCAAACGTGATTGCGGCAATCGCGAGAAGAACCCAGGTATTGTGGAGCATATAGAGAACGATGGCGATAAGCACAAGCATCAGGGACTGGAGAGCGTACACTGAAACGAGCGAGAGCAGGTTGCGGGTTGAGATGATGTACGCTGCCGTGATGATCACGATAACAAAGAGGATCTTGACAACTGACTCGGCAAGCGTTATGTCGATCATGCGAACACCTCGATGATGATCACCAGAGTCGAGAAGAAGAATGCCATGGCAAAGAGGCTCGGGAGCCGGAAGAACCGCATCTTTGCCGTGGATGACTCAAAGAGCCCGATGATTCCTGCAAGGATGCTCCCTTTCACCACAAAGAGGATGGCTGCTATGGCAAGGCCGGCAAGGGTGAACGTGGTCATCAGTCCGAACGGTACAATAAGGTTGATGAGGAGCGCCATCAGGAGCGTCAGCTTGATCGCCGATGCGAGTTCCATGAGCGCAAGGTTCCGGCCGGACTGTTCGAGGATCATCCCCTCGTGGATCATGGTCAGCTCGAGATGGGTCTCAGGGTTGTCGACCGGAATCCGTGAGGTCTCTACGATGAGGATGATAAAGAGCGAGATCCCAAGGAGGATGAGGACCGGAGTCGTGAGCGTCCCGGCTGCGGCGGACGTGGAGAACATGTCGAAGATGTTGAGGGATTTGAATACAAAAACCAGGGCGGCAAAGACAATGATGGTGGTAGGTTCGATGATGGCCGAGATACTCATCTCGCGGGAACTGCCCATCCCGCCAAAGGAACTCCCCGCATCCAGGCCGGCAAGGGCCATAAAGAATTTGGCAAGGGCGAGAAGGTAGAGGAAGAGGATGATGTTCCCGATACCCCCGACCGGTTCCGGGACAAACACGAGCGGGACAAAAAGGGCTGCTGCAAGGAGCGCTGCCATGTTGACGAGCGGGGTGACCCGCATGATCCGCGAGGAATTGGGCGAATAGATAACTTCCTTTTTCAGAAGTTTTGCAAGGGTATAGTACGTCTGGAAGACCGAAGGCCCGCTCCGTCCCTGGGTGCGGGCTTTCACTTTCTTTATCAGGCTCACAAAGAGCGGGGCTGCGGCAAGGACAACGAGCGTATTGAGCACCAGGTAGAGGACAAACATGCTGTTCATGCAAACCCCCCGAGGTAGACGATGATTGCTATCACGGCAAGGAAGACGTAGAGCAGGTACGTGTCAAGGCACCCGTTCTGGACCCGGGAGATTGCCGTTGCAGCCCGCATTGCTGCACGGGCTGCCGGCAGGTACAGGTACTCCTCGAAGAGTTTCAGGAGCCGGATCTCTGCGGTCCCCTCCTTGAAGATAGTATTTCTCTCGTCGAAGAATGACCGCTCGTTCTTCATCCGGGTCCGGTAGATGGCCGAGAAGATGATATCGATAGGCTCCGAGAGCCCGTGGCCGCTGTATTCGGCAGATGACTGCTGGGAGAGTGTCCCGCACCCCCAGGTCTCGCTGATCCGGACTTCCCTTGAAGCAGTAAAGTGCAGGACAAGAAGGGTCAGTCCAGCCATAACGAGGAGGAGGAGCCCGACAATGAGCATATCCGGCTCCGGTACAGAAAAACCTGCAAGCTGGAAAACCTGCAGGGCAAAGAGGCCGAGGAAGATGCAGGCGCCGGCAAGGATGGCAGGCCCAAGGAGCATCAGGAACGGGACCTCCTTTGCCTCTGCACTCTCTCTCGATCGGGGCAGGGCAAGGAAGATCGATCCAAATGCCTTGACAAAACAGGCTGCGGAGAGTGCGCTTGTCAGGGCAAAGAGCGCAAGGGAGATGAACATGACGACTTTGAGCAGGGAATCGACAGCGTACACCGAACTGAAGAACGCGGTGTAAATCAGGATCTCGCTTGCAAAACCGTTCAGGGGTGGGAGAGCCGCGATCGCCAGTGCCCCGACAAAGAAGAGCGCTGACGTCCAGGGCATGACATGAGATAGCCCTCCCATGTGCTCGATGTCCCGCGTGTGGGTTGCATGGACAACGGATCCTGAAGTGAGGAAGAGCAGGCTCTTGAAGAGGGCGTGGTTGAGGGAATGGAAGAGTGCCCCAAGGAGGGCGATCATAGCAAGGGCCGGGAGGCTGACCGCGTTCAGGATCACCCAGAGGCCGATCCCGATAAAGATGATCCCGACATTCTCGATGCTCGAGTAGGCCAGCATCGCCTTGATGTCATGCTCCTTGAGGGCGTAGATGATCCCAAGTACGGCAGATGCGGTTCCGGCTGCAAGGATGAGGAGCCCCCACCAGATATCCGGGGTGAAGACATCCAGAAGGAACCGGATCAGACCGTACACGGCTATCTTGAGCATCACTCCTGACATAAGGGCCGATATGGGGGATGGGCTCGCAGGGTGGGCATAGGGAAGCCACTTGTGGAACGGTATGATCCCGGCCTTGATGGAGAAGCCAAGGAAGAGGCAGAGGAACGCAGCAATGATAAGGGGCGAGGCGGGCGACTGCACGAGGGTCATCGCTGACGAGCCGGTTCCCGCAGAGAGCACGATCACCCCGAGGAACACAAACAGGGTCGAGAGCTGCGTCATCACAAAATAAAAGATTCCTGCTTTCCGCGTCTCGGCTGCGGTGTACTCGTACATGACAAGGAAAAAAGAGCCGGCCGCCATCAGCTCCCAGAAAAGAAGGAACGAGTAGGTGTTTGCCGAGGCAACCACAAGCACCATGGCGAGGATGAAGAGACTGGTGCCGGCACAGAGGAGATTCCTGCGCGAACCTCCGTCAAGGTGTTCGAAATATTCCCCGGAATAGATCGCAACACAGAACGATACTACTGCAATGATAAGGAGGAAGAATGCGGCAAGGCGATCGATCACAAACGCAACAGAAAAGAAATCAAATGGCTGGTAGGCAGTCCAGGCAATCTCCTGGCTGGTGATGAGGACGATGAGCGAGAGGAGTGCAAGGACACACGAAGCGGCAGCTGTACATACCAGTGAGGCAGTCCGTGCAGCCCGTCGATCCTTTCCCGCAGCTGCGAGCGGGATGACTATCCCGAGCAGGAGGAGAAGTAAAACAAGGTAAAAGATCTCGATTCCCATCAGTCAGCCCCCATGGTACAGGGGTTATTGCTCCCCACAGGAGACATTTCCGGCAGCAGCGAACCTGCTTTGGGAGCAAAAAAACCTTCCATCACGCAGATTATGGGTGCATTGGCTGATAAAAAAAACTGGATGCTTGTACGAAATGACATTGAAACCATCGGGGATGTTAATTTAACACGGTTATTTTTTCAACCTTATATATTAATGTGACCCCCGTGACCAGAAAACGGCGGTAATTTTTTATTTTTTTGTTTGTATAGAGGACCGCTGCTTTTTTAGGCAGGAAATTCTCCATCTTCCCGCGTGTTTGCAGATTTTAAAAGAAAATCCGGCTCTTTTACGATCTGCGCGCTCAGTGGTTCTGCAGACTGGGAATTGAACCCTCCTATCAGAAATGGTCTTCTTGAAAAAAATTCAAAAAAATTTCTCTGTAGAAACACCCATGAACCGGGTTCACACTCGAAGTATGAAAATTAAAAAAGGGAATTTCAGGAGGGCTCATGAGCATAAGAACCTCGGTACGGCACGCCGGGGCAATTACCTGTTTTCAGACATTAGCAGGTAATTGAAGCGCCGCGGGGGCGTCCCTTCGGGGGCGGCGCAAGCCATCATAATACCGGGATTGACTCGTCCTTGTCTTATACGATTCGCAAATTTTCATGGGAAATGATTCGAAAAATTCGACGCTTTCGGGCGCTTTGCCCCCGCCGCTGTGGCGCCCCCTCTTGGGATAACAACGTATTACCGGTAACTTAACTAGAGGCCATCACACTGCGCCCCGTCCCCCAACGGGGGACTCATTCGCGCAAGAGGGGGGTCATCGAGCTATATGATCAACGTTTTCTACAGTTCCAAAAATAATTACAATACTTTCTCTATCTCGTTTTTGATCCGGTCAAGTGTGATGCGCCCGATTCTCGTTAATTTTCCGTTCACGAGCACCATGGGGATCGGGGGCATGTCCCGCTCGATGATCGTACGGATATACTGCGGCACCCCGTCGTCGATAAGGGTAAGTTTGCACGAAACGCGGTCGCCATACGTATCACCGAGCACTTTTCTGAGTTCATTGAATGCGTCGTTCAGTTTTCCCGAATGCAGGCACCCGGAGAGCCCGCAGGTGCGGTTCTCATCACAGGGAAAGGGAGAGCATTCAGAGGTTTTGAGGCCGACAACTTCAACAATGACCGTACCTGCCATGCCAGTAGAGTTGGACAGGCCAATATTTGAGCATTCGTTCCCGGACCTGAAAAAAAGGTAATTATGCAAACCGCTCGAAGCGGTCCTTTTTCACTTTGCAGATCGGGCAGATGTCCGGCGGTTGTTCGCGGGCACAGAGATACCCGCACACCCGGCAGCGCCAGATGGGCAGGGTAAAACCGGTTGCGGGTGTGGCAGGCACTGTCTTTGCAATTGCCTGCAGCCTGCGTTCCGAACGCGGGGGGCGCCGCTCGGGCACCGGGGCTGCCTGCTTTGCCCCTTTCGATATCGCATCATTGACGTAGAGGGCGCAGTAGCAGGCTCCGTACGCATCGATATCCGGGTCGCGGTAATCGCAGGGGCAGATGATATCAAGATCATCCTCCCTTTTGCCGCTGGCAAGCCGGCAGGGGCAGGCCCGGTAGCCGTACCGCTCCTCGTTTTTTAATAGGCCCCGTACAAGGTTCTTTGTGAACTCCGGGTCGGGATTGAGGCGGTACCCGCCACCCTCGGCCTCCTTTTTTATGGCAAGGTAAACGCGTTCAACCTCGTCGTCGCTGACACCTGCCATATTCATGCACCGAGAGCCTCGCGGATCTCCTGTTCGCGGAAACCGACAATGGATTTTTTGTCATCGATGACAAGGGTCGGGAACGAACCGCTGGGGTTCCATCTCTCGACGGCATCCATGGCATTATCCTGCTCGGTTCCCTCAAGCAGGTCAACGTAAACAAAACTGAACTCAACCCCGAGCTCGCGGAGCAGCTCTTTGGTTTTGTTGCACCACCCGCAGGTGGAGAGTGCAAACAGCATGATGGTGCCCTTGTTTTTTCCGTTGATATGTTCGACAGCCATGAAAAATCCCCATCCGTTTTCGTCAATGGAGATTGCGGCAGGTACTATTTATAACTGGGGATAGGTGATCGGGATAAAAAAGGGCGGCAAAGGTGCCGGTTACTTGTTCTTCATGATGATCTCAACGTCCTCGAGGAGGGCCTGGAGATCTTCTTCATGCTCCACTTCCTGCGAAAGTATGGTAAGGAGCATATTGTAAGTGACCGGGTCCTTGTCTCTTGTCTTTTTCATGAGGGCATTGTAGGTTTTTATCGCGCACTGCTCGCCCTTGATATTCTGTTCAAGGACTTTTACAATAAACGGGTCGTCCGGGGCCTCGTACCCGCAGTTGGTCAGCTTGAACCACTGCTGGGGATTGGTGACCGGTGTCCCGCCCAGCTGGATGATCCTTGTAGTGAGGAGGGTTGCATGCGCAAGCTCCTCGGTTGCGTGGAGCGTCAGCTCGGCAATAACCGCTTCCTTGTTGGGTCCTTTCACAACTTTTGAACCGATCCAGTACTGGTAATGCGCAAGCCATTCATCGGAAAATGCCTTGTTGAGCGAGTTCACAAGGTCCTTGACATCCGTATCAACTATTTTTCGTCCTAACGTTCCCATGGTAAACACCGTCAATAAGGATTACTGACAGTTGAATATCCATCCTTCACCGATATATGGGTATCTTTACTGGCAGAGCGGATGAGCCGACAAAACCGGTAAAATGGAACACAATCCGGTGACCGGAATGGAAGGCAAATGGTACCTGCACTATCGTTAATAACTATTCAGGCACATAACATATGGAAATCATGAAGGCGGTTCTGGGTCTTGAAGACGGTCAATACGTCATAGGGGAGGGGTTTGGTGTCGAAGGGGAATGTGCCGGCGAACTCGTATTCAATACGCAGATGACCGGCTACATGGAATCCCTGACGGATCCGAGTTATTTCGGTCAGATCCTGATGTTCACGTTCCCGCTCATCGGGAACTATGGTGTCGATCTGCAGAACTTCCAGAACCGGAACATCTGCGCCCTTGGATGCATAACAAAAGAGATCTGCGAGAAACCCGCCGCCCAACCGTCCATCAGATCCTTTTTTGAAGAGAACAACCTCCTCGGCATCAGTGGTATCGACACCCGTGCCCTGACCATCAAGCTACGGGTCCACGGGACTATGCGGGCAGCCCTCGTTATCGGCAGTGACGACGGGGATGCCGCAGTCCGGCTCGCACGAAAAACCCCTTCCATCACCGATATCGTACCCATCCCGGAAGTCTCCTGCCGCCAGCCATACCATATTGCGGGAACCGGTAAAAGAATCGCCGTCATCGACCTCGGGATCAAGAAGAACATGATAACGAGCCTCCGGAAACGCGGCGGTGACCTGCATATCTTCCCTTACAATTCCACGGCAAAACAGGTCCTTGCCTGCAGACCTGATGCCCTCTTTGTCAGCAACGGTCCCGGGGACCCCAAACAGGCCACCGATGCAATCCGGTGCATACGGGAACTGCTCGGCCAGCTCCCGATCTTCGGTATCTGCATGGGCAACCAGGTATCAGCGCTCGCGCTGGGCGGCAACACCTACAAGCTCAAGTTCGGCCACCGGGGTGCAAACCAGCCGGTCCGGTACAAGGATGGGAGGATCTTCATCACCACCCAGAACCACGGGTTCGCCGTTGATGCCGATTCCCTGCCGGAAGGTTCGAAAGTAACCTACATCAATGTCAACGATGGCACCGTGGAAGGTTTCGAGAATGAGAAACTCTGCCTGACAACCGTCCAGTTCCACCCGGAAGCCCATGGCGGGCCACGGGATACGGAAGCGCATTTCTTTGACGATCTTTTCAGGAGGATCGCGTAAACATGCCCAAGCGGACAGATATCAAATCGGTCCTCCTCATCGGATCCGGCCCCATCCAGATCGGCCAGGCTGCTGAGTTCGATTTCTCGGGATCGCAGGCCTGCCGCTCACTCCGGGAAGAAGGGATCAAAGTCATCCTTGTCAACTCGAATCCTGCAACGATCATGACCGACCCGGAGATGGCGGATGTTATCTACATCGAGCCGCTCAGGGCCGAGATCATTGCCAAGATCATCGAGAAGGAGAAGCCGGATGGGATCCTCTCCGGCATGGGTGGCCAGACCGGGCTCAACCTCACGGCTGAGCTTGCCGAGATGGGCGCCCTGAATGGAGTCGAGATCCTCGGAACCCCGCTCGAGGCCATCTACAAGGGTGAGGACCGCCAGAAATTCCGTGACCTGATGACGGAGATAGGAGAGCCGGTCCCAAAGAGCATCATCCTCAATTCCTTAAGCCAGGTGGATGATGCGATTAAGGAGATTGGGCTTCCCGCGGTTGTCCGCCCGGCATACACGCTCGGGGGCGCCGGTGGCGGTATCGGGAAGACCCGCGAGGAACTGATCCGGATCATCGAGGGGGGTCTTTCCCGTTCCCGTATCCACCAGGTCCTCATCGAAGAGAGCGTCATGGGGTGGAAGGAGATCGAGTTCGAGGTTATGCGGGACTCGGCTGACACCTGTATCATTGTCTGCGGTATGGAGAATGTTGATCCCATGGGCATCCATACCGGGGAGAGCGTTGTCGTTGCCCCGATCCTTACCCTTCGCGATGACGAGTTCCAGATGATGCGCAGTGCAGCGATCCACATCATCCGCTCTCTTGATGTCCAGGGCGGCTGCAATGTCCAGTTTGCTTTCCTGAACGGGGATTACCGGGTCATCGAAGTGAACCCCCGGGTCTCCCGCTCATCGGCTCTCGCATCCAAGGCCACAGGATACCCCATTGCACGGGTTGCAGCCAAGATCGCCATCGGGATGCGGCTCGACGAGATCACCAACACGGTGACCGGCTGTACCCCGGCATCCTTCGAACCCACTATCGATTATATCGTGGTCAAGGTCCCCCGCTGGCCGTTTGACAAGTTCAAGGGTGCGGACCGGACCCTCTCAACCTCCATGAAAAGCACGGGAGAGGTTATGGCGATCGGGAGGACGCTTGAAGAAGCGTTCATGAAAGCCAAGCGGTCGCTTGACACGGATGTGCGCACGCACACCAGCCCAAGCGAGATCCGGATGATCCTGTCCCGGCCTACTGATGAGCGGTTCCATTGCCTGTTCGATGCATTCCGGCTCGGGTTCCCTCTCGAGGAGATTGCAAATCTCACTTCCATCACCCCCTTCTTCCTGGAAAAGATCAAAAACATCGTTGACAGGGAAAAGGAGCTCGTGATCCGGTGCGATGCAACAACCGTGTCTGCTGCAAAGAAACAGGGATTCTCGAATGCAGAGATTGAGAAACTGACCGGCAGGTCGCAGGACGAGATCGAGAAACTGGCAGGCTTACCCTCGTACAAGATGGTCGACACCTGTGCTGCGGAGTTCCCGGCAAGCACCCCGTATTTCTACTCAACGTACGAGCCGGCCTGTGAGATTGTGCCAAGCGAACGGCAGAAGGTGCTCATCCTCGGGTCAGGCCCCATAAGGATTGGCCAGGGAATTGAATTCGACTACTGCACGGTCCATGCGGTCCAGGCATTGCGGGAGGAAGGTGTTGAAGTCCATATTGTCAATAACAACCCGGAGACCGTTTCAACGGATTTCGACACCTCCGACCGGCTCTTCTTTGAACCCATGCAGCTCGAGGACGTAGTGAATATCCTGCGGAAGGACCATTATTACGGGGTCATGGTCCAGTTCGGTGGCCAGAACGCGGTCAATCTCGCGGTTCCGATTGAGGGGGAGATCAAACGGCTGAACCTTTCTACCCGCATTCTCGGGACCAGTCCCGACTCCATGGATATTGCCGAGGACCGGGACCGGTTCAGCGTACTCTTAAAGCAGTTGAACATAGCCTGCCCGGCAAATTCCTCAGCCTATTCCGAGACCGAGGCAAAAGCCAAGGCAGAACAGATCGGCTACCCGGTTCTCGTACGGCCCAGTTACGTGCTCGGAGGCCGGGCCATGGAGATCGTCCATGACGAGCGCGAACTCGAGACCTACATGAAGGAGGCAGTCCGGGTCAGCAGGAACCACCCGGTACTGATAGACTCGTACCTCCAGAATGCGGTTGAGCTTGATATTGATGCTGTCTGCGATGGGGAAGAAGTCCTCATCGGCGGCATCATGGAGCATATCGAGCAGGCCGGCATCCACTCGGGAGATTCGGCCTGTGTCATTCCCACCCAGTCCCTCCCCCCCCAGGTTATCGATACTGTCAGGACCTACACCCGGAAACTTGCCCTGGGGCTCGGGGTCATCGGCCTTGTCAACCTCCAGATGGCAGTCAAGGACAATGTTGTCTACATTCTCGAAGCCAACCCCCGGGCGAGCCGCACCGTGCCCTTTGTTTCAAAAGCAACAGGTATTCCCGTTGCAAAGATCGCTGCCAAGGTTATGGTCGGCAGGAAACTGCGCGATCTCGGGTATAAGGAGCGCGAGATTAAGCATGTTGCCGTGAAAGAAGTCCTTCTTCCGTTCAACAAGCTCAGCGGGGTCGATACCATGCTCGGTCCCGAGATGAAGAGTACCGGGGAAGTCATGGGCATTGATTACGATTTCGGGCTTGCATTCTACAAGGCCTGCATATCTGCAGACAATGAACTCCCGCTCAAGGGGAATATTTTCATCTCGGTGAACATGGAGCAGAAAGAGGAGGTTATTCCTGTTGCCCGGCAGCTCCGCGATCTCGGCCTTATCCTGTATGGTACTGAAGGCACGGTGGATTACCTGCATGAGGCCGGTGTTGAGGCAAACCTGGTGAGAAAAGTCCAGGAAGGATCGCCGAATGTGCTCGACATGATGCGGCACGGTGAGATACGGCTCATCATCAACACGCCCCAGGATAAGCAGTCCCGTCAGGATCATTACCAGATCATGCGTGCGGCAGTGGACTTCCAGATTCCCTATATTACCACCCTTCAGGCAGCGCGGGCCGCGGCGCTTGCCATTGATGCCATAAAACGCGAAAAAGTAACCCTTGAACCGATCAGCCATTACCTGAAGTAACACCGGCGTAAAATACAGGTTTTCCTGTTTTTTTTCTTTGGCTGATGCCATTCGTACGTAAAGAGATGAATCCGGCTCCGGCCATTTGGATCAAAAAAGATTGAATATGCTTATATACCGAAATAACAAAAAAAGATGCATGAAGAAATTACTTGTTGTTCTTGCAATCCTGTTTATCGGGATTCTGCTTGCGGGATGCACATCCCAGCCGGCAGCGCCAGTGGCCACCCCGACACCTACACCGGTCCCGACACCTGTCCCGACAACGGTTGCACCCACCCCGACCCCCACAAAGGTTATCATCGTTGTTGTCGAGAACAAGACCACTCCTGCCCCGACTGCAACACCCGCCCCGACCGCTGTTCCGGAATACAAGATCACCTTTACCCAGGACCTGACGATTGTCCCGGGAGCAACAGCATATGTTCCGGTTGGCTCGAAAGTGACCTGGATTAATGCAGATCCGTACAAGCCCCACTCGGTTATGGCAACTGACCCGTCAGATGGTGCATGGTTTGGCGGACAGACGACTGCTGAGATCCCGGTAGGAAAGTCATTCAGTGTTACCTTCGCGAAGGCAGGTACCTTCGAGTACACCACCGGACCCTTCCAGCCCCAGACATCCGGCATAATATACGTAAAGTAATCAAATAACCGTTCAGGATTACAACCTGAACAACTTTTTTTCAGTTCTCGGACTGCCGCAAAGAGACCGCAGTTTATTTGCAATGCTGAAAGGATTCCTGCAGTTAAGCCCTTAAAATATAAGGGAAAAACACAAAAACACTACTTCACGATCAGTAAATAAGGAGCATCCATCATGGGAAAAGGTACGATTGTTCTTGCATATTCCGGGGGACTTGATACCTCCATCTGTATACCGTTGTTAAAAGAGCGGTACGATTATGACCGTGTTGTCACGGTTGCCGTCAATGTTGGCCAGCGGGACGAGGAGATCGATGTTGCAACAAAAAAAGGTGAAAAACTTGCCGACCGGCATTATACCATCGATGTCCGGGAGAAGTTTGTCAAAGAGCACATCTTCCCTGCTATCAGGGCAAACGGATCCTACGAGGGTTACCCGATGGGAACGTCTCTTGCCCGGCCCCTGATTGCCGAAGAAGTTGTCAGGATTGCACAAAAGGAACGCGCAAAGGCGATCGGTCATGGATGTACCGGAAAAGGAAACGATCAGCTCCGGTTCGATTTTATCATCCGCAGCGCCGGCCTCGAAGTCGTGGCTCCCATCCGTGAGCTCAACCTGACCCGTGACTGGGAGATTGAGTATGCAAAAAAGCACAGGATCCCGGTCCCGGTTAAGAAAGACAAACCCTGGAGCATGGATGAGAACTGCTGGAGCCGGAGTATCGAAGGGGGAAAACTGGAAGACCCGGCATTTTACCCCCCCGAGGAGATCTTCCTCTGGACAGTATCTCCCGAGAAAGCACCCGCAAAGCCTGAGAAAATTACTCTCGGGTTCAAAGCCGGGATACCGGTATCGATGAACGGTAAGAAACTTGGGGGGTACGCGCTCATCCAGAAGCTCAATATCCTTGCCGGCAGCCATGGGATCGGGCGCAATGATATGATCGAGGACCGTATCCTCGGTCTCAAGGCACGGGAGAACTACGAGCACCCGGCAGCAACCGTTATCCTGACTGCCCACCGCGACCTGGAAAGCCTGACCCTGACCCGGTCGGAGCTGGCTTTCAAGCGGATGGTAGATGATAAGTGGTCGGAACTGGCCTACAAAGGCCTTGTCTATGAACCCCTCTATGCTGCCCTGAATGCGTTCATCAACACCACCCAGGAACGGGTGAACGGAACCGTTGATCTCGAACTCTATAAGGGAAGCGTTCGTGTCATGGGCCGAAGCTCACCGGATGCGATTTATTCAAATGATCTGGTCTCCTTTGACAGTGCAAGTATTGACCAGTGCCACGCGATCGGGGTCTCCCAGTATTTCGGCATCCAGGCCCGGCTTGTCCGGCAGATGCAGAAAAAGAAGAAATAATCATTTTTTAACAACTCAAGAACAACTATTCTGCATTATTTGATTCTGCGGGCAAATATTGCCTTCTCATCAGCACGTTTGTTGCTTTTATAATGTCATAAAAACCGGGCGATCATATCTTCTTTCGTGAATGGCGATACCGCTATGGGGATGCTCTGCGCCGCCCCCTTTAGGGTACGTCCCCGCGGCGCTTCAATTACCTGCAGCTATCTCAACAGCAATTGCCCGGTCGTACCCCGGAGGGGCCTCGATGCGGGGAAACCTCCTTACAATCTTCCGATAAGAGAAACAGTTTTCATTTTTTTCTACCCTTAAAAAATGATTCCATAGCCTGGAGTTTTGATAATTACCCGTGATTGATAAGATCCTCGAGGGATTTTTCCTCCCGCCGGGGAACCTGCGTGAAAACAGAAACTTATAAGGACTGACAATAAAGAATCGGGTATATGTGCGCCAGTTTTTTTTCCCGCTTCATAAAACCCAAACCGCATATCGTGGAGAGTCCGCCCCCGCCTTCCATAACCCACGGCGCCGGTATGCAGATCCCTGAATACAAGAATAAACCCTATTTCATCGTTGCCTCCGTGGAAATGGGAAACACAACCACAAAGTGTATCCTGACCGGCGTGAGCCTTGAGACCGGGATGTCGTATGTCATTAACAAGACCGTGAGCATGAGCCGGGATATCCGGCCCCCCAAACCCGGCGAGACAATTTTTGGCGCAACGCTGGATGGAACAGAGCTTACAAGGGAAGCGGTGACCGAACTTGTCCGTGACACCCTGATCCAGTGCCATGACGAAGCGCACCTCAGTATCCAGACCGATCTCGACTTTGTTGTACGGAGTACCGGTGTCGTTGCCGAGATGGAGTCCCCTGACCAGGTAGGGGATTTTGTTATCGCACTTGCAAGCGGGTGCCTCAAAGCAGGAGTCCCGCCGCGGAAGATGACCCCGCCCATGTCAAAAGAGAACCTGTCAAAAAAACTCCAGGAATTCAGTTTTGCCGACAAGGTGGTCTTTGTGGGAGCGGTTGCCGGGGTCCTTCCCCCGGTCGGGTCAACCGGCGTCGAGATGGTGGCCAATGAGATGGAAGGGGAACTGGCAATGGCAGGGATCAAGGAAGGCGCCAAGTGGACCCCGGTGGATTTTAGGAATCCCTGTATCTCGGTCGATTTCGGGACAACCCTCGACGGTCGGATAACGAGCGATGTTGCGCCTGACAGCATAAACCCGTTTGCGAAGACTGTCGGGAATTTCTGCGGTCTTGCCGGTGCCGTTCCCGATGCTATCGTGCGGGGAACGGGACTTGTAAAGGAAAGGACCGGCACGGCGCTTGATGTCTTTGGCGAGCACAGTATAACCGGCGGTATGTTCTCCGGGGGCAATCGCAAGGTTGTCGAGGACTATGTCAACCGCTGTCACAAGCATATCGATATCCGGATTGTACCTTCGGATCGTGAACGTTTCGGCCGGGTGCCGGTGAATGCCCGGCTTGCCAAGGAGTCCGGTATTGCCATGATTGGCTGTGACTGCGGCGTAAACAGCAGCGATATGGATAAACTGCTGGCTATCGGGGCCGAGATCCACAAGGCTCACGGGCTTGCAACCTTAAACGAGGTGATCGACCGGGTCTGTGCCCGGATGGCCCTCCGGCTCATCGATGTTGCTGTCGCGGAGAACCTGGTGCCGCGGAATGCCTCGATCGGGTTCACCGGCAGGGCTGCGATCTCCGGCAGGAAACCGGATTACATCCTCGAAGGGATCATAGAGCGCAACCTCTTTGACGATCCCGTTGACCATGTTGTTTTTGTTGATGACGGTCTTGCCCGGGGCGCAGCGCTCATGGGCAGGTGCATGAACTCGCTTGGAAAGCCCAAAAATCCGATTGGCGGCGTGCGGGGCGGACGATGTATTATGAGCCAGCGGATAAAGATAGGTAAATAAGGAAAAAACAGAAACCATGTACCCATGACTGACGATGAAAAGCTCTACGATATCGTAATCCCCCCGGGCGTCCCCCGCAAACTGATCATCGAGATCTCCAAAAAGTTCGATGTGAAAGTGGTAGAAAGGCTCGAGAAACTCAAGTTCGCAAACATGGAAGGCGATGAGCGCGAACTCCTGGCATTCCGGGGAAAACTGGAAGAGATCCAGAAGGTTGAGAAATACCTGCTCGAACAACTCCGGGCTTTTACTGCCGAAAAATAGGTTTTGTAAAAAACCCTCTTTTATTCTATTCTTTTTCCTGGAAACTGATCATGGCCATCAAACAACCATCCGTGTCTTTCCAGGTTTTCCTGTAAAAATCACTTCACTGAATGGATATGATGAAGGGGGTTGTTCCCCCCATACCCCTTTTCGATGAACGCCGTCGCCCCCGACGGGGCACCCCGCGGCGGATCAATTCCCCGCTTATCTGAAGACAGGGAATTGCCCCGCAGTACCGGGGTCATGATGCGGGAAACCTCCCTTGAGAAGAATTTTCCTGGTTCCGGTATGAACCGGATCAAATCATACGTGTCTCAACAGAGCAAAAAAGAGATCTTTTTCCCTTTCACAGGACCGGCCTGCTTTTTAATAAACGGACCAGCAGGGCTTTCTGGGCATGGAGCCGGTTTTCTGCCTCGTCCCAGACAAGGCTCTGGCCGCCTTCCATCACTTCATCGGTGATCTCTTCCCCGCGGTGTGCCGGGAGGCAGTGGAGCACCCGGGCGTCCGGGGACGCGTGCTTCATAAGCGGGGCATTGACCGAGTAATTCCTGAAGACCCGCATCCGCTCTTCCTTCTCTCCTTCATCACCCATTGAGATCCAGGTGTCCGTCACAATAACCTGGGCATCCTGAACGGCTTTCTCGGGCTCCCGGACCAAAGTAACGTTCCCTCCAAGGGCACGCGCTTTTGCCACGATCTCTTCTGCAGGTTCGTACCCCTTGGGGGTAGAGACGGTCACGTTCAGCCCGGTGAGGACGGTCGAGAGGATGAGGGAGTTGCAGACATTATTCCCGTCCCCTACCCAGGCAACCCTGAGGTCATCGGTTGAACCGAAATGCTCCTGCATGGTCATGATATCTGCAAGCAGCTGGCAGGGGTGCTCGAGATCGGAGAGCCCGTTGATGACCGGGATGGTTGCATATTTTGCGTACTCCTCGATGGTGCTGTGCTTGTAGGCCCGGATCATCATGCCGGATACATACCTCGAAGCTGCCCTCGCAGTATCGCGGATCTCCTCGCCCCTGCGGATCTGCATGTCGCGGGCATTTAAAAAGAGGGCATGTCCGCCCAGCTCATTCATGCCGACTTCGAACGATATATGGGTCCGGGTCGAGGATTTCTCAAAGATCATGGCAAGGGTTTTTCCGGCAAGGAGGAGGTGAGTGGTCCCCGCTTTCTTCTGCCGTTTGAGCTGGTGTGCTTCCGAGAGGAGTTGTTCGAGCTCCAGCTCGTTGATATCGAGAATGGAAATAAAGTCCTTTTTCATCGTAGCTCCTTCATGTGGGCGATCCGCCGGTCAAGCAGGGCACGGGTGCCGATGTCGTGTCTATGAAAGACGCGGCCCTGAACCGATGAGGCTGACTGTTCTGCGGATGCTTCCGCTTCTTCGAGAGTGTCGCCAATACCAACAAAAGCGAGCGTCCGGGAAGACAGCGTTACAAGGTTCTCACCTTTCTGCTCCACGTTGGCATAATAGAGGAGGGCCGGGGAGTTTTTACCAATACTCAGGGTCTCTCCCATGTGCGGGGCATCCGGGTATCCTTCCGGTACAATGTACTTGCAGACCGTTGCTTTCTGTGCAAAGGTTACCTGGGACTTCGAGAGCGATCCTTCGGATATCCGGCACACGATCTCGGAGAGGTCCGAGGTCAGGAGCGAGAGGACGTTCATAGCCTCCGGGTCACCGAACCGGGCATTGAACTCTATCACTTTGGGGCCGTCAGTGGTATTCATGAACTGCCCGTACAGGATCCCCTTGTACGGCTGGCCGGTCCTCTCCATTGCAGCGACAACTTCTTTCATGATGTCGAGTGCTCTGGTGTAATCCCGCTTATTGACAAAGGGGAGCATGTGATCCGGCAGCGAGTAGGATCCCATCCCGCCTGTATTGGGGCCGGTATCGCCTTCAAATGCCCGCTTGTGGTCCTGCACAAGCGGCATGGGAACGAGATGGTTGCCGTCAACGAATGCCTGGAGCGTGAACTCCTCTCCAAGAAGCCTCTCTTCGATCACGGCTTCCCCGTTGAGGGACCGGACATAGGCAATTGCCCCGGCCCTGTCGACCTGCTCTCCCATGATGCGGACGCCTTTTCCCCCGGTCAGGCCCACAGGCTTGACCACAAGGTCGCCATCGTAATTCTCGATGAATGCGACCGCGTCCTCTCCTGACTGGAAGATACGGAACTGGGGACAGCCGGCAATCATGTGCCGGTTCATCATCTCCCGGCAGAAACCCTTGTCCGTCTCGAGCCTTGCTGCTGCACGGGTCGGGCCGACCGTGGCAATACCTGCAGCTTCAAGCTTGTCGACAATCCCTGCCTCGAGCGGGGCTTCAGGGCCAATAAACGCACAGTCTGCGCCGGTCTCCTTTGCAAATGCCACCACGCGGGCGGTGTCCGTTTCCTTTGCAAGAAGAACTTTTTTTGCAAGGCCGGCAATGCCCGGGTTCTTCCTGGCCATTACCGAACTGATCTCAGTTTCGGGGTTGCGGGCAAGGGCTGATGCTATGGCATGTTCCCTCCCTCCCCCGCCCACAACAAGTACTTTCATAATCCTTCCTATTGTACACCCGGATTAAAAAGTCCTTACTGTTTTATGAGCTCGCTCACCCGGACGAGCGGGATGAGATCCACATCGTGCTTTTTGAGCATGGCAGCAGCTCCCTGCTCCCGGTCAACCACCGTTACCACCCGGGCCGCGCTGGCCCCGGCTTTGCGGAGTTCATCGATCCCGTACAGGGCTGAACCCCCCGAGGTGGTGACATCTTCGATCAGGAGGACATTCTTACCCCTGACCCTGCCGATGATCATCTCTTTTTTCCCATGGTCTTTTCCGGCTGACCGTATGATGGCATACGGCTTTTTGGCAGCGAGAGCGGTTGCAACGGCAAGGGGGACTCCCCCGACTGCAACGCCGGCCACGATATCGAAGTCATAGGATTCTGAGACAACACGGGCAATGGCAGAGAGAAGATCCGGGTTGGTCACTGCAGTTTTTACATCAATATAATACGGGCTTTTCACGCCGGATGCGAGCGTGAAATCCCCAAATTCGATTGCTTTGTATGAAACAAGCTTGTCAGCTAAAGCGTTCACCATGGAACCTCCTTGACCTTGATGATATATCCGATTATATTGGTGAGCCGGTGGAGAATGGGCGTGAGGATCAGGATCACAATGAAGGCCGCAAGAGTGACCTGGGAGAAGAGCCAGGACGGGTCAAGGATGAGCAGAAGGACAAATGCCCCGATCACCAGATCGTACATATCCGCGAGCGGCCACTTGGATCCCCGTTCTTTTCCAAGCCTCCGCTTGAAGAAACTCTTGACCAGGTCTCCCAGGAGTGCCCCAACGGCAAGCAGGGATATGGAAAGGAGTGTCTGGACCGGAAGATAGGAAAGGTCGAACATTGCCTGCGCCTGGATCTGGAGAAGGCCGATCACGATACCGGCAAGGATGCCTGCAATGAGCCCCCGGTACGTCTTCCCATCACCAAAAAGGCGGCGCCCGTCAGAGAAATTTCTGCCAAGATCTATGGGAGTACCTCTCCCAAAAACCGCTGCAACGGGGTTGGGAATATACGCCGGCAACATGATCCAGATTGCTGAGAGCAATGGTATTATGAAGAAGTCAACACTAATAATGTAGCACTCCAATACCTCTAATAAAGTGCAGTAAAAAAGATTAAGGTTACTCAACGACCAAAAAGTATTTGATAATCTTTCGGGTGGACATTAATGCTGGTAAAAAAGACACGGGGTCTTTGCCCTACGTGCAATTCCGTATTGGATGCGGAAATTGTGGAAGAAGACCAGAAGATCTGGCTTAAGCGGACCTGCCCGGAGCACGGGACTTTCCGGAACCTGTACTGGTCGGATGCCCGGATGTATCATCGTTTTCAGGAATACGATGCCGTGGGGAACGGGGTTGCAAACCCCCAGAACCCAAATGCTCCGGCAAACAGCTGCCCGACGGCCTGCGGGTTGTGCAATAACCACCACTCCGGGACCCTTCTTGCCAATATCGACCTGACGAACCGCTGCAACCTGGATTGCGATTTCTGTTTTGCCAATGCCCGGGCCTGCGGTTTTGTGTACGAACCGAGTTTTGATCAGGTGGTCAGCATGCTCCAGGTGCTCCGGGACGAGAAACCAGTTCCTGCCCCCGCCGTCCAGTTCTCCGGTGGCGAACCAACCATGCGGGACGACCTTCCCGATATCATAAGGAAGGCAAAAGCCATGGGCTTTCCCCAGGTGCAGATCGCAACAAACGGCGTACGGATCTCAAAAGAGCCGGAGTACCTCCAGCAGCTCAAGGATGCCGGTCTGAACACGGCGTATCTCCACTTTGACGGGGTCACTTCGGAAACCAACCCTTTTTTGAAAATTCACTTAAAAGCGATCGAGAACTTCAGGAAGATCGGCATGGGGCTTGTGCTTGTCCCGACCGTTATCCGGGGCCGGAACGACAAGGAAGTCGGCGACATCATCCGGTTTGCTGTTGAGAATATCTCGGTTATCCGCGGCGTCAATTTCCAGCCGGTTGCGTTCACCGGTGCGGCAAGCGATGACGATCTCCAGAAATCCCGTATCACAATCCCCGATCTTCTCCAGGAGATTGAGAACCAGATGCCAGGGGTGCTGAAAAAGGATGACTTCTACCCGGTTCCCTGCGTGCTCCCCTTCTCGGACCTTGTCGAAGCATATACCGGCCGGCCCCAGGTCCGGTTCACTGCACACCAGCACTGCGGTGCAGCCACCTATGTCTTTGTCCAGGAGAACGGTATCATTCCGGTGAACCGCATGGTCGACGTGGATGCGTTCTTCGAGACCATCGAGCATATGGCAGAGACCCTCAAGAAAGGCGGGACCCTCAACAAGTACAAAGCGCTTCTCGAGGGTGTCAAGAGCATGCATGACTCGGTCAAGAAAGGTGAACAGAGTAACACCAGGGAGTTCTGGAAGATGATCGGTAAGACCCTTATTGGGCAGAACTTCGATGCACTCCGGGAGTTCCACTGGAATGCGCTCTTCATCGGCACCATGCATTTCATGGACAAGTACAATTACGATATCGAGCGGGTCCAGCGCTGCTGTATCCACTATGCAACCCCCGATGGCAAGCTGATCCCCTTCTGTACGTACAACAGTGGTCCCGTGTACCGCGAGCAGGTCTGGAAGAAGTATGCACAGAAGCCGGAACAATAAGTAACCTTTTCGAATTTTTTTTTTATTGTTGCGATGCCGAACGTGAGAAACCGCCTCGTCGGGTTTTGCGCCAGGCACTTACTTATTCGGGCTCATGAAAAGTTATGATTCGTTGCAGGTTATGAGGAAAAGAAGGGCTGTTTTGGGGGTTCGCACACAGTATATATCACTCCCCGTTCCTCAGTATAATTAATGCAAATTCCGGATTCCGATCTAACTTCAGCAGCACTCGCCTCCGCCACGCTAGCGGCGTACCGGAGTGCTGTCATCCGCCTCCCCCCGGATGTGCTGCGGGTCATTCAGGAAGCGGCCGCTGCCGAGACGAATGCCGTGGCCCGCGGGGAATTTGCCAACATCCTCAAAAATATCGAGACTGCCGAAAGGCTTGGCATTCCCATGTGCCAGGACACCGGTGTGCCGGTCATATACCTGACCCTGCCGCCGGATGTCCCGCTCACGCAGGAGCTGTACAATGCAGTGGCTGAAGGCGTCCGCAGGGCAACCGAAGAAGTCCCCCTCCGTCCCAATGTTGTCGACCCGCTCACAAGGCACAACACGAATGACAATACCGGCGCGGGGATGCCGGCGATCCACGTGAAGCCCGGAAAAAAATTCACGGTCACGGTCCTTCCCAAGGGTGCCGGGGCCGAGAACATGTCCCGGATCGCCATGCTCCTGCCTTCCCAGAAAGGGCAGATAGAGAAGTTCGTTGTCGAGACTGTGTACCTTGCCGGGTCAAAGCCGTGTCCCCCGATCATCATCGGTGTCGGGATCGGCAGCACATTCGATGGTGCAGCAGCGCTTGCAAAAGAGGCACTCCTTGAACCGGTCGACACCATGACCGATCAGGAGCAGCAGCTCTTAAAAGCGGTCAACCAGCTCGGGATCGGACCCATGGGCCTTGGCGGGGATTTCACGGCGCTCGCGGTCAAGGTGAAGACTGCCGGTTGTCACACGGCATCGCTCCCGGTAGCAGTCAATATCCAGTGCTGGGCGAACCGGCACGCGACCGTGGAGGTGAGATGGTGACAAAACCCGTCCGGCTCACCACGCCCCTGGGGGACGAGGTGCTGGATCTGAAAGCCGGCGATACGGTTGAGCTCTCGGGTATTGTGTATACCGCCAGGGACGAGGCCCACCTGCGGATGCAGGAAGACGGGATCCCGTTCGACCCTGCGGGGGCAGCCATTTACCACTGCGGGCCGGTCATCCAGGACGGGAAAGTGATTGCAGCCGGCCCCACGACTTCGGCCCGGATGAACGAGATGGAGGGATTTTTAATCGACCGGGGAGTCCGGGCGTTCATAGGGAAAGGCGGGATGGGAAAAACGGTCAGGAACCAGCTTGCGGGAAAAGGTGTGTACCTTGCCTTCACCGGCGGATGTGCAGCACTTGCATCCTCGCACATGACCTTAAAAGGAGTCTTCTATGAAGATCTCGGCATGGCCGAGGCAGTCTGGGTGATAGCACTCGACCGGCTCCCGCTTGTTGTCGGTATTGATTCGCACGGGAACGATATCTTTGATGCAGCAGGGAAGCATTCAGAAGAGATATTCCGGAAATATACCTCAGGATCCTGAAGTGATCCAAAGAAGAGGTTTTTTGTAAAGGCTACCGAATATATACTACGATAGGACTGCCATCACATGAAACTCGCCATTGACGAGACCCGGTGCAAGGGCTGCAACCTTTGTACAAAGGTTTGCCCGTATAAGATTTTCAGGGAAGGCAAACGCCTCAACCGCAAAGGGATCGCAGTACCGGAACTTGACCGGCCCGAGCGCTGCACCAACTGCCGCCTGCGCAACCTCTACGGGAGACAGCTCTGCGGAGTCTGCCAGCTCACCTGCCCCGACCAGGCCATCCACTGGATCGAAGAGAAACCGTATGAACTGCACAAGGTGGCGATTGAATATTGACGTCGAGACTTGAATTCTGGCAGGGAAACACGGCATGCGCAGAAGGGGCGCTTGCCGCGGGCTGCAATTTTTTCGGAGGGTACCCGATCACCCCCTCCACCGAGGTTGCAGAGCACATGGCAGCCAAGCTCCCGAAAAAGGGAGGCGTCTTCATCCAGATGGAGGACGAGATCGCGAGCATGGCCTCGATCATCGGGGCAGCCTGGACCGGAGCCCGGGCAATGACCGCAACAAGCGGTCCCGGGTTCTCGCTGATGATGGAGAACATCGGGTTTGCCGCCATGACCGAGACTCCCTGCGTTGTCGTGAACGTCCAGCGGGGCGGTCCCTCCACCGGGCAGCCGACCATGTCCGCACAGGGGGACATGATGCAGGTGCGGTTCGGCTCCCATGGAGATTATGCCATCATCGCCCTCTGCCCGGCAACCGTGCAGGAGATGTACGAGCTGACGGTGAAGGCCTTCAACCTCGCGGACAAGTACCGGGTCCCCGTATTCCTGATGGCCGATGAGACGATCGGGCACATGCGGGAGAAGATCCTTGTGCCGGACAAGGTTGATCGGGTGGCAAGGAAACCGTTCGTGCCCGGGACACCTCCTTTCAGGGTTACGGACCCGGATCTCATCCCCGGTTTCCCGCAGTTCGGGACCGGCGAGCATGTCCACGTGACCGGCCTTACGCATGACGAGCGGGGGTACCCGTGTGCCACCAACCCGAAACTGCACGGATCGCTCGTGAAGCGGCTGGTGGACAAGATCGAGAATGCCCGGTACGAGATGGCCGACTACGATGTCATCAACCCCGCAGCAGAGCAGGTTTTCATTGCCTACGGCGCACCGGTTCGCACCGTCCAGCAGGTCATGCACAATAAAAAGGACACAAACATCGGGTTCCTCCGGATCCGCACGGTCTGGCCATTCCCGGAAAAAGCGCTTGCGGAATTCAAGAACGCAAAGCGCTTCCTCGTTCCCGAGATGAACCTCGGCCAGATAGCCCGCGAGATCGAGCGCCATGTGAGAGTCCCGGTGCGGAGTATCCCCAAGCTGGGCGGCGAGCTCCATACTCCGGCAGAACTCGTGGAAGCCCTGGAGGAAAAATCATGAGCTACGAGGACTGGTACCGCGAGGACCGGCTCCCCCATATCTTCTGTGCCGGCTGCGGGAACGGGACTATCATTAACTGCACCCTTGCGGCAGTTGACTCCATGGGATGGAAGAAGGAGGATACGGTCTTTGTCTCGGGTATCGGCTGCTCGTCCCGTGCGCCCGGCTATATTCTCACCGACTCGCTCCACACCACCCATGGCAGGGCAATCGCGTTTGCCACCGGTGTCAAGATGGCAAAGCCGGATTTGCATGTGGTGGTCTTTACCGGCGATGGCGACATGGCCGCAATCGGCGGCAACCACTTCATCCATGCCTGCCGGCGCAACATCGACCTCACGGTAGTCTGCATGAACAACCAGATCTATGGCATGACCGGCGGCCAGGGTAGCCCGACAACCCCCAAGGGCTGCCTCTCCTCCACCACCCCGTTCGGGTGTGCCGAGACGCCGTTCGATCTCTGCGATCTTGCAACGGCTGCCGGGGCAAATTACGTTTCGCGGTGGACCTCGTACCATGTCAAGGAGCTCGAGAAAGCGGTCAAAGCCGGGCTCGAGACCCCCGGGTTCTCGTTCATCGAGGTGCTTGTCCAGTGCCCCACGGCATTCGGGCGCAGGAACAAGTTCCGGCAGGTTGCCGACCATGTCGAGTACCTCCGGGCCCATTCGCTCCTCAAGGCAAAACGCGACCGGATGATCGAGCAGGGCGAGGATATCCCCGCGGATATGTTTGTTGTCGGCGAAATCATGCGGAGGCAGCGGCCGGCTCTCGGGGTGAAACCATGAGATACGAGGTCAGGTTCTCGGGATTCGGCGGCCAGGGGATCATCCTCTCGGCCGTCATCATCGGCCGTGCTGCCGTTATGTACGACAACAAGTTCGCTGTCCAGACGCAGGTGTACGGGCCGGAGGCCCGGGGCGGGGCCTCGATGAGCCAGGTCATCATCGACGATGATCCAATCCTGTACCCCAAGGTTGCAGCTCCCGACATCTTCCTGATCATGTCGCAGGAGGGATTCGAGAAGTACGGGGCAGCGGCAGAGGACCCGGCAGTCATGCTCATCGACTCCACCCTTGTCCACTCCCGCCCGAAGTGCAGGTGCATCGAGATCCCCGCAACCCGGGAAGCCAAGCAGAACCTGAAAAAGGACATTGTGGCAAACATCGTGATGCTCGGGGCGCTCGTTGCGGCAACGCATATTGTGAGCGAAGAGTCCTTAAAAAAAGCCATCCTCGATTCCGTACCCAAGGGCACCGAGGATCTCAACCTGAAAGCAATGCAGCTCGGCCTGCAGCTGGGAAAGCAATCATGAAACTACGCGAATACGAGGCAAAGAATGTCATAAAGGCGGCCGGGATCCCCGTCCCGGCAGGCTTCTTGATCCGGTCGGCAGATGAACTCACCCCGCACCTGAACGAACTGGGCAATGCGTTTGTCTTGAAAGCCCAGGTTGATGTCGGCGGCAGGGGCAAGGCCGGCGGTATCCTGATGGCCGATCCGGCAACCGGGACAAAAGTCGCAAAGGAGCTCTTCGGAAAGCAGATCAAGGGCCTGCCCGTGAAAGAGATCCTTGCCGAGCAGAAACTCGACATACAACACGAGTATTACCTCTCGATCACCGTGGACCGCTCGAGCAAACAGCCGCTCATCCTCTTTACCGAGGCCGGCGGCGTTGATATCGAGATCACGGCAAAAGAGCACCCGGAAGCGATCAGGAAAGTAATCCCAAACCCGCTCATGCGGGACATCCCGCCGTTCATGCTCCGGGAACTCATTGGCACGGCTCCAAAAGAGATCGGGCCGATCATCAATAAACTCTACCAGGTCTTCATCAGCAAAGATGCCCTCCTTGCCGAGATTAATCCCCTTGTCACCACCCCGAATGGCGTCTTTGCTGCGGATGCGAAGATCATCGTGGACGACAATGCCCTCGGGAGGCAGGGATTTACGGTCAACCGCGACCTCTCGGAACGCGAACGGGAAGCCGAGAAGCACGGCTTCTCCTACGTGGAGCTGGACGGGAAGATCGGCGTCATCGGAAACGGCGCCGGGCTCACGATGGCAACCCTTGACCTGATCGAGTTCCATGGCGGGAAGGCGGCCAACTTCCTCGATGTCGGCGGCGGGGCCGAGAGCGAGCGCGTGATGAACGCGGTCCGGCTCGTATCAAGCGTCCCGACCGTCAAGGTTATTGTCGTGAACCTCCTGGGAGGGATCACGAAGTGCGACGAGGTGGCAAAGGGCATCATTGCCGCAAACATTTCCCAGAAGGTCATTGTCCGGCTTGCGGGAACAAACGAGGCTGAGGGGCGGCGTCTCCTCTCGGAGAAGGGGTACGAAATGCTGGATACGATGGATCTTGTTGTGAAAAAAGCCGTGCAGGTGACCGCATGATCTACGGAGACAAGAATACCGGTATTCTCGTGCAGGGAGCAACCGGCAAGCAGGGTGAGTTCCATATCGGCCTGATGAACGCATATGCCAGACAGGTCGGGGGAAAGGGCGTTGTAGCCGGGGTTACGCCGGGCAAGGCCGGCCAGCAGGTGCACGGGGTACCGGTGTACAATACCGTCAAAGACGCGATGAGCAGGCACGATATCGGTGCCGCGGTCATCTTCGTTCCCGCCGGTGCCGCAGCCGATGCCATCATGGAGGAGGCAAATGCCGGTATCGATACGATCGTCTGCATCACCGAGCACATCCCCGTCCAGGACACGATGAAAGCGCTTGCCTATGCAAAGATGGAAGGAGCCCGCGTAATTGGCCCGAACTGTCCCGGCCTCCTCTCTCCGGGGGAAGTCAAGATGGGGATCATGCCGTCCGGGCTCTTCTCCCGCGGAAACGTGGGCGTCATCTCCCGCTCGGGCACGCTCACCTACGAGGTTGTGGACGAGCTCACCCGGGCCGGTATCGGCCAGAGCAGCGTCATCGGTATCGGGGGCGACCCGGTAATAGGCCAGACATTTGTGGATGTGCTTGAGCTCTTTGAGAAGGATCCGGAGACAAAAGCCGTGGTCCTGATAGGCGAAGTGGGCGGGAACCTCGAAGAAGAAGGGGCAAAGTCCACCGATCTCCCGATCGTCTCCTATATTGCCGGAGTTTCTGCCCCGCCGGACAAGCGGATGGGCCATGCAGGGGCAATTGTCGAGGGCGGCGAAGGCGATGCCCGGTCCAAGATCGCCCGGCTCAAAAAGCACGGCGTCCCGGTAGCGTCCCGCGTCTCGGAGATCCCGGAGATGGTCCGGGAGTTATTCCGGTGCAGGTGCTGAGTTTTTCGTTTTTTTTAAGCCCTATTTGATTTCAATACTTTTTTTATTCTCTTCGCCATCTAAAGAGCGTGACCTCCTCACTCCCTCGGGAGGGGGAAGCTGCCCACGGGGAGCACCCCTTGGCCCCCTTCCGGTACCCATGGTCTCCGATCAGCGTTTTCGCCCAGCGAGTGCTTTACGAGGCGCCCTTCGGGGCGGCGGCAGGTATTGCAATACTGGAAATTAAAAAAATTTCAAGAATTTGAGAAGTTCTGAGATTCATGCTGTCAGTTCAGGTTCTTTTCAAAACTCTTTTTTCCCTACCATCACACCGTTGCACTCAGCCCGTACTTCAACCGGATCGCTCCAAAGCTCCCGTCCTGTTTCATCCCGTCAAGGGCACCCTGCCATGCCGCCACAATGCTGTCAGGAGTATCTTTGGAAAACGCGATATACATGGGGACGCTTTTTACCTGGTAGATCTCTTTGACTGCGAGCGGATTGATCCCTTCCTTTTTCACCGTTGCCGGGAAATTAACCGCACTGCCAAACCACAAACCGGTCTTATTGGCAAGCAGGTTTGCGAGGCATTCGGCATCGGTGTTGCAGGTCACCACGTTGGTGAAATTCTGCTGCACGAGGAACTGGTGCCGTGCATCGTCTTTGACCACGCCGATAAGGCCGGCGGTTTTTGCTGCTTCGATACTGCTGATGGAAATCGCTGATCCGTTCCGGGTATAGAAGGTAAAGTCATAGGCAGTGATCGGCCCGGCCCACTTGAAGAGGGCTTCGCGTTCCTCAGTGCGTCCGGTGGAATAGAGTGCAACATACGGACCTTTGAGCGCGGCATTATATCCCTCGCTCCAGGGCAGGAGTTCGATCGATCTCGTCTGGTTGAGCCGGGATAAGATCCCGTTCACAACCTCGGTTGACTGCCCGGTCACTTTCCCATCTGGACCCGGGTAGTTGAAAGGCGGCAGGTCCTCGGTGATGATCCGCAGGTTTGCACCGGATGCCGCAGCTGCGGGGGTCTTTCCGGTATCCGCTGCCGGCGCTGTTGCAACACACCCGGCGGCAAGGCAGAATGCCGCTGCAATAATCAGAAGTACGGCAAGCATTTTTTCCCGCGTCATAAATCGGTTCGCATCAGTTCTGTATGGCACCGGTATCTTCCTCTTCATCCATGTTCCGGTTGCCCCTCTGCGGTAAAAAACTTTGATTTTGTATTTCCTTTTTCAATGCATGGCAATATGCTCGAAATATCGCTTTGCGATTTTATTATAAATATAAAAGTAATTAGTTTTTACATGGCAGGAATATTCGTTGCGTGAATGATGAACCGGAAAAAGACGCGAGAAATTCTCATGGGGAGCGCAATACTCTTTATTGCGGTCATTGCATGTGCAGCGCTCATCCTCATCGCCGGCATAACTGATCCGACACCGCCCACCGTAAGGACCGGATGGTATCTTCCCCAGAAGGATCTCATCTGGACATCTGCGGCATCCGGATCTGATCAGTCGTATCAGGAGCATCTTATCCGTTCCGGATGGCGCGATGGATCGGTACCGCAATTTCCGGAATTATCTCCGTACTGCCGGTATGAGAATTACACACGGGAAAAAACCGGGAGCCGGTATATGATTGCAGTATGGTACTTCACTGACGATAATAAGTTTCTGGAATCAGCTTTAAGACTCAAAGAATACCTGAAAAATTCAGGAACACTCACTACGGTCGAGCTGGATTATCCCTCGAGTAATGGGACAAGCCAGTCTATTCGCGATTTCCCCAATACACATGATAACAGCCGGTTGCCCGGTCACTTGACAACGACCGGTTATGAAAGTCCCGATTCCACGGGGTTGTTTTTCACAGCTGAAATTCCCGGGCCCGGGATTCAATCTGGTGTCAGCAGGTATACGGTGAATAATGAACATTATATCGTGTATTATGCAACGGCCGAACCACAGGATCTTGGATCCCAGTTGTTGTTCCTTCGGGAGATGATTGGGGAAACGTATGCGTATGAGACGGGAATAAAAGCCGCCCCCCTTTTTACCAATCCTAGCATCTTACCTGAATACCCAGACCACACCGATACGTGATGAGTGGAATGTTGATACAAATGAGGACTGGCAGTCACCGGCAGATACCTGCCAATATTACCAGCCCGATTCAAGGACTGATTCCTATGTCAGTGTCAGTGCATTCTTTGTCGGTTCATGTACGTCCAGGCCACCGGATTTGAGAATATGCATGACTGGCGGCTAACGGTCAGGGATAATACCCCCGGAAATACAGGATCAATACATGAATTCTCAATCAATATCAGTTGAAAAGAATCCAGATTATTTTGTGAGGCAGTTATGATAAACAGACATGTTCTCCCTCTGGCGGGCACATCGCTGGTCTTCTTCCTTTTCCTAATCATCATGGTGTTCCGTTCTCCGGGTGCTGCCCTGAAAACGATTGTTCCGCTTATTGTTGCAGGAATCTCATTCTGCGGATCGCTTCTCGCAGTCATCCGGCTGAAAGCGGTTTCGAACCACTGGTACTGGGGAATTTTTCACCTGGCCGGAACCGGGATAGTCTGCATCGCTGCTATCGGGATGCTCAGTTCCTGGGCACGGAATATGGAGTTCCTGGAACTCTCCCTTGCATTCCTTTCACTGACATCAACCGGATTTTTTATCGCATTTCCTCAGCCACAAAGAAAGATAACCCGGTATTTTGCTCTCGTTTCCGGTGTGATCAGCATCTATGCAGTATTCCTGATATGGCAGCTGGTATCCGCGTTTTTACATCCCCTGCAGACATCGTGGAGCGTCCTTATCGTATATTCAGCGTTTTACCTGATACTCCTCCTGCCACTTGTTGGATTGTGTCATATCGGTGCGGCTCTGACTGAGAGCCCATCCAAATAAAATACCCGGTTTCATCGTGCAATTATGATCTGGGAGAATCATCCGGCGTGTCCCCTACAGAAGGAGCTGTCCGTGAAACCTGGCAGCACAATTTAAATATCCCGGCCTCCAACGAATTGACTGACTAGTCAATTTACAAAATGGAGATCGTTTCATGTTATACCGAACTGTCCCAAAGACCGGCGACAAACTCTCGATTCTCGGCTTCGGCTGCATGCGCTACCCAACGACCCGGACCGGTGGCGTTGATGAGGAACGCACCATCCGGCAGATCCGGCAGGCCATTGACGGCGGGGTCAATTATCTCGACACGGCACCGGTCTACCACATGGGGAAGAGCGAACCGGTCCTTGCCCGGGCCCTTGCCGACGGGTATCGCGAGAAGGTCCGGATCGCCACCAAGCTGCCCCCCTGGTCGGTTTTTGAACGTGAAGATATGGACCGGATCCTCGATACCCAGCTTTTAACCCTCCAGACCGATCACATCGATTACTATCTGCTCCACAGCCTCAGCAAGAGAAGCTTCGAGAGCATGAAGATGCTCGGAATTTTCGAGTTCCTCGATTCGGCGAAAAAGGACGGGAGGATCCGGCATGCCGGCTTCTCCACCCACGCAAATAACGCGGTGTTCCGGGAGATCGTGGATGCGTATGACTGGGATTTCTGCCAGATCCAGTATAACTATCTCGACGAGCACAACCAGGCAGGAAAAGACGGGCTCGAATATGCTGCAAAGAAAGGCATGGCCGTGATGATCATGGAACCCCTGCGGGGAGGCAACCTTGCCGGGCGGGTGCCGGACTCTGTCCGGAAGATCTGGGACAAGGCCCCCGTGAAGCGTTCCCCGGCAGAATGGGCTCTCCGCTGGGTCTGGAACCACCCGGAAGTGACCGTTGTCCTCTCCGGCATGAACGATGAGACCCATATCCGGGAGAATCTCATGGCGGCAGAAGATGCGCTTTCGGGTTCGCTCATCGAAGCGGAACTGGCCACCATCCATGCAGCCCGCGACGAGTACCGGCGCCTGATGAAGGTCGGGTGCACGGGCTGCGGGTACTGCATGCCCTGCCCGGCCGGGGTAGATATCCCCGGCTGCTTTGCGAGTTACAACAGCCATGCCCTCTTCCCCCATGACCGGTCAATCAAATTCCATTATATTGGTCAGCACGGGGGTCTCATGGGCGAGAAGTCCTCGGCCGGGCTCTGCCGGCAGTGCGGGAAGTGCGCCAAAGCCTGCCCCCAGCACCTGCCGATTCCAACCCTCATGAAGGATGTATCCCGGGAGATGGACGGGATGATGGGCGTGGTTGTCCCCATCCTCAAAGGGGGGTTGTGGTGCATGAACAAGCTTGGACGGGTGCGCCGGTTCGTTACGGGAGACAAGTCCCATGCCTGACCCGGGCAGCGACAAGCAGGAAGCGATCCTGGACGCGGCCCTCCGGCTCTTTACCGAACGGGGTTTCTTTGGGACCCCCACCTCGCTCATATCAAAAGAGGCGGGGGTGGCTACCGGTACGCTCTTCTTTTATTTCAAAACAAAAGAAGAGCTCATCGATACCCTCTACCTCCGGGTCAAGGCCGAAGCCGCAGAGGCAATGTGCAGCGGCCTTTCAGGAGAGCCCGGTGTACAGGCAAAGCTGAACCGCCTTGGCCGGAACGCGATCGCATGGGGAATGGAGCATGCGGAGAAGATGAAGTTCATGGAACAGTTTGCCCATTCGCCATTTGTCTCCACCTCTGCTCAGGAGGAAGGCATGTCCCGGTTCCTCTTCCTGCCGGACCTGATCGAAGAGGGAATCCGGGAAGGCACGATCAGGGATTATGACAAAAAGCTCCTTGTTTTTATGATGGCTTCATCGTTCTCCGGCCTCATTGCCCGGGTTGCGACGGCAAAATCCGATGCGGAGCGGGAGCGGATCATGAACCAGGGCATGGAATTTATCTGGAACGGCTTTTCAGCCGGGACCGTTCAGGAAGAGAAGAAGAACGGGAAAAAACCCGCAAAACGGTGACAGCATGACATTTATTCTGGAAGCAAAGGAACTCTCAAAACAGTTCGGGGACGTGACGGCAGTGAATACGGTCTCCCTTGCCGTAAAGGAAGGAGCGCTCTATGGCCTCTTAGGCCCAAACGGCTCCGGCAAGACGACCATGATCAAGATGCTGACCGGCCAGATCCGGCCCACCTCCGGGTCGGCAATGGTGCTCGGCCTCGATGTTGAGAAAGACCCGGTCGGGGTCCGGGCAAAAGTCGGGATCATCCCCGAACAGGAGACTCCCCCGAGTTTTCTTACCGCACAGGAATATCTCGATTTTGTCGGTGCGGTCAGGAAGATTCCGGATATTCGTGAGAAGGCAGAGTGGTGGTTCGATTTCCTCGAGTTCCGGGACAAGAAGAACGTGCTCTGCAAGGACCTCTCCCGGGGCACCCGGCAGAAACTGATGTTTGCGCAGGCCTTTGTCCACGAACCGGCGCTCGCCCTCATCGATGAGCCCTTGATCAACTTCGATCCCATCATGCAGGACGTTGTCAAGGAATACCTTGCCGGGTATGCAAAGAAAGGAAAGACGATATTCATCTCCACCCACATCCTCGAGATTGCAGAAGAGATCTGCTCGGAATTTGCCATCCTGCACAAGGGAAACCTGCTCCACACCGGCCCCGTATCCGATCTCACGGCAAGAAACGAGCACCTATCCTCGTTCTTCCTCTCGCTTGTCCGGAAGGATCGCCATGCTTGAGCTCTTCAAAAACATGGTCAGAGAAGAGTGGCGGATGCATTCCACCATGTTCGGGAGCCTCTCCTTTGCACTCTTCCCGGTCATGATCTTCGGGATCGCGTTCATGAGCTCGTTCCTTCTGCCGCTTATGCGATCGAACCTTCCTGCCGGGGAGATTGCCATCCTCACCCACGCAAGCTTCCTGATGCTCGGGTTCATGGTAGGGGCGTTCGGTTTGCTCGGGAACGAGGTGATGAACCGCAGGTTCGGCCAGGCCAGCCTCCTTGCCTACTCGGCCCGGAGCCTGCCGCTCTCCGGCCGGTTCATCTTTTTCAATTTCGTGGTCAAGGACCTCATCTATTACTTCTTCCTCTGGGTCTTCCCGTTCGGCCTCGGGTACATCCTTGCCTCGCCATTTACCGGTGTTCCCCTCTTTGCGGCCCTGCTCCTCCTGCTGACCCTGACCCTCTCGTTCCTCTCCGGCCTCTGCATAGTCTTCTTCCTCTCAACCGTCTATTCCCGGTCGCGGGCGCTCCTCTGGCTCATCGTGCTCCTCACCGGGGCCGGGTGGGGGATCATATCAGCGGTCACCGGCATGAACCCGGCACTCTTCTTCCCGCCGCTCCTCCTCTATGTATCGTTCTCGTACCCTACGTTCATCCTCACCTGTGCCGCTCTTGCGGCCCTGTTTGCAGTGTCGGTCTCCCTCTTCGATCCGCTGGAGACCGGGCAGAGCAGGGAGGTAAAAAATTCGTTCTCCCCACTCCTGAAAAAACTCTCATTCCTGCCCAACCCTCCCCTTGCCGCAAAGGACATGATCGACCTGTACCGGAGCGGGAGCGTTGTCGGCCAGACCCTCTTCTCGTTTGTTATCCCGCTTGCGGTGATCTGGTTCTTCCTCTCCCTCCTCACCCCGTACTTCCCGCCGCACGGCCTCATCTTCCTGTATGCCATTGTCGCAGGGGTCATTGCCTCGACCATGTACACGTGGGTTACCATGTTCGACTCGTTCGGGCCGTACGCCTGCCTGCCGGTCCGCGTCAGCACGCTCATCTCCGGTAAGCTGACCACGTTTTCCCTCCTCCAGCTTGTCCCGGCAGTTTTCATTGCGGGGGCAGCGATCGTGAGCGGGGAAGCGGCGAATCTTATCCCGGCAGTTGTTCTCTGCCTCGCAGTTTCGTTCTATGCAGCCGGCATCATGGTCTGGCTGACCGGGCTCTCCCCGAATGTTCTTGTCTATGATGTAAAGGTGCTCTTCATCTACCTTGTCCTCGTCGGGATTGCACTGACCATCTTCACGGCGGTTGCCTTTGCAGGCCCGGTCTTTGCCCTCTCTTCCGTGATCCTCCTGCTGCCGGCATGGCTGTTTGTACAGAAAGCGAAAGTGAAATGGGATGCCGTGGACCCGGCGGGGTTCTGAAAAAGACCGGTTCTTATATAAAAGGAGTGTGACCCCCTCTCTCCCCCAAAGGGGGAGGCATCCCAAGGGGAGCATCCCCTTGACCCCCGGAAATATCACAGATCTTTTTAGCGGTTGTACCGAACCGATTCAGTCACTGATTTGCGGTTGTGGTGCCCTTTGGGGGTGTTAACCCCCATCTATAAAACCCGGGTATCTCCTGCAAGCGTTTATCGTCTTTCCATTCCAACCGTTAGGAATCCTACCATGACGGCACCCCAGTATTTCCCCATCCCTTCCGAGATGTTCGCACTTGTGAATGATACGGTCAGCAGGAAAGTGTCCCGGCTTCCGTTTCTCCGGGGCGGGGTTATGGTCAATGGCGAGCTGCTTGGGGTTGCCATGGAATGCCTCAACGCCGAGTTCAAGAAGACTCTTGCCCTCACCACCCCGCAGAACGCGCTGGTGATACCGGATGACGGGCTTGACCGGTGCATTGAGGCGCGCCTCCACCTGCCGGGGAAGACCGTCTCACCGGTAGTTGCAGAAGTGCTCTGCGCTGCAGGGATTGCTGAATCCACGCAGATCCTTGAACGAGGGTTCCCCCATCCCCGGAAAGGAATCCGCCTGCTCGGTCCCTGGACCTGGCATACCGCTTCCCCGGCACCTCAGGTGAACTTAGCCGGAACGGACGCGGATGCGTCGCCCTTCTCCTGGACGAGCGTATGCCCGGTCTGCCGGACCGGCATCCTCAACCGGGTCACCGGAAAACAGCTCTTCGGCATACCCCACACGGAATTTTATATCGAATGTTCCCATTGCGGGGCCAAGTTCATCCCCGTGGGAACCCAGTTCCGGCTGGTCTCGATTGCAAGCATCCGCGACCCCCTCTGGAAAAAGAACCTTGATAAAACCTTCCCTCCTGAGACCTGGGCAGCTCTTGCGCGCGGCACGAGCCCCGGGGGAAATCCCATTCTCCGGAAACCGGAAAAGAAACCCGACAGCCTGCCGGTTGCTGCTCCCGCATTTACCTTAACCCAGCTCAAAGACGGTTCCTTTGCGGTCCCGTTCCAGGGAAAGACCCTTTATTTCCGGCCGGTAAAACTGAACTTCTCCGGGGGGGTAAAAGAGGATCTCTTTGCCCGGTCAAAAACCCTTGTCCAGGATCTTCTGGAAAGACCGGCCTACGAGCACCTCCGGTCACCGGTGAATGCGAAGTACTCCCGGTATCTTCCCATGGCTGCCGGGCTCTTCCTTGGCCAGCTCAAGGAAAGGCACGACCCGTTCTACCGCGAATTCCTCAACACGTACGGGGATGAGAAATACGGGACGTTCCGGATAGAAGAGACCCGCGACTCTGACAGAAAAGGGGTCCTGATCGTGGTGGTGAAGAAGGGGTTGTATCATGTTGCCGACTGCCGGGAGACTATCCGGAAAATGGCAAACGATACGTTCGGCCGCCTCCTGCCCGATGATTGTCTGCTCGACCGTGACAGTACCCGGTGCCGGATCAATGCAGTACTCTGTAACAACAAAGCGGACGCCGGCGTGTACCTGTATGCATGCGAGAGCGGGGATGAGAGGGAGCAGATCATCAACAGTATCCGGGAGCGTGTTTCAGCCTGACTGCCAAAAAATCATCTGTAAGACAGTCGGATACTGATCAGAGAATTTTTCTTATCCAATGAGAACATTATAGATATCTAGTCCGGATATCGTATAAGCGGAGTCCATCGATGAAATGCCCACACTGCGGGATGAATATCAGAGATAATATCGTCGAATGCGGCTATTGCGGCGGTAAGATAGCCCGGCGTCCCGAAAAAACGGCACCTGCGCCCGGCAGGGGTGCTGCTCCTGGCGGGATGAAGGCCTCCATGGCTTCACAGAAACAGGATATGGCCGACGATGCGGAGATGGAGGACGATGAGGGCGGAGGCCTTTCGGGCTACCTGCAACCCGGGGAACAGGTCCTGATAGGCTCGCTCAACGTATCCGTAAAAAAATTCTTTTTCCATGCCTACCTGACCAACAAGCGTGTATTTTTGATCGATACCCAGGAAAAGAAGCTCAAGGTCACCGCAAAGGATGTTCCGCGCGATACGATTGTCGGAAGTATCGTGGAATTTTCAGAGAATTCCGATCCCGTTCTTGTTCTCTCCATCCGCTCTGCTGACGATGAAGTGAAAACCTTGAAACTGGTCTTTGCCCAGAGTGGAACCGACCGGTCCGGGGAGATCGATGAATGGATTGCCCTGCTGCAGGAAGCAGAGGCACCAAAGAAAGGCCGGAAACCCCCCGTGGAGGAGCCGGCTGAAGAAGAAGCGCCTTTTGAAGAGATACCGGATTATGAAGAAGAACCTCCCGTTGTCAAAAAGCCGGTAAAACCCCCGGTCCGGCAGGAGCTGTACCCGGCCAGGAAACCGGTCAAGGATCACGAGAGACAACCCCCGGTCAAGCGTATCCTCTCTCCTTATAAGATACCGGAAGAGGAACCGGAACCAGAACCGGAAATCGTATCTCCCCCGCGGCGTCCCCAGCCCCAGATCCGGCAGGCTGCTGAACCGGCCAGGAGACCGGTTATAACTTCCAGTAATGACTGGGACAGCCAACCGGAAAAAGAGCCTGCAGCTCCCCCGGTAAGGAAACCAGAAGTCCAGTCCGCAATGAAAGTGGCAATGAAAGGTGCGGTAAAACCCATCACCCATCCGGCAGGACAACCGGTAAGAAGGATGGTGACTCAGCCGGTCACCCCGCCCGAACCCGAACCTGAACCCGTGCCGCAACCCGCGGAAATCCGGCCGTTCACACGCCGCCCGGTGAGCCGGGAGATGCCACCGGAACCCCGGCAACCTGAAGAACAACCCGCGGAAGGGCCCCAGTTCTGTCATAACTGCGGAAAAAAGCTCCCGCATTCAGCGAATTTCTGCCCCGGGTGTGGGACGAACTTGGGCCAGCACCGGACCCTGCCCAATGCCCGTTTCCCGCAGGCGCAAGCCGATAAGAGGATGACCCGGACAGATCCCCCCCATGAGCAGCGGGCCCAACGCGATGCCGAGGATTCTGATGACGAAGAGGATGAGATCGGAGAAGTTCCGGTGCCGACAAAACCTCCGATCAAGAAAGCCCCGAAGGGAAGCGAGATGACCATTCTCCACAAATTCCTCCGTCGATAAATCGCTTCTCTCTCCCGGCTTTTTTTGGTATTTTCTTTTTTCTGCCCGGATTTTTTACTGTATTATCCTGGACCTTGAGGAAATCCGGGCAATATAACCCAGAATAACGGGGTTTTTGGCCAGGCAATTATCACTACAGGTAATAAAAATACGGAAACAATTGTGTTTTTAGAAATCGTTATATTACCTCCAGTCCCTTGTACTATTACGAAGTTTCACGAGGAAATCAATGAAGAGAAATATCCAGATTGAAGCATTGGACCAGATACCCCTTGAAAAACAGCGGATCGAGCTTGTTGAACGCAAATGCCTTGGCCACCCGGACAGTCTTGCCGATGGCATTGCCGAATCCATCAGCCAGGCACTTTGCAAAGCCTACCTCGAAGAATTTGGCGTAGTCCTCCACCACAACACCGATCAGGGCGAAGTTGTTGCCGGTGAATCGGCACCCAAGTTCGGTGGCGGGAAGATGATCCGCCCGATCTATGTCCTTCTCGACGGTCGGGCCACCAAGCAGTTCGAAGGCGCAAGAATTGCAACCGATTCCGTTGCGGTCGAAGCAGCCCACAAATATATCCACAAGATCCTTCCCGAACTCAACCTGAACCGGGACCTCATGATCGACTGCCGTCTCGGGACCGGATCAACCGACCTCAGAGATGTCTTCAAGCCAAGCCAGGGAAAAGTCCCGCGGTCAAACGACACCTCCTTTGGTGTCGGCCACGCCCCGTTCTCGGAAGTTGAGACGATCATCAGGAACAGCTCGGACTATATCGATACCAAGCTCCGGAAGAAGTACCCCGCCATCGGCCAGGACATCAAGATCATGGGGCTGCGGGATGGGAACACCATCACCCTCACGATTGCCTGTGCTATCGTTGACCGGTACTGCAAGGATATCCGGGAATACTCGGAGTACATGAGCCTGCTCAACGAAGAGATCACGGCCATTGCAAAGAAGAGCACGAAGCGCAAGGTTACCGTCCATGTGAACACGGCAGACGACATCAAGAAGAAGAGCGTGTTCTTAACGGTAACCGGTACCTCCGCTGAGATGGGAGACGATGGATCGGTAGGCCGGGGCAACCGGTGCAACGGGCTCATCACCCCCAACCGCCCGATGAGCATGGAAGCGACAAGCGGAAAGAACCCGATCAACCACATCGGCAAGATCTACAACCTCCTCTCCACCCAGATCGCCCGCGAATGTGTGACAAAGGTGGACGGCATCGAGGAGATGTACGTCCGGCTGCTCTCCCAGATAGGGAAACCGATCGACCAGCCGCTCGTGGCAAGCATCCAGGTGCTCCCAAAATCCGGTGTTACCCTCAAGGCGATCAATGCCGATATCCAGGAAATTGTTGACAGCCAGCTCGCGAATGTGACCCACATCACCGAGAAGGTCATCGAAGGCAAGCTCAAGACCTTCTGATACAACAATGGCGAAATCTGAAAAAAATATCAAAAAAACCGCCACCAAATCCTCTTTTTCCGATATTGTGCGGCTGGCGATTCCCAACAAGGGCAGGATTGCTGCACCGATCATGGACCTGGTCGAGAAGAGCGGGCTCCACCTGGCCGAGAATGGCGAGCGGAGACTGATCACCCGGACTCTCGATCCCCACGTTGAGATCCTCTTTGCCCGGCCGGTTGATATCCCCGAATACGTTGCAACGGGTGCAGCCGATCTCGGCATCACCGGCCACGACATGGTTGTGGAACGGGAAGCCGATGTGGAAGAGCTTCTTGATCTCCAGTTCGGCAAGGCCAAACTGGTGCTTGCCGTGCACGAGGACTCAGAGATTACGTCTGCAAAAGAACTTGCCGGTCTCAAGATTGCAACCGAGTTCCCGGTGATCACAAGGAATTACTTCAAAAAACACCGGGTGAATGTCGAAGTCGTCCTTGTCGGGGGTGCCTGCGAGGCAACACCCCACCTGGGTATTGCCGATGCGATCATCGATCTTTCCAGTTCGGGAACCACGCTCAAAACCAACCGGCTCCGGGTCATCGATGAAGTGCTTGTTACCTCAACGCACCTCATAGCGAACCGGAACTCCCTCACGGTAAAAAAAGAGAAGATCGACGAGATCCACCTGGCCCTCGAGAGCGTGATCCGGGCACGGGGCCAGTGTTACCTGATGATGAACGTGAAACGCGCTTCGCTCGATACCGTGAAACGGGTGCTGCCCGGCCTTTCCGGCCCGACGGTCATGGATGTTGCTTCAAACGAGGACCTTGTTGCCGTGCATGCGGTTGTCAGCGAGGAACGCGTCTATACCCTCATCAATGCCCTGAAACGGGCGGGTGCAAAGGATATTCTCGTCATGGCCATCCAACGGATGATCCGCTGATCCACCATGAGAATCTTTCCTGCGGTTGATATTCTCGGGGGGCGATGCGTCCAGCTCGTCCAGGGCAAACGGGAGAGCGCAACTGCGTACGGCAACCCGCTGGACTGCGCAACCCGGTGGCTGGATGCGGGGGCTGATGCCCTCCATGTCATCAACCTTGACGGGGCATTTGGCACCGCTGCCAGGAATGCCGGGCTGATCTCCGAACTCATAAAAAAGACCGGTGTCGAGATCGAACTGGGCGGGGGCATCCGCTCAATACAGGACGCGAAGCAGTGGCTGGATACCGGGGTGTCCCGGATCATCATCTCCACTCTTGCCACCCAGGAACCGGAATGCATACGGACTCTGTCTGAAGAGTTCGGGAGCGACAGGATCATGGCCGGTGTCGATGCCAAAGGCGGCCAGATCGCGGTTCATGGCTGGCAGGAAACAGCGGGCGATTACCTGGTCTGGGCAAAGCGTTTCGAGGAGCTTGGTGCCGGCTCCCTGCTGTACACCAATGTGGATGTCGAAGGGCTCCAGCAGGGGGTCCGGTTTGAGCCGGTCCGGAAGCTGATCGATCACGTAAAGATCCCGGTTGTTGTTGCCGGCGGAGTCTCGGGCCGGCCGGACGTGGCCGGGCTCCGGGCTGCCGGTGCCTGGGGGGCGGTTCTCGGGTCCGCCCTGTACAGCGGAAAGATCTCTCTTAAGGATGCACTGGAGGAATGCCAATGAGAATCGTGGAAATCAGGCGTGAGACAAAAGAGACGAATATCGCTATCCGGCTCAACCCGGATGGTTCCGGGAAAGTTGCTGCAGACAGCGGGGTTGCGTTCTTTGACCATATGCTCACTGCAATGGCACGGCATGGCGGGTTCGACATGACCCTGACTGCACAAGGCGACCTGCATGTTGACTGCCACCATACCGTTGAAGATATCGGGATCGTCCTTGGCGATGCCATAAAACAGGCCATCGGCGAAGGGAAGGGGATGAAACGGTTCTCCCATGCCATCATCCCCATGGACGAATCGCTGGCGCAGGTGGCACTCGACTGCGGGGGCCGGGGGTATCTTGCTTTTTCCGGCTCGTTTGGCAACAAGGCTGTCGGGACTGTTCCCTCAGACCTGTTTGAGCATTTTTTTTACTCGCTCTGTACCCGCGCCGGGATAACGGCCCACATCAGTTTCTCCGGGAAGAATGATCACCACAAGTGCGAAGCCGTGTTCAAGGCATTCGGGATTGCCCTTGGAGAAGCACTCTCGATAACCGGCGATAAGAAGATCGTCCGGAGCACGAAAGGAAAATTCTGATAAAATTTCCTTACAGGAATATCTGCATCCAGACCGTGTCGAACACAAATCCTTTTTTCTCCGCCACTTTTAAAAACCGTCCGCATTCAACAAACCCGTGACGCTCGTGAAACCGGATACTCCCCTCGTTGAGGGACGAGATGCTGGCAAGGATCGTGGTAATTCCCTGTTCCTCTGCTTTTTTTTGCAGATGATCAAGCATCCGGGACCCCAGGCCCTTTCCGGTCAGTTCCGGCCGGATGAAATACGTGATCTCGGCAGTATGGCAAAACGTGGGCATGGGACTGTAGGGGCGCAGCAGCCCAAAACCGGCCAGTGACCCGGCGGCGGTCCGGGCCACGACCGAGGGGTACCCGGTACATGCCTGCCGGAAAACCTCGAAGAACTGGTACGGGACTTTCTGTTCAGGATAGGCGGCAAACGAGTGCTCAATGTAATAGTTGAAGAGATCGATAACCTCTTTTCCATCGGCAGGACTGAGTGGTGTGAATGTACATGATTCCATAGCAATCAGGAAAAACCCGGAATATTCACTTTTATAGGGTGCAGTACGGGATAATGAGAGAAAAAAGAGTTGATCAGTTGGACTTTGCAGCCAGGTCAACGTCTTCTTTCTTGATGGTCTTTCTGCCCGCGTGCTCGGCAAGCTTGTTGGCTTCCTTGGTGAGCTGGGCAATGTACTTCTCAGCCTTTACAACAAGGGCTTCAGCTGCATCGCTTCCTACTCTTTCGGCTCCGTTCTTCTTTGCAATCCTTACAACTGCGGCGATTGGTAAATCTGCCATGTTTCTAACCTCAAAAAGAAAGTATATTGGTATATTTAAATACTTTTTGGCAAAATCCCATAATTTACTCAGTATTACGATATCGGAGGGCATCCTGCAAAGCAAGTAAAGAAAGGAGTTCAGAATTTCGCAGAATAATTTTAAATCGGATAATATGGCTCTTTTAAAAAAAAGAAGGAGTTTCTGGCGTTTAAAATTATTCCAACAAAGATGCTGCGAGCAATAGCGCATTCGTGTAATTTGGTGAGGCGCGCGAAGTATCCACGAAAATTTTGCGGATATTTACCACAGGTGCGCCATGGCCGAAACCGGCTCCAAGAAATGTCAGGGTCCGGAAGACAAGGTTGCCGCTGATACCATCGGGCGCGATGATCAGGCCGCAGCTTTTGATCGCGTCCTCAATCAGGATCTCGCAGTGCTCTGCTCCGGCAATCCGTGCAACCAGTTCGGCATCGGCCATGCTCGCATCCACCTGTTTGTGCCTCCCGACATCTCCCAGCCTTCCCCCCGAGAGCACTCCTGTTTTTTCCGGCAGGCCGAATTTTTTTGCAATAACCCGCCCTTTCCTGATAAGCTCCACTTTCTCGGGAACGGTCCAGCCTTCGTCAACGCCAACCGGGGTGAGAAGGAATTTTTTCCCGGTGCTCGTCTCAAGCAGGGCTATTCGTTCGAGATGATCGACACCCTCTGCTTTTTTGAGTGCTTTTAAGGTTGCATTCGCAGGGAGGGTTCCCCGCACCGCTGCATCGATCCTGCCTGCCATCAGGTCGCTTACCATGGCCTCTTCCGGCTGCGGAGATTCAGCAATATGCACTGCAGGATTTGCCGTTTTCCGTAATATGCATCCCGGCCGGCAATAGCAGATGGTCTCGAACGGGCCGCTTACACTCTCTGCACTGGCGAGTACTTTTTCCGGATCCTCTGCAATGCCGATACCGATCCGTTTCAGTGCGGCAGGCATGCAATATCCTCTTCTGCGAGGTGCATGATCCCATTGTTGACAAAGTCGAAGACCTGCGTATCGTTGCCCTCGTAACGGATCCGCAGTTCCCTGGTGCTGTTGACGGTCCCGATATCTTTTGCCGTAATGCCGACGTCCGCAAAGACCCGGATCAGTTCGGGAACATGTGCTTTCTTTGCAGTAAGGATGAATCCCATGCCCGGGTACATCCTCACCCACTGCTCGAACGTGATATTATTTGCTGCAAGAGAGGGTTTTGGTATCAGGCCGAGATCGATCTCGGCTCCCTTCCCGCTCACTTCCAGCAGCATGCCGAGTGTACCGATGATGCCGGGGTTGCTGATGTCTTTTCCCGCGGTGACCAGGTGTTTTGTCCCGATCGTTTCGAGCACGGCTATCTGTGCCCTGACCTGGGCTGCCGTTTTCATGGTAACGGAATCCCAGTTGAGCGCACAGGACGGGTGCACACGGCCTGAAAGATCGATTGCCGCAACCACGCTGTCGCCTTCCTGTGCCGTGTGGCTGTAGATGATGGAATCGAGCCGGGCGGAGCCGAGGATCGAGACATCGATCACGCTGTACGGGGCGTCCGGGTGGAGATGGCCGCCAACGATCGGGACGCCGAACTGGGCCGAGGCGTCGTGCATGCCTTTGACTACCAGTTCCTGCACGGTGGTTTTTGCGATCGAGAAGATGTCCACCATGGCAATCGGCCGTCCGCCCATGGCAGCGATATCGTGGATGTTGACGAGGACCGAGCAGTAGCCTGCCCAGTACGGGTCGGCTTCCATGAGCCTGCTCCAGATGCCGTCGGCTGCAAGGAGAAGTGCCTCCCCGTTGTGCTCGATGACTGCCGCATCCTCGCCAAATGATGCAACTACGTGCGGGGCATCGATCTTCAGCGCCCTGACCATCTCGCCGATGGTATGCTTTCTCCTGACACCCTCGTATTCCCTGACTGTTTTTGCTATCGTTTCTGTGGAGCAGCTCTGGACCACGGCATCACCTTAAATGTTATGAAAATAATTGCGTGTATCCTATTTTCACGTTATCAGAGATAACTTATTTGTTCTGACTCCGACAGCAGGATTACCGGGCAAGCAGAGTGTTTTATCTGATTCACGGCCAACGTGTTGGTATGGACTGGGCAGAAAAATACCGGCCGGCACATCTTGCCGATATTGTCGGCAATGCCTCAGCCGTCCGTCAGATCGCAGACTGGGCAAAGAACTGGACCCGGAAATCCCGTCCCCTGCTCATCTACGGAAAGCCCGGCATTGGCAAGACCTCCACTGCCCACGCGCTTGCAAACGATATGAACTGGGAGGTGATCGAGCTCAATGCGAGCGACCAGCGGACTGCTGCGGTTATCGAACGGATTGCCGGTGCCGGCAGCACAACGGCGAGCCTGACCGGCGCATCGCGGAAGCTGATCATTCTCGATGAGGCAGATAACCTGCAGGGGACATCAGACCGTGGCGGTGCCAAGGCAATCGTTGAGATCATCCGCGGGACGCAGCAACCGATGGTGCTGATCGCCAACGATCTTTACGGTCTGTCTCCGGAGATCCGTTCCCGCTGCGACCCGGTCCAGTTCAAGGCCCTCCCTGCCCGCTCGATAGCCCCGCGGCTCAAGTACCTTTGTGCCGCGGAGAAGATTGCCTGCAGTGATGCGGCAGTCCATGCCATTGCCGAGAGTGCTGAGGGGGATATCCGGTCTGCCGTCAACATGCTCTATGCTTCGGCGATCGGGCGTACGAGCCTTGACGATTCCGGGGTCCACACTTCGCAGAAGGATGAACGGGTATCTATCTTCTCGCTTATCACCTCCCTGTTCGGGAAGACCCCGGACAGCGAGCTGATGCGCCTTTCCTATGATGTCAATGATACGCCCGAGACCATCGAGCAGTGGGTGGAAGGGAGCGTTCACCTGCTGCCTGACCTGCAGGCAACGGGGCTCGCCTACCGGCACCTTGCCCGGGCGGACGAGTACCTCGGGTATACCTACCGGCGGCAATACCATACGCTCTGGAGGTACGCCACCGCCATCATGCTCCTGGGCACGGCCGATGCTGCCGGCGGGAAAGGACTCCATGCCCGGATTATGCCCCCGGAACGCTGGCAGAGGATGTCAACCGCAAAGAAACAGAAGATTATACGGGTGGCGAGCCTGAACAAGGTATCCGGCGTTATGCATATCCCCCAGAACACCCTGCGGGAAAGTTATCTTGGTATGGTCTCGATGCTCATCGAACAGGATCCGTCCGGCTATGCCCGGGAGCTGGCGTTCGATGCCGATCAGCTCAACTTCTTCTTAAATGACCGGGCCCGGTCAATGGAGGTAATAAAAACCCTGGCGCAGGAAGAAAAGGAGAAGGAAAAGATCTCAAAAGAGCAGAAGAAACCAAAAAAGGAGAAAGTCCCCGTGCAGGAGAGCCTGCCGGCAGCTCCTGCCGAACCTGAGGCACCTGCACAACTTCCTGAGAAAAAGAGCCCGGCAAAAACCCAGTCAACCCTCTTTGACGGGTTCTGATCGCGTAACATACCGGTGGAGGACAACCCCGCAGTCTATTTTCTCCCCGCCGTCGGCATAGATTTCAAAGCCAAGATGGTACACGACAAGGTCCGAGCCTGCCCTCCTAGCAAGGGATACCAGGGGGGGAATCATCTCGATGGCCGGACGTACCGCATAAATAACGTCTGCACCCTCGTAAAGGGAGATGTCCGGATCGAAGACATCGTCGATTGTTACCGGAACCGGGCCGGCGGGCAGTTCTTTCACATCCGTGGCGAGAAGAAGAGCTCCCGCGCCAAGGACGATCTCTGCTGCCGTAGTATTGCGCCCGATCCCCACTTCAACGGCACGGGAGTAGTTTTTTGCAATATACTGGCCGATACAGGTCTCAATATGTTTATAGGTCGTTTAAGTTCACACCCAATATTTTTTTAGAATATGTTTATAGGAGCCCATTCCAACAGAATATAGCGATGCATATCCATATCTTTTGGGATTCGCAGTCTCCTGCGGGTCTCCAGATGCCGGTGGCCCGCAAGATCTCTTCGGTACTGGGTATCCCGTCATCGGTATCGGAGAACCATGTCCGCATGATGGGGTATGTGGTAAGTCGCCAGCAGATCGATGCGCAGGCGCTACTCGACAGCGCCCAGACCTATAAACACCGTCATGGGATAACCGATCCGGTCCTCCTTGTTGTTCACCAGGACCTTTTCCGGAACGGGAACAGTTTCGTCTTCGGGCTTGCCCGCCCGTCCGTTGGCGCGGCAGTGGTCTCGAGCGCCCGGCTGGGGAATGAATACTACGGGCGCCCGGGAGACGATGACGACCTGATCGACCGGTTAACCAAGGAGGGTGCCCATGAGGTCGGGCATCTCATAGGGCTCGATCACTGCGGGAATAACGAGTGTATCATGTTCCGGCCGGACACGCTCGATGAACTGGACCGGAAGAAGAAGATGCTCTGCCCGGCATGTTCTGCCCGTCTGGATGAATGCCGGGTTGGTGAGTAACGGGATTTTTTTGGCTTTGGATATTTCTCTCTTTAACCGGCTCGAACTTATTATCCAGATCAGGTTTTTACCCTGCATTAAACTTCATGGAACGATCAATCGCTCCTGGGGGCTCCGGCACATCATGCCTCCGCCCCCGCCGCCCGGGCATTCCCCCGCAGAATGATAGTCACTCAGGTGGTTGAATATTCTCACAGCGGAATCGGGACGGGGGTCGAGGGGATGCTCCCCTCGGGCAGCCTCCCCCCCTGGGGGAGTGAGGGGGTCACCCTCATTTTGCATGAAAGGTACATGAACGGGCGTTCATACCTAAATTATGAAAATTAAAAAGGGAATATTCGGAGGGCTCATGAGCCTAAGGGCCCCTCGCGGGGCACGGCGGGGCAATTACTGTTTTCAGACATAATCAGGCCCTTGATCCGCCGCGGAGGCGCCCCGTCGGGGGCGGCGGCGTTCATCCTTAATGAGTATGGGGGAGTGAGGGGGACACCCTCATTTTTCAATTGGAATCAAGAAAAAACCGTATAAAATTCAGGATTTCTCCTGAACCGGAATTTGAATAGCTCCCTGGATTTTTTTGATTCCGCACCTTCCTTTTTCCATAGAACCCCCTATAAGCGAAAAACCGATATACCACAAACCTGCAACAATCCCGTAATCGTACAGGTAATATGAGTGAATGAGCAGGAATGTCATGAGAACCCCGTGTTCTGTTATCCTGGATCCCTCGGGCGAAAAACATTCAGTTGCTGGTCACCCCGAGAGCCCGGCCCGCCTTCTCCAGGCATGTTCCGGGATAGATCCGGATATTCCAAGGCTTTGTGCTCCCCCGGCATCTCCGGAAGATCTCTTCCGGGTTCACGATCCCGGCTATGCTGAATGGATCCGGATCATGTGCAATGATCTTCAGGGTCCGGTATTCATCGATTCCGATACCTACGTAACCCCTTCCTCATACGAGATTGCCCGAAACGCCGCAGGCGCAGCGATTGCCGCTGTCGACAGGTCACGTGCCGGGCAGCATTGTTTTGCCCTGGTACGCCCACCCGGGCACCATGCCGAATACAACCGTGCCATGGGATTCTGCCTCTTCAATAATGTGGCAATTGCCGCTGCCTATGCCCTGACGCATGTCCCACGGGTTGCGATAGTTGACTGGGATGTCCATCACGGGAACGGCACCCAGCATTCATTCTATGGAACGGATCGTGTGCTCTTCTGCTCGGTGCACCAGGAACATTTTTTCCCCTACTCGGGCAGTGTTGCCGAGGCAGGGATTGGTGACGGGGAAGGGTATACGATCAATGCACCGCTTGCTGCAGGATCCTCAATTGCGGATTACTCGGCAGTATTCCAAGAAATTTTCCTGCCCGCACTCAGACGGTTCAGCCCTTCAGTCCTGCTGGTCTCTGCCGGCCAGGACATCCTTTTTGATGATCCCCTCGGGGGCATGAATATCCGGCCGGAAGATATCGGGATCCTGGCCGGCATGGTGAAATCAGCGGTACATTGCCCTCTTACCCTGGTGCTGGAAGGCGGGTACGGGCCATCCCACGGGGCTGCGGTATCCGGTATCTTTTCCGCCCTGATGTCTGACTGCGAAACGCCACCGGTTCCGGATCCGTCCCCGCAGACCCGGAGTATTGTGAAATGCCTCAAAGACCTGCACAGTCTTGCGTGATCAGATCCATTATTTCGATGGGCGGACCTCGATCTCCATCTTACTTATCTTCTCATAGGTCTTTTTCAGCTGGATGATGGGCCAGAGACCATAGAGCAGGATCGTTACCGGCTCCCACATTGCTGCCCAGCCGATGATCAGCAGGGCATCGGCAAAAATCTGGGTATGCAGCTCGCTGCTGACAGAGAAGATAAAAAACCTGACTACCAGGGCAACTGTCAGGAACGCAAGCCCGATCAGCATGGCGGTTCTTCCATACCGGAACTGGGAACGGTACTTCTGGTCGGCAACCAGCATTTTGTACCGGAAGTGGTTGTGGATCGCGGGGGCGATCTTTTTTACCTCTTCACCATATGCGAGTTCTTCGGGCAGGTAAAAGATCATCTTGAACTGGGTTTTTGCCGGAAAATCCTTGACGATATTGACAATATATCTCTCGGCATCCGAATCGAGTTCCTTCTCGTGGAACGGGGCGGGATCGAAGGTGTTGAACATCTGGATGATGGTAGACAGCTTGATCTCGATCAGGATGGTGCCGTTCTCGTTTTTGTAGAGTGACTCGATCTCTTCCATCCTGATACTTCCTGCTTGATATTGGAAAGGGAACCCGATAAACCTGCCTTCCTGCCGATCCACCGGGTTCTGTCATCAGCGGGATTCCTGCAGGGAACGTTTGATCGATTCGAGTGCTCCTTTTATGATCTCCTGTGTGTCCTCGTTCTCCATCCGGTAAAGCCGCTGAAGGGGCCGGAGTGCATCCGGGTCACCGATCTGTCCCAGTGCCCAGGCGGCTTTCTGTCTCACGCGGGCGTCATCATCCCAGAGCGTGTCGATGAGCGGTGCAACTGCTGCAGGATTCCCGATCCGTCCCAGGGCCTCTGCGGCTTTCCAGCGGGTTACCTCATCGTCATCCAGGAGCAACCCGATAAAATGCTCCAGTCTTTCTGCCTGATCCGGGTTTATCGGATTTTCCTCCTCGTTTGCGGGAGGATGATCCGGGAGATCTTCCATACTGTAAAGGGAGCTCTTATCGTAAAAAAAGGGCGCGATACCGGAGATTATTCCTTTTCCTTGACATACTGGATGCCCGAAGGCTCCTTGTAGTCGGTCTTGATGACAATGGTATTGGATATCCGGTTGAAGACCCGGAGCTTGGAGTTCGGCATAGCCAGCCAGCCGATCAGGCAGTCAAGGACAAGAATGGGAACAAACGTCTTTCCGAGGCTTTCTATGGCCGCTCTTCCGTAATGGATCTTTGTCCCGTCCCGGTTGACCACTTTTAAGTTCATCACCATCTTGCCGATCGACTGGCCCCTGAACCCTTCCATCACGGTCCAGTACAGGAAGAAGAAGATGGTCTGGAATCCGAGAGCGAAAGGATCCCAGTGGGGAATATCCCAGTAGAATGGCAGTACCCAGACCGGTTCAAGGAGCCCGTGAACAATATTCAGAAAGAGCGTGATGAGGATGATATCAATGAGCCAGGCCCAGAACCGTGAGCTCCATTTTGCCAGATAGAGTGTCTTGTCCGCAGGAACCGGATTGATAAATACCGGCTCGGTCATCTGAGGGTCATCTGCCATGTGTAAATTCTATTTGCAGCAAAAGGGAATGAAGTTTACTCAATCAGACAAGGTGATCTGTCTGCTGGCGGATTCGTGCTTTGGTTCTTTTGCTCTGACAAACTTATTTGGCTACCAAAGAGCAATGTAAGAAAAACGGTGCATTGACCGGATCAGGATCACTATGGTAGATGCAGTCATTACTGAACATGCAGGCACGCGGCATGGAAGTATCACCCGGTTCTACCAGTACGGTAGCGGAGGGATACGGGTACTTGATGACCGGAAAACCCTCCGGCGTCTGTACCTTTTCGACCATGCGTCCAACACGATGACGGAGAACGACCCTGTCCGCAGGGACAAGGTCCTCCGGCGTTTTGTTTTCGACCCGTACGGGATGCTCGAAGAGACATTCTCGTTTGGCGAAAGGCCCCGGACATTCAAGTTCGAGCAGGGTGCTTCCCGGATAGCTGTGCGGGAAGGCGGGGATTACGGCGCTGTCGGGAAACTGTTCACGTTCGAGGATAACGGCGTGTCGGAGACCGGGTGGGGGAGGAACGGGGAGATTGAACGGGTCTATATCTTCGAGCCCGGCAACGATGCGATCGTGGAGCGGGCAGGAGGCTGGTTCGGGGATATTGACCGGACGATCGTTTTTGAAGGGATCGGGGCATCGGTGTTCCGCGAACCTGAATCATTCCTCCAGTTCCTGATGTTCACGGAATGGCATCCCCAGGAAGTGGACGATACTATCGAGAGGGCTGCAGCCGAGATCCGGCGCGGCGGGAATGTACCCTCCGGCGTTCCAAAAAGCAGGTATGCGTACTCGGGTCCAAGGCATGCTTCTGCAGATATGGGCGGAGTGCGGGGGCAGGATCCGGTCGCCCGTTCGCCGGCTCTGCAGCGGGACGATCGCCCGGCCCGGATCTCCCGGGGCAGCACGGCGGAATCCGGCATCGATTTCATCCCGGATGCCGATTCACCGGCACCGTCCGCTCCCCGGGGTCCGCCGTCACGGCGGAGTGACAGCATCCCCATCGAGGAACGCAGGCAGCAGCGCGACCATGATGTCCAGGGACGGTATACCAGCGTGAGAAGCGATGAGATTGCGCTCCAGGAACGCTTCGAGCGGGCACGCGGCGAGCGGGGCGAGTTATCCAAAGGCAAGAGTGTCGAGATCCCCCTTGAGGAGCGTTTCGGGAGTTCGCGCCAGGACCGGGAGCCTCTTTCGAAAGGGAAGAGCGTTGAGATCCCCTTTGAGGAGCGCTTCGGGAGTTCGCGTGGCGAGCGGGAGAAGCTCTCCATGGGAAAGAGTGTCGAGATCCCGCTCGAGGAGCGCTTTGAGAGTGCACGCCAGGACCGCAAAAAGCTGGAACGGGGAAAGAGTGCCGATATCCCGTACAGCGAACGCCGTGGCGGCAGCGACCGGTAATTTTCCCTCTATTCTTTTTTCACCAGAATGATGATGGCTGCACAAAAGAGCGGCAGGAGTCCTGCTGCGGCTTTTTGCGTGGACGGGATGGCAGGCGCCTTTGAACCTCCCGCCGGAATGGTGAGCTCGCCGCTTCCGGAGCCGGCAAGGCTGCAATTCGCTGTTACTTTAACCGCATCACCGGGTTTTACCCGGAGCGGGTAGGTACGGGTAAAGGTATCCGGGGATGGCTGGCTGGTATAGGAAGCATCCGTTACGGTATTTCCATTGACCGTTATCACCACTTTACGGATATAGTGGGTTTGAGGATCTGCAACCGGGTGTGTTATCGTTACCGAGAGATCCGAAGAGGTCTCGTTATAGGTCAGGATCACGGCGGAAGGGGGGTTGGCAGACGCGGGGAGAATGATAAGACACCCGAATACCAGCAGGGCGGCGAGTGTTGCGATCTGATGCCTGAATCCTGCTCTGCTATTGGAAAACTGCAATATTTTTTGCATGGGTCACCCGTGCATGAGAATGTATCCGGGGAGTCTTAAAGCTTCCATCCGGGAAACCGCCCGACTTTCACGATAGGTGGTATTATGTGAATAGTTTAAAACCGGGCTCAGCGGAGTTTATTGCCTGTCCCGATCTTTTCGGGCTTGGGGTGTTCGATATGGCGGGTACGCGATTTCTCTCAATTCCTGTCACGTTTACGGGCATCCGGGTAAATTCCTGCACAATCCTGCGTTTCTGGTTACGGGACAATCCTTTCTTCTGTTTGAGAATGATGATGGGCATTTGATAACCTCCCGGATAATTCTCCGGGCATCGTATTGATCGTGTCCGGTTCCGGGATCCCAGATACCAGACGATTTATATACGGCATCCATGCATCTGATCCGGATATCCCGTCGGAGCCTCCGGCTTCAGGAAAACCAGTACTATTCCGGGCCCGTATAGGGCTCCGTTTGACAAATGGACGATCCGTACTTCCGGCTGGAGTGGAAATGGTGTCTACGCTCATGGAAAAAACGATATTTCGGGCGTCTTTTCCAAAAAGAGGCCAATTTAATCGCACTTCAACCTGCAAAATAGCGGCCTTCCGGCGCTCCCGTTTTTCCGGTCGTACAAATAATGCGGTAAATGAAAAAAACCCCTGTTTTCCGGATCGGGGTCATGTCGGAGAGGTGCCTGTCTTCGTCGTAGAAATCAGTTGTTCTGACATCGGGAGCATGCGACCCTGCACTGTGGAGGGCGTATGGGGAATACCCGCAGGGCTATCGGATATTTTCCCTGCGCCCGGCCAGAAATTTGTGGGTTTTCGCCGGATTTCTCTAAAAAATTTTTCGTACAAAAAAATCCGACTCGCGTTTTTACCGGAAAATGATCTCGTGGCTGTTTTGTCCGGATTATTGTGTCAGGTCAGATCGATCAGATCCACACATGCCCCCGCCCCGACTGTTACCATCCTAACGTTGCAAATTTGATCTCGTCCATTCCCGTTGATAAACTGCTTTAAATTCCGGGCCGGTTCCCTTGTTTTTGCGAATTTTAACCTCCCTCTTTTAGGGATATTGGGATTCGGGACTCCTGAATCCGGCTTCGCAGGTGAAGTGAAGCCGGAGGACCGTAAAAAACGGTACATAAAAAAAAAGAAAAACCCGGATTGGGATCAGGGCTTTTCCAGCACAACTGCCTGGCTGAGCGGAAATGACGGCCGTTCCCTGATCCTGAACCCAGCCCGTGTCGCAACATCAAGCGATGAGGTAAATGCCTCTTCTGTCACATGGATTATGGGTTCGACCACGAGGTATTTTCCCCCGGATCTGAGACACTGGAATATCTCATGATAGAGCCGTTCCTGGTCTGGTACTTCATGGACCATGTACATAGAGAGCGCGAAGTCGGCCTTAATGGATATTCCGAGCGAGTCGGGGCGACACTGGTGCCACGTTATCCGGGCGCCGGAACTGTCCTTCCCGCATTTATCTTGTGCATAGCGGAGCATCTCCTCCTGCAGGTCAATCGCAAGGACTCGACCGCCCTCACCGGCCATCGCTGCCATCGCCCGCGTGAAGTTCCCGGGACCGCACCCGATATCGATTGCCGTCATGCCGGGCTGGATGCGGCCATCGAGGATCTTCTCCGGGTTCTGGAAGAATCGCCGGACCGGATTGTCGAGCATCAGAATGTGCCAGAAAGAAAAACGACAGACTTTTTCTGAAGGGGTATCTTCAGCCGGGGGAAGTGGTTTCATTTCATCCCTCCGGGGAAAAAAATACGATAATCACTATCACGCTGATCTACCGTCCCGTAATCTTCCCAGCCTGTGCATGACGGGTTGTCGCCACTGGTAGTAGAGGAGGAATGCCATCGCCAGCAGGAGTAAAAATGCTGTCTCATAGGCAAGCTCGTGGAAATCATTGATCGTAACCCTGACAAAGTCCCCGTCAAACCACCCGGACATGTTGTTTGCCTCAGCATATCCCGGCAGGTAGAGTGACACCAATAAGCTCGATACTGCAACAAGGACGGAGAACGTGACAAGCGTTGAACGTCCGGCAGCACCCAGGGAACTCGTCCGGGCTGTTTCCGGTCTCTCAAAAGTGCCATCGATGGATAGAACCAGTGTAATCAGTGTCAGTACTAATGCTGTCGGGAATATAGTTTCATTTCCCTCAAGAATTGACCATCCGGTGATAATTGCCATAACCAGGCATATTCCCCAGAGCATGTGTTCATGTTTAATTCCCATGTATGTATCCTCCATTGTTTATGGTACAGGTTGTTGTGTGCATGTCCTTCCTCTTTTGTCAAGTAAGTTAACAATTTTCCGGTACAAAAAAAATTATCCCGGTCCCTTGCCGGATTCATAATTATAGGTCTCTTCGACAGCCAGCAGGAACCGGAGGATCAGGGCGAACTCGTCATCAGTTAGGTCACCGAGTTTCTGGTGCAGACGTGCATAGATCTTTGCGTGGAACTGTTCGTGACCAAGGAAAGCAATCGTCCCGCGTGGCGAGAGCCGGAGGAGGATCTCCTTGTCATTGTCGGGGTCACGGTGTTTCTCCACAAGACCCTTCTTCGCCAATTTGCCGATCTTCTGGGATATGGCGCTCTTGGAGATCCCAAGCTGGCGTGACAGATGGGTCACATTGATATCCGGGTTCTTTCCTATCGCCATAATGGTGTGGATCTCGGAGCAATGAAGCAGGTCACCGGACCCGAAGTCCATCGGGCACTTCTCATCGGCATCCACCTTATTGAGGACCCGTATCCAGACTCGGGATAATTTTTGTAAATCCGACTGTGAAACCATCCGTTCTCCTTTGATTGTGCGCCACATTTAGTTTAGCACATTAACTATAAAGGCTTATGTAATCCCGGGTTTTTTATAGGACTTATGCGGGCAACCGGGTTAAATTCCCTTCGCAAGGTTCCGTTTCCGGATAACCTTTGCAGACCCCCGAACTCTTTTCCCCCGGTAATCCGGGAGGAATGGAATGTGTTCTTATGGCCACTGATGCCGGGAAAATTCCTGAGGGTGCGCCTGTTATCTGTTGTGACGGTACCGAACGCGGCCTTGATACCGCATGGCTCGTCAGGAGTTCTGCGTCAGCAAATATATTCCATCCGGAACGAGGGTTCAGGTTTATTGAGCAGCTGGCAAAACCCGGGATAGCCGTGAATCCTGAAGTTGGTATCGGTTATATCCGGTGAAAGGACCGGAACGAATGCGTGCGATGGGCGGGGGCCGTCGTCAGGTGCCGGCACTGAGGGTACTGATGAGAGCCGGTTCAACGGGAGCCGGGGAACGCATGCACCGCAAGAGGGGGAGTCCCGGGTTGACCCCCCCACTCTATTTTTTGGACGCGGTAACTCCTCCTCTCGCAGATAGCGGGTGGGGGTGGGTTTGTGGTGATGGGCGGAACCGGGGCCGGGATTGTGGACGACCCCGTCGTCGATTACCGGAACTCAATCCATGCCTCAAATCCGGCATTGGGAGAAACCCGGACGTGCTCGAACTCAGGTTTTCCCCGGCCTCTGCCATCCAAACGTTGCTCCATATGACCTCCTTTATTCTCGCCGGAGAAACACTGGTTATTCCGGGACAATTACCGTGTTTTTCCGGATTATTGTCTCTGGATTTTTGGGGCAGAGGTAAAACTAGTACAACCGGCACCGTTACGGGCTCCGTTCTACCGGAACCCCCCGGGGCCTCCCGGTCTCCTGGGAGGCGCTCTTCAAGAGAGGCATCCTGGAGATCCCGGGCCGGACAAATCCGGAAATTCTTTTACACACACCCGATCCGGCAAAAAATCCGGCGCAACGGGAGGTAAAGCAGCCCGGAACATTTTTGCCGGTGACCTACGGTGCAGACAAAAGGGTCCGGTTCGTCCGGTCCTGTCGGGAAACTGTCGTGCTTCTCCACAACTGACCGTGGGACGGATCTCCGGAAAAGAGATGAATGGACTACCTTCATGAGTTGCAACCGCACTATATCATCAATACAAAATTACCGGTGGAATCTATGGCAGACGGACAAGATTATTTTCTCATCCTTCTCATCGTATCAGTGCTGCTGAATTTCCTGGTCCCTGTTCCGGTGTTCCTTTCCCCGCCCTTCACGTACTCCGGTCTTCTCATCATCGGCTTTGGTATTGTCCTGGCTTTCTGGAGCCGTTCATTATTTATCAGAAATGCAACAACCCTGCAGCTGTACGAAGAACCCACGCTGCTTGTGACCTCAGGCCCGTTTCGCCTGAGCCGTAACCCGATATACCTGGGAATGGCATCAATCCTCCTGGGTGTCGCAGTATTGCAGGGAACACTGGTCGCCCTCATATTTCCCGTCCTTTTCGTTCTGTTGACCGGATTTTTCATTATTCCTTGCGAAGAGCAGAATCTCGAAAACCTTTTTGGAGAACCGTACCGGGAGTATAAAAAAAGCGTCCGAAGGTGGATATAACCCCTTGAGGTTTCTTGGGCGGCATACACCTTGTTGTGAGGTACTCTATTGACGGTTCCGGAACCGGATTGGTACCGTGTCCGTTGTCGCATCTCTGATACCGGGGGCATTGTGTAGTGCCGGAACCGGGCTGGCCAGTCCGTGTGCGGCGGGGGCGGGGTTTGATGTGATTGGGCGGGAGTTACCAAAAAAAAGATCTCCACGATCCTTTTATATATTTTCAGCATAAATTCCCGTTTTGTTTCTCATCATAAATCCGGATGCGAACAGATGGCGCTCCCGCAACCAGTCCGGGATAGCAGGGAAAAAACCGGGTTTCTCCGTGGAAAAACCGAAAGGGCATACAACTCCCCAGCCATCATGCAACAGACCCGGCATGAGAATTTCATGAAATAAACACGGGAAGATCACGGACAAAAAAGGGAAATTTCACGACCATGGCCGATCAACCCCCGCAACCTTCCGCTACCGCCGCTACCAAAGAGATTTGGTACGGGCTAAGCGGTAATGAGGCCGCAAAAAAACTTAAAACATCCCTGGAAAAAGGGCTCAGCGCTGCCGAAGCCGCCCGCCGGCTTGAGTTGTATGGCAGAAACATTCTTGAAGAGGAGAAAGAAAAACCTGCCTGGCTCCGTTTCCTGGAGCAGTATACCTCGTACATGCAGATCGTCCTCGTCCTCGCGGCGATCGTGAGCCTGTTTATCCGCCAGTATCGCACCTTTTTACTCCTTTTCCTCCTGACAGTCTTCAACGCAAATCTCGGTTATCGCCAGGAGGCGAAGGCAGCGGCCAGTGTCGCAGCACTCAACAAGATGATGAAGATTGTTGCCAAAGTGCGGCGGGATGGCGGGGTTGTCCAGATTGAAGCCGACAAAATAGTTCCCGGCGATATCGTGATCGTGGATGCCGGTGACCGCGTCCCGGCCGACGGTCGTGTAATCGTTTCGGCAACGCTCCAGATAGAAGAATCATCCCTCACCGGGGAGAGCACAGCCGTCGGGAAGAACACGGATCCTATAACAAAAAAGGACGTTTCTCCTGGTGACCAGCTGAACATGGCGTTCATGAACACGAATGTGACGCGCGGGCATGGAGAGATCCTGGTCACCACCACGGGAATGAACTCCGAAGTGGGCCATATCGCCACCATGCTCCGGGAACAGAAAGCGGAAAAGAGTCCCCTTACCCGGCAGATCAATAACCTCACCCTCATAATCATCGGCCTGGCAGGGTTCGCGTTTATCAGTATTGTCGTGCTCGGGCTCTTACAGGGAGAATCTTTCACTACGTTATTTGTCATCGGGATATCACTTGCCATTGGTTCGATTCCCGATGCCCTGCCGGCAGTTGTCACCGGCATTCTCGCCATGGGCACGGTCGCAATGGCAAAGAAGAACGCCATCATCAAAAACCTGCCCGCTGTGGAGACCCTGGGTTCCACTTCAGCTATCAACTCGGACAAGACCGGGACCCTGACGATGAACCAGATGACGGTCCGGGCGATATCCACCGTGAAACATCGCTACAGCGTTACCGGGGAAGGCTACAGTTTTACGGGAAAGATACAGAGGACCCAGGGGGACCAAAAAGGAAATCTCGATTTCATTCTCTTTTCCTGTGCGCTATGCATCGATACCGAGATCAGGGACGGTCAGGTAATCGGGGATCCGACGGAAGGGGCGCTCTATGTCCTGGCAGAGAAAGGCGGGGTTGATGTCAGGCAGTTCCGTGAAAACTATCCCCGGGTAGCCAGCATACCCTTTGATTCCGACTATAAATTCATGACCACCTTCCATGTCATGAAGGACGCATCGGGAAAAGAGATCATCCGTGCGTACGTGAAGGGGGCACCGGACGTGATCCTGACACACTCATCGTACAGCCTGTGGCCGGACGGCACGGCGCAGGAACTGACTGAGGCGGACCGGAAAACGTTCCTTTTAGAAAACGAGCGTATTGCCAGCGGAGGATTGCGTGTGCTCGCGTTTGCCCAGCGCGATTTCGATCCGGCGACTTTCGACCCGAAGGCCGACCTCATCCCTCTTATGCAGGACCTGGTGATTACCGCACTCGTCGGGGAGGTAGATCCTCCGCGGGCGGAAGCAAAAGATTCCATTGCAAAGGCTAAAAACGCGGGTATCCGGGTCAGGATGATCACCGGGGACCACGCAGTGACCGCAGAGGCCATCGGGCGGGAACTGGGAATAGAAGGACGGGCAGTCACCGGTGCCGAATTTGCAGCACTGAGCGATGCAGAAGCGGAACAACAGGTCGATGAGATCGGTGTAATCGCACGGGTCGCACCGGAACATAAGGTCAGGCTGGTGAATGTCCTGAAAAAGAAAGGCCATATTGTGGCGATGACCGGCGACGGTGTGAACGACGCGCCAGCAATCAAGGCGGCAGATATCGGCATCGCGATGGGGATTACGGGAACCGACGTTGCAAAGGGGGCAGCCAAAATGATCCTCACCGACGATAATTTTGCGACAATTGTGACTGCCATCGAAGAAGGCCGGAAGGTGTACGATAACCTGCAGAAATTCCTGCGGATCCAGATCGCCAACCTCTTTATGTTTATCATGGCATTTTTGGGTTCCTCGCTCTTTGCAATAGCCGGGACTGCACTCTTCAGCCCCGGTCAGGTGCTCTGGATTCACATGCTCGTTGTCGCACCCATCGGCATCATGTTCGGCCTCGACATGGCGTCACCCGGGATCATGAACCGGGCACCACGGAAAGTCCGTGAGCCGCTCATCAGTACAAAGATGTTTATCCGGCTGTTCATCGCCGGGTTACTCATGGCCGCGATGGCGCTGTACCTCTTCCACCTCGGCAAGGTCACTTTCGGCTCTGTTCAAACCGGGCAGACCATGGCGCTGGTATCTCTCTCGCTTATGAATATCTTTCTTGCATGGAACCTGCGGTTCCCGAAAGATACTGCCTTCCAGGAAGCGACATTTTCGAACTCCCGGCTGGTATACGTCTATCTCTGGGTTGTCCTCGGGGCTGTCCTGATGACGGAAAGCCGACTCTTCCAGGCGGTCTTCGGGACTACTTCACTTACCCCGTACCAGTGGGGGCTCTGTCTCATCCCCGGCCTGATCCTTTTCGCCGTGGGCGAGATCTTCAAAGCCGTGCTCCGTTATAAAGACAGGAATTCTCCCGTTGCCATGTGAGAGACGAAATAATCCAAAAAACCGGGGCTGATCTTTTTTGGGTCTGGTATCATTCCAGCCACTGAACTTCGTTATATTTCCATGAATGCAGTGCGAGGAACTATGGAGAGTACACATCGGGCATTTTGTTTTGTTGTAAGGGATTGATGCAAAGGAACATGCTGTTGTTTTGCTGAGACTTGTCCATCACGCCGAAGCGTACGGCTCATTTTTACCTGTTAGCTTTTCCTCAGTCAGTCCGCGTGCAGCGGGGTGGGGTTTGTGGTGATTGGGTGCCCGGGGCCGGATTGGACCGGGCCCGTCGTTCATCTCCGGAACCGAAGGGCACTGAGGAACGGTGGAACGAACCGGTCCTGTCTGTAATTGACGGACCTGGAACCGGATTAGTACCGAGAGCGTTGCCAGCTGCCGGAACTGAGGGTACTGAGATGGGGTTTTCAACTGTGGATTCGAAATTTCTGCTCTGTAGAAAACGTTGATCGCATAACTTGATGACCCCCCTCGTGCGCCACCAGTCCCCCCAAGGGGACGGGGCGCAGTGCGATGGCACCTCTAGTTAAGTTTCAGGTAATACGTCGTCATCCCAATTGGGGGCGCCTCGAGCGTGCGGGGGCGAAGCCCCCGAGAGCGTCAAATTTTCCGAATCATTTCCTATGGAAATTATACTCAGAATAGAATGATGGAGCCTCGAGCCCCAATACCCCCTTTTGGATAATTGCTGCCGCTCGAAGGGCACCCCGCGGCGACCTCAATGAGCGATATTCCGTAAACCGGTAATTGCCCCGCCGTGCCCTCCGAGGGGCCCTGAGGCTCATGAGCCCTCCTAAAATTACTTTTTTAATTTTCATGCTTCGGGTGTGAACCCCGTACATGTGCATTTCTACAGAGCAAAATTTCCAATGACCTGACAGGTTAATGAATCTCCCAATCCCATCACGAGCTCGGATGCTCTGAAGCAAAAAGATTACGTTCCTGAAAATCGGAAAATATTCTTTAGTCATCTATGGTGTTGATACTTTCATCAGAAAGAGTCTGGATGACCGGAAGGCGTTGAAACAACGGCAGTCGCTAAAAAGGCCCTGCTGAACAAAGATCCTCCGCCATTGGGGAAGTCTATGATGAAACAACGAAAAAAGAGGACCGTTTCGTCTGAACAATTATCGGAATCCGCACTCAACGAGTGCCTGGACCTTGTTATTTTCGATTGGGGCGAAGGGTTTTGTACCAGTCCGCATTTCTTGAATTTAAGCGAAAATGAACGGTTGCAGTCAGAAAACGTCGTCGGGTTTTTTACTGATATGATGTTCAATTATTTTGATCTGGATCCTCAGGAATGGAACTCATATGCAATGAAAGAATGCTGCGTTCACTTCTTCCCGGAGAAGATATCAGAAGGTCCTGAATTTTTTCAGTGTGTCGTCCCGGTGCTTTCGGCATTTTTTGCATACCTCAACGAACAACATCTTCAGAAAAATGCTGCAGCCATGGTCCGGGAGATAAAAAACCTGCATAAACGCATTGTGGAGCAGTCATCCAATCCTGATCACTGGGGAATGGCAAAAAGGTTTGTTATGGCGGCCCGCTCGGAAGGTATCGATGTTACAGATTCAAAGGCAGTCCGTACGTTTATCGAAGCGTATAATCAGAAGGTCATAAGAGATGGACCTGCCTCCAGCATGTTTTATAATGCACCGTATGACTTCGTTATCGTGCCCAAGGGAAAAAAAGCAACCCGGAAGAAGCGGTGAACTGCCCCACTTCTTTTATTCGTCCGGCAATTGCAGACGGTTGCGGTAAGACCCCCGCTCCAGAGTTCCCCCTAATATACACAAATGTTAACATTTTTGTTAATATTTACGTACGGGAGGGGGTTGTCGTCAAGTGCTGGTACTGATAGCACCAGCATAGCGCCGGTACTGGACGGGTCGGATATGGAATGAAACGAACGAACCGTTTCAGATCCTGCCGTACTTTTTGTGTGCCTGTTCTGTTGTCATGATCTCGTTGACAACGATCTCCCCGTCATCGGGATAAAAGAAGATTGTGTACCGGTAAGACACATGCATGCGGTACCGTTCCTTTTTCATCGTGAGCCGCTTGATATCTCCCGTAGCGTGCGGATGGTCCGCGAGATGATCGATGTGCTCGCCTACGATACGAAGATCCTTATCGGGCAGACCTGAGAGGAACTTTATCGCCCGTTCCGTGATCCGTATCTTCACGATATCACGTCTTTGAAAGACCGAGACCTTTCTTTGCCTTTTCCCACGTGACGGTCTTTTCGGTTACGTCGATCTCATCGAGATCCGCTATGAGCTGCCTGCGCTGGTGCTCTGAGATGAGTTCGGCGATCGTATCGTCAAATGTCTTGCCCGGTTTCCGGAGGTTTGAGAGGGTTGCCCAGGTACCCGGTGTCAGGGCAACCCGTTTATTCGCAATTTCTCCTTCTGCTGATGACATGGTATACACACCTCGTTTGATCGGTTTTTATCCGGATCGTATAAAATTCATTCATGATTGCCATGCTGGTACAGCATGATGATATTGACAAGATTGACAGGATTTCCTATTAAAGATATGGCTCGACGCAATTGCCCGGGCAGCTGCTGCATGCGGCGGGGCCGGGCTTGTGATAATTGGGCGGACCCGGGGCCGGATCCGGTACCGGACCCGTCGTGCTTCTCCGGAACCGAGGGCACTGATAATGGGCCGGTTCTGACGGGTCAAAAAAGCCATGATGAAACAATTTATTCATTTGACAGCATACTCAAAGATAGAGCGGTCAGGAGGTTTTCCGGATGGCACCAGATTCTGACGAATGGTTCCGGCAGGCGCAATAAGATATTGGTACTGCTGAATCATGGTCCTACCGGCTGATTAAGACCAGAGCCGCAGGTCAGAGAAGGCAATGACCGTAAGCAGAAGAAAAATATCAGGAATCGTCCGGAATAGTATCCGAACGGAGTGGGGCACCCATGAGATGGAATGATTTTATTTTTTTCCCCGGTGTAATCATTGAATTCCTGGGAGTTGTTGTCCTCGTTGCCGGAGGTATTACCGGCAAGCCCGTGCTCCTTATCGCCGGGGTAGTAATCATCTGTATCGGCTCTGCATTGACAATCATCCGGATCATACGGCGGGCTCGCAAAGGGGCAGGTTCACCGGATCCGGGGATACAGGCACCGGCAGATGCGGTATCAGAAAAACCGGTGGATTCGACGGTTCTCTACCAAGACCATCTGGTAAGCATCTCCGGGAACTCGATCACGTTCCACCATTATTCATTTCCTCTCTTTTTGTCGGACCGGCAGGTATATTTCCGGGATATTGTCCGCATCGATGTAAAAAAAACGGCTCTCGGGACCGGGAAATGGCGGATTGCGGGGTCCGGTGATTTCCGGACCTGGTTCCCGATGGACTGGGACCGTCCTTCCCGCGACAGGACATTTTTTGCCACGATGAGAGCAGGGTGGTGGAAGATCGGTTTCACGGTGGAGAACTCCTCACGGGTGCTGTCCATCCTGAAAGGACAAGGCCTGCCCATTGTTGAATCGGGAGAATAAAATTCCTCTCTTTCTTCGGTGATCCTCCGCTTTACCTGCGGTGAATTGTCCCCTCCGGGGATCCAGTGCCTGGACCCGTTTTGGTTTCGTTGATTTCGTGCAAAATTTTTTCAATTTTTTTATTTGTCCGCGGAAACCCTTATTTCAGAAAGTCCGGGCCAGGTTATACAGACGCTGGGGCATCCGCTTCCATGCCGGCCGCATGTGGGGCGGGGCCGGGGCTCTCTTTTCGTTGGGCTGACCCCAGACCGGATGGGGCGAGGGCTGTCGTCAGGTGCCGGCACCAGGGCAATGAGTCGCGCCGGTACTATCTGGTCGGAGCAATAAGGTTCAGACCATGCATTTTTTACCGTGGAAGTCCATCATCTTTTATCGGAACCATGACATCGGCAATGGAAATACGTGAAGTCCTGCGGAAATGCCTGCCGGAGATTCGGGAAAAATATGGCGTGACATCCATTGGCATTTTCGGATCCTATGCACGTGGAGAGGCAGCCCCTTCAAGCGATATCGATATCATTGTCGAATTCGATCGCCCGATCGGATGGGAACTGGTTGACCTTGCAGATTACCTTGAATCCACCCTCCATCACAAGGTCGATCTTGTCATACGAAGATCCCTCCACCCACTCATCCGCGACACTATCCTTTCCGAGGTACAGTACGCATGACTGCCCGGTCCCCCGCATTGTATCTTTCAGAAATTGTGGCTTCGATGGATAAAATCGAGCGTTATATCGCCGGACTCACCTATGATGAGTTTATCCTTCGCGAGCAGACGGTCGATGCAGTTGAACGCAACATAGAGAAGATTGGCGAAGCTGCTGCTGCGATCCCCGATGAAGTCAGGGACCGGCATCCCGAGGTGCCCTGGAAAACGATAGTCGGCCTGAGAAACAAGCTTATTCATCACTATTTTGCTGTGGATCACGAAGTTATCTGGCAGATTGTCACGAAGAATATCCCGGCAACAAAGGGGAAAATTGCTGAGATCCTCCGGGAATATTCCCGGTAATGGGTGCCGGGCGATTCACACCCGAGACAAAGGAGATTCTTACATGGTTGATGTAAAAGTCCTCGAAGCGGTAACTTTTTTTGGCGCTGTCGTAAGGGAAAACGGGATCCATATCCACGACCTTATCGTGTTCGGGTCATCGGGCCAGGGAACAGCATCTCCCCATAGTGACATCGATATTGCTATCATTTCCGGTGATTTCGCAGGCAGGGATATTTTCGAACGGGCTCTTTTAACGAAAGATGCCGAGATCCAGACCGTGAGAAAATTCAGAGTTGCCCTCGATGTTCTCACTCTGACCCCGGAAGAATACCGGGACCCGGCATCGCTTATTGCCGGCACAATCCGGAAAGGAATCGTTGTGCCGGTTCCTTCATCTGCGTGAGATATTCCGGCACGTGCGTTCAGTGCCGGATCTTTTCCTTGCCGGCTGCGTACGTCGGAGCGGGGCCGGGGTTGTGGTGGTTGGGCGCGGGACCGGCTTAGTACCGGACCTGTCGCGAGGTGCAGGAACCGAGGGCATTGAGGAGGCCGGTACCGTATAGGTTGGTACCCATGCATCGTATTGATCAGTTTAAAAAAAATCAGAGTGAAAGGGTTCCTGTTCTTACCGGAATCCCTGCTTGAAATCCTCGATTTCTATCCCGGCCTGTTAGAGAATCCCGATCAAGGTTCCCTTCTTCAGTTCGCGGTGAAGCGGGACAGAAAAGACACGCCATTCTTTCTGTACCACAACATGACTTGACGTCTGCCGCTTTGCTTCAAATCCCCGCTTCGACAGGTACTTTACCATCTCTTCCCCAGAGACAACCGGGAGTTTAGGCGACATCCGCCACTTCGACCTTGGAGATTTCGCGGTGATGTGCGGGAGATTTCCGGTGTAACTCTTCCCGCTGGACTTCGAGAACAAGTTCAATTGCTTCTTTGATATTGGCGAGCGCTTCTTCCCGGGTCTCGCCCTGGCTGATCGCCCCGGGGATCTCGACACACTGGACCGTGAAACCGCCTTCTTCCTGGGGTTCGAGCACCACCGTATATTTCATAGGTACACATTATTCACGAAAGAGTATACAATTTTTCTGCCGGGATCCACGGTTTGGCCCGGGTTCCTGCCTTATCGGCTGCGTGCGTTGGAGCGGGGCCGGGGTTGTGGTGGTGGGCGGACCCGGGACCGAAGAGCGGGAGCCCGTCATTTATTGCCGGGATAAAAACTGTTCCAATTTTTGCGCACACCGATTTGCCCGTATTGTGTCCCGATAAGCTTAGAAGACTTGTAAAACCTCCGGTTTTCCCGTTCCGGAATTTATTCATCCAGGCCCATTGCCTATTGTGCGCAATCCTGTAATGTCAACGGACACTCCTGCGATTGATGGAAAACAGGAATGGAGATCATGCGGGCTCTTTACAAAGGTACGTTTCAGGTACCTTTGAAACAACAAAACAGTGTGCCCGGATCGCGAGAAAAATCCCGCACCGCGCTCTGTTCTCCTCTCAAACGGGTTTATAATAAAAGCCCATTATCCCTCAGATCCACATCCGGATGTCAAAGGGGCCCCGATGACGCAGACTACAACAGAGAGAAATGGAGGAACACATTATGGCAGAAAAAGATACAACAAAGAACCATCCGGGCCCGGAAGGGTCCGGTGAACCGGGAACCGGCCCGGAGTCCCCGGAAGCACGGGAAGAATGCATGGCGCTCCGCCGGAGTCCCGCACCGCGGCTGGTCGAACGGGTCACCGCCCTAAGGGGCCAGAGTATCGCCAGGCCGCAGAGACCGAAGAGCGTGCGCCGGCGCTGGACCCAGATGGACATCTACGCGAAGGATGCCGAGATCCCGTACGTGAAGTTTGAGCACGCGTCCCGCGACCTGGTCTGCTCCCTGATGGAGCGGCAGGACCGGATGAACGAAGAGATCTTTTACCAGATCAATGATCTTCGCTACCGGCTGGAAGATCTCGAAGAAAAACTTGCGGCAGCCGGGGACGTTTCATGACCCGGGGCCGGCGCCCCCGCAGGGCAATCGATGACGCCGTGGATATGGCAGGCCGGCGCGGGGACGTGGAGCTTTCCGCGGCAAAGCGCAACAGCGCGTTCGACTTCATCATCAACGAGCCGGACCGCGTCGTCTATGTAAAAGTGAAGCGCTCGCAGTCAGCGTTCACGTACGTGCCGGGCATCCTGCACCAGTACCAGCGCGAGCTTGCGAGCCTCCACCGCGTGGCCCTGACCCGCGTCACCGCCCGGGAGTTCTGGGTCCGGTCCCCGGCCGGGGACTGGCAGTTCTTCCTGGTCCGGCACGATTCCGTTGTGGAGGTCCGGGCAGACGGGATGTATATCCCGAAGGAGAGCCTTCCGATCAGGACCGTCGATCTTTCCGGGATCCATGCAGACAGGGAGGATTCTCCCTCACCCCATGGTTCCGGCTCTTCGTCGGAAGACGGGGAGTAACCCCCTATTTTTACACCCCCTTTTTTGGGGTATATCAGAAGGGTCAATCCGGGGCCGTACAGGGCTCCGTTTGCCTGTTTTCTGAAACATTTTTGCAAAAAAGCGAGCACTTTTACGCAGGGTCTCCGGATTTGCCTGGTTTGAGGGGATTTTTGCCAAACGGAGGCTATTTTATCGGGTTTCAAAAACGCTAATGTACGCTTTTGGGTGGCAAAAGTCGGGATCATGCGGGGTGCAGGAGGTTGGATCGAAAAGAAGGGGGGTTTTGGGGGTGGTCCGGGAACTCCGGATTGGGGCATGTGGCGGGGCCGGGGCAAGAGTTGGGAAACCGTGGTGCTTGTCCACAACTGATCACGGGACGCATGAAGAGACTGTTGCCTGTTTCAATCAACCCTCAGGGGTGATCACTACTTCCGGTAATCCATAAAAAAAAATAACTGAAAAATACTACAGAACCCACTGTCACCGGATAGAAATTCCGGGCCGCTCACCAACGTGTTTCATCATTCCTGTCATACGGGTGTCTGTTCCGCCCTGGCTTTCAGTGCTTTATTCATCTCCTCAAAACCGCGTCGGGTATCGGTATCGAGCATCGGTGCCAACAGGGGGACGAGCAGGCCCGTGAAGATCTCCCGCTGGGTAAAACGAACCCGGCCTGTTCCCAGCGGTTCGATGGTAAAGATATGCTCGCCGTCAAAAAGGCCGGGTACGAAGAGATGGCCGATCCACCGAAGTTCCCGGTCAGTATCGGCAGTGAGAACCGTTGGACGGAAAGTCATTCCCCTCGCCCCGGAAGGCTGCAGAATGACCTCAAGGCGTTCCCCCTCCAGAAGGTTTCCGCGTGCCCGGCGAATGAATGGATTCCATTGAGGAAAATCCGCAAAGCCGGTGAGGATCTCCCACACCCGTCCTGCCGATGCTGCAATTTCAATCTCACTCCGGAGCTCTTTCATCATTCCTTTGAACGATGTGATCTCGGATAAAAGGTTAACATTGTATTGATCGGTGGGGCTGGTGTGGGGCGGGGGCCGGCTTAGTACCGGACCTGTCGCCAGGTGCAGGAACCGAGGGCACTGAGGGCGCCGGTACCGGACGGGTCGTGACACATGTGGTGTGGGTCCGGAACAAGATTGGTACAGATTCTCATTGATGTCCCACAGTGTGAAGTGCGTAAACCCACTGACTGTCACAATCTCGTAAAAATTTCCTCTCTTTAGTTATGCACGTCGGCTACAGGCAAACTTGTGCGGTTAATCCACATCACGGGTCTTAAAGTCACAATAAATGATTATTGAAAAAAGATCTATTTTGTCTGTAAGTCCTCTCCAAGAGGTCCCAGAATATTTTTTACCATCATATTAATATTGTCAACTTTCATAAGCGCCATACAGCACATCGTGCCTTCCTTTTTCAACGTGAACAGAGCGAGCTTGTCTCCCGGCCGAATCCCGATTTTTTCCCGGAGATCCTTGGGAAGGACCATCTGGCCGCGCTCGTCAACACTTAACAGGGCTTCAATATTGTACTCTGCTCCTGCATCGCAGGCACAGGCTTTTTTATCGGTGCTTCCTGAGAAATCATCGGTATTCTTCTTCGGCATAGTAACGCATTATTGATTATTTTTTATCTATTTAATTCTTCAGAAAATTCAGAACAAACAAAATTTTCCGCGCGTGACATTTTCAATTCACACCTTTTCGTAAGTAAAAACGATTCAACCATTATCAAAAAACCCTGTCGGATACCATCCGCTAAACAGATTCGCAGCAATTGCCAAACTCATTCTATCCATTATTTCTTACTAATCTTACTATGCTGATTAATCTGAAAAATTTAAATAGACTGAATGTACACAATATTCTTGTGATTCGGATATGACCAAAAAAGATGAATCCCGCGTAACCTGTACTTCGGCAGGGTCCACGGAGAAGTGCAGTGTTGAAGCAATCCTGACAATCGACGAAAGAGGTCAGGTCTTAATTCCCAAGGATATCCGTGAGAAAGCACACATCGGTCCCGGGGATAAACTGGCGCTTATTTTCGTCGGGAATGAAGGACACACGTGTTGTTTGTCCCTCGTGAAGATTGAAAATCTCACCGGAATGGTCAAACAAGTGCTTGGACCCATGATGAAGGAAATGATCTGACCGGGGATTTTGTATTGAGGAAATATCCGAATTTGGTGATAAATCATGAATGAGAAAACCCATAATGACAAAAAAATCAAGGATGAAATCAGGAACATCTATGGCGCAATCGCTCAAACCGGCGGATCGTGCTGCGGCCCGGACACATCATGTGGATGTTCTTCCGCTGCTGCTTCAGACAGTTCTAAGAAAATCGGCTATTCGGACAACGATATCTCAGCGGCCCCCGATGGTGCAAACCTTGGGCTGGGGTGCGGGAACCCCGTGGCAATTGCCTCGCTCCGGAGCGGCGAGATCGTGCTCGATCTTGGATCGGGCGGTGGCTTCGATTCGTTCCTTGCAGCAAAAAAAGTCGGGTTGACCGGCAAGGTAATCGGTGTCGATATGACACCCGGGATGATCGAACGGGCCCGGGCGAATGCAGAGCGGGGTGGGTATTCCAATGTCGAATTCCGTCTTGGCGAGATCGAGCATCTCCCTATCGATGACAATTCGGTTAATGTCATCATATCGAACTGCGTCATCAACCTTGCAACAGATAAGAACCAGGTGTTCCGCGAAGCACACCGGGTCCTGAAAGCCGGTGGCCGGTTCATGGTATCCGACACGGTCCTGAACAAACCTCTTCCCGCACCGGTCCGGGAATCCGTCTCTGCCTATATCGGCTGTGCCTCGGGCGCGCTCATGAAAGATGAATATCTTTCGATGCTCCGTGCAGCCGGGTTCGTGAAGGTTGAGATCGTCAAAGACGCCCCATTCGACTTTGACTGCGGATGTGCAAATCCAACCGCACTTGAAGGTCTGGGTCTTACCTCAATTAAGGACACGAATGCAGCGGTCGAAAAAACCATCTCGAGTATCACGGTTTCAGCGTTCAAGAAAGCAACTCCTGACCAAAAGAAAACCCGGTGAGATCAATCATGGTTCCCAAAGGAGATACGCGGCAGACAATCCGGAGGATCATCCTCTTCGTATTTTTCATCGCGTATCCAATAATCATTGTTTTTCTTTCTCCAATCCTTGCGGTTCCGGCCGCCGGAGAACGGATCATGGCCGCAGGACTCCTCATCTGGATGATCCTTCTGATCCTCTCGTTCTTCATCGGGCGGGTATATTGCGGATGGGTCTGCCCGGGCGGTTCGGAGCAGATGATCGTCGACCGGCTCATCAGGAAACCGTTGGTACAGATCCGCTACCTGTCAGGAGTTCGCTGGATCTTTCTTGCACTATGGCTCGGACTGACCATTATTCTTGCCATACGGGCCGGGGGTCTGACGAGCATCGACCCGTTTTACAAGATCAGCGGGTTCCCGTATGGGATCATGATGGTGCTCTACGGGTACTCAATGATCATCATGGTCTTCCTCTCTGCACTTTTCCTGGGGAAGAGAGGGATGTGCCAGTATCTCTGCCCGACCTCTGGGCTGATGATGATCGGGACCCGGGTGAAAAATTATCTGAAATATCCCTCATTGCACATCGAGGCAGACAAAGACCTGTGTGTCGACTGTAAAAAATGCGAGGAAAACTGTCCCCGCAGTCTTGAAGTGACTTCAATGGTCCGGAAAGGATCGTTTACCAGTGACGAATGTATCCTCTGCGGTACATGCATCGATACCTGTCCGAGAAACGTGACACGGTTTGCATGGCTGTGGAGGAGGTGAATTTATGGACACGATACGAGACAACGAAAATAATGTGGGAGTGGTCATCATCAGCGGAAGCTGCTGCATCCCGGGTATGGCATCGCTCGATGAGCTGACCCAGCACGTAGTAGATCTGGCAATCTCGAAGTCGGGAGTCAGGTCCCAGGTAAAGATAATCCCCGCGAGTTCTGCCTATCATGGGAGCATTCCCAAAGAGACAATGAACCGGATACTGACAGAAGGAAACCAGCCCGGCAGGATGCCGTTCCCGGCGATCATCGTCAACGGGGATGTCGTCTCCTACGGAGTACCGAAGATCGACGACCTTGTCAAGATTTTACTTCAGAAAAAAGAGGAAACCTCGGACACGAGGGGATATACATGAATTCCGGAATCAAGGATCGGATGCTCCCGGACGGCGACACCAAATACCTGTTTTTCGGGGGGAAAGGCGGTGTCGGGAAGACGACGGTCACGACCGCGACTGCGGTCTGGTTTGCCGATCACGGGTATAAAACGACCGTCGTTTCGACCGATCCTACGGTTAGCCTCTCTGCCATGTTCGGCCAGGAAATCCGGGGTGATGCCAAGGTTCCCATCCACCATGTCTCAAACCTGTGCGGGCTCAACATCAATCCCAACGACGCAAAAGGCGTCTTCCAGAAACGCCTGAACGCAGTCATGGGACAGATGACCGGCACGTTCGGCGGCGATATCATCAGTACGCCCTGCATGGAAGAGATGGCCACCTTCGACCAGTTCGTCTCGTTCCTGAACGAGCCGGACAGCGATGTAATCGTCTTCGATACAGCGCCGACCGGTAAAACGCTGAGAGAACTTGCCATCCCATTCGACTGGGCCGGATTCCTGCAAAGCCAGATTCATGAGGGAAAGAAGCTGGCCCAGTTGATGAACATGGGGGAGAACGCGTTCGAAGACCTGGAACGGGATAAAAAACGGTACGAAGATGCACTGAATGTCCTTCGTAACCGGGTCTCCACGATTTTCACGCTGGTGCTGCTCCCCGAGCGGTTGCCCATCGAAGAGACAAACAGTGCCATCAAAGGTCTCGATCGCTTGGGAATCCCGGTGCAGTCCCTCGTTATCAACCAGTGCATTCTCCCGGAAGTGATCGAAGGCAATCGTTTCCTAACTTCCCGGGCAAACCTGCAGGCCACGTACCTGAAGGAAATCGAAGAGCGGTTCAGTGATTACCTGATGTCACACCTGCCTTTGCTGGACCGTGATGTCTCAGATCTGGCCACATTGCGAAAGGTAGGTGATTTACTTTACGGCGAATAACAAAATGCAGAATGCAATTTGTATAAAAAAAATTACCTGAATGTTGATTATCGTGTAAAAAAAACGGGTTGATCATGGAGGACCATTGCCACTCCGGATTGACTCGTCGACTGAAACGTTGGAAAGGGGTAATCAGTGCATGAGAATCATTTGACTTTCCTGATACCTATGTGGTAGTGCGGGGACCAGGCCACTCTTTGATTGGGCGGACCCGGGGCCGATTTCGTACCGGACCCGTCGTGCTTCTCCGAACCGGGGGCACGGTGAGCAGCCGGTACCAGTGGAACACCCCGGGACATACGTTCCGGCGGGAGCGATTCTTTCGTCGGAGAGGGGGTTATCCGGAGGGGTGTGCAAATCCGGGCCCGTAATGGGCTCCGATTGCCCTCTTTTTCAGCCCGACCGTGTCAGTTTCGCGAAAAACCGTGTCAGTTACCGTGTCAGTTTCATGCATTTTTCGCAGGTTTCACGTCGTAAAGCCACCGTGTCTCAGACCGTGTTAATATGGGTCAGTTAGGAAGGCGAAACGGGGGGTGATCCTGGGAATGGCAGGGTGGAGGGGAAAGAAGGGGGGTTTTGTGAGGTGTATTTTCCCCCTCGTAGGGTTGCGTGTGGGGCGGGGCCGGGGTTGTGGTGAGCGGGCGGACCCGGGGCCGGGATGAGGAGGGGGCCGTCGTCAAATGCTGGTACTGAGGGCAGTGAGGGGCGCCGGTTACTGGCGGGTTGGGATGCATGGTGTGAAGGCGGCCCCCTCGGTTTGTCGTTTTTTTTAATAGTTTAATTTGAAAATTCACTAAAATCTAATATGAATAAAAACTAGTTGAAGTTATGAAAAAGGAAACAAAAACCGGTGTTGTTGTTTTTTTGGATGCATTGGGTGTTTCTGAATATACTCTTGCACAATGTCGAGAATTTATTGGAAAACGAGAAAAAATTATTGAAAGATTAAAATTTGTAAGCGAGAAATGGGGCATTCATATTGAAAAAGACCTTGAACAAATTTTACTCAAACCTAACCTTACAATATTCCAAGATTCGGTGATATTTTGGTGGCCAGAACAAAAAGAGAACTCTTTACACTTTTTCTTCGGTGCAAGTCATGTTCTTTGGGCGATAATTAATTTGGCTCTAGAGGAGAGAATTTTTTTACGTGGAGCCATTTCAGTTGGCGAATATATTTATGAGGAATCCCCAGGAAAGGTTACGATAATTGGCCCGGCTGTTGCTGACGCTCATAGATATCATGATATGGCCGTTTGGATCGGAGTAATCCAAACACCAACTTTTCAAGGTGAATACATTTCTTTACTCCGGTCTTTAGCTGAAAAAGAGAAAAGAACATTAGCCGAGGTAATTGAATATCATCGTTTTTTATTTGTTCCTTGTAACATTCCATTACACAAAGACGAAAAAGGAAACGAAACTCTATCAAAAGCAAAATTTTTCGCCGTATCGTGGCCACAACTAACTTACCAGATTGAAAAAAAGGGTGGGAACGAAATAATTGAAATTCTAAAAGAAGAATCTCGGCGTCCCGAGAACAGCAGATACAAGTTATACTATGAGAATTCGGTGATATTTGCGGAATGGTATCGGGATCAGAAATTTATCCCACCACCCAAATGACTTCAAGGAAAAAATAATCCTACTCTTCATCACCCGAGGTGTAACAAATCATTTGACCATTTTGGTTATTCGACCATTCACTCCAATAATGAAGTCGTTGTTTCAAGAAATTTTTCCGCTTATGTGGTATTTGTTCGTTTGAATCAATTGCATGATCAAGACCCGATAGAAGAGCGCGATCACTAGCGAAAGCAGGCTTCCAGACAAGTGTAGCTGGTACCGATAGTGCCTTGAAAATATATTGACCATGATCATTTTCAATTTTCATACATACTAATTGACTTGCTTTGGGATTCGGTTGCAGACTGTCATAGGTTCGTATTTTAACGTCGTCTGGAGCCAGATGGCTGCGTTTCGCGGTAAGGTTCGGTGTTCGATTTGCTTCAGTTCGACGGCCGAAAATCAAAAGATATGAAGGTCGAAAATTCATCTTCCTCCAATCTTCCCGGGTCAACCCGTAAATGTCCTTAAATTCCTGTATGTTATGGGGTTCTGCGAACCATGCTTTCCATTCGGCAATCTGATCTAATGCCTGCGTTAATTGCGCTGTCGGTTGACCTGATTTTGTCCACCAGTGTTTGTCAGGAGCCTCAATTTCGATAAGGACTGGCTCTACCGTGGCACTATTTTTTGACAACCACATGAAATCGGGTTTGTGGTGGTCGAAAGATGGAAGAACGGGTTGCGAAATCAGTCCACGAAGCCAAGGATGATGTCCACTCTCGGCCCCAATTAAATTGAACGCACCAGGCACCATTGATGGATGTTTCTCAAGAAAGTGCTGAATAGCTTTTTCGGTCGGTGCTGGATTTTTATTCAATAATTCATCCCAATTCGCTAATATCAATTCCTCATAGTCTCTCCAGTTCATCGCTGGTTCTGGAGGTTTTTCCATTTTGTAGGTTTGTCTCATTCCCATACATCTCGAAAGTAATGCCTTTATTCCAAGTTATTCAATAAACCTTTATGAAGGGATAAAATAATATCTTCCCATTAAAAAAGAACAAACCAAATTTTGTGAATGTGAGATCATGCTTGAAGAAAATTCTGGGTCCGTGCGATTGGAAAAACAGCCCATCTTTTATTGTGAAAAATATGCCTTAAAGCCGGATACAGAAGAAGAAGATAAAATTAAAATTAGTACATTCGATGACGATTCCAATATCCGTGAGGTACTCCGCGATCTTGAAGGAAAAATAATCGGGAAAAGATTATTATTTTCTGATGTAAGTCCCCAAAATCCTTCGGTGAAAAAGTGGATCAACCACCTAATGGAAAATTACCCAGCCCTTCGGGAAGATACCGTAGAGGATCTCATCAACACCTTCAGGGAAGCCCTCTACTCCCGGTCGAAGGAAAAATTTCGAATTATCGTGGGAATTTTCCTTCTAAAAGATGCGGTTCTGCTCATCCATAGTAAAAAAGATCCTGCAATTGCGGAATTTGAAGGGACCATAAATTCGGTAAAACTAATCCTTCATCCAAAAAACATTCTCCGGGTAGCGATAATTAAAGAAGAAAATGGGACCGTTTTCTTTTCGGCCTTCGAGTACAGCAAGAAGTGGAGTCGCGGTCATGCCGAATTCTGGAAGATTGATCCTGAAGATGTAAGCTGGGACTCTCTTGGCAATATTATCCTACGGATCGAAGTCGAAGGATTTGATCATGGAATGCAGATGCAGATCGAATCAGAAGATTTGGATGCGATGATAAAGGACGATCGCATCTCTCCTTCGGGAAATATTAAGATCGGAAAATCAGAAGGAAAGATAGTTTTAGTTGACGTTTTCAGGAAAACCTTGGATTTTAATGAGTTCTATGATTTTTACATCACACAACAGGAAAATCTCGAAGAACACCGGAAGAAATTCAGAGAGCTAATTCAACCAGGCGCAATCCAGTCATTTGATGTGAAATCTAAAACCAAACATAAATTCAAAGATTATGAAGAGAAGGTTTTTGAGATCACATCGACTGGAGAGCAGCTTATCCATCAGAAGAATCACCCCATGTATACAATTTGTTTCTTTTCTGATGTGTATCCAAGAATTGTCCCTTCAAAATCGTTAATCTCCAAGCTTTATGATGCAATCTTTGAAAACCATCGCTTTGATATTTGGCATGCAGGGGAAGAGACTTCCAGAAGTCAATATACCATTGGGGCTTTGAATATTTTCAACAACTGTAAGGTATCCAGAGAATTTAATGAGTTAAGTCAAAAATTCCTGAATGTGATTTCAGATGTCGCTGGAAAAAAGGAGAAATATCTTCTACAATTTCAATTCTGCCAATTTTGGAAGGCCAATCTCATGAATGAACATCTAAACTCGATGTTTGATTTTATCAGTGAAGATCGACTTATTCCGGAATTAAAATTTGAATTTAAAAACGACGGCTTGTTTACAAAAGAAAATCAGCTCGAATTCAAATCAGCATCAGAATTCAACGGAAAAATAGCGAAATTTACCAAAGACACACTTCTTCCGACGATTGATAAGTACATCGATGAGGACGGATTATTAACGCGGAATTGTATTTTATATGGAGTTGAAGACGACAACTCAATAAATCCTATCCTACATCTCGGGAGTGATATGATTCCAAAAATCGAGGAATTATCCAATCCCTCATTAAAACCAAAAAACATCCAGATCAAAGCATTTCCGATCCCAGTCAACTCAGGAATAATATTGCTAATTTTGCTTCTCCCGATATTGCCGAAATAGAAAAATGAATTGAATCCTGGCGGTACAGGAAAATTCCTTCATCCCCCCCGTCACTTCCCCCATCCCCAATCCTCACTTCTCAAAATACCTGCGCCAGTCTGCACCCCACGTAAATAAAAGACATCATCATCAAACGCACCCCGCCAGCACAACCTCAAAAATATCAGCGTCACGATCCCGCCTGACAAACTCGCGACGATCAACGGAGCTTCGAACGGCTCCGGGAAATCAACGCTCGCGTTCGATACCCTCTATGCTGAAGGCCAGCGCCGGTACGCCTGAGTCCCTCTCCTCCTATGCCCGCCAGTTCCTCGGCATGATGTACAAGCCCGACGTGGACCGCGTCAAGCAGTGCATCGTAACCTGAATATTCAACCCAATCCGCAGGTGCTGGTTGCAGAAAACAACGGTTTACCGAAACCCTGCCGTAACGATCCTGTATATTCAGCCGTTATTTCTCTGAACCGGTCAAATGCTCTCACAGAACAGATGACCGGATTTTCCTGTTATGCCGCGATGGGCCGGAACCGTGCCGGAACGATCTCGAATCTCCTGCCTCCGTTTTTAAAAACAATCATGTCCTAATGAAGGAAGCGATTGTCAGACCTTTCGGAGTATGCCGGAACGTGCCGGAACCGTTGAGGAGTATCCGGGATATGGCAGGATTGACCGTAATTTGAGGAATAAGGAAAAGTCCAGGTTTTTCCCGATAAAATTTTCTTAACGACCAGATCTATCATCCCCCGGGAAAATGCCGGAAGCCTGCATGGATAACGTACCGTGTGAGCTTCCCCAACCCCTGCTTGACAACAACATTGAGCTGTACGAGTTCCCCAAGATCCTTGCGTGCTGTCCGTTCGTGGCACCGGACCAGGTTCACGTATTGCAACGTCGTGATTGATCCATGAGCTTTCAGGTACTCAATCGCCTGCTTCTGTCGCCAGTTCAGCAGCTCCGGTTGTTCGAGGAGTACATTAACCGATGAGCGCCGGAAGGTCACCATAAAATCCTCGTCCTGTTCGCGGAATTCCGGTTCCGGTACGCCAAGATCCCGGCAGACACGGATCATTTTTGTTGTTAGATGCCCTCTCATAATAAAGATATTATCCGTTCTTGCGGGAATAGCAGAGAAGAACGGAACTATCAGATGGCGTTCAAGTGGAAGTCGGAACCCATTTGTTATAGGACACCAGCGGCCCCCCATCTCATTTTTCCATTATGGACATACCCTATAAATTTGTTAAATTGGGTACCGGGCAGGGAATTGCTCGGGATTGGCCGGGGAATTTCTTTTCACTTTCACCATCCCCAATCCTCACTTCTATAAATACCGGCACCAATCTGTACCGCACGTAAATGAAAGACATCATCATCAAGGGTGCCCGCCAGCACAACCTGAAAAATATCAGCGTCACCATCCCCCGCGACAAGCTCGTGGTGATCACGGGAGTCTCCGGCTCCGGGAAATCAACGCTCGCGTTCGACACACTGTACGCCGAGGGGCAGCGGCGGTATGTCGAGTCGCTCTCCACGTACGCCCGCCAGTTCCTCGGGCTGATGCACAAGCCGGACGTTGACTCCATCGAGGGGCTCTCGCCCGCCATCTCCATCGAACAGAAGACCACCTCAAAAAATCCCCGGAGCACCGTAGGCACCATCACCGAGATCTACGACTACCTCCGGCTCCTCTATGCCCGGATCGGGACGCCGTTCTGTCCCGAGCACAACCTGCCCATCGCCGCCCAGAGCCCGGATAAGATCGCCGACCAGATCGCAGCAGAACATTCCGGCCAGGTTACCGTCCTCGCTCCCATAGTCCGGCAGAAGAAAGGCACGTACCAGCAGCTCTTAAAAGATCTCAACCGTGAGGGGTATGCCAGGGTCCGGGTCAACGGGAAGATCATCCGGACCGACGAGGAGATCAGCCTCGACCGGTACAAGAAGCAGGATATCGAGATCGTGATCGACCGGCTCGATTCTTCTGACCGGACCCGGCTTGCCGAGGCGGTGGAGAACTGCCTCAAAAAGTCCGAAGGGCTCGTCCTCGTAGCGGGCGAGGATGAGAAGGAGTCAACCTACTCGTCCCTCATGGCCTGCCCGGTCTGCGGGATGGCATTCGAGGAACTCCAGCCCCGGATGTTCTCGTTCAACAGCCCGTTCGGGGCCTGCGAGGAATGCCACGGGCTCGGGGTGAAGATGGAGTTCGACCCCGACCTGATCATCCCGGACAAGGAGCGGTGCATCGCGGATGGCGCCATCGCCCCCTACCGCAACCCGATGGACGGGTTCCGGGGCCAGTACCTCGCAACCGTTGCAAAGAACTACGGCTTCTCGGTCCTCACGCCGATCAAAGATCTGACAAAGGAGCAGTACGAGGCCCTGATGTTCGGGTCGTCGAAGCGGATGAAGTTCTCGATGAGCATGAAGAACGGCGATGCCGAATGGTCGCATACCGGGGAATGGGAAGGGCTCCTGCCCCAGACGGCCCGGCTCTATGCCCAGACCCAGTCCGACTGGCGGAAACGCGAGCTCGAAGGCTACATGCGGGTCTCTCCCTGCCCTTCCTGCAATGGCAGGCGGCTCAAGGAGAAGGTGCTCGCGGTCCGGATCGACGGGAAGTCCATCATCGATGTCACTGACCTGCCGGTCGGGGCGAGCGCGTCCCTCTTCCGGAACCTGAAACTGACCGCGAAGGAGAAAGAGATCGCGGTCCAGATCATCAAGGAGATCCAGTCCCGGCTCGACTTCCTGGAAAAAGTGGGCCTCGGGTACCTCACGCTCTCCCGGAACGCCGGCACGCTCTCGGGTGGGGAAGCCCAGAGGATCCGGCTCGCAACCCAGATCGGTTCGAACCTGATGGGCGTCCTCTATGTCCTTGACGAGCCCTCCATCGGGCTCCACCAGCGTGACAACCGGAAACTGATCGAGACCCTGCGGACGCTCCGCGATCTCGGGAACACCGTGCTCGTGGTCGAGCACGACGAGGACATGATCCGGTCGGCAGAACACGTCATCGACATGGGACCGGGCGCGGGGCTCCATGGCGGCGCCGTTGTCGCCGAAGGCACCCCAAAGCAGATCGAGAAGAACAAGAAGTCCCTCACCGGCCAGTACCTTGTCGGGGCAAAAAAGATCGAGATCCCAAAAAGCCGCCGGAAACCAAAGCACTACATCACGGTCAAAGGGTGTCGTGAGAACAACCTAAAAAAGATCGATGCGAAGTTCCCCATCGGGCTCCTCACGGTCATCACCGGCGTCTCCGGCAGCGGAAAATCGACCCTTGTTTACGAAACCCTGTACAAGGGCATGATGCAGATCATCAACAAGTCCCGGGAGCAGGCCGGGAAGCACGATCGGATCATCTTCGATACCGAGATTGACAAAGTGATCGTCATCGACCAGTCCCCGATAGGCAAGACCCCCCGGTCCAACCCGGCAACCTACACAAAAGTGTTCGACGAGATCCGGACGGTCTTTGCGGAGACCAAGGAGGCGAAGATGCGGGGCTACAAGCCCGGCCGGTTCTCCTTCAATATCCGGGGCGGCCGGTGCGAGGCCTGCGAGGGCGACGGCCTTATCAAGATCGAGATGAACTTCCTCCCCGACGTGTACATCGAGTGCGAGGAGTGCAAGGGGAAGCGGTACAACCGCGAGACCCTTGAGGTGAAATACAAGGGGAAGTCCATTGCCGATGTCCTTGACATGAGCGTTGAAGAAGCCCAAAATCTCTTCGAGAACATTCCCTCAATCCGCACCAAGCTCGAGACGCTCTCCCGCGTGGGTCTCGATTATATCAAGCTTGGCCAGTCCTCGACAACCCTCTCCGGTGGCGAGGCGCAGCGTATCAAGCTCACCCGCGAACTTGCCAAGCGTGCAACCGGCAGGACCCTGTACCTTCTCGACGAACCGACAACCGGCCTCCATTTCGACGACACCAAGAAACTGGTAAAAGTGCTCGATGACCTGGTGGAGAAAGGAAATACCGTTATCGTTATCGAGCACAACCTCGATGTGATCAAGTCGGCTGACCATATCATCGATATCGGGCCGGAGGGTGGCGACGCGGGTGGCAGGATTGTTGCCCTCGGAACCCCGGAAGAGATTGCAGCGGCACCGGGAAGCTATACCGGCCAGTTCCTGAAACCCATCCTCACCTCCCTCTGATCTTTTTTCTTCTCTTAAAAGCCGGCATTAACGGGAGTTCACACCGGAATTGGACGAATTTTTAGTCAGGAGCGCCTGCGAGCATCAGGGTAACCCCCGGATTTCTGGTTTTTTCCGGCAATTGAAGCATCGCGGGGGCGTTCTGTCGGGAGAGGCGCACGTTTTTTGGATTTTTCAAAGCAGATTTTTATCAGGGTCATCTGTGCAGGCTCCCTATCCCTTATGTTCTTGAAACCACTAAGAATATTCACCAATGTTTGATACCGCAGCCCTCCCGGGCAGTCCCGGCTGTTACCAGTTCATGGACAGGGATGGCACCATCATCTATATCGGGAAGGCCAAGAACCTCAAAAAAAGGGTTGGCAGTTATTTCCAGAAGAAGGATCATGACCCCAAGACCCTCCGGCTGATCGAATCAATTGCATCCGTGAGTGTCCTTGTTACCAACACCGAGACGGAAGCGTTTCTCCTTGAAAACAATCTTATCAAAAAATACCAGCCGAGATACAATATTGATCTCAAGGATGCCAAACGGTATGCCTATATCGAGATAACGCGGGAACCGTACCCCCGCATCGGCATAGCACGGCAGACGAGCCTCCAGGAAGGAACCTATTTCGGACCATTCGTTTCCGGGGCCGAACGGGATGCGGTCCTGAAGGTGATCAAACGGATATTTCTCCTCAGGTCCTGCAGGAAACTGCCAAAGCGTGCCTGTCTCCGGCACCATATGCATACCTGCAGCGCACCCTGCGTGCAGGGTATCGGCGAGGATGAATACCGGGAAAATGTGAACCGGGCAATCGCACTTCTCAAAGGGAAGAGCAGTGAACTGCTCGTAACCCTCAAGTCGGAGATGGCGGCTCTTGCCGGCCGGCAGGAATACGAAAAAGCCCTTGCCATAAGGAACCAGATAGCGGCAATAGAACACCTTGCCGAACGCCAGCATGTGGAACAGGTCCGGGAAACCGACCAGGACGTTATAGCGTATACAGTTGCCGGGCCTCTTGTGTACCTGATGGTATTCTCTGTCGAGAAAGGCCGTCTTTCCGGTAAACAGGAGTACTCCTTCGATCTCCACGAGGATTTCTTTGAAGAGTTCCTTGTCCAGTATTATACCGAACGCATGCCCCCGCAGGAGCTTGTCCTGCCCCATGAAATTGACGGGGCGCTCGCCGGGTACCTGGCTGAACGCAAGGGCCGGCAGGTCACGATCACGGTCCCGCGAATCGGGGAGAAGAAGAAACTGCTCTCGCTTGTCGAGAAGAATATCGAGCATGCGTTTTTGAAAAACGATCTCAAGAAGGCAGATCTCCAGTCGGCTCTTTGCCTTGCAACGGCACCCGACGTGATCGAGTGCTTCGATATCTCCCACATCTCGGGCACCGCTATGGTGGGGTCTATGGTACAGTTCCGCAGCGGCGTTCCCGACAAGAAAAATTACCGCCGGTTCAAGATCAAGACGGTTGAGGGTATTGACGATTTTGCCTCGATCGCTGAGGTTGTAACCCGGCGGTATCGCAGGCTTATCGAGGAAGACGGGGATCTCCCCGATCTCATCCTCATTGACGGGGGCAAGGGGCAGCTGTCCGCAGCCTCAGCTGCGCTCGAGGAACTGGGAGTAGATGTGCCGGTCATTGCAATCGCAAAACGCGAAGAGGATATCTATCTCCCTGGCGAGATGCTCCCCCGCAGGCTTGACCCGAAAGGTATGGCCCTGCATTATCTCCAGGAGATCCGCAATGAGGCACACCGGTTTGCTATCGCGTACAACCGGCTGCTGCGGAAAAAGAAGGCACTCACGTGATACCGGGGAGGACCCTCCCGGTCCTGCCCTTGAAAAAAGTTGTATTTTTTAGTTTTTGGCTCTTCTGCCGGGAGATTATCCGGATTCCGGCTCATTGAATGGCGGATTCTCGTCTTCGAAAAGGTGGCTGACTCCCAGCACCCGGTTGATCCAGCGGCATTCCTCGAAGAGCTGGAAGACCAGGATAAGCATCAGGGTGATCGGGATTGCAAAGAGCATCCCGATGAGCCCGAGCAGCCATCCCCAGAAGATCACCGAGATGATGACGATGAGCGCCGGGATCTCAAATTTCTTTGCTGCAAGGTACGAGTACACCGGGTTCTCGATAATAAGGTTCAGCACGCAGACTGCAGCTATCACCGCTACTGCCCCCCAGACACCGAACTGGAGCCATGCGAAAAAGATCGCAGGGACTGAAGCGATGATGAGCCCGATGTAGGGTATGTACCCGAGAAGGAATACCAGGATCCCCCACAGGATTGCAGCATGCACTCCCATGATACTGAGAAATCCCCCGAAAAGCACCCCGTGAATGAAATTGGTTTCCGTCCGTACGACTATGAAATCAATCACATACCCGGCCATGCGGGCAACCGGTTTGATGGTCTCGGGGTTTTTCCCGCCCAGCTGGCTGAACCGGGCGCTCAGGTTCGGGACCTCGAGCAGCATGAAGAATGTGGTAACCCCGACAAAAAACAGAAAGATGATCGCTTCGCTGATACCCATAACCGAGGATATTCCCATCGAGATGATACTGCTCATATCCAGGGATGGCATCCTGAGCATGTCGCTTGAAATCCCCATTGAATGAAGGATATTGGTAATATCCGCAAGCCTCATGTTGAGCTCCTGCTGGTAGAGCGGGATGTCAGCAATGAGGGTATTGAATGACAATAATGTCAGCAGGATAAACGCGAGTATTACCAGGCATGCCACGAACGTGATGATTGCGACTGCAGGGAGATCGGAAAGCCCCTTTTTCTTAAGCCAGTTGACGCTCGGGAGGGCAAGCATAGTGAGGAAGACCGATGTCAGGAATATCGTCACCACAAATACCGTCATCTTCACGGCGATGACGATGATAAAAATGAGTGCGAGTACCAAAAGCAGCCGCTCAATCCTCGAAAATCCTGCGGGTAACATAATCATATCACTATCTGCTGAACCATAATACAAAGATTGGCTTTATTGCGGGACGTTCTCACAAAAAATCATTTTGGGCTTTTAATAATCCCAATAATCGTTATTCGGACGCTGGTAATTTCTTGCACGAACCAGCACCTTTTCGCGGGCTCGCCATAATTTTCTCTTGTTCCTGGTATCCTGCAGCCCAGTACATCAGTCGTATAAGGTCCAGGAATGGTTTCTTCTGGGTTCCCTTTCTGATGATCAGGCCATACGCATCATTCCTGTAGGCCTCATTTTTCAGGGAGAGGGTGTCATCATCGGTAAAAAAGATGAACGGGATCTTCACATTCTGTTTCCTCAAAGCGAGCAGCAGCTCAATTCCTGTCATATGGGGCATCCGGAAATCAGATACAATAACGTCTGCCTTGTTGGTAAACAGCCAGACAAGGGCAGCTTCACCGGACTCGGCAGTGTGGACAGTGAAGGAACCGGTATTTTCGCAGATCCCGGAGATAAAATTCCTCATGGCTGGATCTGCATCAACCAATAATGCCGATATCAATGGATCACCTCAGGCCGATCTGGATTATTTATTATTCGCTGCTGTTCCCCGAACTCCGCTTCCGGGTGAATGAACCGTTTTTGAGAGAGTGAATCATCCTGCAGAACGAGGGACAATTGGCCGGGAGGTAATTCAGGATGACAGTACATTGCCTCTGCCGGAGCAGCGATGATGAAAAAGCATGCAATTGCCGCAAGGAGACAATACCACAACAGATTATGGCGCTCTTTTAATTTCCGGGAAATGGGCGGGGGCTGGTGCAGGTTTTCTTTTTTTCCGGATAGTTTCATTGCAACACGTCCCCCGTACCTTTCTACCAATTACTATTCGATATAATCATTAATAAATATTTTCTATATCGATTATACATAACTATGGTAAATGGGTTCTTCACCTGAGGAACCGCTGCACTGAAACGGGGGAACTCACGTAAGAGGATCCAGCTTGTGATTGTCGGGACCGGAATGATCTGCGGCTCATGTAAAAAAAAGTCAGCGGGTATTTGTGTAAAAAGGATCAGGTATCGTGCGCCGGTCTGCAGGATCAGGATATCAGCTGCTGGAGTGCAGTGATGCGATCCCGGAGGGCACGTTCCCGCTCTGCAGATTCGGTGACATCGGTCATCGTAACATAGGTACTTATCGTGTCACCCTGTGCCGCGGCAGTGACGCGTCCCAAAATGCAACGCCGCGTCCCGTCTTTGCGGTTGATCCAGAAGGTAATCTCGCTATGACCCGGCGAATCCGGGCGCGTTTCAAAAATAATTTTTTCCATCTTCAGCCGGTCTTCTGCTGAAACAAGGTCTGCGGATTTCATGTGGATGAGATCCACGGTGGAATAACCGCTGATCTCCGAGACTCTCCGGTTTGCAAAGACAAAGTTCCCGTTTTCTACGATAATGAGACCGTCCTGGATATTCTCGGCCATCATCCGGAACCGCTCCTCGCTTTCCCGCAACCGGACTTCCTGCCGTTTTGATTCGGTCATATCGGTAAAAATAACGAAACTATAGTTGGTATCCTGGTACCGGACACTGCTGACGCGGGCGGATACGAATCTCCGCTCGCCATCCTTCCTGATGATCCAGACCTGGATCTCTCCTGGCTTTTCAGGATTGGTTTCAAGTTCCTTGATCTGCTGGTTTACTATGCCGTGGCATTCCGGAGCAATAATTGCCAGGGGCTCAAGAGCAAAATATTCCTCAAACGAATACCCGGTTATCTCGGCAATCCGGCGGTTGGTGTACACATTCTTATCATTCTCCATAATGATAAGTCCGTCCTGGATATTTTCCGCCATCATCCGGAACCGCTGTTCGCTCTCCCGGATCTGTCGTTCCGCAAGGATCTGCTCAGTTACATCTTCGAGAATAATGGTCCGGCCTTTCCCGCCATCTTCAAAAACAGCGGGAATGGATTTCTGCCGGAAGATCCTCTCGCCCTTGTTATGGACCTGGAAGGTGAGCGTCAGTTCTTTTCCAAGAGTATCCTCAGAAATGGTTTCGAGCAATTCATGCATATCTACATCGGGAGGGCTGAGGTAGATGAGATTTTTACCAATGGTGTCCTCTTTTGTCAGGTGAAGGAGTCTGAGGAAATGATCATTGATCTGCACGATCCGGGATTCCGCATCCAGTACCATGATCAGTTCATTCGAGTAACTGATCAGGGCGGACAGGGGGACCCGCTGGGAGAGGGAAAAAACTTTTGCCATCCCGTAGGTTCTCATATCCACCTGCCCGGAAATGAGCAGGATATCCAGGTACCTGCCAACGGTATTTTTATTTTTCCCCAGCGCCTTTGAGAGATCCGTTACACTCATTCCTGCCGGGTTTTTCTTTAAGAGTTCCCTGATCTGGCTGAGCTCGTGCTGGTAATCCTGCATCATGGGGATCGGTTCAAACAATTATTATGTGTCATGAAAAATTTATAATTGTTGTCTATGATTAATGTGTATAATCTATAACAAAAATTTATATATAATATTATGACCAATTTCTTTATGGAAAAATATTCCCCGATATAGGAAGTTGTGTTATGGATACTGTTACGGTAGTTACCCAAAACCGGTGGACGGACATGATTGTGTCCTCTCTGCCGGGAATTCTCGGCGCAATCATTATTCTTCTCGCAGGCTGGATTGTTGGTCGTCTGCTCGGGAGGGCAGTTCGTTTCATCATTGACAAGGCGGTTCAGCACGCAATCGTGAGCAAGACTGAATTTGGTACAAAGATGAAAGATTCCGGGGTCACTCTGGGATACCTCGGGGATGTGGCAACACGCTGCTGTGTCTATCTTATCGCAATTCTTGCCGCGGTGGATTTCCTCAACCTGGATTACATGAGTCTCCTCATGACCGCAATTGTCGGGTATATCCCGCACATTGCTGCATTTGTCATCATCCTGATTGTTGGTTTCATCCTCATTGACTACTTTATTGATCTCCTCATGAAGTATCACGAGACCAATGACGTAGACCTGATCAGGCCGGTCATGTTAATCCTCCGTGTCTTCCTGTATTTCGTCATCGTTGTGCTCGCGCTCTCCCAGCTGATGATTGATCTCACGATCATCTACACCTTCGTCACCCCCATTGCATGGGGTATTGGTATCGGACTTGGAGCTGCAATTGCGATCACCTTCTGGTTCGGAATGAAGAACCGCTCTGAGCAGCTCATAGATCATTTCATGGATGTCATTGGCAGGAAGTGAAAAATTCTCCGAATTTCCTTTTTTTATCAATGTTAAAAATTGTGAATCTGATTGCTGGTACTATTACTGGTGAATCATTCCCGGCCAAATGAATAGGTAAGACCGGAAATTACCCCGGAAAATTTCCTGTTCAACATATCCGAAAGTCATTCCTTTACCCACCGGCCCGATTTTGAAAAATTCTCCTCATCTTTAACTGGTTCATTGTCGGTAAGATACTCCATGATCCTCTCAAGAACCCGAATGTTCCGGAGCAGGTTGATATGGCAGTAATGGTCGATAGGAATCATGTCCATTGTATCGCCCTGGTCAGCCGGAATGATATCAAGGGACACCCCCGGAATGGTCGACTCCGTATGAGTAACGATACCATCCCCGTTCCCGGTCATGAAATACCCCCCGCTTTTGGATGATTCATACGTTTTCCCTTCGAAGAAGGGGAAGAACGCAGGAATGGAAAAGGGGTTGGCGGTCACGATCATATGATAGGAAATATCTTTCCGGATTCCTGCCAGACGGAGTTGCTGCATTGTCCTGCTGGCAGGCCGGACATCCCGGACAAGGGGATCAGCACTTGGGTCAAAACCCTGCGGGACAAACACCCCGTTTAACTGTCTGATGATCCCCGGGCCATATTCCGGGTTGAAGAAGAGCTCTGCAAGAGCCGAGCCATTATTGGGGGGGCCAATACCGATCAGCTGCCGGATCTTTTCCTGGTGTGTGCTCCCGTCCCGTACTTCAAGAAAATACCGGGCAATACACGTCCCGATGGAGTGGCAGACAATATCGATCTTCCCTTCGTAACCATGATCCTTCCGGAGATTTTGGATGAAATCCGCAAGAGCAATGGAAATTTCTTCGAGCGAAGATGTCTGCATTCCGGAATGATCGAATTTGTAATACGGGATCTTTGCAGCATCAAGTCTCTGGCAGAGCCGTTTCCAGATCCCGGGATGGCTGTTCCAGCCATGAACGAGGATGACCGGGATCTGCTCGGAATTCATACCACAACTTTCGCTCTCAAAGACCATAGATTGAGCGATTACGGATCTCCGGAGCCATTCCATCGCCCCCATTGTGCATCTTTTTTAACCGGCATGTCCTTTACAGGTACAGGGATTACCATGGCGATTGACTGGTATAATGAATTTGTTGACCCAAATTACACTCCGGCACGCGACGACCTCATCTGCCTGTATTATTTTGAGCCGGCCACGGGTATCGGGTGTGACGAGGCAGTCGGCCGGATCGCATCCGAGAGTTCAACCGGGACCTGGACTACCCTCTTTACCATGCCCCCCCGGATGAAGGCTCTCCAGGCAACAGCGTTTGAGATCGAGGGAAATTTTGTAAAGATTGCCTACCCGCTCGCACTCTGGGAGGAAGGCAATGCTGTCCAGCTGATGAGCGGGATTGCCGGCAACATCTTTGGCATGAAAGCGCTAAAAAACCTGCGGCTTGTTGACGTAACATTTCCCGAGGCTTACCTCAAACATTTCAAAGGCCCGCACTTTGGCAACGACGGGATCCGGAAGATGATGAAGATACAAAAACGCCCGCTGACCGGGGCGGTGCCCAAGCCCAAGATCGGCTTTACCGCAAAGGAGCATGCTCGAGTAGGCTATGAAACCTGGATGGGCGGGTTCGATTTTGTCAAGGACGACGAGAACCTGACCTCCACCTCATTCAACCGGTTTGACGAACGCGTGAAACTGATGGCAAAACTGCGGGACAAGGCCGAGAAGGAGACCGGCGAGAAAAAATCTGCATTCCTGAACATCACGGCCGATACGGAGACCATGAAGAAACGGGCGGACCTGCTTGCAGAATATGGCTGGAACTACGCGATGATCGATGTCGTGGTGGCTGGAACCGCAAGCGTCATGACCATGAGGGATTACTGTTCGGATCTCGGGCTTGCCATCCATGCCCACCGGGCCATGCACGCGAGCTTTGACCGGAATCCCAAACACGGCATCACGATGCAGTTCCTGGCAAAACTCATGCGCCTTGTCGGGGTCTCGCAGATCCACTCGGGGACCGCTGTCGGCAAACTGACCGGCTCGAAAAAAGAGTCAACGGTTATCGCGGATATTCTCCGGGAGAAGAAGACAAAGGCGGTGGGAAACCTCATCCTTGACCAGGACTGGGGAAAGATCAGGACCGCGTTCCCGGTCTCATCAGGAGGTCTCCACCCGGGTCTTGTCCCGGATGTGCTTGACATCTACGGTACCGATCTCGTGCTTCTCGTCTCGGGTGGCATCCACGGCCACCCGAAAGGAACCCGGGCCGGGGCAAAGGCAACCATGCAGGCAATCGAGGCGTGGCAGGACGGCGTTACGCTCGATGAGAAGGCAAAGAAAGCAAAGGAACTCAAAGGAGCCCTTGAGAAGTGGGGATATTACAAGCCCAAGTGATGTACGGGAATTTTTTAATTTTAAAAAAATTTTCATACTGAAAATTTTTCCGGAAGATTTTTTCAAATAATTCCGGAACATTTTTGTGTTTTCCGGTTTTTCCGGACCTGGGGATTTGCCTGCAACCGGACTCCATGAAAGAATTTTGTTTGAAATCCCGAAAAATTCTTTTCAAAATTATTACCGGATTTTTTCCTGGAGAAACGCACATGAATCAATCTGGTTCGCACCCGGATCATGAAAATCATCCAACAAATAATTTTGGGAGGGCTCCCCGCGTCAGGGCCTCGTTACGGCACGGCGGGGCAAATCTCAGAAGTTACGTTCCCCTCAATGATCGTCATGGAACAGCCAAATTGAGTATATCCTGGTGATCCACGTTTCCCTCCGGATCGCCCGCACAAACTGTCCCATATTGTCCTGTTTGAATCACAGCGACCTATGACGTAAAAAATGATGAAAGGACGGCAAAACCAGAGAAACACTCCTGCATTTTTACGAAACTGTCCTGCCAAAACCTCTAAAACCGATAATCGGAGCCCTCTGCGTGCCCGGATTTGCCTATCCCCCGGAAGTGGCATTTCTCCATTGGAGACGTATGAACCCGGGTCATCAGATGCACCTCCTTTACCCGCAGTATCAAAGGGACCGGATTGAGCGGGCGGATCCACTCCAACCAGATTTTATTCCTGAAGTGGTACGACCAGACCGCTGCGGTCTTTTTTGTCATTCCGGCAATTCTTTCAATCGATGCGTTTTCAGGATACGATTCGCTGATACCTGCCGGATCGATTATGGGTGGGATAACTGCGGGGAGATTTTTTCATAAAAACCAGCAAAAGAATTTTCCAGATACCTCTCCGGAAATTTTCCGGTTTTTTTTACCTGTTTTTGGAATATTCCGGTTAAGAAAATCCGGCCACGAGATCTTGGTTCCATACCGGAAACTGCGTGGGCAGGATACTATCCGCAAAAATTATCTGTCAGACAGATCTGCCTGACCTGCCACATGATCACTTTCGCACCTTGCAAGCCTGACCATTAATAGTCTATCCCATTCATGTTTCAGTATGACAAACACACCTGCAATTTCAATAGTTGATGTGCCGCCCATGGAGGTTCTCGGCACAGAAAAGACCGGAACGTATGCCCTTATTCCGGAACTGCTCATGAAAGTCTTAAATCACATGCTGGAACAGAACATCCCGATTGCCGGGCCACCGGTCTTTGTCTGCCACGAGACTTCTCCCGAAGCAGTGAACGTGGCCAATGCGAAAGGAACTGCCCGGGTTGAGATTGCCTGGCCGGTGGACAGCCCCGTTCATGGCCGCGGGGATATCCGGAAGTACACCCTTTCCGGGGGCCGGATGGTTCACACCGTGCACAAGGGACCGTACGATACCTGCGAACCCACGTACCTGCAGGTTTTTACCTGGATACGGGAGCAGAATCTCACCATCTGCGGCCCGATCCGCGAGGTCTACCCCAACGATCCGCAGGAAGTCCCCCCTGAGGAGATCCTGACAGAGATCTACATTCCCGTTACCTGATCCGAACCCTGGGGCGGGGCCGGCAGATGCTCCGGAAGATGCTAAGGAAGGGTTCCCATGAGATATCCCCCGTTGGGGATTGTTTACCATCGCAATCTTCATTATCTTCCCGTCCCATCGGATTGTATGCACGATATTGTCAGCACCAGGAAGATGGAGAACGGTATTGTTGTCTTCTGGGAAGAGAAAGGCGAGAAGAAGAACGAGTCGTTCAATTATTCCGAACTCATTGACATGAAGATCAATGCACTCGACCTGCTTGACCAGCCGAAATCGTACAAGGTGGATAAGGACGCCCACAAGCTCATTGTAAAGAAATAACCGGGCACTGCAGAGCCGTCCTGTTCCAAATCCCGGAGCTTGCTCTCCGTTTCCAGATCTTCCCTGCAAGTCCTTTGGATTTTTCTATTGTATCTTCTCTTTTTCTGAAATTAATGGTGCCGGTTGAACTCTGAAAAAAATATATAAGTGTATAAGCAAACACTTATACAGAATCCCATGGAACCGTGCAACAACTGCAAAGTCTGCAACAAACTCTGCGAGATCGTCCCCGTCATGGCCGGGAACTTCAAGGCTCTTGGCGACCTCACCCGCCTCCAGATCATCTACCTGCTCGCAACCGATACGAGCGGGACTCTCGGGGTCAGTGAGCTTGCCGGGCGGCTCGGCATCTCTCAGCCGGCGGTATCCCAGCACTTAAAGACCCTGAAGAGCGCGGGGCTTGTCGATTCGCGGAGGGAGGGATTCTATGTCTACTACACGATCAACCGGGATCGGATCGTGCAGTTCCGGGAGCATTTCGAACTCATGTACGCGAGTGTAATGGAGAACTGCAACCGCGAACTGGTCCGCAAGTCAACCCGGAACAGGAATATCCGGAGCTGTGTGATCTTCTACTCGTATACCGGTGTGACGCGGGGAATTGCGGAGGGGATCTGCAACTCCGGCGGGTGTGATCTCATTGAAGTGAAGACAAAAAAAGAATACTCGAACTTCACGGCATACACAACCGGCGTCCTGCGGTCCCGCAAGGGTGCATGCGACCCGATCGTTCCTGAAGAGATTGATGTATCAGGGTACGACCTCCTCATCATCGGTACGCCGGTCTGGGCGTGGAAGCCGGCACCTGCGATCAATGCAGCAGTCCGGGCCCTCAGGGGCTGTGAAGGTAAGATGGCAGTTACGTTTGTGACATGTTGCGACCAGCCCGGCGAAGCCCTCCCGCTCCTCGCGGCTTCCCTCAAAGAACGCGGGATCAGAGTCATGGATGGGATCAGCCTGGCAAAAGCGGATGTGAAAAACCCGGCCGTGGAAAATGAACTCCTTGGCCGGATCGCTGCCGCAGTCATGGCCGGGATTGGTGATGAAACGCGGATCAGTACAAATAACGGAATGTGAATTCATGAAGACGATAATCTATTATTTCACCGGTACAGGCAACACGCTCGCCATTGCACGGGAACTTGCAGAAGAACTTGGCGATACAAAACTTGTACCTCTCCGGAGAGCGATGCAATATAGCGGAGCCGCAATTGACGCAGATGCGGTGGGGATCGCGTTTCCTGTCCATTTCCTTGGTATGCCTGCCATTGTCCGGCAGTTTCTCTCGAACATCCGGTTCAACGCAAACCCGTACATATTCGGCATTGCAAGCTGCGGGGAACGGCCCGGGGGAGCACTTTTTGACCTGAAAGCAATGCTTGAAGAGAAGGGATCAACCCTATCAGCAGGTTTTGTTTTTGTCATGCCGGAGAATTATATCGGGCCCGTTGACCTGATGGGCGATGCCGGCCGCAGGCAGGAAAAATATGCCGGTGCAAAGAGCCGGATTCCCGCAGTTGCGGCAGCGATACGGGAGAAGAGAGTACTGGATCCCGAAGGTACGAATTCCGTGCTTATGAAAATCGGGGGAACCATAACCCGGACCCTCATGACCTCCGTGTACAACACCCCCCGTCGGCTCCATGCTACGGGTGCCTGCACCCATTGCGGGACCTGCGGGCGTATCTGTCCCACGAACAATATCGCCGCAACCAAAGAATCCACAACCTTCGGGAACAACTGCACCCAGTGCTATGCATGTATCCACTGGTGCCCGGCAGGGGCGATCGAGATTGGCGGCAGGACAAAAGGAATACCGCGGTACCATCACCCTGATGTGACCCTGAGGGATATGCTGGATCAACGGGGCGACTGACCGGGCACTCGCCTGTTGAAACAACCCGTAAAAAGAACCAGACCGGGGAGAAACCATGGAAAGCACCATCCAACAGTCCCGCGAAACTTTCGATACCACTATCGGCGAGACCATAAGCCAGGCAATCCGGATCATTGCTTCTGACCCGGCTCTTGTTATTCCCGGGACGGTCATCCTGCACCACCAGCGAAAAGCTGCGCTGGTGAGGAAAGAGCACGAGCAGAAAGGACTTCTCGTCCCTCCGGTCATGATCGTCAGCATCACCTCGCGCTGCAACCTGTCGTGCGCCGGCTGTTATATGCACGGACGCCACGGGAAGCCCGCACCGGAGATGACCCCCTCAGTTCTCGAATCCATTATTGATCAGGCTGCAGAACTCGGAGTATCCATCATTGTTATTGCAGGCGGTGAACCGCTCGTCCGCGAGGATGAGATCTTCCGGATTGCAAAAACCCATCCGGCTATTCTCTTCCCGCTCTTCACAAACGGCCTGCTTATTGATGAGAAGATGGCAGAACGACTTGCAAGCTGCAGGAATATCGTACCGGTCATCAGTTTCGAGGGTTTCCGCGAGGAGACTGACCTGCGGAGGGGGAAAGGGATATTTGACCGGCTGCTGGAGACCAGCTCCCGTCTGAAACAGCGGGGCATCTTCTTTGGCTGCTCGGTCACGACAACGCGGGAGAATTTTAAAAAGGTGACCAGTGAAGCATTCATCCGGCAGGTGCGTGAAGCCGGCGCCCGGGTCTTCACCTTTGTTGAGTACGTGCCCATGGAATCCGGCACGGAACATCTCGTCCTGACAACGGAGCAGAAGAAAGTCCTGCAGATTGTGCTTGCAGATTTTAACCGGAAATTCCCGGCCCTCTTCATCGGGTTCCCCGGTGACGAGGAGATGTACGGCGGGTGCCTTGCCGCAGGCCGGGGTTTCGTTCACGTCAGTCCATCCGGCGATCTCGAACCCTGCCCCGCTGCCCCCTACTCGGATACGAACCTTACGCAGGTGCCGCTTGAAGAGGCGCTTGCATCGCGTCTTCTCTCACGGATTCGCGATGAACACGGGCTTCTTGTGGAAAGTACCGGGGGCTGTGCCCTGCGTGCGAACCGGGCATGGGTTCAGGAGCTCCTGGCCGGAGAAGGATCTCACGGGTGAAAAAGATGGAAACGGGCGGAAATTCAGCCGGAAATCCGAAGGTGATCAGATCTCTTGTGGTGGTATTCTCGTACCACCATAAGAATACGGAGAAGATCGCAAACGTCCTGGGAAACGTGCTTGGAGCTGAGGTAAAAACCCCCGGGCAGGTTACTTTAGAAGAGGTTGCCAAGTACGATTTGATAGGCTTTGGCTCAGGGATCTATGGCGCAACTTTCCACTCATCTCTCCTTGACCTTGCCGACCGGCTTTTTGAGGTCCGCAATAAAAAAGCATTCGTCTTCTCGACCTTCGGAGCCCCGGCCGCTGTTGCAGGCAGGGAATTTGTGGAAAAAAACCCCCAGGAGATCCGGAAAAAACTGGAGGCAAAGGGATATACGATCATCGGCGAATTCGGGTGTGCGGGGTGGAACACGAACAGTTTTCTCCAATTTTTCGGCGGGCTGAACAAGGGCCGGCCCAATGCCGGAGACACAAGGGATGCAGAATCTTTTGCCCGGCTGATGCTGGAGAAGGCTTCGCCTGACTGACCCGTCGTCCCTGTTGAACCGCATACGGGTCGGCACTCCCCGAATAACGTTGTGTCCCGTCAGGATCAGAGTATCCGGCAGTGTCTCTCTTTTGCAGGAATGCGGGGGAGATCCCGATCGGATGATCTCTTCATCCCGGAAAGGGAATGACGGATGAACGAAAGGTGCATCCCTGTTTTTGCTCCCCCTCACCACTTATATCCCAAAACATCCCATTTCTACCCATGGCAGTCCACCCCATTGAGGAGCGTTACGGCACAAAAGAGATGCGGGCCGTCTGGAGTGAGAAAAACCGGTTTTCTGCAATAGTCAGCACCGAAGTTGCGCTCGCGAAGGCCGAGGCCCATAACGGCCTGATCCCGGCGGCAGCGGCAGTTGAGATCAGCGGGAAGGCCCACAATGCCTCGCTTGAGAGGGCAAAGGAGATCGAGCTTGAGATCAGCCATGATATGATGGCAATTGTCAAGTCCATCTCGGAAGTGACCGGCGAGTCCGGGCGGTGGGTACACTATGGTGCAACAAGCAATGATATCCTCGACACCGCAACCGGCATCCAGCTGGGCCAGACCCTTGACCTGATTGATGAGAAACTCCGCAGGCTGCTTGGCGTCCTGCTCAGGCGCGCAATGGAAAATAAAAATCTCGTCTGTATCGGCAGGACCCATGGCCAGCACGGCGTCCCGACAACCTACGGCCTCCGGTTTGCCATCTGGGCAAGCGAAGTGAGCCGGCATATCGAGCGGCTCGAACAGATGCGGCCCCGGGTTGTTGTCGGACAGATGACCGGTGCCGTCGGGACCCAGGCAGCGCTTGGCATAAAAGGCATGGATGTCCAGGCATCGATGATGGGATTCCTTGGCATGAGTTCGGTGGACGTCTCAAACCAGGTGATCTCCCGGGACCGGTACGCTGAATTTTTCATGTTCTGTGCGGGTGTGGCAACAACCCTTGACAAGATCGGCGTTGAGATCCGCTCCCTCCAGCGGACCGAGATAGGCGAGGTCGAGGAAGCTTTTGGTGCAAAACAGGTGGGGTCCTCCACAATGCCGCACAAGAGAAATCCCATCAAGTCCGAACAGGTCTGCGGGCTTGCCCGGATCATCCGCTCCGCGGTTGAACCGGCGCTCCAGAACAATACGCTCTGGGATGAGCGCGACCTCACCAACTCTTCCTGTGAGCGGGTCCTCTTCCCGGAATCCTCCATCCTCACCGACCACTGCCTGCGGCTGATGACCATTGTCCTTGAAGGGCTTGTCATCAATAAACCGGCAATCCGGCGGAACCTTGCGTTCCTTCACGGGATCAATATGGCCGAATCGGTCATGATCGAACTCACCAAGAAAGGCATGAGCCGGCAGGACTCCCACGAGAAGATCAGGGCTGCCAGCATGCAGGCCCTTTCCGAGGGAAAAGCGCTTGCTGATGTGCTCGGTGCCGATCCCGAAGTTGTCCGGTTCTGCCCGAAGAATGAGATAGATGCCCTCCTCTCCCCGGACTCCTACATCGGAACTGCCGTTTTGCAGGTCGAACGCTTAAACGAAAAACTGTCTCCGCTCTGCATCTGAACGGAAGGGATCTCTTTTTTTGGATCTGTTGAAACGCACATGAACCGAGTGAGTTCACACCGGAACGATGAAAATCGGTTGATCACCCGGAATGAATATGAGCGCTCCCCGCCTCAGGGCCCCTCGCGGGGCACGGCGGGGCAATTACCTGTTTTCAGACTGGCAGGTAATTGATGCGCCGCGGGGGCGCCCCGCCTTTGGCGGCGCAAGCCATCATAATGTCGGGATTGACTCGTTCCTGTCTTACTGGATTCGTGAATTTAATATGGAAATGTCCTCAAAAATTCCATTCTGTGTGCCTGTGGCCGCAGGCATCGTGAGCGTTTTCATGGGAAATCCCCGCTTCTTTTTTATTCTCTTCCCCATCTAAAGAGCGTGACCCCCTCACTCCCCCTAAGGAGGAAGCTGCCCAAAGGGAGCACCCCTTGACTCCCCCGGCACACAGGGTTTCCGATCAGCCTTTTCATCCAGTAAGCGTGGAACGAGGCGCCCGAGTAACCCCCAAAGGGGGTGGAGTATTTTCAGGATTCCCATCCCCGGAATGAATCCGGCAGAAACCTCCGCAATATATCCGGAATAACTGGTTTTATTAACTTAGACCGTGAACACCGGAATGCCTATGGATCGGTATATCGGGATTGCCGGAAAAAAGCTCTCCCACACGGATATTGTCCGCGTATGTGTCATTCTATCCCTGACCATGTGCTGTATCCTTCTCACGTCCGTCTCACTATCCCTTCGCGTTGAGACGATCTACTCCCAGCTCTTTTACTTTCCCATTCTTTATGCAGCTTACTTCTTTCCCCGGCGCGGCCTCTATCTGGCCGGGTTCTGCGCCATTGTATATGAAATTCTCGCATATGTTTACCTGTTTCCCAATACCTCGGCCCTTCTGCTGACAACCGGGCAGGCCATCCTTTTTATCTGTATTGCCGGGGTGGTATCCTATTTCATCGAGAAGATCAATTCAAGCGAGGCACGGTACCGCAGTATCTTTGACACATCGCTTTTAGGCATAGTCCTCTTTGACCAGAACAGTTTTGCAATAAGGATGGCGAACTCCTACTTCCTGCAAATCCTGGGTTACTCGCAGGAAGAACTCCATGCCATGACATTTCCCCAGCTATTATCCTCCAAAGACGAACAAAGACGCTTTTTTGAGTTCCTTGGCTCGAGCGAGGATGTGATAAATTTTGAGACAATGTTACTCACAAACCGGCAGGAAACCCTCTGGGTCAACCTCTCCTGGAGCCGGATTAACGGGAACCTTGTCAGCTGTTCGGTTATCAACATCGATGAGCGCAAACGTGCCGAACAGGATGCCCGGGAGAATTACCAGCAGTACCAGCAGGTTACCGAGAGTGCACCAACGTCCATTGTAATCCTCAAAAACAACGTAATCGTGTACGTGAACCCGTCATTTCTGGCATTCTCGGGATATGAGCTAGGAGAGCTGATTGGAAAAGACCTGTATATGTTCATTCATGCCGATGACCGGGATGAATTCCCGGTCTTTTCCGAGACAGCGGATTCACGGATCCCCCTTCCCGGAATGACTGAAATCCGGCTGCTCGCGAAGAATGGCGAATCCCGGCTTGCCGCCTTCTTCTTCACCTGGATAATCCAGAAAGGCAGTCCTGCCGTCCTGATCAATCTCATGGATATCACTGAGCGGGAACGGCTCAAGCAGACGATTGCAAAGGACAATGAACGGCGCCGTGGAATTATCAGCACGGTTGCCCACGAGCTCCGCACCCCGCTCCAGCCGATTATGGGGTATCTCAACCTGCTGACAGAAGACCCCCAGACCTACGGGGTTACGGATGAGACGAGAGCGATCCTGAACCGGTGTGCAAAAAGCGTTGATCGCGAACGGCAGATCATCAACCAGATGCTGGAACTCTCGGTTCTTGATTCCGGAAAGATCCCCCTGAAGTATTCGAAATTTTCCGTGTACTCCATGCTCAAGACGATTCTTGATGCCGGGGGATACATCACAAAGGCGGATATCACCCTGGATGTGCCCCAGGATCTTACCATCGAAGCCGATGAGAACAAGGTCTCGATCGTGATCGAATCAATGCTCTCGAATGCTATCAATTACTCAAAACCGCCGCGGAAAGTCCGGATCATGTACTCTACTTCCCCTGCCGATCCCATGCACCGGCTGTCGATACAGGATAATGGCATTGGCATTACAAACAGCCAGCTCGATGAGATCTTTGAACCATTCCAGCTGCCTGATTCCGGGAATATGAGCCGGAAATATGACCGGATCGGCCTTTCCCTCTCGATTGCAAAAAAGTATGTCCAGATGCACGGGGGTTTCATCAGCGTGGACTCCATCGTGAACCTTGGGAGTACCTTCACCATCCATTTACCCAAACAGCGACCTGAGGAGGAGATCTCTCATGACGTATAAGATCCTTGTTGTGGAAGATGACCAGGCGATTCTTGATCTGATGGACCTGCTCATCCGGAAGCTTGGATATGAACCGGTCCTCATCGGAAACGGCATTGATGCTCTGAAATCCATACAGGCAGATCCCCCGGCGCTCATCCTGCTCGATATCATGATGATGCCGCTCAACGGATGGGAGTTTCTGGAAAAACTCCGTACTGAGTGCAGGATGAAGGATCTCCCGGTCATCATCTTCTCTGCCTCCCCCGCGGTTGATGAGCATATAGCAAAAATCAGGGATCCCCACCTCGGAGTGCTCCACAAACCGGTGTCCCTTGCAGAACTCAGGGATACCCTTAAAACCTACCTGCCATAAAAGACTCTGTTTTTCCTGCTTTTGTCAGAGTATTGGAGACAGATCCTGATGGTTCATAGTGATGTTTTTGGTAAAACGGTTCTTTTTTCTCATCCCAAAGTAATTTCACAGGATTATTAAAAAGGAGCAAACCCACCCCCTTCGGGGGTCGCTCGGCCACCTCATCGGGGCCTTGCCGGGCAGGAATGTTGTAAAAAACACTATCATTTAACGCGGCGGTTAAGTTGGTAGTCCCTGCATCAGGGTTCGGTACGGCAGGACAATACCCTTTTCAGATTAGCAGGTAATTGCCCCGCTGTGCCGTACCGGGGCCCTGAGGCTCATGAGCCCTCCTAAAATTACCTTGTATTTTTCATACTTCTGGTATGAACGCCCGTTTATGTGCGTTTCAACAGAGAAAAAAGAAAAGATCAGATATACCGGGCTTTCATGGAAAGCTTCCGGGGGGTATAGAGCGGGCGGAACGGCTTGCCCTCAACATCTTTCTTCACCGCGGCAATCAGGGCGTCGGTGGTGAGCTGCTCCTTGAAGGGTTTGTTCGGCTGCGACTTCTTCCGTATGGTAACAGTCAGGTTCTTCGACGCGATCTCATCGTCACCGACAACGATCACGTACGGGACCCAGTCCATGCCTGCTTCGCGGACTTTCTTACCTACGCTCTCTTCGCGGTCATCGACATCGCACCGGATCTGGGCTGCATTGATCTGGCTGCAGACCTCTGCAGCGAACGCCCCGTGGCGCTCGGCAACCGGCACGACCCTGACCTGGACGGGTGAGAGCCAGGTTGGCAGGGCGGGAACTGCCTGGGTCGAGATGTTCTCGAGGATTGCGCACATAACCCGCTCCACACTGCCCGTTGGGGAGCAGTGGAGGATCGGCGGGTGGACGGGGGTCCCGTCTTCCTTGTGGTACTTGATGTTGAACCGGGTCGAGCTCTCGACATCGATCTGGACGGTCGGGTTCTCGATCGGGCGGAGCTGGCCGTCAATGGCCGCAAGATCGATCTTTGCAACCCAGTAGTGGACCCGGTCGGATAAGATCTCGATGAGCATCGGGCAGTTGGAGTCTTTCACGATCTTCTTGACCCATGCCTCGTTCTCTTTATAGAAGTCCGTGGTACAGCGGAAAGCGGCAACGAGTTCTGTCTCGAAGTCCTTGCCGGTCTGCCATCCCATGGCAAGCTGCTCCTCGAAGCACTTCAGGGCCTGCGGCATATCAAGGCAGAGCGAGTGCATGTCGGGCATCGTGAAGCACCGGAGACGCTTGAGCCCGATAACCTCGCCTTTCTGCTCGTGGCGGAATGAGTAGGTGGAGAGCTCGTACATCTTCATCGGGAGGTTGTTGGGCGAGATGTGCATGTCCCGCATGATCGAGAACATGCCAAAGCAGGCGGCAAACCGGAGCATCATGTTCCGGTTGTTGGATTTGAAGCGGTACTGGCGCTCCCCGAACTTGTCAGCGTGCTCAAAGATCGCCCGGTCGCCAAGGTCGTACATGACCGGGGTCTCGACCGGGGTTCCGCCATATTCCAGTACCAGGTGGAGCACGTAATCCGCAAGCAGGTCGCGGATGAGCTTGCCTTTGGGCATCCAGCGGAGGCACCCGACATCGCTGGCTGGCTCGTAGTCCACGAGCTCTTTTCCGCGCATCAGGTCAACATGGGCGGGCTCGCCGCCAACCGGGACCGCCACGCCCAGTTCCTTTTTCACGAGACAGCCGAACGGTGAATCGTTGAGGTATTCTTTGTAGTCGTGCTGCTTACCATCGGGGGTGAGGACGAACCAGTCGTGGGTGACTTCCTTCTTCTCCTTCTTGACGGTTCCTTCCTCGCCCGGGATGATGGTCTTGGAGAGTTCCGAGAGCGGGTGACCCTTGCAGGAGAGCTTGAAGGACTTGTACCAGCCGAACGGTGCACGCTTGACGGCAAACCCTTCTGACTCAAGGCCCGCACGGAGTGCATTTAAGACCGTCACCGCGGTCTCGGGTGATGAAAGGTCGCTTGAGAGGTGGGCGTACGGGTAGATCACGATCTTCCTGACATTGACCTGCCCGGCAGTCTTGGTCACCTCCCCGATTGCCTGGAGGACAACGCCTTCCAGATCTTCCTCGTCGATCGATTCCACGGCGCAGAAAACAGTGAGTGCCTCCTCTTCCCTGTCTGAAAGGACTGAGCACTCTTCCGCCATCTTTGTCTTCTTTTTAGCTTCGTATTCTATGTAATCTGAATGAATGAGAAGAAGTCGCATTAATTCATCTCCGATCCGGTATGATCATCCGTATAAAATGGGTTTTCCCGGTATATATAGGGGGTCAACATGATGCCCTGCAGAGCATGCAAAAAACCCATGACCGTTCCAGTCTGGCGGACATACGGAACATCTACAATTCCACGCGGTTCTCACCGTTTTCGATGATCGGATTACACGGATCGGATTTTTCCCGGTGTTTGTGAGAACCCTGCGAAATATGAGCATCGCATTCCGCCATAAACGGACAGCGGACGCAATCCTCAAGTGTTTTCCTGGTCATAACGGGTGAATACCTGGTTTCCCGGCAGCCATAATGAATTGCGACAATGCCCCGGCGATAATATTTAACTGCAACCATCAACAGGATAACTCCGGAGTTAAGGTAATCCTGCTGCTTTTGTGTTTTTTCAGAACGATAAAAAGGGAAGTGATATTCCGGAATCTCTCTCCGTTTCCGGAAAATTAACCCGTGAATTATGGTTAAAAAAAATTTACGTTGTGGAAATCCGGGTATAATGACCGTATTGCCTCCCCTCTTACTTGGAGAAATCCCCCTGACGGGGACGGGGTGCTGCGTTGCGACGGCACATGGTCAGGTAATCGGGCATCATCGTAACCGGGGATGCCCCGGGGGGCCGGGGCAGAAACAGGGAGTGCTGACGCTCCCAACAGCGCTTAATAATTATTTTATACGATCTCCTTTGGAGAGAGAAATCCAGGAATAATTCCGTACATTTTTCTCGATTCCCGGTTGCCGGTCACTTACCGCTTTTTATTCGCGTGGTACCGCGAGAGCGTTGCCTGCCGCTGGTCAAGGTACTTGGCATCGCCTTTCTTATCATAGGGCAACTCTGCCCGCTCGGTGGTGTAGAAGACGAGCTGGCCGATGGGCATGCCGGCATAAACCTTCACCGGGCGCGTGTTCACGTTTGCCATCTCAAGGGTTATCGTGCCACGGAAACCGGCATCGATCCATCCTCCGGTCTGGTGGAGTGTGACCCCCAGCCGGGCAATGCTTGACTTCCCTTCAATGGTTGCAACGATATTATCGGGAAGGCCGATACATTCCAGGGTCTCTGCAAGGATGAACTGTCCCGGGTTGAGGACAAACGAATCCGCATGGATCTCTTCCACGTCAGCAGCCACCGAGTCTTTGAAATAGGGGTCGATTACCTCTTTTCCGGGCTTGTACCAGACAAAGTGGTTCCCGAGCCGGATGTCCAGCGAGTTTGGCTGGATCAGTTTTGGATCATAGGGATCGATTTTGATATGCCCCCGCCCGATACGGTCGAGGAGCTGCCAGTCAACGAGAATCATCTGGATTAATTTGGTGTTCCTGCATGATTAGTACTTCTGGGGCTCCGGAGAATAACCATAAAATGTGGTTTGATAAACGTCTTCATGGTTTTTTTCCTGGTGATCTGGGGGGAATTCTTTTCAGGAATAAAGTATATATAACCATCATGGATGTGCCATCAAAGAAAAAATTGACACTACCTAAGTATCCTGATCATGCGTTTACCGGCCTGGAAGCAGCAATTGTTCTTATCGCATTCGTTGTGGTTGCAGCAGTTTTTGCCTACGTTGTCCTCGGTGCAGGTTTCCTTACCACCCAGAAGAGCCAGGAAGTGGTTCATGCGGGTATTGCTTCTGCCAGTTCGACCATCCAGCTTGCCGGTGATGTGTATGGTATCAGTACAAATGGCGTGACCATGGATATGTTCAACTTCAGTATCAGTCTTGCTGCAGGCGGAACACCTCTCGATTTCGATAAAGTTGCCATAACGTATAGCAATAAATCCGTACTTGAAACTCTTCAGCCAGTGAGTGGATTACGCAGTTCATCCACTACCCCAGGGGGTTGGAGTATTATCGATGTATCCGGGGAACAGGGGGTCTCCAATAATGTGCTCGAGAAAGGCGAGCAGTTCATCATCAGTGCCCACCCGACTGTCGGGACCCCGAAAGATACTGAAGTTACCATTGAACTGAAACCCGGTGAAGGATCAGCAATCTCAATCCACCGGACGATCCCGGCTTCGGTAAAAACCGTGAATCCCCTCTACTAATTTTTTTATTCTCCCTCGGGCAGAGCCTGCGGATGTCCGGTATACCGGAAAAAGTGTGGTGAGAAAACGCTGGCCGGAATGGGTTGCGAGCTGCAGAGGTTCTGAAGGCCGCCACGTATTCAAAGGCTTTTTGTAGAAACCAGATCAAGGAGAGTTGTACGCCATACGGTATGCTGCGCAGGCGATCCTGTTGCCGGCAGCAATAATCCACGGGCGAACCCGGAATAACGGACGGTACCATGAAAACGATCATAAAAAACGGCCAGGTCCTGGATGTCCGCACATCACAGTTCCAGAAAAAGGACATTGTTGTCGAAGGTGAGAAGATCACCGCCTTTCCGGAGACTCCGGTTGCAGCCGGGCCGGGCGATGTCGTCATCGATGCCGGGGGAAAATATATCATTCCCGGCCTGATCGACGCACATGTTCACGTGACCTCTGCAACGGTTGACCTGGCAACGCCGCAGCTGCCCATCACGTACATCACCTGCTGTGCGGCAAAAAACCTGTATGAAGCACTTCAGCGGGGGTTCACCACCATGCGGGATGTGGGCGGTGCTGATTTCGGGCTCGCAAATGCCGTGAACAGCGGAATTATCCAGGGATCGAGGCTCTTTTATTGCGGGCGGGCCCTGAGCCAGACCGGCGGGCACGGGGATTTCCGGGCCATGACCTATGACGGGGAGTACGGGGCGCCCATGCAGTCGTCGGCAACCAGCATCGGCCAGATCGCCGACGGGGTTACCGAGGTACGGAGGGCGTGCCGGTCGGAGCTCCGGAAAGGTGCATCCTTCATCAAGATCATGGCGGCCGGCGGCGTTGCCTCGCCGGGAGATCGCGTCACGGACACCCAGTACAGCAGCGAGGAGCTCTCAGCCATTGCCGAGGAAGCTTCGGCCAAGAGCACGTACGTTGCCGCCCACGTATACTCGGCAAAGGCCATCCGGATCTGCCTGGAACAGGGTGTCCGGACCATCGAGCACGGCAACCTGCTCGATGACGATACTGCTGCCCTGATGAAAGAGAGCGGGGCCTACCTGATACCGACCGTCATCACCTATGACGCCCTTGCCCGGAGGGGTGCCGAGTATCACTTCCCCGAAGTGAGTATCAGTAAAATCGCTTCCGTGCGGGTGCAGGCGCTCGAAGCAGTGAAGATCGCCCGCAAACACGGGGTCAGGATCGGCTTTGGCACCGACCTGCTGGGCCCCCTCTGGGAGGAGCAGAGCAATGAATTTTCCCTGCGGTCCCGCGTTGAGAAGCCGATCGATACGATCATCTCGGCAACCCGGATCAACGCTGAAGTGCTCAACCAGTCCGGCATCCTGGGGGAGATATCCGGAGGGGCAAGCGCCGACATTCTTGTCCTTTCGAAGAACCCTGCCGATGATATTTCCGCGATCACCGATCGCAGCAATATCCAATTGATAATGAAAGCCGGAACGGTTTACAAGAACACCTTGTGAATTCCCCGGTTCCAACTGAATATCCTCTGAAAATACCGTGTATCACAAGGAGGGTGTATGCCTGATCCCGATGCCGATGAGGAATTGAGGTTTGACACTGCCTGCAGGTTGTAATCCGGCTTGGTACCCTTGCCCATGGCTATGGCACCCTGGGGTTACAAAAAAGTGATGGGGACTGACGGTATCGTGCCTGGGTGACTACTCATCTTTCCCATTGTCCTCAATGTTCTTCTTTCCCGTCCGGTCCCGGTCGAGCAGGGACGGATCAATGTGCCACTCGCTCCTGCGCAGGAGCCCGTGCAGGGTGCTTGCCTCGCGGATGGTGAGGTTTGCCCGGCCAAGGATCCGGCGGATCAGGATCATGGTATTCTCCCGCTTGAATGCGGGGTGGTGGATCTCGTCCAGGTACCGGTCGATATGATGGTACAGGTAATTCATGTCTTTTGGGGGAGCGAGCCGTATCTCGGGGAGCGGGAGGTTCGCAAGCTCGTAACAGACAACGCCCACCGCGTGCGAGAGGTTGAGGATGGGGTATTCCTCGCTTGTCGGGATGGTGCAGATCATATCGCTGCGCTTCACCTCCGCGTTGTTGAGCCCCCAGTTCTCGCGCCCGAACAGGATCGAAATGCGCCCGTCAACGTCCCTGATCCGCTCGCGAAGTTCCTTTGGCGAATAGAATGGCATCCGCATGGCATGGCAGACGGATTTGCTGACCGTGCCGGTTGTTGAGATGACGATATTGCTCCGGGCAAAAACATCCTCAATCGTGCAGATATCAGCCCCGTGGAGCACATCATAGGCATGGGAGGCCCTGGCATCCGCCTCGTTGCCAAGTTTGCAGGGATTGATGAGCACAAGGCGGGTAAAGCCGAAGTTCTTCATCACCCGGGCGGCAAACCCGACATTGCCCTCGTAGATGGGCTCAACAAGGACGATATCGATCTCGGGCATAAAAAAAATTACTGGACCGCGTCAACGGTATCCTTCAGGACGCCGGCGCCCTGGTCATAGACCGCGTTGCCGACCACAATCGTATCCGCATACTTCCCCATCTGCGCTGCCTTCTCGGCAGAGTTGATCCCGCCGCCATAGTATAGGATGGAATTACTGACAGCCTCCGACGCCGCCCTGACGATCTCCGGGTTGCCGAATATCCCGCTGTATTCAAGGTAAATGATCGGGAAATGGAAGTACTCGTCGGCAACGGTTGCATAGGCAGCAACCTCTTCAGCCTTGAGATCGCAGACCGCCCGGGTCACTTTGCCCACGGAAGAGTCCGGGTTGAGGACGATATAGGCCTCGGGAACAATGTACTTCCAGGGAATCTTGCCTTTCTGCATCTGCACCCATGCCCGGTGCTTCCCGACAATCCACTGGACATCGGTGGTATTCATGACGCTTGGGACAAAAACATAATCGATACCTTTTGTCAGCACCGCCTCGGGCCCGGCGGGCTCCATGACCAGCGGAAGGTCGTAGGCTTTGACCTGCTTCAAGAGATCGGCAAGATTCTCCTGCGTGACATTGAGGGTGCCTGAGAGCATGAGCGCGTCGGTTCCGCTCGCTGCAATGGCATCGATGTCACCGGGTTTTAACTGCTTGTCGGGGTCGAGTTTGGTCACGTGAACCCAGTCTTTCCACTTCATCACAATCACAACAGTATTCGCGTTCCATCCCCATAAACCGGTAACCCTGAACGGGATATTCCCCAATATAAAAATGCGGAATAAAAAATGGTCTGATAAATCGTCCCGGGTCAGATCTGGATGATTGCAGTCTCTTTCTTTTTCTGGAAGAGTTTCTGGAAAGTACGGATCTTCTCCTCGGGAATACCGGTTGCAGCGGCAAGGCCGGCTGCATCGGCTGCAAGAAGCGCCTCCCCGTTGATGATGTCGGCCCGGAACAGTTTTTCCAGCATTGTTTCCGAGAGTCCTTTGATGGCAAGGAGCTCTTTTTTGCCTTTCTCGATCACCATTTTCGAGAGTTTTTTTGGTACCGGCCGGTTGAGATATCTGCAGACCATCTCGACATGCTTCTGGACGGTGGTTGCTGACATGCCGGTGAGCTCTCCGAGGGCGGCCGGCGTGTGGGTGCAGAATGCCTCGGTGTCAAGGATCCCTGCCGCGATATATTTTTTTAAGCTGACTGCAGGGATACCGATCTCCCTGAGTACCTGTCCGTGGTACACTTTTTTTGCTTCCGTAAGCAGGGCGGCGGCCTCCTCGTCGCCGATCCCGGCTTTTTTCAGGGAGGCAATGTCTGCCTTTGCCAGTCCCGCGAGCTCAGAGATCCCCGACTCTTTGAGAGAGCCCATGATTTTTGAATAGCTGCGTCCTTTCCTTGGGATCAGGTTCTCGCGCAGGAACTTGCGGCACTCTGACCGGCGCCTGAGCGTGGCAAGGACGGTTGTGGCGTCGCGGACCAGCTGTTCTGCTTTCTGCACAGGAAGATCCAGCTTTTTTGCAAGTTCATCCGGGACACTGTGCGCCAGTTCGGCAACCGTGTAGATATGCTGAGCCCGGATCTTGTTTTGGAGCATCTCGTCCAGGGACGGGATCTCGGAGAGGGATTCGCTGTTGGAGTTGACATGGTGGCAGAGCGGGCAGCCGATATCCCATGGTCTTGCTCCTTTCCTGACCAGCCGGACAAAATTGAGCTGGTGCTTGTCGCACACCTCATCGGTGCGGACGGCAAAACCCCATTGTGCCATGGGAAGCCCGATATTGAAGCTGCATTCGGGATACCGGGAACAGCCGATGAACTGGGTGTTTCCCCGCAGGTGCTTGATGGCGAGCATTCCCCCGCAGACCGGGCATTTGCCCAGGTTCATCTCCTCGGCGGTGCGGTTCCGGATATCGTCCCCGATCACCTGCTCGTTTGCCTCGAGCTGGTTGAATGCCTGGTGCAGCATCTCGCGGGACTCCTTGATAACATCCTCCCGCGTCCTCTCGTTCTGCTTGATCAGCTGCATGTGCGCTTCAATCGTCTGGGTCATGTCGGGTTTCGTGATCGCGTCTGCGTGCTGTTCAAGGGACTCGATGACCACCCTGCCGACAAGCGTGGGGCGGAGCGGGTTGCCTTCTACATATTTGCGGGACACCAGTTTTGCGATCACTTCATGCCGGGTGCTCTTGGTGCCAAGACCCAGTTCCTCCATCTGCTGGATCAGCTTGCTCTGGGTGTACCGGGCGGGCGGCTGGGTCTCTTTCTCGTCCATCTGCACTTTCTTAATCGGCAGGCGCTCCCCGGTCTCGAACGCGGGGAGGAGCATCTCGCGTGCCTCGCTGAAGGGATAGACGGTATGCCATCCGGGCTCGATGAGCTGCCCCCCGGTGGTGGTGTATTCCTCTCCCCCGGCCACAAACAGGATCTTGAGGGTTTTCCACAGGGCGTCGGGGGAGAGTGTTGCAAGGAACCGCCGGAGCACGAGTTCATAGATCTTGAAGGCATCATCTCCGAGCACTTCCCGGGTTGCCCCGCCGGTCGGGTGAATGGGCGGGTGGTCGGTAGAGGATTTCTTGCCCCGGGTTGGCACGGCCCGGCGGTTTGCCATCACCCACTCAACATCCTTTTTAAACGGGGAATTACGGATCGTTTTGAGGATCCCGTCCAGGTCGAGGGAAGGCGGGTATACGGTATTGTCGGTCCTCGGGTACGAGATGAAACCGTTCATGTACAGGTCTTCGGCAATCCGCATGGCATTGGCTGCGGAGAACCCGAGCCGTGCTGCTGCAACGATATAGGTGGTGGTGTCGAACGGCGATGGGGCACGATCCTGCTTGCTGCCTACCTTGACCTCGGTCACAACCAGAGGATCTTTTGTCCTGTCCCGGGCAGTTTCAGCGGCAGCTTTTTCATGGAACCTGCCGTTTGTGTGCCGTGCCTCGATCACTTCCCCCGACTTCTCGGTCAAAAGAGAGATCTGCCAGTATTTTTCCGGGACAAAGGCATCGATCTCTTTTTCCCGGTCCACGATCATGGTGAGGGTGGGGCTCTGGACTCTCCCAACCGAGAGGATGTTCTGCCCGCCGCGGCGGGCTGCAAGGGATATGAACCTGGTTAAGGAGGCGCCCCACATCAGGTCGATTGACTGCCGGGCTTCACCGGCTGCTGCAAGGGCGAAGTCGAGTTCAGTTGTATGGGAGAACGCGTGCCGGAGCTCCTGTTCGGTTATGGCCGAGAACCTTGCCCGGTCAACCGGCACTTTGGCGTTGGCAGCCCGCACGAGCTCATAGGCTTCTTTCCCGATCAGTTCCCCTTCGGTATCAAAGTCGGTTGCAATGGTAACGCGGTCGGCTTTCTTTGCCAGTTTCTGGAGCAGGGCAACAATGCGCTTTTCAGTAGGGACCTTGATGGTCTTTGCATCGATGAGGCTTCGCGGGGTAAACTCCTCGCTTCGCCAGTTCTGGTATCCCGGCTCGAAATCGATCTCGACAACGTGGCCCCGGAGACCTACGGTCACCGTATCGCCGTAACTGTACGTGGATACGCCGGCATCCTTGTGTTCCGTGACTTTCCTTCCTTCGCTGAGGATCTGTGCAATGCGCCGGGCTGAGATATTCTTTTCTGCAACAATGAGGTGCACGGCTCTTACGCCTCCCTTGATGCGAGCGCTTCAGTCAGGAGCCGGTTGAGTTCGCCGGGATCGGCTTTTCCCCGGGTCTTTTTCATGACCTGGCCCACAAGGAAGTTGAGAGCCCCGGCCTTGCCGTTTTTGTAATCCTCGAGTGCTTTTGGGTTTTCGCTGATGGCCTCGGCGATCGCGGCGGTTATCACGCCGTCGTCGCCTGCAGTTTTTGCAAGGTTCAGCCGTTTGACAATCCCTGCTGCGGTCTCAATGGCCTCTCCTTTGTGGCGCTGGTCGAGCATGACCCGGAGGACTTCCACCCCGCTCTTGTCGGTGATGGTCCCTGCTTTGAGGATCGCAATGAGGCCGGTAAAACCTGCCACATCGACTGCATCAAGGCTCATGTCCCGGTAATTCAGTTCGCCTATCAGGGTATCGGCGATCCAGGTCGAGGCAAGGGGCGAGAGCCCGATCCTATCGGATGCAACTACCTGCTCGAAGAAGTTTGCGAGCCGGAGTTCCCCGGTCAGGGTCCGGGCGTGGTTGAGCGAGCAGCCGTATTCTGCCATGAAACGCTCCCGCCGTGCATCCGGCAGTTCGGGCAGGACGATATCCTCGACCCATGACTTCACCCTGAGCGGGCGCAGGTCGGGTTCGGGGAAATAGCGGTAATCATGCTCCTGCTCCTTGCTCCGGGCCGACTGGGTGACCCCGCGGGCTTCGAGGAAGTGCCGGGTCTCGCGCTCGATCCTCTGGCCCCGGCGGATAAGGTTCTTCTGCCGGGTCACCTCGAACGTGAGGGCCTTCTCCACTCCCTTGTAGGACGTGATGTTCTTTACTTCCACCCGCTCGTTTCCCTTGATCGAGATATTTGCGTCCACGCGGAGCGATCCTTCCTTCTCGGAGTCAAAGACGCTCAGGTATTCCAGTGTTGCGCGGAGCTTGTTGAGGAATTTTCTCGCCTCTTTGGGGGAACGCATATCCGGCTCGGAGACGATCTCGATGAGCGGGATACCGGCCCGGTTGTAGTCCACAAGCGAGTACTTTCCCCGCTCGGAATTGCCCATGTGGACGAGTCTCCCCGGATCCTCTTCGACATGCACCCGGGTGATCCGGACCCTCTTCTCCCCGCCCTCGTCGCTCTCGATCTCAAGGTACCCGCCTTCGGCAAGCGGCTTGTCGTACTGGGTGATCTGGTACGCCTTGTCGAGGTCGGGGTAGAAGTAGTTCTTCCGGGAGAACTCTGATTCTTCGAGCACTTCGCAGTTGAGCGCCTTTGCCACCCGCATGGCGTACTGGATCGCCTTCCTGTTGAGGGCCGGCATGGCGCCGGGCAGGCCGAGGCATATCGGGCAGACATGGGTGTTGGCCCCGTCGCTCCGGTAGTCCGTGGAACAGCCACAGAAGAGCTTGCTCTGCGTGTCCAGCTGGCAGTGGACTTCAAGGCCGACAATCACCTGGTCTTCTGCATCCACCATGATCAGTTCACCGCCTGCTCGTAGGCAAAGGCAACATCGATTACCCGTTCGTCTTCATTTGGCCGCCCCATGATCTGGAGTCCCACGGGCATCCCTTCCGATCTTCCGCAGGGAACGGAGATGGCCGGGATCCCGGCAAGATTTGCCGGAACGGTGAGGATGTCGGCAAGATACATCGAGAGCGGGTCGCTCTTTTCCTTAAGCCGGAATGCGATCGTGGGCATGGTCGGGCCGGCGATCACGTCAACATCGGCAAAGATGCGGGAAAAGTCCGCCCTGACATTCTCCCGGGCAACCTGGGCTTTTGCATAGTATTTGCCATAATACCCGCTTGAGAGGGCAAAGGTACCGAGCATGATCCTCCTGCGGACTTCTGCTCCGAACCCGTCCCTGCGGACTTCCTGGTATGCATCGTGCCAGGACTTTTTCGTATCCGCCGCAGGACCGTACCGGACCCCATCGAACCGGGCAAGGTTGGAGCTTGCTTCGCAGGTGCAGGTGACATAGTACGCGGCAAGGGCATATTCCATGGAGGGGATACTGCAGGGAACGGTAACCGCGCCCAGCTCTTCGAGTTTTCCGATGGCTGCCTTTACCGCCCCGGCAACACCGGCGTCAACGCCGGCGCCGAAATATTCCTGCGGGATACCGATCCGGAGTCCCCTGATTTCTGCGGAGGGTGAATGGGAGTACGGCTTGTCGCGCGAGGTGGAATCGTGGCGGTCGTACCCGGCAATAACTCCCATGAGATCCGAGACATCGGTCACGGTCTTTCCCATGGGCCCAATCTGTTCCAGCGAGTTTGCGTACGCGATCAGGCCGAACCGGGAAACTCTCCCGTACGTGGGCTTCAGCCCCACGATACCGCAGAACGCGGCCGGGCACCGGATCGAACCCCCGGTGTCGGTCCCGAGCGCCATCCGGACCATGCCGGCTGCAACGGCTGCCGCACTGCCCCCGCTCGATCCGCCCGGCACCCGGCCGGTGTCGCAGGGATTGAGGGTTGGCCCAAAAGCGGAGTTCTCGGTGGTGGTGCCCATACCGAACTCGTCCATGTTGGTTTTCCCGACTACAGCCGCACCGGATGCCTTGAGAAGCCCGACCACATGGGCATCATACGGGGGGATGTACCCTTTCAGGATCTTTGAGGCACAGGTGGTCTCGATGCCGGTTGTTGATATATTATCCTTGACGGCAACGGCAACCCCGGCCAGCTTTCCGGTGCCATGGGTGGCATGTCTGCAGGTAGTCAGGAATGCATTGTACCGGTCATCCGGTTCAAAAGTAATCTGCCCGGCCACTACATCACCCTCGGTGCCTTGATGAACCCGTCTTCCTTTGCAGCGGCATTGGAAAGAATATCATCCTGGGAAAGGGAAGGCTCGACAACATCCTCGCGCAGGACATTAAAGAGTTCGCGCGTAAACGTGGTAGTGCCCTCCACACGGTCGAGAATATCGAAATATTCAATAATTGCGTTAAACTGGTGCGTAAAGGTGCCCAGTTCGTCCGGATTTATGCCGACATCGGCAAGCTCCGCAATATGTTGTACGTCTTTTTCAGTGACCATGTTCCACCCTGCTGATCTGGTCTATGTAATCTTGCATGGACGTTTTATAACCGTTTTTACGGGCAAGCTTCCGCATGACCCCAAAGACCCCGCTCCCGTATTGCATGGCTTTCTTCTCGTACCATGCGAGATCTTTGGAAATGTAGCGCTCTGCGACCGTCCTTAAGGGGATCTTCCGTCGGTCCCCCTTCACTTTTTCTGCTGCGGGTATCGCCCGGGCAGCGCGCACAACCCGGGCATCCATGTACGGCATGGAAAGGTAGGTGCCAAAAAGTGCGGCAATTCCCTGGTCGCGGCGTGCCTGCTGTTCGAGCCCGAGAAAGTCCCTGGCAAGCTCGGCTTCGAGATCGGCGGATTCCTGATAACGGGAGTACCCGCCAAAGAGCTCATCGGCTCCCTGCCCGGTGATGATCCGGTGGTAGCCGTTCTCTCCTGCCCAGCGGGTGATGAAGTACTGGGTAAGGGCAATACCCGTATTGACCGGGTCCTTTTTTGGGATAGTGTTCACTACTGTGGGTAGTGCCTCTTCGATCTCCGCTTCGCTGATCGTGACAAATGTACAGGAGAGCCCGAGGGCGTTGGCAGCTGATTTTGCCTGCCTGAGATCGTGCGATCCCTCAATACCCACGGCAACGCATTCCCGTTGTGCCAGGCAGGCAACGAGCGTGGAGTCGACACCCCCCGAGAGCGCGGTTACCCCCTCATCGCTGCGGAGCTTGACTGCAGTTACAATTGCCTCTTCAAGCGGCATGTCCAAAAAAACGGGTTCGATATCGCCTTTCTTCTCTCCGTTGCAGAATAGTGCGCCTTTCTGCCCGGTTCCTTCCATGATCCCGTAGCAGTCCCGGGCGCTGCACCCGTCCCAGGCAAGATAAAATTCGCCCCCGAACCGGAGGATTTTTTCCGGTTCTTTTCTGCAGATGTATTCAATTTCGGCGGGAAGAAGTCTCTTTCCCTCAAGTTCCACCCATCCGGATAACTGTATATCACTCATATGCTGTTCAGGCGCCCCGATCGTTCACACTCAGTACCCCGCCAATCTTTTAAAAACATATCTTTCCGGACTGCGACGGCGCATATACCTTTTCGGCTGTCCTCGTAATAATACAGGATCTTCGGGACGCGATACCCGGACGACGGACCTGCTACAAACGTGAACCCGATGGAATTGTTTTTTGAGCAGGAGGATCAATAGTTTAGAGCGCGGGGGAGATCTTCTGGCTGATGGTGCCGGAATATGGATCCTGGTTTGAAGATAAAAGGAGTCAGCGGGAGGATAGGAAAGCTGGCCAACTCCGCCGGACTTAAGATCCGGTCCTTAGTGGTTCATGGGTTCGAATCCCATTCCTCCCATCTCAATGGAACCGGCAGAAACGAGGGTATATTTTCACTCGCTGCCGCAACTTTTCTTTGTTGTATCGTTAGTAACTGTAATTGCGGGCATTCCCGCAAACCCGCACGGTTACCACTCAACCGCAGTGAGCGCCTTGATATATGTCTCGGCAAACTCTTTTGATGCACCCGGGCCATTTGCGGTGATTACCCTCGTGTCGCTCACAACCGGCTGGTTTACCAGCACGGCTCCCCCGGCCCTCATCTCCCGGAACGAGACCGGGCTCTCGAAATAGGTTGCTTTCTTTCCTTTGAGGATGCCTGCCCGGGCAAGGACAACCGGTGCAAGACAGATGGCCCCGATCACCTTTCGTTTGTCGGCAAAGTACTTGGCCAGCATACCGAGCAGATCATCGTCCCACAGGTGGGCCTGGGAACCTGCCCCCCCGACGATGATGAGGCCGTCGTAGTTCTTGGGATCGATCTCCTCAAACGACAGGGTTGCATTCGCTTTTGCTCCCAGCATGCCCGTGCAGGTTCCCCGTTTTGTGGAAGCGATCTCAAACCCGATACCTGCTTTCTGGAGCGCTGCAACGGGCTCTGCCAGTTCCTCGTCCCTGAACTTTTCCGGTGCAATTGCGATTAGGATCTTCATCATGATCGTGATCTCATTTCCTTGTATTTGAGGCTGGCGAATACGGTATCCTGAGCAGGTCACAAAATCTTTCTCAACTACCGGGTCCGGGTGTTTATTTCTTATTACCGGACGAATCCGGCTGCAGGACCAGTACCACTCTTCCCACCCGGCCATCGGTGAGGCGGACTTTGATCCCGTGGGGATGGGAAGCGGAGTTTGTCAGGATATCCTTGACAATGCCCCGGACCCGGTCACCGCTCCGCTGGTCCTGTTTCTGGATAATCTCTACAGTGAGTCCGGGCCGTATCGCTGCCCGCTGGCGGGGATTGTGAGGGAGTTCCATGCTGAAGGCTCTGGTTTAATGAGACGTGTTGAATGGTCAAAAAGGATGGTGGGCAGGATCAGGCTGCCGGAGACGGTGCATCGTATGCCCCGATCCCGCTCTCCAGGAATCCCTGGGCTGAGGTCCAGCCATGGTTCTCGCCAAACATCAGCAGGCTTACATCGGTCCGGTACTCGTTGGATTCTGGCTCAAAGATCTTCCAGCTGTTCTTCCCGGAAATTCCGGACGCGAATCTCACTTCGGCATTCGGGTTTGTGGTATAATCTGCATAGAACGAAGTGATGTAGGTATAACAGGAAGCTCCCTTGGGGGAATTACTCCGGCAATCCGTCTTCTGGAGATTCTGTACCGGGCGGAACATCGCGCTGTCCCGGACCGGGTCTGCCGTATCAATCGGCCCTTTGGTATCCAGTTCAGTCCCGAAGCTGATGATGTATGGGTTGTCTTTGCTGGTCCCTGCAGGAGGAACGATTGAAGGGGTGGTGATCTTGAGCATCGTCATCTTTGCGGAACCAAAGATGGTGGTCTGCCAGGATTCCGGTATCCCCGGAATTTCGCGGGCACTGATCCGGCTTATCATGGGGGAATTGCCTGCCTTGTTTCCCGGTACCGGTATGAAAAGCGTCACATTATACAGCGGGGAATCCGTGCTGATCGTGCAGGTATAGGTATAGGAACTGACAAGCGAACTCCGGTATGCATTCTCAACATAACTGGTATACAGGGTTATGCCGGAGAATGCAACCAGGATGATGACGAATAACGCGAGAGTGATCTTGATAATCCTGTCCATATTGAAAACCTCTTCCGGTAATCCTGCAGCACCCATACGGGCCCTGCGGTGGTGCCGGTAGTATAATAAGGAATTATGGGCCAACCCGTATTGAATACTTATCTGTCAGCCATTGAATCATCATGCACCCCTGCCAGGATAACCCCGAACACCATCCCTTTAACCTTATGCTTACAAAGGAAGATCCATGAAACCCCGGGACACCCTCGTGCTTAAGAATGTCGCGCTTCCCGGCGGGCGTACCGGGGATGTTGAGGTCCGTGAAGGTACCGTCGCTCACATCGGGGCGGGAGTCCCGGCTGACGAGACCATCGATTGTACGGGTCTGTTCGTTCTCCCGGCTGCCGTTGATATGCATGTGCATATGCGGGGCGGGCCGCAGTCGGCAAAAGAGGACTGGACTACCGGGAGCCGGAGTGCTCTTGCCGGGGGAGTGACGGTAGTTATCGACCAGCCCAATACGGTTCCCCCGCTTACAACCCCCGCGTTGTTCAGGAACCGGGTAAAGGATGCGTATGAACACTCGCTGTGCAATTTTGCCATCAACAGCGCAGTTACTCCCGATACCCCGTTTCCTGAGATGTGGAAGAGTGGCGCAGCTGCATTTGGCGAGACTTTCTTTGCCCCGTCAAGCTATGGTGATGCCGTTGACGAAACCGCGCTTGAGACTGCCCTTGGAAAGATTCGTGCCCTTGGAGCGCTTGCCACCATTCACGCGGAAGAAGTAACGCCCGGTGATGACGATACGCTCCAGTCCCATGATCGCCTCCGCTCTCCCGCGGGCGAACTGCGGGCTGTCGGGGCGGTAAAACGGTGCAATACCCAAAACTGCCGGCTCCATTTCTGCCATATGAGCACCTGCGCATCCATCGATGCTGCCCCGGGGACGGTCGAAGTCACCCCCCACCACCTCTTCCTCTCGCAGGACCGGTTCGAGAGCACCGATACTTTTGCCAAGATGAACCCCCCGCTCCGGAGCGGGAAGGATCGCGAAGATCTCTGGACCCGGTGGAAAAAGATCGATATCATAGCATCCGACCATGCGCCCCATACAAAAGCCGAGAAAAGAGTTCCTTTCTCTGCCGCTCCTTCCGGGGTTCCCGGGGTTGAAACAATGGTGCCCCTCCTCCTGAATGAAGTGCTCGAAAAGCGAATCCCGCTCTCCGATCTGATCCTCAAGACGTCTGTTACCCCGTCGCTCCTGATGGGCATCCCCCCGGCGGGTTTCACGCCGGGTAACCGTGGGGATTTTGCCCTGTACCCAAAAGAGTGCGTACGTATCGAGGCTGACAACCTCCACAGCCGGTGCGGCTGGACGCCGTTCGAAGGTATGCCGGCAGTCTTTCCCGCGGTAGTGATCATGGGCGGGCAGATTGTGTACCGTGACGGCGACTTCCTGCCGGGAAAACCCCGCTGGATTTCCGGGAACGGGTATGCCCCCGGTAACGGAATTTCCTGACCTGCCCGTGACACGTGCCGAAGTGCTAAATAGCGGGAAGAAGAAACGGATGGTGCCGACAAAGCGCATCCATAGGTCCCCGGGCGATCGATTGACAAGCGTCTGGAAGTGAACCATGGGACAACCCGGTTGCGCGACAGGCATACGCCCGGTTGGGTTTAAACACAGGTGAAGAACGGCAGCAGCCACTGGTGATCCATGTGCGTTAATACCGGGCAACATTTCCTTTCATATCGGGGAACCTATGCCAGATATTGCAGCATCTCTTCTTGAAAACCGGCAGGGAATCATCATCTCAATTGAAGTGACCGCCGGTGCAAAAGCAGATATATTTCCTGACGGGTACAATCCCTGGCGAAAGGCCATTGGCTGCCGCGTATCTGCAGAAGCGGTTGACGGGAAAGCAAACCGTGCGATTATCCGGCTGGTGTCGGAAACCCTGGACGTCCCCGCATCGGCAGTCAGTCTCCAGTCCGGAGCAACCTCGTCCCAGAAAAAAATTATGGTTACCGGTATCCCGAAAAAAACTCTTATCGACCGGTTGCAGGTACTGGTATAATTCTTTCGGGTTTTGGGCCAATAATCCTTAAAATCGGGAAATAATTCCTGTATTTACCAGTCAGCCCCAGGCCACCTTTTAAGTAATTTCACACATTATATATATACTATACCTATGATCAGGCAATTCATTCACAGCATGATACATGGGGGTGCGTTTACTTGTATTCACCGGATACTACCAAGTACCTTATTCACATCAGCCTCACCGCAGAGGGGGTGGTCGAGAAACCTGACGTAGTCGGCGCCATATTCGGCCAGACAGAAGGGTTACTCGGCGAAGACCTTGACCTGCGGGATCTCCAGCGGACAGGGCGTGTCGGACGAATCGATGTCCAGATAACAAGCAAGAAAGGCGAGACCAAGGGGGAGATCCTGATCTCCTCATCGCTTGACCGGGCAGAGACGGCTATCCTTGCCGCATCTCTTGAGATGATCGACCGCGTAGGGCCCTGCATTGCTCATGTTGCGGTGGCCTCGATCGAAGACATCCGCGTCAGCAAGCGGAAGATGATCGTTGAGCGGGCAAAGGAGATCCTGATCGAGCGGTTCGAGGACGGGGCGATCGACAGCGACGAGCTCCTGGACGATGTCCGGCAGAGCCTCAGGATCGAGAAGATCGGCTCAATCGGGGAAGAGCGGGTGCCCGCGGGTCCCAATGTTCTTGATTCCGATGCCGTCATCATTGTTGAAGGCAGGGCAGATGTCATCAATCTCCTGCGCTACGGGATTAAGAACGCCGTAGCCGTTGAAGGGACTAATATCCCGCGAACGGTTGTCGAGCTCTGCGAGAAGAAGACAACAACTGCATTCTTCGATGGCGACCGTGGCGGGGAACTGATCCTGCGGGAACTCCTGCAGGTAGCGGATATTGACTTTGTGGCATTCTCGCCTAAAGGCAAGAGCGTCGAGGACATGACAAGGAAAGAGGTCATCAAGACCCTCCGCAACAAGGTGCCGGTCGAGTATGTCCGCGACCAGTATTTTGAGGGTTCGGCCGAGATGCCCTCTGACATCAGGATCCAGCGGATGGCTCCGGATGACGATGAGCAGCATGAGCGGAAGGCCCGGCACACCCCGGCCGCAAAACGCGTGCGGGACACTTCCGGCGGACCCATGAGTCTCCGGGACCATATGGACGATGTGAAGGGTCACAGCGTAGCGCGGTTCCTGGCCGAGGACATGAGTGTTGTCAAGGAACTGCAGTCCGATGAGGTAGAGAAAGCCATCGAGACCCTCGAGAGTAACGCAACGGGCCTCGTGGTCGACCGCCCGGTGGACCAGAAACTTCTCGACCGCCTTGTACAGAAAGGACTCTCATATGTTGCAGCCCGTGATTTCAAGGGGATTATAAAACGGCCCCTGACGATACGGCTGATGAAGATGGGATCGTAATTTCCATCACACAAATTTATTTATGCTGCACCAGACCATTTTACTGTCTGAAGTGGACTTATGCATAAAGAGGAACTGATCAATCTCCACCAAATGCTCTATGAAGTGAAGGAGTACTTTGAGGAACTTAATCCCGAGTTGAAATTCACCCAGTACAGCGCCCTCAAGATCACCCCCTCCCAGCAGCATAAGAGCAAGATGGAACACAAGTATGCGATCTTTGTTCTCGGCACCGAAATCGCCAATGCCATGAAAGAGGTGGACTACACTTCATCGAGCCGGATCTCGGCACGGATGAAGGAACTTGCCGATAAGACCCTCAAGGAAATGGATAACGAGTAATCTTTCTTATTCTCTCTTCTGTTCTTTTCCCCTCACATCCCGTTTCTCTTCCCGTGCATGGTGAACGGGACTTTCCATATCTTGAAATCTGATGAGCATCGATAATCGCTCATGCAGTATATCACCGACACCGAGCAGAGCCTCGATCAGGGGGAGATCAACCGTGCCGTTGAGGCAGCTTTTGCCGATCACGGGAACGGCCTTGTCCAGATGCCTCCCAAGGTGTACGTAACTCTCCCTTCCGGTGATTTCCGTACCATGCCCGCGTATCTACCCTCGCTGAAGATTGCGGGAGTCAAGATTGTCAACGTCCATCCGGATAATCCCGCGCACGGGCTCCCGACGGTCATGGCCCTGACGATCATTCTCGATCTTTGTACGGGACAGCCTCTGGCAGTGATCAATGCAACGAAACTGACCGACCTCCGGACCGGTGCTGCCGGGGCGGTTGCCTGCAAGTACCTCTCGCCAAAAAAAACCATCACCCTCGGTGTTGTCGGGACCGGGCGGCAGGCAGAGGCACAGGTGATGGCAACCGCAGAGGAGGTAACGATAGAGAAGATCCTGGTCTGGAGCCGGAATTCCGCCCATGCCGATGCGTTTGCAAAAAAACTGGGGGCACGGTTCGACTGCTCCGGGGTATCTGTTGAGAAAGCCTGCGATGCCGATGTCATCGTGACCACAACCCCCTCCCGTTCACCCGTTGTTTTGAGCGAATGGGTGCATGAGGGTACCCACATCAATGCCATAGGGGCGGATGCTCCCGGCAAAGAGGAACTGGACCCGCCCCTGCTCCGGCGTGCCCGCGTCTTTGTCGACGATTACCGGCAGGCAGTCCATTCCGGCGAGATCAATGTCCCCATAAGCCGGAACCTGTACCGGGAAGACGAAATTGCCGGAACTCTTGGAGAAGTAGTTATCGGGAAGAAGGCACGGCGCAGTCCCGAAGAGATTACCATCTTTGACTCAACCGGCCTTGCAATCCAGGACCTTGCGATCGCAAAAATTGCAATGCAGCATGGTGTAAAAACAGAATTGCCGTTCCCATAAGACCCGGTGGTTGCAGGGTCAGGATCCTTTACGAGGACAAACCCTTTCCTGCCCGCGGCGCTTTTGGAATCTCCCGGATTGATTTGTAGAGGAAGAACCCGACAACCCCGAACGTGATCAGCGGGGAGACCCAGAACGGGATGTGGATCCCGAAACTGTCGATGATCATGATCGTCCCGAGGAAGAATACCGAGTACATTGCCCCGTTCTTGAGATACCGGTATTTCTTGATCGTGTCAACATTGCGCAGGGTCAGTTCCCGGACAACCACTGCCCCGATACCGTTCCCGATAAGGATCAGGGGGACAGCCATCGTGAACGCAAACGCCCCCACTACCCCGTCAATAGAGAATGTTGCATCGATCACCTCGAGATAAAAGATCTTGCTCAAGTCCGACATATCCGAAGAATGCAGCATCTTCTCCTCTGCTTTCTCGGCATTCTGCCGGAACCCGTGGACAATGAAAAAAGCGGTGGATCCCATGACCGCCCCAAAAGCCATCATCGGGTTTTTTCCCAGGGCGAACCAGACAATGCCCGCCAGGAGGATCGAGACAATGGCAAAGAACCAGACCCCTTTTGCAGCAAAGAACTTCTCGGTCTTAAGGCCGTAATTCTTGGTCTCAAGGAAGAGCCAGTGGAGGAAGAGGAACAGCAGGAATGTTCCACCCCCGATGAGGAGTATGGGCGAGGACTGCTCGATAGCCGCGATCACGACCGGGTCGCTTGAGAACGTGGCAGTCAGTGCGCCGACGGGGCCGAGCGACGGTGTGGACATCCAGACGATAAGCCACGGCAGCAGGCCCCGCACGGCAAAGACCGCTATCAGCAGTCCCCAGACCAGGAACCAGCGTTTTGCCCGTTCACCCATGGTCGAGAGGACCTCGGCATTGATGATGGCATTATCAATACTGGTGATCGTCTCGAACAGGACAAGACCGGCAACGATCAGGATGATGGAGAGAATATCCATAAATCAGGAACATATGAGACCTCCCCAGCTAATAAACGCTTGGGATTACTCCTTTACCCGAGGATTGTTATTCAATCCCCCGGCCGGCTGCCTCCCTTACTCTCTTTAAAAGACCCGGATTTGCGCAGGGTATCCATACTTATTTCTTGTGGGTAACCGAGTTTTTTAGTGAAATCCGGAATTACATGACGATAACCGTGTTTAATGCCCGTGAACCGGCAGGATCTGCTGATGCCCTGCGATCGATCCAGGAAGCAGTATCCCGCATACGGGTGGCAGAAACAAAAGGTATGCTTGGGAGCCTTCTTGCAAAGGAAGTCTTATCCTATACCCTCTTTGACCTCCAGATAATCGGCGGGAGGCTCAACAGCGAGGTGGAAAAACTCCCGTCGCCGTACCGCGAAGCGATCCTCCCGTATTTCCGCAAGCAGCTGTTCGGCAACCATCACAGGCTCCTGGAGAAATACCGGTCGGGGGTTTTTGCCCGCATGGACACACCCCTGCGCGACAGGGACCTGTTCCTGAAGTTCTGTGATGTTATCCCGGTGGGATGTTTTGCGAGTGACGATATCCATGAGCGCAACCTGTACTTCCATAACCCGAAAAACCATCTCTTCTATTACCTGGTGGCTGCGTTTACGATGTTTGTCCTCGATGAACCGGGCCACCCGGTGGGGATGCCGTTTCCCGGAGGATACACCGTTGAACAGCGGGGCAGGGACTATTACTGCCTGATCCGGGACAAGGAAAAAGAGATCCCGCATTCGATCTGCAACTTCTGCCCGGCACTCCAGAGCGAAGATGCGAAAGACCCGGTAAGCATCATACCGGAAACGTTGAAGGGATAAAAACTCCTCCGGTCCCGTACGTCTGCCGCATTGCCATCTTCATGAATGATGGTGAAAAGGGTAAGAGAAAAAAATGTTTTTCAAAAGTTTGTATTGCGTCAGTCAAGCGGGATAGTTTCCAGCTGGGACACAAGCTCCCAGATCCGTGTCCGCGCATGAATTGGCATATTGGGATCATTGGAGATTTCATCAATCTTGGAGATAGCTTCCGCGGCGCGCAGCCCCATCGCCTTGGAATTGTTCAGAAGCAGCGTCCGGGTCTCGTCAGCTACGCGCCGGATATTTCTGGGTATCGAACTGTCTTCCTGTACGTGCTGCAGCATCAGGATACAGTTTTCCATAGTTTTTTCAGGGTTGGGCATGGTTCCACCTACCTGGGTACCTGTAGTTAATATGCGTGACCGGCATATATAGGTTGAATATCAAACAGACGGTGATCGAGTGCCTGCACGAAAAGAAGATGAAATTATGGCAGAGTATCTCCTCAAAGGGGGAAAAATGCTTGAAAAGACCTGCAAGACCTGCGGATGCCCGCTCTTTGAAGTCAAGGGCAGGACGCTCTGCGTTGTCTGCGCCGAGAACGGGCCTGCACAGAATGCCGAAATGGCTCACCCCGCCGCTGCGCAAGCGGCAGCACCCCATGCACATCACCATGACCATGGAGAACCCTGCTCCTGCGGAGTGGACCATGATGAGGAATCCTGCGAGTGCGATGAGAGCGGACTCACCGAGGAACTTGCTTTTACCATCCACTCCCTCTGCCTGCGCATCCAGAACGAGCGGGACCCAAACCAGGTTCTCACGCTCATGAACGCGATAAAAAGCGGGACCGAGGCTCTGGAAGTCTTGTGCCGGTTGTAGGGACCGGTTCTTCTTTTTTATGGCAAACCCTGCCAGAAAATTTAAAATCGCGATCGAAGGGTGTGAGATAATCTGCCAACAGCTGGATAATTATCCAATTGCAGGATAATTATCTGACATCTTTTCGTTTTTTCAGGGCTGGGCATTCCAGGAGATCAACCGGACCCTGCTGATAATTTTTCAGGCAGGGGGTAGGGGCCGATTGAAAATTTTTTTTGCGGGGGTAGGGGGGTTCGATCATTTTAAAAAATAACGGGAGGGGGGGTTACCCGGAAACCCCCCTCCCCAAAAATGATAATGCTCGTGTATTGCAGAGTAAAAAATGTTCACGGTCCTGCAATCTTACGGTGTGAACCGGGACCGGGCAGGTCACTCAATCCTGATTAGGGGGGTCTCCCGGGCCCGGAGGGGGGAGGGGTTTCTCCGCATACCTCCCCCCCATGCTGGTGGGGGGGTTCGATCGTTTTGAAAAATAAAGGAAGGGGGGGTATCCCGCGGACCCCCCCTATATGTACGCAAAATCCGGTATGGAATGAAAGAAAATTTTCCGGAATATGTTCCCTTGATAAATCCGAAAATGTAATATCCCGAATTCATTTCACTACAGGGTTACCAGATTCATTCTCATCAAATACCCCGCATTATCCCCGCATTTTGAGGGTGCCCCCATCACTCCCCCAGAGGGGGAAGCATCGCAAGGGCGGCACCTCTTGACCCCCATTCAAATGAACGGTTTCAAACAATTCTCTTGCAAAGCGAGGCCCCGTACGGTGGCCGGGCAAACCCCGTAGGGAGGGCATGCCATGGTATTGAAACTCCCGGGAAATTATTTCGGGATTAGAAATAAAAAACCCGAAAAATAAATTCCCGGGGGCCCCGCCTTGCTTCTCAGGGAGTCGGTGCAATGCTTTGCCAGGGTGGGATTCAGCAACAGCAATAATCTCTGCTTACCCGTACTTTGCCCGGCACAGCTCAAACACCCGCTGTGCAGTCTTTTCCCCGATTCCCTTGATCGCAACCAGTTCCTCGAGTGAGGCATTCACGATCCCCTGGATGGAACCGAAATGTGAGAGCAGGAGCCGGGCGCTCTTCATCCCGATATCCGGGAAGGCTGAAACCAGGTACTCCTGCTCCTCGCGTACTGATGAATGGGTCTTGTGCGGGTGGAGCTTCCGTTCGCCCCGTTCTCCTTCTTCGCGCCGGGCAAGGACCATGAGCATCTGCGCCGTGTCCTGCTCGTCCCGGGTGAAGAGGAGGGTGACGCCCATATCCACGGTCATAGCCGCGAGGACGCCCCTGATGGCATTGGGGTGGATGTCACGCTGGGTAAAGAGATCTCCCCCTTCAATGATCAGCACCGGGCGGGGGACCGCTTCGGCCATAGTCTTGACCTGCCCGAGAAGATCCCGGTCAATGAGCGTATCTATGAAATCCCGGGATGTTTTGCGCTCGACAAGGATCCGGTCCCCGATAGCATAATCCCCGGCAGGGAGCCGCTCGAGCCGGATTGCCGCACCCATGCCGGAGAGCACCTCCACGACTTTTGAGGAAGTCTCGCGGTCGTCAATAACAATCTTCGGCCCCTGCGGGGTGAACTCCTCGATGCTGGCCTGTTCCACAACGATAGGGCGCTGCACGGGAGCAGTCACATTTCCCATCGAGCGCATGCTCTTGTGCATCATCCTCTCCTTTGCCGTGCTGACATGCCGGAAGACTTCATCCGAGGTCCCTTTGGTCACAAGCACGACCACCCGGCCGGCACCGGACCGGCCGGTCCTCCCCTTGCGCTGGATGGACCGGATCTCTGACGGGACCGCCTCGTAAAAGACCACCATGTCCGTTGACGGGACATCGAGGCCTTCCTCCCCAACGGATGTTGCAATAAGGACCCTGAATTCACCTTTACGGAACCGGTCCAGTGCCGCGATCTGTTTCTTCTGGGAAAGGCCTTTCTCGGCATCTTTTGTTGCTTGGCCAACAAACCGTTCTGATTCAATGCCATTGTGTGCTAGATAATCCACGAGCAGCTGGACGGTATCCCGGTAGGTTGCAAAAACAATGATACGGCTGTCGGGAAACTTTTCGAGCTGGTCCCGGACAAGGCCAAGAGTCCGTTCCATCTTCGGGTGCAGCTCTTTAGTCCATTGCCGGGACTGTTCAATAAGATCCCGGAACGAGCGATCGGCAACGAGCCGCTGGCTGGCCTTGCTCCCGCCAGCCCCGGTCCCTTCCGCAACCAGTTTTGCCAGATATCCTTTGAGAACTTCGCTTCCCTGCGATTCGGCAAGCATCACGGCATGCTTCAGCTTCATGCACTCGGCATAGACCGAGGCTGCAGCATATCCTGATGGGTCCCGGACCTGGATCCGCTGCTGGATCTGGGCATTGATCACATTGAGCTCTTTCATCGAGAGCTTCTCCCTTTTCGGGACCGTGAAGCGGAGCGAGGCAAGGAGTGCAAGCCTCTCTTCGATGAGGCCATTGATGACCTGGATTGCTGACCGCAGTTCGGGCGGGAGACTGATATCGATATATTCCAGCTCGCGTTCGAAGACATACGGGCTGACATCCGGGTCAGCCTCTGTACGGGTCTCGATGTGTTCAATACCTAGGTTCGCGCAGACCTCCTGGACCTTCACCTGGGCGCCGCCGGGCGATGCCGTCATGGCAAGCAGGAGAGGTTTTGTGGCAGTTGCGAGATATCGCTGGGCAAGGAAGACATAGGCATAGTTGCCGACCGCCCGGTGGCACTCGTCAACAACCAGGAGCGTCACATCTCCAAGGGTGTACCGGCCTGCAATAAGATCGTTTTTTATCACCTGGGGCGTTGCGAGGATAATCGTAGCCCGCTCCCATTCCGCCGTCCGTTCATCGGGCGGGGCATCCCCGGTGAACATGACAAATGGTGCAGCTTCCTGCCCCTCAATGCCTGGGAGGCGGAGGTACCGCTCGAAATAGCGGAGGTGCTGTTCCACGAGAGGTTTTGTAGGGGCGAGCATCAGCACTTTTCCCTTCTCGTTATAGAGCCGGGATGCGGCAACAAGGAGGGCAACCGCTGTCTTGCCAAGACCCGTCGGCAGGATGACCATCGTATTTGCGTCCAGCGCTTTCATCGCAATCGAGAGCTGGTACTCCCGCTTCTCTATTGAATCAGGTTTCACCAAGGGGTGGCTGATGAAAGTCATGTTCCTGTTCTTGGATTGGCGGGCTTGAGTAATATAGGAATTTGTGCTCCACAGGAAACCGGTATCGATTCCACAAATTATGGGGGTGAGCCTCTCACTCCTCCAGAGGGGGATACTGTATCAGGGAGTATCAGAAAGAAATTATGGAGAAATTTCTGAGCATTTTCACATTTTTATGTCAGGGGCTAACCAATTTCTTCATTGGGATGTCTGCCGCCGCCCCGAAGGGCGCCCCGCGGCGGCTCAATTACCGAATCGAATCAATAAACCCGACTTTGCCCAGCGAGGCCCCGATAAGGCGGCCGAGAGACCCCCGAAGGGGGTGGGTTAACTCCTGCTATTCCTGATTCATAGGATTGGATCCTTATTCCAAGATTATGAAATCCTGTTCGTACAGTTATTCGATGAAACGGTGTTTAATAAAAAAGAAAATGCGTAATATTACCCAATCTCGGCAAACTTTATGCTTCCCTCAACCAGCGCAGCAACCGTTTCAGGTAACTTATCGATCGCGATCCGCACCTGCTTCATGCTGTCGCGGTCCCGGAGGGTGACTGAGTTGTTCTCCTTGGTATCATAATCGACCGTCACCGCGAACGGGGTACCGATCTCGTCCTGCCTGCGGTACCTCCGGCCAATAGCGCCCGAATCATCGTATTCAGCCTGGATACCTTTCTTATGGAGTGTGCGGGTGATATCGTCGGCAATGGTGTCAAGACCGTCCCGGGTCATGAGCGGGAAAACCGCGACCTGGACCGGGGCGACTTTTGGCGAGAGGCGCATGACGGTCCGGACTTCGCCGTCAGCGGTATCCTCGTCATATGCCTGTTCGAGCACGGCATAACACATCCGGTCAATGCCGTACGAGGGCTCGATAACGTGGGGGACAACATCCTCGCCCCGTATCTCGATAATTTCATCCCTGACCTCGAAGAGGTCAGCCGGGATATGGATCTTCTCTCCATCGACTACGACATCAGCACCTTCAGCAGTCGGGGTTGAATTGCCCAGCGCCTCAAAAATTGCCTTTGCCTTGTTCCGGTACTGCTTGCCAAGGATTCCCATGTTCGGGATGATGCGCCGGCGGGCCACTTTCTTTGGCTCTGCATACTGGATAAAGACCGTCATCGAGGTGCCGCTTGCCTGTGCATGGGCATTGAGGTCGTAACTGGTCCGGTCAGCAAGGCCGACGGTCTCGACCCAGCCGAACCGGTCGGAGAGGATCTCGGCATCCCAGCAGTCCGTTGCATAGTGGGCCCGCTCATCAGGCAGGTGCTGGCGGAAGCGGAGGCGTTCCGGCGTGATCCCGATGGTGACCAGCATCTCGTGGGTCAGGGCAACGTAATACGCGAGATACTCGTTTGCGATAACGCCTTTGTCAACCGCTTCCCGCATGGAGAGGGTTATCGCCTCTTCGCATTTTTCCTGCTGGACATAGGTCAGGAGTGGCATCCGGTAATCTGCATAGCGGCCAAACCGGGGGTGGCGGTTCTTCTCGTCAGGGTGGACAAAGATCTCTGCTTCGGCCTGCGTGAACTCGCGGAGCCGGATCATCCCCTGCCGTGGGGAGATCTCGTTCCGGTAGGACTTGCCGATCTGGACTGCACCAAACGGGAGCTTGTCGCGGTAGAACCGCAACAGCCGGGTGAAATCCACAAACATTCCCTGAGCGGTTTCGGGCCGGAGATACCCCGTCCGCTGGGTGCCCGGGCCGATCATGGTCTTGAACATCAGGTTGAAGTTGAAGACCTCGACGTTTCCGAGGATCTCTTCACATGCAAGACATTTGCAACCGGCAAGGGCTGCGGCAAGTTCCTCCTTTTTCATGGTCCCCGCATTCTGGACCCCGCCGCCTTCCGCAACATGGTCAGCCCGCAGGTATTCCTTACAGTGCGGGCACTGGCACATCTTGTCGGCAAAACCGGCAACATGGCCTGAAGCAATAAAAACTGCTTCCTGCGCAATGGTAGGGCACTCGATCTCGTAATAGCCCTCGCGGATAACATAAAAATCCCGCCAGACATTCTCGATCCGCCGCTTCATCATGGCCCCGAGCGGGCCGTAATCGATGAACCCTGCAACGGCACCGTAACATTCCGACGTGGGCCAGATGAACCCGCGGCGCTTGGCAAGTTCCATGACGTTCTCAAAAACATCGCTCATAATGATCACGAAATACTAGTCTTTACTCATGTTGAACTACTGGCGACAAAAAGACTCTCATGCGGTTTTGGCATTCCGGGGAGATCAGCCGGAATGGTTCAGGTCCCCAAAAAGCAGTGCAGAACCATGAAACATTTCATGCATTTTCCAGCAAAAAAACACAATATTTAATTTGGATAAACGATTGATTTAAAGGTCTTTTGGTCAAATGAAGCGTAAAGATAGCATTAAATAGTTGACGAAGTATTGTATATCCTAATCCCAATACGGGGTATGCAATGACCGAAGACAAACGCAAGGCACATCTCCTGAAGCTCTTCAGCACCATGTCGGGCAAGACCAAAATTGTCGAGCCCATGAAAAATATCCATGGTACCTTAAGAGACAGCGACGCGATCGAACGCGAGGTCGCTCTCGTTATGAGAGAGATCACTGAACAGGGAATTTTCAAGACCTCCTTAAAACCGATCCAGCTTGCAAAGCTCGTCACTTCCTTCTATGCAGGGAAGAATGATACTGAGATTGCCCGGGAACTCGGTGATGAAAAACTCAGTAAAACGGTTGCACGTGCACGGGTCCGGCTCAAGCTGTTCCGTGAACTTGATTTCAAGATGCCGTTTGACAAGGAGAAGATGGAGGAGCTCATCGATTCCGGTAAGACCATGAAAGAGGTTTCCGAGGAACTTGGCGTAAGCCCCTCGACCCTCCGGGAGTACCGGCATGTTATCGAAGAGCAGGAAGATCCCACTATCGATCCCTACATAGACCGGATCCGGGATGTCATGGAAGATCGCGATCTTACCGAACAGATGACCCGGAGCGCAACTGCTGACAGCCTTGGGGATTCCATTGATATCACTGAAGCCGAACTCATTGACGTGACGTAAAGGCAGGCGACTGTCTCTCGATCACCGTCCTTTTTTGATGGGACATTTCCGCGTTCTGGCAAGCTACAATCCTGAACGGAATATTCATCCGACAAGAATCCCATTTTGTAGTATGAAACTTACCTGGCTCGGCCATTCCTGCGTCCTCCTCTCGGGAACAAAAAAAGTGTTGATCGATCCTTTCCGGGAAGACGGGAGCCTCGCCGGCGTGAACCCGGATATTGTTGCCGTCACCCACGGCCACTCCGATCATCTCGGCGAAACGGTAGCCCTGAACCGTAAGACGGTTGCCATTACTGAGATTGCAAAATATCTCAAGAACAAGGGACTGGCAACCGAGAGCATGAATATCGGAGGAACGCATGTTGTGGACGGGGTTGCGTTTACCATGACGCCGGCCATGCACTCAACATCCATCGAGGAGGCAGGAACCGGGGTTTCTGCAGGTGCTGCCGCAGGTTTTGTCATAGGTATGGATGGCGTGTCCGTGTACCATGCCGGTGATACCGGGCTCTTCTCTGATATGAAACTCATCGGCGACCTCTATCACCCGGATATCGCCCTGCTCCCGATTGGCGGCCGGTACACCATGGGGGTTGCCGAGGCGATGATGGCGGCAAATTTCATCGGTGCAAAGACGGTGATCCCTATCCACTACAATACCTGGGACCGGATTGCTGCCGACCCGCTTCTCCTGAAAAGATCCCTTGAGCGGACAACTGACATCACCGTACAGGTTCTCCGGCCCGGGGAGACTATGGATGCCACACCGTGACCGGCCCTGTACCGGGTTGAAATGATCAATCACTATCGTTTTTTATAGATATTCCTCATACACTCGTGCAGGGAAATTCTGCGGAACTGGTATGTCGAACTGTCCGAAATGTGGCTCAAAAAATACCGAGTGGACCGACTGCAAGACGGTAGAGAACAAAACCATTGTTGTATGCCTCTGCAGCGACTGCGGTCATAGCTGGGAGCAGAAATTATAGGAAAGGACATTTTTTCCGGCACCTCAGAAAAAACGGTAAAAATGCCGGGCCCCCATTCTGGACAGTCAACTGCCCGTGATTCCTGAAACGGAGGTACATAATGGCGTTTGAATGGGATCCTATCACCTTCATCAATCTGGTGTTGTGTATCATCATCGTCATTCTCGGGGTCCTGTGCTGGTGCCGGAGCCGTGAAAGACTTCCCCTCTTTATCGGTGCGGCTTTCGGCCTTTTCGGAGTCTCCCATGCCGCTACCCTGGCCGGCCTGAAAAATCCGCTCACCGTCCCGCTCATCATCATCCGGACTCTTGCCTATGTGCTGGTGATCGTTGCTCTCTGGTTGTTCTTAAAAGACAGTCTGATCCTGAAGGAGACCCGCCAGGGATGGGTGGATTATTTTAAGAGCGAAACGGAAAATCCCGATGAAAAGAAAAGTGAATGAATATCCACCTGAACGCCCGATTCCCCTCTTTGGGGTCAGTCTCTCTCCCCGCGACAGCCTCCGGTTCAGGCCATTTTTATGAGAGCATCGGCCCGGGTTTTGCTGATGGGAAAGATGCTGGTGAACCCTGCCATCTCAAAGATCCTGAGAACTGCCGGACGGATCTCAACCAGCGCCACTTTCCTGCCGGCTTTCATCTGGTCCCGTGTTATCAGAAGGAGAACCCGCAGGCCGGCGCTTGCCACGTACTCGGTGTCTGAAAAATCAAAGATAATTTTTCCGGGAGATGCGAGAAGGAGAGCTTTGAGGTCCTTTTCAACACCCGGAGCGGTATTTGCATCAAGTCTCGGCGGGAAGAGAACCACCTGTGCATCTTCCATTGGAATTATCTCAAGCATACCTGTTCTGCCTCGTATCGTAGTATCGTGTCCCGGTGCAGATTAAGATTTACTTTCTCTGCCGGATGAGGGCTTCCTGGACCCGGCCCGACTGAAAATTCCGGGCAGAATGGAGAAACCGCGGAACATCAGGCATTTATCGGCCCACCTGTTGCCGTATCCGACGCTTTGAATTCTCATAATCCTCCGTGTACAGTTTCTCCCGGGTATTCATGCGTCGGAATCTGCCGTTTTGCAAGCTCCGGAGGCTGAACTCCGAGCCACAGAATATATCAGGATATCAGGAAAACTAAATTTAAGGAGTATTGTACAAAAGCCATGTTCGACTCACTCTTTGAACATGAAACAAGTGGCGCCCTGAAAGCCATGACGCTTGAATGGAAATGCCCGAAGTGCGAGGGACTGAATTTCAGGATTCTCCGAAAAGATGTGCGCGAGATCGGACTTTATCACACGCGGTGCCGGTACTGCAAGGCCAAATACCGGGTCAGCTATCCCAACCCGGGCCGGATCATTGTTGGCGAAGACGAGTTCATGGACCGGATCTTTGATGAGGATTTCACGGATGAGGAGCAGCAGGACATGATCAAGGACTACGCAGAGATCGAGTACCTGAAAGTCGATCATGCTGCACCCGGCCTGATCAAGGAAAAACAGAAAGCTCTCGAAGACAAGATAACGTTTGCTAAACGCCGGCGAAGGTAATGTATCCCCCGCAGGTTTATTTTTGGTTTGCTCTCCCGTAATGGAGGGTAATGAGTGACATGTACTCATCTGCATAGGCAGCCGAATCACACCGCAGGGTAAATTCGGGACCCAGCACTTCTGAAAAGAGCGAATGCCACTGGCTTTGCAGCATATGGTAATCGCTCCTCGTGCCCCGGGGTTCGGTAAGGATTGAGACCACTTCTGTCATCAGGAAGGAGTCGATACAGTCATTGACCACATCCACCGGCGCGTCATGGGAATACACAAAGTCAATGATCCGGCCATATGACTGGTATACCGAGAGGGCAAGATCCGGTGTGAAGATATCCGGCTTGTCGTTGTTGGCATCCATCTCGAACAGGATAAAATGGTTGATCCAGGGTTTCAGCCGCGAGAGATGGATGCGTTTGTCTTCAAGAGGCATATGGTGGTACGCAAGCGAGCTCATCGCGATATCGAATGTCTGGTCAATCTTTCCTGAACAATCCTGGATCCGGCCGTTTCCGATACGGATATCGGCATCCGGGAATGCGGATCTGACCGTTTCCCTGGCAAGGGCTGCCATTGCCGGCGAGGGATCTACGAGCAGGATCTCTTCGATACCCGGGATCTTCTCCGTCTCTATCAGGTGGGTGAGGACTGCCGCAGTCAGTGCCCCGTCCCCGCAGCCGATATCCATGAACCTGACCGGCCTTTCAAAGACCGGCAGCGAATGGCCGCACTGGCGGACAAACTGCCTCCGTGCTTCTTTCATGATGGGGACCCCTGCAAAATGGATGAACGGCCGGGGGTCCTGGAATACCACCGCAGGTTTTACAAGCTGGTTCTGGTGCCGCTTGAAAAACCCGAGGAGAAATGCACAGCAGAAGAGCCCGTCCTCCTCAGCAAGGGTCCCGGTCTCCAGCCACCCGATGCTCTGGTCCCCCGACCCTTTTGCAGCAAGGAGTGTGGCAATATAAAAGTGAAATGCGGGTACGAGGTTTTTGCGGATCTTCATATCGTATTGTGCGGGTGCGGGATGGGTTGCCAGGATCTCTTCTGCATATACTGTCCATTCCCGTTGCTCCTGTTCTGAAAGAAAAAGCATAATCTCCCCTGAGCAGTATGACGTGCCCCGGATAAAAAAGGGTTGGGAATTGGGCCCGGAAGCATTCTCGAATCGAATTAGCGTGGGTCCTCTCCTGATTTCACGATAAGCATCACCTTTTTATCATCATCTCATCAATCAACCAACAGTGCATATGATAGCGACGGTTTTCCTGGAACGGGCATCATGATCCTTTGGAATAATGTCAGACACCGGTGAAACGCATCGCTCGAACCCCCGAGATACCGGAGTGCGAAAGAAATGTTACCCCCAAGCCGGATTGCGAAGGCCGCCGGAATTACCAAAAACCCGGTTGCCATTGTATGGACCGATAAAAAACCGGAAAAAGCCCTTGAGTTCAAGCAGGGTGTCTGGAGCTGCGTCATGTGGCTCTTTGCAAAGGTAGCAAAAGAAGGGCGGACTGCGGTCTTCTCCCGGGACACGACAACGTGCGCCGGCGGGGCCATGGGGCTCGGTTTTGGCCGGCCGTTTGACCGGCACGCGTCCCGGACCGAGGAGGGTTTCTGCTCGTTTCTCTCGAATGGTGTTGAAGGAGCAACCGACAAGACCACCTATAATGCGATTATCGATCAGAGTTTCGATGATCGCCACAAAAAGATGCTGACGGAAGGTGAGCGTTTCTTCAAACACCCGGCCATTGTCCGGAATTTCCTTGCCAACCTGCCGGTCTATGATGCGAAGGACGGTTTTATCGTCATGAAACCGGTGGATGAGGTGAAAGACGGCGAGGATGTTCGAAGCATCGTTTTTGTTGCCAATGCCGACCAGATTGCCGCCCTCTCAACCCTTGCAAACTACGGGACCGGAAATATCCGCGAAGGGATCTTTGTAGCTGCCGGTGCTGCCGGGTGCCAGGCAATGGGGGTATGCACGTATGCAGAGGATAAAACGGATCATCCCCGTGCAGTTGTCGGCCTCACCGATCTCTCGGCACGGTGGGCGGTCCGGACAACGCTGGGTAAGGATGTGCTCACGTTCTCGGTCCCGTTCACGTTATACCAGGAAATGGAAAAGAACGTTGCCGGGAGCTTCCTTGAACTGGATCTCTGGAAAGAGATCCGGGATTCAGCATAATCTTTCTTTGCTGTTCTGCAGAGTTGATCGAAAAACGACGATTCTTATTTCCCGTCACGATTCTGTGAACATCTGCCAGGGTCTTAGTAAAAACAATGTTTTTGTATCCCGCTGCTGAGCGTTCCGGTTCCCTGCAGTTATTCCAGCCAGCGGGTTACATCCTCGACCGGGGGCCTGATGGATGGCGAGAGTTCATCCACAGGGTAGCCGATCGCACAGCCCATCAGTCCCCATTCACCAGGAGGGATCCCGAGGATTTTACAGAATTCCTTATTCTCTGACATCTGCGAGGTGACCGAGACGAGCTGGAACCCGATCTCAAGGGCGGTTGCCTTGAGCCACATGTTCTCAAGACAATGTGCCAGGGACTGGAGTTCCACCGGGGGAAACCCTTTGCGCTCTGCAACAACAATGTAAACCGGAGCTGTCCCGATCCCGGGTACCATGCCTTTCTTCCGGATTGCTGAAAGCCGGTCTGCAAACATACCCGCTTTCGCCCGGAGAGCGGGGTTCTTCTCCATCCCGCTTTCAAGTTCCTTTGCCATGGCGGCAACCTGGTCCATGACAAGGGGAATTGCGGCTTTCATGCTTACCGAGCCGTTCCTCATGACAAAGAACCTCCGGAAATAATCTTTTGAGTTTCCTACGGCAGCAGCGGCAAACGGGGCAAGAAGCCCTGCGTGGAGAATGCGCCGTATCTCGTCTTCCGACGGGAATTCGGGCCGGAACATCCGGTAGGACCGGCGTTCAGCAAGGATCTGGTCCAATGCTACATTCCTCTGTTCGAAGATGTCATTACACATGATAATTCCGGCACAGAGTTGGTGCGGGAGTATCATGAACATTGTTACAATACCAATTGACCTGTGCAGGAAGAATAATTCAATCTGTGCAATCAGGTTTTGCGTTTTGCATGCAGGATGCCCATCACTCCCATCACGTCGTGGCAGGGCTTCCTTTCAATCTCAAAATCATAGTGCTGGCTGATATAATCCAGGAGAGCAGGGTTCGGTATACCGCTTATGGGTGGCATGTGGAGTTCCATCTCAATTCTTCTTACCCCGGAAAGGTCAGATGGTACAATCGTCCATTCTCCCCCTTCGCAATCGCATTTCAAAAAATCGCAACCGCCGGCCATCTCTTTGATTGCCTTCAGGGTAAAGGAGGGGACCGTCACCCGGCTGTCATCCCAGCAGATCTCTTTTGGTTTCCCGTCTCCGAGAGCAGCTTCAATCACCCTGACGGAAACATTGTTTGAACGGATATTTTCTTCCAGAATGGAGCAGCTCACCGGCTCGACTGCGGTTACCCGCGGGGTCATCCGGGCTGCGCGGATACAGAATGCACCAACATTGGCACCGATGTCAATAACCCGGTCACCGGACATGATATCCTGGAACCAGTACTCGGGCACCTCGCGGATCTGCCGGAAGGGTGTTTTCCGGTTCGAGAAGATCACGTTATCTGAAGAAATTATGGGGGGGTGTTCTGTCATTCTCGCTGTCCATCACGTGGGTAAAACAGGCCATTAAAGATTTCCTTATCGTGCGGTTGCGGGGGTCACCTGCAGGTGCCTGGCCCCGCAGAAACCGCAGGATATCGCGGAAAATCCTGCTGTATGACTGTAAGAAAAGCTACGGTTTTTTACCTGCATACCCATTATCTGGGTATCAATGGGGTTCAGAGATCAGCTGACCGGTCACATTCCCGACAACCTCCTTTCCTGCCTTCACGGCCACTATGATGTGATAGGCTCAGTAGCGGTCCTGTCTGTCCCGGCCTGCCTTGAGGATTACCGCCAGGTGATTGCCGATGCCCTTCTCTCCCATCGCCATTCGATAAAAACCGTCCTGAACAAGATCGCTTCTGTTGACGGCAGCAGCCGGACTGCCCGGTACGAGATCCTGTCCGGGGAGGAAACGGTCACCACCTGCAGGGAGTATGGTTCTGAGTACCGGCTCGATGTGCTCACCTCTTTTTTCAATCCCCGGCTCGGCACCGAGAGAAACCGGGTGACCGGCCAGGTGCTTTCCGGAGAACGCGTTCTCGTCCCGTTTGCCGGCGTCGGGCCGTTTGTTGTACCTGCAGCAGCACGGGGTGCCCGTGTGGTGGCGATCGAGCAGAACCCGGATGCGTTTTTTTGGCTCCTGGAAAATATCAGGAAGAATAATGCCGGTGACCGGGTGTCGGCCATTATGGGAGATGCATTTGATACTTCTCTTCTTCCCGCCACGGCATTTGACCGGGTAATTATTCCAACTCCTTACGGGATGGATGCTATCCTTCCTGTGCTCGAACCGCATGTGAAACCCGGTGGAATGGTGCATTTCTATAGTTTCCAAAACGCAGGGCAGGCCTGTAATCTAAGGGATGCTCTCGGACAGCGGGGGTATGACGTTGTCCTTGTCAGGAAGTGCGGGAACGTGGCCCCCGGTATTGCACGGTGGGTATTCGATCTCAGGAAACGATCCTGACCCCAGAACCATTGTTACCATGGCCAAAATTCAAAAAAGATCAGGCTGAACGCACATCCTTGGAGCTGCATGCAGGGCAGCTCGGGCGGGTGAGTCGGTCCCAGGTGAATTCCGTACCACAGTCATTGCAGCAGCACTCGGAGCAGGAAGGGTCAAAGACATTGATCACATATGCTTCTTCGGAAAGCCCCACAGGTATTCACACCTCTGGTTAATAGATACATACCGGACAATAATAAACATTATGAGATAAAAACGGGCCGTTGTTTTAGGGTCCTGATTTCCTGCTCTTGCAAACACAGGTCAACATTGTATTTTTATGTATCCCGGGCTGATGTTGTGCCAGAAGAATCTTTATGTCCACAATCACTTTCCTGCAGTAAACCCTTTGGAACCCGTTAAAATAAATTTGTTTATTCCAACAAATTCAACCCATGAGTAGTGCAAACATGAATGCGAGGGTGAACCCCCATGTATCTTGAAACCGGGCAGGCTGTCCTCCGGCAATGGTCTGCTGCCGATGCCGAATCGGTTGCCCGACACGCAAATAATCCCCGCATTGCCGCATGCATGCGGGACGGATTCCCGCATCCCTATTCTGTTGAGGATGCACACTGGTTCATCGCAATGGCAGCAGAGACAAAGAACCTGCTGCTCGCGATTGAATACCATGGCGAAGCGGTGGGAGGGATTGGTATTCATTTCATGGATGATGTGTACCACCGGACGGGAGAGATCGGTTACTGGCTATCAGAATCCCTCTGGAGCCGGGGAATAGTGACAGAAGCAGTCCGCTGCCTGGTACCGGTTGTATTCAGGGATACGGATCTCGTCCGTATCCAGGCAGGAATATTTGAGAGTAACCCGGCCTCGGCACGTGTCCTGGAAAAAAGCGGCTTTATCCGGGAAGCCATTCATAAGAACGCGATAACGAAAAACGGGGTCCTGATGGATGAGATCGTCTATGCAATCCTGAAAAAAGGTGAGGAGGATTTCAGAGGGGTAAAATTTTACTGCCGTAAATCTCGTTGATGACCTGTCCCATTCCCATATACAGGGCAAGGGCGCCTGCAACAAGTCCCATGATTCCGCCGGCAAGAAGGATAGTCGGATTGGCAGTCAACTGGGCTGCAACGAGCAGGACTACCAGAAGAACTACGGCAAGGAGGGTGATCTGGAGGAGCCTGTGCATCCGTAAGGTGCAGATAAAGAGACCGAATGCAAAAATACCCCAGAGTGCAAGGAAGGCTGCGAGATCAACGGGGGTCGGCCCCTTCGCGACACCAAGGGCCGGCATGAGAAGCATTGATGCAAATACTATCCAGAAACAGCCAAAACTCCCGAACGTGACCATTCCGAAACTGTTGTTCTTTTTCCATTCCATGATACCGACGATAATCTGGATTAACCCCCCGTAGATGATGGCCATGGCAAGTATGGGGCTCGAGAGTGCAGTCAGGCCGGCATTGTGCAGGCTGAGGAGCATCGTGGTCATGCCGAAAGAGCATAGTCCCAGTGGTGCGGGGTTTGCAGTATTATCGTTCAGAAAGATGTTGTTCCGGTTCTTTTCTTCAATATGTTCCATGACATCAGCTCAATAGAATCATTCTGGTGCGCAAAATCCCGGACAGATGGATCGTATATTGCCGAAAATGCACCAGTCTATTAGAGTTGTGGTGCACCCTATTAAAAAATTTGCATTGGTTACCGGAATAAGTTTTATAATTACACCGGAATCTGAAATAATCCCGCCATTTTTACACCATAATTCAAACCGGGGGTCCGGGATTCCGGATTTCCGGTGCAGGCTGAAGTCAAAATCAATTGAAGGAGCGTATGAAAAAAGAAGAATATCGGTATTATCCAGAGGAGATTAGCATTATTCGGCTCTCAGAGCATCGATAGGATCCATGTTCGAAGCCCGCCATGCCGGGTAAAGGCCTGAGATGACACAGACAACCACTCCTATCACCATCCCTTCAGGTACATAGATGATACTTTCGGGGAGGAAGAAATACGTGGTGCTGCCGATCATGGCTCCGACAACGGAGTACCCGATGACAAGACTGCAGATCCCCCCGAACAATGCACCAATGATCCCGAGGATGAATGCTTCGTACAGGAACATGCGGCGTATCTCGCCTTTTTCCGTGCCAATCGAGAGCAGGATGCCGATCTCCTGGATCCGTTCATTGACCGACATCATCATAACATTGAAGATGCTGACCGCAGCTACAACCAGGGAGATTGCCCCGATAGCAAGAATAAATGTCGTGATCGTTCCAAGAGTCGATGAGATGCTGGAGAGGCGGGAGCTTGCATCGGAGATCCTGATAACCTGGGTCTTGCGGTTGACCTTATCATCGATAGCAGATTCCACATCCGGAATAGAATCAACATTCTTCACGATCACATTCACCTGGTCATACAGGTTTTCATCGCCGAAGTGGGAGGTATACCAGTTGTCCGATACAATGATGGCATTGTCAGCCATGACCCCGTCAGCGGTCATTCCCCTGGCGGTAAGGATACCCGAAACACGGACAACCGGGCGGGTGACTGACTTGTTCTCCTCACCGATCTTGAGACGGCTGCCGATCTTGATACCCAGGTTGGTTGCAAGGGTTGATCCCACCAGGGCATCACTCTCGCCATTCAGGTTGTCTCCTTCGGAAATGGTGAGAAATTTCATGACATCGTTTTGATCCATGCCATAGATCGACCCGCGCCCGTTGGTTGAACCAACGGTGAACCGGGTACTTGATCTATGGATTGGGATAATCACGTTATTTCCTGCCGATTCCTTGATCTCGTTCAGCTGGGTTTTGTCAATCCCCGATGATGCGGTTGACCCGGGGCTCATCCGGACCGCGTCCGGGGTTATGGTAATGGTATTTGCACTTGCCGAGAGCTGTTCTTTTACCTGGAGCTGCATGTTTGTCCCGAGCATTCCCATGGAAGAGATGGCAACGACCCCGATGACAATCCCGATGGAGGCGAGGAGTGAACGAAGAAAATTCAGCCGGACGCTGCGAACCGAGAGATCGAAGAAGATATCTTTCATGATTTCACAACCCTCCCGTCTTCGAGCTCGATCGTGCGGTGGGCATACTCGGCTATCTTTGGATCATGGGTCACGAGGATAACCGTTTTTCCTTCCTGGTGCAACCCGACAAGAATGTCCATGATCTGGATACCGGTTTTCCGGTCAAGGTTACCGGTTGGCTCATCGCAGAGAATGATCTTCGGATCGTTCACAAGTGCTCTTGCAATAGCAACCCTTTGCTGCTGGCCTCCGGATAACTGGTTGGGCCGGTGAGCACTCATGTCGCTGTCGAACCCCACGGATTTCAGGACGGCCGCAGCTTTCCCGGAATTATCCCGTCTTTTATACTTCAGAATAAGAGGATACTCCACGTTCTCATATGCAGTGAGAAGGGGGATGAGGTAAAATTTCTGGAAGATATACCCGATGATATCGCGGCGCATGTGCGTGCGTTCAAGCGCGGTCATGAGCGACACATCCCTGCCATCGATATACAGTTTTCCTGATGTCGGGACATCGAGGATCCCGAGCTGGTTCATCATCGTGGATTTGCCAGAGCCCGAAGGCCCCATGATCGCAATAAATTCATTCTCCTGAATCTCGAGGGAAACGTGGTCGAGCGCGGTAAAGTCGCCACTTTCCAGGTTATAGATTTTCGATACGTCATCGAGCCGGATAAGGGGTGATTCGCTCATTACCGTGCAGATCAGTCGCGCTTCAGCTTTCTCGCAACCCATTTCCGTTTTGTATACAGGACAATTGCGATTACAAGGATTATCACACCTGCAATAACCGGGTAGAATGAAGCAATGCCCCCGCCTCGTCCCCCGCCGATACCGAAGATGCTGCTGCCCCCGCCCCCGCGGTAGCTGGCGGTATTCTGGCCGGGAGCAGCACTTCCGGAGCTTGCAGAACTTCCGCTGCCGGAACCTGATGAGCCGGACGAACTAAAACTCTGGGCAGATCGCAGATCAAAGTTTTTCGTGGACGCAAATGAGTTGCCATTTACATCCTTCCATGTGATCACGACCGGAATGGATGAAAGATCTGAACCGGCAAAATTGACTTCAAAGCTGGCGAAGTCATCGGCTGCCAGGGACCCTATCGCGTACTCCGGGTAAGGCTCAACGGCCCGTGCCGGTGACCCGACGGTGACTACCATACCTTTTGCATCGGAGATCCCTGCATTGTTCACATCGCCGGTGAGCTTGTACGAGGACCCCTGTGAGACCAGTGCGATATTATTGACAATCGGCTTTGCCCCGGTCTTATCATCGCCGATATTGATGGGGAGGACGAGATCCTGTACATGGTTGTTATCACCGTTCTGGTAAGTGACATGGAATTTCACGGAAGAATTGCCATGGGGAGTTACCGTGAAGGGAATCTCGACTGCACTTTCAGGATTCAATGTATAGATAAATTTCTGTGACGGGCTCACGTCAGCATTGGTCCCGATTGGTGTTATTTCGATACTGTCTATCAGACCTTTCCGCGGATTGAAGATACTCACGTTCACGGAACTTGGTGCATCCAGGGGAAATGCATCGGGCTTTTGAGAGATGCCGAGACGGAGATCGGTGGAATCAATAGCTATCTTGATGGGGTACCTTATACTCCCCGAATCCCTTGACGCTACTGAAAACAGGGGGAAGTAGGTCCCTTCCGGGGGTACTGCCGTGACGAGGAACGTATAGGTCATCGTATTTCCCGGTCCAAGATAGATCATCCCATTATAAGCATCCGCATTTTTGACTATGAAGTTGTTATTCAGTATGTTTGCCTGGGAAAAAGCAACGGACTGCGAGCCCGAGTTGGTCAGCTGGACGGTGATCGTTCCATCCTCATAAGGATAGAATGATTGCGGATCTACCGTGACAGAACTGACATACACCTGTGCAAGGGCATTTTCCGCCGAGAGCGTTGTAGATGCACTCGCGGTGCTGGTCGAACTGGTTGAACTAGTTGAGCTTCCTGTACTGGTTGCAGCTGTAACGGTAAATACCATAAACAGGAGGAATAGTACACAGAGAATTCCGGCTCGTTTTTTCATACTATCACCTTTTACTTATTCCATACCCGGAGAAAATTCCTTAAAATCCTAGATCTGCATCTGTTTTTCAGGATTGGCAGCATACAAGGGAACACCCCGGAGGGATACAATACATAATCCCCCTTATCGCCTGCTCGGGATATTACTCCTGTGTATCCAGGACAGCCTGTCGACGCTATGTAATGTATGTTTTACATTTTGTAATATAAACATTGTGATATCCGGATCTTCTCTCCTAAAAAAAACTCTTTTTTACTGATCCTTATCCCCATGAAAGAGCGTAAAAAAAGTTCAATTTACTTTCAGCAACCTGTTTGTTATCCTCATCCCTGTTGGATGGTTATAATGAAAAGAGAGGGTTTCAGATACCCGTCATGGAACCGGCACTGGTAACGACTGATTCACAGGATGATGTTGTATTCCGGCTCTGTGAACCTGTTGGTTCTGATTCTGCCAGGACCCGGCTGGAGATACATTCCCGTTCCAGAGACTCATTCTGCCACCGGTCACATTCATTCCTTTTTGCTGGTGCAGTGCAAGAGCCCGTTCAGGGTTTCGGGCACTTGAATTCCCCCTCAAACTTCCCTGGATTACCGGATGGCTGCCCGGAAACAGAGTCCCGGCTGCTGTAGTATTTGTCCATTTGGGCTTTGATATTTTAGTGGTCTGGTTCATAACCTGATTTTTCTGAAGGTGGTGCTGAGGCATCAGATGTGTACCCGTCAGGTTATTCATGGAAATGCCGTGACCTGATACATGGGTTGTATTGTGTGCAGATCGGATCGGGTGGTACGTTGCGCCGGCTATGCCTATGCCTGCAATCAGTATGCAGAATGCTGCAAGGGCAACATAATATCGCAGTGGTGTCTTCATCCAGTTCATCTCCGGTGGAATTAATAATCTCACGAAAGTGCGAATTCGTGAATTTAGTAAAGTATACTTAACATTTTGTACTATATAATAGTTTTTTTCTATGGTTTTCATTACATTATTTCAGGGGTACAACCGGAATCTTCGGGAAACTTGGGAAAAAAGGGGTAAACATAGAATAAACCCTGTGTTTATCGAAACAAAACGCGCGGACCAGATGGATCAGTCAATATCTATCGTTCGCACTTCGCTCTCGTAACTGAAGACCTCTTCAATAGTGACATTGAAATATCGTGCTATCCTGAAGGCAAGATCGAGTGACGGGACATATTTCCCTTTTTCAATAGCGAGGATGGTCTGGCGTGTGACGCCAATTGCTATTGCAAGATCTTCCTGCGTGAGATCATGCATTGCCCGGAACACTTTGATCTTATTCTTCATCGGTCTCCCAATCCCCGTATTTCCGGGCATAATACAGCCTGAAGCCGACATAGAGGAAGATCATCAGGCACAGGAGTCCCAGCTGGAAATACCCAAGCATCCTGATGGGCATAACGTCGAAACCCAGGATATCCCCCGCGTGCCCGGAAATCCGCTGCCGTGGAAACCGGGGGACATAGAGCAGGTTCATGACAGCCCCGATAGAAGATGCGCAGAACACAACCCAGAAAACCTGGAATGTTCGAAGGGCAGCCTTTTCGGTAATTTTCGCGCTGCGCTCATCATCGATCAGATCGGTGACTTTCTTTCGGGCAAGATAGATTACCACAATTCCCAGTATGAACGCTCCCTCGATCAGCAGCGCATTATGGATCTCAACTGAGTACCAGAATAGACCCAGCAGGACGAGTGCGACACAACCAACAAAGAGGTAGAACGTATTTTTCTTCATGGGGTCACTTTGTCAAATGTTTTTGACATTTGGTAATATAATTGTGACTGTTTCCGGATTCGTGTTTTTCGCATGGAAAAAAATTGCTGAAATAGATCCAAATGAACCCGGGCTGGAGCGATATGCCGGAATTCCCGCAAGATCCGATACCAGACCCGCACCCGGGCCGGAAAAGGCCCAAATCATCCCTTGGGTCAGTATCGATAGCGGACGATATGGATATCCTATTATCCAAATAAGAAAAACCGTATACCACGAAACGTATGCAACCGGGAACCGTCGTAATCGGTCTTATCCAGATGGCTGTCGGCCAGAACCTGGAGGAGAACCAGAAAAAAGCACAGGAGCGTGTTCTAGCTGCAATCGCGGGTGGAGCCCGGGTCATCTGCCTCCCCGAACTCTACCGTTCCAGCTACTTCCCGCAACATGTTGGCAGTGATATTTCCGGTACAGCAGAAACAATCCCCGGCATATCAACAGATATTTTTTCAGCAATTGCCCGCACACACAGCGTTGTCATCATTGTCCCCATTCTCGAGAAAACCCCGGAAGGCAGGATCTACAACTCAGCCGTGGTTATTGACGCTGATGGAACCCTGAGCTCCCCGTATCATAAAGTCCACATCCCCCAGGATCCCGGGTTCTTTGAGAAAGAATATTTCTACCCGGGAGAGAAGTACCTTGTCTCCTCCACACGATACGGACGAATTGCCGTCCTCATCTGTTATGACCAGTGGTTCCCTGAAGCAGCCCGGTGTGTTGCCCTCGAAGGTGCGGAGATTATATTTTATCCGACGGCGATCGGGCATCCCGGTGCAGATATTCCTGCGGAAGGTAACTGGCAGGAAGCCTGGGAACTCATCCAGCGCAGTCATGCAATAGCCAACAGCGTTCATATTGCAGCGGTCAACCGGGTCGGTCGGGAAGGTGAAATCCGGTTCTTTGGCGGATCCTTTGTCTGCGATGCGTTCGGGAAGATTATTGCCCGGTCAGCGGATGCTGAAGAGACCCTGATTGCTACGGTCGATCTCTCGATGAATCCCGTGGTCCGGGACTCATGGGGTTTTTTCCGGAATCGCCGTCCGGAAACTTATGCCAGGATTGGAAACCACTTCCCGGGAGAGAACGGCATTTTCCCTGCATTGCGCGAGGGAGACTCCCCGAAGAACCGGGGTTTCCACATGCCGGCCGAATGGGAGCCCCACAAGGCAGTCTGGCTATCATGGCCGAATAATAAGGATACCTTCCCGCAGTTATCACTCGTTGAACAGGCGTACTACGAGTTCATCGGAAAAATACACAAATCCGAGAAGGTTGAACTCTTCGTTCCCACGGCCATCGTCCACCGGCAGGTCAGGGCCCGCCTGAGGGAGATGGGGGTTGATCTCACCCGGATCGCACTTCATACCAATGAATATGCCGATGTCTGGATACGTGATTACGGCCCCACGTTTGTTGTCAACCGCGCCCTGCGGAAACTGGCACTCGTCCGCTGGAATTTCAATGCCTGGGGCGGGAAATATGACAAGCAGATCCAGGACGGGAAGATCCCCTTCATGATGAATCGTCGTCTCAATTTTCCTGTATTCGAGCCGGGGATCATCATGGAAGGCGGTTCCATCGATACGAACGGGAGAGGAACTGTCCTCACAACGAGAGCCTGTCTTCTCAACCCTAACCGCAATCCAACCCTTTCCGCAGATGAAATTGAAGAGAAACTCAAAACCTATCTCGGTATCGAACATGTTATCTGGCTCAACAACGGGATTGAAGGCGACGATACTGATGGTCATGTCGATGATATCGCCCGTTTCGTCGGGCCGTCAACCGTAGTTGCAGCATATGAAACGGATACTTCGGATCCGAATTATTCTGTCCTCCACGAGAATTTCATGATCCTGCAAAAGGCATGCGACCAGGAAGGGCGGCCACTTACGGTAATAAAACTGCCCATGCCTAAAAAGATCGCCGATGCAGATGGACGGTACCCCGCAAGCTACACGAATTTTTATATAGGTAACACGGTGGTTATCGTACCGGTATTCAATGATCCGGCAGATACAGAAGCGATCCGGATCCTGCAGGAACTCTTTCCCGAAAGAGAAGTTGTCGGTATCAATGCCCGGGCAATGGTAGAAGGGTTTGGCACATTCCATTGCGGAACCCAGCAACAGCCAGAAGCATAGGGGCCGCCGCGATAATGAATTGATTATTATCCATAATCTTTTTTGGATTGTAAACGGGTACAGATGGATTTATGAGGCATTAACATCCGGAATGCCGGGTAGGGCCACAATACAAGATCAAATTGACCCGTATCACGGGATCTTGTTCGGGTCCGGTGGTGATTCACGGATACATTCAGATGAACATGTTGGAACGATGCTCACCGAACTCCGCGGAATAGTCGCCTCGAGAGACTTCTTTATCCGGTTGATACTCGACTGGATATCACACATACGTTTCTCACCATCGAATTCCAGGAAGATCTCAATGTACACATTGTTACCTGACCTGCGGGAGCGGACCCCGTGGAGCGCAGAATAATCATGGAAGAAATCCGCAAGGTGACGGACGATCACCATCTGGAGCTCCTCATCCAGGGTCTTATCGAGAAGATCGGGAAGGGATGAAGTGACAACCCGGTATCCCGAGAAGAGCAGGAATCCGGCAATGGCAAACGATGCCAGGGGGTCAATATAGAGCGACCAGCCATAATGAGAAAGTAAAAGCGTGGCGACAAGCGAGATGAGAACAATAAAATCCGAAAATGCCTTGGTCCGGAAAAGACGCCACTGGGAGTCAATGATCGGGGACGGTTCCTTCTGGTACAACCGGTAGTTTTTCCTCCAGAGCCAGGAATTCATAGTAACCCCGATGAGCATCATCACTATACCGATGTATGCCCCTTCGTGGACGATCTCCTCCGGGATGGCGATACGGTAGAGGGCAACGAAGAAGACGAGGGCAAGCGAGATGAACATGACCCCGCCAGTCGTGATTGAGGTGACGGTCTCAAATTTGCCCATCCCATAGTCATATACTCCTGCCCCGCCTTTTGCCATCTTGCGGATGGTGAGGTAGGCAAAAAACGTTGCAAGGATCTCGTTTGCACATTTCACCACATCGGCAAACAGCACGATAGAGCCGGAGAGTATGGCCGCAATAATGTCGGGGATCCAGAGAACGAAATCAACGATCAGGCTGATGAGAATGGTTCGCTGTTTTGCGGAGTAGGATCCTCCATCGTGATTGTCGTCTGCAAGTGCGTGAGACATGGTTCAGGTGAATAAACTCTGGTTTTCATGGATATAAGATCCTCGGATTTTAATTTTTGTGAACCCGTACCTCCAGCGGAACCGGGGACCTGCCCGGTAATCTTTTTTAGGAAAAACAGGGAATATTTACGAAACATTTCTCCGGGGATTTTTCGATCGTATTCTCTTCAATCATCCGACGTCAAGACAGGGATATCTATGAACTCACCACAAACCGCCTCGATACGCTGCCAGCTGCAGAAGTTTGCCACCACGGTTGAAGAAACCCGGACAAAATTCAGCGATCCAACAGCTTTTGGGCATGGTCTGGCATACGCCCCGTATTACGAGAGATCCCGCACCCTTGCATTATTCGATGACCTTGCAGGAACAGAAACTGATATTCCTTCTGACCTCTGGCGTGAATTTTCCCGGATTACCTGCTGTTTTGCAGAGTTTGAAAAGACTGCCGGCCCGGTATACCGAAAAATGCTTCTGGATGAGCTTGAGAATTTTTCCCAGGAGTACCTGGCAGCCCTCTGTTATTCCGTTCTGGGGGGACATGCATGTGAAGCAACCCTGCCTGACCAACGGGAGATTATCGGATTCTTGCTCGATGAACTGGGTAAGGATCATAATCTTTCAGATCTGGAAAGATTTGTCGTGCAGCTTGACAACAACGTGGACCATGAGTGCGGTGCCTGGCCTGAGAGCAGTTCAGAACCAGATATGCCCGTTTTTATTAATACTTCCTGTAATCCCGTAGTGAAGTGGGACAGGGGCACTCCCTGACAGGGATATTTCCGTTTTCACGCTGGTTCGTATGTGCAATTACTGCTACTGCAGGTCAATCTGCCCTGAGCACAAGCAGGGTTATGTCATCTGACTGTGAGGCATTCCCGCGGAATTGCCGGATCTCCGCGAGGAGTCCATCAAGGATCTCCCGGGCCGGCAGAGACCGGTTCTTTTCCAGATATCCTGCAAGGCGATCCTCCCCGAAATCCATGTCCTGCTCATTGAAAGCTTCCGTTACCCCGTCAGTGTACATGAGAAGAATATCTCCCTGCTCCAGGGTGAGTGAGTGTGAGGCTGCCAGAATCTCCGGAATCACTCCCAGGGCGATCTCCTTACCTTCCACGAATCGTGCCTTCTCTTCAGCTTTCCTTAAGAGAAGCGGGGGATTATGCCCGGCATTGACATAGCAAAATACTCCCGTGACCGGATCAAGCACACCATAAAAAACCGTAATAAACATGCCCGATCTACCGTCGTCAAAGAGCATCCGGTTTACCCACTGGACGGTAGAAGTTACGTCCTTATGTTCGCTGCTGACGGCATGGAGAAGTGTCCGGGACAGTGCCATGTATAAGGCTGCGCTGACACTTTTCCCTGATACGTCAGCGATCACAAGTCCCCATCGCCCTCCTTCAACAGGGATAAAATCGTAGAGGTCGCCTCCGATCTCCATGGCAGGGATCGCAATGGCGGCGATATCGTAGCCCGGAATATCTGGAATGACTTCGGGAAGGAAACTCTCCTGGATCTCTTTTGCTATCTCGAGTTCCTTGGTATACCGCTCCTTTTCAGCGGTGGTGCGCCTGAGATCCTCAATATTCTGTTTGAGATCCCCGGCCATCTGATTGAAGGAACGGGCCAGATCTTCGAACTCGTCCCGGGTCTCCAGCTCTACACGGTAATCCAGGTCCCCCCTGCCAATGGCTGAGGCACCTTTTTTTAGGACTTCTACCGGGCGGGTAATGACCCGCGCCAGAAAGACCGAGAGGATGGCAACGATGACGATGAGCATCAGGATCAGCCCGCAAAAGATAACCAGGAACCGGTCGGTCTGTTCATTGATGCGTTCACTGGTGGTACGGGTTGCATTCGCAATCTGCTCTCTTGTGGATTGTATTGGTGCCGTGACCTCATCCACCGGCATCGAAACGGCATAACTCCAGTTCATGGATTTGACCGGAGCATAGGCAACGTAGGTATCCTTATTTCCAAAACGTATGATATCAAGACCGGTCTTTCCTGCGGTCATGTTCCTGCTGATAGCCTCAATAGCCGGGCTTCCCTGGAGAAATGCATTTTCCGGTGTGTACTCCCTGCCGTCAGTTTCCCGTGATGAGAGGCCCGGGCGGCTGATAATGACACCCCTGTTGTCCATGAGCAGGGCATAACCCTCCCCGCCAAGAGTCCTGTTGAGAAATGCTGAATTGATGACATCGACCGAAACATCGCTTCCGATGACCCATGTGCCGTATTGCGTCGGAACCGCTCTGGATGCGGTAACCACGAGACCATGTCCCGCTGAATCCATGTAGGGTTCAGACCAGTAAACTCCCTGTGTTTTTTTTGCTTTGGTAAACCAGTCGCGGGTTCTTGGATCGATAGTACCATTCTCAAATTTCCGCCATGGATACATCAGTGCGATCCCGGAATCCGTTGCCACATAGACACTTGTCATATTGCCATCGGCGATATATACGGCCCGAAGGAGGTCACTCATCCCTCCCAGGCTGCGGTATTCCTCCGAATCTTTTACGGAATCAGAACCCGGGGCAAGAAAGATGACGGTAGCCTCTGCGGGGTTGGCCGGCGGGTTCTCGCGGGTATAAGGCCGGGTGAGGGAGACCTGCGGGGGGTTATGACCGATCGTTTCTGCATGTGCAGAAAGAATCTCCATCTCGGAAACGGTGTCTTCAAAAAGGACGTTGGTAACCTCGGCCTCGTCAAATGCCATCTGGGAGAGGTGTTTTTCAGCAGCAAAAAAAAGGGCCCGGGTTGCATCATTGACTGCCTGATTTCCAAGTGAGATGCTGTCTTTTTCCGCAGAGAATCCCACATCGCTTATCGTTATAAATGCGACAATACCGGACACCGCGAGCGACAGGACTGACAGAACAAGGAATACTAAAAGGATCTTCGCAAGAACGCTGCATGCCGGTAAGCGGAATGTCCGACCTTTCATACTGCACCAGACCTGGTTTTATTGCAGAGAAATACCGGGATGCTGTATATTGCCTGTTGACAGGAACCCAAAAACCTGTGCCCGGTATTCATACGTGTAAAGATATCTCTTGAGTTATAAAGCCACCAATTTGCATTCAACCCACCGGGCCGGCAACCCTGTCTTCAGGTAAAGAAGTGTCACGATTTTTTTTTCTTATACATTGACATTCAGGAATACCCGTATTACAAGACCGATAACGAATGAAACCGCTGCGATTCCAAGACTGATTGCTGCCATCTCGCCAAACCTCCTCCAGAACGGGAGATCCTTTGCCACCGAGATATAGAACGTGAAGAGGAAGATGATCCCTACGGCACCACACAGCGTGAAGATGAGTGCAATATAGGGAGACGGAAGGATAAGGAACGGCAGGATCAGCAGCGCCACGGTTACGATGTAGGTAAAACCCGTGTAGATCGAAGCCTTGAACGGATCGCCCGGCCCGGCATCCGATCGCTGGGAGAGGTATTCCGAGGCAGCCATGGATAGGGAGGCAGCAACCCCCATGATGAGGCCGGCAACTGCAATGATCTGGGAGTTCTGGATTGCAAACGTAAGCCCGGCAAGAGTGCCGGTGAATTCCACGAGAGCATCATTGAGGCCGAGCACCACCGAACCGATATATTTCAGGCGTTCCTCATCAATGAGAGCAATGAGCTCGCGTTCGTGACGCTCTTCGTTCTCAAGGATACCGGCTGCTTCGGGAATACCCGGTGGCAGATCCCGGTCCATGCCCTGTGCCCGGTGTTCGATCCGCTCGAGGATCTTGAGAGTGAATGTTATCCCGAAAATCCTTGCAGCAAGCGCATATATCCATACCGTAATGAGCGAAGGGGCGACATCCCTGCCGGTATATCGTTTCCAGACCCCGTAATGGCTGAGTTCTTCGTTTGCTATCCGAGTCAGGACTTCCCGGTTATGGGGATCTCTCGTTGCGGCTGCAATTTTTGTGTAGATCAGGTGTTCAGTAATCTCCGCTTTCTGCAGGGCAAGGAATGTCCGGGAATTGTCGGGCCGGGTGTTTTTCTCTGGCATCGGGTACATCATGCTCCGGAATCGGGAAGTATGGCGGGCTTATATTTCACCGGGAAAGAGTGAGTGTTTGTGTATCTGGTTATACAAAAAATCCAACCCGGCAATCTCCTGTATTACTCAGTGTTTCCGGCATGTTTTTAATGGTTGGCAAAAAGGAGGAGTCTTTAGAATGCAAAAAAAGGCTTCATTCCTCCCGCGAGTTTAAAATGGCATTAACCATCTTTTCAGAGGAGGTATTTTTACAAGAAATTATAAGAGTCCCGGGGCTTTTACCCGGAATTTCTGCCAGAGCACCCGCCCCATAACGCGGAACGTGAAATCAAGCTCTTCGAAACTGGGAATATTCCGCTCTTTGAGCATCTCGCGACCTGCATTCATGGAATCTCCTCCCAGAAGTGTCACGATGATTCTGTTCTCGGTCACTTCAGAGAACCGCAGTATCTTCTTTGCCAGGTGGTCCGAGGTAAGGACAAGGTTGGGGAACCCGATGATAAATGCCATGTCCCAGAGTTCCTGGTGGCGGGCAAGCACCTCAAACGTCTTCTCAAACCTTTTATCCGAGGCATCCCCCAGGAGATCGATGGGATTTCCCTTGTTCCAGAATTCCGGGAGGAACCCGTTGAGCTCTTCGATGACTTCCCCGGGAAGATCGATAATTTCAACGCCATACCGCTCGGCATAATCTGAAGAGAGGACGGAAAAACCGCCGGCGTTGGTAATTACTACAGCCCGTTTGCCTTTGGGGTATCCCTTCGGGTGGGCGAGCATCTGGGCTGCAAGAAACGCCCCGGTAAGGGTATGCACGGCAATAACCCCGGACCTGCGGAATGCCTCCATGTAAACTTCATACGAGCCGGAGAGGGAACCGGTATGGGAGGCTGCCGCAGCCTGGCCTTTGCGGGATGACCCGGATTTGATTGCAACAACCGGCTTGGTCTTTGCAACCTCAGAGACGACTTCCATAAATGCCCTCCCGTCACTGATCTCTTCAATGTAAAGGATTATGGCTTTCGTCTTCTCATCCTTCTGGACGTACCGGAGATAATCGAGGAAATCGAGATCGGTCTGGTTGCCGACCGATATTACATTTGAAAAACCGATCCCGTTTGCAAGGCTCCAGTCAACTACTGTGTTGATGATCGCCCCGCTCTGGGAGATGAATGCAATATTCCCGGGGTTTGGTGTCTGGTGGACATAGGTTGTATCTATCCCCCGCGGGGGGATGATCATCCCTAGACAGTTCGGCCCTATGATCCGTGTCCCGTGCCGCTGTGCGATCTCACGGACCCGGTCCTCAAGTGCCTTACCATCCTCGCCCATCTCCTTGAAACCGGCGGTAATGATAACTGCAAGGGGAACCCCTTTCTGGCCGCACTCCTCGATCACGCGGGGAACATGCATTGCAGGGACGGTGATGACCGCAAGGTCCACGGGTGCAGGAATAGCCGTGATATTCGGGTATGCTTTGAGCCCCTGGATCTCGGACCGTTTGTTATTGACCGGGTAAAGTTGTCCCGGGAAATGGAGGAGATTATGCATAACGGCATACCCCATCTTTGAGGAGTCCTGGGATGCCCCGATCACGGCAATCGATCGCGGGTTGAAGTATTCCATCGGTACCGGTTTGCGCTCTTGTATCTCACAGGTCTCCTGTGTATCGGTGACGAAGACCCGGGCATCGACTGCCAGGGATCCGTTCTCGTACAGGCGCAGGGGGTTGATATCGAATTCAACAACCTCTTCGCGTTCCTGGAAAAACTGGCTGATCGCCCTGAGTGCAGCAACCAGGGCCTCCTCGTCTCTTGGTTTCATCCCCCGGTATCCTTTGATGAGCGGGTATCCGTCGATCTCCCGGATCATAGCGCGGATTGTTTCATCATCGAGTGGCAGGATACGAAGCGTGATATCTTTCATCAGCTCGACAAGGGTTCCACCCATCCCAAAAGTGATGACTTTCCCGAATGCAGGATCCGTTTTGCCACCGATGATCAGTTCGAGCCCCGGCTCGGCCTGCTGCTCGACAATGACTCCGGTGATCTCCGCATCTTTCCGGTATTTTTTTGCCCCGGTAATAATCCGGTCAAATGCTGCAGCAGCTGCGTCCCGGCTTCCGATCCCGACAATAACGCCACCGGCATCGCTCTTGTGGACAATCTGCGGTGAGATAATCTTCATGACTACCGGAAAACCGATTGCCTCCGCAGCTTCGGCTGCATCGTGAGGTGTCATTACTATCCGGTATGCTGGTACCGGCACACCATATTCTTTGAGAAGATCATACCCTTCGGATTCGGATAACATCAGTTTCGTCATTTGTGGACTCCCTGGTTCGGGCTTTTTCTGCTGCAACAATTATCCGGATCTTACATGGCCGAAACGATCGATCTGATCGCCCGGTGCATGCACCCCGCAGTTCAGCAGTTCATAATAACTTCTAGAACTCGTGAAATTCCCCTATTAAAAATATGCTGAAGAAATTCCCAAATCCGTAGGATTTTCTCCAGCTGCGATCTGCCGCGCGCAAAATCCGGAAAAAAATTGCTGTAAAATGACCCGGAATCAAAAAAAAGAAAAATGCTGCCGCATTAATGAGAATTGGAACTCATATTTGCCAGATATCTCCGTAAATGCGGTATTTCCCGGAATGGAAAACGATAACTCTTAATTCCTATTACCAATTATTAATAATGTTAAATCGGGGTTTTGCATGGCTGAAGATTTTGACGTCAAACTTACCGAGAAGAATTACCTGCCGGATCCTTCCTATCGGAAGAACAGCTGGTTAGGAGATTATTCGAAAGCGTATGCGGAATTCGAAAGAGATCCCGATGCATTCTGGGACAGGATTGCCCGGGATCTTCACTGGTTCTCACCATACACCCGGGTGAAGGAATGGAATTATCCCTATGCCCGCTGGTTCCTCAATGGCAAGACGAACATTACCTATAACTGTCTCGATCGACATGTTCTGAACGCACGCCGTAACAAAGTCGCGCTTATCTGGAGGGGAGAAGATGATTCCGAGAGGATCTATACGTACCGCCAGCTCTACCGTGAAGTGATGCGGGTTGCAAATGGTCTGAAGAAGCTTGGGGTGACCCGGGGAGACCGTGTCTGTATCTACATGCCGATGGTGCCCGAGCAGATCATCTCTATGCTTGCCTGTGCCCGGATCGGTGCGGTTCACAGTGTTGTTTTCGGCGGTTTTGGTGCAGCTGCTCTCAACAGCCGGATTACCGGCGCGGCAGCGAAAGTGGTGATAACTGCCGATGTTACTTTCCGGCGGGGCAAATCCATCCCGCTCAAACATATCATTGAAGAAGCTATCATCAATGCCCCCAGTGTCGAGCACGTCATTGTTCTTAGAAGAGAGCTGAGCCAACCGGTCGAGATCCACCATGAGATGGAGGTGGATTTCTATGACCTGATCAAGGATGTCAAACCCGAATGCGATCCGGAAATCATGGATGCGGAAGATCCGCTTTTCATCCTCTACACCAGCGGCTCAACCGGCGCACCAAAAGGGATCGTGCATACGTGCGGGGGGTATATGGTCGGGACCTATTACACGACAAAGAATGTCTTTGACATCAAGGACAATGATGTCTACTGGTGTACTGCCGATCCTGGCTGGATCACCGGGCATTCGTACGTTGTATATGGTCCGCTGGCCATGGGTGCAACAATCATTCTCACGGAGAGCACACCGGATTTCCCTGACCCGGGTGTATACTGGCGCATGGTTGAGGAGTTCGGGGTCACGGTTCTCTACACCGCACCGACTGCAATCCGCATGTTCATGAAACTCGGGGAAGAATGGCCGGACAAATATAACCTTTCTACCCTGAGGATTCTGGGGTCTGTCGGGGAGCCCCTCAACCCTGAAGCCTTCGAATGGTTTTACCGCGTCATTGGCAAGAACCGCTGCCCGATCGTTGATACCTGGTGGCAGACCGAGACCGGTATGCATATGGTGACGACCATGCTCGGCGAACCCATGTATCCGGGTTTTGCTGGCAAGGCCATTCCCGGAGTTGTTGCCGATGTCGTGGACAAGGATGGGAAATCAGTTCCCGCCGGTACTGGAGGATTCCTTGCAATCCGCGAACCCTGGCCGTCCATGCTCCGCACGGTCTATAATGATAATGATCGCTATCTCAAATACTGGAATACCATCCCCGGTTGTTATGCAGTGGGCGATCTCGCGGTCAGGAACAAGGCCGGTTACATCATGGTTATCGGCCGCTCGGATGATCTGATCGTTGTTGCCGGTCATAACATCGGTACCGCGGAAGTGGAGAGTGCACTTGTATCGCATAAAGCGGTGGCAGAAGCAGCCGTGATAGGGAAACCGGATCCGCTCAAAGGGAATGTCATCAAGGCGTTTGTCACGCTGAGGATGGGCAATACCGCAAGCGACAAGCTAAAAAATGAACTTCTCTACCATGTCCGGATCACCCTTGGGCCCATCGCAATGCCCTCAGAGATCGATTTTGTTGATGCCCTCCCCAAGACCCGGAGCGGCAAAATTGTCCGGAGAGTTCTCAAGGCGCGGGAACTGGGAATGGATCCCGGGGATGTTTCAACGCTTGATGAGTGAGAATTCCCGGAATCGGGCTCCCTCTTTTTTTACGGTTTTGAGGTATATGTATTATCTGAATATATTCGAAATCAGCGTGTCGTTTCAGAAGTGAATCTTCGGAGTGCCGGACAATCGGAGGCGAAAGACTGCTCCAGGATTCCTCCGGAGATTTCCTTCAAAACAATACTATTGACTGTAACTTGAAAATTTAGAAATTTTCAATTTTGTGAATTTTGGGGTCAATCACACTCAGTTTTTCCATGAGGGTGTTTAGTCCTGTTCTGACATCGTCCATGGTTTTTCCCCCGGTAATAACGATCTTTCCCGATGAGAAGAGAAGAAAAACGATCTTTGGATCAGAAAGGCGGCAAACCAGTCCGGGAAAGGCTTCCGGTTCATACTCAACTCTCTCATGATCCATCAACACCATCGTAATCCTGACAAGATTGAGGGGGAATCCGAGATTATAAGTACAGACAATATTTTTGACGGTGAAATGAGGTTTATTCACACAGGGTATTCCTGCTGTTTTGAGGATATTCAGAAGATTCTGTGCAGCTACTGCAATATCGTCAAACTGAACGATGCCCGTGAGAACGACTCTGCCTGATGAAAAAATGAGTGCAGCAGATTTCGGGCTCTGCATATGATATACTGCACCGGGAAATTTCTTTTTGGAGAAGGTACAGTTGGTGATACTGTTTCCAATGGTTTCCAGATCAATGGATTCCGCAATTGATCCGCAGGAAACAATATTTTCAATTTTTAACGAGAGATTCTCACTCTTTTTCATGGAATGAATTGGCCGGAAGTACCTATTAATAAGTAACTTCTCCGGCGTCAGGATCCGGGCCTGCCCTCATGGTATTTCAACGGAAAATCAATTGTCCTGATGATCATTTATCTGCTGCTGTTTCCAAACTCATTGAGAGGACCAGGTACCAGGTGTATATGTGAAGTAATGACAATTTTCCACTGAATAATAGGTGTGACTCGATGAAGAGATAGAGGTTTGCGGATTTATATCTGCTCCGATCCTAAACGATGCATATTTATATGCCCCCCTCCCTTTCCTTATATATACTTATAAAGGGGGGTTTACGGAATCTTACCGGAAAATTTTCCGCAGGACTATGGAAAACCCCGTTTTAACCATGTAACTTACAGGTGATACTATGAAGGTCAGTCCAGAAGACTCTCTCAAGATTGAAAATATCGTTGCCTCAGCAAAGGTAACTGATTATCTGGATCTACCCGCACTTGCATCCCAGATTGAGGGTGCAGAATACAACAAGAAGCGGTTCCCCGGTGTCGTTCTCCGCATGCAGGATCCAAAAATTGCAGCTCTTGTTTTTGGTTCCGGTAAAGTAGTGCTGACCGGAGCCAAGAGTATCAACAGCCTGAGCAAGGGTCTGAATATTCTTGGCGGGCTTTTGCGCAAACAGGGCATTGATATCCCGAAAAAACTGGAATACAAGATCCAGAATATCGTAACTTCCGCAGATCTTGCCACTGCCATCAACCTCAACAAGATCGCCGTGGGATTCAACCTTGACCGGATAGAGTATGAACCCGAGCAGTTTCCCGGCCTTGTGTACCGGCTCGATAGCCCAAAAGTTGTGGTTCTCCTCTTCGGGTCAGGCAAACTGATTATCACAGGAGGCAAGGAACCGGAGGATGCAAAGAAAGCAGTAGTCAAGATCCTGTCCGATCTCAGGAGCCTTGGACTCATCTGATCTTTTATTCAAGTCTGTGTTCATGTAATTCATGACGCCGGCAACACCGATTATATTTAAAACATATGTTTATTGCTTGCCAATAAGAGAGGCTATATATCCTTTGTTCAATAAATATACAAGTAAGGTTTAGTTGGAATATCGTGGATGTGATGTATGAGAACTGAAAACGTGATGTATTTTACCGAGAAAGAGGAGGAGTTTGCAAATCTCCTCATTGAGATCGGAACGAAGCGAAATGTGGCAAAAGTACTGGTATTCCTGGCAAACACTCCGGAAGCAACCTCCCGTGCCATAGAGCGCGGCACGGATCTCCGCCAGCCGGAAGTCAGTATTGCAATGCGTTACCTGATCGAGCAGAACTGGATCTCAAGCCGCGAGAGCAAGGCTGAAAGCAAAGGCCGCCCGGTCAAGATCTACGAACTGGCAAAACCCATTCACGAGATTATGGACAGCATTGAAAAAGAGAAGAAGAAAGAGGCGACAAACCAGCTCGCCCTTGTCCAGAAATTACGGGATTACATCCGCTGATGTAATTATCCTGCACTTTTTTTCATTTCCAACAATTACGGTAGTTTTCTCGATAAAATTACAGAAGAGCCCGCTCTCGATAACCCCGGGGATATCCGAAATAGCCAATTCAAGCTCCCTTGGATCGGGTATATCCATAAACTTGCAATCTACAATAAAATTGCCGTTATCGGAGATGACCGGCCCGTCTTTTTTCACCGCTTCACGTATGACCGGGATACAACCGAGGGCCCGGAGCTGGTTCATGACCGATCGGGCTGCAAAAGGAAGCACTTCAACCGGGACGGGGGCAGTGAGCCTCTCCACAATTTTCTCTTCATCGGCAACAACGATGAACTCGAGCGCAGCAGCAGCAACACATTTTTCCCGGGTATGTGCCGCCCCCCTGCCCTTGATCAGGTGGAGATGCGGGTCTACCTGATCGGCCCCGTCAATAGCGATCTCGATAAGCGGATGGTCATCGAGTGTGGTCAGTGGTATACCATATTCACGTGCCCTCATCGCCGTCTGGTAGGATGTTGGTATTCCCTGAACCTGAATACCGTCCCGTATCCGGACGGATAACCGTTCGATCATGTAATAAACGGTTGAACCGGTTCCCAGGCCAACCACCATGCCGTCTTCAACCATCTCGGCTGCAGCATACCCGGCCTCCTTCTTGGCGGCTGCCAGTTTTTGTGCCTTTTCGTCCATCAAAGTGATACTAATCTATGCAGAAATTATTAAAACTGGTGATCTTGATGCGGTCACGGTCAATGAAAGATCTTACTGGTTGCATCGTGAGCTGCATATGCGGTGCAGTCAAGCGTTATCGGCGTAATTGAAATATTTCCTTTTCTGACCGAGTGAACATCGGTTCCTTCTGTTGCATCGTCATACAGCGGACCATTGATCCAGAAGTATGGCCTTCCCCTGGGATCGAGCCGTTTCTCAACCCCGGTGTGGAAGAGTTTCTGTGCAAGTCTCGTGACCTCATACCCGCCTTTGACAACCGAGGGAATGTTGACGTTTATCACATCGGCATCCGGGCAGAATCCGCTTTTAAGCACCCGGCTGACCACGTCGCGCACGATCTTTTTTGCCGGATCAAAACTCTGGGCATTGGTACTGGGATCATCGAACTTATCCCCCTGGTCTTCTACCTGGAGCGAGAATGCAATTCCCTTGACCCCCTGGTTTGAGGCTTCAAGAGCAGCGCCAACCGTGCCGGAGGTCATGATGGATTCAAATGAGAGGTTTTCACCGATATTGATCCCGCTGACCACCATGACCGGGTTCAGTTTGAGGGCATACAGGGCAATGATCACCGCATCAGTGGGCTTTCCGGCAACCGACCATGCACGCTCCCCGTTGATGACAATCTGGTTTGCCCGCAGCGGTTCGAAGATCGAGATTGACCTGCCAACAGCGCTCTGCTGGGTTGCAGGGGCAACCACCGTTACATCCGCGATAGGCTTCAGGGCATCGTATGCAGCCCAGAGCCCGATGGAACTTACGCCGTCATCATTCGTCAGCAGGATCGAAGGTTTCATGTTCATCTTCTATATGCTCGCATCCCCACAAATAGTTCACCGATCGGATAGGGTAATTTTATTGAAGAACACACAGTACGTGGATGAAAGTCCTGCTCGCCGAATACACCTCCACAAATGACCCTGCTCTCGCGCACGAGGGCAATGCGATGCTCCATGTGCTGAAAACCAGTTTTGAGCGCTGCGGGTACGAGACCGTTCTTCCCGGCCCTGGCGATTTTGCTTCCCAAATTGAAGATCTCGCCCCGGCCTGCGACATGGGCCTTGTGATTGCGCCAGACCAACTCCTGTCCCGGTTCACGATGATCCTCGAACAGCATACTCACAATCTTGGCTGCGGGTTTATGACAATCGCGCTCTGTGCAAATAAGGTGCAGACCGGCAGGATCCTGTCCGGGCACGGGATTTTTGTGCCGGGAATCCCCGGGTTTGGCAAGCGGGTGATAAAGCCGGTGAAAGGCTGCGGTTCACAGGGTGTGAGGGTTTCGGATGGAGAACCGGATGAAGGCGAGTTTGCTGAACAATATATCGATGGGGAGCACCTTTCTGTCAGTCTCATCCCGAACCGGGTAATCGGGGATGCCTGCCTCTATTTTAAGGGAAATCCCCCGGTGGTGCTCGCTGTGAACCGGCAGTACGTCGAGACGGGTCCGGACGGGTCGATTAGGTATCTTGGAGGGGAGACGCCCGTCCATCATGAACGGGAAACCGAGATTATCAGTACCGCAAGGAAGGTTGCCGAAGTCCTCGGGTGCCAGGGATACTGTGGTGTCGATATAGTTGTTGCCGATAAGGTCTACGTCGTGGATGTCAACCCCCGGATCACGACGAGCCTTGTGGGCATCGCGGCCTGCATGGATGAGGAGATCGCCAGCCTCATCGTAGCCGCCTCGAAAGGGGAAGGGCCAAAAGAAGTCCATCTCCAAGGCAGGGTCCGGTTCGATACGAAGGGAACGGTAACCCGTCTATGATCGGGATCGATGTGGGGGGGGCAAACCTCAAGGTGGTTGATGATAACGGCGTTCACATCCACTACTGCCCCCTCTGGGAAAATGCCCCGATCACTGACTTGCTACGGCTGTACGCCCGGGGCGATCATGATAAGGCTGCAGCGGTGATGAGCGGTGAGCTTGCTGACTGTTTCCTCTCTAAAATGCAGGGGATCTCCTTTATAGTTGATGCGGTCAGGGCTGCGTTTCCCACAGCCCGGTTCTATGGCATGGATGCAGAATTCCATGAGCATGCCGTACCACAACTTGCTGCTGCCAACTGGCTTGCTTCTGCAGACTACCTTCGTACCCGCTTCCCGGATGCAGTTTTTCTTGATATCGGCAGTACCACTGCGGATATTATCCCACTCAACCGGTTTTGCGATCTCCTTGGCCTGACCGATCTTAAGCGCCTGCAGGCAGGATACCTCATTTACACGGGAATGCTTCGCACGAATATTGCAACGCTCATATCATCCGTGGATCTTGCCGGGGTTCCAACTTCTGTGAGTACTGAATACTTTGCAGCGAGCGCTGATGTCCATCTTGCCCTCGGGCACATCGATATGGAAGAATATACCTGCGATACACCGGATCGGAAAGGCAAGACCAGAACGGATGCCCTTCGCCGTCTCGCACGGGTTGTCTGTGCCGATCTTGATGAGATCGGGGAAGAAGGTGCGATGCAGATCGCATCCCGGTTCTGGGAAAGACAGCGGGATATGGTATGTGATCAGGTCCGAAAGGTTGCAGCAGATTCCGGTGCACGGCAGATAATTGTTGCCGGCATCGGGGGATCTCTCTTTGCACGGGAGCTGGGGGGGACCGACCTGAACGCTGAACTGGGCATGGTTGCTGATGCCCTCCCGGCCTTTGCAGTCAGAAAACTTGCCATGGACCGTCGGATCTTCGGGAATCTGCCCTGATGAAACGGAGGAGACGATATGAAATCCTGGATGATCAGCCTTCTTCTGCTTGCAGGGTCACTTCTCCTTACGCTTGTATTATGGAGCGCCGGGTTCCCGTTCTTCTTTCTCTTCCTGTTTTTTCCGCTTATTCCGTTCTTTTCCGGCAGGCAGAAGATCCGGTGCTGCCCGGTATGCGGATGGGAAACCACAGGCAGCGAGCGCTTCTGCCCCTTCGATGCGACCCCCCTCCGGGAGTCTGGCGGCAATAGTGGAGATGGTAAGGATTGATATGGGCAGTTTCATCCCGAATATATCCACTGTCGGGATATCCGGCATAACCCTGCTGGAATAATTTCGCCAGGTTGTTCGGTCGACAACGATCCCCATGGCATCAATGATCCGGGCAGCCCGGTTGGACGGCATGGTTTCTGACAGGGTTCTGTAGAGATCAATAATGATCGAACCAATCCGCGAGTCCGGGTAAAATGGTTCATCTGCATTAATGAGCTTCCCGCAGGTCTTGCAGGTAAAACGCTTGACCCTGACCGTGATGGAGCGTTCATGATCCGATTCCTTCAGAGTTGCGAATTTCTTATCGCGGAGATCGTAGCCCATAAGGGGGCCGCTGCAGTGCGGACACCGGGTGATCTGGTCGAATTCAACTCCGTCGAAGGAACATACGGCTGTCAGGATAACGTCAGTAACCATTGGCGGGATGCGTGGGGGTCGCATTTGTTGTGATACTCCTCGGATAGCAGCCTGTGTTTGCACTATTGATGTGAACTTATGAGCGTATGCGTAATTCTTTAGAAATTCTCATATTAATAGTCCCATGTACCACACAAAACCCGGTTAACCACGAGCTGGAGCCGGAAATCTCCTCTTGTAGAGCGCCTGCGCGCTCAGTACGGGCCTGTTTTTTTTTATAAATTGAGAATGTTTGATTTGTCAATCTGGTTAATAGAATTAAACATTCCATTTTGGGCTCTGTTTGGAAAACGCCCACTTATAATCCACATTTTCCACAATAATTTCAATATCCTTAAATAACGTTTTACCAGACATTTTGTTTGTCACGAGGTGTGATACATGGATTTCAAATACGTACCAACTACATGCCCGTATTGCGGGACTGGGTGCGGCTTCAACCTTGTCGTCGTGGACAAGAAGGTAGTCGGCGTCCAGCCCTGGCAGCGCAATCCGGTCAATGAAGGAAAGCTCTGCCCCAAGGGAAACTATGCCTGGGAGTTCATCAACCATCCCGACCGTCTGACTAAGCCGCTCATCAAGAAGGATGGGAAGTTTGAGGAAGCCACCTGGGACGAAGCCTACAAACTCATTGCATCCAAGTTCAAGTCCTACAAGGGCGAAGAGATGGCATGCCTTGCTTCTGCCCGTGTCTCCAATGAAGAGAACTACCTGATGCAGAAGTTTGCCCGTGCTGTCTTGAAGACGCCTAACATTGACCACTGCGCCCGGCTCTGCCACGCTTCAACGGTTGTCGGGCTTGCGGGGGCATTCGGATCCGGTGCAATGACGCAGTCAATTGCAGACATTGCCGAATCTAAATGCCTCCTGGTTATCGGGACCAACACCTTCGAGCAGCACCCGCTGATCGGGCGCAGGATTATGCAGGCAAAGGCAAATGGCGCAAAGATCATCTATGCTGACCCGCGGCTCACGCCCACCGGGAAGATTGCCGACCTGCACCTGCAGTTCTACTCAGGTACCGATGTCGCCTTACTGAACTGCTTCATGCAGCTGATCCTCAAGAACGGGTGGGAGGCCAAGGACTTCATCAAGAACCGGACCAAGGATTTCGAGAAGGTCAAAGAGGTTGTGATGAAGGATGCCTACAGCCCCGAGAACGTCTCGAAGATCACCGGCGTTCCCGCAAAGGACATCATCACGGCAGCAGAGTGGTTCGGCAAATCCGGCCAGTCTGCGATCCTCTACTCGATGGGTATCACCCAGCACACCACCGGTGTCGACAACGTCAAGTCGGTTGCAAACCTCCAGATGCTGACCGGCAACCTGGGAAGACCCGGCACGGGTATCTGCGCACTGCGTGGGCAGAACAATGTGCAGGGCGCCTGCGACATGGGAGCCCTCGCAAATGTATACTCCGGTTACCAGTCCGTGCTTGTCCCCGAGATGAAGAAGAAGATGGAGGATGCATGGGGCTGCCAGATCGCAGAGGGGAAGGTCGGCCTGACGGTTACCACGCTTGTTAATACCCTTGCTGATGAGCCCGGTAAGGTAAAGTGCGTTTATATCATGGGTGAGAACCCGATGCTCTCCGACCCGGACCTCCACCACGTGGAGAAGGGACTCCGGAATACCGAATTCCTTGTCGTGCAGGATATCTTCATGACCGAGACCGCCCAGTTTGCCAATGTTGTCCTGCCGGCAGCCTGTTATGCCGAGAAGGATGGCACCCAGACCTCTACCGAACGCCGCGTCCAGAAGTGGCGCAAAGCCCAGGACCCGCCTGGCGAGGCAAAGGCAGACTGGCAGATCTTCTGCGAACTCGCCAAGCACATGGGATACGAGAAGCAGTTCCCGTACAAGAGCGCAGAAGAGATCTTTACCGAGATCTCAAAGGTCACCCCGTCCTATGGCGGAATGGATTATGCACGCTTAGAGAAACCCGAAGCCCTCCACTGGCCCTGCCCGACTAAAGAGCACCCGGGAACACCGATTCTGCACAAGGAGAAGTTCACCCACCCGGACGGCCTTGGGATCTTTACCCCTATCGAGTGGAAGCCCCCGGCAGAAGTTCCAGACAAGGAGTACCCGCTCCTCCTGACCACCGGCCGTTGTATCTGGCACTGGCACACCGGGACCATGACCCGCCGCTCTCCCAACCTTGAACGCGAGGAGCCGACCGGCTGGTTCGAGATCAATCCCGAGGATGCAAAAGAACTGAATGTCAAGGACAAGGAGATGGTGAGAGCGATCTCCCGCAGGGGAGAGATCACGATCGGTCTCCGTGTATCCAAGGACATCAAGAAAGGTGTTGTCTTCATACCATTCCACTTCGTTGAGTGTGCGGCAAACATCTTGACGCACAATGCACTCGACCCTGTTGCAAAGATCCCCGAGTTCAAGGCCTGTGCCTGTAAAATCGAGAAGATCAAGGAGGCCTGAACATGGCAAAGAAAGGCGATATGCTCTACGCGTGGACCAATGATGCGGATATCAAGAAGAAGGCAGAACTTGGCGGGGCTGTAACTGCCCTCTGGAAATTCGCACTCGAATCCAAGGCTGTCGATGCAGTCCTCGTCATCACCAAGGGGACTGACCTCTACGATGCACAGCCGGTTCTGATATCCGATCCAAAGGACCTTGCAAAGACTGCCGGTTCACTCCACTGCGGTACCCTCCTCCTCCCCAAGCTCATCAAGAAGTACATGGACGGCGCCGCGAACATGAAGATCGGTGTCACAGTCAAGGGCTGCGATGCAATGGCATTCTACGAACTTGCCAAGCGCAAGCAGATCAACCTCGACAACATTGTCATGATCGGTGTCAACTGCGGGGGTTCGGTCAGCCCGGTCCTTGCCCGCAGGATGATTGCCGACAAGTACGGTGTTGACCCGAACATTGTCCACAAGGAAGAGATCGACAAGGGCCAGTTCATCATCGAGTACGAAGGCGGACACAAGGGAATATCCGTTGACGAGCTCGAAGAGGCAGGCTATGGGCGGCGCAGCAACTGCCGCCGCTGCAAGATGAAGATTCCCCGACAGGCAGACCTTGCCTGCGGTAACTGGGGTGTCATCGGAGAGAAGGCCGGAAAAGCAACCTTTGTCGAGGTCTGCTCCGAGAAGGGAGCAAACCTTGTCTCAGGCGCAGTCAAGAACGGAATCCTTGCAACCGAGGCAGCAAACCCCAAGGGCCTTGAGATCCGCGGAAAAGTCGAGGGCGCAATGCTCAAGCTCGGTGACAAGTGGCGCAAGCACGATTTCGAGGCACTTGGCGAGGGCAAGGACCGGCTAAAGAAGATCATGAGCGAGACCTCCCGCTGCATCAAGTGTTACTCGTGTATCGAGGCCTGCCCAATCTGCTACTGTGTGGACTGCACCACCAAGAACCCGGCGTATGTCAAGCCCGGCGAACTCCCCCCGAACTTCATGTTCCACCTCATCCGGTTCGCCCACATTGCCGACTCCTGCGTGAACTGCGGCCAGTGCCAGGAACTCTGCCCGGCAGAGATCCCGAACGCGATGTTCATGCACGCCCAGCAGGTCGAGCTTGAGAAGATGTTCGGCCACACCCCGGGCGTTGACATGGAGCTCCCGCTCATGGCATATGCAGAGGAGAAGACTGAGCGTGCCCGCCTCCACAATACCGGAAGCGATATGATCTATCTCAATGTCTTTAATCCTCTCAAGAAGTGAAATACTTCTTCCTGAAAACATATTCTTTTTTACTAAAAAACACAGAATGTAAACCCGACTTTTTATCCGGTCTGAACACACTTTGGAGGTTTGCAACCATCTTATTATCGAAAAAGAATTATTTTGGCCTTTTTTTTACAAAATACCCCTGCGTTCGGCTTAAAATATATAAAATCTGTCAGTTATGATTAACCAAAATAATTCAATTATTATGACAGGTTATGTGGTTGTAAAAATGAAAATTTAAAATTGCATCCATGTCTTTGCATTCGTTTCACAAGGTTTAACGTTGGTTGGCTGGAATTTTCAGATTGTAATAAAATATCAGAGGTGTGTAATGGAAATTAACTACGTACCAACCACGTGTCCGTATTGCGGGACCGGGTGCGGCTTCAACCTTGTTGTTAAGGACAAGAAGGTTGTTGGCGTTGCGCCCTGGCATCGCAACCCTGTCAACGAAGGAAAGCTCTGCCCCAAGGGCAACTATGCATGGGAATTTATCAATGCTCCCGACCGGCTTACCAAGCCGCTCATCAAGAAGGATGGGAAATTTGTTGAGGCGAGCTGGGATGAGGCCTACAAGTTGATAGCATCCAAGTTCAAGTCGTACAAGGGTGAGGAGATAGCATGCCTTTCTTCAGCCCGGGTTTCTAATGAGGAGAACTACCTCATGCAGAAGTTTGCCCGGGCAGTTTTAAAGACGCCCAACATCGACCACTGCGCCCGGCTCTGCCACGCTTCAACGGTTGTTGGTCTTGCCGGAGCTTTTGGATCCGGTGCAATGACACAGTCAATTGCTGACATTGCCCAGTCAAAATGCCTCCTAATCATCGGGAGCAACACGTTTGAGCAACACCCATTAATCGGGCGCCGCGTGATGCAGGCAAAGGCAAATGGTGCAAAGATCATTTACGCCGACCCGCGGCTCACCGCAACCGGGAAGCAGGCTGATCTGTTTTTACAATTCTACTCGGGTACCGATGTTGCGTTACTGAACTGCTTCATGCAGCAGATCCTCAAGAACGGCTGGGAGAACAAGGAGTTTGTCAAGAACCGGACCAAGGATTTCGAGAAGGTCAAAGAGGTTGTGATGAAGGTTGCCTACAGCCCAGAAAATGTCTCGAAAATCACGGGTGTTCCTGCAGCCGATATCATCAAGGCAGCTGAGTGGTTCGGCAAATCCGGCCAGTCCGCAATCCTCTACTCAATGGGTATCACCCAGCACACAACCGGTGTCGACAATGTCAAGTCGGTTGCAAACCTCCAGATGCTGACCGGTAACCTCGGCAGACCCGGCACGGGTATCTGCGCACTCCGTGGCCAGAACAACGTGCAGGGCGCCTGCGACATGGGTGCGCTTGCCAATGTATACTCCGGCTACCAGTCAGTAATCGTCCCCGAGATGAAGAAGAAGATGGAAGACGCATGGGGCTGCACGATTGCCGAGGGCAAGGTCGGTCTCACGGTCACCAAGCTGATCAATGTGCTCGCTGACGAGCCCGGCAAGGTCAAGTGTCTTTATATCATGGGTGAAAACCCGATGCTATCCGACCCGGATCTCCACCACGTTGAGAAGGGACTCAAGAACGCAGAGTTCATGGTCGTGCAGGATATCTTCTTAACCGAAACCGCACAGCTTGCAAATGTTATCCTGCCGGCAGCCTGTTATGCCGAGAAAGATGGCACGCAGACCTCCACTGAACGCCGTGTCCAGAAGTGGAGGAAAGCCCAGGATCCCCCCGGAGAGGCAAAGGCAGACTGGCAGATCTTCTGTGAGCTTGCCAAGCACATGGGATTCGAGAAGCAGTTCCCCTACAAGAGCGCCGAAGAAATATTCACCGAGATCTCCAAGGTCACCCCGTCCTATGGCGGAATGGATTATGCACGCCTAGAGAAACCCGAAGCCCTCCACTGGCCCTGCCCGACTAAAGAGCACCCGGGAACACCGATTCTGCACAAGGAGAAGTTCACCCACCCGGACGGCCTTGGGATCTTTACCCCGATCGAGTGGAAACCTCCGGCAGAAGTCCCGGACAAGGACTACCCATTGCTCATGACCACCGGTCGTTGTATCTGGCAATGGCACACCGGCACTATGACCCGACGCTCGAAAGATCTCGAGCGCGAGGAGCCCACGGGATGGGTTGAGATCAATCCTGAAGATGCAAAGGCATTAGGCATCAAGGAAAAAGAGATGGTCAAAGCTATCACCCGCCGTGGCGAGATCAAGATAGGCGCCCGTGTCACAAAGGACATCAAGAAGGGCGTTGTCTTCATGCCGTTCCACTATGCGGAATGTGCTGCAAATATTCTAACCAACAATGCACTCGATCCCGTCGCATCCATTCCGGAGTTCAAGGCCTGTGCGGTTCGTATCGAGAAGATTCCGGAGGTGAAGTAACATGGCAAAGAAAGGCGATATGCTCTACGCATGGACGAGCGACGCAGACATCAAGAAGAAGGCCGAGCTCGGTGGCGCAGTTACCGCGCTCTGGAAACATGCACTCGAGTCAAAAGCGGTCGATGCCGTCCTTGCCATCACCAAGGGAACTGACCTCTATGATGCAAAACCGGTCCTGATCACCGACCCCAAGGATCTGGCAAAAACTGCCGGCTCCCTCCACTGCGGTACCCTCCTGCTGCCAAAATATGTCAAGAAATACCTTGATGGGGCAGCCAACAAGAAGATCGGTGTCACAGTGAAGGGTTGCGATACCATGGCTTTTTACGAACTTGCCAAGCGCAAGCAGATCAACCTGGACAACATCATTATGATCGGTGTCAACTGCGGGGGATCGGTCAGCCCGGTCATTGCACGTAAGATGATTGCCGAGAAGTACGGTGTTGACCCGGACAAGGTCCACAAGGAAGAGATCGACAAGGGTCAGTTCATCATCGAGTATGAGGGCGGTCACAAGGGTATCTCTGTTGACGAACTTGAAGAGGCCGGCTATGGACGGCGCAGCAATTGCCGCCGCTGCAAGTACAAGGTTCCCCGCCAGGCAGACCTTGCCTGCGGGAACTGGGGTGTCATTGGTGAGAGGGCCGGAAAAGCAACCTTCGTGGAAGTCTGTTCCGACAAGGGTGCAAAGCTTGTTGACGGTGCGGTGAAATCAGGTATCCTCGCAACCGAAGCAGCAAACCCCAAGGGATTGGAGATCCGCGGAAAGGTCGAGGGGGCCATGCTCAAGCTTGGTGAGAAATGGCGGAAGAAGGATTTCACTGCTCTTGGAAGCAACATGTGGGAGACCATCAATAATGAGACCTCGCGGTGTATCCGGTGCTATTCCTGTATCGAAAACTGCCCGGTCTGTTTCACCTCAGCCGATGAACTGAAGAAAAACTCCCTTATGGTAAAGCCCGGTGAAGTCCCCCCGAACCCGATGTTCCACCTGAGGAGACTCGCCCATATCTCGGACTCGTGTATAAATTGCGGGCAGTGCGAAGAGCTCTGCGCTATGGATATCCCGCTGGCGCTCTTTTCGCATGCGATCCGGGTTGAAGGTGATGCAACCTTTGAACCGAAGCTGGGGAAATCAGCCTATACCAATTAATTTTTTTGGTTTTGGGTGGGCAGGGCATCTCCATCTCTAAAGGATATGCTTTATCCTGTGAAGTGCCAGGGCATTAATCGCCTCTTGTCCTGGCTCTGCATTCCCTGTCACACCTGTTTTTATAAAATAACATGGATAAATAATCTGTTCAGTATTTTCACAAATTTTTTTAAAAAATTGAATTTTACCGTTATCGCTCATTCAGTGACAATTCCCGGAATCGTACTTGTATATCCGGAACAATACATCTGCGTCCGTGATCTTCCGTCATCCCACAATCCGCGGTAAAAAACCGGGTTCTAAAAAAAATCAGACCGGCAGATCTTTGTATAATAAGCCTAAAATCCAGAATGCGGGTTATCAGGAAACAACTACTGCTTCCCCCCATCCCGACGATAAGAATCCGGGTTCGTATCGTGCCCCGTTGTACGAGTTTTGCCTCACCCCCCTTTTTGGCAGAGGCAATGTTTCCGGAAAACGCGGTAATTGATCCGGAACAGATTGGGGTTTTCCGACGGGAATTGGTGGGGTAATATGTAGCAACGTTACAACGGCTTCCGCCCGGAGCCCAGCGGCATTGGCAAAGCCCCGGGGTCCGGGAGAGAGGGGGCAACGGGCCATGAGCAGGGTTTCCGACCTGGCCAGGGCATCCTGCACCGGAGTTTCCTAAAGCCGGTGGTACCGGCATTGCCACGAAAACCGGTTTTACATCTCTATGATATCACAGACCTGTTGCGGCTGAGCTCGATGAGCCGGTTATGGTTTCATTCTCCATCTCTGCTGCTCTTGAATATGACAACAAAACTATCGATAAGGAACGATTAAGATTGGGCAGGTTTGTTCTCGCTACGAATGATTTCGGACTCTCCTCCGGTACCATTCTTACCTCTTACAACGGGCAGGGTTCGGAGGAAGGTCTCTTTCGGTTTGAAGGATAAAATAGTACAGGGTCTTTGAGATATTTTTTTAAAGAAGAATTTGCGCATTCAGGCTCTCGTCATAATTATGGTACTCTGTTTGTTCATCTATCCGATGACTGAATTCAGGCTGATACGGGAACTGGCTCGCACCGGTGAATCGGCTATCAGCCAGATGAAAAAACTGACAAACCGGCCTACTTTGAAATGGATTTTCTTCAAATTCAGGTGAATCCGGGAGTTTTTAAGTTGTCTGTGGGACTCACAGGAGTGCTAAAATTTGCCAATATGACTGACGAATTACGAAGAATTCTCTCTCTGCTTGGACCTGCGTATAAAAAATACTACTCTTGAGAAAAGTACTGCGGAATGTGGGCTCCATCAATTCCCCTCGCAATAACCCGGCTCGCCCGGAACTCACGACCCCTGCCTGGAGAATTTTCTATTAACCTCCCGGAGCATAAAAAATAATTTCTGTCGGTACAAATTATTTCAGCCGCAGGAAACATTGCATCCATCATCGTTCAGGAAAATATCAGGGGTCTGCGGTATCGAACCGTTCAAGATAACAATATTCATATGCCTTTTTTTCACCGGGTTTGAGCGCGAGAAGGGCGCTGTCGGCATGTTCCTCGCAGACATAGGCAACACAGCAACCGAGTGACTGAAGACCGATTGCATCCTTCTCACAGCGTTCACACTTTGGCTTTTCTGTCATCGTTATTTTATCTTGGAGCCGTTTACAGATACATCTTTTCGGGTTCAGAGGTCAGTTCCAAAAAATCGTGGCCGGACCCGGGTTTTTTAAAATATTTCCCGGGCAGTGACTCAAACAGTTTCTGTGTTCGTTTCAGCAACTGATCCCCCTCTCCTGCACACGGGTTCATGATTGGAGTACCCTTTTTCCCGAGCCCTCATATCAACCCGGGTGAAGCAGTTCCCGTTTACATTCACGGATAGGATCCGGTATCAACAGTATCGCTCGAGAACACAAACCCCGTATACTTTCTTTTCACCGGGTTTGAGAGCGAGAAGGAGGCTGTCGGCATGTTCCTGGCAGACATATTCAAAACCGCCCTCCAATGACTGAAACCCGATCGCATCTTTCCCACAGCGTTCACACTTTGGTTTTTCCGCCATGATTATTTTTTTTGAATCTTTTCATTGATACATCTTTTTAACTGAACGGCAATCGCAAGGGAACCTCCAGATCCTCTGTCACGTTTCGCCAGTAATAGTTTCTGCCAAATCGTGGTCACAACGGTTCCATGGAATTCCTTTTTTCATTCGTTCCCCAATACTCCTCACGATCGCCGTTCATGCGCAATACCTTACCCTTTTTTATTGCATCAGCACTAATGAGAAAAACATCGGGAAAATCCACATGGTCCAGATGCTGCTCTTTTCAGTTGGGGAAAATTCCTGTGCAATCCCCCTTGCAGAGACCTCATATGTTATCCGTATGGTCAGACTGACCCCGCAACTCCCGGTTCTTCCCTGGCAGGCCGGCACCATCAACCTTCACGGGACCAATGTCCCGGTCCTGTCGCTCAGGATTGCATTCGGAATTACTGATGCGGAGCCCTGCCTTACCGATATGCTCATCATAGTCCGCACGGCGGCCCTTGAAGTTGCAATCTGGGTTGATTCAACGTCAGGAATACAGGATATTTCCCCAGTTCCGGAAATGGCAGATTTACTGCAACCCGGGGAATTATATCCCCCGGGTATCTTAAGAACCCCGGAAGGGCTGATTCTCTTCCATGATCTCTTCCGTCTTATCGCGTCCCGGGCCGACCTCTCCGAGCCACTTCAGCTCCCCGTGCAAGCCGAAACCGTGAAAAAGGCGGTCTCAGTCCGTTGCAGACAAGGTCCAGATGACCTGGCCCGTGACCCTTCAGAAACCCTTTCGCTTCTTGAAGAGCGTGCAAGGAGAATTGCACAACCGGAAGAGACCGCTTCTGACACGGCTGTCATGGAGGTCCTCAAATTCCGGCTTGCATACCGGGAATATGCGCTGGAGATGGAGTATGTCAGGGAAGTGATCCTGACCGGTGAGATAACTCCCGTTCCCGGGACACCCGATTATATCTCCGGTATCTGCGTGGTACGAGGTGAGATTATCTCGCTTGTTGATATGCGGGTCCTCCTTGCCATTCCCGAAAAAGGTCTGACCGACCTGAACCGTGTAATAGTACTGACAAACAAGGAATTATCCTTCGGTATTCTGGCGGATCATATTACCGGCATCGGGATGATCGAGCTGAACCGGATAATCTCTGCAGAAAAGGTGATCGCACCGCGGAGGGCAGGGTACGTAAAAGGGGTGGCGGAAGGGTCCCTGACGGTTCTCGATGCATCCGCATTGTTTGCTGATCCCCGGATGATTATTGAGGATACCTGATGGTGTTGCATGCCGGTTGTTTCCCTTTCTTAAGGAAACCTGCATCCTCCTTCCAGCAAAGATACCCTGCAGAACAGAATCATTACGTTTATGCAACATGCCGTCAGTGTATTCAATCAGGAGAATAGTCAGGAATTGTAAAGGAGTCAGGATATGTTTGAATTCTTCTCCAACCTGAAAGTCGGGACCAAGATCCTTGTCATCTGCCTGTTTCTCGCCATCATCCCAACACTGTTACTCGGTCTGGTGGCCTATTCCACATCGAGTACGGTAATCAACGAGCAGATACAGACTCTTCTTGAGACCCAGGTCCAGGACATGAAAGGCTGGACCAATGATGTGTACAAGCTCACGCGGAACAAGGTCAACAGCGATCTCAATGTTGCCAAACAGAATTTCTACGGGAAAGGTACCCCCCAGATCGTCAACAACCAGATGGCGCTCATAGACAGTAAAGGCAATGAATATATTGTGAACGATAATTTTGAGATTGTTGACAAGGTCCAGTCCATGGTTGGTGGTGCGGCAACCGTTTTCCAGGTATACAACAACACTTATGCCGCCCGTATCTCGACAAATGTTCTCGATTCAAACGGCCACCGTGCCGTTGGCACTCACCTGACCGACAATGTGTATGAAGTTGCCGTAGAGAAAGGTGAGACCTATTATGGGCGCCGTGACCTGTTCGGGAAAAATTACGTTACTGCATATGAGCCAATCCGGGATCCCAGTGGAAAGGTCATAGGGGTTCTCTTTGTCGGTACAGAGGAAGGCCAGACTCTCGATGTGGTGAAAAAGAGTATCCGCGAGACCGTAGTGGGTAAGAACGGGTACATGTACGTAATTGACAGTGCGGGTAACGTGCTTGTCCACCCGAGCCTTGAAGGGCAGAACTGGGCACAGAAGGATTACGTCCAGGAGATGTTCCAGAACAAGGAAGGGGCGGTTCCCCACGAAGTGAACGGAACTCACGTTATCGATGCGTACACATACTATGAGCCTCTCGACTGGTATATCGTATCCCGTGCAGAGCTTCCGGACTTCAGCGGACCTATCGATACGATCCGGAACACCATCCTTGCACTGGTTATCGGGTCGATGGCAATCGGTGCTGCTGTTGCGGTTCTCTTCGGGCGGTCTATATCCGGGCCGCTCCAGCAGGTTGTCCTGATGATCAAGGAGCTCAGGAACGGGCACCTCTCGGCCCGGCTCAATATCCGGCGCAAGGACGAGATCGGTATCATGTCCGCAACCATGGATGAGTTTGCTGACGATCTCCAGACCAACGTGGTGGGGGATATCAAGAAGATCGCAAACGGCGAGTATATTGAAAGCTTCTCGGAACCTGTTGATGAACGCGATGAGATCCGCCCTGCTCTCAGGATGATGGTTGATTCGCTCGATCATCTCCATAAGGAGACGATCAAGCTGACCGATGCTGCCCGTGCCGGGGACCTCTCGGTACGGGGTGACGAGAAGGCATTCCGTGGCGGGTACCGGATGATCATTGCTGGTTTCAACAAGACGCTTGAGACCATCACCGAACCGGTCAACGAAGCCATGCGTCTTGCCCGGTTCTATGCTTCAGGGGATCTCACCGCCCGGTTTGACGAGAAGATCCCGGTTGCCGGGGAATTTGTCGCATACCGGGATGCGCTCAATACCATCGGTATTGAGCTCCAGCGCCTGATGAAACTGATCAACGAGGAACTCTATGAAGGGATCTCGGTCCTGTCATCGGCGTCAAGCGAGATCCTTACGGTCACTACCCAGTTGTCAACAGCCAGTTCGCAGACCGCGGCAACGGTGAATGAGACCTCCGATACGGTAGAAAGTGTCCGGACCAAGACCGATCTCATCAACGAGAAGACCAAGGAAGTCTCCGAGAAGGCGATGAATGCTTTCAACGTATCCATCGACGGCCAGAAATCAGTGCAGGAGATCCTTGACGGTATGAACCATATCCAGCGCCAGATGGACATGATCGGGATGAACGTTATCAAGCTCTCGGAGCAGAGCCAGGCAATCGGTGAGATCATCGCAACAGTCACCGACATATCAGAGCAGTCCAACCTGCTTGCCGTGAACGCCTCGATAGAAGCGGCAAAGGCCGGCGATTTCGGTAAGGGTTTTGCCGTAGTGGCCCATGAGATCCACAACCTTGCCGAACAGTCAAAACAGGCAACCGCAAATATCCGTACTATCCTTACCGATATCCAGCGGGGGGTATCCTCCACGGTGGTCTCAACCGAGCGGGGAACCCGGTCTGTTGCGGATGCCGTCCGTCTGACAAGTGATGCCCAGGGAGCAATCGAGGTGCTTGCCCGATCAACCGCCGAGTCGTCAAGGCAGGCGATCGAGATTGCATCATCGATCCATGAGCAGGCTGCCGGTATGGATCAGATCTCCCTTGCAATGGAGAACATCCGCGATGCGGCGCAGAAGAACCTTGAGATCACCCGTCAGGCGGAAAAGACTGCAGAGGACCTGCATGAACTGGGTCTCCGGTTAAAGAAACTCACGGTGCAGTACCATGTATAAGCATGACCGGACCGGATGCTGAGTTTCAGAAACGGCTTCTCGCAACCTTCCGCGACGAAGCCGAAGAACATCTGGGGGTGATGGGGACCCTGCTCCTGGAGCTCGAGAGCGCCGGCTCTGCAGCTGACCCCGGGTTGATCGAACGGATTTACCGCACAACCCACAGCCTGAAAGGTGCCGCCCGGGCAGTAAGCCAGAAAGAGATCGAATCGGTCTGCCAGAACCTTGAGAATGTCTTCTCCCGGATGAAAAAAGGGATGTTTATTGCGGATGCCGAGGCATTCGATCTCTTTTTCCAGGCAATTAAAATTGTTCAGGCCCTCCTTGCTGGAGAAAAGATCCCGGACATGTCCCCGGTAGGGATTGTCACTGCACTGCGGGCGCTCACCGTAAAAGATGCCCCGGGGAGCAGCTTTACTGCCGTCCCGCTTGCCCCCCCACCCGCCACGCTGCCGTTAACGGAAGATCAGCCCCCGCTGCGAAACCCCCGGCAAGTACTTCCTTCTGCAGGGATCCATCTGCGTGAGGCCACTCAGCCCCTTAAGAAAGATACCGGAGAGGAAGTATTCATCCCTCCCAAAACTGCCGGAATGTCTTCACGACCAGTTGCTGACGGGGGAACGGTCAGGATAGCTGCCCACAAGCTCGACCGGCTCATTGTCGGATCGGACGATCTTCTCACTACCCGGCTCTTCATCACGCACCGGATGCGTGAACTCGAAGAGATGATAGGGCGGTTTTCCCACTGGAAATGGAACCAGACTCTTATCTCCTCCGACCTGTATATCATCCGCGAGACTCTGACCGGCTTAAGAAAGGCAAATATCCCCCCTGAACTGATCCCCCCGATCCAGCGCCTGGTCGAATTCATGGATTATGATCGTGAGTTTGTTACGCATCTCCAGCATGATCTCTCGGCACATATCCGGGCAACCGAGCGGGACCGGTCGGCACTTGAGGCAAGTACTTCGGAAATATCAGACCTGATCCATGATGCAGTGCTGCTGCCAGTATCGAGCATCCTGACCTCTTTTCCCGGGCTTGTCCGGGAATATTCACGCACTACCGGCAAACAGGTCGAACTGGTTACGGAAGGGGATGAGATTGAAGTTGACAGGCGTATTCTCGATGCGCTCAAGGATCCGCTCATGCACCTGATCTACAACAGCATCGATCATGGTGTTGAGTACCCGGATATCCGGTCCGAACGGAACAAACCTGTTCGTGGCAGGGTGCTCATCAAGGTCTTTCCCCTATCCGGAGGTAAGGTGGGTATCGAAGTGAGCGATGACGGAGCCGGGATCGATGTCAGTACTATCCGGAAAACGGCAATCCGGACCGGCCTCATCACAGAGCGTGAAGAAACCAGACTAACGGATGCCGAAGCAGTCTGGCTGATCTTCCGTTCAGGGCTCTCGACAAGCCAGACTGTAACCGAAATTTCAGGACGGGGGCTGGGTCTTGCCATTGTCGAGGATACGGTTACCCGGCTTGGGGGTTTTGTTACGGTTACATCCGGGGTCGGAAAAGGAACCAGTATCATCATGCGTGTCCCGGTGAGGCTTGTGACATTCCGGGGAATCGTTGTCCGTTCGGGAAACCGGATGTATGTTCTCCCCATGCAACAGGTCCGGCAGGTCCTCCGTATCAAGGCTGATATGATCTCACGCGCGGGAAGCAGGCCTGAGTTGACGCTCCAGGATGAGAAGATTGGTGTTGTGCATCTTTCCGAGATCCTCTCCACCCAAAGGTCCGGAGTGAACACGCCGGGAGATGCACCGGTTTCCATAGTGATCATAGCGTACGGTGCGGGCCAGGCTGCCTGTATTGTTGACGAAGTGATCCGTGTCCAGGAGATCGTGGTCCGGCCGCTCGGGAGTCAGCTCCGTCGGGTGAGGCGGATTGCCGGGGCTGCGATCCTGGGTGACGGGACGATAGCTCTTGTTCTCGACACCCCGGAGCTGATCCAGGAAGCTCTCCGTACGGCCGGTAATCCGTTGCCGGTTCCATCCGGCGGTCATTCTGCTCCCCGCATCCTGGTTGTTGAGGACTCTGTTACTTCCCGGACATTCCTGCAGATGATCCTTGAACAGGATGGCTGCCAGGTCGGTACAGCAACGGATGGCATCCATGCCATCGGGATGCTCAGGGAGCACCGGTTTGATATGGTTATATCGGATGTGGACATGCCCCGGATGAATGGTTTTACCTTAACGGAGAAGATCCGGGCGGACAGCCGGCTCTCATATCTTCCGGTGATCCTTGTAACTTCACTGGATTCTCCGAAAGACCGGGAGCATGGGCTCGCAATCGGGGCCGATGCCTATGTAATCAAGAGCGGGTTTGAAAAGAATAACCTGCGAACTATTGTCAGGGATCTGCTGAACAAGACCCGGCCCCATGGCCGGAAACCTTAAGGGAGATGCTGAATGGAAAACCGCGCTAATAAAATGACAACAATCCTGCTTGTCGAGGACAGCCGGACACAGGCAGAATATTTAAGGCACATTCTCGAGAATGACGGGTATCGCGTCACGCTTTCGGATAACGGTTCTGAAGCACTGGCACAGATCGGGAGGGACCGGCCTTCGATAATATTGTCGGATATCGTCATGCCTGAGATGGACGGCTATGAACTCTGTTCCCGGGTCAAAAAGAATCCCGACACTGCAGCGATTCCGGTCATCCTCGTAACCCAGCTCTTCGATCCGGTGGATGTTATCCGGGGCCTTGAGTCTGGAGCGGATGATTTCATCATCAAACCCTTTGATCCGGAATATGTCCAGTCACGGATCACGAGTATCCTGAAGGCCATGAACCAGCCGGACCCTGACGGACCCCGCCGTGCACTCACCATCACCCTCTTCAATAAAACCCATATCATCCCGGCAAGCCGGGTCCAGATCCTGAGCATTCTCCTATCCACCTATGAGGTGGCTGTCAGGAAAAACGTAGAGCTCGAAGAAGCCCGGGAACGGCTCAATGCCGTAAATGAACAGCTCCAGCAGGCCATATCAGATCTCAAACAGTCGAATACCCGGCTTTCGGAGGAGAATGCTGAACGCCGAAGAGTGGAAAAAGCTCTTGACGAAGCCAACAAGAAACTCAATCTCATGGCAAGTATCACCCGCCATGACGTGATAAACCAACTCAGCAACCAGCACGAGTCGCTTGGATATGCCCTCTCCCTCAGCACAAATGATCCCGCCAGGGCATGGGAGCATGTCCGGGCTGCAGAGCAGATTGCAACCCAGACCCTGAACTCGGTCAGGTTCACGGAAGATTACCAGAAAGTCGGGGTCAAGTCCCCCCAGTGGCAGGAACTTTCTTCCCTTGTTGAATCTGCCGGACAGAACCAGCCCCATGACCCACTCTCTCTCATCAATAATATGCCTGAGGGAACCGAAATTTACGCTGACCCGCTCATCGGGAAAGTATTTTCCAATCTGATTGAAAACACCCTCAAGTACGGGGAAAAAGCAACGTTTGTCCGGTTCAGTATGCATCCCGAAGGATCCGACACGGTTATCCTGTGCGAGGATGACGGGATAGGTATCCCAAACAGCAAGAAAGAGCGGATATTCAGCTATGAGTATGGGATGAATGCCGGCCTTGGTCTGTTCCTTTGCCGGGAGATCCTTGCCATCACATCGATAGTGATCAGCGAAACCGGCACTGCCGGCTCGGGTGCCCGGTTCGAACTTCGTTGTCCACCGGGAACAATCCGGGCTGCCGGACAGCCGGCGCAATAACATTATCACGAGCCGCGACAGGAATAATAAAATGGTTCGTGTAAGCTGCAATGCCTGGTTGTTTCTCCCCACGGGCAAATTATGAGCGCGAAATGCAGTTATCCGTGACAATCTTTTTGCGCGTGAACAACAGAAAATGGTGTGCAGGTATTCCGGTATCATGAATTTTCACCGATTCTTCCGCAATGGCGATCCGGTTCATTACAACCGCATTCTGGCGCTTCTCCTCCTGACGGTCATCACCCTGGGGGTTAACCTCTTTGGAATAGTATACGGGCTTACCGCAGTTCTTTCCCACCTGCTCTACCTCCCGACCATTCTCGCCTCGTACTGGTATCCCCGCCGGGGTCTTGTATTTTCTGCCGGAATCGCGGTTCTGTACGGTATCCTCGTTCTCCTTTTTGTACCGCTGGATACCATGACGGGTATTGCCACCATCACGCGGATGGCAATTATCATGCTGGTTGGCTGTGTTGTTGCCATTCTGTCCCTGAATCTTGCTGAATCCGAGCAGAAGCTCCAGGACATAATCGAATTCCTGCCAGATGCCGTCTTTGCCATAGACCGTGAGGGGAAGGTGATTGCATGGAACCGTGCTGTCGAGGAGATGACCGGAAAAGAAAAAGCCGATATGCTGGGGAAGTCCGACTTTGAATATTCTCTCGCATTTTACAAAGAACGCCGCCCGATGCTGGCAGGACTTATCCTGAAAAACGAGCGTAACCTTCTGGAGAAATATCCCTCAATACGCCGGGAATCCAGTCGTCTTGTATCGGAAGCATTCCTTCCGCATTTCAACAGCGGACGAGGGGCCCATCTCCGTTTTTCTGCAACACCCCTTATGGATAATGGCGGGAACATTGACGGGGCGATCGAGTCAGTCAGGGATATCACCGACCAGGTTATGACCGAGTCTGCACTCCAGAACACCAGCAGCAGGCTCAATATCCTTTCCGGGATCCTCCGCCATGATATGTCAAGGAAGCTTGCCGTCCTGTACGGCCAGTTGCAGCTGGGCGTGATGAAATTCAGGGATCCTGACCTGATCGCGTTCCTTGGCGAGATGAAGGAATCTGCAAACAGCATCAAGCGGCAGATCGACATTTCCCGTGAATTTCGGGAGCTCGGGGTCAATCCCCCGGCCTGGATCCCGGTTCAGCAGGCGATCTTTGAATCTGCCGGGCGGTTTGATTCCGGGACAGTCTCCATCCGCTCCTGGACAGAACGGCTCGAAGTCTTCTCGGATCCCCACCTCGCAACGGTCTTTTATCATATCCTTGATAATGCAATCAAAGAGTCCACCGGCGCAAAGAACGTGGTCGTCACCTACCACATCAGGAAGAGCGGGTGTGTCATCATTGTAGAGGATGACGGGACAGGTATCCCGGATGCTGAAAAAGGCACCCTTTTCCTCCAGCAGGAAGAGAATTTTGGCCGGGGATTGTTCCTTGCTCATGAGATTCTCTCTATTACGGGAATGACCATCCGTGAGACCGGTGAGTACCTGAAAGGTGCACGGTTTGAGATCTGTGTGCCATCCAAAGGCTACCGGGTAACCGGAATGGAGGCCTGAATGGATCTCATCCCGTCTGTTCAACCATCCGTCCCAAGCAGGGCGGCCCGCGCTTCCCGTACCGGTGGGCCCCTAACCGGAACCGTCCGCGAACTCCGGGCAGAGGAGTTTGGTCTTGCCGATGATCTCTGGAAAGATTACCATGAGACAAAGGGTGACCCGCGCCAGGACCGGATCTTCGCGGTCTTCTCCGAAAACCTGCCCGTTTCGCTTGCACGCTGCAGGCGGCATCCTGACGGACTTGAGGTGGACGGGATCTTCACTCCAGAGATCTACCGGGGCAAAGGATATTCCCGGATGGCAGTTGGGGCGCTTGTTGAAGCCTGCCATAATGACGATCTCTTCATGTACGCGGTCCGTCACCTGGTGGGTTTTTATTCCAAATTCGGGTTTGAACCCATCCGGGAGACCGAGCTTCCCCCGATCATACGGGAGCGCTATACCTGGGCTGCGGGAAATCTCGAAGGGGCTGAGGTCCAGCCCATGCGCCGGAAAGCAGGGCTCAGAATGAAAGCGTGAAACCGGGATAGTGCAGTACCGCACGATCCCGCCAAAAAATGGACTGCAATGGCCGGTTTATTTCCATTTAAAAAGTGGGATCATCGGTTTCAGCGGATCGTAAGGCTCACCGATTGATGACAACTGGAATGTCCGGCTGAATGCTTCCAGTTTCTTGTTCCTGAAGGTTACCACTACCTTCACGCTGCTCATCATCTTTTCCAGGGGATGAACTACCAATGCATCTGCCTCAAGGGACCCGAGATCAAACTCGATGTTTTCCGGCACGAGTGCCACATGGATATCCAATGCGGTATCATTTCCTGAATTCCGGATCATGATCCCCTTTGCATCATCGGTAAATTCTGCTGCAATATCCGGAAGCGATTCACTGTCCTTCATAATAAAAAGCGACATGAGGAGAGTAACAAAGAGAATAAAGACGATACCGCCGGCAAATATGTTAAAGATGAAAACGATTATCGTGATGAGAATTCCTGCCACGAGCAGGATCCGGATCTTATTGTCCATAGAAACCATTGTGCGCTTCGGTTTTTGTGTTTAACGGTTTGATCCCACGGGTGTTCCGTGCACCGTCATAGCCTAAAAAACCGCAGGACCCGTTTTTTATCCCGGCAGCCGGTGCAGCTTTTTTAAGAGTGCCGCGGTCTCGAGGGTCTCCCTGCCCGGCACGCCCCCTGCTTCATGTTTTGGGTTATTTCCTTTGAGGACATCAAAGATGCTGCTCACCGCCGCTGCATGGGACGGGCCATATCCTCCTTCAAGGATGAGTGCTGTCGGGCAGCCGGTGGCTTCAAGAGCGAGGCGGGTGAGGAGGCCAAAATCGGCCGGCTCGAGTTTCATGGAGCCCAGTGGATCATCAGACAGGGTATCCTGCCCTGCTGATATCAGCAGGAGATCCGGCCTGAACCTGCGGAGTGCCGGATCAAATATTTCCGAAAAAATGTATGAATAATCCGCGATCGCGGAGTTCCGCAGGAGGGGGGCGTTCATGGTGAAACCTTCCCCCGCGCCGCTGCCGGTCTCCTCCAGAAATCCCGTGTGAGGGAAGAATTCTTTCTGGTGGATTGAACAGTACAATACGCGGTTATCTGAGTAGAAGATACTCTGGGTACCGTTGCCATGGTGGGCGTCCCAGTCGAGAATTGCCACCCGGTCAACGGATTTTAAGGCATCTGCTGCCGCAACTGCCGTGTTATTCAGGAGGCAGAATCCCATGGCCTTGTCGGCTTCTGCATGATGGCCCGGGGGTCTGATGAGGGCAAAGCACCGCTCTCCCGACAGGGCATATTCAACTGCCGCGACCGCTGAACCGGCAGCGTAGGTTGCAACTTCATATGAACAGGGGTTGATGTAGGTGTTGGGATCAAGGTACCCCCGGATAAACTGGTTGTTCTCGAAATATCCGCCGGCATACACGTACTCGTCAAGTGTGCAGAAGTCGATGTTCTTGGTGCACTGCCTCTCTAGCCAGGTCAGGTATCCCGGCACATGGACCCGCTCCAGCTGTTCCCGGGTTGCCGGCACGGGTTCGTGTATCGGGATGTCAGGAGGCATCCCTTCCAGTACCGACAAAAGGCGGTCATGGCATTCTGAATGACCTTTACAGTCGTGATTCTTGAAGATGGAGCCGGTGATTGCAGAAACATTCATTGGGAAAATTTTTCCTGATAATTCGGTACTAGTTATCCTGATCTTGCAGATTATGAATATTGTGAAACCATCATTCCCCTCGCGCATAGTTTTTTCAACAGAATCCTCAGCGATACTTTTTTGCCCGGCACCTGTTCTATTTGGGTCTGAAAAGGGATTTTCACCGTCGGAAGGATGCTCTGTCACGGCTATGCGCGTTGAGATTATCTTTTAAAGACTTCGGTCACCGGAAAGGCTTTAAAGCGGACTGCTGGTTTTTTGGAGGTAACCACAAGTGGTAAAAACGTATATAAAGTAAATAATAATCGCTTCGACGGCAGTGTGCGCTTTTTTTCCCGCAGGAGCATAAACCGGGATGACCGGTGAGCAATTCGAAAATTATTAATAACTCGGTACGAAAGTTTTCATTGGCCTATACGAGATTCGTATCAAATGTCGCTGGTATAGGTGAATGATTCAGAGGTGTGTAAAAAATGGTATTTCATCCTCCGGTAGCAATTACTGCAAAGGCAGGAGATGCTGGTAAGTACAAAGTCGGCTTACCGGCCTGGAACATGATCCTCCGTGGATTCATGTCCGGCGCTTACATCGCTATGGGTGCTGCTCTTGCAACGGTCTGTTCAACAGGAATAATGGCAACTGATGCCGCACTGCGGTACGGAACTGCCAGTGCAGGTTTCTCCCAGCTGATTCTGGGAGCTGTCTTCCCGGTTGGGCTTATCATCACCGTCCTTACTGGTGCTGAGCTCTTTACTGGTGACGCAATGCTCGCCCCGATGGCAGCGTTCATTCACAAGATTTCCTGGGCGCAGGTCATCAACCTGTGGATTTTCGTCTATATCGGCAACTTCATTGGATCCGTTGTATTTGCATACATCATGGCAAACGGTCCGCTGGTAACCTTCGATGCAGCCGGTGTTGGAACCGTTACTGCGTTTGGTTCCCGTGCGATAGCTATAGCCGGAGCAAAAGTCGGTTATGTTGGAATGATGGGCATGTGGTCTGCATTCCTTAAGGCAGTGGCCTGCAACTGGCTCGTCAACCTCGCTATCCTGCTCGGTATCTGTGCAGATGACGCAGTTGGCAAGTTCTTTGGTATCTGGTTCCCGATCATGGCCTTCGTTTCCAGCGGGTTCGAACACTCTATTGCAAACATGTACTTTATCCCCGCAGGTATCTTCACCCAGGGATTCATTACGGACCCCACCAAGATCAATGCCAGCATCAACTGGGTTACCATGTGGACCGCGAACATCATACCGGTGACTATTGGTAATATCGTCGGAGGATTATTGTTCGTCGGTGTAATCTACTGGGTTGCATTCCGGAAAGAGATTGCAGCACTGAAGTAATTTTTCACCGCAATCATATTTTTTTTATGAACAACCGAGATATCAGTCTCACCAAATCCGTTATCGCAATAACCGGGGTTATGGTTTCACAATCCGGTTTGTTGTCGCCTCGCTTTCCAGCCCCGTGCGGATTCATCTCATCCGGATAATTCCGGGGCTCTTTTTTTCTTGTTCATGCTCTTACGACCATCCGTCCGAATGGTTACCCGGATAATCCGATACTTTTCCTGCAGCTCTGCCGTTTAGGCATCCCCAAACGCGATCGCAGCACTGAAGTAGGTTAACGGCAAACAATCATCTGAATGAAGATCGGAAATGTAGACGTGAAGGTCTCAATAGTTGCGATTGCCGTGTTTGTGTTCTTCACTCTTGTTCTTGTTATTGCCTCCCTGTTCAGCCCTGAAGTACGATCAAACCTTATCTGGATGATCCCATGCCTCTTTATGCTGCTGGTTATCCCGGTTGCACTCAATTACATGAGCCGCAGCGAGTACGCTGATATTACTCCCCAGTACGAGGTGCAGGCAAAGACGATTCGCGTCAAGCTGATCAATGAGAGCATGATCGGGAAGCCCGTGCGGGTTGAGGGTGTTGTGGAACGGGTTTATTTTCAGTTCCTGAACCGCCCTCAGTACCTTGTCGCAGACCGCTCCGGAGCAATCTCGGTCAAGATGTTCACCAGTCCCAATGAGGAGATCAAAGTCAATGATGTGGTGGAAGTGCTCGGACAGGTAATCCGGAGGTATATTGTTTCCGGAGAACCGGTCATTAACTGCGTATCCATCCGGAAAATCAAAAAATCCTGATGGCCGGTGGACCGTGCCTTGCCAGGTCATCATGCCTTTCCGGGTATTTTCCCTGACAAATCCTGATACAAAACATGAAAAATGATGCCTATGTCTGGTAAAAATCCCCTCCCGGTACAACAAAACGCCATTTCAACGATCCTCTGCATGGAACTGGCAGTTCCCGCCTTCTCCTTTGGTAGTGCCCTGCTGGCTATCTTCTTCTCCGGGATGGACAGCACGATAGATGTCCGGTATTTCGCCATTGGTTGTGTAATAAGTTCCTTTATACTTGCGTACCTGGCATGGATCCGGCCACGAAAGGATATTGTTGCCCTGACAACCCCGATCTATTCGATAATCTTCTTTGTCGCGCCTTCGGAAATGACGGTAAGCATCGTGCTTGAACTGCTCTATGCCGTGAGCCTTACCATTTTGCTCATCCGGCTGAAGTGGCGTTTCGGGGCTGCTCCGGAATCGGGAGTTGCCGCATCGGGCAGGGTTCTTGAAGAGCCGCTCAAAGGCTACTGCAGTACCGTGCAGGAGCAGGTGTTTGGTGTAACGCCCGGGGCAGCTCACCAGGCAGCTCTGGCATTTGCCTATTTTGGACGGGGAGATTACCTGGATGCAGTGCAGGCTGCCAATACAGCATCAGCATTTCCAGAAGAGGAGGATGCACATCCATCACTGGCAACAGCATTTGCTATTGTCCGGGAGCATGCACTCCTGCTGGAAGAATCGGCAAAGATGCCAGACCCGTTTACTGAATTCTCTGCAACCAGCGCGGGCATCCTGGCCAAACCCCTTCCTCCCGAAGATAAACTCCATGACCGGTTCGAGGTTTCACTCGAGAATGCCCTGCTCCTCCTGTACGCAGTTGCATGGAATGGATCCGAACGGGATCGCCCGCTCCTGCTCTCCCTGCAGGGTTTTGCCCTGAAACTGTTCAGCTCATAAATTTTTTTTTAAATAAATCGGAATAGTATTCTTGCAAAAAAACCATACCAGAATAGTTCATGGTCCGGTTGTATTATATCGACAATCTGCGGTGGATCTCGATCCTGATGCTCTTCCCGTTCCATGCCGCTTTCGTATTCTGCAGTGGGTGGTACGGCTATTATGTTCAGTCTGATTCCACGTCAGTTGCCGCACATTGTCTCACGGTTGCCATTGAGCCCTGGATCATGCCGATTTTATTCTGTATTGCCGGCGTGAGTGCGAAATTTGCACTCAAGAAGCGTACTCCCCTTGCATACCTGAAAGAACGGGTCATCAGGCTCCTTGTTCCATTCCTTGCCGGACTTGTTCTCGTCTGCCCTGTTATTGCATATTATGCTCTGAAATATCACACCGGCTACACCGGGAGCTTCTACGGAGCATTCGTGCATTTCTTCAGTTCAGCTACGACCAGTCAGGATCTGAACGGACTTTTTGGAGATTTCAGCTTTGACCACCTCTGGTTTATCCTTTTTTTGTTTATCATATCCATCCTGGCACTCGGTGTGATCCTGTTAGGAAGGCGAACTGCAGGACGCTGCCCCGGTGCCGGTAAAGTAAGTCTGTTGTTTCTCTCTCTTTTGTTTGTCCCTGTCTGGCTTTTGAATTTTGTTGGTATGAACGTGACAGGATATTCTTTTTTGTCATATTTTGCCATGTTCCTGATCGGGTACTACCTGTTTTCGATCGATTCTGTCGGGGCTCAGCTGGAAAAGTACTGGGGTTTTCTCCTGGCGGCATGGATGGTCATGACAATTATCGTGATGTGGATGTACGGAATACTTCTTGGGCATTACGAAGTATTCTGGGGATATTCCCCCCTCTTTGTTTTAACCGGGTGGACTGGCGTCCTTGCCCTCATGGGAACGGGCAGGCACTTTTTTGACATTTCAAACAGATTCGCCGCGTATATGGGCGCTGCATCGTATCCCGTGTATATCCTTCACCAGGCAGTACTGGTAGCGATTGCCTATTATGTGGTAATGCTTGATATCCCTCCAGCCCTGCAGTTCATGTCAATTCTTACTTTGAGTCTCCTGCTGACATTTGCCTGTTACGAAGTGGTCAGGAGAATAGCGGTAGTGCGGGCACTCTTCGGGATTGCCGATCCAAAAGGAAAATCTGCGTGAGATGCTCCTGCAAAAAAAATTCGCCGGTGTAAATGAACCGGATGAACCCGAGGGAATGTCATCCCGTACCGTTCTGACCCTTCCGGATAGCATTGTGGCCGGGTTCAGCCCATGTGTCGGGACCTATTCTTAACCGCGGAATGAACACTGCGATAATGGCATGAAGTCAACGCGATTTCCAGTCCCGCAAGAAAAAGAGCCGGCTGGTTTTTTACCTGTAAAAAATCGCCCGGTTAAAATATATTCAGGGATGCCCTGGTATGGTGATACGAATCAGAGGTGTGTATACCAACATATGTGAGCAGGAGCATGCCCTGGCGCTGGCACGAATGCTGTGCACTAGTGCACAAACACTATGCACAATACATATTATTGCCTATCCACTAATTAAGCATTGGCATTAATTCTATTGAAGCAACATATATACACAACAGGAGAATTTCATGACGGGACCTGCGGGGGAGGGGGATGAAGCAACAAGGATACGGGCTGTGCTCAGGAACCACCCGCAAGGCCTGAGTATCAAGGAGATCTCTCTTGCGGTCTCGATGAGCCGGAATTCTGTTGCCAAATATCTTGATGTGCTCATGGCATCCGGCCAGCTCGATCTCCGTCATGTGGGAAACGCCAAGCTCTTCACTCTCTCGCACCGGGTCCCGGTTGACCGTATCATCAACCAGACCGGGGAACTGATCATCGTTCTCGATGAAGACCTGCGGATTGTCCAGGCAAGCGATTCTTTCTGCGAGTTTGCCGGCCTGCCCCGGATAAAGATCCACAATGCCCGGCTGAGTGCTCTCCCGTTCCCGATCCTCTCGGCTTCTGAAGAGGGGGAACTCATGGCACTCCTGCACGGGGGCCCCACCCTGAAAAAAGAGATCCGGGTTGTCCGGAACGGCGACGAGGTCTATTTTTCCGGCCGGTTTATTCCCGCCATGCCCGAAAACGGGATCTCGGCCGTTACCATCATACTCGAGGATATCACCGAACGTATCCGGGCCGAGCGGGCTGCCCTCGAACGTGACCGGCTCCTCCACACGATCTTCCATATCCCGACCGCTCCCCAGTTCTATATCGACCGTAACCATAAGGTCGTGTACTGGGACCGGGCCCTTGAGATCATGACCGGTATCAGGGCCGAAGAGATGATTGGTACCCGCAACCACTGGAAAGCGTTTTATCCGGTGGAACACCCCTGCATGATCGATCTCATGGTTGACGGGGACCATCTGAAGATCCGTGAATTGTTCCCGGATATCTCTTCCGGCTCACCAGATGGTGATGGGAGATATGAATATACGGCATTTTTCCCCGCTGCCGGGCCGCAGGGTAAATGGCTGCACATCACCGCCATGCCGGTCCGGGATCCTGCCGGGAACCTGACCGGTGCCGTTGAAACGGTTGAGGATGTCACTGACAAGAAACAGCGGGAGTTTGTTATCCAGAAATGATCGCGACACTATTGTGATAATTTTTCATGAAAATCACGCTTAAAATAGAATGATTGGGCCTCGAGCCACCATACTCTCTTCAGGATAATTGCCGCCGACCAAAAAGGGCGCCCCGCGGCAGCCTCAATGAGCGGTATTCTGTGAACCGGTAATTACCCTGCCGTGCCCCGCGAGGGGCCCTGATGCTCATGAGCGCTCATATTCACTTCGGGGATTGACTGATTTTCATCGTTCCGGTGTGAACTCACCAGATTCATGCCCGTTTCTCATGCAGGAATTTGGCAGCGGAGTAAGACTGTGGTGCAGAAAACCGGATCTTCCCCGGAATCAGCAACTCATTGAAAACGAGAGAGCAATTGTCCCGACCTTTATGCGGTCACTTTTTTCCGGCTGGTTTGCTGCTCACCCTGTGTGCGGGCACCCGGCTCCCGGCGCATGGGACAGACATCGATTCCCTTGAGGTTGCCCATGCAGAACCCGAACCGGTCCCGGATCGATTTGGGGAGCTCGATCTCCGGAATGGGATAGAACCCGAAACTCCCATAAAATTCCATCAGTTCGATCTTGGAATGCATGTACAGGGTCTCGTTCCTCCCGCATTCCTCGATTAAGAGGGACATGACCGAGCGGGCAAAACCCCTGAGCCGGTATTCGTCGAGCACATACACGGCATCCACCTCGAGACCGTCATCGTGCCGGGAACAGCGGGCAACACCGATAATACGCGATCCGACAAATACTGCAAAGAGCCGGTCATGCTCAGGGTCGGCTTTCTGCTGGTGGTAATGGATCCAGAGCTCGCGTTCGGCCCGGGCCATCTCGGAAGGCGTGAGCTCCCGGACCTCCACAGCCTCAATGATCCGCGCAGGCCCTGCGCTGGTCCCTTCTGCAAAGATGGCCCTTCCGATCCTGCTGATAAAGCCCGGCCGGAACGTAACAAACCCGCCGCTCTCCTCGCCGGCAAGAGCATAGAGTGTGAGGAGCGTCTTGTCCTCGTTGTGTTCTTCCACATCAGCGGGTGCAGAGATGGTTGGCATGATACCTCGGTGATTCCGGTGCAGGGCACTTTTTGAGAGGATCCCTCTCTCACTCGTATTCGGGACCCCTGCGGGAGACCCGGTGAATACAATATTCTATAGCCGTTATCGCTGCCCCCATATAAAATATGAGGGCCAATCCATCCCCGGAAATGATTTGACGGCCTATGCCGGCCGGCAGGCCCCTTTTCATCATCTCCAACCGCAGATGCAGAACGAAAGGTTCTTTCATCACTCTTTCCAGTATCAGTATACGCATAAACCGGCCCTGCCGGCTTATGTCCACTGTCAGAGGTGTGTGCATTGATCGATAAACTCTTACTAGGGAACCTGAGGTTTCGGGAAACGGATTTTACCCCGAACATTGACTATTATAAGGAGCTGACTGGGAGCCAGCACCCGGAGACGCTCTGGATTGGGTGCTCGGACTCCCGTCTCCAGACCGGGCATATAACCCAGGCCCGGGCCGGCGAACTCTTTATCCAGCGCAATATCGGCAACATCGTGCCGGTCCACGACTGGAACTTTGCAACCGTTCTGGAATATGCGGTTGTGCACCTGAAGGTGAAAGACGTGGTTGTCTGCGGCCACTCGAACTGCGGGGCAATCCGTGCGCTCGACAAGGAGAGTACGGACTCGTATATCCCGCTCTGGCTCAACAATGCCCGCGAGGCAAAGACCCGGGTGGATGCAAAGATCAAGGCCCCGGAAACGGTGCTTGAAAAAGAGGAACGGTACAAACTTATCGAGAAGGAGAATGTCCGCCTCCAGCTGGAACACCTCTACACCTATCCCCTACTAAAAAAGGCAGTCGAGGAGAAGAAGGTTGCAACGCATGGACTTTATTACGATCTGGGAACCGGCGAGTTAAGCCGGGTCTCCTGATCCCTTTTTTTTGGTTTTTTACTTCCGGAAGTTATCCTGCCGGGGGATGAATGTCCGTGTTTTATCCTGTGCTGTTCATTGCCGGGATAGAGAAGAAATATGAAAAGAGGATTATGCCAATCCGGCACTGTCATAGACCATGCAGAGGTAGCGTGCCTGGAACATGACAATGAGGGGCAGCAGGAGGAAGACGAGCAGCGTGCCAATGAGCGGGATCAAGCTGAGAATCATCTCGATGATCCCGAGGATGATCATCATGATGATCAATGCAACAATGTAACTGCCCCACCCGATCTTTCCGATGTGGGCAGAGATAGCGCCGAAGTTGAAGGCCTCCCCCATGCTCCCGGTCCGGGCAAAGCGGATGATCCCGATGTACTCAAAGAGGGCGATGATGAACCCGACGATGATGAGGAGGATGAGTCCCCCTCCGGCGGTCAGGGCTGCCCCGGGCGTTATCTTCTCGATATGGCCCGATGCAATATCCATGAACAGGGGGCCAAAGGAGAGGATGAAGATGATGATTACCGGTATGGCATAGATCAGGCTGATAATCAGGTACTTGATCCCGTCAATGAAGAGTGTCCCCCACTGGTTCACCTCGGGAGCAGGTTTCTCTCCGCGATAGATCCGCAGGGTGTATCCCATGAGGGGCAGCATCAGGATGATCGTTGCAATCAGGAGCAGTATCCACTTTACCCATTTCCCGATGAGCCCTTCCTTAGCATAGCCAAAGGCTTCTCCAACCAAGGTTCCAAAATCCATGACAGTCACCAGTCTTTATGATGGTAATTCTTCTTTTGGCGTAACGCTATAAAAAAGGGTTTGGTTTTCAGATTATCCGGCACTCTCGTAGATCAGGCAGATGTAACGTGCCTCGACCATCGTGATGAACGGGATAAGGATAAAGGAGATGATCTGGCCGACGAATGGAATGAGCATGCAGACAAACTCGATGATCCCCACGATGATTCCCATGATGATCAGGGCGACGATGAAGCTGACCCAGCCGATTTTCCCGATAGTTGCACTGATGGCTCCGAAGTTGAAAGCCTCTCCCATGCTGCCCGTGCGGGCAAAACGGACCATCCCGATCGATGAGAACATCCCGATGATAATAGCCAGGATGATAAGGATGACAAATCCCACAAGGAACGTTCCTATGGATGCTGCTACGGCGGCGCTGACTGCTGCAGGGTCGCCACCGGCTGCCATGACTTCCGTGACCAGCGGTGCAAGTGTCAGGAAGATAACAATGAACAGGGGAATTGCGTAGATCAGGCAGATGATGAGATACTTGATCCCGTCAATGAAGAGCGTTCCCCACTTGTCTACCTCGGGAGCCGGTTTCTCTCCGCGATAGATCCGCAGGGTGTATCCCATGAGGGGCAGCATAAGGATGATCGTTGCAATCAGGAGCAGGATCCACTTCACCCATTTTCCGATGAGCCCTTCCTTTGCATAGCCAAAGGCTTCTCCAACCATGTTTCCGTAATCCATGACAGTCACCAGATTTTTGATGGTAATTCCCCTTTTGGCGTACCGCTATAAAAAAGGACTTGATTTGATATGGGATTTTGGAAAAACGGAGATTAACCGGACGAATTTGAAATGATCCAGCCTGGTTCATGCTTTTAGCATGGGATTACTGCCGGAACAGATCACAATCAATAACACCCGGTATTTCCTATCCCTCTCATCCATGACATCCTGCAGCATCCGCAACCAGGGTCTTGTCTTCCTTGCGGTGCTGTTCATATGCCTGTTCCTTGACTATGCAACGTCGGATGCGCTCTCCTTTGTTGCCCTCCATTTCACTGCGGTTGTTGGCCCGGTAATTCAGTTCGAGGATGTCATCAGCATCCTTACCGCCCTCTCCCTTGTCGCGGGTCTTCTCGGATACTTCCTGTTGCCGCAGCGCATCTTCAACCGTATCCTGTTTGTCGCAACCTTCCTTTCCACCATAAGCCTCTTCCTTAATGTCGCCGGGCTCCTGCGGACCCTCATCCAGCCCCAGGTCAACCCGGTGATCCTGCTGGCTGCTGCGGCAGTGGTGTATATTTCCAACGTCCTCGTCTTCACGATCTGGTTCTGGCTGCTTGATTTCGAAAGCCAGCAGGACCGATGTAGTGGGAAGACATCTAAGCCAGTCCTCGTTTTCCCCCAGAATGCCACCAGTTACCCGGGGTATGAGGAATGGACTCCCGGGTTTGTTGATTATCTGTTCCTCTCGTTCCATACCTCCAGCACAGTTGGCCCTACCGATACGCTGGTCCTCGATAGGAAAGCGAAGGTTGCCATGATCTGCCAGGTGACGGTCTCCCTTATCGTTCTCGTTGTGCTTGCAGCCCGGGCGATCGGGATTCTCCGGTAATTTTTTTTGTTATTCTCCCGTACCAAGGCACTATAAGCGGTTGTTTTGCTTTTGTTGGATGATCGCGCCGATGCCGGACGCTTTGACAATGATGGTTACGACCGCTGGTATGACGGGAGTAGCACAGGGTGGCTTTTCCCCGTTTGACGGATCCCGTTTTTCGTGCGATCATTTTACGGATTCGAAACGACCTCGTATGTATAGGAATACTGGCAGTCCATGTCGACAAACTCGGCAATGGATACCTGTTCGATTCTCTTCTGTCCCGGGTTGAGTACCGGGATTTCGAACTCTTTTGAGAGGGGATGGCAGTAGGTCAGCAACGGGTTTATGTTTATCCGGACCAGGATATTGGTATATGTCCGGTTCGACGGGTTTGTTATCCGGAACTGCGGGGTGTACAGGTCAACCGAACCAGCATGTATCGTATCCGGGCTGCTGATATCCGGGCTTGTCACTTCAATCTCTGCATTGTGCTGTTGCATAACGCATCCTGTACTCCACGAGATGATGATAAGAATGAGGAGCACCAGACCGGCCTTTTTCATTGCACCCCGATTGTGAATAATGGTGTTTCTGCCCGGTTATTTCTTTTTACCGGAACCAAAAAAGCATTGATCGATCCTGGTATATATTTCCGGTGTCGGATATGTCCTGCCGCCGGCCGGTATAGTCTGCGCCGTTATTAAAAAAAGAGGCTCCAGGAGGATGTCGCAGGGATCCCTCCTGCAACCCTATGGCGTGCCGGTTCGCGGGGCAACCCAGATCTCCCGGATGATGAGGTAGAGGACGTCAGTCAGGAAACCGAACATGGGTATGATCGCGAGGATAACCCAGACCGGTGCAAGCATCTTCTGCTGTGGTGCATCGCGCCAGATCAGCCAGGCAATGAGGAGCTGGATGATCCAGAATCCGGCCATCATGAGCGGAGCCGGTGTCATGTATCCCGGATACAGGTATGGCTGCATGTGTGGTTATCGGATACCGGACATGATATCCTTTTTCTGCCGGGGGCTGACTTATTTTTTCCGGCATGAGTGCCGGATTATTTTTTTCGTACTGCAAGGATGAATATGAGGGAGATCAGGATAATAACCCACGGGATTTCGGATGCAGGAGTTCTTACCGTCTCCGGAAAGGATGCATTTCCGGAAAGCGGGGACTCTCCTTCTATGGGGGGAGTGGCAACCGGGGTAATATTGCCATCTCCTGCAGGCGGGGGAAGGATCTGCGTGCTCTCCCGAGATGGTGCAGCTGGCCCGATAAAACCGGATTTGGAAAAACCATATACCGTTGAAAAGTCGACTGCAACGATCAGGGAGCCGTCAGCGCTCACGGCAACTGAATTGGATTTTACCGGGTTTTTCGTCCGGTATGTCCCGAGCAGTTTACCTTTCCGGTCAAAGACCGAGATCTGGTTATCGATACTGCCGGTGCCGATGGTTGAACCATCGTCCGAGATGCTCACGCTGGTTATCCAGAACCCTGCCTTTTCCGTCCAGAGAAGACTGCCCTGCCGGTCAAGGGCTATGACCGTACCATCGTCACGTCCGGCAACAATCGTGGAACCGTCCCGGGAAAGTGCAAGGGAAATAATATTTCCCCCGGGGAATGCCCGGTCCCAGAGAAGGGCCCCGCCGCTGTGGTACATCCGTACATGGTTCCCGTTCGGGATCACGATGCCGCTTCCATCGCCGGATATTTCAAGAGCCGCGGGGCTTATGGCATCATCATACCAGCCGGGTACATAACTGAGGTTGAATCTGCGCAGCGCCTTTGTTGTGCCAACAATCACCTGGTCTTTTACCGGAGAAATTTTAATATCGTGGATTGTCTCGGTTGTGTTCCTGCCGAGGCCGGATCCGGAATTGAACCAGGACTGCATAACCCCTCCTCCACCGGCTGCTATCATCTCCCCGTCCGGCGTCATGGAAAGATCGGTTACTGCCTCCCCGAGGGAATGGTCCCAGAGCATGATTCCCTGCCGGTTAAAGAGGCGGACTGTCTGGCCGCGGGATGTGGCAATGTAATTGCCGTCACGGCTCACTTCGAGTATTGATCCTGACCAGCCTGACCAGAATTTCTTACCCTCAGGTGAGAGTACAATCAGCTGGTCCCCCCCGGCTACGATAATCGATCCGTCGTGCGAGATGGCAACCCCAGATAATTCAATGCCCGGGGCCGACGGAACGATCCAGGTGGGATCAACCGCCTGGCATGCGGGTACGAGGATAAAAGTAAGGAGGAGGATCCCAATAACCCGTGTAAGGGAACAAAACCGGTGCATTTATGTCTATGAGTCTGATGATTCGGATCGGATAAGAAGTATTGCTTCTTTCTCCTTGTCAGCCGGATGTGGTTCCCAGCCCCCCGGTAAACCTGAATATGCTGAGGGGAACCCGGCAGCAGCGCCCGGTTTTCGATCGCGGTCCCGAAGGGCGCGTACCGTCTCACGTGACGGGGACCTGCCGTATCCAGGTCCGGAGGCGCAGCCCGTTGGTGCAAAGGGTGATCCCGAGGAGAATCGTGATCGCGCCGAGCACTTCGATCAGGATAAAAAGGATCCCCTTGGGGCAGATGAGGATGAGGCCGGTCAGGGCAAGCGAGAGGATGCCCACCGCCATCCGGCTGTAAAACCCTTCCGGCACGCCGCTTCTCCCTTTTGCCACCCGGGAGAGGAGTATGCCGGCACTCCCGAACATCCAGACCGCAAGAACGCCAAGGCTCCCGGTGATCCAGTAGTCCATGGGGAGGAGAAACGCGAGGATCCCTGCTCCCAGGATCACGATTCCCGAGAGGAGATCCCGGGCCATGTACTCGCTCTTTTTTCCGGCACGGAATGTCCTGATAAAGATCATGACGGCAACACCAAGGATGGCAAGCGGGAGGAGCAGGTCAAAGATCTGTTTGAAGATCTGGACCGGGTTGTTTAAGATAAAGAGCCCCACGATGACCAGAAGCACCCCGTACACAACCTGCTGCTGCCAGATAAATCGCTGGGTTTTCAGGGTATTTGCGATGTTGTGGTCCTGGTGCCGGGTATCCATGATCAGGGTCATGAATGTGTCACTGATCATCAGGACCAGCGGGGCGTCATCGATCAGATGGAGGAGGGGATTCTTTTTCGGGTCATACCGGTCAAGGTGCACCCGCCACCCGGAACGTGTCTCGTGCGCATGGTACCGGCCTTTCCGGTAGCTTGCGATGGTGCCCGGGGAGGGTACATTGATCGATGAGATCTTCCACGCTGGATCCAGAGGTTCCGTGACCAGCTCTTTTGAAACCTCAACTTCCCATATGCCCTCGTTCAGTGGTTCCAGACAATCATCCAGCCGGGTCATGATTCTGTCTTCCAACAGCCCTCGTGTCCTGTCATCTCAATCCACTGCCATGAACGGCTGCCCGCGGGAAAAGGGGATGAACCATCCGCACCGTGACACCGCTTTTTTTAAAACCCGGTGTCAAGGCCATCCCGGATATCTTTCTTCTTCTCCCGGTTGAGCCCCTCGATGTACTCCTCATACCGGTGGATACGGGTGCTGACCGGGAAGGGGATGCCGATCGTGGAGATGATGGCCTCGCCGGTGTCAAGGGTCTGGATCTCGATCTCCATCTTCGATAAATCCTGCTTGGCACTTCCCATGATGATCTCGCGGTCGCCCCGGTCGCCAAGGCCCATGACCACAAACGTGTTGATCTGGGCCAGCACTTTCTGGTCAATGTTCTTGGGTTGCTGGGTCACCACGCAGAGGCCGACCCCGAACTTTCTCCCTTCCATGGCGCACTCCCGGAAGATCTGGGTGGAGGAGCCGCCCGATCCCAGCACCCGTTGCGCCTCCTCGATCGTGATGAGCACGTTCTTCTGCTCGGCCGGTTCTTTGTCGATCCCGAACTCCTCGGCCGATTTCCGGTGGGCCTGCATGATCCTCCGGGTGATCATCGAGAGGACGAAGAGCTCGCTCCTCTCCCCCATGCGGGGGATGTCGATGAGGACCACCTTGTTGTCATGGAGGTGCCTTAAGATCTCGCTGACCGCGGATCCTGCTTCCCGGAAGAATTTGCGGTTACCCTCGACAATGCTCCTGAGCCGGCGCTGGATCACCTGGAGGGTGCCCGGGTGGAATGCGCCGAGCCGCTCAGCAATATCCGGAGACGGTCCGGTGTACCTGCCCTGTTTTATCTCGTCCGGGAGCGTGTCGGGATTCATCTGCAGGAAGAACGGGATGATCCGGTTGCCGGGGAAATCCTCGAGCGACTCGATGAGATCCCGCTGGGCCTGGGAGAGGTCGTACAGCAGGCCAAGGTCGGTCATCCGGAAATCATCGTAATCGAGCCAGAGGCTGTTTAAGGAGTACTTTTTCCGGTCGCTCTCACTGATGGTGAAGACCACAAGCCCGTCCATACCTGCGCTGTAGTGGACGAGCCCGAGGGTTCGTTCCCCGGTGCTGGACTGGCCGCCACGTACATACTCGCCATGGGGATCGACGACCAGGAGCCCGAACTTCTGCATCTTCATGCAGGAGGCCGAGAACGTCTTCATGAAATTCGATTTGCCCATGCCGGTGGTTGCAAAGACGCCCATGTGCTGGGGGAGGACTTTACTGGGGATCCTGACATGGAGGTCTTTTAAGACACCCTGGCCGGTCCGCATGACGCCAACCTCGATATCCCCCATGACCCGGGTGAGGAACGCGAAATCCTCTGTTTGTGGTATGGTAACCTCCGAGAACTTGGTCGGAACCGTGCGGGGCTTCCTGAAGATACCGCTCTCGTCAACAAACCCGAGCGGGACGGCCTCAACCCCGATAAAAACATCCTCCCCGAGGCCGTAGAACTGCTCCGAGAACGGCCGGGTATCCCAGCGCTCGTCGGCAAAGTTGCTCTCGTGGATAAGGTCGACAACTTTGGCATAGAACGAGTACTGCTTGGTGGCATCCGTAATTTTGAGGATATCCCCGACAAAGAGCTTTTCTGAATGGGGGATGATGAAGCGGTACGAGAGCACGCTCTTTCCTATCAGCCGGAACTTGGTTCTGTCAAGGTTCTCAATATCGTTCAAAGTCGTCATGTAAATCACCAAAGAGATCTTCGAATGTCCGGTTCCGCATTCCCTGTTTTGTAAGGCCGGCTTTTAAATCCTGCTGGATCTGCATCACCCGGCTCTCATCGATAGCTACCGTGAGGTGGGCGTCGAGGAGCGGGTAAGGATACCCGGGAATTCTGCCGTCGCCTGAGCACGCGGCCATGGCCTGCATGGTTGCGGCAACGGTATCTGCACCGGTCCCTTTGGGCAGCTCCATTTTGAGCGGCCGGAGCACGCGGGATCCCAGCGATGCAACATAGATCTCCCCGTGCCGCCCCTGCCGGTACTCGGTATGGTCCAGCAGGTGCTCATCGATCTTCATCCACCAGGGACCGGAGATGCCATACTCTTTCACAAGCCCGCTGACTGCGGGAAGGAGCGGGTGGCCCCCGCCCCAGGTTGCCCGGGTCCGTTTTGCAACCGCTGCAAGGAGGACCCCGCGTTCCTGTGCGGTCAGGATGATGCTGGCAAGTACCGGCTCGTGGTTCTGGCTCGAGACCCGCAGGGCACCGTCGATAAGGAGGAGGGCGCCGGCCGGCAGGATTTTTGCCGTCTCAAGCGCCACCCAGTACTCCAGCGTGTCCCGGAGGATAGCAGAAGCCCGCTCGGGATCGCTGTTGTCAAGGCCCTTGTGGGGCGGGACGCCGAAGCACTGCTCAAACATCTCCGGGAAGTCCAGGTTCCGGTGGCCGGGCCCGATGGTGACGAGCATGAGGGGAGTGCCGGCCCGGCTGTGCCGCTCGTTTGCCATGAATGTTGTCCGGGCTGCCTGGACAGCCGCAATGGCGATACTGCCCCCTTCCAGGATCATGGCATTGGAACCGTCGACAGCGCTCACCATGCCGGAATGGATGGGTGGAATAGCGTGGAAATGCTCCCGTGTAATCCCGCTCTTTTCAGCAAAGGCTGCAACAAGGTCTTCCGGGACATGTGCGGCGATATTCTTAAGCGCCCGGTTTACCGATTCCTCGTAGGATTTCCGGCTGTTCATTCACCCCACTTCCGTTATGCGGCGTGCATTGCCGGGATCCGGAGATCCGCATACATATACCTTGCCATGGCAGACGGTTATCGGAAAACCGGATCCGCGGGTACTGACTGAAGCGTCCGTGCATATTCCGGTAAAACTCCTGCAGACCATTGTCGTTGATTTTTATTTGGCGTGTAATGGGATATAAGGGGGTGGGAGTGCCCGCTCATAAAAGTCCATAACCGGTACTGCCGGGGAATGATCCCACTGCGGACACCCGTCCCTGTGGGAAGGGTTCGTCCGGTCCTGATCACGGCATGATCTGCCATGTACCTGACTGCAGAGTGTATTTTCGGCGGGTGATGCCCATCTGCAGGCAGATCAGAGAAAGACGCCCGGTCACGTGACCAGAGAACCAATAATCCCCCACATCAAATGATCCACAGGATTAGGAAAGAACCATGAAAAAAACCGACCTTTCAGTTCAGATCGACATGTTCGGACGGATGACAATTGCCCTTGAAGAAATTGAGGCATGCCGGGAATTTTCCCCCCTTATTCCGGAAGTCAGGGCCAACATGGTATTCGCACACCCCCATGCAAAAAACAGAGAGGATGTTCTTGCTGTTGACGGACGGATCACCATTATCGACAGCATGCCCCGGGCTGCCGGGAGAATTCGGTTCGGTGCATCGGGCCATATGGCACGGCTCATCCTTGAGCTCATGAAGACCGATCCGGCCATACGGGCCGGGATCGATTTTGCAAACCCCCCGGGGTTTTCGGGCTGGCTGGCAGACTATTGCACAACGCAGGGCCGGGTGTATGTGATGATAGACCGGAAAGACGAACCCGGGGAAGTACAAAATGTGGAGGGGTCCTCGATGCAATGGAAGGCAAAAGAGGCTGTCCGGGCTGCCGGGGGGAGAGTCCCGGACATTATCTGTGATGCCGGAGGGATGGGAAAAGAGCCGGTCTGTATCATCGTGGGGAAAGAACCCGTCAGTATTGCGCGGGACCTGTGCGGGATTGCACATGCTTTTGCACAATTCCGGAAATAATCCGTTTTTCCCTATTATCCTAACATTGTAATAGTATTCTGGATATAACTTATAAGGCGATTTTGATGAAACTTGACGAAATTACCATCAGCAGGGCGATCCTTTCCGCACAGATGAATACCCTGATCGATTACATGGAGCTGGACGTGGCGGTTGTGGGGGCCGGGCCTGCCGGGCTCACCTGTGCGGCACTGATTGCGAGAGAGGGTATCAAGGTTGGAATCATTGAAAAGAAGCTCTCTGTTGGCGGAGGAATGTGGGGCGGGGGCATGATGTTTCCCCGTATTGTTGTGCAGGAAGAGGCACGTCGGTTGCTTGACGGTTTTTCCATTGGTTATACCCCGTTTAAGGAGGGATATTACGTGGCAAAATCGGTTGAAGCGGTCTCCAAGCTGACGGCTGCAGCGTGCGATGCCGGGGCGGAATTTTTCAACCTGACCTCCGTTGAGGATGTCATGATCAAGGCAGACGGTCGGATCACCGGGCTTGTTATCAACTGGACTGCCGTTGAGATGGGTAAACTCCATGTTGATCCCCTTGTCATGGGATGTAAATACACGGTCGATGCAACCGGCCATGATGCTGTTGTGGCACGCCTCGTGGAAAAGAAGGGCGGGGATCTCAAAGTGAAGGGCGAGAGTTTCATGTGGGCTGACCGGGCCGAATCCCACATCCTCCGGCATACAAAAGAGGTGTTCCCCGGGCTTGTCGTTGCCGGTATGGCAGCCAATGCTGTTGGCGGAGAGAGCCGTATGGGTGCAGTGTTCGGCGGGATGCTCCTCTCCGGCGAGCATGCGGCAAATCTTGTTTTGAAGAACTTAAAGAAGTGACAAAAAAAACCCCCTTTTTATTCGGGATTTTGTTATACGGGCAACCCGGCAGGGAAGCGGTTTCATCTACCTCCGTTTCCGGAATCTCCGGAAAACCGCCACGCACCCGCCGGCACGGCCATCTCGAACCGGGCACCTTTGCCCGGCTCGCCGGTCTCAGCGATCGTGATTTCGGTGATTGCCAGGATCTCGCGGGAGAGATACATGCCAAGACCCGTATGCTGGAAAAATTTCCTTAAGAATATATTCTCTTTTTCCCCGGCAGGGATCCCTACGCCGTCATCTTCGCAGACAATGGTCCCGCCCTTCTCTGAATGGATAAAGGAGAACCGGATCCTTGTTACTGTCCTGCCGTATTTCAGGGAGTTCTCCATTAAGTTGTAAAAGACCCTCTCAAGCAGGGGATCGGCATAGATCTCGACATGGTCCGCCTCAACCTGCAGCCGAACCGCACCCGGGTTAACGCTCCGGGTTGCACGGACGATCGTCTTCTCAAGATCCTGCCATACCGGTGAATTGATGCCGATCTCCTGGTATTCCCCGGTGAAGCCGACCAGGTCCGTGATCTGGTCGGTTACCTGGGTCTCCTTGCGGATATATTCCAGAAGCCGGGGGTCATCGGTATGTGCTTTTGAAAGTTCCAGGTAACCGGAGAGGACGGTGAGCTGGTTGAGGATATCGTGGCGGGAGAGGCTGGAGAGGAGGTTGAGTTTGGCAAGAGCTGCCCGGAGGGCATCATCGGCATGCTTGCGTTCCGTGATATCGATCACCGACGCGATGCTCTGGAGCGTGCCGGGAAAGACCTGGACGTACATGTCAACATCGATCACGCTGCCGTCTTTTCTTACAAGCCGTGTCTCGTAATGGCTGGGAACGGCCGGTTCATCCTGCCTGCGTGCTGTGTGATAGGTCATGACCCGCTCCCGCTCTTCCGGTACAATGAACGAGAAGATCGAACGGGCGTATTCCACTTCCCCCCGGAGGTGGCCGGAGATCTGCTCGAAGACGGAGTTCACAAGTGAGATCGTGCCGTCATCCTCGATGACAACCATCCCGGTGCCCGAGTTCTCAAAGATGGTCCGGTAACGGCGGATCAGGTCTTCGGAAGTCTTCTTGAGCAGGGCATGGATGGAAGAACGTTCGCGGAGCAGGAGAGTGTTATTCGTCTCGAGCCGGCGGATACTACCTGCAGCCCGGCGGATCTGCGCTTCATACCGCGCCCGCTCTTCCGGCTCCAGTTTTTCGAGAAGGCCGGTCAGGGCTTTTTCCAGATCATCGAACTGCTTCATGCGGGATCATTTCCTTGTGCTGATGAGGACAAGAGAGATCGTCTCATTGTAAAAGTCGCAGGTGCCAAGCCGGTTATGTCCGATCTCCCCGTACGTGAAGAACCCGGCAAGCGGGGCATTCCAGAGCCGGGATGCCACAAGAACCTCGTCTTCTGCCATCGATCCGGCGACACGGTACCGGGCAATGCAGGAGAAGAGGAGGAGCAATGAAGCATAGGGATGGCTGGTATGGTATTCTTCCATGTCCAGGATTGCCTGCCTGATAGTCTCGTACCCGAACGAGCTGGAGAACCGTACATGCGACCCCTGGGGTACCGACCCGGCGAACGTGAGGGAGCCCTTTTGGAAATCCACGGAAAGAAAAGTACGTAAAACCTCGGTCCCGTCAGGACGCCGTATCTGGAGCGGGAAGTTGATCCCGAGCTGCTGGAGTTCCTCATCCCTGACGTCCAGGTACTCCTTGAAGAGCTCGGTTGCCGGCCTGTTATTGATGGTGTAGACCGTGTTTCCTTCCGCGGAGGTGACAAGCATCTCCGCCCCGATGCCAATCCAGCCGCTCGATGCAATGCCGGTAACATCGACCTTGTCCGCATCGAAGACCATGGCAACGGCCCCGTCATGGGATATCCCGTCAGCAGAAAACACAAGCGTATCAGAAAGAAGCCCGTCATCACCGGCCATCCCGCCAAACAGCGGGGCTTTTCTGCCAGCAGCCGCCTGGATGCCATAGACAATTGCCTCGCCATCGTTTTTGAGGCCGGCAATCGCGATGATAAATGCAGGATTCGAAAACTGCCCGCACCCCCACCTGCCGATCTGCTCACCCAGCGAGAACGGGGTCTTCTCTTCCCGCTCAAAGATGGATATGGAAAACAGGGCCGGGTCAAAGTCCATAAAACAGCAGACCGCGGACTGGTCATGGAACGGGTCTGCATCCCCCTCCACCAGGATCTCCCCTGCGGTGGAACAGCCAAAGACCGGGATGCCATCCTGGCGTATTGCATCCGCCAGGCCCGGAATGCCGATGGCAATTGAGGAGAAGATGATCCCGATGGTTGGCCGGAATGCGCGGATCTGCCGGTATTTCTCCATCAGTTCATCAGCTGAGTAGGCGCAGAAGCAGGAGGAATTCGGCATAGAATGTCTCTGATTGAATGATACTTCCTGATGCCATAAAATGTTTGGTGGGGCAACCCTGCTGCAGGTGCGCCCGGCCGGACGGCTACAACCTGTCAGTATGCGGATCCGCCACTCCGATCCGTCAGGCCATCCGGAACATCCCGGCACCGGTTTTTTGGTATTTTGTGCCGTTGATCACCCTGAACCAAAAATGATCATCCATAAATTCTTGCCGGCTCCTCCCGCTCTTTTCTCATCCTCGTGTTCCCTGTCTCCATTGCCCAAGCGTCCGGTTCAACAGCCGTGGTCCCTTCATGCCGTTTTCAAACAAACCTATTTATCTGTACTTGAGTTATGGATGGGTAGAACAGAGTACTCTGTTACCGGAGTACGGGAGACCAGCATGACCCAGACCGGCAGAAAATACCGTTTTTCATGGACACTCCTTGGCGACATCAATGCGGGAAGGCCGAACCTCGGCCATTCAACACGACTGGAGGTTTACCGCCTGATGCAGTTCACGTTCCGGGATATCCTTGAGCAGGAGTTCGGCGCTGATAAGACCGACGAGATCTTTTACAAGGCCGGGCTGCTTGCCGGCAAAGAGTTTTTCACCCATACCCTGGGAAAGCCTGCTGACCTGAATGAGTTTGTTGGCAGGCTGCAACAGATCCTCGTTGAGATGAGTATCGGAATTCTCCGGATCGAGCAATCGGACCCGGAGAAAGGATCCTTTGTCATGACCGTATCGGAGGACCTTGACTGCTCCGGCCTGCCCGAGACCGGTTTTGGTATCTGCACGTACGATGAGGGGTTCATTGCCGGGCTTATGGAATCGTTCACCGGTGTTCCGTTTGATGTCAGGGAGATCGACTGCTGGTGCACGGGCGACCGTACCTGCAGGTTTGCAGTAAACCGGAGGCCCCGGTAGAACGTTCCCCTATGGCTGATAAAAACAGCGAGGGTCAGTCCCCTGCTCCGGACTGCCTGAACAAAGCACTGCAGGCAATAGAGGAGACCCTCAGTACCGGGAGTATTCCTGAGGATCTTGCCATTTCGGCTGATGTTGAGACCAACAAAAAACTGCAGGCAATCCTTATGGATATCTCCGCTACCCAGCGGTTCACTCTTGCCCTGGCTCAAGGTAATCTTTCGCAGGATCTTGCCGCCCGTGGGCGGATGGCCGGCTGCCTCAAGACCCTGCAGTCCGGCCTCCGGCACCTCACCTGGCAGGCCGGACAGATCGCCGGCGGTGACCTTTCGCAGCGGGTTCATTTCATGGGAGACTTCTCGGACTCGTTCAATACCATGGTTGAACGCCTTTCCGAGGAAAAGATCAACCGGGCCCGGCGGGAAGATGATCTGAGACGGATAAACGCTACCCTTGCGGATGAGATAGCCGAACGGAGGAAGATAGAGGATGCGCTCCGGCTGGCGAACAAGAAGATCACGATGCTCTCCTCCATCACCCGCCATGATATCCGGAACCAGCTCCTGGCACTCCGTGGATTCCTTGGACTCTCCCTGATGAGTGCCAAAGAACCGGAACTTATTGGTTTTATCAGGAAAGGGGACCGGGCTGCAGAAACGATCGGCAACCAGATCGAGTTCACGAAATACTATGAGGAGATCGGGGTCAATGCTCCCGAATGGCAGGACATAGCGGAGCTTATCCAGATGACCCGGTCAGAGCTGCCTATCCCTGATTCCGTTAAGGTCACAGCAGATCTCCCCCACGTAAATGTCTATGCCGACGGGCTTATTGAGAAGGTATTTTACAATCTCATGGAGAACACGCTCCGCCACGGTGAGAATGTCTCCCGGATCCGGTTCTCCTTCATTGAGACCGACAGTGGCGCTGAAATCGTGTATGAAGACAATGGTATCGGTATATCAGCGGAAGACAAACCCCATATCTTCCAGAAAGGGTTTGGTAAAAACACCGGCCTCGGGCTCTTCCTCTCGCAGGAGATTCTGGCGATCACGGGTCTCTCAATGCAGGAAGAGGGCGAACCCGGCAAGGGGGTGCGGTTTGTGATCGCAGTGCCTAAAGACGGGTACCGGATCTCCGGAGAAAGCTGATACGTTGTGGACTTTTTTCTATTCCCGTGTTTTTTACCTTGTATGCCCGGCCCGTTCAGGAAAATGTCCGGTATATCGCGTTACCCCGGGATCTGCCGGATCTTTTCTGAAGTTCCCCGCATGAACCCGGCGGGAATGTTAACCCGGATGCAATCCGGGACCCCTGTTCCTGCAGACATCGGAAACCCCGTCGGTTGCCACCGGCACGACTAGTATTAAATATTGGGATGGGATAGGATGTGATCATGCCAATAATGACCTGGAATGAGGAACTGAGTGTGAATGTCAAAGAGATTGACGACCAGCACAAGAAACTTATCGGGCTTATCAATAACCTGCACGATGCCATGAAAAGCGGGCAGGGAAAACAGGTGCTGGAACCGACACTCCAGGAGCTTGCATCCTATACCGTCTACCACTTCCAGACGGAAGAGAAGTACATGCAGAAGTTCAACTATCCCGGCTACCACTCGCACAAACTGAAGCACGATGCATTTGTCAAAAAGGTCGCCGATTTCCAGAAAGAGTACCAGGCAGGACGTCTCGGCATATCCCTTGATCTCATGAATTTCCTCAAGGAATGGGTTACAACGCACATCAAGGATACCGACCGGCAGTATTCCGCAACGTTTGTAAAAGCCGGGCTCAAGTGAGACGGGAATAAACAGGCCTTGTCCGGGATCACGGTTCCAAAAGGGGTGTAATGGTTTAGCCCCAGCCCGTAACCGACCCGTCTGCCTTTGTACCTATGGCCCTGTTGCTGCCCTGAATTTCATGCGATTATCCCGTGTACCCGGAGGGTCTGGCCCGTCTTTCCGGGTTACTGAAAGGATCGCCGTCAAATCCCGATCCCCTTCGCGGGCTGGAACGGGAAATGTTTTATTATCTCTGCAGTATATGGGTCAATAGCCAGAGGGAGTGGAATTCTGTTGGTGCTTGCTACCCTTGAAATGAGAAAATTTGTGGCCCCCGAATTCGTTATCGGGAGGGATGCCCGCCGGCTTGCCGGCAGGTATGCAAAAAATTTCAGTGCCACGAATGTGTTTATTGTCACCGGGCCAAAGATCATCCAGGCCGGGTGGGTAAAGGATGTGACCGGCAGCCTCGAAGAGGAAGATATCCGGTATACTGTTTTTTCAAAAGTTACGCCAAACCCCAGGGACTATGAGGTGATGAATGGTGCACAACAGTACGAAAAAGCCGGCTGCAATGCGATCATCGCAGTCGGAGGCGGGAGCCCGATCGACTGCGCCAAGGGGATCGGGATCGTTGTCTCCAACAAAAAGGATATCCTCACCTTTGAAGGGGTGGATACCATCCCGACCCCCCCGCCGCCGCTCATCTGCATCCCGACAACCGCAGGTACCGGCGCCGATGTATCGCAGTTTGCCATCATCAACGATACCGCAAGAAAGGTGAAGATCGCGATCATCAGCAAAAAGATTGTCCCGGATATTGCGCTTGTGGATCCCGTTCCCCTGACATCCATGACACCCGAACTTACCGCCCATACGGGCATGGACGCGATCACCCACAGCGTGGAGGCCTATGTCTCGAATGCCAGCTCACCGGTCACCGATACGCTGGCCCTTGAATCGATCTCGCAGATGCGCGATTACCTGCTTCTGGCGCAGAAAAACCCGGATAACATCGAATACCGGAACCAGACCCTGCTCGGCAGCCTTCTCGGGGGCCTCGCATTCTCCAATGCGAGTCTGGGAATAGTCCATGCCATGGCACACAGTCTTGGGGGCTTCTCTGACCTTCCCCACGGGGCATGCAATGCCATCCTGCTGGGACCTGCCATTGACTTTAATTTCAGTGCATGCCCGGACCGGTACGAGGCTATCGGGAAAAAGCTGAAGCCGGATTGTGCCGGTGACACCCCGGCAAAAACAAAACAGAACGTGTTGTCTGCCATATTGTCCCTGCGGGAATCGCTGGGCGATACGCAGACACTTTCGGAACTGGGGATGTCAAAGAAGGATATTCCCGAGCTGGCAAAGAAAGCAAAACGGGATCCCTGCCTTGCAACCAATCCCCGGATACCAACCATCGCGGATATCGAACGGATCTATGAAAGCGCACTCTGACGAAGAACCGGATATTGAGAGCCAGCGGGAGAAGATTATCGGCCTTGGCAAACTGTCCATCCGGAAGAGTTACTACCCGGAACTCCAGCAGAAACATGCCGAACTGATGGGGAAGAACGAAGAGCTCCATGCCGCCTATGAAGAGCTGACTGCAACCCAGGAGGAGTTGCAGGTAAATTACGATGAGCTGAGCAAAAAAGAGCAGGAACTGCGGGAGGGCGAGGCACGGCTTCGTTCCATCCTTCACGCCTCGCCGGTGATGCAGTTTGTCATCGACCGGGACCACCATGTCATCACCTGGAACCGGGCAATAGAGAGTTACAGCGGGATTGCGGCCGATGAGATCGTGGGCACCGACGGGCAGTGGCGGGCGTTTTATGAAAAGAAGCGGCCGGTTCTTGCCGATATCCTTCTTGACCAGGCCCTTGATCTGCTGCCGGAACTGTACACGGAAAAGTTCAGCAAATCCCGGTTTGTTGATGACGGCTATGAAGTGGCCAAATTCTTCCCGAAAATGGGAATTGACGGAAAATGGCTGCATGTAACCGCAGTGCCGATCCGGGATGCGAAAGGGGAGATAATCGGTGCGATCGAGACGCTTGAGGATATCACGGAACAGAGAGATGCAGAAACAGCCCTCCAAAAAAGCGAGAAATTCCTCAACAGCGTTTTTGAAAATATCCCCAACATGATCTTTGTGAAGGATGCACGCGATCTCCGGTTTGTCCGGTTCAACAAGGCCGGCGAAGACCTGCTGGGTTATTCCCAGGAAGAGCTCTCCGGGAAGAACGATTACGATTTTTTCCCAGAGGAAGAGGCAGACTTTTTCACGAAGAATGACCGGGAGGTTCTTGACCACCGGCAGGTTGTGGATATTCCTGAAGAGAAGATCAGGACCCGGCTTCTGGGCGAGCGGATCCTGCATACCAAGAAGATCGCGATCCCGGATGAGAGTGGAAAACCCACCCACCTGATGGGGATCTCTGAAGATATCACCGAGCGCAGGCGGATGGAGAATGCCCTCCAGCTTGCCCGCAACAAGATAAACCTGTTGAATACCGTGACATTCCAGGACATCCAGTCGGCGGCATTCTCGCTCTCCGCGTACCATGAGCTCTTCAGGACCCTTGTCAAGGATGAAACGGCAAAAATGTTTTTGGATAAACAGATCTCCATAACCCGGAAGATCATCGAATCGCTGAATTTTGCAAAGAATTACCAGGAGATGGGGGTCAGGCCGCCCCGGTGGCAGAATGTCAACCAGGTTTTCCTTTTAGCCATCTCCCACCTGGATTTTTTAAAAATTACCCGGGATACCCGGGTTGAAGGCCTCGAGGTGTATGCCGATCCCCTGCTTGAAAATGTATTTTTCCAGATGATGCAGAACGTGCTCACCTATGGGGGGCATGCAACAAGGATAACCCTCCGGTACGAGGAGAAAGCGGACAGGCTTGTGCTGTTTGTTGAAGATGACGGTGTCGGCATTCCTGCCGAGGAGAAGCTCATGATCTTTGACCGGGGGTACGGGAAGAAAAGCGGTCTTGGACTTTTCCTTGCACGGGAAGTCCTGTCCATTACGGATATGACGATCAAAGAGACCGGGGAACCGGGGAAGGGTGCCCGTTTCGAAATTTTTGTACCAAAGGAAAGTTACCGGATTTGTAAAGACCCGCCAAAAAAATAACAACCGGCACTTTCGTGACCCCTTTCTTTTTTTTATACCGTGAATCCGGTTCCCGAAGAGATTCCTGCTGTGCATTCCCCCGGGTCAAGCCCGGTACTCCCGGCTCCCCGGCCACCCTTTGCGATCATCCCGGGACAATGTACCGTAACAGAATTGCCCGTTTCGAAGGGAATTTTCTTGGGCGGGACAAGAACCGGTTTTTTACCGAAGTGGTTGTATCATCATTCACCCGGATCAGACTCCCGTATCAAAACAACTCCTCTCGGGACAGAATGACCTGCCCGTGAGTCTGATGGTTTTCCCCCAGGCTGTCAGTGGTATGCAATTCCCGTTTACCGGTAACAAATACGCATATATACATCTCATCATCATAGTGCCAACCATACCCGGTGCTGATAGATTGATCCCAACCGGTGGAGAATGGTAAATGAGCGATCCGTCGTTGAATCTTCTGGTGGAATACCTGGTTGAAGGGGATAGAAAACGGTCTCTTACTGAAGTAAAAAAGCTCCTTGATGCTCATGCTGACCGTGAGAAAATTATCACCCACGGTGTAGAAGTGGCGATGAAACGGCTGGAGAACAAGTGTACCATTGAACAGTTCAACCTGCTGGAAATTATGGTTGCCGGCCGTGCTGCCATGGAAGTGATAACCTTCCTGTACCCTCAGGATCGCCCACCGCACCCCATGAAGGGAACCGTCGTCATCGGAACCCCGGAAGGTGACGTGCATGATCTTGGAAAAAATATCCTTAAAATGGTCCTGACCGCAGAAGGATACCGGGTTGTTGACTGCGGCAAAGACTGTCCACTCGATAAACTGGCGGATGCCGTGAAGCGGGAAGGGGCTTTTGCGATCTGCATAAGCGGCCTGATCACCCCCATGATCCCGCTGGTGCGCAAGATGAAGGATAAACTGGCTGAACGGGGAGTGAAAGATGTTATGGTTATCGCAGGAGGAGCTGCATTAAAACAAGCCACGGCAGAGAGCTTAAATGTCGATTTTGTCTGCGATACGGCGTTTGATGCTCTGGGGTATCTCGGAATGATAACCAGGAGCGGATGATGAACAGCATCGAGCGTATCGTATCCACCCTGAAATTTGAAAAACCGGACCGGGTGCCGGTGATAGCGCAGGTCTTTGGCCATGCGGCAGCAGTAGCCGGCATGAATCTCGGGGAGTATATCCGGGACGGCGAAATGCTTGCACGGGGTCAGATCAGGGCGCTCGACCGTTATGGTTATGATGCTGTTTTTGCCTTAATGGACACGTATGTAGAGACCGAAGCGGTGGGATCGGTCCTGACCTATTTTAACAACAAGTACCCCATCGTCAAATCCTATGCTCTTTCCCAGGATACCGATCCGGACAACCTGACCTTCCCGGACCCGTATCAGGACGGGCGTATGCCGGAACTTCTGAAAGCGGCGGGGATCCTGCGGGAGGAAGCTGGAGACGAGGTGCTGGTTGTCGGCTGCGTATTGGGACCATTAACCGTCACAACCCAGCTGCTTGGTATTGAAAAAGCCCTCTACCTGGCGATCGATGAACCCGAACGCTTCAGTCGCATCTTGGATTTTGCAACAGAAGTTGTGATACAGTTCGGTAAGGCGCAGCTGGATGCGGGAGTGCACCTGCCGGTTGTCTTCGATCCGTCGGCTTCGCCGGTCGTGATCCCGCCTTTGTTCTTTTACGAGTATGAGCTGCCACGTCTTACACGGCTCTTCTCCTCATTAAGTGAGCATGGTGCGGCGGCAAACTGGCTGCATATTGCCGGGCCTGCCGATCCGATTCTTCCGTATTACCCTGAAGCGGGTGTAAATATCGCAAATTTCGATTACAGCATCAGCCCGTCAGTTGCACAGAAAGCACTCCCCCGGACCGTTCTCGATGGCAATATCAAGCCATGGTCATTTGTTGAGGCAACACCGGAAGAGATCACGCTCGAATCTGCACGGCTCCTGGACCGGTTCGCGCACCGCGGGGGATTTATCCTGTCATCAGGATGTGAGATTCCCCCGGAGTCCCGGCAGGAGAACGTGGCAGCTATGGTCATGGCTGCCCGTGCGGGGAATTAATCATGCCGGTTCTGACGGTACGTTTTGAAGACCGGGTACGTAATATCCCGTTTGTTGCCGGACAGTCCTTACGGGACATCCTGGATTTTACTGATATCCGGGTCCGTGCCGGGTGCAACGGGAGCGGGGCATGCGGTTTATGCCGCGTACGGATTGAATCGGGAACGGTTCCCAAACCAACCCAAAAAGAGCGTACTATCCTTGACAGTTCCCTGCGTGCAGAGGGGATTCGTCTTGCCTGTCAGGTAAAACCGAAAAAAAATATGCAGATCGACATCATCAATCCGGCCCGGCAGTCGAACTGGAGGAACCTGCCGGAATCAAAGAGCTGCAGGATCGCGCAAAGACCGGTTTTCCCGTTAAGGATCTTCCCCGTTTTGGAAAGCGCTCCGTACGGGGTGGCAGCAGACCTCGGGACCACGCACATCAGCATCTCGCTCTATAATCTTGCAACCGGCCAATGGCTGGCCGGGCGTATCGGCTCAAACCCGCAGATAAATTACGGTTCCGATATAATGACACGGCTTGTTGCCGCGTCGGGGTCACCTGAGCAGGCCACCCTGCTCGGCGGGAGCGTACGGGCGGCAATCGGGGATGCCCTGCAGGATATTGCCACAAGGGACGGGATCAATCTTTCCCAGGTAGTACGTTTTTCCCTTGTCGGAAATACGGCCATGCTGGCGTTGTTGTCCGGACAAAATTATGCACTCCTCACCCGGCCCGGCCACTGGTCAGGTTATATTGACTGCCTGCCGGAACACCCCGGGAGATGGGCGGCCGACTGGGGCATTGACCCGGGTGCGGTGATGGAGATCCTTCCCCCGCTTGCCGGTTTTGTGGGTTCTGATCTTCTCGCCGGCGTACTTGCAACGCATATGACCGGCAGTACGGAAAAAGGCCTTTTCATCGATTTTGGTACCAATTCCGAGATTGCCGTCTGGGATGGTGATGTGCTCTGGGTTACCTCAGCTGCCGGGGGGCCTGCGTTTGAAGGCAGTGGTTTTACCTGCGGAATGCCGGCTGAACCCGGTGCGGTCTACCGGGTACGTTTCAGGAATGAGACTCTGGATCTCGCGGTTATTGCCGGGGACCATGCCCGGGGCCTCTGCGGTTCCGGGATCATAGACCTTATCTCCGGACTTGTTGAACGGGGGATACTGACAGAAAAAGGCCAGTTTGCATCGGAATATAGAAAGGAGGGTTTTACGGTTGCCGGACATGATCCGCGTATTGTCCTTGTGAAAAAAGATGTTGACCTTTTCCAGCGTGCCAAGGCCGCGATAGGGACCGGCATTGAGATCCTGCTGGAAAAAGCAGGTATGGAATATGCGGATTTACAGCATATTTACCTTGGTGGAATTTTTGGTTATTTTCTGGATATAAAAAATGCCCGGAAGATCGGGCTGTTGCCCATGATACCCACCGGCAGGATCCACCTGTGCGGAAACACTGCACTGGATGGATGCGAAATGGCCCTTCTCTCCTCACAGGCTGCAGACCAGCTGAAAAATATAAGACATATCGCACACATCATCAACCTGTCACAGTGCGAAAATTTCGCTGATGTTTTTTTGGAAAACCTGTACCTCCGGCCATCCGGGAGGATGAACCCATGAAGGAAAAACCATTCCGTGATACCCAGGAGTATTTTCAGGCGTTTATCAGGACTGCACAATACATCCCTAACCTGACCACACGGCAGGACATCTTAAGCGAGACTGGCAGGGTGCTGGTCCGTTTCTTCGAATCGGACATTGTCGGATTCTTTGAAAGGAGAAAAGACGGCGGGATAGACGGTCACCACTGGATTTTGCCTGAAGGCGTTCCCAAGACTGCCCTCCTGACTCGTGAAACCGGGAAGATCATTGCCGGGGTCCTTGAAACAGGATTTCTTGCTGCCCAGCAGATCGGTATTCCTGAACCGTTTGCAATGGTTTTTTTACCGATCACCTGGGAGAACCAGACGGCGGCGGTCATGCTGGTCGGCCACAGGACATCCGATCCCATTCCAAAGGAATTGTTAAATGTCTATCTCGCAGTTGCCGGCCTTGTTTCCAATGCAATAACCGGCGCTGACGAGGAATTTAAAAATATTGCAGCGAGAAAACGTGCCGAGGAGGCTTTAAAAGAGACCCGTGCACAGCTTGCCTTTCTCGTTTCCAATACTCCGGTCGTACTTTACCGGTGCAGTGCATCCGCTGAATTCAGGATGACCTTTATTTCTGATAATGTCCGGCTGCAGCTGGGCTATGAAGCACATGAGTTCCTGGATGATCCGGCGTTCTGGCCGGATCATATCCACCCGGATGATAAAAAACCCGTATCTGACCTGGTATCCCGCCTCAATGAAAACGGCACCGCGATCTCTGAATATCGTTTCTCCGCACATGACGGGACATACCGCTGGTTACGCGATGAGGTGAGAGCGGTACGGGATGAGAATGGCATCCCTGCAGAATACCTCGGGTACTGGATCGATATCACTGATCGGAAACAGGCAGAAGAAGAGATCCAAAAAGCCCAGCAGGAAATTATGGAACACGACAAGTTCCTCCAGCGCCTCATCGACACCATCCCGAACCCGATCTTTTACAAGGATAAAAACGGGATATACACGGGGTGCAATACCGCCTTTGAAGAGTATATCGGGCTTTCAAAGGACCATCTGATCGGCAAATCCGTGTATGATATCTCACCAAAGGATCTCGCCGACATCTATTATGTAAATGACCGGAAACTTCTGGACAATTCCGGCACTCAGTCCTATGAATCGCGGGTGAAATATGCCGATGGCTCCATCCATGATGTTATCTTCAACAAAGCGACATTTACCGATCTGGAGGGAAATGTCGAAGGCCTTGTAGGGGTTATCCTTGATATCACTGAACGCCGGAAAGCTGAAGAGTCACTGCGGGAGAGCGAGAATAAACTGAACGCTGTTGTCCGGGGATCTCCCATCCCGCAGTTTGTTATCGACAGCAGCCACCGGGTCATTCACTGGAACGATGCCCTTGAGAAATACAGCGGGATCAGAGCAGAAGAGGTTGTGGGGACGAACCGGCACTGGCGTGCATTCTACTCGTACGAGCGTCCCTGCATTGCCGATCTCGTTATTGACGGGACTTATAAGAAGCTTCCGGAATTGTATGAAGGTAAGTATGCGAAATCCACGCTTGTTGAAGGCGCCATTGAAGGAACAGATTTCTTCCCGCACATGGGCCCCTCAGGTTCATGGTTGTACTTTACGGCAGCATCGATCAGGGACATCAATGGCAGGATTATCGGTGCGGTTGAGACCCTGGAGGATATTACCCAACGTAAATCGGCAGAGGAGGCACTCCTCCTCCAGAACCGGATATTCGAGACTATCGCCGAGGGGGTTTACCTGATCCGGGCCAGCGATGGCATGATCGTTTTTACCAATTCCAAATTTGATTCGATGTTCGGGTATGAAAAAGGAGAACTGATTGGTAAACATGTATCTGTGGTTAATGCTCCTGAAAAACAGATGAGCCCCCGTAATACTGCAGAAGAGATCATGAAAGCCCTCAATAAAACGGGTGAATGGAAGGGAGAAATTAAGAACATCAAAAAAGACGGCACCACATTCTGGTGTCTTGCAATGGTATCCACGTTCGAACATCCCGAATTCGGGAGCGTCTGGATTTCAGCCCATACAGATATCACTGCCCGCAGGCGGGTGGAAGAAGAGCGGGAAAGGATCCGTTCGTGGCAGGCTGGGGTGAATAGGATTCTGGAGTCGGTTCTTACTCCTGTCCCACGGGATCAGAAATTAAAGATCATCACCGATGGTGTTGTTGAAACATTTGGCGCAGATTTCTGCCGTATCTGGCTAATCGAGAAGGGAGACCTGTGCAACACGGACTGCATGCATGCCGGAGTTACTGAGGGGCCGCATGTATGCCGGTACCGCGACAAGTGCCTGCACCTGAAAGCAAGTTCCGGCAGGTACACTCATATTGACGGGACAGCGCACCGCCGCGTCCCGTTCGGTGCCTACAAGATCGGGCGTATTGCATCCGGAGAGGAAGAAAAGTTTCTCACGAATGATGTGGAACATGATCCAAGAGTCCACGATCATGAATGGGCAAAAAGCCTCGGGCTTGTCTCGTTTTCAGGATACCGCCTGAAACCTCCCGACGGCAACGTACTGGGAGTCTTTGCCCTCTTTGCCCGGTCCCCGATATCCCCGGACATGGATGCGATCCTCGAGGGACTGAGCCGTGCTGTCTCGCTCGCCATCCAGAAAGATAATGCAGAAGAAGCCCTCCGCGAGAGCCGGGAGATGTACAGGGAACTCATAGAGAACATCAATGATGTGATCTTCTCGATGGACCTGCAGGGTAAATTCACGTATATCAGCCCGGTGATTGAGCGGCTGTACGGGTATCATCCGGACGAGGTGATTGGCCAGCACTTTACAAAATTCCTTCACCCGGATGACCACCCGCAGTGCATTGAGGCATTCAAACAGAGACTGAAAGGCGAGTATGGTATCAACAATTTCAGGATCCGGTGCAAGGACGGCAGGGAGGAGAACGTCTGCGTCTCCCAGCGCCCGATGATCAAGGACGGTATCGTCACCGGGTTCAACTACATCATGTCGAACATCACTGCCCGCAAACGGGCGGAAGATGCACTCAAAGAGAGCGAGGAACGCTTCAGGACCATGATCGAGCAGTCCCCGTTAAGTATCGAGGTGATGTCTCCGGATGGATGGACGCTGCAGGTCAATCCTGCTTTTGTGAAACTCTGGGGGGTTACGTTCGAGGATCTCAAAGATTACAACATGCTTAAGGATGAACAACTCTCCCGCCTTGGCATAATGCCCTATATCCAGCGGGGCTTTTCCGGAGAAGCGGTTGCATATCCCCCCGTGGAATACGATGGCAGCAGGACCCTGGGACATGGGGAGAAACGGTGGGTACAGGGCAATATCTACCCGGTCCGGGATGCTTCCGGAACTATCCGCAATGTCATTTTAGTACATGAAGACATCACTGAGCAGAAGAAGGCTGAAGAAGCACTCAGGGAGAGCGAGAAGCGGTACCGTGACATGTTCGACCTCAACAGTGCGGTCATGCTTATTATCAATCCTGATAACGGCAGGATCCTGGATGCAAACTCGAGCGCCTGCCGTTACTATGGGTACGACAGGGACGAGATCACGGGAATGGTCATCACGGACATCAATATTGCAGATCCATCATTCACCCGTAAAAATATGTCCAGAGCTGACGGAGAGAATGGAGCAATATTCAATTTCCGGCACCGGAAAAAGAACGGGGAGATCCGGGATGTCGAGGTCTTCAGTGCGCCGATCAGCCTGGGAGGACACCGGCTTCTCCACTCGATCATCCAGGATGTGACCGACCGCAAACGGTTCGAGGTGGCACTGGTTGAGAGCGAGCAGTGGTTCCATGATATTTTCAACAACATTACCGACGCGATCCTCCTCCATGAGATTGGACCTGACGGGCCACCCGGTCGCTTTACCGATGTCAATGACGTTGCCTGCCGCATGCTGGGGTATACCCGGGAAGAATTGCTTACAAAAACACCGCTCGATGTCACAACTGACTACCACAATCCTTCCCTTGAGAAAATCTTCGAAGAGCAACGAACTGCCGGCACTGCAAGATTTGAAACGGAATACCGGACAAAGGACGGCACTATCATCCCGGTAGAAGTCAACACCCATGTGGTTACCATCCTGGGAAAGAAACTGATGCTTGGGGATGCCCGGGATATTACTGAACGGAAAAAAGCTGAAGACGAAGAACGGCTGACCCGGGAGCGTTTCGAGACCCTGGTAAAGGTCTCCGATATGCGGGATGCCAGCGAAACTGAGTTATCCGGATATGTCATGGAGGCAGCCTGCCGGTTGACCGGGAGCACGATCGCATTCATCGGGACCATGACACCGGACGAATCGGTGATGGATATCATTTCGTGGTCGAAGTCAACCATGCAGGACTGCAGGGTTGCTGTATCGCCGATCCATTTCCCGGTACACAGAGCCGGCATATGGGCGGATGCAATACGGACGCACCAGCCGAAGATCGTGAACGATTATTCTGCTCCTCATCCCGGCAAGAAAGGGTTGCCGGAGGGGCATGTCAGGATCACGCGTTTCCTCTCGCTACCGATACTTGACAACGGGAAGGTCGTAATGGTTGCAGCGGTTGCCAACAAGCCGGATGAATACGACGATGCCGATGTCACCCGCCTGATGCTCCTGATGCAGGGCGTATGGGGAAACCTCCAGAAACGGAGATCGGAAGAAGCGCTCAGGATGAGCGAGCTGAAATTCCGCGACATATTCAACAATACTACCGACGCGATCCATATCCATGAGATCAGGGATGACGGGACTCCCGGCAGATTCACCGATGTGAATGATGTCGCCTGCCGGTTGCTGGGATACACAAAAGAGGAGATGCTTGCAAAAACACCTCTCGATATCGCCACCGGCTACCATAACCCGCCCATGGAGGCCGTAATTGAAGAACAACGGACGAGCGGCAGTGCGAGATTCGAAACAGAGCACCGGACAAAGGAGGGCACTACCATTCCTGTTGAGGTCAACACCCATGTCGTCACCATCCAGGGCAGGAAAGTGATGCTCGGGGTTGTCCGGGACATCACCGAACGGAAGAAAGCCGAGACCCTGCTCCGGAACTTCAACGAGCAGCTTGAACAGCAGGTCAAAGCGCAGACCGAAGAGATCAATGCGTCCTTAAAAGAAAAAGTCCTCCTGCTCCGGGAGATTCACCACCGGGTGAAGAACAACCTCCAGATCATCATCAGCTTAGTCAACCTCCAGATGCGCCAGATTGACGATGAACGGTTAAAACAGGTCATGAGGGAGACCCAGAACCGGGTCCGGGCCATGTCCCTTGTCCACGAGAAACTGTACCTGTCGGAGGATATCGCCCGCATCAACCTTGCCGAGTACACGCGGTTCCTTGCCACGCAGCTCATCTCGTACTATGAGGTGGATTCCCGGCAGGTGCGCCTCCGGGTTGAAATCGATCGCACGATCATGCTCGATGTCAATACGGCAATCCCGCTCGGTCTCATCATCAATGAACTGGTGAGCAACGCCCTTAAGCATGCATTCCCGGACCGCCGGCCCGGGCTGCTCATCATCACGGTACGCGGGGAAGGGGATCTCCTCTTCCTTACCGTAAAGGACAACGGGATCGGCATGCCCGCGGGTCTGGACTTCACGGAAAACAAGACCCTGGGATTCCGGCTTGTCACGAGCCTCGTGGAACAGCTGAACGGGACTCTCGAACTGCGCCCCTCCGGGGAAGGGACGGAATTCGGGATAACGATCCGGAAGGCCGGGTGATCGTATGGAGGACGCGAATAGTACCGGACCAGTACCCGGCAGCCATACAAGCCCCCTGCGGATCCTGATAGTCGAGGACGAATCGATCCCTGCCGAGGATCTGAAGGAGACCCTTGTGCTGAAAGGGTACCAGGTGACCGCTGTAGCACGGAACAGTGAAAAAGCCATTTTGTCTGCACGGGACGATCCCCCCGATCTCATTCTCATGGATATCAATCTTGGCGGGCCTGCCGATGGTATCGATACGGCAGCGAGGATCCTCAAATCCCGGTCTATCCCGGTCATCTACCTCACGGCTTATGCGGACAGCGGGCTCATGGAACGGGCCAAGAAGACCCGGCCGTACGGCTACCTGCTCAAACCCTATGATGTGCGCGAACTCCAGATGGTTATCGAGATCGCGTTCTATAAGCATGCTGCTGATATGCAGCTGAAACAGGCCAATGAAGACCTGGAATTGCGCGTGCAGGAACGGACCCGGGACCTCAAAAAGACGAACGAGGAGCTGACGGCTGCCCATAAAAAACTGGCCCTCCTCAACAGCATCACCCGGCATGATATCCTCAACCAGCTCCTTGTGCTGAAATCCTATATCGCATTCTCAACAAAGCAGATGAACAACCCGGAAAAACTGGGAGATTTCCTGGGAAAAGCGAAAAAGTCTGCTGATGCGATCGGGCGGCAGATCGCGTTCACCCGGGATTACCAGGACCTGGGCGTCCAGGCGGCATCCTGGCAGAAGCCCGCCACGGGTGTTGCAAAAGCCATATCGGAATTATCCCCCGGGGGAATCCAGGTAAACGAGGATCTCGGCGATCTCGAAGTCTATGCCGATCCGCTGCTCGAAAAAGTGTTCTATAACCTGATCGAGAATGCCCTCCGGTACGGGGGACCGGGCATGACCCGGATCCGGTTCTTCCTGCAGGAATCCGCCAGCGGCCTCATCATTGTGGTCGAAGATGACGGTGCCGGCATTGGAGCAGAGGAAAAAGAGCATCTGTTTGAAAAAGGGTTCGGGAAGCATACCGGTCTTGGTCTCTTCCTCTCCCGCGAGATCCTCTCGATCACGGGTATCACCATCACCGAAGAGAGCGAACCGGGCAAGGGGGCCCGGTTCGAGATCGCTGTGCCTGAAGGCGGGTACCGGTTCTTTGAAAAACCCGTAATCCTGCGATGACCTGCCCTTTGCGCTACTCTTTTTTATCCGGCCCGCATTGTCCGTTCACCCACGGAAGCAATTCTTTATTGGTTCAGGATGTGAGATCAGCAGCATGCACCCAGCGAAACGGTATCTCCAGGTCTTTTCCCTGTTGCTGACCATCATCGTCATGTTCACGGCCGGTTGTACCGTCACTCCCCCCGCTGCCAACGGTACCGCACCACCCCTTTCCCCGGCAGTCACTCCAACAACCGGTATGCCCGGCCTTGTCGGCGTCTGGAAAACCACCGGCGCCGCAACCGGGCACCAGAAAGAGAGCGGGTTTTATATTGCAAATACCACGCAGTTCACCATCAAGGAACAACAGGGACAGGCTTTTTTTGGGACCAAGGATTACCAGGAGTCCGGGATGCCGAAGTACGAGAATATTTCCGGTGTGATTTCCGATGACGGGAAGAAGATCTATATCGCCGAACACAAAGAGGGCTATTTCTTTGGCGAGATTGTCGGACCGGATGAGATTGCGCTTGTCTACCTCCAGGACGGGAACGATGCAGCGGCCCGGGCCTTTCACATCATCCGGCAAAAGAACTGATCCCGGTTCCTTTTTTTGGTATCCGTCCTGAAATCCGTAAAACTACCGGGTCTTCGAGTACCAGGTCCGCCCGTAGTGGTCTTTTGTTTCCGTAAGAGTACGGTCTTTTACGCACTGCCGCAGGTATCTTTTGAACAGTTCCGGTGAAATGTCCCCGGCCTGCCAGCTCATGGTCGTGATGCAGAATTTCCCGCCGGACCGGGCAAGGCACTCATCCAGCCTCATCTCCATCCTCTTCTCGAGGGGCGGGGCCCTCGTACGGATCCCCAGTGACTTTCCCTCGGACTGGAAAGCCGCGGACGGATCCAGATCCTCCACTTTCCAGATATTCTTGCACCGCTTGCAGCGCAGGGTATCGAGAAGGGGGTACACCATCTCGCTGGAACAGAAAGGGCAGGCTGGCATGGTTTGTCATCCGGGAGCAGGAACACTACCGCCGTTCTTTCAGGCAATGGGTATGGCTGCGTTGCTCTGTTCCCTGTACTCAAATCCCGTTGGCACGGAAGGAATATAATTGCACAGGTAAATGGGTGGAATGAGCCTGGTGCCTGGTGTTGCGCCAAAGAGAGCGGGTGTGCGGGAAAACCCGGGATGCAGGACTATTTTTTCCCGGCTCCCTCTTTTGGTTCGAGCAGGTGCCAGTACTGCCAGTCCCGCTCACCGGCAACAGCCGCCTCAGCGTCCCCGGGATTTGCGGCCCGGAATACTGCCTGCAGGGCATAATGCGAAGCACCGATTGCATGCGTGGGGACATGGGCGGTTGCCACGGCCTGGCCGGCGGACCGGGCTGCAGAGCGGGCGGCATCTTCTTCTCCCGTGTCCCGGGCAGCCGCATGGGCAGAGAGCGAGGCCGTGCGTATGTCTGCCATCCTGAAAACTCCCGTATCTATCCATGCCTGTAATGCAGAAAGTGCATTCCGGGGCCTTTGGTCATCCGGGAATTTCTCCTCGAAGCAGTGCAAAACCCGCAGGGAGCAGTCGATTGCCCAGGCTGCCAGTATCTTTTTGTCAGTCCCGCTCACCAGCCTGACCATTGCCTCATCCTTTTGAGTTACTGAGAATCCGGGTTTTTTCCCCCGTGTTCCGGGCTTCATCTCAACCCGTCGTCTCCCTGATACGGAATGCTCCTTTCGGCACGAAAATCTCGAATCGTGCCCCTCTGCCGTACACCCCGTTTTCCGTGATGGTAATCCCCGTAACAGACAGGATTTCCCTGGTGAGAAACAGCCCGATTCCCTTTTTATCCTCATATCTGCGGTCAAAAATGTTCTCTTTCATATTTTCCGGAATGCCTGTCCCGTTATCTTCAAAGACCAGCACCAGTCCCGCCGGTGTTATGGCATACTCCAGGCTGATTTCCGTGGCGGTTTTTCCGTGCAGCACAACATTTTCAGCAAGGGTAAAGAAGACATTCTCGAGCAGGGGATCGGAAAAGATCTCCAGCCGGTCAATATCAATTTTTCTGGATATGCCGGACAGGTTGAGATGGGAGATTCCCAGGAGGAATATCTGCTGGACATCCTGCCATCGCGGAGCTAATAACCCAAGGTTCTGGTAGTGATCCGCAAACGTGAGACTCTCAGAAATCGTCTTTACTATTGCCATCTGCTTTTCGAGATGTTTTCTCCGCTCGTCCCTGGGACTCTCTATCTTCTCAAGTTCATAATACCCTGACAGGGAAAAGATTGAATTCCGGATATCCGTAAAGGTGATGCTATGCAGGACATTGAGTTTTTTCCGCGACTGTTCAAGCGCTATCTCGGCCAGTTTCCGTTCAGTGATGTCCCTGCCTTCCGCGATGAGCAGGATTACTCTCCCCGATTCATCCCTGACCGGCTTGATGGAGAAATCGACATAATGGAGGTTCCCGCCAGCATCGGGGTGTGTTGCTTCAAACCTCATAAAGGAGCCGTCCGCTGCATCGCGGATTGCCCGGCGCAGTTTCTCCTGCAGTTCCGGTGAATGTCTCCACCACGGAGTATCCCAGAACGGTTTTTTGATTACTGCGGATTCCGAAATCCCAATAAATTCCAGGGAGGACCGGTTTGATGCAAGAACCGTCCCCTCCGGAGTCAGCAGTCCGGTGAACTGGAACGTCTGGTCAAAGATTGCCCGGAATTTACGTTCGCTCTCCCGCACAGCATCCTCGGCTTTCTTGCGGGAAGAGATGTCACGGAGGATACCCTCAACCCCGGCAGGGATCCCGCCGGGTCCGTAATAGATATGGCTGGTTGTTGAGACGGTGATCGGAGTCCCGTCTTTTTGTTTCAGGGTCACTTCATAGTCCCGGACAATACCTTCCTTGTCGAGTGCAGCAAGAAACGTATTCCGGTCACCGGGGTTCAGATAGAACTGTCCGGCAAGGTTCAGCCCGATGAGTTCATCCGCGGTATCGTAACCGAACAGTTCCGCACCGGAATGGGATACCATAACAATGTTGCCGTCCTGATCAGCCCGGTAGAAAACGTCATGGATATTGTCAAGGATTGTACGGTATTTCCTCTCGCTGTCGGCAAGCGCTTCTTCAGCTTTTTTCCGTATCCGTATGTTGAATATGAGAACGACAACACAGAGTACAAGAATGACGATAATAAGGACCGCGGCCACAACTTCCAGAAAATACTGGTCGAGGATACCAGGAACGCGGTTGATGACCGTGGAGCCGGCAGGGAGCCGCTCATCAGGAACAAAGAACCGGTCCAGCTGGTTCTGGTCAAATATATAGATCGTTGTGTCGCCCGTATTGACGGGAACTGCCGATACGGGTTCTCCTTTAAGAATCCGTACTGCCATTGCCCCTGCGATCTCGCCTTCGTGCCGGCCGGAAAGGATGCTCCCTCCGATTGCCCCGTATCCCATGGCCATGTCATACATGGAAAAGACCGGTACATTGGCATTTGCATTCAGGAGCGCCATGACCTTGTCATGGTCCATAACATTCCCGTTACGGTCCCGGGTAAATGCACTGATGATCACCGAACCTGCAGGAAACGTACGGGCAGTTGTGGCCATCTCATCGAAGGTGATGTTGGTGATATAGATGAATTCCGCACGATTCCGGTATGAATACTCTGCGTTCCTGATCCGGTCTGCTATCCCGTTTCCCGTCTCGGTATCCTCGTACAGGATATAGATCCTGCCAGTTGACGGGAAGAGCATGAAGACCGATGAAAGGGTTTTTTCTGGGGAGATCTCTTCAGTTTTACCGGTTACGTTTGCACGCCGGGATTCCGAAATGAGGGCATAATTATTGGCACCACTGAAGACCACCGGAATATCGCCAAAGACATCGGAACGGTGATCAAGAATGAAACTGAGGGCTGCATCATCGGTTGTAAGGATTACATCGGGAGGTTTTTCCCGGTATTTTTCCTGGTAGAGCCGGGTGAGGGTATCGAGGTTTTTATTGTCCGGGTGGTTTTTCCAGTCAAGGTATTCAACCGATACCGAAAGGTTCAGGCCGGATTTTCCGAGTGCATCGATCATCCCGTCAGACTGGCTGGCAGTCCAGATAAACGTCGGGTGGTAAGAGTTCAGGATAAGGACGGTCCGGGCATGGCCCGGCTGATCCGGAAGGGCAGATGCCGGGTATGGAACAAGACACAGGAGTAAAAGCACAAGGAAAAAGAATCCCGGCAACGTCCCCGGGGATCGTGTGTTATGCATCCTGCGGCTCACAGTCAAAAGTACCCTCATGGAATCACCAGGGATAATTCCCGGCAATGTATGCGGAATTCTCCTGTCGCTGGATGTTTTCTTATATCGTTATCTGATTTAAATGCTGTGACTGATCCCGAAATGTTACAAAAGAAAATTCTATCCAATATCTGATCACTTGCAAAAACAGGAGAATCTCCGCCCTGTTTGTTCGGGCCCGGGTATGGAGATCTTCATGCAAAATGAGTGCAACAATTTCATTGGTTCATTTTGTTCCACAAGGTTCATTTTTGAACCGATCCATCCTGAGGTTTGTGGCACCGTACGATCCCCGGCTCCCTTCACTCCACTTCCCTCGCCCGGCTCGCATTGTCAGCGCCCATCTCCACGACAAGCGTATTGGCAAACTCGCCCTGGATCTCGGCTATGTGGGAGATTAAGAGGATCTGGGGGAAGCGGGACTCCTGTGTCCGGAGTGCCACGAGCAGGTTGTTTCTCCGCTCCTCGTCCTGGCTGCCGAAGATCTCGTCGAAGATGAGGAAGGTTGACTCATGCACCTGGTGGAGTTCGGCAAGATACCGTGAGAGGGCGATCCTGAGCGCAACCGCAATATCGTCCTGCTCGCCGCCGCTGAACCGGTCGATGGGGTAATCGTTGTCAACGTCCCGGACAAGGAGGTTGAAGTCTTCGTCAAGGAGCACCTGCTCGTACCGGCCGCCGGTGATCTCGCTGATGATCCGGCTCACCTCGCCTTCGAGCCGGCTCCGGACTACCTGCATGAGGTACACCACGTACCCGGCGATGAAGCTCCGGGTGAGTTTCAGGAGATCGATCTCGTCTTTGAGCTCTCCCGCCTGCTTTTTTTGGAGAGCGATCTGTTGCTGTGCCCGCTCATAGGCTGCGATCTTCTCGTGTGCAAACCGGAGATCTTTTTCTGCCCCCGCGATCCCGAGTTCTTCGGCCCGGAGCCCGGCATCGGTTTCCTGCAGGGCAGTCTCAATCTTCGCTGCCTGTGCCGGGTCGAACGCGGCAGCTGCGATCTCTTTTTCGAGCGCTGAAAGGGCCCCGTTCCTGGCTGCAATGCGGGCGGTGAGATCGGTAAGCTGCAGCTTGGTTGTCTGTGCCTGCCCGATCTTCTTCCCGAGCTCGATAAACCGGAGCTGTACTTTCTGGACTTCGGCAGCCTGCTTCTCGCAGGTGTTCCAGGCAGCGTCATCGTAGCCGAGCTTTGCTATCGTTTCGGCAAGCATATGCTCTTCCTGCGATTTTTTGTCGAACTTCTGCCGGAGTTCCTCGAGCTCTGACTCGTACCCGATCCGGAGTTTCATCCTGCCCGAGATGGTGCGGAGAGTTTCAAGCGACGGGACCATGGCCTGGATAGTATCTTTCTCTTTTTCGAGCCGCTCCTGTTTCTCAAGATCAGCTACTGCCCTGTTCTCCAGTTCCTCCAGTTTTGACCGGAACTCGGCCTCAAGGCTCCCGAGGTGCTCCCCGAGTTTCTGCCGGCAGAGCGGGCAGACGCCGTCCGGCCCGGCGGCACGGAGGGTCTCAAGGTCTTTTTTTAGTTTCTCCCGCTCTTCTTTGTACCGCTCCTGCTGCGCATTGAGGGAGCCTGAGCGTTTCATGATCTCGTTTAAGCGATAACTGATAACGCCGTCGAGCCGCTCATCCGTGATCTCGCTTCCGGCCCCGATGCCGGCCCGGAGCCGGGCGGCAATACGGGCCCGCTCCTCCGCTTCTTTCCCGATGGCTTCCAGGAGAGACTTCTGCTTCTCGCGCCGGGTACCGAGATCGGCGATCTCCCTCCGGATAAACCCGAGCTCGCCGGTGAGCTTTGCGTACTCGGTCTTCTTTTTCTGGAGTGCGTCGAGGCGTAACCGGACTTCCGCGTATGAGCCGGCGGTCTTCTCGATCCGGTGGTACTCGGCCTCCTCGTCCGCAACGAGAGTAAGAGCCGCTTCCAGTTTCTTTGCCTGGGCTGTCTCGGATGCGAGTTCCTGCCGGAGGGCCAGCTGCTGCTGCTGGAGCCGGGCAATCGCAGTCTTTTTCTCGGCGAGACCTTTTGCCTGCCCGTCCAGCTCCTGGCGCTGCTTTGCAAGGATCGCTTTTCTCTTCCCGTGCTCTGCGATAGCGGCGGTGAAGGTGACGACCGAGGCTTTGAGTGCTGCGAGCTCCTCTTCGCTCTGCCGGCCCTCGAGCGCTGCCAGTTCGCCTTCCTTTCTCTGGAGCTCGCCGGCTTTTGCATCGATCTCGTCTTTCAGGATTTTCTGGCTCTCGTTGTTCAGGTAATCGATCCCAAGCGCCCGCTGGAACCATTCCTTGCGCTTGCCCGGCGTGTTCTCAAGGAGCGTCAAGAGATCTTTCTGGGCCGCGTAGATGGTGTTTTTGAAATCCACCGGGCCCATGCCGATCGTTCTCCGGACCGCCTCCTCCACCTGGCTCACGCCCGTTGCCATCATCTTTCCTTCCCGGTGGAAGCTGGCATCGTGGGAGGTGGTCTTCCCTTTCTTAAAAGAGCGGACCACCGTGTAACTGTCGCCGCCGATCCGGAAATCGAGCCGGACCTCGCACTTCTCCTTTGGTCCCGCAAAGCTCGAGACAATATAATCGGCGGAGATCCCGGTTGCCTGCACGCCGTACAGGGCAAAGAAGATGGCCTGCACAAGGCTTGACTTCCCCGTGCCATTGTTCCCGAGGATGCCGGTGATGCCGTCACGGAACCGGATCTCCTCATGCCGGAACCGCTTGAAGTTGTCGAGGACAAGGCGATCGAGGATCATGGGAGGGCTCCGGGGGATTGGGCTGGAAAGAAAAACCCGATATCTGATAGTTCAATCATTGAATAATAACGAGGGCTCCCCGCCTCAGGGCCCCTCGCGGGGCACGGCGGGGCAATTACCGGGTTTGTGAAAACGCAGCCGTCCCCGTGCGACAGGCCCGGCATGAGAGAAGGTAATATTTCGTTGTCGCATGAGGGGGTGGTCCGGTTTTCCATGTCAATCCCACTGCGCCCCGTCCCCCAACGGGGGACTGGTGGCGCAAGAGGGGGGTGACCGTTCCCGGTAAATCTTTTCATGATATTTTCCATTCGCCGGGTCAATGATGGGGGCTGATGCCCCCATACCCCCAACTGCGATGAGTGCCGCCGCCACCGATGAGGCGCCCCCGCGGCGGCCTCAGTTACCGGTTCGTTCCGGACAACGGATGAGTCCCGCCTCATTCCGTTGTCCCCCGGTGCTCTTCCATCACGCCCTGGAGCACCTCGCGGCCCCGGGAGAGGACAAACGCCTTCTGCTTCTCCGTAATCTGCTGCTTGTCGATAAACGACGAAAACTCCTGCAGGTAATCGATCATGCGGATATCCTGCTGGAGCGGCACCGGGCTCTCCTCGCCCTTCGCCTTCACCCGGATCTTCAGGTCAAGGAGCTTGCCACGGATGCCCGAAAGGTGCTTCATATCGATCCCCTTCCCGTGCTCCCGCGAGAGCCCGTCCAGCGTCACCTGCGCCATGCTCCCGTCAGGCAGGTTCCTTGCCCCGACCCGGGAGATGATCTCATCCGTGATATCGCCCGGGTGCACCCCTTCGCACGCGATCGTGCCAAGGTCAGCCATCGGGGTCCTCGGCAGATCCAGGTGACGCACCGCGTGCGAGCCCGTGTCCACCACAAGGCCGCCCTTCTCATCCCTGATCTCCCCGTAAGTGAGGAACTCGGAGGAGCCCGAGTACCAGGCATTGTTCGTGATCTGGCACTGGCGGTGGTAGTGGCCGAGCGCAATATAATCGAATTTGTCGGAGAGGATCGTGCCGTCCAGCTCGTGCTCGACAACCGTTGCGAGCCTTTTGTCCTTGATCGCCGTTGCGAGCCCGTGGGTCACGAGCACATTGTGGTGCGAAGGCGAGAGCTCGACCGTATCATAGGCCGTGCGGTAATCTTCCACCCGGAGCATGTTCGGGATCAGGTGGAAGATCGTGTCCCCGATCTCCGCCTTCTCGTACCGGAATTTGTAGGCCGCTGTAATCTGCGACTTGTGGTATGTCAGCACCTCGTACGGCGAAGTCGTGTACCGGGTCTTGACCATGCTGTGGTTGCCGGCGATTATCACGAGCGGGATTCCTTCTATGCTCAGTCTTTCGAGTGCTTCCAAAACGGTTGTGTAAGCTTTGGTTTTTGGCTTGACGGTATCGAAGAGGTCGCCGGCGTGGACTACGCAGTCCGGCTTCTGGTTGATGATATCGTTGATTCCCCGAAGAAAATTGTCGTAGATCTGCTTCTCCCGGAGGTTCATTCCACTCTCCGGGTCGAGGCGGCTGAATGCCGAGAGGCCGAGGTGAGTGTCGGCGATGTGGATGAGTTTCATCTATGATTTCTTATTGGGGTTTGCCGGGATATAAGGGGAGTGGGGAGGGGGGGAAAGTGTGGTATTTATAAGCAGATCGCCTAATTTTGATCAAATTGGGTTTTTTGTCGTAAATTATGATATTCATGAAATTCATGAATTTCTAATTTTTGACTTCGGTTATTCTCTCTGATATAGAATTCTTTTTTATTGTTAATAATTACAAATACTGGTTCATGTACTGGTTTGACTTCAACGCAACAAAAATCCTTACTATTATCAGTGAAAATTTTCACAGTGATAAATTGATGTAATGCTTTTCCTAAGTAATTATTCATTATTTCAGTTAATTGAAGTTGAAAACCATCTTTATTTCTTTGGTTTTTTCCAAATGTTGAATAATCATTATTAAGTCCAATTTTTTCTCCGTCGTTATTGATGCCGATAAATAAATATCCTCCATCGGAGTTCATAAAAGAGGCAATTGAACGCGCGATTAATGATTCTAATCTTGTATCTTTCCTATTCTCGTCATAATTCCATCTAATTGACGATTTAAATTCTACCTTCTGATTCTCTCCACCAGAAATTAATGCTTCGATGGAATCATCAGGATTCGTAACTATTTTTTCGTTCGTATGTATTCGCGTAGGGATACCATCGAATATTTTTTGATAAGCATCTTTCACATTTGAAAAATATTCAATAATCTCCTCTTCGGAATGAATCTCGTCATGATCGTCAGCATCATATTCATCCGCATCTGACCTAATTTTATGCTTGATATATCGTCTAAAAACTGTCTCTTCAACATCAACTTGTTTTATAGAGATTTTCTCTTCGTTTTCAAATTTTTCAATATAAAATTCAGCCAATTCGTGCATCGAACCGCCATGTCCAGAATAGTCCGTAGCACATGTCAAGAATATGATCCAGCCTGCATCATAACCACCAAATAATGAACAATCGTTCAAAATCGCGTAAGAATAAAAAAACCCATCAACCCCACTAACTTGGTGTCGAATTCGGAGTGCATGAATTTTTACATCTTTTGATAATTTTTTACTAGTGGAGAGTCCTGACAAAAATACAATAAACGCATAAACTCCGGAATAATCTTCACTTTTCTGTGTATCGAGTATATTGAATGAAGTCCATTCGAAAAAATAATCCAGTTTTTTAAATACTAATTCTTCTCTACTATCATCTATCAAATAATCCGGATTTTTTACTGTTGTTGGATCCAACAAAGATTTTATTATTTTTTTATCTAGTTTTTTTACGTAACTGAATTCCAAATTTTGGTTTTTTAATTTTTTTTCTAATGGATGTATCTCTGTCTCGTATAATTTTCCAAAAAAAGTATCTAATGCGTTGTGATAAAAATGCCATTCCTTAGAAACAGGATCATCCTCATGAAATTCAAAGTATTCGTTAGCTAACTCGTGATATTCTTCGGTTGATAAAAGTTTTTTTACATCATGCAAACTGTTTGCCGGAGATATGAGAAATTTTTTTTCACCTAGTAAATTAGACCAAAGAAATTCGAGGGAATAGACATACCCCTCAAATGTCGGTTTAGAAAACCCTTCAAAAGGAGAGATCATCTTGGCAATTGCACCTACAGGTACCCCATGCGATGTGTCATTCAATTTAAATAACACATTTCTCTTCGTTAGAAAAGCAATTATTTCTTCGTTGGAAATTTTTGATTTATTTTTCACTTTAATCGCAATGTTTGGAAGAATTTGTTTATAGAATATTGAAGAGATTTCCCGAGTTTTATGTATGTTATCCTTTAATTCTTGCCAATCTCTTGAAGTCCTAATAAGTTCAAAATATTTCCATACATTTTTTAAAAAAATCACTCGTTCACTGTCATTTGGAATATCTTCAAGACTGACACCGTGTGAAGTGGCGTAATAATATGTTGAATTTTCTTTCAGATCGAATGAATAGTCATGTGCAATCGAATCATGAAGCATTATTGCACTTAAGTTAACAAAAAATTTGTAACCTTGAAAAATTGAGTTTTGATCAAGCTCTGGATATTGTTTTAGCCAATCTCTAAACTGATCGACGTTTGAACAATGGGTGAAAATTTCAAGTGAAGAAAATAAATTTTCGATGTTCGACGACATTTAAATTGTATTTTTACCTCTCTCTTATTAAAAATGTAGTCGTTTTGATTCGATCTATCCATCAACACCGGTTTATAATAAAAATTCTGATTTGAGTCCCCTTAAGGATTACTTGCATCCTTTCGATCCATTAGCACAACATTGCGACGTTAGAGGACAACGCCCTCCATCGTTCATATAAGTAGGACACAGTGGTAGAGATGCCAAGTCACCGTTTTTTTCCGCTTCTTCAGTGGAGTCAATTATTGATTTTACCTTACGAACAATTTCGTCCTGATTTTTATACGATACATGGACTACTTGAACGTACTTATCCATGTTCGGAAAAACTCGGATGATGAGTCCTTTGCTCTTACCATACATTGCACAAATAATTCCTAATTCTGCCAGATGATATTGCGAGGGTTTGGTGTATTTCATCTCATTAGCCAAACTGACCTTTTCGATATAGGGAACAATTTCCCCCTCTGGTTTAAGTGAACTCTTAATTTTCATCCACCGAAAGGCCACTCTTGCGCGAGGATCTCGCTGAGCAGCCATTATTGATTGTCGTTCAGTACCATCCACATCAATACTATGTTCGCGTTTCAGAATACTAACCGATGCCCATAAACAGGCTTTGTATTCGTCTACATCGTCACTATTGTATGGCGATTCCAAACCTGAGACTATGTCCATATAGTGCTTTCTAGGTGTAATGATATCCCGGGTTGAAACACAGAATACTCGGGGGACCTCGGATGCGTCTCTTGCCCGAATTAAATTATGAGTAAAGTCTTTATCGTAAGTAATTTCCAAAGACCTCAGTAATGGTGCAATATTGAGGGGTTCCATACCTGCGCACGAACATAGACCGTGAATGTGGAACTGGCACCCCGTCTCAAAATACCGGCATCTCCCTAATTTTGAAGGATCTTTTGTTTCAATCGCTTTATTGAGAAGATCAATTCTGGAAATTAAAACCGATTTGAGGGTTCCGATATCCTTTATATCAATTCTGAAAGCTTTGATTTTGTATGGTGCTGAATCTCGCATGAAAACCAAGTAATTCTTATTCGGTTTTGATGGATGCATTACAGAATAGAATGCAATTTGTTCAAGGTCCTGTGGGTACTTTGAAACAATATCATCCGGTGTGTTTGGAGGTTCTTCTTTTGTTTTAAATTCAATCAATGAATCGCCAATCCGATGATCAATTTTTCCTCTTACCCCTGGAATACCTGCCCAGACTCCATCAAGAAGACCTTCTTCCGTACAAAAATCCGGGAGATTTTTAAACCAGATACTTGCAAAATTATGCAACTGCTTTCCGCGAGCGAGTTTACGGGCAATCTCCGGTGTTTTTTTCACTTCAGGATGAAATCTGGAAAAGTATGTTTGAGCAGGATTTGTGACATGTGTGACATAAAAATAGTTTTTTGGCATTGGATCTTCAGAAATTTGAGAATTCATTACATTTTTTAGAAGTGAGGACAGCGCCTCATCATATGTTGTGTTTATCACACATCGGTTGATATCTTCAATAATTCCCATTATAATTCCTTCTTTCAGGATATTGACAGAGATGAATTAATGTCTCTTTGATAATTAATTCGATTCATTTTCATTTTTATTCATTTAATACAATCTTTTGTCCCGGCACAATTTACTACCATTTTAATATCGAATCATCTAAATCAATTAAAAAGTCAAAATATGTAACATCTACGAATAATGAAGGCAAAATGACATCTCCACCAACCGTCTTCATAAGTTATAGCCACGACTCACCGGAACATTGTGAACGTGTATTAAAACTGGCTAATCGGTTACGATCAGAAGGTATTGATGTCACGTTAGATCAGTATGTGGACTCTCCCCCCGAAGGATGGCCATTATGGATGGACTGTCACATTCGTGAAGATGACTTTATCCTAATAGTTTGTTCAAAAATATATTTACAAAGAACAACTCGACAGAAAGAGGCTGTAGGTGGGGGTTTAGGAGCGAAATTTGAGAGTTATCTCACTTATCAACATATTTACAACGCCGAATCAATGAATACGCGCTTTATTCCAATCCTATTTAATGATGCATCCTCTGAAAACATTCCCACGCCATTGCAAGGTGTGACTCATTATCGTATTGAAGATGAAAAGAATTATTGTGATCTTTATTCCCGACTTACGAACCAACCGGCCCGTATTCGCAAACCTCCTATCGGTCAAATTAAAACTTTATTACTCCCTGACGGAAAAATTACGCCCCTAGATATTAAAATTTCACTAGCAAAACTTCCCTCGACAAGCCCGATTCTATTTGGACGCGAAAAAGACCTTGAGCACCTTGATGCAGGATGGACTAATCCAAAAATTAACATTATTACCTTAATTGCTTGGGGGGGAGTGGGTAAAACAGCACTCATCAATAAATGGATAACTCAAATAATGCAAGAAAATTTTCATGGTGCTGAACGGGTTTTCGGGTGGTCCTTTTTTAGCCAGGGATCAATTGATGGGAGGCAGGTCTCTTCGGATGATTTTGTTACAACTGCTTTAAACTGGTTTGGCGATCCAAATCCATCCCAAGGCACACCTTGGGATAAAGGAGAACGTCTAGCCGATCTTGTAAAACAAAAACCCACGATCCTAATACTTGATGGATTGGAGCCATTACAGTATCCTCCACCTGCTGATTCAGGACGATTAAAAGATCCCGCACTTCGTTCTCTCCTTAGAGAATTAGCACATAAGAATTCTGGACTAGTTCTTCTTACAAGTCGATTACCGATAGATGATTTGAAAGATTTTATTGGGAACACCGTAGAACAAATAGATCTTGAAAATTTAGATTCTGGAGCGGGTGCACAGTATTTAGCCTCTTTTGGAGTTAATGGACCAATTGAAGAACTTCAATTAGCCTCAATTGAATACGAGGGTCACGCGCTTGCCCTTACTTTGCTTGGAAGTTTTTTAATGGTCGTATACGGTGGGGATATTCATCAAAGATATCGAATCACACGCTTGGCGGATGAACAACGTAAGGGTGCGCAAGTACGGCGCATTATGGAATCATATGAGAACTGGTTCAAAGGTAAACCTGAATTGGATATTTTAAATTTATTGAGCCTATTTGATAAACCGATCGAATCTGAAATTCTCACATTCCTTAAAGAACAGCCGGTCATCCTAGGAATAACTGAAAAAATTCATTCGTTATCTCCTGTCGACTGGCAATATGCGCTTGAAAATCTTCGTATGGTTCGACTCGTGTCGTTCAATAATTCAAACTCCCCAGAATTATTAGATTGTCATCCGCTTATTCGTGAATATTTTAATGAAAACCTAAATGTGAACTTAAATAAAAGTTACCGAGAAGCTCACAGTAAACTGTTTGATTATTACAAATCCCTTGCAACACCATTTCCAAAGACGCTTGAAGCAATGGCACATCATTTCTCAGCTGTATCACATGGATGTCAATCAGGAAGATATACGGAAGCATACAGTGAAATTTATTTTGGCAAAATTAATCGATATAGTCAATACTATATTACCAAAATCCTCGGTGCTCCAAGTGCTGATCTGACAATGCTCTCTTGTTTCTTTAACTCGTTATGGGATAAACCGGTTGAATGTTTAGGTGATAGGGACAAATGTTACCTTTTAAATCATGTTGGTGGAGCTCTTTCATATTTGGGACGATTTAAGGAAGCTTCGATCCCTTCAATGATCGCAATAAAACGTACCATTGACATTGAGGATTGGCGAAATGCATCTGTTGAATCCACAAATATTTCTTCTAGTTTTTTAGCAATGGGTGAAATGGAAACTGCATTGTTTTATGGTAAACAAGGTGTTCAATTCTCTAACCGATGTAAAGAAGGCTATATAAAATTGGGATCCAGAGCGGGTTTTGCAACGGTTCTGCATCGCGCTGGTAATTTTGAAAGTGCGGAAGCTCAATTTCGAAAAGCCGAAGATTTCCAAAAAAGAATTCAACCAAAATACCCAATTTTATATTCATCACATGGCTTTGAATATTGTAGTTTATTGCTCAGTCAGGGTAAATATTTGGAAGCGAAAAATAGAGCAAGTCAAACATTAAAATGGAGTGAGGAATATTTCGGTTCTGGTGCTCAGGATGTTGCTTTAGATAATATTACTCTCGGACAAGCGCTTTATCAGGAAATTACTATTGAAAATACAGGGGATTACGATAAAGTCCTCCCTTTTTTTGACAATGCAATAAAAAATTTACGGGAGGTTGGGGCACAAGAACTATTAGTTCAGGGTTTACTATCCCGCGGTAAATTATATTGTGTAATGGGTGATTTTTCAAATGCGACGAAGGATATCGATGAAGCATCGGATCTTGTTGAACGTGGCGAGATGCATTTATACAAGGTCGATTGCAATCTTCGGTATGGTTTCCTTGATTGTGCTTTAGGAAAACAGAAAGCATCCAGAGAACATTTGAGAGTTGCTAAAGAAATGATTGATAAAATGGGATACCATCAACGTGATAATGAAATTGTAGAACTTGAAACCTTATTGCAAATTTTCTAGTTAATTTTTTTTAATTTATCTTAAGGAACTTTCACTCATTTATTTAGGTCACTAATTTCACCGTAAAACACTCAATTTGGTTATCATTACATTTGCATTTCCAACCCCCCACCAAAATCTAATCGATCAACCGATCACAATCAAAAATTTTCAATCGACCCACTTGATCGCATTGTAAATTTTTCACACGCGATCATTATCACGATCTGAAACCGTAAAAAAATCTCCTTAGGAAAAAACCTCCATCAGATGATCACGCAATTATCAGACACACATTTATCGCGATCAAAATTTTTCAAGAGACTCTCACTCAAAAGATTTTCAACCGGGCCCAATTGAAAAAGTTAAACACACTCCCCAGATACATCCCCAACACTCCGGAACCCCCCCGAAATTATCAAAATCCCCGCCATAGACCCAGTTCAGAGAATCGCCAGGATCACCCCCCCAAAACCCCCCTTCTTTTCCTTCATCCATATAATTATCCGATCCAAACAGAGATCGCCCGCTGTAACTCTGCTATATTTTGTCTCTCATTCTCCGACGTAAAAACGCTCCAAAAATGGTGAAACTCTGCCTCATTTTCGCAAAACTCTGTCTCTGGATCGAAAAAACGTGGCAATCAGAGCCCAATTAGGGCCCGGATTGGTGCCTCTCCCCCGGCCACTAGCAGTAGAGATCACAGTTATCGAGACACTTGAACAGGGTCGCGTTGTAGGTGCAGCCCAGCTGGCAGTTTTTGCATTTGGTGTACTGGGCATTTTCCGGAGGGAGGAGTGCCGCGTTTTGCCGGGTGGGGAGATCAGCGGCATAATAATGCACCCCGGCAAGAATGCGGCCGAATAGTGCGAGGCAGATCATGAACAGTATGAGCCGGGCAAGCGGCGAATACGTGGATAAGAGGCCATTTATGTTCGTTCTTGGGCGATATTTTCGTTATTCCCTGAAAAGGTTTGGATTTGCATGAACAAGCACAGGATCAAATAACCAGAATTATATTCAGTCAAACAAATCTTGAACTAATGGATTATATTTCGCTTCCCATTGAACGTCAAAAAAAACTGGCGGTATTGATTGATGCGGATAATGCCCAGGCGAGTGTCATCAAAAATCTGCTCGATGAAGTTGCCAGATATGGTGTGGCATCCGTGAAAAGAATTTATGGCAACTGGACTACACCCCAGCTCCAACAATGGAAAGATGTGCTCCTTTCAAATTCAATTGTCCCTATTCAGCAGTTCAATTATACCTCGGGAAAAAATGCAACTGATTCTGCATTGATCATCGATGCAATGGATCTGCTTCATGCCGGAAAACTGGATGGCTTTTGTCTGGTTTCAAGTGACAGCGATTTCACCCGGCTTGCCTCGCGGATCCGGGAATCCGGTTTGATTGTCTATGGTTTCGGTGAGAAAAAAACACCAAAACCCTTTGTCGATGCATGTGACAAATTCATCTATACTGAAATTCTCCGTCCAATAGAACCTGCTGAAACAAAAATTCCTGTTCAGGAAGTTGTTTCTGGAATTACCGAATTTAAGAATGATCCGGAATTCCTCATGTCATTAAGAAATAGTGTTGAAGATTCATCCGGTCAACAAGAATGGGCAGAACTTGGTCTTGTTGGAAATAACCTTCAGAAGAAAATGCCGGAGTTTGATGCTAGAAATTACGGTTTTAAGAAACTGTACGACCTGATCAAGACAATGGATATCTTTGAAATTGATGAGAGACAATCAAAAGATCAACCCGGAAAAATTATCTATATTCGTGAAAAAGCAAAAAAATCGAAAAAGTAATTGGATTTATCCAAAATAAAAGGAAGTGAAAATTTGAAGGAAGAAATTCAGGCACTCCATAATGAGTTTAAAGAGCACTTTATCGAGCGTGATGAGGAAATTCTCGGAGCAGTTCTGGCGATTCTCGCAAATGAAAATGTTCTGTACCTCGGCCCCCCGGGAACCGCAAAAACCTATTTAGCTCAAAATATCTGTAAATCAATTGAGGGTGGACGTTTTTTCTACTATCTTCTGACCCGGTTTACAACTCCTGAAGAGATCTTTGGGCCCCTTTCGATAAAATCACTTGAGAATGACGAATTCAAGAGAAAAGTTGAAGGGTCTCTCCCCACGTGTCATATTGCCCTCCTCGACGAAATATTTAAGGCAAACAGTTCGATTCTCAACAGCCTCCTTACAATATTGAATGAACGTCGTTTCCATAACGGGACTGAAGTTATCGAAACGCCTCTGCTAACCGTCTTTGGTGCATCGAATGAGCTACCGGAGGAGGATGAAAATCTGGAGGCTCTTTATGATCGATTCTTGTTCCGGTACGATGTCCGGTATATTCAGAATGAAGATAATGTTAAGATGCTTTTGTTTGGCAAAAATGTAGAATTCTCTCCGGTGGTAAAACTCAACATTGAGGAAGTAAAAAAGATCAGGGCACAATCCCAAAAGGTTGAATTGTCCGAGGAGGTCAAAGATATCATCCTCTCCTTGAAGAAACATATGGAACGGAGGGACTCTGAAAATGAGGTGAGTATCCAGATTTCTGATCGCCGCTGGAAAAAGATTGTGGGTGTTCTGAAAGTCGCAGCTGCAGCAAATGGAAATAAAAAAGTCAACCGTACTATGCCTCTCCTCCTTCAACACATGCTCTGGGATTTACCGGATCAGAAAATCGCATTAAGGACTCTGATTATTGAACGAATGGTCACCGGCGGTGTCGATACAGAAAAACTGGATGCTGAAATTACCACGCTCAAAAAAATTGTTGAGGATGAAAAAGACGTTGCGAATACTGAAAAATTGCCCGTTCCGGTTTATGTTCTAGATTTCTCAGGATCAAGGACAAGATTGAACACATATCATGACATTTTTAAGGAGCATAAATATCATCAGGACGCAGAATTTTCATTAAATAACTCGTCATACTACAATGAAGATAAATATCACTTTTCAGACCTGATCGAAAAATTAAAACAAGATCATAATTTCTCTCCCAAGGAAGGGCTTCCAGCTGAAAAACGAATTATTTATCAAAAGGAATTCCAGTCCCTTGAAGATAAATATCTTCGTCAGAGGAAATTCGTGAAAGATACATACGAACATATGAAAAAAGACCTTGATGAAAATATCTGGCTGACTTCCCATGACAAGGATGAAGTCTCTCATATCCAGCAACAAAAATTGAATAAAGTCTATAAATTGGAAGAAAAAATGGACGAAATTCGGAAATCGTTCAAGGGATGATATTCCGGGTTGTTTTCATGAATTCGGATTTTTCCACTTTTTCGGATCCAGTCTTTTCTTATGGAAATTCACACTCTAAAAGGGAAATAATTGAAACTGTCGTAGCCACACCTCGCAGGATTCCCCGTCATATCCGGGAAGAACTGGCATCATTAATGGTTACGGAACTTATTAACGGAGAATCATATCAGATCAAGGAATCACAGAAATTTATTCAAAGATATGGTGTTTTCTATCCCATTCTGATTCATCTCCGACATTCCGAATTATGGCAGCTGTTAAAGGAACTGGCTGAAGAATCTCCTGAAGCTGCTGTCCCTGTGACGCAGCTTTTTATTACGAAAATTTTTGACCTTATCGATCAATTCCCCAAATTACACCAGGGAATTTTTGATAATCTTGATGAAGGAATGAAAAGCCTTCTTGAACAATTTGAGAAATTGGTTGAAGAAACCCATGATCAATGGGGGAAGGAAATCACTGATGATCAAACCCCACTAAATGTTGAAATTTCTGAACTCCTTACGGAATGCAATAATCTGTTTGATCAAAATGCTCAAGAAAATGTATTGAATTCAGATACTTATGAAAATTTTTTTGAAGATTGTTCTGCGATAACAACCGCCCTTGAACAATATGTCAAGGATCAAAAAAGTGAGACACCTGAAACGGATACTGAAGAGTTACAAAATCTTATTGACAAATTGAAAAATGCAATTGAAGAGTTAAGGAATCAGAATAAATGCGCAAGAAGTGCGGAATCAATCACATCAAAATCAGATGAGATCAACGACGACCAACACTCTGATCAATCGGATAATAAGAAACCCGAAGAATATCCTCAAGGAGAAGGATCCGGACAAGGAGAAGGATCCGGACAGGGAGAAGGATCCGGGCAGGGAGAAGGATCCGGGCAGGGAGAAGGATCCGGGCAGGGAGAAGGATCCGGGCAAGGAGAAGGATCCGGGCAG